>Ga0213826_1000052_pt1 | contig 232073 bp, 235 predicted proteins | sample MC6MC0899MG_FD_180668 | JGI IMG/M metagenome (GOLD analysis project Ga0213826, IMG submission 180668) | Enriched soil aggregate microbial communities from Iowa State University, Ames, United States - MC6-MC0899-MG | ecosystem: Environmental > Terrestrial > Soil > Unclassified | place: USA... | reverse complement strand
TAGTTGTTAAACCTGAACCAATTGTAACTGTTGCAGGTAAAGCCTCTAAAGCTTTAAGTTCTTGAACCTGGTCTTTACATAAATCGTAAGTACTTGCTAACACTGCATTCGCTTCTGGTTTTTTACCAGCAAATACACGTACTGTTTTTAAATGCTCACAAATACCGTTAGATTGCGTTGCAGACAATACATATTCTTGCTCTTGTGTGGTACTAAATGTCCAACCGTTAACTGCGTCTCCACTTACTCCCGTACTTGGTGTCCATACAAAGGTATCATAACCACCTAAATTCGTTGTAATTGTTACAGGTGTTGTAGTAACTCCTCCTTCACATGAGGTTGCCGTTGCAGATGATAACTCAAATGCTGGTTTTGGCGATACAGTTACAGGTATTTCTATTGCTGGTGAAATACACCCTACATTTCCTACAAATACTGTGTTAGGACGGTAAGTAGAGGTTGTTCCATATAAGTAAGGTGCACCGCCTGTACTAGGCGCATTTGCTGCTAAAATACCACTAATTCCGTGTCCGTTTCCATAAAGAACAGACGTCTGACCTACAGATGTTGTATGACCTCTCAATTGTCCATAAGGACTTGATGCAGCGCCGTTATCTGAAGTAACTTGTACTACAACATTACTAACACCATCCCAATTATAAGGTGTTGTGAAAGTAAATGTCATAATACCTGTATTTAACGGTTGCGATACATTTGTATAAACCTGCGTTAAATTACTGTTTGGAATTAAATTTGTAGAAGCAACACTATTTGAAGTAGCTCCTAAAGCAATTCCAAAATTTGATCTTGGGTTATAAACGCCTGTTGCCACTACATCAAACTTAATCGCAGTAATAGGTCCAGCCGCCATACCCATATTTATTAGTTCATTAGCAGTGTAAATATATTGGTGTTTTGAACCTTCATATAAACTATATAAGAATTCCCATGTACCTGAAGTTGTATATGTACCTGTTCCTATTTGAACTGATGAATTTGGAACTATTTTTTGACTGCGCAACCAAAAACTTCTGTTTTGTGTTACATCTGCAGGAGAAACAAAGTTTGCTCCTTCAAATAAAGGAACAACATCTGTTGGGCTATCGTACCAGCCAGCTACATATGCAGCATCAACTACGATTGCATCTAACTCTGCTTTTTGCGCACCGCATAATGCTAGGGATGTTGTATAAGATGCGAAATCTGAATAATTACATAATGTTCTTATCAATCCTGGCATCGCTGTCCACATACTTTGGTCTGTTGTAGAACATACAGAACGTATATAAACTTTATATTCTGTAGATGGGGCTAAACCGTTAGCAACGATTGATGTTGCACCAATAGCAGTTGTGCCAACAAATACAGCACCCGCTGTTCCCGGATTTCCTGTAGTACGAACCTCTACTTCATAAGCCATTGGGTTTGCATTGTAAAGATCCTGCCACGAAATTGTAAAGCTGTTTTTACCAACATTAGCTATCTTAATAGTAGCATCATCTATTGGTCTGCAATTTGGAGCATCTTCGTAATAAATGTCATCTATAAATATATATTTACTAAGGCCTTGTTCTTCGTCAAAACTAAAAGCAAAGTAATCATCTGTAGTAGCTAAAGGTAAATAAACTATGAATTCTACATAACTAGTCGATGGTACAGTCACAGTTTTTATTAATGTTTTAGTAGCACCTGCGGTATTACCGTTCATACTATAAATACTTAATTTTTGACCATAAGTAGATCCTGTAAAATAATTACGTGCAGAAAAACGTAAACGTTTTAATCCATTTCCTAAATTTTGAGTTTCAGGTGAGATCAACAAAGACTCACCTGCATGCGTAGATCCTCTATAAGTATAAAAATGTTTCGTACCTGTTTTAGCAGCTGTTGTTGCAACATATCCATTAGGATAATTTGCAGTAGGTCCTGTTTTAATATACGTCCAACAAACAGGCACCGTATTATTGTTGTAAGCACCTATTTCGGCATTTTCAAAACCTTCAAAGAAAGATCCGGTTACTATTCCACATAAGGTGTTGAATTTAACAGGATATTTTGTCCAAATACCATTAGTTGTAGCTCCACACTTACTGCGAATATAAACTGTATAAGCTGTAGAATGTGGTAAATTTGATATATTAATGGATGTAGCAGGTGCATTTACAATACCTGTCTGTACTAAACCTGTTGCTCCTGAACCAGCTGCACCAGAAGTACGAATTTCATATTCATACGCCGTAACACCGCCAGCTAAAGAAGCATTCCAAGAAATTGTTGCCGAATTTTGTGTAATTGAACCAACCTGTAAATTTAGAGGAAAAATACATGGCGATAAATCTTCATAATATACGTCATCTAGATAGATGTTTGGGTATTGGCTTGCAGCGCCATAAAATGAGAATGCAAAATAATCATCTGTCGTTGCTGGTAATGGGACAATATATTCTGTCCACCCGGCGGCTGTTAAAGGAATACTTTGCAATAAAGTTTTGGTAGCTGTTGAAGTTTTACCGTTCGTGCTGTACACTTCTATTTTTGTACCTGGATATCCGGTATAAGGATAATTTACCCAGAAACGTACCTGCTTGGCACCATTGCCTAAATTAGTCGTTTCAGGAGAAATCAACAATAATTCCGAATCATTATAAGGATATGTATAAAAACCATTACTACCGGTGCGTTGTGCATAATTGTACGTATAACCGTAACCAGAACCTTTTCCTAAAAGGTATGTCCAACAATTGGGAACCGTATTATTAGTTGAACCACCAACAGAAGTATTTTCGAATCCTTCAAAGAAGTTGGCGCTGAAAATAGGACATAATGTTGTAAATCGCACCGGAAAAGTTGTCCATACGCCTTTATTGGCTCCACACACGCTTCGCACATATACAAAATAGTTCGTTGCACCACTTAAAAGGTTTGTTGTAGCAGTAGTGGATGGTGCAATAGTAGAGCCTGTTGCCACCGCACCCGCTGTACCTGGTGCCCCTGATGTACGTACTTCCCACTCATATCCGGTAACTCCTGGAGCTTGAGAAGCATTCCATGAAAAAGTTGCACCTGTAATTGTTATAGCATTTGCAGCTAAATTTATTGGGAAAATGCAAGGAGACAAATCTTCGTAGTATACGTCATCTAAATAGATATTTGGATACATACTCGTTGGTCCGTGAAATGAAAAAGCAAAATAATCATCTGTTGTTGCAGGAAGTGGGACGATATATTCCGCCCAACCTGTAACTGTTAATGGAATTGTTTGTACTAATGTTTTTGTTGCAGTACTTGTTGTACCATCCATTCTATAAACTTCAATTTTAGTACCCGGATATCCGGTATAAGGGTAATTTACAGAAAAACGAAGTTGCTTGGTACCGTTTCCTAAATTGTCTGTTTGAGGAGAAATTAATAATAATTGGCTGTTATTATAAGGATAAGTATAAAAACCTCTTGTTCCTGTTTTTGCTGCAGAAGTACTGGTATATCCGTATCCTAATCCTGTTTCTCTTAGATAAGTCCAGCATGTAGGAACCGTATTGCTTGTACTGCCGCCTGTTGCTGTTGTTTCAAAACCTTCAAAGAAATTACCCGCTGCCGTAGGCTGGGCAACAGTTATCGCAGTAGAGATTGCAGAACCTGAACTGTTTGTACAAGTAACAATGCAGCGGTAATCGGTATTTGCAGTTTGGTTTGTTACTGTATACGTATTACCTGTTGCGCTGGGAATATTAGTCCAAGAACCTGTACCTGAAGGTGAACTTTGCCATTGTAAAGTAATACCGCCGCCTAATGTGTAACCACTAACAGATAATGTAAAAGGTTGGCTTGCACATGTTCTGGAAGTAGCCGACGCAGCTCCTCCGTTAGGAGTTCCTGTACATGGTACTGTTGAGGTAATAACAACTCTACCATTACCCGAAGTATCAGGATTGGTCACGAAAGACGCATTTCCAAAAGGTACTGTAATACCACTAAGTACGCCGCCTACGTACCCCGATCCGCCTGATCCGGCATTATTTTGATCACCACCGCCACCATACCATCCGCCGCCGCCGCCGCCGCCATATGATGTTGTAACATCTCCTCCTTTACCAAATGAGCCAGAAAGCAATGCAGTACTGCCAGTACTACCTGTCTGTGTTCCGGGATAGTTTCCACCGCCAGTTAAACCGCCGCCGTTTCCAATAACTCCGGAATTCTGATATCCGCCTCCGCCTCCGCCAACAATAAGAACTGATGACTGATTGCTGGCTAAAGAACTTAAAATGCCGGTTGCTGTTGCTACATGGGTAGCTCCTCCACCAGCTCTACCGGTAGAAGCTGCAAAACCACTTCCGCCACCATTGTATCCGCCAGGTTGTACGCCGCCAGCTCCAGTATATGTAGGTGTACCCCCTACAACTATATACAGTGTAGTTGGGGTGGTCAAATTGATACCGCCTTTGGAATATCCACCCACACCACCTGGAAGTGTTCCGGAAATTCCCCCGTGTGCGCCCCACACTTCAATATCATAAGTGCCGGCAGGAAGTGTTACGGTCTGTACAGAACCTGTGTACGAATAAGTTTGTGCCCGACCCTTTAGTATAGGTAGAAACAAACATATAAACATTAATATCACGGCTTTTGTGTTTAACCACGGTATTTTAAGCCTAGAAAAAGATGTAGTTTTTTTCATAATAATTAGTCATATAAGCCATAAACTTACTTATTTTTTTAATATATATTATAAAATATTTTTTTTTAACATATTTATTCTCAATTTTGAATGGTTAAATAGACAAACTCTAAAAATTAACACCTCAAGTTTCAAAATCAAAAAAAATTGAACTAATAACGGTTAAATAAATGGAATGCTTGTTCAACTAGAAATACGCTATTGATTTCTTGAAAATCTAGATAGTAGGCTATCTAAGTGTAAATATGGAGTGAATAATAGATTTTATGGCATAATTAATTTATAGCTAATAGAAAATCTTAATACGATTGCGTAAATATTTAGATTTATTGTTATTGAGTTTGAACATTGTTATAGAGATTTTAGGTTCTGTATGAGAAAGTAAATTTTCTACTCAACTTGAATTAGAATGTTGGATTGTACTGACTTGGGTAGAACTGCAGAAGCCCAACTAAACATATATATTGTAAAATTTCTAATTTTTAAAGTTAGTAAAATTAAATAACAACCGTTTGGTTAGTAGTAAAATAACCAATTTGTTTCAAACTTAATTTAAGCTGAAACCATCGTTTACAAAAAAAGTAGTTTCTATGAAAGCAGATTTTATGTATTGTTCATTATCATAACTTAGAAATCCCAGTGGAGAATGATTGTGATCGCCTTTACAGTATGATCCAAAGATAGAAGATATTTTCAAATGTTCCACTTCATTTTTCAGGTTGTTTATATAGCGGTCAATTTGTTTTTTGTTGTGGTTTGCGTATGCTTGTGTGCTGTAGTACGTAATGCAATTACTACATAATTGGGGTTTTATTATACATTTTGTGCAGAATTTTCCTTTAATGGAGTACATTCATTTTTAAATCGGTCTGGTTGCTACTTATTGTGCTTTAAGTCTGATTATTTGTTGTTTACATCTTATCAGGCTTTGCCATTATTATCTTAAACAATATAACCTACATCACAATAAATTGGTTTCAATTTTGCTTGTTATTAATTAAACACTATGATCCTTAGAAACTAATAAATCTGCTAAAAGCTATTTGTCTAATTAAAACAAAAGTTATGAATACAGATAAGTCAGCCCAAGAATGCAATGGTGGTTTTTACAACAACCCGCACAAACAACCGGATTATCTTTCAGGTAAGATAATTGACGGATTAAACGGAAAACTGTTTAATACAGATAACCTTACGGGGCACTCTTTTCAAAGTAGTAGTAAGGAAAAAGATTTTAATAGGGAATAGTAGCTTAGGCACTACAATCAGTACCAAACAAAAAGAGCTGTATGAACATAGACGATTTTAATAGGATACCTGCAGAGCTTAAAAAATGTATTCCTTTACAAACAAAGGGAAGGTACAGTGATACCTGCAGTAGTTTGGAACTTAAAGACCTGAATAATCCCGATATTGCTTATAAAAGCATTAAAAACAGGTTGCTCGATGTGAACAATTGGGCACATTATGCAACGCTTACAGATGCCGATTTTATATTGTTGGATCGGCACGGATACAGGTTGGATCGTGTGGCGGAAGAAGGCGATTTTATAAAGGTACGCTTTTCTAAAATACAGAAGATAATTGATGCTCAACATGATTTTGTGCATGTAAGCAGTATCATGACTATACCCAATATTTTTGGCGATGCAGTGGTAATGAAGTTGCAGCCGGCGCATAATCCTGCCAGATCAGGATCAGAGGTCGATCATTTTTTCACCAGTGACGCATCAAACACCTTGATTCTGTACCGTACAGAATCTGAAATTATACTTTGTGTGCACGGTAGAAACGAACAGCCTAACTTAAAAGTATCTAAAATAACTAAAAAAGTCCGCAATGTGCTCTTTGCTACTTTGGGAGTTTTGGCAGTGAGTAAGGTACAGTGGAAAACACTGTCACATGGACTACTTAATTATAACGAGAAATTATTATGAGAGAGATATATGTTTTATTGTACGATGGTGAATGCGGCTTTTGTAATTTCTGGGTAAACTGGGTTATGAAAAACGACCGTAAAGGGATATTCAACTTTGCATCGCTACAAGGAAATTTCGGACAAAAATTTTTAACGGATAAAAAACTGCCGCTTAACAGATTTAATACACTTTACCTGATACATCCCAACGGGAAAGTGGATGAAAAATCAAATGCAGTAATTAAAATCTGCAGTCTGTTGGGTAGTTGGTACAAATTGGCAGCTGTTGTTAAAGTATTGCCAAAATTGCTGCGTGATAAAATATACGATCTCGTTGCAAAGAACCGCAGCAAGTTAGCATCAGGTAACTGCCCGTTACCAACCAAAGAACAACGCAGAATGTTTTTAGATGAATAAACCATTATAAACTCAAACCATATTGTTAAATTAAAAAGTATAAAGCTATGAAAAATGAACAAAAAAAAGATGCCGCAAAACCAGAAAAAGGAACAATGGTGAAACCGAAAAGCACTGCAGCCGAAGGTTTGAGAGAATTATTTGTTGACGAGTTAAAAGACATCATTTATGCGGAACGTGCGCTTTTAAAAGCGTTGCCGAAAATGGCAAACAACAGCAGCAGTACAAAGCTTAAAAAGGCTATTGAAGAACATGTGGTGGTTACCGAAAAACAGGTCGATCGTTTAAAGCAGGTCTTTGATCTTTTGGGTGAATCAGACCGTGGTAAAAAATGCGACGCAATGGAAGGCCTTATTAAGGAAGGTAAAGGAATTTTAGAAGAAACCGAACCGGGATCGGTACGTGATGCGGCCATTATTTCGGCATCGCAAAAGATCGAACATTACGAAATTGCTTCATACGGAACATTGGTTGCTTTTGCCAAAACGTTAGGCGAAGACAAAGTAGCTTCTTTGCTGGAACAAACGTTGAACGAAGAAAAAGAGGCCGATGTTACGCTTACAGAAGCAGCTTACAATGATATTAATTTTGATGCCGTAGACGAGGAGTAAAAACTTTGATATTGCTCAAAAAAAAAAGAAACCACTCTTGAAAAAGGGTGGTTTTAATGTTTAATTTATTTCGATCTTCTTCTTAAACTATGTATTTCGGTTTGTACGGTATTATAAACCAGTCTGTATAACTCACTGTTGCCTTTTGGTGCAGCTTTTAAAATGGTTATACATTCTTTAAGAAACCTCGGAGCAAAATTTGGATCGGCGGCGGTTATTTCTTTGCAATTGTCTAATATATCTGCATATTTTATGGTTTGTGCATCTGCACTTGTTTTTTCAATACGTTCTGTTTCTCTTTCCTTTCGCTGTTTGCGGTTTAAATGCGGATACGCTTCTTTTGTATAAATATCGGTAAGCTCCACCACAAGTTTTAAGGTTTCATGTGCAGCTTCTGTATGCATCAGTCTCTCTAAAAAATGCAATAGTTCGGTTTCTGTAACTGCCGTGTCTTCTAAAACATCATGCAGCAGTGCTGCCCCCAGTAATGCTGTTTCAGAAGTATAGTTCATACAGGTTTCCATAACTCTGATGGGGTGTACTATGTATCGGTCGTTACTGTACTTACGCATTTGTTCGCCATGCGCACGATCTGCAAATTGCTGTATTTTTAAAAGAGTACTGTTCATAAACTTATTTGCTTCGTTCTTCTAATGATGCTTTATATGCCTTGTCTCGTAACTGCTGAATTCTTCCTACGGGTTTAAATGATTCAATATTGTCAAACGGATTAAAAGAAAGCAGCTCCTGCTCCATAGCATTTTTGTCGGCGGTCTGCGTAAATATAAATTTCCCTACAGGTAAAAAGGGCGAATCCGTCCATTCCCTGTGCAGTTCGTTGACAGGTTGGTCTGAAAGGTTGTATGCATACTGTACGTACAGCTGTGCTATAAAGTGACCGTTTTTTTTCATATAACCTTCTATTGATAGGTTATTTGCAGGGTGTCTGTCATGTGGAACAAGTTTCAGCTTAACAAGATGCGCTCCAAATCGGTACACACCAATAGAATGATAGTCGAATGACAGTATGGGATCTTTGCGTTTTTTAAGCAAACCCGTAATGTTTTTTACGAATGATCTATGTAGCACGTTTGGGAAAACTTTGATTACGCCGAACAGTATCTTAGCAATATTGTACGTTTTCTGCAGTATATTACCGGTATAGAAACGATTTAGTGCGGTAAAGAGCTTTAAAAATCCGGCTACGTTGTTAAAAGGAAATAAGGGAAAATTTACCAATGGAAAATTGGCAGTTGTTGTACCAGCATCACTTATTTTTATCGAAAAACCGTAAGCAGGGATACCGTTGCCTTTTATAATCTTTAAATGTGCATTTGAAATCCGCAGAACGGCATCCATTATTTTTTTTGGAAACAGGTGTTGATCTTCAAAATTAGGATCAACTGCAAATTTTCCCTCTAAAATACTGTACGTTGTTGCATGTGCATCACGTGTTTTGTATGATACCTTGCTTATAGATGCCGACTTCCTCACAAATGCTCGGATGTCTATTGTTAAATCATCTAAGAGTTGGTACTCTGCTGCTGTTAAAGCATCTAAATCTGCCGTGTATTTTATTTTCTCGCCCATACATAATAGCAAGCAAAAGTAGAACCATTTTCAGCAACCTGCCGTGCTTTTGAAACGGATGTTTAAATGCGTGTTTTCCAACCAAATACTTGTAGATTTTAACGACATTTTGTGGAAAACTACAAAGCAGTGTAGATCATTAATTTTTAAATATTTAAGAGGGACCTGCTGATATTATTTCAAACATGAAATCTTAAAATAGTGGAAAGGATTTTGCAGTACATAAAAAAATTAAAGCCATGAGAGCAATTTGGAACGGTGCCATAGGTTTTGGATTAGTAAATATCCCCATTAAATTATACTCGGCGACAGATTCAAGCACACTAGATTTGGATATGTTGGACAGTAAAGACCTTAGCAACATTAAATTTAAACGGGTGAATGCCGAAACCGGTAAAGAGGTGGCTTGGGAAAACATTGTGAAGGGTTATAAAATTGAAGACAAATATATTGTGTTGGAAGACGAAGATTTTGAAGCGGCCAGTCCCGAAAAATCAAAAATTCTAAGTATCAACCAGTTTGTGAAAGAAGCAGAGGTTGATACCGCACTTTTTGAAACACCTTACTTTCTGGAGCCTCAGAAAAATGGCGAAGCAGCTTATAAACTGTTGCTGAAATCATTAATGAAAACAAAAATGGCAGGCATTGGTTCTTTTGTTTTAAGGGAGCGCGAAATATTGTGCTTGATCCGTCCGTATGAAGATAAGATTTTAATGGTAAACAGAATGCGCTATCCGGAAGAATTAAGAAGTTACAAAGTTCTGAATATACCCGCCGGAAAAGCCCCAAAGGCAGAAGAATTGAAGATGGCAGAACAGCTGATAAAATCGCTTGCAACGGCATTTGATCCGTCAAAATACAAAGACACGTACAATGCCGACCTGCTTAAAATCATCAAACAAAAGGCAAAAGGAAAAAAAGTGAAACTTACAGAAGAAAAACAACCGGAAGGTAAGGCTACCGACCTTATGGCGATGTTGAAGGCAAGTCTGGAAAAAAGCAAGAAAAAAGCAGGTTAATAAAAGTTTAAATTATTCTTTAATAGATCATTAGTTATGGCACTTGAGGATTATAATAAAAAACGGAATTTTAAGGAAACATCCGAACCAAAGGGCAAACAGAAAGCTAGCGGTAAAAAGTTGAAGTTTGTTGTTCAAAGACACGCAGCTTCCAGACTGCATTACGATTTTCGTTTGGAAATGGAGGGCGTGCTGAAAAGCTGGGCGGTGCCTAAAGGTCCGTCATTAAATCCTGCCGACAAACGGTTGGCAATGATGGTAGAAGATCATCCGTATTCATACAGAACCTTTGAAGGATCTATTCCCGAAGGGAATTATGGTGCCGGCGAAGTGGAAATATGGGACGAAGGAACGTATGAACCTCTGGAAAAAGCCTCTGGAAAAAGTGATGATCTTACCATGCGCGCCGAACTGCATAAACAGTCGCTAAAATTTATATTGCACGGTAAAAAACTGAAAGGGGAGTTTGCGTTGGTTAAAATGAAAAATCCTAAAGACGATAATGCCTGGCTGCTTATTAAGCATAAAGACGAATATGCGGTCGACGAAGACTACGACGCAGAAGAAAATACTGCTAAAAACTCAAAAGTAACGGCTTATCTTGCAGATAAAGGCAGTAAAAAAAAAAAGGAATCCAATAACGGAATAAAACATTTTAAAAATTATGCACCGGCACTTTCAGGTGCGAAAAAACTGACGGAATTTATTAACCCCATGCTGTGCAAAACCGCAGACAAACCGTTTGATGACCAAGAGTGGGCATTCGAAATAAAGTGGGACGGCTACCGCGCTATTGCCGATTTACGTAAAGATAAAATCCGCTTGTATTCAAGAAACGGGGTCGACTTCTCTCAGAAATTCAAAAAAGTAAGCAACTCGCTTAAACTTCAGGAACACGATATGGTGCTCGATGGCGAGATTGTTGCCTATGACGATAAAGGAAAGCCAAACTTTCAGTGGCTGCAGCAAATTGATGATAATCCTAATCTCGTATTAGCTTATCAGGTTTTCGATCTTCTGTGGTTAAACGGTCACTCAACTATGAATTTATCGTATTTGCAACGTAAAGAATTATTGAAGGACGCCTTGGTTGAAACCGATAGTATTAAATTCAGCGACTATATTTTACAGAACGGAAAAGAATTTTTTCAGGCAGCAAAAGATATGGGTCTTGAAGGAATTGTAGCAAAGAAAACAGAGAGTATTTACAAAGAAAATATCCGCAGTTCGGAATGGCTTAAAATAAAAATCAATAAAACAGACGAAGCCGTTATCTGCGGTTTTACAGAACCAAAAGGATCTCGAAAGAAATTCGGAGCCCTCGTTCTGGGCAAATATCTAAATGGCGAAATGGTTTTCTGCGGTCACACCGGTGGTGGTTTTAACGATAAATCGCTTTCTGATATCTACGATAAAATGCAGAAACTGATTACAAACAAATCGGTTTTTAAAATTACACCCAAGACAAATACCAAAGCTACATGGATAAAACCGGAACTGGTTGCCGAAATTAAATTCACGGAACTTACCAAAGATCTTATTTACCGCCATCCCATTTTCTTAAGGCTTCGAGATGATGTAGAACCTGATGATGTGACATTTAATGCCGAAAAACAATCAAAAAAAGAAATGATGAAGAAAGTGGAACCGGAAAAACGAACCGGAAAAGACGAGTTGCAAAAGAAAATAGGAAAGCAGGAACTGAAACTTACAAATCAGAACAAAATTTATTTTCCAGATGATGATGTTACAAAAGGCGATGTCATTGCCTTTTACCAGAGCATTTCCAAATATATTTTACCACACCTTAAAAACCGCCCGCAGTCTATGAACCGTTATCCTAACGGGATTGACGGTATGAGTTTTTATCAGAAAGACGCAGCCGATGAAACCCCTGATTGGATAGAAACACAGAAAGTATTCTCTGAAAGCAGCGATAAGTATATCAATTACATAATCTGTAATGATAAGGAAACACTGGCTTATTTGAATAATTTGGGATGTATCGAACTTAATATATGGACAAGCAAAATTCAAAAGGCAGATAATCCTGATTATTTGGTTTTAGACCTCGATCCGTCAGAGAAAAATACCTTCGAAGACGTAATTAAAACAGCGCAGGTTGTAAAAGAGGTGCTGGATCTGGCAGAGATTGAAGGTTTTCCAAAAACATCGGGCAGTTCGGGAATTCATATCTACATTCCCATGAACGCAAAATATACTTACGAACAGGTGAAAGATTTTGGGCACCTGCTCATGCAGATGGTTCAGCAGAAATTACCCGATCTTACAACCTTGGAAAGAAGCCTGAAGAAAAGAGACAAGGATAAAATTTATTTGGATTATCTGCAGAACAGAAGAGGGCAGACACTTGCAAGTGTTTACAGTCTGCGTCCAAAAAAGGGTGCGCCCGTTTCTATGCCTTTGGATTGGAAAGAAGTTAAAAAGGGATTAAAACCAACCGATTTCAATATCCATAACGCATTAGATCGACTGAAAGAAAAAGGTGATCTGTTTAAACCTGTGCTGGGTAAAGGGATCGATATGCTAAAGGCAATTAAAAAATTATCGTCTTACATTACTTAGTTTTAATTTATTAAAATATTTTTCAATTAACTTAATTGAAGTTTTATCAAGTTTTTATTAGTTGTTTTATAAGAATTAAAAAAGTTAATTTAATTCCGGATAATTTTAACATAAAGTTAAAATTAGTTCAGTAAAAAAGGTATCTCTTTACTGCTTTATGATAAGTTTAGAAATCAATGTAGTGGTTGTTCGAAGTATAAATTTGTTGATAATTTTAAAAAGTTTTGAAGGTAGAGTGAAGTTGATATTAATAGTTTGTATATTAAAAGAGTAATTTGTTTTTTGGTATAAATACAAATTGATTTATCTTACATTATCCCGTTTTTTGATATTTTAAGATCAGGATTTTTAATTACTCAAATTTTAGGAATCTGTGTCAACATCAATTATAGAAATGGATTTAAAAAAACTGAGTCCAAAAAATATCGAACTCAGTTTTAGAATCATTTTTTAATCTATAAAAGTTTTGACTGCGAACGAAAAACTATTATTACTTAACTATAAATTTCTTTGTAGTAGCTTTCTTTCCATTCGTTAGTTTAAGAATATAAGTTCCACTTTTTAAATGATTAATAGTGAAAACTTCATCGTTAAATTGTGGGTTTGATACTTTCTTGACTAACTTTCCTTCTAAATTATAAACCGTAATTAAATCGATTTTTTCTTTAGTTGAAATAAATATTGTGTTTTTTGGTGCCGGATTTGGATATACATTAAACTCAACCAATTCGGCTTTGTTCGTGCTTAATAAGTGCGGATACCAAACAGCAGTAACGTATTGCGGATTATCGATATAGGGATTTCTGTTGCCTTGTTCACTGTAGATGTAATTATTCAAATCTGTTTCGCGAGCACTTACGGGATCTTGCAAATGCCACTGATAGAGAACATCTAAAAATCCAGTGTTGAATACTTTATCGGTAGATCCATCGAACATTGCTTTAACCTGCGTTTGCGATTGTGTAACATCCGTATAAAAATCATCCATTAAATCTTCATACCTTGTTGCAAAATAAAAATAGGCACGGGCAATATCTCCCTTGAATTCATCAATTGGTTCAACAACAGTTCCAGAGAAACCTGTTACAGCACTTGTTCCGCGTTTTGTTCCGTTTTGCGATGTGTAATTTGCAGAAGCAACTTTTCCAAAAGGTAAGTTACCGCGTTCACCATTAACTTTTCCATCACTTGGCCAAACGTGAAACGCATCTGTTTTCATCGGCGCATTTTCATCGAAATACGATTGCGGAATTAAATGTTCACGATTGTAGCAATCACCTTCGCTGCTGTAATTTCCACATTGATCAGAAATCACGGTGTAAGTGTAAGGATCAGTAGCAACCGGTTTTTCAGAATAAATATCTAAAACAGTATTATCGTTTTCATAATATTTGTCACGAAAACCATTATTGGCAGCATTAGAACTATATAAATTCCACAAACCAGGAGTATAACTTAAAGCAGTGTGATTTACAGAAATTATTGTTTTTAATTGCGATTTTAATATGTAGCCCGTTGCAGTTGCACTGTTGTAATAATTCGCTGGTGCCTGCGCAAAAATTGTAAATGAACAACAAACAGTTACAATAAATGATGTAATTTTTTTCATATTTAATTATTTTATGCGTTCCATTAAACACATGTAAAAACCATCGAACCCAGATTGATGAGCCATTACTTTCTCGTCTGTTACAAACTTAAAGTTTTTACCAAAATCGGTGTTTAAGAAATGGTTAATTTGTTTTTCGTTTTCCGATGGCAGAATAGAACACGTTGCATATACCAGTTTTCCGCCCACTTTTACCATTTTAGAATAATTTTCTAAAACTTCTTGCTGCGTTTTTTTTATGTTATCGATAAACTCTGGTTGCAGTTTCCACTTACTGTCAGGATTACGTTTTAAAACACCTAAGCCCGAACAAGGTGCATCAATCAATACGCGGTCTGCCTTATCGTGTAATTTTTTTATTACTTTGGTTGAATCTATAATTCGATATTCCACATTAAAAACGCCGTTACGTTTTGCACGGATTTTTAACTGTCTCTGCTTGCTTTCATATAAATCCATGGCAATAATCTGCCCTTTGTTTTCCATTTTAGCGGCAATGTGCAATGTTTTACCACCTGCACCTGCACAAGCATCAACAACGCGCATTCCCGGCTGAACATCTAATAAAGGAACAACTTTTTGCGAAGAAGCATCTTGCACTTCAAAGAATCCTTCCTTAAAAAGCGGTGTCATAAAAACATTTGCACGTTCTTTCAAAATTAAAGCATCTGGATATTTATCGTGAAATTCGGTATCAATATCCAAATCCATTAATTGTGCACGTAATTGCTGTTTGGTAGTTTTTAGAGAATTCACTCTTAAAACAACTTTTGCCTGCTGGTTTTGTGCAGCCAATTCTTTTGTCCAAACCTCTTCGCCCAATTCTTGAACACCTAATTCATCCATCCAATCAGGAATCGATTCACGGTATTTTCTAATTTTAGAAAGCTCATCGAATTTTCCTTTAATTCTTCTAACCGGTGTGTTTTCAAAATATTTCCAATCGGGTAGGGTAATACCGCGTAAAACTGCCCAAACTGCAAAAGTTCTCCAAATATCATCACGAGTAAAAGGATCTTTTGTTTCGGCAATTTCAGTGTACAACCTTTTCCAACGAACAATTTCGTATATAGTTTCCGCAACAAACTTACGGTCTTTCGCACCCCAGCGAGGATCTCTTTTTAAAGCTTTTGCAACTTCTTTATCGGCATATTCACCATCGTTAAATATACTTAAAAGAGAATCTATAACTGCAAAAACCAAATTTCTGTGTAAACGCATTTTTTTATTTAAATAAGCCTACAAAGTTACGATTTATATGTTGGTTGTGAAATACTTTTTTTACAATAGCTTTGTGTACCTTTGCATAAACGTTTGATAATTATGGTTAAAACCGTTATTTTTGATATGGACGGGGTGATTGTTGATACAGAACCTGTACATAAATACGCTTATTTTAAGCATTTTGAAGAATTGGGAATTGATGTTTCGGAAGAATTGTATGCCACTTTTACAGGAAATTCTACAAGAAATGTGTTTCAAAAAATAAAAGATCAGTTTGGATTGGATCATGAAGTGGAAGATTTGATACAGAGAAAACGTTCTCTTTTTAATGATGCTTTTGATACTAAACCCGATTTGGAACTGATTGCCGGAGTTGAAAATTTAATTAAAGATCTGCATGCAAGTGATGTGGAATTGATTTTGGCTTCATCGGCTTCTAAAAGTACTATTAGTAGAGTTTTTAATCGATTTAATTTGAACGATTATTTTACACATAAAGTGAGTGGTGAAGATTTTGTGAAATCAAAACCCGATCCGACGATTTTTATTCACGCTGCTTCGTTATCGAAAAATAAAGTAGAAGAGTGTATTGTGATTGAAGACAGTACAAACGGAGTGAAAGCTGCTTGTGCTGCAGGAATTTATTGTTTGGGATACAACAGCGAAAATTCCAAACTGCAAAATTTAGAAGGTGCCAGCGTTTTAGTTGACGACTTTTTTAAAGTTAACGCCGATTTTATAAAGAATTTAAAATAAAAAAATCCCGAGTAATCGGGATTTTTTTATTGACTATTTCATTCTTTCGTATTTATCAATTTCTTCAACCTTATATTTTTTACCTTCTATCACAGATTCATTAATAGTATATACGTTGAGATTGTTTTCAGTAAGCAAAAGAATTTTGTAAGATTTTGGATAATTCTTTATTATTAGCTGATCGCCTATTTTTTCATAAGTTGTAGTATATCTGCTTTCAACGGCTTCTTCACCATCTCTTTCAGGTAAATACATATAGGTTTCAACGGTTTTTTCGTCTTTAAAATCATATTGTAAAACTATACCATTCATTGAGCCTCCTGGTTTATCTAAATCATCAAAAAGGACTTCGCCATCAACTTCAAATTTCATGTGTGTAGATGTAGCATTCCATTTTCCTAATAAATGATTTTTTTCTTGTTCAACTACAGGAGCAGTACTGTTGTCTGATGAACAAGCTGTTAACGAACTGAAACCTAATACTGCCATAAACAGTAAAATACCGACTTTTTTCATAAGGTGTTTGTTTAAGTTAAAATTTAAGAATTACGAATATAGTTAAATTCTACAAAACAAAAAAATCCACCTTTATCGGGTGGATTTTAAATATCTGTATCAGTTGATTAAAACTGCTCTCTTCCTGCAAAGTGGAAAGCTGCTTCAATTTCTGCATTTTCGTCAGAATCTGAACCGTGAACTGCATTTTCACCGATTGATTTTGCATATTTTTTACGGATTGTTCCTTCTGCAGCATCAGCTGGGTTTGTAGCACCAATTAATGTACGGAAATCTTCCACAGCGTTATCTTTTTCTAAAATTGCTGCAACGATTGGTCCTCTAGACATGAACTCTACTAATTCACCATAAAACGGACGCTCTGCATGAACTTCGTAAAATTTCTTTGCATCAGCAACTGTTAATTGCGTTAATTTCATTGCAACGATTCTGAAACCGCCTTCAGCAATCATATTTAATATTCCACCAATACTTCCAGCTTCTACAGCGTCTGGTTTAATCATTGTAAATGTTCTAGTACCTGCCATTTTTTTAAGTTTAATTTGTTTGCAAAAATAACTATTTTATAAAAATATAAACCATTTTAATTTAAATACTTTGTAAATTTATAGAAACTTATTTGCACAATGAAACACGATGTTAAAAACAGGGACGATTTAGAAAAATTGGTTCGAATTTTTTATGATAAGGTACGAAATGATGCAGAAATTGGTCCGATTTTTAATTCGATAATAACCGATTGGGAATCTCATTTACAAAAGATTACCGATTTTTGGGAACAACATGTTTTCGGAGTTCAAAAGTATAAGGGAAATCCAATTGAAGCACATAATAAAGTTGATGCCAAAACGAACCACAATGTTACGGCACACAATTTTGGAACTTGGTTGTTTTATTGGATGCAGACTTTAGACGAACTTTTTGACGGACCTAATAAAGAAGTGTTGAAGTTTAAAGCACGTAAAATGCAAACCGTTTTTTTTGTAAGTATGGTACAGGCAAGATCAAAAACAGCTGATTAAATTAAAATATCACTTTCCAGATCAGATTTTTCAATCAAGAATTCAAAACCTAAGCGTTCAACAACTTCAATCACCAGTTTTTTATACCAGTTTTCTGATTTTGGATGAATATACAAGCGTTCAATCATTTCGTTTACATCAATCAACACCTTAACACCTTCGTTTACATGAAGATCTAAATGGGTAACATCGGTAATTACACGAACTTCGTGTTCGTACTGAAAACTTTTCCGTTTGAAAAGAAACGGGAAAAAATCATCATCAAAAGGAATATGTTCTTTTTTATAATCGATATAATTTACCTCGCCAATAAACTGATCTGCTCTAGGTTCAATCAACGCTTTTTTTAAACTGCCAATGGTTGATTGTATTGCCAAACCTTCGTTATTCTTTGTAAAAACCTGCCACATGGCATAACTTTCGTACGAATTGGCGTGCCAACTGCTTATAACAATATTCTTTCGTTTTGATTTGTAGGCATCTAAATATTCCGGATTATCTGCCAGCAGTTTTTTAATTTCTTCGTAAGTTGGTTCGCTAAAAGTACCTTCGAACTGATCTTCAAACTTATCAGATCGAGCCATAAACATACGATTCGACAATAATAAATCCAAAAATTTAGAAAGATCTAAATACTTCCAGATTATCGTATCATTTTCAGGAATATGCAGTTTTTGGTTTTCTTTAAACATTTTTGAAGCGTTTAATTTTCAGATTGGTTACTTGGTTCAACTTTTTTTAATTCCTCAATTAGGTATTTCATATCATTAGAAAACGGGTTTAAAACTATTTCTTTATTTAATTCATTGGATATTTTAGAGCTAATTTGACAGAAAATCCTATCATTTTCTTTATAAAAATTAAATTGTAATTCTTCATAATCTGTTTTTCCTAAATAAATAAAAATTTCAGTATATGTAAGTTCTTCCCCATAGTTAATATTTAATTTATATATACCTTTTGATTTTGGTAAGGATTCAATATCTAATTCATTATTTATAAAGATGTTGTAAATAGTTGTATGCCAGCCACCCAATCCATCAATCATTTTTATATCTAATTTTGACGAATCGATATTCTCATCAAATAAAATCGTGATTTTTAGTTTCTTTAGTGCTTTTGAGATTGTATTCATGGTATTTAATTTCTTGATTATATTAAGAATATCGAATATAAAAAACTTTTGAAACTCAGAGTCAAGCTCAGAGTGACAGCGTCCAAAATAATTCAGCAATTAATAAATTTATTAAAATTTTTAATGTAAATGATTTTAAATAGTTTAACAATTAAAGAAATTTTAATCAGGAATATACTCTAAAATATCACTTGGCTGGCAGTTTAGTTCTTTGCAAATGGCTTCTAAAGTAGAAAAACGAACGGCTTTGGCTTTTCCGGTTTTCAAAATAGATAAGTTGGCAGTTGTTATACCAATTTTGTCTGCCAGCTCTTGCGACTGCATTTTGCGTTTAGCCAGCATAACATCAAGGTTTACTATTATTGCCATTTGTAATTTTTTTGAATTGTGAAATTAACTGCTGTTGCATATCGTAAATAGCTTCCACATGTTTATCATCGGCAGCGTTTGCAAAAATCGTGATTCCTAATTTATTTTCAGGGATTAAAATGGCGTGCGTGTAAAAAGTGCCGGTGGTTCCATCGTGAAAACTTAATTTTTGATTTCCTTGAACGGCATTTCCCCAACCATAGCTGTAATTGTCGACATCAAAGTGCATTTTTTTGAATTTTTCTTGTTTTAATATGCCAGTTTCAGAATTGTATCCTTTTAAATGTAGTTGTAACCATGCGGCATAATCAACAATATTCATTGATAAATCACCTGCTGAAAGCATAAAATCTTCTAGTGTGTACGAGTGCGTCGGCGGCAAAGCTGTCAGTTCGTTATTTTCAACCCAATGTCCCCAAGCATGATTCAAGCTTTTTTTGTTTGGAAATCCAAAACTGTAATCCCAATTTTGCTGTTTCATAAAATCTGCCAATAAATCTTCGTACGATTTTTTTGCCGATTTTTCAATCATCATCGCTGCCAATACATAGCCCGCGTTAGAATAACTTCCTTTTTCTACGGTTGGTTGTGCCAAAACTTGTTGTGCAAATTCAACTCGTTTTGTTTCGGTTGTCTTTGCATCTATTTTTAACGACAGAAATTCCTCACCAGCTGTGTATGGTTGAACTTGTGCGTTGTGCGATAATACATCTTTTAATGTTATGGAATGATATGCCGAGTTTTTATCGTTTTTCAATTCAGGAAAAAGTGAGAAAAACGGAGTTTCTAACGATAAATTTCCTTTTTCGATTTGTTGAAATGCCAGAAACGATGTAAACGCTTTGGTGTTTGATCCTATATGAAACAAGGTTTTGTCAGTAACCGCCTCGTTGCTTTTTTTAGAAGTTGTTCCTGCTGTTCCGTAAAATACGTTATCGCCATTAATTACAGCAGCTGCCATTGCAGGAATATTATTTTGTTTTATCGATGCCTGTAACAAACTGTCGATAATTTTACTGTGTTGCGTATTTTGTGCTAACATTATTGTTGTAGTTAATGTAAAACAAAGTGTGATTATTTTTTTCATGATATTATATAGTTAGTTCGTTTTCTTGTTGTTGTTTTAAACCTAATTCGAATGCTTTTCCAACTCCTAATAAAAATAAGCCAATAAAAAGTTTGTAAGAAGCAATTCCAAGTATTTCAATAAAATTCATTTCTATATTAAAATTCTCAAATGAATCAATAAATGGTAGAAGGTAGGTTAAAATCCACTCATCAATAATATAAGTGATAATAATCAATTTTCCAATAAATCTTATGTTTACTGAATTCTCAATGGTAAAATATTTTTTTAAATTGAATTGAGTTACTACATCTCTCATCGCTTTTAAAATATTCAAAAAAAGAATAAAACTTATCATTTCGATAATAAAAGAAATTTTAAAAATGTACGAAAGATTAAAATCTTGTTCTAACAATACAGTTAATTTTGGTATTAAATCAAACCAAAGTAATATCAATACAATACATGCTAAAGCATATACCACATTGAAAAAATAGTAAGTTACATTTAATAAATTTTTAAGCAGTTTCATAAGATTATATCGTTAATTCGTTGTCTTCTTTTAGTTCAATGTTTTCTTCTTTCTGTTTTTTTGCTTCTTTAAAAACCTGACTCAATACCAAAAAGAAAAATCCAATTATTAGTCCGCCTAAAGGAGATTGTAATTGGTTAAAAGCGACCTCTGAAATAGGTAAAGTTTTACCTATGATATCTTCTGGTCTTTTAATGATTACATATTTGGATAATGTAAATGTTAGGAGATAATTGATTATAAATATGATTCCTATCCAATTGAATCTTTTTGAATGTTTATTATTGTAGAAATCTCTTTTTTCAAAATTCCGAACACTTAAGTTAAAAAGAAATATCGCAACAAAATATAAGATATAAAGAATCCAAATTATAATAAAGAAAGATTTAATGATTATATCTTTTTCATCAATAAATTCATCACCATTAATCAGTAATGTCCATTCTGAATAATCATCATATCTAAAAGAGCTTTTGGTTGCTAAAAAGAATATAATTCCGAATAAAAAGATTGCTACCGTTAAAAAATGGGACAGCCAGCCAAATATTTTTAATGTTTTCATAAGTTATATAGTTAAATCGTTTTCTGATTGAATTTCAATTCCTTTTTTAATAATCTGGGTAATTACTAAAAGAATTATTGCCATAAAAAACCACACATCTGATCCTGTTAAATTTAAAGACTCCAAGCTTGTTATTTTGGCACCTTGACTTATAAGCCATACGCAGAATTCGGATCCGCAATGCGTAAACAAACCAATCCCGAATGACATATACGATAGTTTTAAAATGAAATCTTTTAAATGTGTATTGAATGGTTTTGTGAAATCTAGTTTTTTCTCTGAAAGCAGTTTAAGAATCAAGTAAAACATGATTGCTTTTAATACGGCTATGATAATCATTATAAATGCAAGTGCTGTAAAATGATTGGTATTAAGCTGATAAATTACCAATATGTTGGCACCTTCCCAAAAATTATTTACTGCATCGGGATTAATAAACAGCGTAATAAACGTATTAACGATGATTGCACCGGCTTCTACACACAAACCAATAAAAATGATCCATGTTAGCAAAAGCAATACTTTTAAAATATGACTTGTAGTAATTCTAATTTCCATATCTGTCAGTTTTTAAATTAATGATAAAAAACATTTATTTATTGACAAAGATATATAAATTATCGAAAAACAATAATTTATTGAATAAAAAAAATCACTCAATTGAGTGATTTTTTACTTTTTTATATGTAATTAATTAATTTTCAAATGATTGAAGCGAAACTAATTTAGCATACGTTCCGTTTTTAGCTAACAGTTCTTCATGTGTACCTTGTTCGGCAATTTCGCCATGATTCATCACCACAATTAAATCGGCTTTTTGAATGGTTGATAATCTGTGGGCAATAACAACCGATGTACGGTTTGCCATCATTTTTTCCAAAGCATCCTGAACCAGACGTTCGCTTTCGGTATCTAATGCCGATGTAGCTTCGTCTAAAACCATAATTGGTGGGTTCTTTAACACCGCACGTGCAATAGAAATACGCTGTTTTTGTCCGCCCGAAAGTTTTCCGCCGCCATCGCCAATATTTGTATTGATGCCATCAGGTAAATGCTGAACAAACTCAAACGCATTGGCTATTTTCAACGCATCAATCACTTCGTCATCGGTAGCGTTTAATTTTCCAATTCTAACATTATCAGCAATACTGCCGTTAAACATAATGCTGTCTTGCGTTACCAAACCTAATTGATCTCTTAACGAAACCAAACGGATATCCTTAATATTTGTACCGTCGATCAACAATTCGCCTTGCTCCACATCATAAAAACGCAACAATAAATTAGCAATCGTACTTTTACCAGAACCCGACTGACCAACCAATGCAACTGTTTTTCCTTTAGGAATTTCCAAATTGAAATTCTTTAATACATCATATTCGCCATTGTACGAAAAAGTGATGTTTCTTAAAGAGATTTTATCATTAAAGGTTTCAATTTCTTTAGATTGAATAGTATCTTCTATGGCATTCGGAGTTTCCAAAATTTCAAAAACACGTTCGGCAGCAGCTGATCCGTTTTTAACCTGATATGATGCTTTTGAAATGGCTTTTGCAGGCGTTAAAATATTATAAGCCATACCAATATATCCGATAAATGCACCACCAGTCAATGTTCCGTCTTGTAAAACCAACGTACCACCATAAATTAATAAAGCCGCGATAGTTGCAATTCCTAAAAATTCAGACATTGGTGATGCCAGATTGTTTTTCTTACCAATTTTATTAGTTAGAATATACAAACGGTTTACCGATTCATTAAAAATTTGTTTAAAATAACCTTCCGCGTTGTATCCTTTTACAACTTTTAAACCTGATAATGTTTCTTCTACAACAGAAATCATATAACCGTTTTCTTGTTGTGCACGAGTTGATTGTGATTTTAACGATTTACCTATTTTTGATATAATCAAACCTGAAATTGGAATAAAAATAAAGACAAATAAGGTTAGTTCCCAACTGATTGAAAACATTGCAATAAGCGTTAGTATAATTGTAAGTGGTTCTTTTACAATTAATTCTAAAATAGCGAAGAATGAGTTTTGTACTTCGTTTACATCGCCCAACATACGAGCCATAACGTCGCCCTTACGTTTTTCTGAATAATACGAAACCGGTAAATCTACAATTTTAGCATACATTTTATCTCTGAAATCACGTAAAACCCCTGTTTTTAACTTCATTAAATGTTGTAAACCTAAAAAGCCAAAAAGATTTTTTAATAAGAAGATAAAAATGATGATACCTATAATAAGATACAATGCATATTCTGCACCCTTTACTTCGGTAAGATGATTAATATAATAATAAAGTGTATTGCTTAAATAATCTTTTAACTTCCAAATACCCTCATATTTTGGTAGCTGTGTAACTTTTTCTTCCTCGCCAAACAAAACGTTCATCACGGGAATAATCATTACAAAACCTAATGTTGAAAATATGGCATACAATACGTTAAAAACAACATTCCAAACAATGTTTTTTCTGTAAAATAAAGCGTACGGAAGAATCTTTTTTAAATTATCGTCCATTAATTTAAATTCATATCGTTAATAATGCGTTGAATTTTATCTGTTAGATATTCATCGGCATCTTTTATTTCTTCAACGTTTTCAATAGGTGTGTTGGTGCTGAAATAAAACTTGATTTTAGGCTCGGTTCCACTTGGTCGTGCACAAATTTTAGATCCGTCTTCTAAATAATAAATCAACACGTTTGATTTTGGTAAGAACAAAGGCTCTGTTTCGTCCGAAAACAAATTAGTAGCAATTGAACTTTGATAATCTTCTACAAAAACAACACGTTCACCAGCAATTTCTTTTAATGGATTATTGCGTAATTCGGTCATCATGGTAGCAATTTCTTCAGCTCCGTCTTTTCCTTTTTTGGTTAACGAAATTAAATGTTCTTTGTAATAACCAAAGTCGGCATAGAGATTTTGCAGTTCTGTGTAAACCGATGAACCGGATGCTTTTGCAATAGCAGCAATTTCGCAAATTAATAGGGTTGATGCAACGGCATCTTTATCGCGAACAGCATCGCCCACCATATATCCGAAACTTTCTTCGCCACCGCCGATAAATTTCTGTTCAGGGAAATCTTTAATAAATTTAGCTATCCATTTAAAACCGGTTAATCCAACTTTACAATCAACTTCGTAAGCTTCGGCAAGTGCCAAAATCATTGGAGTTGATACAATGGTTGATCCTATAAAATGTTTTTTACCTTCTAATTTTCCGTCGCGTTTCCATTGTTCCAACAAAAAGGCAGTCATAACAACCATTGCCTGATTTCCGTTCAACAAATTCATTTTTCCTTCGTTATCGCGAACTGCAATTCCCAATCGGTCAGAATCCGGATCCGTTCCAATAACAATATCGGCATTTGTCTCATTTGCCAAATCAATTGCCATTTTTAACGCTTCAGGTTCTTCCGGGTTTGGCGATTTAACCGTAGGGAAATCTCCATTTGGTTCCGCTTGTTCTGCAACAATATTTACATTGGTATAGCCAGCTTTTTCCAAAACATTCGGAATTGCTTTGATCGATGTTCCGTGTAACGAAGTGTAAACGATTTTTAAGTTTTCGCGCGCACCTTCAGGAAGATTAAACGTAGCATTTTCTATTGATGATTGTGCAAACGCTTCATCGATTTCTGTGCCGATGTATTCGATCAATTCCGGATTTGAATCGAACAAAATATCCGAATAATCCAAATTGTCAATTACCTGAATAATTTCTTTGTCTTGCGGTGGAACCAACTGTCCGCCATCTTGCCAATAAACTTTGTAACCATTGTATTCTGGTGGATTGTGCGATGCCGTTAATACAATTCCGGCATGACAATTTAAGTATCGAACCGCAAAAGATAATTCCGGCGTTGGACGTAAATCTTCGAACAAAAAAACTTTGATTCCGTTTGCAGAAAAAACATCGGCAACCACTTTTGCCAATGATTTACTGTTGTGACGGCAATCGTAAGCAATTGCTACCTTTATTTGTTCGTTTGGAAAACTCTGTTTTAAATATTGAGATAATCCCTGCGTATTTTTACCCAAAGTGTATTTGTTGATTCGGTTGGTACCAACGCCCATAATACCGCGCATTCCACCGGTTCCGAATTCTAAATTGCGGTAAAAAGCGTCTTCTAATTCTTTTGGAGAAGAAGTAAGTAATTCTTTTACCAGGTTTTGCGTTTCAACATCAAAAGGATCCTGAATCCATTTATTGCTGTGTTCTAATATATTTTTAGGAATGTCCATTTTCTTGATTAATTAAATTATAAGTTGCTTTTAGTGGATATTTTATAACGCGGTTCATTGTTTTTTGTTCGAAGGATGATTTCGCCCAAGAAACCTGCTAAAAACAGTTGCGTACCTAATACCATTGCGGTAAGCGAGATATAAAACCATGGATTATTTGCTACCAAAATTGCAGGTTCGTGCATTGAAAGTTTGTACAGTTTGTAAACGCCGATAAACGCCGCACTGCAAAAACCTACAATGAACATGATAACGCCCAACGCACCGAACAAATGCATTGGTCTTTTGCCGAATTTAGATAAAAACCAAATGGTAATTAAATCTAAAAAGCCGTTTACAAATCGGCTCATTCCAAACTTTGAAACGCCGTATTTACGCGCCTGATGCTGTACTACTTTTTCACCGATTTTATTAAAACCTGCATTTTTAGCCAAAACAGGAATGTAACGGTGCATTTCGCCATAAACATCGATATTCTTTACCACTTTATTGCTGTATGCCTTTAAACCGCAGTTAAAATCGTTTAGTTGAACACCCGATGTTTTGCGAGCTGCCCAATTGAATAATTTTGACGGAAGGTTTTTTGATACGATGGAATCATAACGTTTCTTTTTCCAACCCGAAACCAAATCGAATTTTTGATTGACGATCATTTTGTACAAATCGGGAATTTCATCGGGACTGTCCTGCAAATCGGCATCCATCGTAATAACAACATCGCCATTCGCGATTGCAAAACCTGCGTGTAAAGCTTGCGATTTTCCAAAATTTTTCTGAAAACGGATTCCTTTTACATTGGTGTCGTTTTTAGAAAGATCATCAATAATATCCCAAGATTCATCGGTGCTTCCGTCATCAATAAAAACAACTTCGTACGAATAGTTGTGCTGCTGCATTACTTTTGTAATCCAACGGTATAATTCGGGCAGCGATTCGGCTTCGTTCAATAAAGGAATTAAAATCGTAAGGTTCATTACTGGTTGCTTGGTGTTGAAAGTTCTGATCTGTTTTTAAATGTCAATGCAATTAACAAACCTGCAATTGATGAACCTAAAATGGTTTGCGCGTAACTGAAAAATAATGTTTTTGGCGAAAAATTATCGTCGGCATTATTGTTTACAACGCTGATTTTTTCGTTAATTTCAGCTTCGGACAAGTTTAAATCTTTACCAATTTTCTGTGTCATTTCAATCATCAGATCATTAGTAACTATCTTTGCTTCGGGATTTACAAAGTTGAACAATATATATTGTATAATGTAGTTTGCCAGAAATCCTAAAACAATCATTATAAAAAAGGCAGTAAAACCTTCTTTAAAAGTTATAAGGTTGTTTAAGCGTCTTTTGGTGATCCAAACGCAGCAAATTCCTAAAATTAAAACTACAACCATATTTACAATGGTAAGGTACGATTTTACGAATAACGTATAATCTGCGAAGAAAACAATTAGGTTTACAAGTGCGTAGTAAGCCATTAAAATATAGCCGAATGTTAAACCTGTTGTTTTACTGATAGTATTCATGGTTTTATGAATTTTTATAAAATCTTACAAATATACAAAAATAGGCGGTAGAAAATTTTGCTGTTTCATGATAAAAAAAGTATAAAGTTATGTTTGCAGATTAAAAATATGTTCTTAAATTTGCATTCTGAAAAATAAACAATTACATAAAAAGCTGTTGTTTTGTTTATACCTTTTTGAGAGATAAAAGCATCAGAATAAAAAACAGCAATTAATTTAAAAACAAGATTTACAATGAAACAAGGTCTTCACCCAGAAAATTACAGATTAGTAGCGTTTAAAGATATGTCTAACGAGGACGTATTCATAACAAAATCAACAGTTGATACAAAAGAAACAATTGAAGTTGATGGAGTAGAGTACCCAGTTTATAAAATGGAGATTTCGCGTACATCGCACCCATTCTACACAGGTAAATCTAAATTAATTGATACAGCAGGTCGTATCGATAAATTCAAAAACAAATACTCTAAATTCAAAAAATAATTTTTGGATTCATCAAAATATCAAAGCCTTACTTTTTAGTAGGGCTTTTTGTTTATATTTACTTTAACTTAATAAAAACTTTGTAACTTTAAGCCTTTAAAAAAGCATAAAAATGAACTACATATTATACGACGGATCTGTGCGTAACAACCTGTTGCCGTTTACATTTACACGTCCGGTTGCTGATATCCGTATTGGAATTTTAACCATTCGCGAAAAGTGGGAAAAGTATTTGGGAACTACAACAACTACGGTAACCGAAGAATATTTGTCTGAAAAATTCCCAATGGTTGAAATGGCAGAAAACGTAATGATTAATGCATCGTTTTGTCCGAATGAAGTGTTGGTTGAAATGATTCAGTTTTTACAGCCAAACCAGGCAATTGTGAAGAACGATGAAATTATTGCTTTTTATACCACAGATGAACAGGAAGAAGTAGTTTTTGAAGAGTATGATTTATTAGAAATTGAAGAAGATTGTTTGCAGGTGGAACATACCTGGGATATTTTTCAAAAGAACGATCAGGCAATTCGCGATGATTTTGAACTGCTTACACAAGACCGTAAATCACAGCCAATTCCTTCAACAGTTAATGTTTTAGGAGCTGAAAATATTTTTATTGAAGAAGGTGCCGTTTTAAACTTTTGTACCTTAAACGCTACAACCGGACCTATTTATATTGGGAAAGATGCCGAAATTATGGAAGGATCTGTAATTCGCGGACCTTTTGCATTGTGCGATCATGCGCAGGTTAAACTGGCGACAAAAATTTACGGTGCAACAACGGTTGGTCCCCATTCGCGTGTTGGCGGAGAAGTGAACAATTCGGTTCTTTTTGCGTATTCAAACAAAGGGCATGACGGATTTTTAGGAAATGCCGTTTTGGGCGAATGGTGTAATATTGGCGCAGACAGTAACAATTCTAACCTAAAAAATAATTACGAATCGGTTAAATTATGGAATTACGAAAGCGAGCGTTTTGAAAATACAGGCTTGCAGTTTTGTGGTTTAATGATGGGCGATCACAGCAAATGCGGCATTAACACAATGTTTAATACAGGTACAGTTGTTGGCGTTGCTGCAAATATTTTTGGTGCAGGTTTCCCAAGAAATTACATTCCGAATTTTACATGGGGTGGTGCTCAAGGAACACAAGCATATTTACCCGTAAAGGCTTTTGAGACCGCTAAAATTGTTATGAGCCGCCGTAATATTGATTTTACTGATTTAGATGAAGATATTTTAACCTACATTTTTAACGAAACTAAAGAGTGGCAGAAATAAATAAAGCAGCGATATCGCTGCTTTTATTTTTCAATTTTATAAATTACGGCTTCTTTATTCTCAAATATACAATCGGATTCGTAAACCAAACCAATTTTTTCCAAGACTTTTATCGACGCTTTATTTTCTTTCATTGCACGTCCAATTATTCGGTTTAATTTCAAAACCTCAAAGCCGTATTTTAAACAAGCAACTGCACTTTCGGTAGCATAACCTTTGTTCCATTCTTCTTCAAAAAATCGAAATCCTATATCGGTTTCATTTTCTAGTTCGCCATATTTTAAACCGCACCAACCAATAAATTCATTAGATTTTTTATTAATCACAGCCCATCTACCATAGCCGTTTGTTTTATAATCTTTATAGTTTTCTAAAAACGATTTTGCTTCCTCAATACTTTTAAAGGCAGCATTTCCGGTATATTTAATTACGTTCGGATTTAAATTCAGTTGATAAAACTTTTCAGCATCATCTAAAATAAATTCTCTTAAAAGTAATCGGTCGGTTTCAATAATAAATTTCATTTATAATTAATATAATTTTATTTTAGACTTTGTTTAATTGATGATCTTTCAGGTTCATTTTCAAAATACTCATCATTTTCATCAAAAATATAATTTTTAGAAACAGGATAAATACCATTCATTTTAGAAAATGAATAGTAGTAATATTCAATTTGTAATGAATTTTCAGAATCGGCTTTTTCAAGATAATATTCAGGTTGTAAATATTCTTTTAGTTTTTTTATTTCATCGGAATTCATTCCTGAAAAGTCAAATTTAGAAAAACGCTCAACGAATTCTATTGTATTATCTTTATTTAAATGGTATATTGATTTATACCACATTTCACAATCAGTAGCTAAAGGAAATTCATTTGATTGATAAAGTGTTTCTACAATTTTATTGTCATAATATTCAAAAGTTACTTTATCTGGCAGATAGCATAAGTAGCCTTCAAAAGGTTTGTTGTCTTTTAAAAACTCTAATCCTGTAACTCTTCCTTTCTCATCAACATATTCTTTTAAAATGAAATCTTTTTCTGGGTTTTTCTTTGTATTCCATTTAATTATATCCCAATCTGAGGCTGTGGGCGAAAATTCGTGATATAATATTTTTTGTCCATAAGAATTGTATGTTATCAAAAAGATTAGGAGGATGAGGTAACGAACGTTTAAACAATTCATAATTAGCTTTTTTAATTATAAGGCACCAATTCCGGCTTACCATAATCGAATTGTTGCAGGTTAAAATTGGTGTTTCTCAGGTTGTTGGTTTTAAATATGTTGTGTCCGTTGCCTGGAATACTCGGATAAAAAGCCAAGGAGAACTGGAAATTATTAAAAACCAGATAATCGTTACTAATTACCACACCCAAACCAATTTTACTGTACATATCTTTTGTTACAAATGTATTGTCGTTATCGCCCATAAAACCTATCGAAGTACTAAAGAACGGACTAAATCTAAAGCCTAACCATTCATACGGAGCGTACGATTGCAGCTGTAAATTCAATAAAACCTTTTTAGTTCCGCGCAATTCGTAACTATCAAACCCATCAATACCGTAAGCTCCGTTTAAAGTAATTTTATCCATGGCATAATCCCATCTGTTTAAACCAATAACAATTTCCGGATTAAAAAAGTGTCTGAAACCCCAACGTCCCCAATGATACAATTTAGAAAAATACAATCCTTCTACTCTAAAAACACCTTCTTCAAAACGCTTGTCATTAATATAACTTCCCCACTGAACTTCTCCGCCAAAATATCCGCGTCTGGTGTATTTTCCCAAAGCAAACTGCGCACCTAAGTACGGACGGTTGATATTGTTTTTCTGCTGAATTCCGCCAGTAATCATAAAAGTTTTTCCTACCGCGATATCTTCAATCATATCATAATAAAAAATATAACGGTCTTGCACATAGTTGATCGATGCCAAACCAACTGTTGCCATATACAATTTTTGGTTGGTAAAGTAATTGTGCGGATCGTACTCACCAACAGGATGTTCTACATAATTTCGGGAATAATAACGCAACGAAGTCACTAAATTTGTTTGAACCTTGTGCAGATTGTTGTAACGATAATACAAAGGAGTTGAATGACCAAGCCACAAATCCAAATCATTCGATTTAAAACTTTGCAGTTTTCGTATGCCGTCTAAATTAGGAACCGAATCTCGAGTTGAACTTTGATACCATGTAGCACCGCCTGCCCAACGTGTCATTGGTGTAAGAAACCTTCGATTTGCATATACCTGTTTAATGTAATTTTCGGCAAGATCTAAATTGTAATAAACTCCTGCATCAATAAACGTTTGTCCGATATTATTTACCTGATATTGCGTTCTATAGGCGTGTCGTCCTTCTTTAAAACGAGTTCGATATTGGTTGTTGAAATAATGACCCAATCCTCCAAAGTTACGCGTAGTTAAACTCAATCGAGCGCTCGATGTTGATAATGAACCCGTTGGATACCAGCTCCAGGCATCTAAAACTTTTATATGAATATCTACCGAATCGGAATTTTCTGAAATTGTTTCAGGCTTTACCGAAACTCTACGAATATATCGCTGGGTACGCAATAAACGTTCAGATTCTTTTAATTTGATGGAATCTAAAGGTTGGTTGCGTTTAAAAAGCAATAAACTACGAACGGTAAACTGTTTGGTTTTCAAGTGCAGACTGTTTCCAATTTTCTCGATTTGTTTTTTTGGAACACGGGTAGAATCCTGAATAGAAAAACCAAAAGGATCGTATGTATCAATAATTATATTACGAATAACCTTGCCTTGAAATTTTTCAAAATCATAGTCAATATCGGCTTGTTTTACCGCTTGTACATTGGTATTTACGTTTGTTGCCTTTTTGCGAATAAGCAGTTTGTGTAGTTGCCTTGTGAACTTTCCCTTTTTAGAAAGTTCTTCCAGTTTTTGCATTTGCTGCTGCGTGGTTACAATGCTGTCTTTCGTTTGCGAAAAAGCACTGCAACAACATAAAAATGCAAGTAACACTAAAAACTGATAATATCTTTTCAAGGCTGTGTTTTAAAAACATTAAAGTACTAAAAGTTTTTATATGTGTAGATTTGTTAGGTGTTAATTTCTAAATCTTTAATATAATCTTCGTATTCGTAGAAAAATAGTTCAAAATTAGTCATTTTCTCTGCGAAAAAATCATAAATTTCTTGCCATGTGTTTTTATTGTTCACACTTACGCTTTTGTGGATATCAACCCAAATTCTACTAATTAATTTTCCGTTTGGCAAGTAATAATTACGTTCAAAAACTGCATCGGGTAAAAATTCTTCCAACAAAATAGCCTTTAACGATTCTACCTTTTCAAAATAAATCTTACGTTTTTCATCGTCTTTTGGTTCAATTTCCAAAGCAACCTGTGCTGTTTTGTTATCCACAAAAAACTTAAAAGTAACATCTTTTATCTTGGTGTTATGCAACAGCCATTTACGCGGATAAGCATCGGCAAACCCTGTCCAGAAATCTTTTTTTATTTGTAGCGCTTCTTGTTTACTAAACATTGAGTATATTTAAAAATATTTTTGTGAACTATGCAATTTGAACAGTTTTTAGATAAAATAAATGTTGTGGCAAAACAACCATTATTTGCCTTGGATGCCCATTTGAAAATGGCGCCGTTAGAACGTGTTCAATACCTTCAAAATTACGATTATTCTGCAAAGAATCCTAAAGCATCGGCAGTTTTAAGTTTGTTCTATCCTAAAAACGGCTTGGCGCATTTGCTTTTAATTGTTCGATCGTCTTATCCGGGTGTGCATTCATCGCAAATTGCTTTTCCGGGCGGTAAGAAAGAATTAGAAGATTTAGATTTGCAGGAAACCGCTTTGCGCGAAGCAAATGAAGAAGTAGGAATCAGACCTACGGAAATTGAAATTGTAAAACAATGGAGCGATTTGTATATTCCGCCGAGTAATTTTATGGTTTCTGCTTTCATGGGAATATCGCAACAAACGCAAAATTTTGTGTTGCAACCCGATGAGGTGAGCGGTATTATTGAACTTCCTGTGACCGATCTGCTGAACGATTCTTTGGTACAAAACGTTCGTATGAACACATCGTATGGAAGCGATATTTCGGTTCCGGCTTTTGTAATTAACGATCATATTGTCTGGGGTGCAACCGCTATGATTTTAAGTGAAATTAAAGAAACTTTTAGAGCCGTTTTTTAATTTTTGGTTGATGAGTAAAATCTATATTTTTAGCGGATTAGGAGTTGATAAAAGAGTATTTGACAACATTGATTTTTCAGATTTAAACATTGCTTTTGTGGATTGGATTGATCCTTTTAAAAACGAAACCTTTGAAAGTTATGCCTACCGAATTTCAAAAGATTTTGAAAGTAACAGTATTTTAATTGGATTGTCTTTTGGCGGAATGTTAGCTGTTGAAGTTTCTAAAATCATTCCCGTTAAAAAGGTCATCTTAATTGCATCTGCTAAAAATAAAAGCGAATTACCTAAGTGGTTTCTACTTGCCGGAAGATTGAATTTGAATAGTTTAGTTCCATCTTCGCTATTTAAAACAACAAACTTTATTACTAATTGGCTTTTCGGAGTAAAAACTCCATCAGAAAAATTGTTATTGAAAAATATTATAAAAGATACTGATTCCAGATTTTTAAAATGGGCAATCAATCAAATTGTTAACTGGAAAAATCTATCTGTACCTCAAAACTACATTCATATTCATGGCACACACGATCGTATTCTTCCTGCAAAATATTTAAAAATTGACTACAAAATTAAGAACGGCGGACATTTTATGACGGTTAATAAAGCAAAAGAGATTGAAGTTATTATTAAAAAGCTTTGTTGTTAATGATCTATTCATTTTCAGGTTTGTTAAAAACCAAAAATCTATAATGTTTAAAATGTATCTTTGTTATTTCAAATAAAAATATGAGCTTGTTTAAAAAAGATCCGTTCGGACATATAATATTTATCAAAAAGTGGTTAATCAGAATCTTTGGGGTTCTTACGCATAAGCGCTACCGTGGCTTTAACCAGTTGGTAATTGATGGATCTGAAGTCATAAAAAATCTTCCTGAAAACAATGTACTTTTTATATCTAACCACCAAACGTATTTTGCCGATGTAGTAGCAATGTTTCATGTTTTTAACGCCAGTTTAAAGGGTAGGGTAGATAATATTAAAAACGTACTTTATCTATGGAATCCAAAAATGAACCTGTATTATGTTAGTGCAAAAGAAACAATGGAATCGGGTATTTTGCCTAGAATTATGGGGTATACCGGAGCAATTACGGTGGAAAGAACCTGGCGAGCGAAAGGGAAAGATGTTGAAGAAAAAAAAGCGGTGAACCCGAACGATACCGAAAATATTAAAAAAGCGTTGCAAGACGGTTGGGTAATTACGTTTCCGCAGGGAACCACCAAATCATTTAAACCGGTGCGTAAAGGAACGGCTCATATTATTAAGGAACACAAACCTATTGTGGTGCCAATTGTTATTGATGGATTTCGAAGATCGTTTGATAAAAAAGGATTGTGGCTGAAAAAGAAAGGTATTCTACAGACATTTACGATTAAAGAACCTTTACAGATCGATTACGAAAATGAAACCATTGATCAGATTGTTGAAAAAATCGAGTATGCTATTGAACAACATCCATCGTTTTTAAAAGTGATTCCTACCGAAGTTATTGAAAGCGATAAAAAACTAAATAAAGATCGTCGTTTTCCTTTTGAGTATTAATTAAAAAGCGTTCAGCGGAATATTAAATCCTAACGAAAAAGTAAAGCCTTCAATAGGTTTTAAATCTTGCTTTGTCTTAATATCAAAACCGTATCCAAAACCAAATTCCACAATACTTGCAATAGATAATCCTACTTTAGGCGTGGCAGTGTACGGAGTTAATTCGCCTTCTACAAACGGAACAATTAAATTATTAAACGTAGGGTAAAATGTAAAACTTCCTTCGGGAATAACCAAAAACTGATCTCTAAAATATGCAAAATTTGCATTTGCTTCCAATTTTATTCCTACTGCATTTCCTGCCAACGGCTGTAAATAATAACCACCTACTTTTAGCATGTTTCCTGCCTGCGACTGATAAGCCACCGACGGACCAACTAAAAAATCTTGGGCATTTGCTAACAAAGGAAATGCTAAAGTGATAATAAATAAGAATTTTTTCATTTAAAGATATTTAATTTTAGCCGTTTTGTTTGAATTTAAGACCTCACAGGTTTTTAAAACCTGTGAGGTCTGTCTTTATCCTATTCTTTATAATTTACACAACAAGAAGCTTCGTTTTTAAATCGCATTAATAATCGCTGTAAAATCTGCGGTGTTTAAAGCTACTATTAAAAGTATTTTCTTTTATTCTGTGATAACTTGTAATAGCTTTCGTGTACTGCTAAGTTAGTGAAAAAAACTTTTAGTTCTAAACTTACTCTATCAAACCTTTATCCCAAATCTCTTCAACTTCACCAAAGACTCAAACGCTTTTATTAAAGATTGCTCTTTGATTTGTTCGTTTTTAGAAATGGCAGATTGAATTGATTTTACATTGCCCATTTCAGGAATAGTAAAAATTTGGGTTTGGTCTGCTAAATCTATAATTCTTTTCCAATTGTCTTTGGAGATAAGCTTAAGGCGGTCAAACAAAAATTTGATTTCGACCGATTCTTTATTTTCCAGAATTGAATAAGATTTAATTTTTTCAAATAAAGAGGGGTTTTCATACAGCAAATCAATCGTTTTTCTGCCAATCGAAATATCTCTTGGAAGTAGATTTTTGTTTTTCTGAATAGCTTTTAAAACTTCTTCCACCGAATTTTTGTTGAACTTTTCCAATTCGTTTTGATTTAGATATCTATAAAAACCATCCCAAAACTGAACACCCAATTTGTGAATTTCACTTACTATGAAAAGACGTTCATCCTGATTATTCGTAACAATTTCCTTTTCATTTTCTCGTTCTTCTTTTTCTTCTGTTGAAACTAAATACTCCGAAACAAATTCTTGCAAATCCTCATTGTATGGTAATTCTTTCAATTTATTCCATGAAGATTCTCGTTTGGCGTATTCGGAAATCAAACTGTTGTTGGCTTCTTTTACCAAATGGTCGTACACAAAAACCAACAGTTTTTTGAAATGATTAGTCAACACATCATCTATTTTTTGATCTTCATAGATTTTCCATAAATCCAGACGATTGTCTGTCAAATAATGGAAATACGAAACGGTGTAAGCCACGGTAAAAGATTTTAAGTTGGTGTCACCAATCGCATCTACATTTTTCCGCCCGAAAAGTTTATCGGTTGTTTTGAACAAAATAGCGTTTGCAATCAGTTTTTTGTATAAATTTTCGCCAGGTAATTTATTTTTACTTACGAGAATATTTATTTTCTTGGTAAAATGAATGAAGTTTTTCTGCGAACCTTGCGACACAAAATTCGGCTCTAGTTCCCAAAGATTAATGTATTTCGCAACATCAGATTTTACAAATTTCAAATGTGATGGATTTTGCTCCTTGAATTTCTTTTGCTGACTCGGTGTCTGTTTATTGAGTGTTTCGCGGTATTGTCCGTTGGCGCGTTCAAAAAACCAAAGCAGGGATTGATTTTTGTTTTCAGGATTGACAACGTATTTTTTTCTGGAAAGATTTTCTATCTGTACAAAATACGGATTATTGGAAGACAAATCGAGTTCCGAAACTTTGTTTTGGCTATTAGCGAAGCGTGAAATATTGGGAACTTCAATATTTTTTTGCTCCTTATCTTTAATAACCGTGAGTTTCATCTGAACAAAAATTTTGCTCAAATCTGTCTCTTTGTATTTTTTCTGTGTGTGATAGAGCGAAGCCGTAGTTTGTCCGCCATTTACGATTTGAAAATCATTCAATCTTGTGATAACCATTTGTCCGTCAACCAATTTGGCTTCTACACTTTCTGCGGTTGCAGTGATTCCGTTGTTGTACGGGAGAAACATTTGTGGTTTTGTGCGAATCGTATCTCGAATTCCTTTATTAAATTTTCCGGCTTGCCCCAAGAATGCACGTACGTTACTTTCAAGCAATTCATTTGAATATTCTTTATACAAATTGGCTAAAACTTCGCCGGGAACAATTGCCAAATAACAGTCGTACATTTCGTCGATTGAAGGAACTTGCAGACATTGCAAACCTTTTCCTATCTCGGTAAATTTTTCAAATTCAATTTCTATCGGTTCGTGAACGCTGTTGGATTCGTTGATTTTAAATAGTCTCGCTACGTCCCAAGTGTGCACGAAAACATCAACATCATTAATTTCAAGTTTTTCCTTTTCGTGATTTGAAAAACCATTAATCAAAAAATACACATTGATTCTGTCGAAATCTTTGCCTTGTTTCCCTATAATTTTTATCAGCTCGTTGAGTTCTGTATGCGAATGGTCAATGTAATCAATATGTCTTTTTAGCGAAGCATTGATGAATCTTTTAATTTGATTCAGCGACTTGGTGTATTCATCTTTCGGAATATTATACTCGTAACTGTCATTTCTAAAACTCGTGATAAACAAGTCTAAAGTTTCAAAATACGTCTTGTTATTTTCATCTTTAAACTGGTCTTTCAGACAATAACCGTTGATTTTCCAATCGATTCCGCCTTGATTGTTGGGATGAATGTAAGACAAAACTCTTGCACCTTCCGACTTGCCGATAGATTCAAAAACTTCAATACAATATTCTGTAAATTTATCTTCGAATTGTGCGCCTTCACCGTCAGAATAAACCAATGATGCGACATCTGATTTCAGCTCTTCAATGTAATTTTGTAATGCTTTTTCCATCCTTTAAATGTTGTGAATGAGTTCATCCATTTCCACAGAAAAATTTTCTACGGCAGACAATTCGATAAAATAAGAAGTGTTGTAAACGCCCACTGGAAGCAGACTTTTTGTAATTCTCGGAAATTCTTCAGACACCGAATAAGAATAAGTCTGCTTCAAAGAATACATTTTTTGGTAATGCTCTTTATGTTCTTCTAAATAACCTAAAAGCATCAGTCTTTCATTGAAAAATTTGAGTTCATCAATATTGGGCGACAGTTTTTGTTGTGTTTGTTCAATCAAAGAATTGAGCATAAAACCATTTTCTTTTACATCTTCTGCGGTGTAAAGAATCAGAAATAATTCATCCAGATTTTGCGTATCCAGCTGTCCTTCATTCGTAATTTTAAGCTTTGGATATTTGGATGAAGTGAGTTTTATTTCAATTCCTTTTGTTCCGAAAACAAAATCTTTATACTCAAAATCTGGTCCTGTCCAGGCGTTTAAAATTGTTGTTGAAGATTTTCCTTTGTCCAGAAGATGATTGATGAAAAGCAGTTCGCCAATCAAACCTTTTTGTTGTTCAGTACTTAAACCGTTGAAATTGATTTTGTCAAACAGTTTTTCCATTTAGAAATCACATTTAGTGTTTTTGTAATGGCTTCGTTTTCCGTTACACTTTCTGCAACATCTTCCAGAATATTTTGGATGAATAACGAGAATATATCCTTTAAATCATTGTCTAATAGATAGATATTCAGTTCTTGAAACTCGTCTGTTTCAATTACGAAAATCTCGACACCTTTGAAACGGTAATTTTTAAGCTCCGGAATTTCCACATTTTTGGAAACAGACATGATGTACAAATGCTGTCCCGTGATATGATTTGTCGCGGCGTAACAATGAAGATGCGGAATATCTACAATCCTTGTTTTGATGATAAATTCGCTGGTTGGCTTTTGGGTTTCCCAGATGGTTTTTGATTAATTCATTTCTTCTAAAACCAAATTCAAAACATCAGATTCTTGATTACAAATATTAATTTTCGAAACAATCTTTTCAGTTAAAACTTCCAGATTTTCGTTTGGCAAAACCAACAATTCATTGAAATTTTCGTGTTGCAAAATAAAATATTCAAACCCATTTTTTCTGAATAATTTCTCAACTTGTATTTCTGATTTTTCTTTAAATTGAAACGACAAACCTCTTGCATCTATCAAATTAAAATAGCTTGCAAATAATTCGAAATTACCTTTGTTTGGAATTAAAGTTTTTGTGATGATTTGTTGACGAGTTTTGTCTTTTATCCAGTAGTTTGTCATAGTTCAATAATTTTAGCTTTCAGGATTTCAGTTAATGTTACAGAAATTGGTTTTGCGGAATTTCTATGACTTTCAAATTTAGATAAATTTCTAATGTCTATTGAAACGTTTTGAAAATCTTCGGAGACTTCTTTTTCAATTTCGTAAACCAAATATAATCCGCCAGTAGGATTTGGATAACCTTTTTTTATCAAATTATTTTGAGATAAAATCTTTGGTCCGGAGGTTTTCAGCTGGAAAATTTTATTTGTAATTAACTCATCTTTTCCGTGCAAAATTAAATATTTTGCATTCACGTTTTCGTTTGATAATGGTAGTGAACCTTTGTCTGTTCCTGTTCTAAAATTATACAAATTGTTTTTCAAAATCCAGTCTAATTGTTCTCCTGATTTGTAAAAACCAACAATAACGAAAGTTTCATTTGGATTTAATTTATCTGAATTTATGTATTCTGGAATAGATTCGTGTAAAACATTATCATCCGATTTTGATTCTTTGAAAATCTTATACGTTTCATCAGACAATTGTTCTCTTTGTGAAGTTCTGTCGAGCAAATGGTCGATAATCGAATCTATAAATTTTGAAAGTTCATTAATTTCAGATTTGTTGGTCGATGGATTTACCGAGAATGCTCCCAAACCTGGAATGATTTCGTGGAAACCTCGGAACGGTTTTTCTTTTGCTCCAGGATATAAAATATATGCACCGCCAGAACGCCGAATTGCATCTTTGTAAGCGTGCATCTTCAATAAATCTACATTCTTATAAGTTCCTTTTCGCTCGTCTAATTCTTCTTTGTTCAAAGTTTCTTCCAATTCCAAGCCTTCAAGATTTGGATGTACAGTTTGATAGAAATTGGTGATTTTATATTTTGCATCAAAATGGATGTGAACAATCGATTCGTTGGCTTCTGCTTGCTCTTCTGTAAAAGCATTTGACCAAACGCTTAAAGTATAATCAGGTCGTAACGGTGCAGTCCAACTTCCACTTTTTGCTTCGCCATAAATATTGCCACCTTTGAATATTCGATTGTAAGAAAACTTAATTTGTAAATCTCTATTTCTTTTGGTGTAAATTCCTTCTAACGCTGTATGTTTCCCAGATTTTACCATTATATTCAAACCATCGCTAGTTGGAACAATCAAGTGTTTATATGCTTGCTCGTCAAAATTTATTGATTGAATATTAAATCTATCCTTTATCAAATCATACAAGGTGAAGAAAAGCCAATATTCATATAACGAAGCAATGTCTTTTTTCCCAGCATTATAAACATCTTCACCTCCTTTCCAGATTAATTTTGAAGCTAAGTCAAATTGCAGCCAACGACTTAATATTTCTCGATAGCCACTTCTTTTCTGCAAAACTGGACTATTCAATTTTAAAGAAGTTGGTGGATTTACATTTTGAAAAAACGGATGATTTAATTGACTTTCTAAATTATGAATCAAGTGTTCTGCTTCCTGAATTGGTTTTGAGAGTTGTTTCAAAGAAAATACAGCTAAACATTCTTCGCAAAACTTTTTGAAAACTTCCAAAACGTGTTTGATAAAACGATTTTCCTGAGTGTCTAAATTTTCAATTTTTCGATACCCATTAATTTTTAACGGAACTGAATTTATATTTGAATTTCGGAGCGAATGATTTTCTGGTAAAGCAACACGATTTGACCCTGAAATTGTTTGTCGCAGTGCATAATTTGTAACTCTTCTAATTTTTCTAATGTCAGAAATTTCATTTTCTTCATCCCAATTCGTTTTAGGATTGCTAATAACTTTCTGAACCGATTCTGCAAAATCTGAATTGTTCAAAATTGATTGTACAAAACAGAAACGTTGGTAAACTGTGTTGTGGTTAGAATCAAAATCAATTTCAAAAGTTTGATGAACGGGAGAATTAATCTGCATCAACAATTCCGTGCATTTATCAGTAATGTCTTCCAACATAAACCGATAATTCTCTCGATAACTTTTGTCTAATTTCTGATTAAATTTAGTTGCTAAAACTTCAATATCAAGTTTTGAAATCGCAGTATTTTCAGCAGTATTTAAAATATCTAAAGTTAATGTTCCAACATAAATATTGGGAACAATTCTGCCAGAAGAAGTGTGACGTTTTGAAGGAATCACAATTCCAGAAATGCTTGCCGAAAGTTGAAAATTATTTTTATTGAAATGATATTCGTAGCTATTTCCTTCTAAAATTTGGAATTGACTTTCAGAAAACTCTTCGGCTTCCAAAACATCAATTTCTCTAAACAAAGCATTTCCTTCAGGATAAATCGTTAAAATTAATCCCGATACTAAAGCATCAAGTGGAATTTGTAGGAAATCTTTTTGCATCAATTAGGCTTCGGCATAACTAGTAAATCCGTTATCGAGTGCGTTTTTATACATTCGAACCAATTTTTCAAAAGCAATTGGATAATTAATATTTTCAGTCAAAACTTCATCGCTTTTTGCAATTGAAAAAGCTTGTCCATCTTTTAAACAAAGTAAAATCAACGCATCTAAAACTTTAGAAATTTTACTTCTTGAACCGTGAAGCTTGGGTAACAACTTTTGCATCACTGCAATATCTATACTTTCGTTTTTTGAAATAGTACCAATAACATTCAAATTCTTAATTAATAAAAGCATTTCAACTGCTGTTCTGTAACCAAATTCTGCACCTACTTTTTTTAATTCATTGAAAAATTTCACTAAAATAGCTGAGTATTCATCGTCTTTTTCAATGCTATTGTCTTCCGAAATTTCTAAGAAATTTTTTGCCATCGAAGCACCTTTACTTTCCAAAACCGACAAATCTATTTTCCCTGGCAAATCAAAAAAGCTTTTAATATTGGCTTCATCAACTCGAAACTCAATTGTATTTGCTCTATCCAAAACTTTTGGACTAAACATATACGTCGTTTCGTCGATATTAACCGTTCCAATAATAAATAAATTCTTTGACCAGAAAATCTCATTTGGAATTTCGTTTCCATCCAAATCTTTTCGGGCAACACCTGAATAAAGATTAATTTTATCATCAGATTCCATCACACTTAGAAAGTCTGCGAAATATCTTTCAACGTGGCTCAAATTCATTTCATCCAAAATCAAAAAATACGGTTTATCTGCATTTTCAACTTTAGAGGCTTCGATAATTAAGTTCATTGCACCAGAATCTGGAGTGATGTATTCTTTCGAATTTAATCCGTTTGGATAACCCAATAATGGCTCACGATTCGTCCAATCTGCTCCAACAGGAATGATTCTGAATTGACTTTCGTCCTCGCAAATCCATTTCACAAAACTTTGTGCGATTTTTGTTTTCCCAGAACCGGACAAGCCGGTTAGCAAAACAAAAGGCTTGGTAAGAAGTGATGAAACGAAACGGGTAATCAATTTTTCAGAAAACACTAAACCTGATTCAAAAACATTTTCGTTGAATGAATTGATGTTGAATTTCGCATTATCAATAATTCGTTTCTTTGCAGTTTTCTCAATAGCAAAACCTCCGTTTTTAAATTGTAGAAACTCTTTGTACTTACTCAAACTTGCAGAATAAAAATATCTTTCACCGTAAGATGGTGCATTTTTATTATAAATGATAGAATCTTTATCTCTTTGAATTTTCTTTACTTCCGTATGAAGTTCTGTAATAAAATCAATATTTTCAATTTCAAAAATAGATTTTTTATCAATTTTATTATGCTCGAAAAATCTGTCCGAAAGCCATTCGATTGATGTAATATAAGCTGGTCCAGCTCCAGATTTTTCTGTAAGATTATTTAAAACCCAAGATTTGAATTGTTCTTTGTTGTTCATTTTTTTCAGTTATGTTTACGCCGCTGTTCTGCTCGATTCAAAAAAATAGTCATCGGGAAAAGACTGTATTCTTGCCGCTTCACGCACGGTAATCGAACGGTTTTGCTTGATGTCGGGATGAATGTAATAATGACCATCTGCACAAATGTGCGCCACCACAGTATGCGAAACACCTTTGTGATTCACCACCTGAAAACGGTTTGTAAAGGTTTTTGTGTTGTTATGTTTTATCAGTCTTGGTGGAAGTTCTCCGTAATTCAAACGTTTTCCTTCGTTAATCCATTTTTCAACAGCAATTCGGTAAATTTCCAAATCATTCTCATTGTTGAAACGGGAAATGTGTTGGGTCGTAAATTCAACGCCATTTCTGATGCCTGATTTTTCTAAATAATCATTGGTCGCTTTAGCGTATTTGGAAACCCTCCATTCGCCTTGTCCACTCATTATTTTAGGTAAATCGGCAAAAAGATGTTTGGCAATTTCAAATTCCATTTCAGTTTTATCGAATTCAGGATATTCAATTTCCAACTCGTTTTTCCAACCGATAATGATAACTCTTTTCCGGTCTTGCAAAACACCAAAATCTTTGGCATTCAAAACTTTTTTATCTAATTCGTAGCCAGCTTTCCGTACAGCATCAAATATTAATTGTAAGTAGTTGCCGTTGTTGGCAGAAAGAATACCTGGAACGTTTTCAAAAACAAACATTTTTGGTTGATATTCCTGCAAAAATTTTACGTAATGTTTATACAAATGATTTCGCGGGTCGTCATCCATATTTTTTCTGGCTCTTCCTGCAACAGAATAAGCTTGGCAAGGTGGTCCTCCAATTACTAAATCTACTTTCATTTTACCTAACTCTCTATCGATTTGTTCAAAAATATAAGGCAAAGTTTCTTCGGAAATTTCGGTATTAATGACTGATTTAATCAGATGCTCTGGAATTTTTGCCCACAACTCATCTCGTGAGATCTTTTCTTTTAGATAATCATAATATTCTTCCACACGACCTTGTTCTTTCAACCAATGAAAAGCAGTTCTCGTACGCAAGGTATCACACGCATCTTTATTCATCTCCACATGGGCGATAGGCGAGAAACCCTCACGGATAAAACCTTCTGAAAGTCCGCCTGCACCTGCGAAGAGATCTATGAAATTTAGTTTTTCCATGTTCAATTAATAATACTAATTGTAGAATAAACTTTTTTGTTAAATGAAAAAACTTTTCTACACACACATTTAAATGCTTTTAAATAAAAGCATTTAAAATTTAATATGTGTAAAAATAAAAACTTAAGTGACTATCGGCAACTTTATACCAAGTAATGTTTTAAATTTTATATTGAAGTTTATTTTGAATGTGTAAATTTACAGTTCAACCTTAAAAATAGTAATTATGTTAACAGAAGCTGATAATATTTTGATTGCTACTGATTTATATCTTAAAGTTATAGATAATAGAAAATCAAAAAAATACACTAAATATAGTGAATTAGACACTGAGGATCAACAACGAATGGATATTATTCAAAAGATTGAACCTAATAGATTTAGTTGGTATAAAGGAAAGGTTGAAGAATGGATTACAAATAGTGTTTAATTTAAAAGCCGTTTAAATCAGTTTTAAACGGCTTTTAAAATTTTATTGGTGAAAATCTTCGTATGTACCTTCCGAATCAATAGGAAGCGAAGAGTAATGATTATCATTTTTATTATACAACACTATATGCAATCGCTTAAATAATGTATTTGTTATACAGTTACTTTCATCATCTTCTTCATCAGATAAATCAATTGACATGCTAACAATGTATTCTTTTTGATTAGTAGATTGATTTTTGTCTACACAAATAAAGCTAAGAAAAAATGGACTGGGTCCATCAAGTTCCAAGCCGACTACTTTAAATCGGTCTGTGTTTATTTTAAAATGAGATTAATAACTTTCAATGTTATTACCATATTTAGAGCCAATAAAATCTGATAAATCAGCGGCTACTGTTCCTTTTAGATCATTGTACTGTGTACTTGCATTCATAATTAAGTGATTTTATATTTAACTATAAAAATACAAAAAATGCATAATTTTATTGTAAAATTGTGTAAAAATATTAATTATAATTAAGTTTTAAGAATATTCGTACATAAGATATTAAAAGTAAGTTTGTTTAATATATACTTTTAATATCTTATACATATAGTATAATTCATGCTAAGTTATCAAAATCAAAACAAAAAGCCACTTCTATAAAATGAAGTGGCTTTTACTTTTTATTTCTTTTGTTCATCCATCATATCGGACATTGCAATGGTCATCTTATTACTAATTGTGGACATTCTTGCCATTTGTCGGGCAGTCATTTCATCTTTAGTATTTTCCATTTTATGACCCCATTCTTCTGCTTTTTCCATCAATGCGGGCGCATCTGCCATAGCACTCATATCACCCTTGCTTACTTTCTTCATATAAGAAATATATTGGTCAACATAGTCTTCATAACTATCAAGCATATCATCTATTTCAGCAGAACTAACATTATTAGATTCAGTTGAAGTACTTTCAGATTCGGAATTACTTTCTTCTTCTGCTGTTTTACTGTTATCTTCATAAGTAGATTCAGTATCATAAAGGTTTTCAGATTCCGTTTTTTCCTTTGAATTACAACTTCCTAACGTTGTGAATAATCCTAATGATAATATCCCTATAAATAAACTCTTTTTGTTCATGATGTATTTGTGTATAAATGAATGATTTAATTTTTGTGTATATAGTAATCTTGGGTGAATAGATTGTCTTCTATTCACTTGTTCTAAACAAATCATTTATTTATGGGGGTATTTTTAGATGAAGTCGGACAAAAACCGCCCTCTTAAACATTGTCCTATTTTAAGGAAATAGGGATGCTTATTAAGGATATTCGCTTCTTGTCTTTTGGTTTGTAGATTCTTTTGTTCATTTCTTGTGGTATTTTAGGTTTAACAAAATAAAATAAGCGTGGACATTGTAAACATCCTAAACCTTGGAATACCACTCCCAAAAAAAGCAATGAATACAAGCCACGCCATACTGGCGTACCCTCATATACATTATTTGCTTTTTTATTTTCGATGTGGTATTTCGGTTTAGCAATAATGCAATTAAGCACGAATATTTTCTTAATTAATCGTGAACAAATGTACGCAATACTTTTTAATATTATATTTGTTAAATAAACACATTATAAAAAATCAAATATGGAAACCTACGAAAACATTAGTTTATATCAAAAAGTCAATTTCTTTGAAAAACTTAAAGCTTTACCATTGGAAAGAAATATAGAAGATAGCATAGCTGATACTATAAAAATTTTTAGAATACTTAGAAAAGAAGATAGTATTGAAAATTTTAGTTTTGAAGATTTATTATCTACAACTTTTAATACAATAGATAAAAATACATTTGACCCTAAAAAACCAAGTGATATAGATGTTTTCGTTGTTACAATGCGAGTTAATAACACCTATAAAGTATATAAGATTGATGAAACTAATTATGATTTTTACAAAAAACTAACTGAAGATTATAAAGTAAAAGTTTAAATTTTTATTTAGTTTCGGTATTCCTTGATTACTTCAAGTAGACAATCCATTTTGTTCACAAATTTTGTGTTATTCATATACACATATACTGTTGCAATAAAATAATCTACATAAAAGTTTTCATCAATGTTTAAATAGAAGCTATTCGAATAGTCTGCTGAATTTTTGTATTTAAACCAATCATAGAATAATATTGCACGAGTATATTCAATAAAAGTATCTTGAATACTTTCCAACCAAATTGGAAAAGGTTGTAAATTCTCTTCTTTTTCTAATTTGGTTATATTTACATACAGTTGTCCATTTTTTTGAATAAAATATTCTAAATTATCTAAATTTCTTAATTCAATTTTTTCGGTTGGTGGTAACATAATATTAGTGTTTTAGAGTTTATACATAGTATGTATGTTCTGACTAAAGACAGCTAATACCAAGCATATTTAACAGAAGAAGTAACAAGACTTTCAAACATATCCACATAATTTTTTCGATTGAATTTAAAGCAGAATTCGCTTAAATAGTTTTGGATATATTCACGACCAAAAGAATGATGTACACCGTGGAATAAGCGTTTTGCATTTGATATGGTTGTGTGAACCCATGGAAGTACTTTATCAGATTTTATATTGCGAGTGTTTATTGCCTTATGACCCTTTTTAAAAATACCTTTGAGTTTACTGTAATGACGAGCATCATCAGTAAGGGCAAAGGTATTTTCTACATCAACAGCTTTTCTTACTTCTGCTTCAATGGTATCAGATTTATGGTCTTCTATATGAACCAATTTGATTCTTCTGATTGAACGATTTTTCTTATGGATATTGGTTTGGTCGGGATTAAGTCTTGATTCAGCCATTACAAGTACAGTAGCTTGTTTTGGACTGCCTTTACCACGTTTCATTTCACTTTTTATTACATTCCCATCTTCATCCTTTGGTGGATTAGTCACGAAAAATCCCTCGTCTAATTCAACTGTATCTGTTAGTTGAAATTCTTCATCAGCTTTTGACATGATTCTGCGAATCTTGTGCATCATTGCCCAGATTGGCTCATAATAAGCATGATTAAGTTGTCTTTGTATTTCGAGTGCTGAAAAGGATTTTTTAGTACTTGTAGCAAACATAAAAGCCATATACCAATACTGATATGGTAGTTTGCTATTTTCCATAACTGTACCACTTTTAAGAGAAGTTCTGAAACCACATTCCTTGCATTTATAGTAGTTGATAGTAGATAAATAATAGTGTTCCTTACATTGACATTTCTTACAAGTCACACCAACTCTATCGCGATATTTTTTGAAGTGTTCCCGACAAGAATCTTCATCGGGAAACTGTTTGAAAAACTGCATTATATTCATAAGTCTTTATTTATTGGTTTGTTATCATTTGCATAAGCAATAAGAATATTTTCCATAAGATTCTTAAGGCTTCTATTTTCTTTATCAGCAATTTTTGATAATGCATCAATAACATCTGTTTTTAAATGCACTTCATGTCTTTTTTTGTCTTTTGCTATTCCCATAATTTGGTTCTTTATTTTAAATTATACGATAAAGATACGTAACATTTTTATGAAATCCAAATGATATTGAAAATAAAAAGGCTACCATTTTGGATGGTAGCCTTAAATTTGCTTAATTTGTATTACTTCATCCGTTATAATTTAACGGGAATATTATTTTCACAACCCTATTAATAAGCGTTTTTACAGTTTGGTATAAAGTTGCCGATAGTCATTAAAACTTATTTTAAAATAAGATTACGGAAACCCGTAAAAGGAATATTTTTTTACAAACTATTAATAATAGCTGTAAAATCTGCAGTATTTAAAGCGGCACCGCCAATTAAACCACCGTCAACATCGGGTTGCGAAAAAATGGTTTGCGCATTGTCTGGTTTTACGCTGCCACCGTATAAAATGGTAACATTATCTGCCAAACTGCCATAGTGGTGTGCAATTTGTTCGCGGATAAACTGGTGCATTTCCTGCGCTTGTTCCGGCGTGGCTGTTTCGCCTGTACCAATTGCCCAAACAGGTTCGTAAGCAATAATTATGTTTTCCCAAGCTTCTTTTGGTAAATGAAACAAAGAATCTTTTAACTGATAGAACACCACGTTTTGAAACTGCTTGCTTTTACGGTCTTTTAATTCTTCGCCTACACAAAAAATCACACGCATTTTATGGCGTAAAGCGGTATCAACTTTATTTGCTAATGAAGAAGCAGTCTCTTTAAAATACTGTCTGCGTTCTGAATGACCCAAAATAACGGTTTGCACACCCACGCTGTTAAGCATATCGGCTGAAATTTCGCCTGTGAAAGCGCCACCTTCTGCCTGATGCATGTTTTGTGCAGCTACCGTGATATTGGTGTCTTCTAAAATTTGTGTTGCCAGCATCAAGTTGGTAAAAGCCGGTGCAACCATAACTTCGACCTCTTTACCGGTTGGCATATTGTTTACTAAATCGTTTAAAAAAGCAACAGTTTCCTGCGCGTTTTTATGCATTTTCCAGTTGCCTGCAATAACTTTATGTCTCATATTAAGGTTGTAATTTATCTAATGTTTTAATTAAAAGGGTATCGTTTGCTACAATGGCTTTTTTAAGAGCGATGTTTCCTTGAGCGTCGACTAAAATATAACGAGGAATCCAATCTAACTGAATTGACTGACCAAATTCGTCCTTCATTTTTTCGTTCAGATAATAATGATCGCCTTTTAAATCGTATTTTTTAATCGCTTCTGTCCACTTGTCTTTTGTTTTATCTAACGATAGAAAAACGTAAGCTGCATTAGGATATTTCTGCTGAAGATTCTTTAATTCGGGAAATCCTTTGATACAATCAGGACACCATGATGCCCAAACATCAATAATAATTGGAGATCCTTTGTGTTTTGCTAAAATGTTTTGGAACGAAATTTTGTTTCCGGCAACATCGTCAAATTCCTTGTTTAAAGTTACAGAACCAAATTTTTTATCATCAAGAGAAACAGTATCTTTTTTAATAGACAATGTATCTTTAAGATCTTCTATTTCGTGTGCAATTTTCTCGTCAACTTTTTTAGTATCACAACTTATTGCGATAAATCCCAAAGCTAAAAGGGTTATAAAAATCTTTTTCATATTTAATGATTATTTTCGTTCATCTGTTGATAAAATTGCATAGCCATAATTATCTGACCAGCCAGATTTTAAAGGTAATAATTTTCTAGTATGCGCTTCTCTTAACATTCCAACTTTTTCTAAAACAGTTATTGAGCCAATGTTTTCAATTGCACAACCGGCCTCTATTCTGTGGAGGTTAAGATTTTCAAACCCAAAATCTATTATTTTTTTTAAACTTTCAGTCGCATAACCTTTATTCCAAAAATTGAAATGATATTGAAACCAAACTTCTGCATTTCTATAATGTTCTTTTCCTAAATTTAGTCCAATTAATCCGATAAATTTATTTTCTTCAATCAATTCAACTACAAAAGTATATCGCTTGATATTTTCTTGGCTATTATCAGAAATCCATTTTTCAACAGAAACAGATGTTTCGTATATATTCTGTGGGATTCCTGCGGTATTAAACTTGGCTGTTTCTTCTAAACACTGTAAATTATAAACGTTTTCAATATCTAATTCAGAAATAAGTCTAATATTTAATCTTTCTGTTTTTAAATTAATTTTCATTTTTAAATATTGTCTTGGATAAAGTTGAGCAGTTCAATGTATCGAGGAGTTTTTAGTTATAGGTTCTCGACAGACTTCGGTTCTCGACTTCGCTAGAAGTGACGAAGCTCGATTTAATATAAACTTTTGATAATCACACTATTTTAATTTAATTCTTGGGTCTAAATAAGCGTAGATTAAATCTACTAAAATGGTAATTAATACAAATGTGGTGGCTACAACGATCACCGATCCCATGATCACGGGAAGATCTAAATTATTCAGCGCATCAACAATTTCTTTACCCAAACCGTTCCATCCGAAAATATATTCAACAAAAACCGCACCAGCAAGCATTGAAGCAAACCAACCCGAAATTGCTGTTACAACCGGATTCATGGCGTTTTTCAAGGCATGCTTGGTAATGATTTTATAGGTCGATAATCCTTTGGCTCTTGCGGTACGAATGTATTCTTGATTCAATACTTCTAACAGCGAGTTTCGCATTAACTGTATCACAACGCCCAACGGACGGATGCCTAAAACCACTGCAGGAAGTATGGCGTTTTTCAATGCTAAATGTGTTCCTTCGCCAAAATCGTCTACTTCGTACAAACTGCCGGTCATGTTTAAACCGGTGTAATTGTGTAATACGTAACCAAAAATCCATGCAAATAAAATGGCACTAAAAAACGATGGAACACTCATACCTAACGTACTAATCAACGCAATCAATCGATCAAAAAAACTATTGGCATTCAAAGCCGATAAAACGCCCAAAACCACACCAATTAGCAATGCAATTACAATGGAAAGCACGGCTAAAACCACGGTACTTGGCAGGGTGTGTAAAATAATATCGGTTACTTTTTTACCGTTTTTCTGAAAACTTTCGCGCAGATATGGCGTTTTTAAAACTACATCGTACTTTTTTGTACCAAATAAAACACTTCCTCCATATTTTTCTTCCGTGTAAAACGTATAATGATCGTTTTGATTTTTATGAAACGATATCGGCGATAAATCGTTCAAATAATATAAATATTGTGTTGAAACAGGTTGGTCAAAACCATACTTCTTTTTAATTAATGCCAATTGTTCCGAGTTTTCGTTTTGATCTAACATCATTCTGGCAGGATCGCCCGGCAAAATGTTGAACAATATAAACACAACGGTTACTACGCCAAAAAGCGTAAAAAACGAATAGCCTAATTTATTTAGAAAGTAGGAAACCACTATTTTTTAATTTCGGAATAATTCTTTTTCAAGATGGTTTTTAGTTCCGATCCAACGAATTTTTTCTCGTTAATACCATCCCATTCTTTGATTTTGTTTCCATTCCAGAAATAAATAATTCCCGGCGTGTCTTTACCACTACCCAACAGTTTCCAAAACGGAATTACTTCAATAATTTTGTAAGGATATGTTGCTCCGGCAAACGAAAAGAAATCAGGAATTTTCTCTGGTTCTTCGTTCATAAAAACAATTTGGATTTTCGGGAAATTTTTATCTTTCGCTTTCATTTCCGTTAGTTCTTTTGCTACATCTCTACAATGTTCGCAACCAGGAACAAACAATGCCAATATCTTTTTACCTTGATCGATATTCGAAAAATACTGTGCATAACCCGATTTTACCTTTGCAGGTTCATCAACAACCGGTTTAGCTGTTTCAGTCGGAACTTCTTCTGTAACCTTAGTTTCAGCCGGAGTTATAGCAACAGTTTCAGTTGATTGTGTTTCGATGGTTTCTGTTTTTTCTAAAGGCGTTTCAATTTCTTCTGTAGCAACTTCTGCTACTTTTGGTTGAATTGGCGCAATCATAAACAAAGCTAAAATTGATGCAAAAGTTATGGTTGATAAAACCCAGAAATTATTGCCTTCTTTTACTGTTTTTGGAACGATGTATAAATAAATTCCCAGTAAAATAATGGCAACAACGTTTTTAATAATTGCTTCGATAGGTGTCATTGGCAATAAGCTTCCGAAACATCCGCAGTTACCAGAATTTCCGCCAGTTTGTATGGTATCAATCGTTAAATGAACCGTGAAAACCACCAACATTAATATGGTAGATGGAACTACAATTCTACGTAAAAAGTTATTCTGCAACAGTAAGATTCCCAACGCTAATTCGATTCCAATTAAAATTCGAGAGAAAAAAACTGCGAAATCTTCCGAAAAACCCATTGGATACAATTGCTTTACTTCAAAAGTTGAAATAGCGAAATACGGACTCGGGTATAATTTGGCAACGGCAGAAATCAAGAATAAAAATGAAATGATTATTCTGATTGTCCACGGTAAATATTTTTTAAAGTTTTCCATTTTTATTTTTCAAAATAAGGTTTAAAATATATATTATTCGGCAAAATCCATTAAAATTAAAGCAAAAACCGCATAGTTGATCATATCCTGATAATTTGCATCCAAGCCTTCAGAAACAATGGTTTTTCCGTTATTGTCTTCAATTTGTTTTACACGCAACAGTTTTTGCAGAATAATATCGGTGTGCGATGAAATACGCATATCGCGCCAAGCCTCGCCATAATCGTGGTTTTTATTCAGCATTAATTCTTTGGTAATCGCCAAATGCTTGTCGTATAAATCAATCGCTTCCTCATTCGTTAGATCGGCTTCTTTAGAAACACCTTTTTCCAATTGAATCAACGCCATAATGCTGTAATTGATAATTCCAATGAATTCAGAACTTTCATCTTCATCTATTTTTCGTACATCATTTTCCTGTAAAGATCTAATTCTGCAGGCTTTAATGTAAATTTGATCGGTTAACGACGGCAATCTTAAAATGCGCCATGCACACCCGTAATCTTGTAATTTTTTAATGTATAATTGTCGGCAAATGGCAATTATTTTATCATATTGTTCCGCTGTAGAAAGCATATTCAAGTATCTTTGTGTAAATTTTATCAAAAATAACAATCTGTTTTCACAATAAAAATTAAAAGCAGGTAATTATTCCAATAATAATGAAATCAATCAACTGTAAAGGCAAATTAATCACGTTTGAAACTCCAAAAGTCATGGGAATTTTAAACGTTACACCTAATTCTTTTTTCGATGGCGGATTACATAATTCGTTAGAAAAGATCGAACAACAAACCGAAAGAATGTTGTTAGAAGGTGCTGATATTATTGATATTGGTGCGTATTCTACCCAACCAAATGCTCCTTTTGTTTCGGAAGAAGAAGAGTTGGAACGCATTACGCCTGTGGTGAAACATTTGGTTAATAAATTTCCCGATATTATTTTATCTGTTGATACTTTTAGATCTGAAGTTGCAAAACAGACGTTAGATTTAGGTGCAGCGATGATAAACGATGTTTCGGCAGGTAATTTAGACGATAAAATGATGCAGGTTGTAGGCAGTTTTAAAGCGCCATATGTTATGATGCACATGAAAGGAACGCCGCAAAACATGCAGCAGTTTACAAATTATGATGATGTAATACACGAAATGATTTATTATTTTTCTGATAAAATAGCAGTAGCACAAAAACACGGAATTGTTGATGTAATTGTGGATCCCGGTTTTGGATTTTCGAAAACGTTGGATCAGAATTACGAAGTTTTAAATAAATTGGATTTGTTGCAACATTTGAATGTTCCAGTATTATCGGCACTTTCAAGAAAATCGATGATTTACAAATTTTTTGAAACAACGCCACAAGAAGCATTAAACGGAACAACTGTTTTAAATACGATTTCATTAACCAAAGGAGCTAATTTGTTGCGCGTGCACGATGTGAAAGAAGCGGTGGAATGTGTAAAACTATATACGAAAACTTATGAAAACTAAATTATTTACTTTGATTTTTGGAGCGATCTTATTCGCATCTTGTCAGCAAAAAGAAATGAAAGTCAGTCGATCTGGTTTTTCTATTGTAACCGAAATGAACGATTTTAGTCCGGCATATATTTTAAAAAGCGATAAAGGTGCAGTTGAAATCAAAAAAAACAGCTTAATAGGAAATACGCATTGGGTACTTTCTGTTGATAGAGATTTGATGTTAAGTGAAGTTGCTCCGTTTTTACATGAACTGACCGAAAAAAAGAATAAAGTTGGTGGAATGCACGAAGACACCAAAGATATTTATATGGTTTACAGTGATACGGTTCACAAGCAAAATGCGTATGTAAAAGTTCCATTTAAAAGTTTTGCGTTAGGAGAGCAACCTATTTATGAATTAGCAGAAGGTGTCCAGAGTTTATTTTTAAAATCGGTAGCCGATGCAAAAAATCCTTTAGATAAAACTCAAACCTATTTAGTGCGAATAGATAAAAACATAAGCATTGAAACCTTTGTGAATATTTTAATTGAACTGGAAAAGCAAAAGGTTTCAGAAAGTGTGAATAGTGAAGTTTATGTGAATTAGGTTTTAATTTTCACATCGAGCGAAGTCGAGATGTCTAAAACTTATCATACAATAGTATTTTAAAGGATTTGGCTAAAGCCTTTTGTATCAACATTAAATAATCATCGAAATAAAGTTTGACGCAATTCAACTTTAAACCTTAAACTTCAAACCAAAAAACTACTTATGATGATAAGGTTCATTCTTTAAAATAGTAAAACCACGATAAATTTGTTCAATAACAAACAAACGAACCATTTGATGCGAAAACGTCATGGCAGAAAGCGAGATTTTTCCATTAGCTTTTTTATAAACATCATTAGAAAAACCATAAGGTCCGCCAATTACAAATATCAAGGTTTTAATACCGGCATTCATTTTCTTCTGCAGTTCATCGGCAAAACCAACGCTTGAAAAACTTTTTCCGTTTTCATCCAATAATATTAAATGATCTGTAGCAGTAAGTTTTGATAAAATCAATTCGCCTTCTTTTTGTTTTTGCTGCGCTTCCGAAAGGTTTTTAACGTTTTTAATATCGACAATAACTTCTAAATCAAACTTAATGTAAAAGCCCAAACGTTTGGTGTATTCATCAATTAACGCTTGCAGATTTTTATTGTCGGTTTTACCAATTGCCAAAAGTTTGATGTTCATAGAAATTCGTTTTTGCAAAAATAGTGCAGTTTAGCCAATTGCCAAACCATTTTCTACAGCTTTTCCCGGAACCAGCAAAGTAACTTCTTTATCGCTGCCAACAACACCCAAAACAAGACATTCGCTCATAAAATCGGCAATTTGTTTCGGTGGAAAATTAACAACTGCAACAATCTGCTTACCAATTAAATCAGCAATATCATACAAAACGGTAATTTGCGCCGATGTTTTTCTGATACCTATTTCTGACCCAAAATCAATCCACAGTTTATAAGCCGGATTTTTAGCTTTTTCAAACGGTTGTGCATCAATTATTGTTCCTACACGTATATCGATCTTTTCAAAATCGTTCCAAGAAATTTCTGTTTTCATTATTGTTTTAACTGTAAGTATATCTCAAAAATACCAAAATTTCGTACTTTAGCCATTAAAGATAGAAAAAAATGATATCCAAAGAACAGTTTAATAAAGAATTAGAATTAATCATACAAAATGCCATTCGCGAAGATGTAGGCGATGGCGATCACAGCTCGTTAGCTTGTATTCCTGCGACTGCTATGGGAAAGGCAAAATTATTGGTAAAAGACGAAGGTATTTTAGCTGGAGTTGATTTTGCCAAAATGGTTTTTAATTATGTAGATCCCGAAATGCAGGTTGAGGTTTTAATAAACGACGGAACTCCTGTGAAATACGGCGATATTGCTTTTTATGTTACAGGTAAATCACAATCGATCTTAAAAGCAGAACGTGTGGTGTTGAATGCTATGCAGCGAATGAGTGCCATTGCAACCAAAACCAAGTTTTTTGTAAATTTAGTTGAAGGAACGAAAGCAAAAGTATTGGATACTCGTAAAACCACACCTGGAATTCGAGCTATTGAAAAATGGGCAGTAAAGATTGGCGGCGGCGAAAATCATCGTTTCGCGCTGTATGATATGATTATGTTGAAAGACAATCATATTGATTTTGCTGGCGGAATTACCCAGGCAATTACTCAAACAAAGCAATATCTAAAAGACAATAACAAAGACTTAAAGATTATTGTTGAAGCCAGAAATTTAACCGAAATTGAAGAAATTCTTACAAATGATGGTGTTTATCAAATTTTAATCGATAACTTTAATTACGATGATACCAAAACAGCCGTTGCAATGATAAACGGTAAGTGTTTTGCAGAATCATCGGGAAATATCAACGAAAAAACCATTCGTAATTATGCAGAATGTGGTGTCGATTTTATATCAAGCGGCGCACTAACACATTCTGTTTACAATATGGATTTAAGTTTAAAAGCCGTCTTATAATTGGGGAAATCATCAGTTAAAATAACAAAACTGCCGGTCATTGGCAAACTTATTAAGCTTTCTATGCGGACAAAACTGCCCGGTTTAGAAGGCTTAACTTTATATGAATTGCTGCGAATTTATTTTGCAGGAATCGTAGAAGGCGCCTTGAATTACAAAGCAGGATCTATTGCTTTCACCTTTTTTATGGCGCTTTTTCCGTTTGCGTTATTTTTGCTGAACCTTATTCCTTATATACCAATCGATAATTTTCAGCAGAGCTTTTTGTTGTTTGTTGAAGAGAATGTTCCGCCAAATACTTATGATGCCATTGAGTTGATTTTGGTCGATATTATGAGTAATTCATACAAAAGCTTGATATCAACAGGGGTAATTATGTCGGTTATTTTCATGGCTAACGGTGTAAACGCCATCATAAACGGATTTCAGTCGTCATCGCATTTATCAATTTCCCGAAATTTTTTCAGACAATATTTAATAGCAATCGTATTATCGGTGTTGTTAAGTTTAATGCTGGTTCTTTCTGTAGCCGTGTATTTATCAGTAGAAGTATTGATGCATTTTTCGGAATATCCGTATTTGGCTGACATCGGTCGAAATATTTTCGTTGTTTTAATGATCTTGCTCACCGTATCCATTCTTTATAAATTTGGATCAAGAGAAACCAAACATTTGTCTTTTATATCCTACGGATCGGTTTTTACAACCATCTTAATGTCTTTAACTTCGGTAGCTTTCGGGTTCTATGTATCAAAATTTGCAAAATATAATGAGTTGTACGGATCAATTGGTACACTTTTGGTTATAATGATTTATATTTGGATTAACTGTATGATTTTATTATTGGGTTTTGAATTAAACGCAGCGATTTATACAGCAAAACGAAGAAATTTGTATATTAGTAACAATAAAACAAAAAATAACGTATGAAAAATGTAATTGCAACTTTTGTATTAACAGCATTTGCAGCTTTAAGCATGCAGGCGCAAACAGTAACAGGTAAGTGGAAAACGATTGATGATGAAACAGGTAAAGCAAAATCGATTGTAGAAATTTCAGAAAAAAACGGAAAGCTTTACGGTAAAGTGGTTGAGATTTTAACCGATAAAAAAGATGCCAAATGCGATAAATGTCCGGGTGCCGATAAAGGCAAACCAATTAAAGGGTTAACAATTATCAAAGGACTTTCTAAAGATGGCAAGGAATATTCTGGTGGAACAATTACCGATCCTTCGTCAGGTAAAGAATATAAATGTGCCTTAAAATTAAACGGATCCGATAAATTAGACGTTCGCGGCTACGTTGGTATACAAGCTTTAGGTCGTACACAAACTTGGGTTCGCGTTAAGTAATTTTCTTTAATTCATTACAAAATATACCTACAAGGTTTTTAAAACCTTGTAGGTTTTGTATTTTAATAGCTTTCGGTTTTAATGTAATATTAAATCAAAAAGCAACATAAAAAACAATTTTCTATAATAAAAAAAATAGTAAAAGCTTTTCATATCTTTGTTTTATGGACTATTTTATAGATGTTATTGTGCCCATTGCAGTAACAACTACTTTTACATATAGGGTTTCGCAGGCAGAATACAATTTTTTGCAGCAGGGCATGCGCGTTGCCGTTCCGTTTGGCAAACGTTTGGTTTATACCGCAATGGTGTTGAACAAACACAGCCAGAAACCACAGGTTTACGAACCTAAAGATATTCATACTATTATAGATGAACAGCCTATTGTAACTAAAATTCAAATAGAATTTTGGCAATGGATTGCACTATATTATATGTGTTCGTTAGGCGAAGTTTACAAAGCGGCATTACCGAGTGCTTTTTTATTGGAAAGTGAAACAATATTGAGTTTTAACCGCGATTTGGTTGTTGATTTAAGATCATTATCCGATGATGAATTTTTATTATACGAAGCATTTGAAAAACAACCTATTCTTCGGTTTGATGAGGTTCAGAATATTCTAAACAAAAAGAAAGTTTTCGGAGTTATTGATGAGTTGCTTAAAAAGGATATTATCTATCTAAACCAGCACATTCACGAAAAATACAAACCAAAACTGGTTAAATACGTTTCATTACATGATAATTATAAAGAAGAAAAAAACTTAATAAACCTTTTAGACAACGAATTAAAAACAGAAAAACAGCGTGCGCTTGTTTTAAAGTATTTTCAGTTGAATACACAAAAAACAACTGTCGAATTAAAAGAATTATTGAAAGAAGCCGAAGTTTCTACCGCTATTTTTAACAATCTGGAGAAAAAACAGGTTTTTACCGTTTATACGTTAGCCGAAGACCGCGTACAGTTTACAGATGCTTTTTTAAACGATATTAATTTTACCGAAGCACAAACAACAGCTATTCAATCAATAGAAGATCAGTTCGAAAAATACGATGTAACTTTATTGAATGCCGTTACTGGTGCAGGAAAAACCGAAATTTACATAAAATTGATACAGGGATGTATCGAAAAAAATCAGCAGGCATTATTTCTGGTACCTGAAATTGGTCTAACCACACAATTGGTTCAGCGTTTAACGGCGTATTTTGGAAACAAAATTGCAGTTTATAATTCTAAATATTCCGAGAACGAAAGGGTAGAAGTCTATCAGCATGTGTTGAATAATGCCGAAAATGCTCAAGTTGTAATAGGTTCACGCTCATCAATTTTTCTACCGTTTAAAAATCTGCAGTTAATTATTGTTGATGAAGAACACGAAGCAAGCTACAAACAGGTCGATCCCGCACCACGTTTTCACGCACGCGATGCCGCTATTGTTTTGGCGAAAATGTTTAATGCGAAAGTTTTATTAGGATCTGCAACGCCAAGTTTGGAAAGTTATTACAATTCGTATCAGCAAAAATATGGCTATGTGGAGTTAAACCAGCGTTTTACAAATGTTCAGTTGCCCGAAATTGTTTTGGTCGATTTAAAAGAAGCACGCAAAAAGAAAGAAGTGAACGGAATTTTCAGCGTAAAGTTGATTGATGCCATTACCGAAGCTTTTTATAACGGCGAACAGGTTTTGTTGTTTCAAAATCGTAGAGGATATTCGCCTGTTTTAGAATGTTTAACCTGCGGAAATGTACCGCATTGTACTTCGTGCGATGTTAGTTTAACCTATTACAAGCGTCAAAATTATTTAAAATGCCATTATTGCGGGTACACCATGGCAATGCCTACAAAATGCCACAGCTGTCACAGTACCGAATTGACAACGAAAGGCTTGGGAACCGAACAGATTGAGGATGCTTTACGATCGATTTTTCCAAACAAACGAATTGCACGAATGGATCAGGATACAACTCGTGGAAAATTTGCATTTGAGCGATTGATTGATGCTTTTAAAAATCAGGAGATCGATGTAATGGTTGGAACGCAGATGTTGGCGAAAGGACTCGATTTTGACAATGTTTCGCTTGTAGGTATCATGAATGCTGATAGTATGCTGACTTTTCCCGATTTCCGAGCTTATGAACGTGCTTATCAGTTAATGACGCAGGTTGCAGGTCGTGCCGGCAGAAAAAACAAGCAGGGAAAAGTATTGATACAAACTTACAATCCGTACCACAACACCATACAGCAGGTTACCCAAAACGATTATAAAGGAATGTTTAAAGAACAAATGTACGAACGCCTAAACTTTAAATATCCGCCGTTTTACCGTTTGATACGTTTACAAATGAAACATGCCGATTTTAATAAAGTAAAAGAAGCATCGAACTGGCTGACTTCAAATATGCGGAATAATATAAACGAAATTTTGGTTTTAGGTCCGCAAGAACCATCAATAAACAGAATCCGAAATCAGTATATTCAGATTGTTTTAATAAAACTTCCGCTTAACAAACCGGTAAATGTTCTAAAAACCGCAATTCAAAAAAGCATCAACAGTTTAGAAACCATTGGTATGTATAAAGGTGTAAAAACTACCATTAGTGTTGATTTTTATTGAGATGTTTGGTATTGTCATTCCGACGAATGGAGGAATCTAAAACATCTACAAATTTCGATGAATTTCGAGATTCTTAATTCCACTTTGTTCCATTCAGAATGACAGACGATATTTTGTATCAAAATAAATAAGAAACTATTTGTTAATAAAAATAACTATCGTATCTTTGCACCCAATTTTATAACAAATTAAATATAATTATTATGAATCATTATGAAACTGTTTTCATTTTGAATCCCGTTTTATCTGAAACTCAGGTAAAGGAAACAGTACAGAAATTCGAAGATTTTCTTGCTTCAAAAGGGGCTAAAATGATCTCTAAAGAAGATTGGGGCTTAAAAAAATTAGCTTACGAAATTCAAAACAAAAAAAGTGGTTTTTACCATTTATTCGAGTACACTGTACCAGGTGAGGCAATCATCAGTTTAGAAACTGAATTCCGTCGTGACGAAAGAATCATGCGTTTCTTAACAGTAGCTTTAGACAAGCATGCTATTTCTTGGGCAGAGAGAAGAAGAGAGAAATTAAAAACTAAAAAAGCGTAATTTATCATGTCAACAATCGAGCAATCTGCAAAAGGTAAAAAAGACGGAGATATCAGATATTTAACGCCTTTAAACATTGAAACTAACAAGACTAAAAAATATTGTCGTTTCAAAAAATCTGGAATCAAATACATCGATTATAAAGATGCTGATTTCTTATTAAAATTCGTTAACGAGCAAGGTAAAATTTTACCACGTCGTTTAACAGGAACTTCTTTAAAATACCAAAGAAAAGTATCTGTAGCTGTAAAACGTGCACGTCATTTAGCGTTAATGCCTTACGTTGCAGATTTATTAAAATAAAAACAAATTAAAGTTGTTGCCTCGCTACTGGCGGGCTAACTTCTTATTTAAAAAAGGACAACAACATGGAAATTATCTTAAAACAAGATGTTCAAAAATTAGGATTTAAAGACGATGTAGTAACTGTAAAACCAGGATACGGTCGTAACTATTTAATTCCTCAAGGTATTGCTATTTTGGCTACACCTTCTGCTAAAAAAGTTTTAGCTGAAAACTTAAGACAAAGAGCTCACAAAGAAGCTAAATTAGTTGCTGATGCTAACAAAATTGCTGATGCATTAAAAGCTTTAGAGATCAAGATTGCTGTTAAAGCTGGTGGTGAAAAATTATTCGGTTCGGTAACGAATGCTGATATTGCTGCTGCTTTAGAATCAAACGGTCAATCAATCGACAAAAAATTCATCACTTCAGGTACAATCAAACGTTTAGGTAAATATGCTGCAAACGTACGTTTACACCGCGATGTAATTGTTGAATTACCATACGAAGTTGTTGCTGCTGAGTAATTAGTTGCAAAATAGTATATTGAAAAACCTTCTTTTTAAGAAGGTTTTTTTTATTAAATTTATCGAATGAATTTTACAGATTTAAACCAGAAACTTACCGGTAATTTAAACCATATTGCTGTAACAACCTATGATTCTCCATTAGGTTTGATGTTTTTGGGTGCTACCGAAAATGGAATTTGTCTGGCTGAATTTTATGATCGAATTCATTTAGAAAAAACGTTATTAAAGTTAGCCGAAAGTTTAAAGTCACAATTTGTTGAAGAAGAAAATAAACATCTAAATCAATTAAAAACAGAACTTGCTTTATATTTCGATAAAAAACTACAAGAATTTACTGTTCCGTTGGTGTTGACAGGAACCGATTTTCAACAGAAAGTATTTCAATCATTAATTAAAATTCCGTACGGAAGCACATCAACCTATAAAAATCAGGCAATTGTTTTGGGCGATGTAAAAGCTATTCGTGCCGTTGCAACTGCGAATGGATTGAATAAAATTGCCGTTGTAATTCCGTGCCATAGAATTATTGGAAGCGATGGATCGATGGTTGGTTATGCAGGCGGAATCCACAGAAAAGAAGCATTATTGCAGCTTGAAGGCGCTTTGCAGCAAACCCAGTTAAGTTTATTGTAGTTTATGAGCGAGCTTGATGTAAAGAAATTCAACCGTATTTTAAGCATTTACGTGCAACTTCAATCACGAAATTGGATTACGGCACAACAATTTGCAGATCGTTATCAGGTTAGTGTTCGAACTATTTATCGCGATATAAAAGCATTGGAAAATGCAGGAGTGCCTATTTACAACGAGCAGGGTAAAGGGTACGCTTTGGTTGAAGGATATAAAATTCCGCCGACTATTTTTACGAAAGATGAAGCGTTTAGTTTTGTGATTGCCGAAAAACTGATGGGAAAGTTTGCCGATAAAAAAATGAGTTTCAATTTTTCATCAGCCTTACATAAAATGAAAGCGGTTTTACGATCTAGCGAAAAAGAAAATGTAGCTTTAATAGAAGATCAGTTTTTAATATTCGATACTGCATCAAATGAAACTTCTAACGAAGTACTTTCGGTTTTGTTGGAAAGTATCGTGTCAAAAACACAGATAGAAATTTTATATCAAAAACCTGGCGATAATAAAGCCGATAAGCGACTTTTAGAACCCATCGGAATTTTTTACGAACATGATTATTGGTATTTTATGGCTTTTTGCTATTTGCGGAATGATTACCGTCAGTTTAGAATTGACCGCGTAAAACAGATTGTGAATACAGATGTTTCTTTTAATATTGAACACAAACAATTAGATTATTTTCTGAACGCAAAAAAGCAGGCTGAAGTTATAAAAATAACGGTTAAAATTTTAGCGCCTAAAAAATCGGCACATTATTTTAACTGGGATCGCGATACTTATGGCTTTGTGTCAGAAAAAGAATTAAACGATAAAATGGAGTTGACTTTTGAAACCACAACGCATTTACAGTATTTTGCCCATTGGTTTTTAATGTTTGCTGCCGAAGCTGAAATCACCGAACCTTTAGAATTAAAACAGATTGTTATCGATTTATTAAAAAAGGCGATTGAGAATACCGGCCTTAAGTAACAGCCTTTGTTATTTCGTAAAAATCTAAAAGATGCTTACAGCACGAACTGTGTTTGAATAATTCACTTATTCAATCTTTTTTAAAGCTTTTTCAACAACCACTATCATTAAAATACTGCCAACAATCATACAAAACATACCAATTGCTAAATCTAGACTTTCGTTGGTTTTAAACAATCCTTTTGAGGGAGCGATCAATGTAAAGATCAATCCTGTTAGCATCATTATTTTGGCGCTGTATGTTTGTGCGAAATCCCATTTTTGCTGACTTTGCATTGATGTTTGGGTTCTATATCCATACAAACCATTGATCTTTTTTGGTGGAAAAACATACATAATTACTCCGGCAAGTATAAAAACAATGCCTACGCACAGTAGCATTTGGTTGCAGTATTCTAAAATAGTATTTATCATAAGTTATTAGATGTTAATTCGTTTAAAGGTGTAATAAAAATAAAATAACTAACAATTAATCCGCCAAAAAACAGAAAAGCTAACATAAATCTTTGAAACCATAGTTCCCAAGTTTTATAAATGTTTTTATCGTGATTTGATCCTAAAAAGAACAAAGGAATAAATCCCCAACTTAAGCCTAATGTAATGGCAATGAACATAAATTTTAAGTTATCTACAAATAAATTTATCAAACTAATAATAACCAAATAGGCGGAAATACTATAAAAAACGATTTTGTGAATTTTTACAATTCCTTTAAAATTTACATTCTTTTTTCGCTCATCGCTCATGGTATTGTAGCCAGATAATAAGCTGCCTGCATTTTCTTCATTCAAAAGACTTGTAAAAAAGCAAAGAATAAAAGCGATTATAAAACCTGCGTACATTATTTATTGTTTAATTGTGCTACTACTTTTTCTAATTCTTGCGATTTTTGTGTGCCGATAACCAACTGTTTTCCGTTTTTGAGTTTTATATGCAAACCTTTGTTTCCGCGTATGTTGTAAACTGTTCCGTAACGTGTCCACAAACGAATTCCCCAACCGCCAACAAAACCGTAGTTGATTACTTTCATTGTTTCGATATCTGATAAATTAATCGTTTTCCATACAAATGGAAAATAAACTAATTGAATGTTTTGTTGTGTAATTGTGGTTTTCATTCGCAATACAACAAAAAGTATAATTACCAAAACGATTATTATTATACCTGAAAAACCACCTGGTTTTTGGGTTTCTTTAAAAACCAATATTGCTGGAACTGCTAAACTTGTCGCTAATAAAAGCCACAACCACCATTGGTTAAAACGTTGTTTTTCTGTAAATAGCGGTTTCATATTACTTTACATTTTCGTTTAACCATTTAGTAACATCTTCTAAAACAAAAGGTTCAATAGTGGTTTCAATTTCTCCATATTCGTCTGGCATTCCTGTTTTTGCCGATTGAAATAAGTGATTTAAATTTGGATACGATTTTATCGTTGCTTTTTTGTTATGAGCCAACGCTTTTCTCCAACCTTCTAAATTTTCTTTTGCGGTAACCTGAACATCTTTTTCGCCGTTTAAAATCAAGGCCTTCGCATTTATCTTCTTTAAATTATTCTCTGGATTGTATCTTATAAAGGTTGCAAACCAATTAGATTCTGTTATCGAAGCCAATTCATTGATTTGTTTTTCTGATAATTCTTTGTAAGTTGGATCAGACTTTAAGAATGATTTAATTTCTTTATTTGCGATATCGTTTGATGTATTTTTCTTAATGATTTCGTAGATTTTTCTAAAAAGTTTTTGATTTGCTTCTAAAACTTCATTTGATAATCCGCTTGCTTTTTCGATTTCGTATTTCTGAACAAGCATTAATTCGTCAATTGAAATTCCTGGTCCGGCTAACGAAATAATAAAAGGAAGATCTTTTCTTTCTGCAGCAATCATTTGAGCAATCATTCCGCCTTCACTGTGTCCTAAAATTCCGATTTTTTTACTGTCAATCTCTTTTATATTTTTAAGGAAATCAACCGCACTTTTGGCATCATTCGCAAAATCATAAGTTGTAGCTGACTCAAAATTGCCTTCAGATTCGGCTACACCACGATCATCATATCTTAAAACCGCATAACCGTTTTTAGTAAGGTGATCCGCGATAACAAGAAAAGATTTATGACCTAATATCTCTTCGTTTCTGTCTTGAGCACCGCTTCCGGTAACTAAAACTACCGCAGGAAATTTGCCTTTACCGTTTGGCATGGTCAACGTTCCGGCTAGTTTAATTTTTGCTTCCTTGTTTTCAAAAGTAACATCTTCGGTTTTGTAGCTGAAAGGCGGTTGAGGTTCTTGTGGACGATTACGTTTAAATTCTCCTTTTGTAAAATTCAGTTTAAATGATTGAGCACCTTGTTTAAAAGTTCCATTTATAGTGTTTCCGTTGTTTAAGTCGCCTTCGTACGACATGTACATGCGGGCATCTTTCAGATACAATTTGTTGTTTTCAAAACGAATTTCCTGTAATTCAATTCCGTAAACACCCTGATCAGGACTGTCCGATGTTGCTTTGTATTGACCATTTTCTTTGGTTACATGCAGTACAAAAGGTAGTTTTTGATTGGGAATTTCAATATTTCCGTTCCAAGTTCCTTCGATTTGGGCAAGTGAAGAAAAACTGAACAATAGGGCAAAAAATAGAATAAAGTTTTTCATGATTGTTAGTTTATATAAGGTTAATAATTGCTGGTGAAAATATGGTTATAAGTAAAAATAGAATTACGAAGATTATGTAATCTGAAGTTTTCTTCGCATTTGATAGTGTTTTAAAACTTCTGTAAATAACTATTATTAAAAAGATAATTACTACAATATTTAAGCAAGATGTTATAAAAGAAATTATATAATCTGTATAATTTGCTAAAGCTGATGGTGATGGAATTTTTATTGAACCGTCTTCTAATTCAATTGGCATATTTCTACTTAATGCACCATTAAAGTTTAACAAAGATATAATGTAGAAAGGGATACGTGTGTAAAGACTTAAATTTAAACAATCAATTAAACGTGTTTTTCGATTGATTATTTTCCCTGCAACAAAAAATACAAAAGTTAACAAGCTTATTGATATAATATTTTCAAGCGTTGTTTCATAGATGCTTATTTTTGATTTAAACAATAACTGAATAGTGCTGCTAAACCACGCTTGCATTAAAACCGCTAAAGTCGTACCAACCACAAATATGATCAAATTTACAATTAGTAGTTTTCTATCATTATAAAATTCAATAGGGTTTAATAGTTTCTTCATAAGTTAAATATTAAGGTCTTTAATGTGTTGAATCATATCGTCTAACTGGTTGCGAACCGTTGGGTAGCTTATTCCCAATTGCGATGCCATTTCTTTTAAGCTGCCACTTGTTAAGAAAAACTGCAAGATAAATTCTTGTTCTTTGGGCGACAGTTTTAAAAACACAGGCAACGGATAATTTCCCTGAACAACTGTTTGGCAGGTTTCACAGCTTAACTGCGATACACTTAATAAGGTTTCGCAACTTGGACATTGAGTTGGTAATTTTGCTTTCATTTGAATAAAATTAAAATGAATTTTAATTTTGTTTATGCTAAAATAAATAAAATTTAGTTTTTATGCAATAAAAAAATCCATTAAAACGAAATTAATGGATTTTAGTTTGATATTATTAAAGTAGGTTTTTATTTTCTTCGGATTAAATTCCAGTTGATTAATAAAACCGCAGCGAGAATAATTATAATTCCGATCCACTGTGAAAACAATACTTGTTCCTGTAAAAAGATAAATGCAAATGTTACGGAAACAGGAAGTTCAACTGCCGAAACAATACTGCCCAAACCAACGCCCGTTAATGGAAAACCTTTGTTTAATAGGATAGGAGGTAAGACTGTTCCAAAAACCGAAAGTAAAATTCCCCAGGTATATAAAATGGAAGTGTCAAATGTTTTTATCGAAATAAATTCTTCAGCAATCAAATGTATGTTCAGATATGTCGGTAGTAATTGCGTTAGTAAGCTGAAAAACAACACAATGGTTCCACCACCAAAAAGCATAAATAAACTCCGTTTGTAGGCATTCAAATCTTTTGCAACGCTGTTTGTACTATATAAGGTTATAGAAAATGATACGGCTGCAAGAAATCCGAATAAAAATCCTTTAAAATCATAAGTAATAACATCACTGAATATATTTGTTGCCAATAAAGTTCCAAACAAAACAAAACCAACAGCTGCCAGTTTTGCAAACGATGGGACTTTTTTACTGATAAAAGCTTCAATTAAAACTCCGATCCAAACCGACTGCATTAACAAAACCACGGCAATTGATGCGTTGATGTATTTTACGCACAGGTAATACAAAACACTTGTAAAACCCATAGATGTTCCGCTTAATATCAGTTTAAAAATATTTTTCTTGGTTGCGGTTTGTGTGTTTTTAATGAAGAAATTTATTGTAAACAGACAGATTATAGCAAAAACATATTGCGATACGGTAACTTCGGCAGTTGTAAAGCCTTGTTTGTAAGCCATTTTTACAAACGATGCCAGCATACCGTAACTGCTTGCACCTAGTGCTACAAACAATATTCCCTTTAATGTTGAATTCAAAATATTGTGTTTTAGTTTAATGATTGAATAAAAAAGTCTGAAGATTTTTCCTTCAGACTCTTTTATATTTGTTTGATTTACATCATATCATCCATATCTTCAGATGACGATTGTTTTCTTTGATCTTTTTGTCGGTCTGTTTTGGTTTGATTGAAACGGTAGGTAAACGATAAGTTTATGGTACGTTCTCTCCATTGCATTTCAGAATATGAAAAAGCTTGTGCCAACTGAATTTCGTTCATACGTTTTCTTGAATTGAATAAATCCTGAACGTTTAAGGCAATTGTACCTTTATCTTTTAATACATCTTTACTTAATGCCATGTTCACCGAAGCGTTTCCTAAACTTTTACCTTGCGCGTTTTTCTGTGCGCCTGTGTACATAAAGTTGGTTTGCCAGTTTATTTTAGCCGGTAAAGTTATGTTCGAATTAAGTCTTGCGGTCCATGTAAAAGCATCGTTGTCGAAATTCTGGGTTTGCGTTGTTCCTTCAAAATCAACATACGAATAATCGCCGCGTGTTGAAACCTGAAACAAGTTTGCATTCGCATTAATACGCCACCAACGCAACGGATTGTAATTTGCATTCAACTCTAAACCGTAACGGTATTCGGTAGCTAAATTTATAGGGCTGCTGATCGATATCGGAATTCCTTCTTCATTAACACCATCAACTCTGCGTACAAATTGTGTAGCATCGGTAGTATGGTTGAAATATACAGAGGTATTCAACGTTAAACGTCCAATGCGTTTCATGTAACCTAAATCAATCGCGTTTGTGAACGATGGATCTAAATCAGGGTTACCCATGAAGAAATTGATCGAACTTGAATAATTTGAAATTGGATTCAACATACGTCCTCTTGGTCTGCGCACTCGTCGGCTATAACTTGCCGTAACATTTTCACCGTCTGCAAACTCGTAATTTATAAAGGCACTTGGGAAAAAGTTATTGTACTTTTTCTTGTTGAAATCCATGGTAGTCATTTGGTTAACATCAATTTCGGTGTATTCCCAACGTAAGCCCAACATATAGCTGAATTTGTTCAACTTATCACCAAACTGTGTGTAAAAAGCATGAACTTGTTCTTTATATTGTAAATCGTTTCTAAACAAATCGTTCGGTTCTAAATCGCCGTCGCTGTTTAAAGTATTTATGTTGAATTTGGTATTTAAATCGTTGAAGTTTCCTAAATAACCAGCTTCAAACTGACTGTTTTCGTTAAACGGTAAAACGTAATCTACACGCGCAATGTGGCGTAATTCGTTTTCTGTTGCTTTTGTAACATCTTGCGCCAAAACAGCATTTGCCTCATTGGTTGTTGTAATTGCCGAATCTTCTATATCACGGTTTTTGTTGATACTTCCCGAAACAAATAACTGATGTCCACTCTCGTTGAATTTATAAGTAAAATCGGTGTTGTATTCTACGCTTTCTTTAAAATCGTCTTCTTCGGTCTGGCGAACGTTTCGGTACAAAAGATTTCTTCCGGCATCATAATTAGAATAATTCAGTGTTCGTGGATTATTTCCCGTACTTTTCCGGTAGGTAAGATTATTTGTCCAAGTTAATTTATCGGTTAAATTATAATCAAGACCAATATTTCCGTTGATGCTTTCGCGTTCTCGGGTACTTCTTGAATATTCGTCAACAAAGCTTGAAGTATTTCCATTTTCATCAAAATACTGCGATTCGTTTAACGAGTTTCCAAAGGTTTTGTTTTTGGCATAACCAAGGCTTGAATACAAATTGAATTTATCCTCGCGGTAGTTAACCGTTGCATTTGCACCGTAACTTGTAGGGTCACCCACATTTGCAGTTACACTTCCGTTGATACCCGCATTGCTTCCTTTTTTAAGGATGATGTTGATGATTCCGGCACCACCTTCGGCTTCGTAACGCGCAGATGGATTTGTAATAACTTCTACACGATCTAACGATTCTGATGGAATCATTTTCAACGCATCGCCAATGTTGGCAGCCATTCCCGATGGTTTTCCATCAATAAGAACTTTAACCGATTCGTTTCCGCGCAAACTTACGTTTCCTTCCGAATCTACTTCAACAGACGGAATATTATCTAAAACATCGCTGGCATTTCCACCTTTAACAATGGCATTGTCGCCCACGTTGTAAATACGTTTGTCTAACTTCAATTCAACAGCAGCACGCTGGGTTTGAATAACAACACCTTCTAAAACTTCGGTATCGCCTTCAATTTTTATTGTTCCCAAGTTAACCGATGCTGCAATGTCTTTAGCATCAATCACAAAGGTTTTGTAACCAAGATATTCAATACGAATTTGATAAGTATCAGGAGTAACAGGAATATTGAAATTACCCGAACCATCACTCATATCACCGGTAATATTATTGGCATCGGTAGTACTTTCAATAGTAATACTAGCATATTCCAAAGGTGTGTTGGTAGATTTTTCTACAATAGTTCCGGTAACAAAAACCTGATCTTTTTCTTGCGAATATGCAGCAGATGTGGCTAAAGCAAAAACGGTAAAGTAAACGTAATTTATTGCTTTCATATATTATCTTTTAGTTTCTATTTCTTAGTAGCACAAAAGTACTACCACTTTAAAGATTAATTCTAAATTTAATGTTAAATGGTCTTAAAAATGCGGTGAATTATATGATTTCATCGATTTTCTCAATCGGTCTTGCAATAACCGCTTTGTTGCCGTTTACAACAATTGGTCGTTCAATTAGTTTTGGATTTGCTACCATGGCTTCGATAATTTCATCATCGGTTAAATTTTTATCCTTGAAATTTTCTTTCCAGATAGATTCTTTCACACGCACCAGTTCAATGGGCATTATGCCTAAAAGATTGATGATGTTTTTTAATTCGCTAACAGTTAGCGGATTGTTTATGTAGTTTATAATTTCGACTTCTTTGTTTAAATCTTGCAGCATACAAAGTCCTTCGCGCGATTTGCTGCATTTTGGGTTATGGTAGATTTTAATCATTTTTAGCTGTTATTTTCTTTTACAAATTTAGTTAACTTCGTAGATAAAAATTAGCGATTTATGTATTTAGAACAATTCAACAGAGATTCTTCAAGCATTTTAAAATATGTGCCGTTTGTAGTTTGTTTTCTGGGTTTTATGGCGTTAAACATTATTGTGTCAAGTTTAATGAATGTAGATTCAAGCACAATGATTCAGGATTCTATAGATAAATGGGGCAAAAATTTTACGTTTTTCACTTTCGTGGTTCCGTTTGTGTTTTTTCTTGCCTTGTTATTTTTATGGTGGAAATTTATCCACAGATATTCTATAACAAAGTTGACAACTGCGCGTGAAAAAATAGATTGGAGTCGGTTTTTTTTCTCGTTCGGCATTTGGGCAGGCATAAACCTGATAGTACTTTCGGTAGGATACTTTATTGATCCCGACAGTTTTCAGTTTCAGTTTAACTTAAAGGCATTTTTGCCGTTGCTTTTTATTGCATTAATTTTTATTCCGATACAAACCAGTTTCGAAGAATATTTTTTCCGCGGATATTTTATGCAGTTTACAGCGTATCTGTCAAAAAATAGGGGAGTGGCTTTAATAGCAACATCGGTAATTTTTGGATTGATGCACTTAAGTAATCCCGAAGTTTCAAGCATGGGTTTAACCGTTATGATTTTTTACATTGGTTGCGGTTTGGTTTTGGGGATTATGACTTTGATGGATGATGGTTTGGAGCTAGCTTTGGGATTTCATGCAGCAAATAATCTTTTGGGAGCACTTTTGATAACGTCTGATTCCGCTGTTTTTCAAACCGATGCACTTTTTATTACAACAGCCGATTCAAATATTTATGAATTATTGATACAGGTATTCATAATTTTTCCTATCTTGTTATACATTTTTTCAAAAAAGTACAATTGGGCAAATTGGAAACAAAAATTATTTAAATCTATTTAGCTATGGAAAAGAAACTTTGTATACATCCCGATTTTAAACTTAATGGACACACTTACAACAAAGAAAGCATCAGCGAACTGGCAATTACTTTGATCCGTGATGGCGAAGCGCACGAAAAAGATCTCGGTAATTTAATTTTGCAGTGGTTTGATGATTACGATTATATAACCTTAACAACGTCAGGAACAACCGGTAAGCCAAAAGAAGTAAAATTAAGCAAAGAAGCCATGGAAGCATCGGCTTTGGCAACTGGCGAATTTTTTAAGTTGGAACCAAAAGATAAAGCATTACTTTGTTTACCAACGCATTACATTGCGGGTAAAATGATGTTTATTCGTGCGGTTGTTTTGGGCTTAGAGCTTGATTTTGTAAATCCTACAAAAGAACCGCTTAAAAACAACGATAAAATGTACGATTTCGTGGCAATGGTTCCTTTGCAGGTACATAATTCAATAACGCAGATCGAACAATGCAAAACACTTATTGTGGGCGGTGCCAAATTGAACGACAGAACAAAAGATATTTTAAACGAAATGATGGTAAATGTGTATGAAACCTACGGTATGACCGAGACCATTACGCATATTGCAGCTAAACGCATCAATGAGAATTATTTTACCGTATTACCGCATGCTAATATTTCACAAGACGAACGCGGATGTTTGGTAATAGAAGCTCCGTTGGTTTCAAAACATCTTATTGTTACAAACGATTTGGTAGAAATGCCCAATGATATTCAGTTTGCCTGGATTGGCAGATACGACAATTTGGTAAACAGCGGCGGAGTGAAACTGGTTCCCGAAAAAATAGAACAAAAACTATCTGATTATATTCCGTATCGTTTTTACGTTATTGGAAAAGAAGATGTAGAATTAGGACAAAAACTGGTTTTGGTTATAGAACATTCTCCCTACACTTTATTACCTGAAGCTTTTGGAAGTCTGGAGAAATTCGAAAAACCCAAAGAAACCATTTTTGTAGAAAAATTTAAAGAAACCCCAACCGGAAAAGTTCTACGAAGAGAAACGATTAATGAGTTGGTTTAAGAAATAATAATTAATAAAAATTCCGGTTTTAAGCTGGGATTTTTATTTAATAGTTATTTTTAAGATTATTTACTCTATTCCTTATATAATCTAATTACCCCAAAAAATACTCCACAACAAAATACCAACCAACGATAAAGAAATACCATAGGCTACCATCATATTGCTTATTCGGATACAATTTTTCATAATCCAAAAAAAAGCTGTAAATTTCACACGATCTTAAACTTGCAAATATTTTTTTTAAGACAATTAATAAGCCACAACAGGTATGAAAATAGGAATTACATTTAGTGCATTTGATTTATTGCACGCAGGACATATAAAAATGCTGGAAGATGCAAAACGGCAGTGTGATTATCTTATTTGCGGGTTACAAACTGATCCAACATTAGATCGGCCAGGAAAAAATCGGCCGATCCAAAGCGTGGTAGAACGCTATATACAGTTAAAGGGTTGTAAACATGTTGATGAAATTGTACCATATGCAACGGAACAAGATCTGGAAGATATACTACGCTCGTTTAAAATCGATGTACGTATTTTGGGTGAAGAATATAAAGATAAAAATTTTACAGGAAGAGTATATTGTGAAGAGAAAGGCATAGAATTATATTATAACCAGCGCAATCATCGTTTTTCAAGTTCTGGTCTTCGTAAAACAGTAACAGAAAAAGAAATAACAAAGTTTGTGAAATAATATTATAATGGTTTTATAAAAACTTAGATTCTAATACGATGAATAAACTACATTTAACATCATAATATATAATTTACATTATTCATTTAATAAGAATTATAATAGTTAATATTCAAAATAATGAGTAAATCTGAATTATTAAAATTCTTACATCTTTGATAAATTACTGTAATTAATAAAATGAAAAACATACTAGTAACTGGGGGGTTGGGATACATTGGATCCCATACTGTTGTAGCATTGCAAAAGGAAGGATTTAACGTATTTATTATAGATGATCTTTCTAATTCACAATTGGTAATATGGGAAAAAATAACAAAAATAACAGGTGTTCAGCCGGTTTACTATAATATCGACATAAAAGATTTTGATACATTAAGCATTTTCTTTCAGTCGCATACAATACATGGAATAATTCATTTTGCGGCGTATAAAGCTGTAGGAGAGTCTGTCGTTAAACCCTTAATGTACTATCGCAACAATTTAATGGGACTGATGAATGTCTTGGAAGCAATGGAAGAAAATAAAGTAGATAATTTTATTTTCTCGTCATCTTGTACTGTTTATGGTCAGGCAGATAAAATGCCAATAAACGAAAAAACGCCATTAAAACGGACTGAATCTCCTTACGGGAACACAAAAAAAATTGGAGAAGAAATCATAGAAGATTTTGTAAAGATATCTGGAAAAAATGCAATTTCGTTAAGATATTTTAATCCGATAGGTTCTGAATCTCAAGGATTACTTGGAGATTTACAGCCTATTCCTAATAATTTGATGCCTTATATTTTACAAACGGCTATGGGTATAAGAGAAAATTTGGGAGTGTATGGTGCTGATTACGAAACACGTGATGGTACAGCAGTGCGAGATTATGTTGATGTTAATGATTTGGCGGATGCGCATGTAAAGGCCATACAGCGTTTATTTGATGGTAAGAACAAATTGAATTTGGAATTCTATAACCTAGGGTCAGGTAAAGGATCAACTGTATTAGAGATCGTAAAAGCGTTTGAAGAAACCAACGGTTTAAAAATCAATTATGAAATAAAACCACGTAGAGCAGGTGATATTGTTGAAGCTTATGCCGATTATTCGTTGGCAAAAACTGAATTAGATTGGGAACCTAAAATTAAATTAGAAACATCGATGCAAACAGCTTGGAAATTTCAGCAAATACTTAACAACGTAATAGAATAAAGCTATTATATTTTTTGATTATTAAAAGAGATAAAGTTTATAAAGTTACTATAAAACATAGTATTCAACTAATATTATGTTTTAATAGAGTTGACATCTAAAAATATTAGTATAAAAATGAAAAGCAAAGTAGCTATAATTATGGTGTTTTTAGCATTATCCTGTTCAGACGATAATGAAAATAAGAACTTAATACAAGAACCAGTTAGTAATAAAATTGAAATTGTAAGCAGAAATATTGAAAGTACCCTAGAACACGGCAAACATAAAAATTATTTAAGTGCTAAAGTAATTAATACAACATCGGCATCTGTAAAAGGTTTGGTAAGATTTCAAGTAAAAGGTTACGGAAATTTAGATTCTGATACTCAGGCGGTTTCGAATGAAAAAGATTCTTTTACAATTTTTTATGCATCTTTTGAATCTTCGCAAAATATATCAGAAACTGATTTGCTGAACGCAGAATTTATAATCCAATAATTTTAGTACATACAAAAGACAGAAACAAACATGTCTAAAAATCTTAATCTTTAAATGTAATGATTAATGAAAATTAATCTTCTTTTTTAGTAATAGAAACTTCAAAAATATGATTGAACGTATTAAAAATTTTCTCTTTTTGAGTCAGTCTGCAGGAAATTTCAATCAAACAATCTAATTCTAAAACCTGATTTACAACATTCAGGTTTTTTTCTTTAATAACCCGCATTACTTTATTCATGTTTTTATAATCAAACCGAATAAAAAAGTACGTGTTTATTGTTTTTTCTACAATTTCAGCAGCTTCTAAAGCCATTTGTGCGCCCGTTTTATAAGCCGTTACCAAACCGCCAACACCTAATTTTACGCCACCAAAATATCGAACCACAACTACCAAAACGTTTGTAACATCGAAAGATTGTATTTGTCCGTAAATTGGCATTCCCGCACTGTTGTTAGGTTCGCCGTCGTCATTGGCTCGATAAATCATTGTTTTTGTACCAATTTGATACGCGTAACACCAATGTCTTGCTGTGTAATGTTGCTTTTTTAGTTGATCTAAAAATTCTTTAACTTCATTTTCTGACTGAACCGGAAAAGCATAGCCGAAAAACTTGCTGTTTTTTTCTTTAAACAACACTTCTTCGCTTGGTTTTTCTATCGTTTTGTAAGTATCAGTCATTATTTTGGTTTTTGTAATACGTTAAAATGTTGTTCCGAATTTTTTGAGTAGAAACCTGAACAGCACTTCTTAATTCTGCAGCTTTTATGCCTTCTCTTAAAATTACATCGCCTTTAAATACTCGGGCTTCGTCCCACATTTCTGCATCAATAAATTGCTGTAAAGTGTGCGATCCGCCTTCAATAATTATCGATTGAATATTTTCTTCCACACAAATTCTATTCACTTCGGCAGGTAAATCAGTAAAATCAATCTTTTTATAAATAATTTTGTCAATCGGTTTCAAAGGAAATTCCGCACACAAACAAATCGTTTTGCTATCTGAATTTGTAATTTCAAACGATGCATTGATCTTATGATTCGCATCTAAATAAATTCTAATCGGATTCTTTCCAACAAAATCTCGAGTTGTTAATGAAGGATTATCATCTAAAATCGTTTTAGTTCCAACCAAAATTCCCATTTCTTCACTGCGCCATTTGTGCGTTAGTTGTCGAGAATAATTGTTTGAAATCCAAACGGGTTTTTGTTCGTTTTTTTCTGTCGGAGCAATAAATCCATCTGCCGATTCTGCCCATTTTAAAATAATGTAAGGTCTTTTCTGCTGAATAGACGTAAAAAATCGCTTGTTACTGTTGATACATTCCTTTTCCAAAACTCCAACAATAACATTTGCATCGGCATTTTTCAGTTTTTCAATCCCTTTACCAGCAACTTCGGTATAAGGATCCACACAACCAATCACCACATTTGGAATCTGCATTTTTACGATTAAATCTGCACAAGGCGGCGTTTTTCCGTAGTGGCTGCAAGGTTCCAGCGTAACATAAATGGTACTTTCTTTTAACAGCTCTTTGTTTTTAACTGAATTTATGGCGTTTACTTCGGCGTGCGGTCCGCCAAAAGCACTCGTTGAACCTTCGCCAATAATTGTATCTTTGTGAACAATTACCGCACCAACCGACGGATTTGGCATGGCAGCGGGCAAACCTTTTTGTGCAATAAACAAAGCGCGGTACATAAATTGTTCGTGTGTGTGCATGGCGAATTTTTTACAAAATTAAAAAAAGATGACGGTAAACGATTATAAAAAACGATTTCTAAACCAACTTCCTGCTTTTTATGACGAAACAGAGCGATTGAATTTGTTTTATATGGCTATGGAATTTGTGTTGAATTACAGTAAAGCCGATGTTGTTTTGAACGGAAACGAGTCGGTTTTGATGGAAAATCAACAAAAAATAGAGGATGTTATAAAGCGCTTACAAGATAATGAACCCATACAATATATTACGCAAGAGGCTAATTTTTTTGGATACGATTTTAAGGTTTCGCCCGCAACATTAATTCCGCGACCAGAAACCGAAGAATTGGTAGATTGGGTTTTAACCGAAATGAAAAAACAACCGCAGAAAAACTGGCGTGTGTTGGATATTGGAACCGGAACCGGCTGTATTCCCATTACTATTAAAAAGGAATTTCCGTCGGCAATTGTTTCTGCGATTGATGTTTCGGTTGATGCATTACAGATTGCGCAGGAAAATGCAACGAATTTACAGGCTGACGTTACTTTTATTCAGCAGGATATTTTACATACAGAGCAATTGGATAATTATGATATCATCATATCTAATCCGCCGTATGTTCGAAATTTGGAAAAAGCCGAAATAAACGAAAACGTTTTGCAACACGAACCGCATTTGGCGTTGTTTGTTGATGATAATGATCCGTTGATTTTCTATCGAAAAATTACACAACTGGCACATAAAAGTTTAAATGAAAACGGTATGCTTTTTTTTGAAATAAATCAATATTTAGGGAATGAAATGCAAGAAATGGTTTCGGAATATTTCAAAAACATCGAATTAAAAAAAGATTTCATACAGAACGACCGAATGATGAAGGCAGACTTCCCAATCAAGTAAACTTTCGACTTTTGACGTTACAACTTTCAGACTATAACTATTATATTTGCATAAATAAAAATTAAAATGGCACAAAAACCAAGTATTCCAAAAGGAACAAGAGATTTTTCTCCGATCGAAGTAGCAAAGCGTCAATACATCATGTCTGTTATAAAAAAACATTTTGAACGCAGCGGTTTTCAACCGATTGAAACACCTTCGTTTGAAAATTCTGAAACCTTAATGGGTAAATATGGGGAAGAAGGCGACCGTTTAATTTTTAAGATTTTAAATTCGGGCGATTTTTTAGCAAAAACAAACGAAGAGTTTCTGCAAACAAAAAATAGCTTGAAAATTACTTCACAAATATCCGAAAAAGCGTTGCGTTACGATTTAACCGTTCCGTTTGCACGTTTCGTGGTTCAACATCAAAATGAGTTAGAGTTTCCTTTTAAACGTTACCAGATTCAGCCGGTTTGGCGTGCAGATCGTCCGCAAAAAGGTCGTTTCCGCGAGTTTTATCAGTGCGATGCCGATGTTGTTGGATCAACATCTTTATGGCAGGAAGTAGAATTGGTACAGTTGTACGATGCAGTTTTTAGCGATTTAAAGGTTGATGGTGTTACTATTAAAATCAACAACAGAAAAATATTGTCGGGCATTGCCGAAGTTATTGGGGCAAGCGACAAGTTGATTGATTTTACCGTTGCGTTGGATAAGTTGGATAAGATTGGCGAAGACGGCGTTAAAACCGAAATGCTAGCGAAAGGAATTTCAGAAGAAGCTTTGGTTAAAGTACAACCGTTATTCAATTTTAATGGATCGTTAACTGAAAAGTTAAACCAATTACGTGAATTATTGTCGACTTCTGTTGAAGGAACTAAAGGCGTTGACGAGTTAACATTTATCTGCGAAACCGTTGATGAGTTAGGTTTAAAATCGGCAACCTTGAACTTAGACGTTACCTTGGCGCGTGGATTGAACTATTACACTGGAGCCATTTTTGAAGTTGCAGCACCTAAAACCGTTAAATTAGGATCAATTGGCGGTGGTGGTCGTTACGATGATTTGACAGGAATTTTCGGTTTGAAAAATATGAGTGGTGTTGGTATTTCGTTTGGTTTAGACAGAATTTATCTGGTTATTGAAGAATTAAATGTTTTCCCTGATACGGTTTCAAATGTTACCGATGTTTTGTTTTTAAACATTGGCGATAACGAAGCAAAATACTGCTTAAAAGTTATCCGCGATTTGCGTGAAGCCGGAGTGAATGCTGAATTGTATCCTGATAAAGCTAAAATGGCAAAACAATTTCAGTTTGCCGAGAAAAAAGGAATCAACTATGCGGTGATTGTTGGTGAAACCGAAATGAAGCAAAATATATTTGCCTTGAAAAACTTACATTCTGGCGAGCAACAAAATGTTACCTTACAAGAATTACAACAAGTTTTAATGAAATAAAAATTGGATAAAAATATGGACTGCACCCAAAAGTTTGGACAGATTAAAATTTAATTAGTATAAAAATAAGTTTTTTTATAAAAAATAAAATGTCTGCAAAATATTCCAGATCCACATTATTATTAATCCAAATCAAACCTTCCTGCAAATCTTCATATTTGTAAAGCCGTTTCAATCTTTTGGATTTTCCGCTCACGACATCATAAATTGCCTGAACATTGACCATTGGAGGAATTCTTATCAAAGGTCTTACAATATCGTCCACGGCATCCGCAGGCTTTTCCCGTGGTTTTTCTGGACCTTTTGGCAGACCGATGGATTGTCGCAATTCCTCTTTCTTTGCTTCTGCTACTCTTTTATTTTCGATTTTAACTTCTTCAATTTCCATCGGAATTTTGGACAATCGAATGATTACATTAAGATTATCGCTGACAATCCATTTCTCACGTTCGTAGTTTTCTTTTACGAATCGGATTTCGTCGCCAGATTTTGCAGGAATTGAAAACTCGCCGAGTTCGTTGCTCAAAACCTTTTGGTCGGATCGCATATTGACGACCAAAGTCTTTGGAATGCGCGCAGATTCCTCCGTCATCACAATTCCAGAAAGCGTTTGAGAATATATTGATATGGAAATCAAAAGAAAATAAAGGAATAGAAATTTCTTCAAATGGTCATAATTTTCGTCAAAAATAGTTTTTTATTGAAACAAAAAAATACGGTTTAACTTTCATTAACCGTATTTGTAACTATTTATGATTTTCTTGCGGAAAACAGTCAAAAATGATTATCTGCAATCAATTATTTCTTTGCATTTCAAATATTGAATCTTGATTTTTTGAGATGTTATAAAGCATAAAATTGCGGCTATCACACTTTTGATTTCCTCATCCGCTTGTATATTTTTTCTGTTTTAAGACCATTTTCCATTATTTTAAAATTCCCGTTTTCGTCCCAAATTATTAATGTTTGTCGGAAATGTAGCTTTCCTTTTATCACTTCCATTTCTATATAAAAATCGTTTTGGTGATGAATGGGAAGTATGACCAACTTATTTTCTTTTACACTTGCTTTGAAAATTATTGATGGAGCTTCGCCTGTTCCAATGTCTATAACGGTTGCGTTGTCTTCATCTTTTTCAAATTTTATCTCCAAAACTAAATTATTGAAGCGTTGCACACGTTCCCATTTTCCTGCAAAAGAAGCTTTGGGGAAATTTCCGTTTTGCGCTTTGCATATTGTTGAAATGAACAACAGTGCAATGAGCGTGAATATTTTTTTTGATATAGCGTTTGTCAATTTGTTTAGTTATAATGTTTTTTTACTCTCTTTCGATTTTATAAATTTTTCCAAAGCCAATTTTTTGTCTTTTGCATCGGCTTTATTTGGGTCTTTAGTAAATTTTATTGTTTTGCTTGAGGTTAGATTTTCAGGTTTTGTGTATAATGCTGGACTAGTTTTGAAGGAGATATTCATATTGATTTCGAAGCTGAAAACTTAAAATTAAATTACAACTTTCAGCCGAAGCTTAAAACGTGAATTTTTGAACTTCCGCCCGCTATTGCCATGGTTTATTTGGCGGTTGTTATTTTAATTCAAATTGTTCTATATTTTGTTTTATAAAATTTATTCCTCTCCATTTTGTAAAAGGAATTTCAATTTAGATTGTTTTTCAAATGTGGTTCGCCAGTTTTTACCATATTTTTGTTGCATCTGCTGGTTTGCATTTTTGTTCACAGTTTCTACACTGTCAATCAAACCATCTGTTACATCACAACCTGCCACTCTTTTTATGAGAAAACCGTACCGAAGGGTTTTTAAGCTATCTTTTTCGCCTGCATAATCTGTTGGAGGCAGTTCGCCATACATCAAGAAAATTGGTATTTTTGTTTCCTTGTCTTTAAGCGAGTTAGATTGCTTTTTGTTTGTATCAGAACACGAAATAAGAAGCAAAACGTATAGGATGGTGAATAGAGTATTTATTTTCATTATCTATATTTCAACTTTTTACAATTTTTAATTAAAACGTTGTTTAATGTAAAAAGAATCATCGCAAAAAGTAATAAAATGCTTTTTTAGGAGCAAAATCTGTGTAGAGAATTGGAAATTAAGCCAAATGCAATCCCTAGGATTGCAATAAAAAACATCTCAATTCCACACTACAGAAAGCGTCCCTACGGAACGCAGATTGATTTTGGACATTATTTCTACACAGATAAAACTCCAAAGGAGTTTTCCTGCTACAAAGTGAATTTTATACTTTTATTTACTTTAAACAACTTCTATGATAAGTTCTTTTTTTAACCAATTGTTTTTAATTGCTTTTCGACATTTTAAAAAACGTTCTTTATTATTCTGGTTTGCAAGACCCAAATCTAGCAAAATAGAATCTTGTAGTTTAACATCGCCCCATTTTAGTTTTCTGTCCATTTTCACAGCTCTTTCAAACAGTTCTTCAAAATCGTCGTCAATGAGTAGGTTGATTTTTTTTGCTTCCAGGTATGCGGTTGCTAAAATCTTTAATTCGGTTTCGGCTTCGGGTTGTTTCAGTTCTGGATGTTTTTCAAAAATTTGCTTTAATTCCTGATAATTTCCTTGTTCTGCAAATGCCGTTAATGCGCTAAAGTAAAGTTTAGCTCCCAAATTTTTGTGTTTGCACAATTCAATCGTTTGTTCTATTCCGTTATGTGTGGCGTAATTTTTTACCAGATATTGTTTGGCGACATTTACATCGTATTTATTAACAGCGGGTTTGCTTAGCTTAAAATATTTGAAGAAATTTTTATCATCTCCAAGTTTTGCATAATGTGTGAGAATGATAAAATAACCTTTATCCAAATTGTCTTCTTCTTTAAAAATGAAAGTGGTTTTGAAATTCGGGATAAATTCTTCTGCCTTTTTTATGTTTCCCAAAGTTACCAGATTGGCAATAATGTTTTTCAGAACGTGGTTAAAAATGATATTGTCGTTCACAATTTTTTTTGCAAACTCAAGCATTTTGGCTTCATCGTAATTGGCAAAATCAAACAAAACCAAAAGGGCATCTTTCCAATCTAAAGAATAGGTTATTTTTTTTGTTTCGAAACGGTTGATAATATCTTGAAAAGAATTTCTAAAGCCATCATAATGGTTGTCGCCAATTCCCAGATTTCTGCCGTGATAAGGCATTTGCTTTATTTTTTGTAATGTTGCATTAACGTAATCGCTGTTACCCTCTACCTCTTGTCGTGTTTCATCTGTTCTGTTATTTAAAGCTTCGATGCAAAAGTTGATAGCTTTGTCTAATTCTTTTTCCATTGTATTTATTTTAATTCAAATAGCTCGCTGTTATTTTTAATGTACTGCCATTTTAATTCATCGTTTTGACTTTCTAACCATTTCTTCGTTTGGCTCTTTCTAAAAGTCTTCTGAGCAAATCATGTTGCTCTTTATCTTCTTCTTTATCAATATCCAAATTGGTGTGATTAAATTTATCTGAAATAAGTTTGGTAAGTTGAAAATCGGTCATTAGGCAATCGTTTTCTGAAATATACAAATCATCAATTCCTTTTTCGCCTGTAATTTTAAGCCAAAAAAACTTGGGCAAATTCTTTTTTAACTGATAATTTTCATTAAAACATTCAGCCTTTGTTACCTCCATTTCCATAAACTCAAACCCTGTAAAACGGCTTTGAACCAAAGATTTTTTCAATTCTTCGGTTACGATGTAACAATTATTCCAACTCCACATTCTGCTTTAAAAACTTGAGATATTTAGTGTCGTCGTTTTCAAAAATCTCTTCGCCGTCAAACATATAGGCTCGCAACTGGTATTCTTTGGCTTCGTTTGGTTGCTGGTTTTCTAACAGGGTTTGCCCAAGGCGAAGCATTATAAATGGATTTTCATACGCATTGGCTTCGATGTTGTTTTTTGCGTTTTGAAAGTGTTCTAAAGCCTGAGTGAAATCATCCATAAGAAAATAAGCATCGCCAATAGAAGTTTCCAGCCACTGGCTTTCGGCATAAACATTCTGCGGTTGCGGAATGAACGCCAATGCCTGTTTCCAGATTTGTATGGCTTCGGTATAGTTTTCGTCTTCAAAATATTCGTTGCCCTGTTCGCTTAAATCATCTATCTGCTCGCAAACTTCATCTGTAAGTTCTTGGGTTGTGGTTTTTATGGTTGATTGGTTACGGACTTCGTTATCGAACAAGCTTTTAATCTCGTTGCCATCAGTCAGCTTCTTTTTGGCGATATCGAAATAAAAATTAGGCTTGTCGCTAAAATCCCGTTTGGTAGCGCCATATTTTACGGCTTTGTAAAACTGTTCTTTGGCATTATCAATTTCATTGAGGTACAAAAATGTTTCGCCCAAAAGGATGTAAGGTGTGGTTTCGTAAATCTTGTAACCGCTGGTTTCCACATCGTTTACCCAAGCTAAAAGTATGGGTTTGGCTTCGTGGTGTTTACCTATTTTGGTTAAAATCTCCATATAGTCACACAAAATGGTATGCGAACATGAGGTGTTGAATTTTGGTTCGGGCAACAAATCCCAGGTTTTTCTAATGAGGCTTTCGGCTTCGTTGTTTTTGCCTTCTTCCAAAAGTTCAAGGGCATCACATTGCATCGTAAAAGTTTGGTCTTCCAGTTCGGAACTTAATGAAAATGCTTTTCTTATTTCGTTTTTCATAATTTATTGTTTGTTTTTATAGAATTTTAGATATTCTGCAGGTTCATCTTCAAAATATCTTAAACCACGTTGTTTTACTAGCAAATCCCATTCTTCTCAGGCTTTTTCAAAATCGCCGGTTTCAAAATGGTATTTGCCAATATTAAAAGAAAGGTCAAAATCCATTAAGTGAAGACTATTATTATTGTCTATCATTTCGTTCAACCATTTTTTTGCTTCAATAATATTGCCGTCAATTAAGAAAGCATCAAAAATTTCCTTTGCCAAAGAGTACGCTTCATTCCATTGATTTTTGGGATTTGGATAAAGATTCCAAGCTTCGAGCAAATATTTGTAATAAGTATCTCTATTTGTTTCCCATTCTTCATTCCTAAGTCGATTAATTGATCTATTTTACTTTGTAGTTCAGTATTTAAAATTGCCATATTTTTATAATCAATTAAATAAAATTTATTATTTAATATACTTCTCAGGGTTTTTATAAAAATCTAAGTATTTGGGAGATTGACTTCCGAAATAACGATATTTAGTTTGCTTTATTAAGTTCTGCCACTCCGCATATGCTTCATTATAATCGCCTTTCTCAAAATAATATTTACCCATATTAAAAGAAAGGTCAAAATCCATTAAATGAAGATTATTGTTATGATTTATCATTTCATTTAACCATTTTTTTGCTAAATCATAATTCTCTAAAACAATCATATCATTAAAAATATATTTCGCTGTATTGTAAACTTCATTCCATTGAAATTTTGGATCTGGAAATAAATCCCAAGCCTTCAATTGTTTCTCATAAGATTCTTCATATTTCTCATTTTGAAAATCTAAATAAGCTTCATCTATTAAATAATCTATTTTAGATTGAATTTCTTTTTCTAATACTGCCATAATACTTTAATTTTATAGTGGATCTCTATATGATATTCTATTTTCCTAATTCATCAATTTGACGATGCAACCATATTACTTCGTCTTTTGCCAACTTTTCGGGGCTGAACGTTCAGTCGGAAATTTCGGAGCCAAACTTTCTATTAAATTATAACTTTCTACCGAAGTTTAAAACTTGAATTTTTGAACTTCAGTCGCTATTGCTAACCCTTGTTGAACTAAACTTTCGGTAGCTTTTCGCTGTGATGATTTCGTATCTTAATAAATATTAGCATTAAACAATTGATTATTATGGTAAATATAAAAAATCTCCTGAGGAATTAAAAGCGAACAAATACGCCTTGCGCTGCATTTAGAAACTTTACCTACCTAATTAGATCCCGAACGGGTGAAAGATTATCTTTTTGAACTACAACAACGTACAATTCACCTTCCCAATCCTACTTTAAACATAAGGTTTATGGTCTTTGATTTTTTTAAAACGGAGAATCTTCTGTACGATTATCATCATTTTCCTTCCATTACAAAAGAGAAAAAACTTCCATTATTTTGAGTAGAGAAGATATTTGGAAGATGCTTCAAAGTGGTGATTGACTTAAACATCGACTATTAATCGGATTGATTTACGGTTGTGGTCTGTGCTGTATGGAAGTTCGAAACATCGAATTGAAACATTTAGACTTCGATCAAAAAATTCTTCATATTGTACAAAGTAAAGCTAAAAAAGATCGCTTTTTCCCTTTGTCTGATCATTTGATACGAGTAATAAAAACCTATATTTCAGTCGAGCATCGCACTAATTTTTTATTTACAGTAAAAACAAAAGCACCGTCGGGTTTGCAGCCGCAATTCACAGCAATGTATTTTTTGGTAGATGATAAATATAAATCCTACAATATTTCTGCTGGCATTACAAGCGGTTATTTGTTCGATTTTAATAAAGAATTCAATAACCAGTTTCGGGTTAGTCCGTATGTGTACATGGAAACTTTTCCGTTCAATATCAAAGTAGGGCATGAATATGTTATGCCGCTTAACCAAGGACAGTTTTTTGTTTCGATAGGAATTGGTGGCGGATATTTGTTTCGCCATTTTAGTATTATGTAGTAGATTTAATATCGATAAAAAAAAAGTGAGCTTTTAAGGCTCACTTTTTTATGATTAGAATTTCTTTGCATATTCTTTTGCAAAATTGTCCAACTTAATCTTTCCATCAATTGTGGCTTCGGTTTTTTCAAAATCAGCAACAATTTTTCCATTTTTCAAACCTGCTCCCATATCGGTATATAATTGAGCAATTTCGGCAGGAACACCAGCTTGTATCATTCCGTTTAAAGCTTCGTCATCAGAAAATTCAACCCAAGGAAGCTCCGGTTTTCCAATTGATTTTCCGATACTTTCAGCTACTTCTGCAGCCGAGCGAAAATCACTCACAATATAACGAATGTTTTTTCCTTCTGATGCTTTCTGTAATTCTTCAGCAGCTGCAACAGCTATATCATGCGGATGAACCAAAGGTATTTTTGTATTTGCCGGAAGATTCGATCCCATAATTCCTGCATTTTTAATCATCGGTACATCGTTGTAATAATTGGTGTAGAAATATCCTGCACGCAAAAATGTGATATTCATATTTTCTAAACCATTATAAATTTGTTCGATATGATACAGACCTTCAATTGGCCCGGTTCCGTTTGGTAAATCTGCGCCAATACTGCTTAACATCACCACTTTTTTAACGTTGGTTGTTTTAAAAGCCTCTGCAAAAGCTTTGCCTGCGTTGGTTGTATTTGCGACTACATTTTGCCCACCTAAATTAGGAGGCGTCATTGCAAAAACGGCATCAGCACCAGTAAAAGTTTGCGTTAAAAAGTTGGCATCGCTTACAGAACCTACAGCAGCAACTGCCCCTAACGCTTCAATTTCGCTTTTTCGATCAGCCGAACTTGTGACAACGGTTACTTTATTTCCTGCGCTTAACAATTCTGTTGTTAATTTTTTTCCTATGTTCCCTAACGAACCGGTTACGATTATTTTCATGGTAAAATATTCTTTATTTATAAATACAAAGTTATATTTGTACTTACTTTTATACAAGTACTTACCCTAAAGTATGTATTATGACGGCAATTAAGACAACATCGACCATTCAGGAAAACAAACAAATTGCATTAGAAATGTGCCCCGTAACTTATGTTATGGAGAAAATAGGCAGTTATTGGAAACCTATTATTCTGTATCATCTTTCTACAAGTGATAAGAGATATAGCGAGATAAAAAGAGCCATTCCTGCGATTACTGAAAAGGTATTGATTCAGCATTTAAAACAGTTGGAAGCAGACGGATTGATTATTAGAGAAGCCAAACCGGTTGTGCCACCGCATGTTACTTATAGCTTAAGTTCTTCGGGAAAAGGACTATTTCCGGTAATCGATGCAATGGCTAAATGGGCAATAGAAGAACAAAAGGGGATTTTTGTTTAGAGAATTAATTCGTAAATCGACTTTTATTTTTCAATTTAAAACAAAATAGAAAATACTTATAAAACGATATTATTTTGTGGTTGAATTGCCACAGGTAGATCGGTTTCGCCTAACATTTCCCTTAAATCAATTTCTATGTTTCGACTGATTTGTGTAATGGGAATATCGTTTGCATTTCCTTCGAAAGGATTTTCGGTACTTTCGCCGATTTGTTCTAAAACCAGAAAAACCCAGCCTAAAATAACGCTGAACGGAATTGTAAGCCAAATAATGTGCTCGCCTGATTTTTCGATCATTTTAGAAAATTCGCCAATAAAACCAAGTGGCAAAAGGATGCAGAACAAGTTGGTAAAATACATGTTAATGCTTGAAAACTGACGCGGATAAGGAAAATTTTTAATACGTTCGCATTTGCCTTGCTGATCGTATAAATCTTTCAATTGATTTGAAAGCGCTACATAATTGTAATCGGAAATTGTGCCTTGCTGGTTCAGTTTTTTAATGGCTTCCGATTGTTTTGCGATCAATTGTGTCGCTCGGTTTTTGGTCGATAAAATGTAGTTAAGTTCTTTTTCGTTTAAGAAATTTTTTAATTCCTCACTCAAATTACTTTCCCATTCAGGAACTTTGTAATACTGCAAATATTCTTTATTATAACTTTTTGTTTGTACGTTTTCCCAGCTTTTCACTTCGCGTAATTGAAAGCGCAAGGCTGTAAGCCATGCAAAATGACGGTAAATTATGGTTTGATGTATTATTGCAGTTTCGGTTTCGTTATCTTTTCGAACGAAATCCTTTACCATGATTCCGAAAGCTCTGCTGCTGTTAATGATCGATCCATAGATTTGTCTGGCTTCCCACATTCTGTTATACGTTTGGGTATTTTTAAACCCTGAAATAAAAGCTGTTGCAGTTCCAAGCAAAGCAACCGGAACCCACGGAATTGCCAGCCATTTAAAATCTAAAAAATAGAATAATAGCGTTGGAACAATGCTTAATAAAAGCATTTTGTATATTTTGGTACGCGTCCACGGAATAAAATGCAGCAGTTTATAATGGCTTGATATATTCATAAGGTTGAATTAATGGTTGTTACCGCTTATTTTTAGCTCGTCAAGATCCAATTGCAGTTCGGCTTTTCTAATTTCTTCATCAGTAAAGAATTTTTCTCTTCTTAATTTAAAAAGTTCTTTTCGTTGCAAACTGTAAATTTCTAATAAGGTATGATGGTAAACTTTTAGATCTTCGGTGGTATTTACGCAAAGCTCTAACGATGTTAATTTAAGTTGGGTATTGTTTATTTCTTTTTCAAGATTAGCTTTAAAAATGCCAATAAGTTCATTTTCGTTATGATTAGTATTAAGCACATTCAGCGCAATACCATGCAGTCGTAATTTTATACCAGCCTGTTGCTCTTCTTCGGAACTAATAGTATCAATCTCTTCTATTTTAATTAATTTAATAACAAAAGGTAAAGTTAAACCCTGCAAGACAAGTGTAATGAAAATAACTACAAATGTTATAAAAATGATGAGGTTTCGTTGCGGAAACGCCACATTATCAGTAAGCATGATTGGGATAGATAAAGCGGTTGCCAATGAAACAACTCCGCGCATTCCTGCCCAGCCAATAACTAATGGTCCTTTCCAACCCGGCGAAGGATCTTTCCTCACTTTTGCACTTAACCAACGCGGAATATGTGCTATAGGATAAACCCATAAAAAGCGCAGAATAATAGTAATAATACTTATTATGATTCCGTATTTAATTCCATCGGCAATAGAATAATTTCCTAAACCGTGAATAATTTCCGGTAATTCTAATCCTATCAAAATAAAAACCAAGGCATTCATTACAAAAATAACGGTTGTCCAAACGCCTAACATGTTTAAACGCGTACTGCCTGTTTTAAAGATTTCGTGCGAACGGTATGACATAAACAAACCGCCGCTTACAACAGCCATTACACCAGAAAAATGAAATTGTTCTGCTGCAAGAAATAAAATGTAAGGAGTCATTAACGTTAAAGCAGCGTCGATAGCAGGTGTTGTAGGTAAAAATCTGTGAATGGCGTACATAATGTGCGCGCCTGCCAAGCCTATTACAATTCCCATTATCGATACAATAAAAAACTGACCTGTAGCTTCTTGCATAGAAAAACTTCCGCTTATTACGGCAACTAACGCAAATTTAAAAACGATAAGCGATGAAGCATCGTTAACCAAACTTTCGCCTTCTAAAATAGTCATGATTCTTTTAGGAACTTTCATTCCTTTTAAAACGGTTGCAGCAGCAACGGCATCGGGTGGCGATACAATACCGCCTAACAGAAATCCTAATGCAAGCGTCATTCCGGGAATAAATAGGGTAGAAGTATACGCAATAACACCTGATGTTAGAAAAACCAAACCGAATGCGAGTAAAGCAATGGGGCGTTTCCATTTCCAGAAATCGTTCCATGAAGTATACCAGGCTGCTTCATACAGCAACGGAGGTAGAAATATAAGGAAAATTAAATCGGGTTTAAGATGCAGTTGTGGGACACCGGGAATAAAACTGATGCCCAAACCTGCAATTACCAAAAAGATAGGATACGCAATACGTATGCGTTGTGCCAACATTACCAATAAAAAAACTACAAATAATAGCCCAAGTATAAGTAGTAGATTATGATGCATAAAAGTGTGTTATTAAGCAGATATTTAAGCGGCTAAATTAATTATTTAATTGACATAATTTAAAATTGCCCTAAATTTATAAGTAGCATGTTTTTGCTATTTTTTTGCCTAAAAATCAAACACTTTTATGCATTTGTAAGTAAGTTGAAAATGTTTTTTAATATTTCATATTCAGATCAAAATCATATTTCATGGCATCGTAACCCAGAATTCTACGCATTAAACCCATTTGTCCGCACAGATAGTCTTCACGCCCAATGCACATGCCCACAAAGTTTAATACATCTTCCGGAAAAAAATCAATATTCATTCCCATTGGGAAGGCTTTGTTTAATTCTTCATCGGTTACTTGTAATAATCTTTGGTAAACAAGTGGCGATATTCTGTGGAAATCTGCGATAAGATTTTGTAATGAAGGATATGCTAAACTTTCGTCTAAAGCTTTTCCTTGAAAGAAGAAATCTTTGTACTGAAATTCTTCAGTTAAACCCAGAACATTTCCCATTGCGTAACGCATGTCCAAAAAATTTCCGACCATCCAGATGATATGATTCGTTCTTCCTTCAATTCTTTTTAAGGCGTCTTCTTCTGAAATACCTTCAAGAACCATTAAAAAACTTTGACTATGCCCGCGAAAAGCAGGAATAATAATGTCTAATTTTTGTGATTTTGGCTTGTCCATAATTTAACTGATTAAATGTTTGATTTTTTCTTTATTGTCAATCAGCATCCAAATGTTGATTAGAAAAAATGCACCAGCAATAATTAAACCTTCGGGCATAAAAGTTGAATTATGGCACAAAATACCAATCATTACAGGAAAAATCATTACGGCACCTAACGCTCTTGTTTTTGGCATAAGTACTAAAATGCCCGAAAGAATTTCTATGGTTGCAACCAATGGTAAAATCCATTTCAAGGTCATCATTGCGTCATTAATTTTCATCATTTCTGCCGGTATTTCGGGCATTGGCATGTAATGGAAAAATTTATCCATACCTGCATTGATCATCATTAACCCAAATAATACAAAAAAGATTGTTTTTACAATTTTCATAGCTTTTAATTTAATTCATTGAGTATAAACCGACTGTATTTCCTTCAGAATCTATAATTATCGAGCAAAAACCATATTCGCCGATCGACATTTTTGGTTGATGAATTGTTCCGCCTGCATCAACAACTCTGCTTTCTTCCACAACACAATCCATACAGCCAAAATAGACAATAGTACTGTTTCCGCCTGCTTGCAAACCGTCCATCTTTATCAAAGTACCCGATGCACCTATTCCGTTTTCAGATCCAGGAAAGCATCTCATTGTCATTGGAGCATCGCCGGGAACGGGCATTTCATCTAATTTTAAATTAAATACCGCTTCATAAAATTTTGTGGCTCTATCCATGTCATCAACATAAATTTCGAACCAAGCTACAGGATTAAATTTTTTATTTTCCATTTTTTTTAGAGTTTGTTTAAATCAAATGTAGCTTATTTTTTAAGATGTGTAACTTGTCTTTTGACAAGAAATCAATCAATAGTTCAAGTTATACTTTTAAAATATCTTTTCGAATTCTACTTAATGATGTATCGGTAATTCCTAGAAAAGAAGCAATTTGTTTCAAAGGTGCATTTTGAATGATTTGCGGTTTTTCTTTAAGAAGTTTCAGATAACGGTTGGTGGCAGTTTCTGTAACAATATCGAGCGATTTTTGCTTTAACGAGAATACTTGTGTGGTAAACCATGATCTTCCCCATTCGGAAAAACCCGGAACAGAATGAAACAAATGTTGAAACTTGTCGAAATCTATTTTCCATAAAACACAATCGGTCACAGTTTGCAAAGTTTCTTGCGTTGGGATTCGCTGAAATAGGCAAGAAGGCACGATTACAATATCGTTTTCGGCAAAAAATTCTGTGGTAATTTCGTTATTGTTATAGTCGTGCACAAAAGATCGTACGATTCCTTTTTCTAAAAGATAGTATTCATTCGAAATTTCTCCGCTTTTTAAAAGAAAATTTCCCTTGGTAATTTCTGTTTTTTCATGTGCTGCTGCAATAGCATGAAAGTCTTCTTCTGAAAACAGAAGGTGCTGATACACCGTATGAAAGATATCTGACATATATTTTGAGCTGATAAATTTAAAGCTAAATATAAATAAAAATACGATTGTAATATAATGTTTTAAGGCAATGATATTGTGTTAGCGTGTTTAAAAAACATAGAAAATGTTTTGTTGTTTTAAAAAGTAATTATACATTTGCACCACTCTGAATTAGGGGTAATTTAAAGAAAACATACTATATGTTTCAGACTCGATAGCTCAGTTGGTAGAGCACAACACTTTTAATGTTGGGGTCCTGGGTTCGAGCCCCAGTCGGGTCACAAATTATAAAATCAGGAGAGGTGCCGGAGTGGTAACGGAGCAGATTGCTAATCTGTCGACGGGTAACTGTCGCCAGGGTTCGAGTCCCTGTCTCTCCGCTTTTTATAGTTTATCGGGGTGTAGCGTAGCCCGGTTATCGCGCCTGCTTTGGGAGCAGGAGGCCGCAGGTTCGAATCCTGCCACCCCGACAAATTAAACCTTGTGTTTAGGTTCGGCCCAATAGCTCAGCTGGATAGAGCAACTGCCTTCTAAGCAGTAGGTCTCAGGTTCGAATCCTGATTGGGTCACATAAAAAAATCGTACTTTTTTAAGTACGATTTTATTTTTTTGTAAATAGCTCATCTATCTTTTTAGCTAATTCTTCGCCTCTTAAATCTTTTGCTATGATAGTTCCTTTTTTATCTAATATAATTAACTTAGGAATTGATGTTACCTTGAAATTTTGTAGCAAGGGTTCTTTCCAGCCGATTAAATTTGAAAGTTGCAACCAAGTTAAATTGTCTTTTTGAATTGCACCTATCCATTTATGTTCATCTGTATCTAACGAAATACCAATAATTTTTAAACCCTTTTTTTGATATTTATTGTAAAGTGCAACAGTGCTTGGGTTTTCCTGACGACATAGACCGCACCAAGATGCCCAAAAATCAATAATGGTGTATTTTCCTAAATTTTTATATAAGGTTTTCTGTTTCTTATTTACATTGGGTAATGAAAAATCAGGAACTTTAAAACCAATTTGTACTTGTTTATATTCTTTTAAAAATGATGCAAGTTTTTTACCGTTTTCGGAATTTTTATCTGTTTGATTTAAACCTTTATAAAATGTTTCTAACAGATTATAATTTACTTCTTCAAAAAGATCGTTTAATTTTTCGGCTATTAAAACCGGGGTATAAGTGTTGTTTTTATTTTGTTCTATAAAGCTGAATTTTGCCAATTCAATATCATTTTTTGCTTTTTTTTCTGTTAGAAAGTGGGCAATATATGCATTTCTTTCATTTAAGGTTAAGTGTGAAGGATCTGCTATCTTAGGCTTTTGAGCAGAAATTTCCTCTAATTTTTCCCTGTAAGGTTTTAGAAAATTTTCAAGATCAGACAAACCTTCCTTTTTAGAAGTTTCTTTCTGCTGTTCTTTTTCCGTGTTTTGTGCACTTACAAAGAGCGGAGCAAAAATTAGAAATAGACAATAAATATATTTTCGTATCATATTATAAACGTAAAAAAGTCGGTAACAATGTACCGACTTTTTTATAAATTTTCAAGAAATATTACTTTAAAAGTTCTGCAATTTTAGCATCTAATTCTGCACCCTTTAAATCTTTTGCTACAATTGTTCCGTTAGCATCTAAAATAAACGTTGCAGGAATAGCTTCTACAGCATACTCTTTTGCAATTGCATCGTCCCAGAATTTTAAGTTTGATATTTGCAACCAATCTAATTTATCGTCAGCGATTGCTTTTACCCAAGCTTCTTTTTCTTTGTCTAAAGAAACACCTACAATTTTTAAGCCTTGTGCTTTGTATTTGTTGTAAAGTGCTACTACATTAGGGTTTTCTTGACGACATGGACCACACCATGATGCCCAAAAATCGATAATTGTTGCTTTTGAACCTAAATTTTTGTGTAAAGATTCTGCTTTTCCATCAGGGGTGTTAGCTGTAAAGTCTGGAGCTTTTTGTCCTATCGCGACTTTATTTTTTTTTTCCTGACTTTCTTTCTGTGTAGTTTCTATTTTCTTAAGGTTTTCAGCAAATTCTTTACCTTTTTTAGTATCCTTTACAGAAGCGTCTAAATCGTTGTAATATTTTTTAATTTCATCTGGTGTTAATGCATCAGACATTGCCAATTGCGTTAACAATAATAACGAAACGTAAGAATCTTTATTAGTTGTGATGAATTTTTTGTTTTGGTCAACATATTTCTCTTGGATTTTTGTGATTTGATCCATTAAAGACTTCATTGTTGCCTGATCTCCTTTTTGCTGCGCTTCCATGAACTTTGCCTGGTTTTGCTTTTGGAAATCCATTATTTCGGTTTGAATTTTAAATGCTTCATCGTTGTATGAAGTCATTAAATCATTATTCTTTGTACCGTTAACTTTTACTTCTTGTGGTTTCGCTTTATCGAAAGTAAATTTAATTTCACCTTTTTCCATAATAAAAGGGAAAGCAAATTCTTGTGTTTTACCTAATTCAATAAAATAAATGTCGGTTTCTGGTGCTTTTTCATTTTTGAAAGTAAACGTACCGCCTTTAACATCAGTAGAATCTATTTTGGTAAATCCGTTTTCATCTTGTTTATTGATATAAACTTTAGTTCCATCTTCAAAACCTTTTACTTCACCTTTAATAGTATATCCGTCTTTGTTACAAGAAACTAAAACTGCTGCAGTAAAAGCAAGTGCAAATAATTTTTTCATTTAAAATAGTTAATTTAATTTGGTGTAAATGTATAAAATTTAATGTTAATAAAAATAAAATTAATTTATAGAGTTTAAAATTAGTACAACCCATCCTAAAAGCAGTAATAATCCGCCTATTGGAGTAATTGGACCTAATATTTTTAACTTTTTATTCAGTGCGCTGGTAATACAAAGACCGTAAATACTGAAACTGAACAGCAGTATTCCGAAAGTTAGCGAATAAAACAACAGATTTTCGTAGCTAATAATGTATTTTATATTGAAACCGATGATTACCAAAAGCAGTGCATGATACATTTGATATTTTACGCCGGTTTCGAAATTTTTAAGCTGATCTTCGCTAAAAATCTTTTTAAGAGCGTGTGCGCCAAAGGCTCCGAAAATAATTCCTAAAGCTCCAAAAACAGCTCCTGTGGTTATAAAAATATTCATAATTAATTCAAGGTTAATTCTCCCAAAATTTCTTCAGACATAAAAGGTCCGCCCGGATATTTTGCCGTATAATCTAAATTCAGCCAAACTTGTCCGCGTTCGTCTATATGATAATGTATCGTTTTTCCTTTTGATTCCTTCACAAACAAAACCTCTTTAATCAAATAAATCACGTTTTCTAAATCGGCTTTTGTACCAATAAGCATTTCGGGATACATATGTTCTTTTGTATGGATCAATCTCGGAGTTCCACCAATTGCACGAACCGATGCTGCCATTAATATAGAATGATCGTCACAATCGCCTGAAAAATGTTGTAAAGATTCTGATGCTGTTGCAATATATTCGCGGTTTTTAGGATCATTCACATAGTTCCATTTATCCTGAATTTCCTTAAAAATAGCAAAACACTGAATTATTTGTCGGTATTCTTTGTATCCTTTGATATTTCGAAAATGTTTAGCAGTAGCACCCACAGCAAAATTTCGAACCTTTGGATTATCGTATTCTATCGCTTTTATAATTTTTGATTTATTTGGAAAAGGCAACAGTTTAGAAACAATTATATCCTGCGGATTCGGATTGTCGCTCATGGCATAAATCATGGAACGATAATCTTCAAAAACCGATTTAAATCCGTAACCAGTAGATAATGTTCCAAACAAAAGTACCAATACATATATGATTATCGCAAAAAACAAAAATCGTTTTATATAATGTAGAACGTATGTTACAATTGAAGTAATTACCAGAAAAAGTAAAATACGGTCTAAATGTGCAGGCCATTCCGGATCTATTAAATTCTGATGCAGAATAATAAAAACCGGAATTAAAGTTAAAAGCGTTAAAAGCAAAATTATAATAGTATCCCAAGGCTTAGGCAGGCTAAGCTTATTTAGGGTACGCAATAATTTTACATTTGATATTTTCATTAAGTACTTTTAAACAACAACTTCGGAATATTTTAAAGGCTGATTTATTATTTTAAATTTTATTAAATCGGTAATTATTTGATTAAACTGTGCTTTGGTTGGCTTTTTTTGCGACCATTTGGTTATTTGTAACCATTGCTGAATATCTTCTAGTTTTTGATTGAAAACGCTTGTCAGTGTTCGGTCAATACTCGGAATAATTTTAAATTCGCTTGTTGTTTGATTGATGATATCTAGCAAATTATCAACCATAGCTTTGTTTTGCTGATAAAATTCTTTTCGTGCAACAATCATAAAACACGGCCAAGGCGTAGGGCAAACACCAACTCGTCTAAAAATGCCTTTGTCAACAATTGGCTGCGTCATAAATCTGTCCCACATAAAATAATCGGCTTTGTTGGCAGATAATGCTTCAACCGCACCATCTAACGTATTTACTGTTTCGAATTTTATCGAATCAAAATCCCAATTCTGATTAGCTGCATTTACATACGTCATCAATTCAGAACCCGAGCCATAACGCGAAATAGCAGCTGTTTTTCCAAATAAATCGTCAACCGTTTTATAACTACTTTCGGCATTTACGTGAATTCCCCATTGCAAAGGCGATTGCACAAATGTTTGCAGAATAACCGATTCGTTTCCGTTGGCAATATCCTTTAAAATACCTTCGGTTAAAATAACGGCTAAATCGGTTTGATTCGTACGTAACAATTCGCACATTTTACCGGTTCCTTCAGGTACATCGGTCCATTCAACATCAATACCAACTTCATTAAACATTCCTTCATCAATAGTTAACTGCCAAGGAAAATTAAAATGTTCGGGCACGCCAACAATTCTAACGGTTTTCATAAACGATTGCAATTTAAAATTAAGTAAATGTACTATTTTAATTTATTATTTAACAGGGTAACCAGGGTTTGATATTTCGATAATTCTATCAATTCCTCATTATTGGTGGTGCTGTCTGTTAATTGATCGATTAATTCCTGCGTTTTGGCAACATTTGTCTTTGCAAGCAACGGTTGTTTGTTCGCAATTGCGTCGATAATTTCTTGCGTAAGTTTATGTAGATCAGATATATTCAAAATTGTTAATTTTAATACTACAAAAATAAGCTTTCTGTATAGTTTATGTATATTTGATTATCAAAATTAATAGTTAAAAATGGCAAAAAAAATATCGAGTTTAGAAGATTTAGGCGGATTTGTTTTTTCTACCAACAAGGATTTTGAATTTGATCAGAATTCTGAAACCGAAGAAACGTTAGATCCTAACCAACAGCATCTGGAAGCGCATTTAGATAAGAAGAATCGTGGCGGAAAAGTAGCTACGGTTATTAAAGGTTTTGTGGGATCTGCCGATGATTTAAAGATTTTGGGGAAAGATTTGAAAACTTTGTGCGGAGTTGGAGGAAGCGCGAAAGACGGTGAAATTATCATTCAAGGGAATTTTCGCGATAAAATAATGGATTATCTTAAAAATAAAGGTTATAAAGTAAAACGAGTAGGAGGTTGATATGGAAAAAATTAAAGATTCGGAACTTATTTTAAACCCAGACGGAAGCGTTTATCATTTGAATTTAAAACCCGAAAATATTGCAAACGACATCATTTTTGTGGGCGATCAGGACAGGGTAGAATCCATTACTAAGTATTTCGATTCAGTTGAATTTTCTACTCAAAAACGCGAGTTCAAAACACAAACGGGAACTTATAAAGGCAAACGATTAACCGTGATTTCAACAGGAATTGGTCCTGATAATATCGATATTGTCTTGAACGAATTAGATGCTTTGGTAAATATAGATTTTGCAACAAAAACAGTAAAACCTAACTTGACTAGTTTGAATATTATTCGTGTGGGAACATCAGGTTCGTTGCAGACAAACATTCCTGTCGATTCTTTATTGATGTCTGCATTCGCCATTGGTACCGATAATATGTTGCGAAGTTACAGTTTGCAAGATGCTACCAATCAATCAATAGAAAAAGCGTTTGTAAGCCATACCAATTGGGATTTAAACAAAGGTTTGCCTTATGTTGTTTCTGCTAATAATGATTTGTTTAAAAAGTTTAAATCGGATACTGTTTTTGAAGGAATTACCGTTACAGCCGGCGGATTTTACGGAGTACAAGGCAGAGTTTTACGTTTAAAGCTAAACGATGAATTATTGAACGATAAAATAGATTCGTTTGAATTTGAAGGTTTAAAAGCAACCAATTTAGAAATGGAAACCGCTGCAATTTACGGTTTATCGAAATTATTAGGACATAAAGCACTATCGTTAAACGCAATTGTTGCCAACCGAAAAAATGGAACTTTTAGCGCTGATCCCTACAAAACAATCGATGAATTGATCCGTTTTGTACTAAATAAAATTATCGAATAGATTTTTTTTACCAAATCTTATTTTGTGAATAAAAATTATATCTTAAAATTTTAATTAATTCCTTAAAAATAACCGCTTTTTTTAAAATATTTATTGATTAAAGCTTTGTTGTTTGTGTATTCGCTAACTTTGTAAGTTGTACGCAACAATAATTTTTTAATTATGGACAGGATATTATATACACATTATAACGATAAAGTAATGGCTGCCGATAAAGCAGCTTTGTTGATTGAAAATAACAATGTAGTAGGAGCAAGCGGTTTTACAAAGGCAGGCGACAGTAAATCTGTTTTGCCTGCATTTGCTAAGCGCGCCGCAACCGAAGATGTTGCTATTACGCTGATTACCGGAGCATCGTTAGGTTATACAACCGACGCCGATTTGGCAGAAAACAACGCCTTGTTACGCAGAATGCCTTTTATGGCAGATCCGGCTTTGCGAAAATCAATTAACGATTACCGTTTAAAATACATCGACCAACATTTAAGCGAAACGGTTGAACAGTTAATCTGTGGACATATTGCTCCGGTTGATGTTGCAATTATCGAAGCCTCTTTGATCGATGAAAACGGAAACATTATTCCTACAACTTCTATTGGGAATTCGGCGTTTTTTGCGTCGCAGGCTAAAAAGATCATTATAGAAATCAACACAAAAATTCCGTTGTCTTTTAAAGGAATTCACGATTGCTCGGTTCCAAATTCGTACCCAGATCGTGAGGTAATCAATATTCAAAATCCGACAGACAGAATTGGGAAACCTTTCATTGAAATCAATCCTGAAAAAGTAATTGCCGTAGTTTATACCGATATTACCGATCAGCCAGCTGTTATTGCCGAACCAGATGTGAAAACAACTGCGATATCAAAGCATCTTCTAAACTTTTTTGAAAACGAAGTTAAAAAAGGAAAACTTACTTACAGTTTACTGCCTTTGCAAGCGGGAATTGGTAAAGTGGCGAATTCGGTCTTAATGGGTTTTAAAAATTCTAATTTTAAGAATTTAACCATGTATTCTGAAGTTTTACAGGATTCTACTTTTGAATTGATCGATTCTGGAAACCTTGATTTTGCTTCAGGATCGTCGATTACCGTTTCTGAAGATTGTTATGATCGATTGATTACTAATTTCGATGATTATAAGGATAAACTGATTTTGCGTCCGCAAAATATTTCGAATGCTCCAGAAGTTGTTCGCCGTTTAGGAATTATCGGAATTAACACAGCTATTGAATTTGATATTTACGGCAACGTGAATTCTACACATATTTCGGGCAGTAAAATGATGAACGGAATTGGCGGATCAGGCGATTTTGCTCGTAATGCCTATTTAAGCATATTTGTTTGTCAGTCGGCATCAAAAGAAAACAATATTTCGCATGTGGTGCCAATGGTTACGCATCACGATCATACTGAACACGATGTTGATATTTTAGTAACCGATCAAGGTTTAGCAGATTTAAGAGGATTGGCTCCGCGCGAACGTGCTGAAGTGATTATTGAAAACTGTGTTCACCCAGATTTTAAAGAAGAAATTCGCGATTACTTTGCCCGTGCTTGTAACCAAACCGGCGGACAAACACCGCACATTTTAGAAGAAGCATTTAAATTTCACAACCGTTTAAAACAAACGGGAAGTATGCAAAAAATAAAAACACTTGTTTAAGCAAGTGTTTTTATTTTTATTCATCTTCAGCAAAACGAGTAATTTCTCTTTCGTAAAACTCACCGGCAAGATCAATTAAACGATCCATTTCTTCTTTTAATTCTACTTCTTCAGACTCGTCTAATTCTTCTAAAAATTCAATATCTTCTGTTTCCAAATCAATAATAAAACGCGGATATTCTAAATGTATCACAAATAAATTATCTGGAAAATCGGTATTATCGGCTAAAACAAATTTTGGTAAATCCATTGTTTAAATTTTAATGTTATTTTTAATGTATTTTTTTGCCATGAAATTGAAGCGAAGATACGAAAAAATTGCGGCTACCGTTAAACCGCCTAATAATCCGTACCAAATACCTTCGGCTTTTAAAGGTGTGTATAATGCCAGATAAATACATAACGGAAAACCAATTACCCAATAAGAAATGAACGTGATTACCATTGGTAAATTAACATCTTGCAATCCTCTTAAAGCACCTAATGCTGTAACTTGAATCCCGTCTGATATCTGGAAAATTGCGGCAATCAGCAATAGTTTTCCGGCTATTTCTATTACTTGCTGATTCATTAATAATTGATTAGGATCGTTGTTATTCAAGAAAAGCAGCGGAATGTAATTATGGAAAATCATAAAAAATAATGCAAATCCGGAATACAAAATAAACGTCATTAACATGATTGATTTTGCTACGGTTTCCATTTTAACGTAATCTTTCAAGCCTTTTTGGTTCCCAACACGGATCATTCCTGCAACACTTAAGCCCGATGCAAACATAAAAGTCATCGATGCCATTGAAAGCGCAATTTGATTGGCAGCTTGTGCTTCGGTTCCTAACATTCCCGAAATCCAAACGGCACCGGTAAACAAAGCGACTTCGAACAAAGACTGCATTGATGACGGAATACCTATACTCGCAATGTATTTTGATGTTTTTAGATTGATTTCTTTCCACGATAATTTATCCAGATAAGGTTTAAAAATATCCAAACGATACATAACTACAATGAAGTAGATTAACATTACAATACGAGCAATCAACGTTCCATACGCGGCACCCATCATACCCATTTCGGGGAAAATCCACACACCATAAATTAACAGATAATTAAAAAGCAGATTCACCACATTTGCAATTATGGTTGCATACATAGAATATTTTGTCTGCGATTTTCCGTCGGCAAACTGCTTAAATCCCTGATAAATAACCAACGGAATCAACGAAAGAGCCACCACATCTAAAAACGGTTTTGCCATTTGAGTAACATCTGCAGGCTGATTCATTAAATCGATAAACGGTTTTAAAAAGAACAACAATGCGAATAATATCAAACCTAAAAGCGTACATAAAAACACACCGTTTACAAATATATTTCTTCCTTTAAGTGTGTCATTTTCAGCATCTGAAGCGGCTACTAATGGAGTTATTGCAGTTGAAAATCCTACACCAACAGATAATGCTATAAATATAAAACTATTGGCAAGTGATGCCGCAGCAAGTTCTGTTGCACCAATTTTTCCAACCATAATATTATCTACAATTCCAACAACGGTATGCCCAAGCATTGCCAAAATAATCGGGTAAGCCAGTTTAAAGTTATAGCCGAATTCTTGGGTATATTTTTTAAGATCCATTAAATTTTTTTGCAAAGATATTTATATAAAATCAGGAATGGCACAACAGTTGAATAGATCTTCTTAAAAAAGATAGAAATTATGAAAAAGATTTTTTATACCGCTGTTGCAACTTTATTTGTAGGTTCGGCAGCATTTAGTCAAACAGAATACAATAAAGGGTTTAGATTAGGTTTTGGTTTGAACGGTGGATTTCCTACAGATGGAGCGTATGATGGAAGCGTTGGAATTGATGCCCGAGCGCAATACGATTTTACCAGAAAAACCTCTATAACATTAACATCGGGATATACACACATGTTTGCAGAGGCTGAAGAAGTTGGTTTTGTTCCGGCAAAATTGGGATTTAAATATTTTCTTGGAAATCAGTTTTATGTAATGGGCGAAGCTGGTGCGGCTTTTGGTGTAAACGGAAATATTGATAATTCATTGATTGTTGCGCCAGCTTTTGGGTTTGCCAACAAATTTTTAGATGCCAGTGTGCGTTATGAATATTACAGCGATTACGAAACCGATCAAATTGCACTTCGTTTGGCTTACGGTTTTAGTTTAAAGAAGAAAAAGTAGTATATTTGAAATAAAAAATCAAATGAAAAAACTTGTCACAATAGCAATGATAACCGTTTTAACTTTAGGTATGACGTCTTGCGGAAGTTCTCAGAATAATTTTGATTCTAAAAAAGCTACATCAGAAAAAATAATGAGTACGCTTAATAATACCTCTTGGGCTTTAAAAAGATTAGATGCTCAAAACAGGGATTTTGTTCCAACAGATGAACAAAAAGAATTGGTTTTGTCGTTCCAAGACAATAACTATGGCGCAAGCGATGGTTGTAATGGTCAAGGTGGAGAATTTAACGTTTCCGACAATAAAGTGAGTTTTGATAAAGGAATGTCAACCATGCGTTATTGTGGCGAAGAAATGAAACATTTAATTTATAGTGTTCCGTTTGGTAACGCAAAATCAATACAAATTAAGAAAGATCAGTTACAGTTATTAGATGCAGATAATAAAGTAATTGCAACGTATATTAAGAAGAAATAATATTTTCTGATTAAAAATTAAAGGAGTTCAGTGTAATATTGAACTCCTTTTTTATGTTTTAATATGAACGTTCTTAAATAGAATGTATTTAATTTTATTAACTTTACCATTATTACTTTAAAGAAATTAATGTTCTTTAAATAACTTAAAACTTATGTTCGAAAACACTATAGTTGAACTTGATGAAATTCCACAATATCAGGAAATTACATTTTCAGGTTTACATAATAATTATAAAAAAACAGTGGTGCTTAATTCGCTGATTACTTTGTTATTAGGTGTTGGAATTTGCATTGCCTTATTCTTCTTGATTGATGAAATTGAAAAATTGTATGCAATTATTCCTATTCTTGTAATCAGTGCGTTATTGGCATTATTTCCGTTATTATCCTACAAAAAAAAGAAATATGCTTTTCGCAAACACGATGTGCTTTTCAAGAAAGGATTAATCTTTAAAGCAACACATATTTCGCCTTACATTCGTTTGCAGCATGTGGTTATAAAACAGGGTTGGTATGCTAAAAAGTTAGGTTTGGCAACGTTGGTAATGTACACGGCAGCCAATAATTTCTCGGATATTTCTATTCCGGGACTTACTTTGGAAGAAGCCGAAAGATGGAAAAGTTTTTTAATGAACCGTATTCAAGAGTTAAACGATGAGTCAGAAAATCAGTTATAACTTTTCGCTTCCTAATAAACTCGACAAAAAAGCACTGTTTTTGGTTTTAGGAACTACCTTGTACACGGTTGCTCGTGCGGCATGGCCTATAATTGCCTTAATGTTCGTAAAGCGCGAATTTAAAAGTTGGTACTTTTTCGCGGTTATTGGCGTGATTATTCTGACAACTTTTGTAGCAAAATTGATCAATTACTTCTACTTTTCGTATCAGATTGTAAATGATGAACTAATCATAAAAAAAGGTTGGTTAAACAAATCTACAACGGCTGTAAAGCTTGATAAAATCCACGAAGTTAATCTAAACCAGAAGTTTATACATAAAATTATTGGACTTTATCTTGTGAATATTGATACTGCAGGAAGCTCATCTACCGAAATTGAAATCAACGGAATTGATTTTCAAAAGGCTTTGGCATTAAAAGATGTTCTGACTTCTTCGGTTGAAATAAATCATGAATCAACAACTATTTTATCAGAAGAAAATCATGAAGCGATAATTGAAGATCAATCTGCTGATAAAATCAAGATAAGTTTGATCAGTCTGATAAAAATCGGATTGACTCGAAATTACCTGCAGACATTTGGTTTATTGATTGCTTTTTCGTTTCAAATAATCGATCAATTGCAGGATTTTTTCTATAAAGATGATGCATCTGTTTACGATGATATTTTTGAAGCATCGTATGATGAATATTTAGGTTTGGTAGGTGTTGCCTTGTTTTTTGGATTGATTGCTTTGGTGGTAATTTTCAATTTGGCGAGAACGTTGTTAACTTACTACAACTATCAAATCAATCTAAAAGACAAGCATCTTACGGCTTCTTATGGCTTAACAGATTCGCATATTATTTCGGTTCCTGCAAACAAAGTGCAGATGTTTCAGTTTCAGCAGAATTACTTTCAAAAGCTGATGAATTTGTTCGAAGTTAAAATCAAACAAGTCGAATCAAACGAAGATAATAAAAAGAAAAAAGGATTAATTATTCCTGGCGCTAATTATTTGGAATTAAATACATTGTTTAATGTTATTTTTAGTAATAATTTAATTAATGTAAAGAATGGGTACAAACCTCATATTCGTGTTTTAGCAATTAAAATGGCGATACTTTTCATCCCTGCTTTTATAACTTTAATAGTACTTTATTTTACCGATTCTTTACTTTTTAGTTGGATTATTTTACCTTTTTTTAGTTTGGGATGCCTGCTGATTTACATGGGATACAAAAACGAGAAAATGGTTTTTAAAGATGATTTTGTTATTCTTAAAAATGGGATTTGGGATATAACGACAACTTATTTACCGATTGATAAAATTCAAAAAGTTTCCATTTCTCAAAGTTATTTTCAAGAGAAAAGACAAATAGGTTCGTTAAATTTGTACACCGCTGCCGGTATCATTACCTTGTATTATTACGATTTTAATATGCTTCAGCGAATGGTTAACGAAATTCTTTATAAAATAGAAAAAAATAAACATTCATGGATGTAATACGTTCGCACGAACAAACTGTTTTTATACAAACATCGAACATATATTTTAAAAAGTGGGAAGTAGAAAACCCTCGAAAAACCATTGTTTTATTGCACGATTCTTTAGGTTGTACCGTTTTATGGCGTGAATGGCCGGAAGAATTGGCAAAGGAATTAAACTGTAATGTGATTGCTTATGATCGACGTGGTTATGGAAAATCGGAAAATTATACCGTAAAAAGACCGATTGATTATTTAGAGCAGGAAGCCGTAATTTTAAAGGATCTTTTGAATTATTGGCAAGTTGAAAGACCAATTTTGTTCGGATTTTCGGACGGAGCGTCGGTTGCTACCATTTTTGCAGGAATGTTTCCAAACGATTTGGAATTATTGATTATTGAAGGTGTGCATGTGTTGATTGAAGCTGAAACATTGAAAGGAATTGTTGAAGCGGAAAATATTTTAGAAACAACTCAAATCGCTAAAGCATTACAAAAATATCATGGCGATAAAGTGTACGATTTATACTACGCTTGGACAAAAACATGGCTTTCTGCCGAGCATCAAACTTGGAATATCGAACATTTTATTCCAAAAATCACAGTTCATACATTAGTCATTCAAGGCGAATTTGATGAATTTGGATCTATGAATCAGGTAAATGCCTTTGATAAATCATCTGGAATTGTTGAAAAATTAATTGTTACAAACGCAAAACACACTGCTCACAAAGAACAAAAAGAGCTGGTTTTTTCAACGATTACTCAATTTGTAAATACACATCTGCATGAAAAAATGGATTAAAGCCGCGCGTTTACGCACCTTACCGTTATCTGTTTCGGGTATTATTTTAGGTAGTGCTTGTGCGTATCAGGCAGTTCCGTCACACTCGAAATTCTGTCTTATTTTTGGCTTGTGTTTACTTACAACCTTGTTTTTTCAGGTGCTTTCTAATTACGCAAACGATTATGGCGATGCTGTTAAAGGTACCGATAACGAAAATAGGGTAGGACCACAACGTGCCATTCAAAGCGGTGAAATTACGAAAGCGGCAATGAAAAAGGCAATCATTATCACTTCTATTTTAGGAATGATTTCTTCGGTTGACGTTGTTTATTTTTCGTTTGGTAAAGATAATTTTGTTCAGGCAGTTATTTATCTTGTATTAGCAGTTGCTTGTATTGGCGCGGCAATTAAATACACGGTTGGTTCATCAGCTTATGGATACCGTGGCTTGGGCGATGTTTTTGTATTTGTGTTTTTTGGTTTAGTAAGCACTTTGGGTAGTTATTATTTATACACGCATTCGTTAGATTTAAAAGTGCTTTTTCCGGCATTTGCTGTAGGTTTTTTAAGTACAGCGGTACTGAATATGAACAACATGCGCGATATAGAAAACGATGCTGCCATGAATAAAAATACCTTGGTGGTAAAAATGGGCTATCAAAAAGCAAAACAATATCATTTTTTTCTGATACTTGGATCAATAATATTTTTCAATACCTATGCTATTGGAAATTTTACAAAATGGTATCAGTTTGCATATATTTTGGCATTGATTCCACTGTTTAAAAATATCGGAGTTGTATCAAAAACGAAAAATCCACGTGATTTAGATCCCGAGTTAAAACGCATTGCCTTAACCACATTTTTTATATCTTTATTATTCTCAATTGCTATAATTTTAAATTAAAACTATGAAAATAACTTATTTCGGACATGCGTCATTAGGAATTGAAGTGAACGGAACAAACATCATTGTAGATCCATTTATTTCGGCTAACGAACTGGCAAAACATATTATCAATCTAAATTCTTTAAAAGCTGATTATATCTTAATTACGCATGCACATGGCGATCATATTTTAGATGTTGAAACCATTGCAAAGAATACGGGTGCAACTATTGTATCGAACGCTGAAATTGCGGGTTATTACGAAGCAAAAGGATTTAAAGCACATCCAATGAATCATGGTGGATCGTGGCAGTTTAATTTTGGAAAGGTAAAGTATGTAAATGCAATTCATTCCAGCAGTTTTCCCGACGGAACTTATGGCGGACAACCCGGTGGTTTTGTGATTGAAGCCGATAATAAGAATGTTTACATTGCCGGCGATACTGCGTTAACGTATGATATGAAGTTGATTTCTATGCGAAACCCATTAGATTTAGCGATTTTACCAATTGGCGATAACTTCACAATGGATGTTGATGATGCTACAATTGCAGCCGAATTTTTAGAAGTTACTACAGTTTTGGGATATCATTATGATACATTCGGATACATAAAAATTGATCATGAAGTGGCTAAGCAGAAATTTGCCAATAAACATAAAGAACTGATTTTATTGCCTGTAGGTGATTCAATCGAAATGTAAAATAAACCCTGAAATTTTCAGGGTATTTTTTTGAATACTTTTAAAACAATTTCAATGAAAGCAACATTTAAAAAATACATATTAAACTTTAAGCAGGCATCCGGAACATCAAGAGGTATTATGAATACCAAAGAAACTTATTTTCTAATTTTAGAAGGTAATGGTAAAATTGGAATAGGCGAGTGCGGTCTATTTAGAGGATTGAGTTATGATGACCGATTGGATTATTCAGACACATTGCAATGGGTGTGTGATCATATTGATTTAGGAGTTGATGTTCTGTGGAATAAATTAAGAGAATGGCCATCGATACAATTTGGAGTAGAACAAGCTTTTTTATCGTTGCAAAGTAATAATCCATTTGTGTTGTTTCCTTCAAGATTTACAGAAAGCACAAAAGCGATACCGATTAATGGTTTGGTTTGGATGGGTTCACCCGAATTTATGAAGCAACAAATTGCCGACAAGATTTCAAAAGGATTTAAGTGTATAAAAATTAAAATTGGCGCTATAGATTTTGAAGAAGAATTGAATTTAATCGCAGGAATTAGAAAAAATTTTTCACCCGAAATGATCGAAATTAGGGTTGATGCTAATGGTGGATTTAGTTATAGTGATGCTTTAAATAAAATAAATCAATTGTCTGAATATAAAATACATAGTATTGAACAGCCAATTAAACAAAATCAATATGACAGTATGGCAGAGTTGTGTAAAACAACTTCAATCCCTATTGCGTTAGATGAAGAACTTATTGGTGTTGTAAATATACAGGATAAAGAAAATCTATTGCTTAAAATTAAGCCTCAATACATCATTTTAAAGCCAAGTTTGGTTGGTGGTTTTAAAGGTTCGCAAGAATGGATCGATATTGCCGAGAAATTAGGTATTGGTTGGTGGGTAACTTCTGCTTTAGAAAGTAACATTGGATTAAATGCAATTGCCCAATGGACATTCACTTTAGAAAATAATATGCCGCAAGGTTTGGGAACAGGAGGCTTGTTTATAAACAATTTCGAAACCAATTTATATGTAAAAAACGGACATTTGTGGTTTGATGATCAAACGGAAATAAATCTTGAAAACATACTTCATCAAATTGAAAACTAACTGATATCTATCAAAAGTGTTGTTTCCTGGGTTTCTTTAATCAATTCAAATTGAATCGATCGGTCGTTTAAAAATGTTACAAGTTCTTCGTTTAAAGATAGTGGCCTGTTAATCCAGATTTTGTAGATGTTTTTCTTTTTTGTTTTGTAGATTGATATAAAACAGATGATGTTTTCCTTATATTTTATTTTGTCGATAAATTTATAGGTAAACAACATAATTCGCAACAACGTTTTAAATTCTAAATCGCTTAAAATAATGGTGTTATCTGTAAAAGTTTCAATTTTTATGAATGATGCGTACTGTTTTTTAATTTCATTGATAATGTACGCAAGATCTACCGTTTTGTAGTTTGTTGTAGAAATAATGTGCGAAATACTGCGCGATTCATCTTCAATTTCTTTGATTTTATCCTGAAGCAGCTCCAAATCTGTTTCGTCGTTGTCAAAAAGTTGTAGTAAATCGTTGATTTTTACAATGGCATTTTGATCAATCAGCTTTTTGGTATTGTTGTTTTCTTTTAAAATCGATGCATCCATTTGTTCTTTTATATCAATAAGATATTTATACATCTGCGTTTTCTCGTTTAGGTATTCACGGTGTTTTCTTGCTAATTGTCTGGTTTTAACATTCCGGTAGATGAAATAGTAAAGCACCACCGAAAAAAGCAGTATAAACGTGAAAGCCGTAACATTTAAATTTTGTTTTTGAATTAACTGCTGTTCGGTTTTTAATTTTAAAGTGTTTGAATTTGTTTCGAAAATAAAATCGTGTACATAATTTTTATAGGTAAGCAGCGAATCGTTAATTTTTATGTAATCGTTGGTGTACTCTTTTGTATTCAGCGTGTTTGTAGCAATTAACTGCTGTAAAATCTGATGTTCGTAAATAAAATTATTGGTTTCTTTACTTATGTTTAAGGCTTTTTTAAAGTTTGATGAAACCGAATCGGGAGTTGAAATCGACTGAAAATATTTTGCCTTTAGATAATAATAAAGCGCTTCGGATTCTTTTGTAGGAACTGTTTTTAAGTGTGAATGGTATAAATTCAAATCATTGTGAATACTGGCATCATGCAAATATATTTTTGCATAAATCGTGTAAAATAAACTCGTAAAAAGCAGATCTTCACTTGTGCGATTTTCTTTTAAAAGTTCATTGATTCTTTTTGTAGAACGTTTAATGATTTTATCATAATTCGATTTTCTTATCAAGTACTTGTTTAATTCACCCGTAAGATAATTTTCCACTAAAGTTCCTCTTCTAATGGCTTTTTCCAGCTCGCCATCGATATTCATGAGATAGTTTACTTCTTTCTCATATTTTGCGGGATCTTCCTCTTGCAAAATAGGCAGACTAAAAACATCGATGTATAATTGTTTTAGTTTTTCATTTTCAAGCGGAATATCTTTTAATTTTTCAATTTCAATTTTAGAATGTGCCAATAAATTAACACAATTTGTTAAGGCAATTTTTCTTATCGAATTAAAAAATCTTTTTCTATCGTTATTTTTAAAATGATCGTTTGCACGCGTTAAATAATAATAAGCACTATCAAACTTATTGTTTTTTGCCAGATAATTGCTGTACAACTGGTGGTTTATGCCCAAAAGAATACTGTCGGTTTCCTGCATATACAAAGCATGTACCTTGTATAAATTATGCGGATTGACTTCGTATTCGCTGTTGTAATTTTTCCGCATGGTAATACTGTCAATTTTATAGTTTGCGGAATTATACACTTTTTCTTTGCGGCAAGCCATAAGCAGGCAAACCGTAATAATTAGAAAAGTGTTGCTTATAATTAAACGCATAAACTATAATTTAACAGTGATGATAAATGTTGTTCCTTTGGTTGATTCAATAACCAGATTTCCATCGATTTCTTTCAAACGGTTGTGGATGTTACTTATTCCGATACCTTTTTGGGCAGTTTTAATGAATCCTTTCCCGTTATCAATAACAATCAATTTTATGTTTGACTCTTCCTGATAGAGTTTTATGTAAGCATGTGTTGCCGATGAATGTTTGTGTATATTCTGTAACAATTCCTGCAAAACACGGTAAAGATGAAAACGAATCCGTGGATGTGTTTTAAACCATTCAACAGAAAGATCAAAATCGTAATCAAAAGTAATTAGGTTGTTTGGCTGGTTTTCAATAAGTTCAATCAACATGTGGTGAAAAGAATCTTTCTCAAACAAACTGTTTATTTCGTTATAATTGTCGCAAATTTCAATAAGACTTTGCTTTACTTCTAAAACCGTATTTTTGGCAATCTGCAAACTGTTCGGTTTGATAAAATCTTTATGAAGTAAAAATCGTGTAGAAAAAAGTTTGTTTACAATATTGTCGTGCAGTTCCATAAAAATCTGCTTTTTATTGTTGTTCAACTTGTTTTCAATATTGTTTTTATAAGTAAGCGTTACTTCAAGCGCTTTGGTATCCTGCTCGATATAATCGTTGCGAAGTTGTATTTTTTTCAGGTTGATTTTTTGAATAATGCTGAAAATTACCAATATCGATATAATAGAAATACCCAAAATAATAGCTACGACAATGAATATTTCGCGTTTAAGTTTTTCGTTTTTACGAACTAATTCATGATTGTCGTAAACCACTTTTTGATTGATGTTTACCTTTTTGTCGTTATCGTTCTGAATTTGACCAACAACATTTAAATAATGATTATTTAGTTCAACCGATGTAGAATCGCTATGTTGCATGATTTGTTCTAAAATACGCTTTTCTAAAAAAAGGTTTTTAAATTTTAAATCATTTTCTGCTAAAAGTTCTTTCTGAAATTTTTTCGCTGCAACGGTATCCTTTTTAATTTTTAAAAGATAATCACCTAAAACCGCATAATTTTCCTGAAGTAACGGAACGCTTAAAACATACGATTTGTTTTCTTCGAACGTTTTTATATAGGCATCTAAACTGTCTGAATTCGCTGATTCTATCTTGTATTGTATAAGATTGTGCAGTGTTGTTATTTTATTTTTTTTGCTTTTATCGCTATTTGTTGTTGATGCCAGATCAAAAGCCAATTCTAAATCTTTTATGGTTTGCTTTAAAGAAATTTGACCGATTTTGTTACCCGAAATAGCGTAATTGTTTATGTAGATGCTTTTTAATGAATTGATCTTTTCTTGAGAAAACAGTTTTTTGTTGAAATTGTCAGACAATGTTTCGTAACTGTGTAATATTTTAAAAGCGGCAGCGTATTTTTTTTGCTTGTAGTGAATGTTACTGATTAAAATAAAAACCGATGCTTTTTCAAATGCATATTCTTTATTATTAGTACCCAGATTTTCGAGTGCTTTGTAGGCATAATTTTCTGCAATCTGAAACGATTGTAAGTTAAAGTAGTATTCTGAAATTAAATAATTTGATAAATAAGCATCATACGAACTTGCTTGATTTTCAAAGTAGTTGACTGATTTAAAGAGGTGTTGATATCGATCGTCAGTTGATGATAAACCCGAATTTAATAAAATCTGCAGATTATTTGCTCGGTAAATATTTGTAGAATCTGCTAATTTTAGTGCTGAATTTTCGAAGTAAACTGTCTTTTCTTTTGCATTATCGAACTCATCAGCAAACTGAATATTATACAGCAAACCGTAATACAATTCATCTAACGTAAAAGATTTGTAATTGCTGTCGGTAATTTTTTTGTGAATTTGAATATGGTCGTAAACATTCGCTGGCTTTTTGCACGATACAGCAAAAAACAATGAAAATAAAGTAAGGACTACTAATTTACGCACCCGATTGGTTTTGATTACAGATAAGCAAATTTATAAAAATATGTTAATGAAATCTTTCTACTTATTCTCATTAAACGAATTAGGAATCAATTCAGGTAATAGTTTTATTAAAATAGGAAGCAACAAACTACCACCCGGAATTAAGAAAATGGTGAATGCAGGAACCGTTTTGCCCAATTCTATAAACTGATTTTTTAACTGTAATTTTTCTTTGGCACTAAGGTTGCTGTAGGTTCCTTTTACAATAAGTTGCATTAATAATTTATTGTTTTCCAGCTCTTTAATTAAACTTTTTTTGTTTCGTTTAATTAGCAATGCTACCGTTTTGTTGGTGTTTTTGTACAGCTTTTTTAGTGGATGTGTAAATTGAAAATACGGAATTTCGCTTCGGTTATGTTCAATAAATGAAACCATATCGCTTAAAGATCTTTTGGTAAAATCTTTTTGTAAGCCTAATAAATTTTGAAGTTGAAGAATAAATTTAAACTCTTTTTGGTCAATTTTTTCATCGTTCCACAAAACCATTAAGGCAATGTCGTAAATATAAGCTTTTCCATAGAATGTTTTAATATTCCACCGATCAAGAGTTGAAAGTTTTGTGTCGAAATTTTTTAACGATGCATATTTTAACGAACTGCTTAAAACTTCCTGTAACTTTACATCGTATTTTGAAACATTCTGTTTTTGGTTGAAACTAATCATTACCAAATGCGAAAGAGTTTGTTCCAAGTACTTGTAATAGTTCAGTATCTCGGTTTCGTTCAGCAAATAACGCTTAAAACAAAGAACATCGGTAAAAATTAAAAAATTCGATAAATGATGCGAAAATGTTTTATCCAGATAATTTGACGATCGGGTAGTGCGTTCGTTCAAGATTTTCTCAAGCGATGCGTAGGCTTTTTTAGATTCGAACTTTATAAACGAGAAATACGATTCTGTTTTAGCTTCGCCCATTTTCCGGTAGAAATCCTCGGCATGTTTGGTAAATTCTGTAAAATCAGTTTCATTTTTGGTTTGAACAAACGTTCCGTACAAAGCTTCTAATAAAACAATTTTTGCGTATTCTTCGTGCGTAAGATCGAACGAATTAAAAACCGGTTGGATCGATTTGGTGGTAAAACCGTATATAAAGCCTGTTTTACGAATGTTTTCGTAAAATTCTTCTTCGGTTTGATTAATAAAAAAAGATGGATTACTTAATTTGAAAAATTTAGTAATCCATAGCTCTTTTGATGGGTTCATAAATTATTTTAATTCAAAAACAACATTTACGTTCGTTGCAATTTCAATTTCGCCAACTGCCAATGTTTGATCCATTCCTGCAGATTCGTCAGCCATTGCCGTTTTCATCATATAAACACGAGGATTGTTAACCATAGACTGATCGCTGATGATTAAAGCTTTTCCGATTGTTTGGTTTAAAGCACTTGCATAATCTTCTGCTTTTTTCTTTGCGTTAAGAACTGCTTTCGCTCTAATTTCTGTTGCTACTTTTTCAGTTTGAGTTGATTTAAATTCAACACCGTTAATAGTGTTTGCACCAGCAGCCATTAAATCAGCCATTAATTTTTCGTAATTATCTAAACTTCTTAACGTAATAGTGATAGTCTGACTTGCTACGAAATAATCTTTTTTCTCTTGATATTCTCTTGTTTTGTAAAGATTTACACGTTGTGTTTGATAATCTTTTTCTGCCACATTACTCTTCTTGATTACTTGAATCATTTTAGCAATAATTTCATCGTTCTGTTTTTTTGCCTTTGCCGAATCAAGATCTTTAATTTCTGCACCCATTGTTATTACGGCATAATCTGGTTTGATTTTTACCGAACCTTCGCCGTTCACGTTAACCTGAGGTGTAATACTGTTGTTGTTGTTGTTTTGTGCCATTGCTGAAAATGTTACTAATACAAGTGTAAATAAATAAACAATCTTTTTCATGTTTTTAAAATTTTAGATTAAAGGTTAAGCCATTTAAAACTCTTTTCTATGGCTTTTATCATCTCCCCTGCAATATCCTTGCCAGTTGCACCTTCAATTCCTTCTAATCCGGGAGAAGAATTTACTTCTAACAGCAAAGGTCCTTTGGCTGAGCGTATTATGTCTACACCGGCAACTTTTAAATTCATTGCTTTTGCTGCTTTAATTGCAATTTTTTTCTCTTCGGCTGTCACTTTTACTATTGATGCCTTTCCGCCCAGATGAATATTTGCTCTGAATTCTCCAGGTAAAGCTTCGCGTTGCATGGCGGCAACCACTTTTCCGTCAACCACAAACAAACGTAAGTCTTTTCCGTTTGCTTCTTTAATAAATTCCTGCACAAGAATATTGGCACCAACACTTTTAAAAGCGTTTATAACAGATTCGGCAGCCTTTTTTGTTTCTGCCAAAACCACACCTTTTCCTTGTGTGCCTTCTAACAACTTAACTATCAAGGGCGATCCGCCAACCATATTTATTAAATCGTTTGTATCTAACGGTGAATTGGCAAAACCTGTTGTAGGAATTTCAACCCCATAGTTTAAAAGCATTTGTAGTGAATACAGTTTATCTCGCGATTGGGTGATAGATGTTGCGTTGTTTAAGCTGTAAACTTTTAATGATTCAAAATGACGAATGATCGAACAACCATAATACGTCATGCTTGGACGAATTCTTGGAATAATCGCATCGAAATCGTTTAAAATGCGTCCGCCACGATAATGAATTTCGGGCTGATGAGCATCTAATTTCATATAGCAGTGCTTTATGTTTAAAAAGTGCATTTCGTGACCGCGCAGTTCACCGGCTTCCATAATACGTTTGTTGGAATACAGCTCGGGATTACTTGCTAAAACGCCAATTCGCAAACCATGTTTTTCGCTGCTGTTGGCATTATAATATTCTTTGATTTTTTCAGGAGTTACAATTCCGAATTTAAAACGCTCGTCTGGATCAACAATAATTTTTCCGGTCATTGCTTCTCTACCTAGCAACATTCTAAAACCCATTGAATCGCGATTAGTTAAGGTTAATTCAATAACCCACGATTTTTCGCCCAACGATATTTCGGTATTAATTACATATCGGCTTTCACGCGTACCTGTACTACTTTTTACAATACGTTTGTCAATTACCTTTGCTTCGCACGAAATAATACTTTTTACATTTCTTTGGATAGGATGTATTATAAAACGCACCCATGTTTCGCCGTTTTTATCGAAAGGAGTAATTTGTTCTGCATGCAGTGCCGACGTTTTTGCACCAGAATCTACACGAACCTTTACCGCCGGAACCTTTAATTCTGGCAGTGCGCACCATTCTTCGCTACCAACAATAACTTTGTCAATCATAAATTTTTCTTTGTACAACTTATACAACTAAAGTATTTAAAAAAAACGAAATATTTTATAAATCTATCGAAATAAAAAGCCGCTTTTAAAAAAATATTAAAAGCGACTTTCATTAAAAATCTATCTGATAAACACTATAAGTTAAATGCTTGTTTAACAGCATTTATTTTATCTAATTTTTCCCATGTAAACAATTCTACTTCAATTGTTTTTTCTTCTCCGCTAGGGTTTTTGAAAGTTTTAGTAACAACCTCATTTTTACGACCCATGTGTCCGTAAGCAGCTGTTTCACTGTAAATTGGCTTTCTTAATTTCAACGTTTGTTCGATATGATACGGACGTAGATCGAACAATTGCTGTAATTTATCTGCAATTTCTCCGTCGGTTAAATTTACTTTAGCTGTTCCGTAAGTATTCACGAAAACGCCCATTGGTTCTGCAATTCCGATTGCGTAGGAAACCTGAACCAACAATTCGTCTGCAACACCTGCAGCAACTAAATTTTTGGCAATGTGTCTTGCCGCATAAGCCGCAGATCTATCAACTTTACTAGGATCTTTCCCAGAAAAAGCTCCACCACCATGTGCACCTTTACCGCCGTACGTATCAACAATAATTTTTCTGCCTGTTAAACCTGTATCGCCATGAGGTCCGCCAATAATAAACACACCTGTTGGGTTTACATGATAGGTTATTTCCTCTTTAAAATAAGGTTGGTATTGAGGATATTTCTTTAATAAACGAGGAATTAATATTGCAACGATGTCTTTTTTAATTTGATCCTGCATTGTTTTTTCTGCTTTGTTTTTAGCATCTACAGAATCATTTTCAGGCTTTACAAAATCATCGTGTTGAGTTGATAAAACGATTGTAACAACTCGTTTTGGTTTGTTATCATCGTCATATTCCAAAGTTACCTGCGATTTTGCATCAGGACGTAAATAAGTAATTTCGTTATTTTCTCTGCGTAATTCTGCCAATTCTTGCAATAATTTGTGAGATAAATCTAAAGCCAAAGGCATGTAATCTTCGGTTTCTGTTGTAGCATAACCAAACATAATACCTTGATCGCCTGCACCTTGGTCTTCTTTGTTTGCTTTGTCAACACCTTGATTGATATCTGCAGATTGCTCATGAATTGCCGATAAAATACCGCATGAATTAGCATCGAACATATATTCGCTTTTCGTGTAACCAATTTTTTTGATCACATCGCGAGCAATTTGCTGAACATCTAAATAAGTGTTCGATTTTACTTCGCCAGCCAAAATAACCTGACCTGTGGTTACCAAAGTTTCACAAGCTACCTTTGAATTTTCGTCAAAAGCTAAAAAGTTGTCAATTAATGCGTCTGAAATTTGATCTGCAATTTTATCAGGATGCCCTTCGCTTACAGATTCTGATGTAAAAAAATATGCCATATTTTAGTTTAATGTTTAATGAGGAAACTAAATTGCACGCTTTTACTAAAGAAGTTATTCTGCTTTAGCATTTTTTTAAAGAGGTTGCAATCAGTCAAATTTTTCCTCGAAAATTATGATGCAAATATACGATTAAGATTTAGAAAAAAAACAAAAGAAGTATTTTTTATTGTGGATAATTTTTGTGAAGATTAAATACTTTTAAAATCAAATCGATTTTAGATATTTTATCAGTATCTGCAGCAATTTCCCTTTTTTGTATTATTTTTAGTGAAAAGAATTACACAATGAAATTTCATACACGAAAATGGGTGAAACCCGAAGATTTAAATCCGAACAAAACACTATTTGGAGGAAAATTATTAGCTTGGATTGATGAAGAAGCTGCTTTATATAGTATTATTCAGTTAGAAAATGCGCATGTTGTTACAAAATTTATGTCTGAAATTAATTTTATGGCATCGGCTAAAGAAGGCGATATTATCGAAATTGGTTTGGATGTAGTAAAATTCGGAACAACATCGCTGGTTTTAAACTGAGGTTCGTAACAAAATGACTCATGAAACCATAATTACTGTTGATAAAATTACAATGGTTAATTTAGATGCCGACGGAAATCCTAAACCACACGGCAAAACTAAAATTGAGTATGTGCATGAACGTTTATCAAAAAAAGAATAGTATTTAATGAGTATTCAAATAAAAAAACAATCGGGCGAAATAGTTCCGTTCGATAAAAAAAGTTTACATAGATCTTTAGTGAATTCTGGTGCCGACCTTGAAGATGCAAACCAAATATGCGACATAATTACCAAAGAACTTTATGACGGTATCTCAACAAAAGAATTGTATCAGAAAGCATTTGATTTATTAAAAAAATCGAAATCGTCTGTAGCGGCGCGTTATAGTTTAAAAAGAGCCTTGCAAGATCTGGGACCTGAAGGATTTTTCTTTGAAAAATGGGTGGCGAAAATTTTCGAAGTTCAAGGGTACGATACCATGACAAGTCAGACTTTAACAGGGAAATCAACCGTAACTCATGAAATTGATGTGATTATATCTAACAAAAACGAAGATTTAATCTGTGAATGTAAATTTCGTAATGATATTGATGCCAAGATCAGCGTAACTACACCTATGTATTTTTTATCGAGATTTAATGACTTAAAAGACAATTGTTTTACTTTTTTTAACCGACCTTTTAAGCCACAAAAAGGTTATATGATAACCAATGCGTTTTTTACGACAGACAGTATTGCTTTTGCAGATTGTTACGGTATTAATTTAATCAGTTGGAATTACCCCGAAGATAAAAGCATTAAGAGATTAACAGATTATCATGGCTTGTATCCCGTGACTTGTTTAACTACCTTGACGAAAGAAGAGGAGCAAACTTTGTTGTCTAAAAATTGTATTCTGGTACGTGAATTAATTAAAAATCCGGTTTTGCTGGATCATTTTAAATTTTCAAACGATCGAAAAGAATTGATTTTGAAAGAAGCAGGGGAGTTGTTGGGTTAATTTACAAGTTTACAATTGATTTTCGTGTAGCGTGAAAAATCCCTCTTCGTGAAATCCGTAATAGGTTGCATCGGTAATGGTTTTTGAAGTGTCTAATCCGGTAAGTTTGCTGAAAGCGGGCAATATTATTTGATATGGTTGTACTACAAAACAAGGCAGTTTTTTCCGACTGTTTTTTAATAATGGAATTTGAATTCCTGGGTGAATATGTCCTGAAATTGTTGGTAAGTTATTGTTTGAACTCGGTTCATGCACAAACTGAATAGTATCAATTATCAACTTCTCCGCTACCGAAGCAATTCCTAAATCTTTAATGAATTTTTCTGAAATGCGGTCATGATTTCCTTTTATCAAATGAAAATCGATTGTTGAAAAAGTAGAGGTTATTCTTTTTAAATCGATCACTTCTTTATTGCTGGCAGCATGTACTAAATCGCCTAAAATAATGATTTGTTTGGGTTGATAATGTTGAATTAAAAATTGCAAACGTTCTAAATCGCTGTAATGTAGATAAGAGGGGATTGCCATGCCATGCTTTCTAAAATGGGCACTTTTACCCGAATGCAGATCCGAAAAAATCAAGGCGTTTTGTGCCTGCCAATACATACTTCGCTGGTTGTTCAACAGCAAATCGTTACCGGCAAAACAAACAAGTTGTTCAATCAGATTCATTTTTTACGTTTCTTTAAATTTCGTTCAATCATTCGGTTAATACGCGTTGTAAGATCTTCACTTGAAAGCGATTGCCTTAAACTATCTACTTTTATCGGGAAGCTCAACGGCGTGTATCTGTCGGTAAATTTAAGGACAATTTTGTTGGATGCAATGCGTTTGAAGGCATCAACCAAACGGACTTCCTGCAGTTGCTGATTAAAAACTTCATTATAAGCTTGTCGAACTAAAAGGTGCGTTGGTTCAAATTCTTCCAACACTTTAAAAATAATGCTCGATGACGCCTGAAGCGATTTATTGTTTCGTTGTGCACCCGGAAACGTTTGTATTACCATGCCTGCAATAACCGCGATATCTCGGAATTTATGCAAAGCCATTTCGGCAGCATTGATACTGGCAACCACATCGTCCATTAAATGATTTAACTCAAATAATTCGGTAAGAAATTCCATATCCACAGGTATTGGCTGATCCGAAAACAATTCAAAACCATAATCGTTCATGGCGATCGAAAAACTGATCGGAAATCGCTTACTGATTCTGTACGCAATAACGGTTGCCATAACTTCGTGCACCAATCGACCTTCTAACGGATACATAAACAAATGATAACCTTCGCGTGTGTGAATCTGCTCCACCAAAAATTCGTTGTGTAAGGGCAATGCAGAATGAGTTTGTTGATAATTTAATAGCGGATTTAAAAACTGAATTTCTTTACTTTTAGATTGATTTTGTGCAGCTTCTGATAATTTTTGACGTAAAAACATGCTTAAATCGGCACTTAAAGGCAATCTGCCGCCCAACCAACTTGGGGTAATTGCCTTGCCCGAACTGTTGCGAACGTAAACGGTTAGTTCTTTCATTCGCACGTATTCTAACACTCTTCCAGCCAAAATAAATTTATCGCCCACTTTAAGTTTTGTCAAAAAATATTCTTCAACCATACCAATGTATCCGCCCGATGTATATTTTACCCGCAACATGGCATCGCTTACAATTACGCCGATATTTAACCGATGAAGCATACCAATACGTCGTTTTTTAACTTCGTAAACTCCGTCTTCATTTACATCAACCCGATGAAATTCTTCATAATTTTCGCCTAGTTTTCCGCCTTTTGTAATGAAAGCCAAACACCAGTTCCAATCTTCTTCCTCCAGATACTTGAAAGCATGAGTTTGCTGAATAATCGGAAAAAGTTCGTTCGATTTAAAACCGCCGCCCAATGCAATGGTAACCATAAACTGAACAAGCACATCGTAAGTAAGCACCATGGGATCTCGTTTTTCTACGATTTTATTTTTATAGGCATCTTTAAGTGCAGCAACTTCCAACAATTCCAAAGTATGCGTGGGAACAAAATAAATTTTCGATGTTTCGTAAGGCGAATGACCACTTCTGCCGGCACGTTGCAAAAAACGGGCAATTCCTTTGCTAGATCCTATCTGAACAACGGTATCAACAGGCTTAAAATCGACACCCAAATCTAAAGACGAAGTACAAACTACCGCTTTTAACTGCCCGCTGCTCAACGCATTTTCAATCCATTGTCGTAGCGCGTGATCTATGGAACCGTGATGCAACGCCAACTGACCAGCCAATTCGGGATCGGCATTTAAAAGCAGCTGATACCACATTTCGCTTTGACTTCGGGTATTTGTAAAAACCAAAGTAGATCGGCTCGATGAAATAATTTCGGCAACTTTATCAGCCAAAGTTCCACCCAAATGACCAGCCCACGGCAATACATCAACTTTATCTGGATAAACCGGAATAATTTCGATTTGTTTTTTTTCTTTCGATACAATTTTGATACGTTTTGAAACATTCGGAAGCAAAACCTCCATTGCCTCATCAATATTGCCGATTGTCGCTGTAATTCCCCAAATTTTAAGGTTCGATACCTTATTTTGCAGATAACCTAATGCCAATTCAACCAACACACCACGTTTGCTTCCCATTAATTCGTGCCATTCGTCAACGGCTATGCATTGCAGATTTTTAAAGAATTTATCACGACTTTTTTGTGCCAACAGCAAATGCAGACTTTCGGGTGTTACAATAAGCACATCTGGCATTTGCTTGGTTTGTTTTGCTTTTTGTTTGGGATCGGTATCGCCGTTTCGCACTTCAACAACCCAATCGATTCCAATGCTGTCAACGGCTTCCTGCATGGCTCGTGCCAGATCTTTTGCAAGCGATCGGATAGGGGTAACCCACAAAAGTTTTAAACCCGACTGCATTTTTTCGTACTGATTGATGTAATTGATGACAACGCCCAGAAAAACCGAAAATGTTTTACCAAAACCCGTCGGGGCAACCACCATGCCGCTGTAATCTTTGTGATAGTAGTTCCAGGTTCGCTCTTGAAATTCAAAAGGAACTTTCTGGTCGGCGGTCATCCAATTATTTATGATCTGATAACCTTCGGATGTTTTTAAGTTTTCCATAAATCAGGTAATCAGTTTTTTAACTTCGTCAATCGTGTCAATATCGGCAACGGTTTTGTCTTTTCGCCAACGCAAAATCCTTGGAAAACGCAATGCCACGCCCGATTTATGCCGACTACTGTAGCCAATTCCTTCAAAAGCAATTTCGAAAACCAGCTCGGGTTTTACCGTTCGTACCGGACCAAATTTCTCGATCGCGTTTTTATTTACAAATTTGCTAACCTCTTGAATTTCTTTATCTGTTAAGCCCGAATAAGCCTTTGCAATGGTAACCAAGGCGTCACCACTTTTAACGGCAAACGTATAATCAGTGTAATATCCGCTGCGACGACCACTGCCTTTTTGAGCGTAAATAAGTACGGCATCAATGGTTAAAGGATCGGTTTTCCATTTCCACCAATCGCCACGTTTTCGTCCGGTATGGTAAGGCGAATCAACATTTTTCAACATTAAACCTTCGCTGTTTATTAAGCGTGCATTTGTTCGGATTTCAGGTAATTTATTCCAATCGATTTCTTTGATTACCGGCGATAAATGCAATGACGAATTTGTATCGATATTAAAATGATTTTCTAAAATGGCTCTTCGGTACGAAAGTGGTTTTGTGCGGATATCTTCACCTTTCCATTCTAAAACATCGTAAATATAAAGTGATACTGGAAGTTCATCGAGCATTTTTTTAGGCAGATTTTTTCTGTTCAGTCGTTTTTGAAGTTCGCTGAAATTATACACTTCGTTATCTTTAACGACCAACAGTTCTCCATCGATCACAAAATCATCAGGAAAATCAATCAGCGCTTTTTCGATTTCAGGAAATTGAGCAGTAATCAGTTCTTCACCACGAGACCAAATGAAAAATTCGCCTTCGCGTTTAATGACTTGCGCACGAATTCCGTCCCATTTATATTCGATCTGCCAACCATCGATCGCTCCTAAATCAATCAAATCTTTATCCAAAGCATACGCCAGACAAAAAGGGTAGGGCTTGCTTTTGTTGATTTCGGTATAATTTCCTTTGACCAAACCTTCAAAATCGACTTCGGTTCGATCCCAATCGCCCATGATGCTATGCGTTACGGCAGCAGCTTCCAAGTCAAAATGTTTTGCAAAAGCATTAATAATCGTTTTTGCCGATACACCCAAACGGAAACTTCCGCCCAACAACTTGTTGAAAATAAAGCGTTCGGTAGTGTTTAGGGCTTTCCAGCTGTTAACAACGTAGGTTCGTTTTTCTTCTTCGGTTTTATCTTTTAAGGCAATAATTTCGTTCATCCATTCAGAAAGCGGTTTTTCCGAAGGTTGTTCGTTATCGGGCAATAACAACGCAATGGTTTCACCTAAATCGCCTACTGCCGCATAACTTTCGGCAAACAACCATTCTGGCAGCTGTGTTTCCTCTAAAACCCATTGCTTTAAAAGTTTGGTGGTTACGCTTCGTTTTGGACGTTTACCGGTGAAAAGCGACAAAAACCACAATTTGTCGTCGTTGCTTGCCGTATCAATAAACAATTCAATTGCCGCGATTTTTTGCAGGTTTTTATTGGTACTGTCTAACGAATTGATCAATTGTGCAAATGCTTTCATAGGCTTTCGGGTGTAGATTCGTCTTCGTCTTCATTTCCAAAAGCAGTATGCAGTTCAACGGCTTCAATTCCGTTTTCGTTCAAATATTTGGCAAATACGGCAGTTTGTCCGTGGGTAACATACACTTTTTCGGCATTTGTTTCTTTAACTGCTTTTAAAAGATCGTCCCAATCGGCATGATCGCTCACTGCAAAACCGGCATCGGCACTGCGCCATCTTCTGGCACCGCGAACCTGCATCCAACCCGAACAAATAGCGTAAACCATATTCGGAATTTTTTTTAAAACGTTGGTGTCTACAAGCGATGGTGGAACAATTACAATACCTTTATTTACATGTTGAACAGATTCTCTGAAATCGAGCGATTCATAATGAGGCAGTTGAATTCCTGCGTTTTCATATGCCTGATTGAGTTTAGTAATTGAATAATGTGTATAAATAGGAGCGATACCACTGACTGCATTCAAAATACGTTGTGCCTTGCCTAAAGAGTATCCTACAAAAACAGATGTTTTACCGATCTCCTGATTGTGAAGCACCCAGTTTTGCATGGATTCATTCAATTTTTCTGTTGATGCCCATTTGTAAATTGGCAATCCAAACGTACTTTCGGTAACAAATTCATGACATTTAACAGGTTCAAAAACAGTAGAAAGTCCGTCGTTTTGTAACTTATAATCGCCCGAAACTACCACAACTTTTCCTTTGTATTCCATTCTGATCTGTGCTGAGCCAATAATATGACCGGCAGGGTGAAACGACACTTTTACACCATTTATGTTGATGGGTTCGTTGTAGCCAATGCCCTGAACCTGAATATCTGCACCAATGCGAATGTGAAGAATTGGAACGGTGAGGTGATGACATAGGTATTTTTTCATTCCCCAACGTGCATGATCGGCGTGACCGTGCGTTATCAACGCATAGTCTACGGGTTTCCAAGGATCGATATAAAACTTACCCGGAATACAGTAAATGCCTTTGTCTGTAAAATTTAATATTTGCATTTTGTGGTTTGCTTACTATCAAATTAAAACTAAAAAAATGGCGTTCTGAATGTTTTTATAAGGGAAGAAAAGATGCGGTTTTCTGTAAATAGAAAAATCCGCATCTTGGTGATGTAATAATTTTAATTTTTATTTCTCATTTTAGAAAAAATCCAAAGGACTAATCCAATTCCTAGAAATATCAAAATAAAAGCCCACCACATGCCGGCTTTAAAAATAGTTTCTACCGCACTACAACTTGTTAATAGTAATGAAGTTAGAATGGTACAGCTGAATAAAAAATACTTTTTCATAGTCTTATTTTTTTATAATGTGTATTAAAGTTAAAGAAAAAAAAACGATAAAGCACTATGATTGTTAACATTTTCATGTTACTTATTTTTGTATCTGAAATAGTAAATCAGCAACGTTGTGTTGACTAAAACCGAAAATCCGTTGGAGAGAATAATGGGCAATTCATCTTTCATGATTCCGTAAACCACCCATAGCGAAACACCGGTGAGCAAAACGGCGATCATTCCCCACGAAAGGTTTTCTACGTCTTTTTCTTTTAACACCTTAATTAGTTGCGGTATCATGGATACAGATGTTAGTATACCGGCAATTGTTCCTATAACTGTTTCCATTTATTAAAAAGAATTTTACTTTCTTAAATATAGCAATAATTATCGGATTTGATCTTCTTAAAAGAAATCGGGGCATTTATAAGGTAGGTTGTCATTTAATTTCAGCTCTAATTCTGCTTAAACTAACCTGCGTAATTCCTAAATATGAAGCAATATAACCCAACTGTACGCGTTGAATTAAATCGGGATTTTCTGTCAAAAGCGTTTTGTAACGTTCTGATGCTGTTTTAAACTGTCGGGATATTAATCGTTCTTCGGTTTTAAGTAATTCCTGCTCGGCAAATTTTCTGCCCCAATTGGCAATATGAATGTCTTTTTCGAAGAGCGAATTTAGATCCGCCGTATTAAGTTGATACAAATCTCCGTCTTCTAAAAGCTCAATCGTTTCGTAGCCTTTTTCGTGGGCAACATAACTCTTCATAGATAAAATAGTTTCGCCTTCACGACCCAACCAAAAAGTAATATCGTTATCTGGAGTACGTGCAAAAGCTCTTACAATTCCTTTTTTTATAAAGTAAATGTTTTTTTCTACCGTTTTGGTATCAAGCAAAATATGACCTTTTGGATACGAAACTTCGGTAATATAACTTTTCAATCCCTTTAAAGAATGTTCCGGGAGCGAATGTATCTTGTTTAAAATTAGATCAATATCCATTGATTAAAATCTCTGATTATATTTTTAAAGATATGATTTTTTCAATGATGTAGTTAATATTTTCTTATTTCAATTTTAAAAAACCTCTTTCGCTACCCGTTTAACCGTATCCGATTTTCCCATAGAATAATAATGGACAATAGGAATTCCCGCTGCAATAATCTCTTTACTTTGCTGAATGCACCATTCAATCCCAATTTGTTTTACAGCATCGTTATCTTTTGCTTTTAAAATTTCAATAACCAAAGCATCTGGCAAATCTACTTTAAAACGGTGCGGAATCATATTTAACTGACCTTTAGTTGTCAGCGGTTTCAAACCTGGGATAATCGGAACTTCAATACCTGCTTTTCTGCATTTATCCACAAAATCAAAAAACTTGGCATTATCAAAAAACATCTGCGTAACAATATAATCTGCACCCTTATCAATCTTCTGCTTTAAGAACTGTAAATCACTGTCAAAATTCGGCGCTTCCATGTGCTTTTCCGGATATGCCCCAACACCTATACAGAAATTTGTCGTATGAGAATTTTCCAGTTCATCGTCTAAATAAATACCGTTGTTCAGTTCCGAAATCTGTGTAACCAATTCCGATGCATATCTGTGTCCGTTCTTTTCAGCCTTAAAATAAATCTCACTTTTAACCGCATCGCCACGCAAGGCAACCACGTTATCAATTCCTAAAAAATCCAAATCAATCAAAAAATTCTCGGTATCTTCTTTCGTAAACCCGCCACACAAAATATGCGGCACGGCATCAACCTTGTATTTATTCTGAATCGCAGCACAAATTCCAACCGTACCCGGACGTTTTTTTACAACTTTTTTCTCCAGCAAACCATTGCCAACATCTTTGTACGTGTACTCTTCACGGTGATAGGTAACATCAATAAACGGCGGATTAAACTCCATTAACGGATCAATCGTATCAAAAATACACTGAATATTCTGCCCTTTCAAAGGCGGTAAAATTTCAAACGAAAACAATGCTTTTCCGTCGGCATTCTGTATATGTTCGGTAACTTTCATTTTATAATTATTTGGGCGTTCCCCGCCGAGGCGGGTCGGGCAGAACTTCGTTCGCAAGTTTCGGTAAAGCAACATTTAGTTGCTTTCTCTCACATGTGTTACAAGCTTTTGTTTATTCTTCACAAAAGGCTTTTAACTTCAATCCCTAACGCAAATGGTTGTTAGTACTTAAATTTGTTATTCATTTATATTTGGACCAAGCCATTTGGCAGCTTCCTCAAAACTGATGTTTCGTCTGCGGGCATAATCTTCCACCTGATCGTTTTTAATTTTTCCTACACCGAAATACTTCGCTTCTTTATTTACAAAATAATATCCCGAAACCGACGATGCAGGCCACATTGCCAAACTTTCGGTTAATGTTACGCCAATTTCATCGGCAACATTTAAAACATCCCAAATGGTATTTTTCTCCAGATGATCTGGACAAGCAGGATAACCCGGCGCAGGACGAATACCTTCGTACGATTCCTTGATTAAATCGTCATTTGATAATTTTTCAGAAACTGAATAACCCCAAATTTCTTTACGGACTTTTTCGTGCAGATATTCCGCAAAGGCTTCTGCCAAACGATCGCCCAAAGCTTTAACCATAATGGAATTGTAATCGTCTTGAGCGTTTTCGTAATCTTTCGCTTTTTCATCTACGCCAAAACCGGTACTCACGCAAAACAAACCAACATAATCGTTTATTCCTGTTGATTTTGGAGCAATAAAATCTGCCAATGCAATATTCGGCACACTGCCCGATTTATGTGCCTGTTGACGAAGGGTTAGCAACGTTGCAATGGTTTTATCATTTTCATCAATCAACTCAACATCATCATCATTTACCTGATTGGCTTTGTAAATCCCGATGATTCCTTTAGCTTCAAACCATTTCTCTGAAACAATCTTTGTCAACATTTCCTGCGCTTCTGCAAACAAAATAGTTGCTTGTTCACCTACAATATCATCGTTAAAAATATCAGGATATTTACCAAACAACTGCCAAGATCTAAAAAACGGTGTCCAATCTATATATGGAACCAATTCTGATAATTCTACACTGACTTGCTTTTTACCAAGAAAATTTGGTTTTACAATTTGTTGTGAATCCCAATCTATTTTGTATTTATTTTTACGGGCATCTACAATCGACAAATATTTTTTATCTCGCGCACGATGTAAAAAATCGTAACGTAATTTTTCATATTCCGTACGAATGTCTTCTTTATAAATTTTGTTTTTATCGGGTTGTAATAAATTGTTAATCACCGTTACAGCACGCGACGCATCATTCACATGAACAACTGTTTGTGTATATTCTGGTGCAATTTTTACGGCGGTATGTGCTCGCGATGTTGTTGCACCACCAATCATTACTGGAATTTTAACTCCAATTTTTTCCAATTCTTTTGCCAAATAAACCATTTCATCTAACGACGGAGTAATTAATCCGCTTAAACCAATTACATCAACCTGTTCTCTAATGGCGGTTTCAATAATTTTTTCGGGCGGAACCATTACACCTAAGTCTATAATTTCGAAATTGTTACAAGCCAAAACCACCGCAACAATGTTTTTACCAATATCGTGTACATCGCCACGAACAGTTGCCATTAAAACTTTACCAGCCGATGAATTATTTGTAACCCCGTTTTTCAATTTTTCTTCTTCGATAAAAGGCAACAGATAAGCCACTGCTTTTTTCATTACACGAGCCGATTTTACAACTTGCGGTAAAAACATTTTTCCAGAACCAAACAAATCGCCCACAATGTTCATTCCGTTCATTAAATGTTGTTCAATCACCTGAATAGGTCGGTCAACAGTTTGTCGGGCTTCTTCTACATCTATATTAATAAATTCTTCAACACCTTTAACCAATGCATGAGTGATACGTTCTTGTAATGCGTGCGATCGCCATTCTAAAACCTTTTCTTCTTTAAATTTGGTTTCGCCTTTTAAATGTTCGGCAAAATCAAGTAATCGTTCGGTAGCATCACTTTTTCGATTTAACAGCACATCTTCAACAAAAACAAGCAGTTCAGGGTTTACTTCGTCATAAATTTCCAATAATTCCGGATTTACAATTCCCATGTTCATACCATGCTGAACGGCGTGATACAAAAAAGCGGCATGCATAGCTTCACGCACACGATCGTTCCCACGGAAAGAAAACGAAACATTACTTACACCGCCCGAAACATTTGCATAGGGCAGATTTTCACGAATCCATTTTGTGGCAAGGAAGAAATCGAGCGCGTTGTTGTTGTGCTCTTCCATTCCTGTAGCAACGGGAAATATGTTTGGATCGAAAATAATGTCCTGCGGGGGAAAACCAACTTGATTAACCAGAATATCGTACGATCTTTTACAGATATCGATTCGTCTTTGGTAGGTATCAGCCTGACCAGCTTCATCAAAAGCCATTACCACAACCGCGGCTCCGTAACGTTTAACTAAATTTGCGTGGTGAATAAAAAGCTCTTCGCCTTCTTTTAAACTGATGGAATTTACGATGCCTTTTCCTTGAATAGTTTGCAAACCGGCTTCGATAATTTCCCATTTTGAACTGTCGATCATTATTGGAACTCGGGCAATATCAGGTTCTGAAGCAATTAAGTTTAAAAAATTAACCATTGCTTCTTTGCCGTCTAACATGCCTTCATCCATGTTGATGTCGATGATCTGTGCACCGTTTTCAACTTGTAATCGGGCAATATCTAAAGCTTCGTCAAACTTTTCTTCTTTTATCAATCGAAGAAATTTTCTTGAACCGGTTACGTTGGTACGTTCACCGATATTAATAAAATTCGATTCTTTTGTAACAAAAAGTGGCTCTAAACCTGAGAGCGTTAAAATAGGTTGCGGTTTTATTTCATCTACTTCAACATCATTTCTTAAAGCATTGTATTGCGTAACGGCATCGGCAATTAAACGGATGTGATCTGGATTTGTTCCACAACAACCACCAATAATCTGTACTAGATCTTCCTTTAAAAAATCGGCGATTAAATGTTGCATTTCTTCCGGCGACTGATCGTATTCTCCAAAAGCATTGGGCAATCCGGCATTTGGATGCGCCGAAATATTTACCGACGTATGTTGTGCCAACTGCTTTAAATATGGTTTTAGCTGTTCGGCTCCCAAAGCACAGTTAAATCCGATACTTAACAACGGAATGTGTGAGATCGAAATTAAAAAAGCATCAACTGTTTGTCCTGATAACGTTCTGCCGGAAGCATCGGTAATCGTTCCCGAAACCATGATTGGAATATCGATATTTCGTTCGATTTTTACTTCTTCAATCGCAAATAATGCCGCTTTTGCATTTAAGGTATCAAAAATAGTTTCCACCAAAAGCAAATCGCAACCACCGTCAATCAACGCTTCAACCTGCTGTTTATAAGCTTTCCGTAAATCCTCAAAAGTAATAGCGCGATAACCGGGATTGTTCACATCGGGCGACATTGATGCCGTACGGTTTGTGGGACCGATAGATCCTGCAACAAAACGCGGTTTATCGGGCGTAATAATATCAAACTCGTCACAAACTTCACGGGCAATTTTTGCCGACTGATAATTCAACTGATACACATAATCTTCCAGATAATAATCAGCCATACCAATGGTTGTTGAAGAAAACGTGTTGGTTTCCAGAATATCGGCACCTGCCTGTAAATATTTTCTGTGAACTTCCTTAACAGCTTCGGGTTGCGTGATCGAAAGTAAATCGTTATTGCCTTTTAACGGATGCTGAAAGTCTTGAAACTGCGTACCGCGAAAATCTTCTTCGGTAAACTGATACGCCTGCAGCATGGTTCCCATAGCGCCATCGAGCACCAAAGTTCGGTTCTTTATGATTTCTGAAATAGACGTTTTTTTACAGAGCGTTTCCATTATAAAAAGGCGGTATTTAGTTCGGTAATAATATCGTCAATATGTTCTAAACCAACAGAAATTCGGATCAATCCTTCCGTTAAATTAGCTTCGGCAAGTTCGGTTGCGTTTAATTTACTGTGGGTTGAGGTTGCCGGATGCGTGACAATTGTTCGTGTATCGCCCAAATTTGCCGAAATAGAAAACAGTTTTATTGAATCAATAAACTTTTTGCCGGCATCTTTTCCTCCGTTTAATTGAAAAGCAATGATGTTTCCGCCCAATTTCATTTGTTTTTTAGCGATTTGATACTGCGGATGCGATGGTAAAAAAGGATATTTCACACTGGAAACTGCAGGATGACTTTCTAAAAATTGTGCCACTTTCAAAGCATTTTCACTGTGCTTTTCTACTCTTATTGATAATGTTTCCAAACTTTTAGAGAAAATCCAAGCATTGAAAGGTGCTAATGACGGACCCGTGTTACGGGAAAATAGATAAATTTCTCGTATCAATTCTTTTGATCCAACGGTTACACCACCTAATGCTCTGCCTTGACCATCGATTAATTTTGTAGCCGAGTGAATAACCAAATGTGCACCAAAGTCAATTGGGTTTTGAATGATTGGAGTAGCAAACGTATTATCAACAATTAATAATAGGTTGTATTTTTTTGCCAAATCGCCCAATAATTCCAAATCAATTATTTCAACTCCAGGATTTGTAGGTGTTTCAACAAACAATATTTTGGTATTTGGCAGTATTTTAGATTCGATTGTTTCAGGTTCGCTGATGTTGAAATACGTAGTTTCAATATTCCATTTTGGCAGATATTTGGTAAACAACGTATGAGTTGAACCAAAGACACTGCTCGCCGAAACAATGTGATCGCCACTGTTTAAAAAGGTTACCAACGTGTTGTAAACCGCCGCCATTCCGGTTGCGAAGCCAACACCGTCTTCGGCATTTTCAAGCAACACCATTTTTTCTATAAATTCTGATACATTCGGGTTGCTAAAGCGCGAATAAATGTTTCGTTCTTTTTCTTCTGCGAACGATGCGCGCATGTCTTCGGCATCTTCAAAAACAAAGCTCGATGTTAAAAATAATGGTGTGCTGTGTTCTAAATATTGCGTGCGCTCGGTTTGATTTCTTATTGCTAATGTTTCTTTTTTCATGACTATTTTTTTTCTGCTAAACGTAAAATATCTCCAAAAACGCCACGTGCTGTAACATGCGCTCCGGCTCCGGCTCCTTGAATAATAATTGGTCTGTCGCCGTAAGATTCGGTGTAAATCTCAAAAATACTGTCAGAACCAGATAATTGTCCCAAAGCAGAATTTTTATCTACTTTTATTAATTTCGTTTCTAAAACTCCTTTTTGTTGTTGTAAATCGCCCGACAATTCTCCAACGTAACGTAAAACTTCATTCGCTTTTAATTGCTGTTTTAAATCATCGTAATGATTATTTAAGCCGCTTAATTGCGCTAAAAATTCTTGAACGGTTAATGATTGAAATTCAGTAGGAATCAAGTTTTGAATAGATATATCTTGTAGTTCATTTTGTAAATCTAGCTCGCGGGCAAGAATCAGCAATTTACGTGCAACATCGGTTCCCGATAGATCATCTCGGGGATCAGGTTCGGTAAATCCTTTTTCAATCGCTGCCCTTAAAACTTCAGAAAATGGTTTGTTTTCAACCGAAAAAAGATTAAAAATGTAACTCAACGTTCCAGAAAAAACTCCCTTTATCTTGGTTATATTTTCGCCCGATAAATGCAACAGCTTAATATTATCGATTAAAGGTAAACCCGCACCAACATTGGTTTCGTATAAATATTGTTTCTGATTTTTCTTTAAATTCTCACGCAAATTTTTATAAAATTCAAACGAAAGCGTATTTGCAATTTTGTTCGATGAAACGATATCAAATCCATTATCAATAAAATCGTTGTAGCGATTTGGAAGCGATTCTGCCGCAGTATTATCAATTAAAATTAAATTTTCTAAATGATGCTCTTTTGCATACTCGATGATTGATGAAAGCGAATTTGGTTGCGGTGTGTGGAATTGATCTTGCCAATCTGCATTGAAACCCTTTGTGCTGAAGTAAACCGAATGCGAATTTGCAATTGCAAAAATGTTTAAATCGATATTTTTACGTTCGGCAATCTGATTTTTCGAAGCAACAATTTGATCAATCAACACACTGCCCACAGTTCCTTTGCCAACAATGGCAATATTTACCGTTTTATTCACGCCGAAAATTTGACCGTGAATTACATGCAATGCTTTTTTAAATTGTTCTTTTTCGATCACCAAACTGATGTTTTTTCCCGAAACCGAATTATTGAAAAGGATAGGAACAATGCCGTTTTTTACCAACGCGCTGTAAGGTTTGTGAAACGATTTTAAATCTTGTCCAATGATCGAAACTACGGCGATGTTGTTGTTAATGCTGATGTTTTCGACATCTTTTGTGTAAAAATCCTGCTGAAATTCGTGCTCTAAAATTTCTTTTGCCGCAACTGCTTCTGAATCATTTACGACAAATCCCAATCCGCGTTCAGACGAACCTTGAGAAATAACACTTACGCTGATGTTATTTTTTGCTAATGCATTGAAGATTCGAGCATCGACACCTACTTTACCGAACAAACCTTTACCGTGAAAATTTATTAAGGCGACATTTTGAAGAACCGTTAGCGATTTTACTCCGTTTGGCGTTGGTTCGGCAGAAATTAATGTTCCAATGCTATCAGGATTCAAGGTGTTTAAAATTCGTAACGGAATTTTCTTTTCAATCAACGGAACAATGGTTTTTGCATGCAAAATCGATGCTCCGAAAGTCGCCAATTCATTAGCTTCACTGTAATTTAACTGTTCAATTCGTTTGGCAGAAGCAACCCATTCCGGATTTGCCGTGTAAATACCATCAACATGCGTAAAGTTTAAAAACTCTTCAGCCTGAGTATAATTTGCAATTAGCGCTGCGGTTAAATTACTGCCATTTCTTCCTAAAGTTGTAATTTCATTTTCTGCAGTACTGCCAATAAATCCGCCTAAAACAATCAGTTTTTTGTCTGCTAAATTTTCAAATTCTGTTTCAACGGCTAACTCGGTCAATGTTTCATTTACATTTGCTGCGGTAAAATAAGCATCGGTCTTAATTAATTGCGTACTGTTTACAAAAGTTGCCTGTAAATCTTGATTTAAAAGTAATTGAGTTACTACTTTTGAACTGATTAATTCGCCTTGAGCTAACAATAAATCCTGCACTTTTGGGCTATAATCTTGAATTAATGAAACACCCTGCAAAATGTTTTCTATCAACTTAAAATGCTCTTCGGTATTTATTTGTGGATAAAAATTTAATGCTTTAAGTTTTTGTAAATGTTCTGCATAAGGTTTGTTTTCTTTTGCTTTTTGAAGCAATTCCAACAGCAAATCGGTTGTGTTGCCAATGGCAGAAACAACGATGATTAACGAAGATGTTTCTAAATAATTGGCTATGATGTTCAGCAAGTTGTTGTTCGTGTGCAGACTTGCCAGTGATTTCCCTCCGAATTTTAATACTTTACTCATAAATAAGGTGCTAATATTTCTTCTAATTTTTTAAATTCTATTAAAAACGCATCGTGTCCGTGAGTTGATTCTAATGAGTGATGCGTTACGTTTTTGTATGTTTGTTTTAGTTCATTTGTCCATTCTGTCTGATGTTGTGGATGAAACAACCAGTCCGATGAAATGCTAACGACAACAATTTGCGTGTTGCTTTTTTGAGACGCTTTCAGATATTGATCTTTATTTGATCCTTTTCCTATCGATCCCAACAAGTGATTCATAATTTGATACGATTTTTTAGAAAAGCGTTTTTTTAAGGAATTTCCGTGATAAACAAGCCAGTTTTCAATTGTTTGATTATTGTTTTTAAACTTATCATCGATTCCTAAAGCATTTCTGTAAAAGAGCATCGACCACATTCGAGCTTTTTTGTAACCATTATCGTTCTGTAAAAGATCATTCTGTAAAAAAGTAATTGCTTTAATCCAATGATCTTCAAACGGATTCGCGCCTATAGAAATTAACTTATCAAATAGTTCTGGATTTTCTTTCCACATTTCCCAAGCAATCGCTCCGCCCAAACTTCCACCGATTATAGAAATATCTGATTTCAACTGCAATTCATTCAACAACCAAAGATTAATTTTAGCAATGTCGTTAACACTTATTTTTTCAATAGAATGAATATTTTCGTGCGTATTTGTGGCGTATCCATTCCCTAAAGTGTCAATTGATAAAATGTTGTATTTAGCGGTATCGATCACTTTTGATGTTCCAACCAATTCTTTCCACCATCCGTTTTCGCCAGTAACCGTACTGTTTCCCGTTAAAGCATGCAAAATAACAAGTGTCGGTTTTGGCTGATTATCGATACAAATCCACTGATAACTAATTTCGCAATTGGCATCGGCAAAATGACGGGTAAACTGTTTTGGTATTATTTTTTTGTTCATGATAAATTCCATAAAAAAATCCTTCAGGGCTATACCTAAAGGATTAAACAAATTTGGGTTTAAGGTATAGTTTATTGCGACGCTCTACGCATCATCATAAACATGTCCATTTTATAAAGGTTAGTTGTTGTCATTGTTATATTTTAACGAAGCAAATGTAATTATATATTTTCTAAAAACAAACGTTTGTTTAGAAAAAAAATCTATTTAAATGATTTTAAAAGTATGTTTTAATGATTTATTTTCTTTTAAATTTAATTAAATAAGAATGTTTTTTTACGATTGATTTAATAGTTAGAAAACTTTTTTGTTTTTGATTTAAAAATTAGAATGAAAAAAAATGTTTGAGTAGTAGAGAAGTTGTCGAAAAATATATCCAAACAAAAAAGACACCAACTGAAAAGCCGGTGTCTTTCGAAAATATTAAAAATAAAGACCTAATAAGTTTCAAATTTAGTAAGATGTTGCTTTTAAGAACTTAATCTAGATTAATAAATAAATCTTAAAATTAAAAACTGCAAACTGACATTTATCATATTTTATTTAATCAGCCGATTATAGTTTTGTACAAAGATTTAAGGTATGGGCGTAATTTACATTTTAATATGCATTAGCATATTTGTAGCAGCCGTTTTTCTGACCCTCTTCATAAAATCAGTAAAAAGCGGCCAATTTGATGATCAGTATACACCGTCGGTGAGAATGCTGTTCGACGATGAGATCAAAGAAAAAAAAGGAAAAAAACAAAAACAATCAAATTAATTATTATTTATGGAAGTGCAACAATTTTATTACGATAACAAAATTGTTAAGAAGTTCCTGTATGCCGCGATACTTTTCGGAGTTGTAGGTATGCTGGTAGGGTTGCTTTTAGCAATTATGTTTATATTTCCGAACATCACAGACAATATTCCGTGGTTAAGTTTCGGTAGGCTTCGTCCTTTACACACCAATGCGGTAATTTTTGCATTTGTGGGTAATACCATTTTTGCGGGCGTTTATTACTCATTGCAACGCTTGCTAAAAGCCAGAATGTATAGCGATCTTTTAAGTAACATAAATTTCTGGGGATGGCAGCTTATTATTGTGGCAGCAGCTATTACACTGCCGTTAGGTTATACATCGTCTAAAGAATATGCCGAATTAGAATGGCCTATTGATATTGCTATTACAATTGTTTGGGTTGTTTTTGGTATTAACATGATTATGACCATTATTAAACGTAGAGAACGCCACTTATATGTTGCTATTTGGTTTTACTTGGCAACCTTTGTCACAGTAGCAGTTTTACACATATTTAATAATATTGAACTACCTGTGAACATGTGGAAATCGTATTCGGTTTACGCAGGTGTGCAAGATGCTTTGGTGCAGTGGTGGTATGGTCATAACGCCGTAGCGTTTTTCTTAACAACGCCGTTTTTAGGATTAATGTATTACTTTCTGCCTAAAATTGCCAACCGTCCGGTTTATTCGTATCGTTTGTCAATCATTCACTTTTGGTCGTTAATCTTTTTATATATCTGGGCAGGACCTCACCACTTGTTATACACGGCACTTCCGGAATGGGCGCAAAACTTAGGTGTAGTATTTTCTGTAATGCTTATTGCTCCGTCTTGGGGTGGTATGATCAACGGATTGTTAACACTGCGTGGTGCTTGGGATAAAGTTAGAACAGAACCTGTATTAAAATTCTTTGTGGTGGCAATTACCGGTTATGGTATGGCTACTTTTGAAGGACCAATGCTTTCTTTGAAAAACGTTAACGCAATTGCCCATTATACAGATTGGATCGTAGCACACGTACACGTTGGTGCCTTGGCTTGGAACGGATTTATGGCATTCGCAATTATGTATTGGTTACTGCCAAGGATTGCAAAAACAGAGTTATATTCTAAAAAACTGGCAAACTTCCATTTTTGGATCGGTACTTTAGGTATCATACTTTATACCATTCCTTTATATGTAGCAGGTTTTAGCCAGCACATGATGTGGAAACAGTTTAACCCAGATGGAACGTTAAAATACGGTAACTTTTTAGAAACGGTAACGGCTATTATGCCAATGTACGCCATGCGTGCTGTAGGTGGATCGCTTTATTTAATAGGTATTTTGGTTCTTGTTTACAACATTTACAGAACAATGACTGCTGCACCAAAAGTGGAAGATGAGTTGGCAGAAGCTCCGGCATTGTCACAAATTTCTCCAAAACGGGTTCGTGGCGAAAGATTCCACGCATGGTTAGAACGTAAGCCAATTCAGTTAACCATTTTAGCAACAATAGCTATTCTCATAGGTGGAATTATTCAGATTGTACCAACATTGGTGGTAGATTCTAACATTCAAACCATATCAAGCGTAAAACCATATACTCCGTTAGAGTTGGAAGGTCGAGATCTTTATATTCGTGAAGGCTGTGTGAACTGTCACTCACAAATGGTTCGACCATTCAGAAGTGAAGTAGAACGTTACGGCGAATATTCAAAATCTGGAGAATATGTGTACGATTATCCATTCTTATGGGGATCAAAACGTACCGGACCCGATTTACACCGTTTAGGAGCCAAGTATTCAGACAACTGGCATTTCAATCACATGTACGATCCACAAAGTACCTCACCGGGATCAATCATGCCGGGCTACAAATGGTTGTTTGATAACGAAGCGATGAATCTTTCTGAAGTTGAAACCAAAATGCGTGTAATGCAGAAATTAGGAGTTCCTTACACCGATGAAGAAATTGCGAATGCTCAGGCTACGGTAAAAGCACAGGCACAAAAAATCGAAGAAAACTTAAAGAGTGATCCTGATTTTGTAAAATCGTACGAAGCCAGTAAAAAAGCTGCCGAAGCAAACGGAGAAAAATTTGTTCCGATGAGCGAAAGAGAAATCACTGCTTTAATTGCGTATTTACAACGTTTAGGAACCGATATTAAGGTTAAAGATAAAAACGAATAGGTTATGCTAAAGTTTATAAAACACAATATGGATACCATTTCGGGAATTGAAATTTATCCGATTATCGCCTTACTAATCTTCTTTTTGTTCTTCACGGGCTTAATTATCTGGGTGTTTACCTACAAAAAAAGTTCATTGAACGAATTAAGTAAGTTGCCGTTGCAAAATGCCGACGAAAACGAAGGTCAAACCAATATGAATTTATAGTTATGAAAAGATTTTTCCCTGTATATGTCCGCGTTCCGCTAATATTCTTTACCTGTTACGGTCTATTGGAATATTTCATAGACTCGGGCGATAAACCAATGATTATTGAATATCCGTCTGTTTTAGCTCTTTTAGGATTGATTTTATTGGTGATTATTGCACTGGAAATTGTAGCAAGTGCATCAAACAATATCATTAATCAACTTATGACTCCGGAAGGGCGTGAACGTAAAGAAGCGTTAGACAGTATGCCTTTATCGGAACTGCCTTTCATTAAAAATATTTTACAGAAGTTGACAAAAACACGTCCGTTGTCTTCTGAAAAAGAGATTGAGTTAGAACATGATTACGACGGTATTAAAGAATTAGATAACGATTTACCGCCATGGTGGGTGTATCTTTTTTACGCAACCGTAATTTTTGGAGTGATTTACATTGGTAAGTACCATTTGTTCGGAGGCGATAATCAGATCCAAGAGCTTGAAAAAGATATGATGATCGCACAGAAAGAAATCGAAGAGTATAAGAAAACAGCTCCCGATTTACTTACAGCAGACAAAGTGGTTTTATTGACCGATGCTGGCGATATTGCTGCCGGAAAAGCTATTTTCGATGCAAACTGTGTGGCGTGTCACCGTGCCGATGGTGGTGGTGGTATCGGACCAAATTTAACTGATGAATATTGGATTTTAGGTGGCGATGTAAAAGAAATTTTCAATACCATTATGGAAGGTGGTCGTGACGGTAAAGGAATGGTTGCTTGGAAACAGCAAATTAAACCAAGCGATATTCAAAAAGTAGCAAGTTATATTTTATCGTTACAAGGTAAAAACCCAGCCGATGGTAAAGCACCAGAAGGCGATAAGGTTGCTGCATCGGCAGGTGCGGAACCCGCTAAAAAAGATAGTTTGGTAGCACCACAAGCAAGTGCACCAGACGCATAGTAATTTCCATAATCATTTGGAGAGTTTTAGTTTTATTTTTCTTCCACAGCTCTTCACAATCAAGGGCTGTGGTTATTTTAAAGCTAATTTAAATTAAGTAGGTAATGATTAATGATGAAAATAACAGCTTTAGAGACAGATTACGTACTGTTGACGAAGAAGGAAAAAGAATTTGGGTATATCCTAAAAAACCGTCGGGTAAATTTTACGATCTACGCAAAATAATAAGTTATTTACTGCTGGTTATACTTTTGGCATCACCATTTATAAAAATTAATGGTAACCAGCTGTTTTTATTTAATGTTTTAGAACGCAAATTTTCAATATTCAGTTTTACGTTCTGGCCACAAGATTTTTACATAGTGGTAATTGCAATTATTATCGTTGTGGTTTTTGTGGCACTTTTTACGGTTGTTTTTGGTAGGATTTTTTGTGGATGGATCTGCCCGCAGACAATCTTTCTGGAAATGGTTTTTAGAAGGATCGAATATTGGATTGAAGGCGACAGAGGTGCACAGATACGATTAGACAAACAAAAGTGGAATGCCGAGAAAATAAGAAAGAAAGGCTTTAAATGGTTCATATTTTTTGTTGTATCGTTTATAATAGCAAACGTTTTTCTGGCTTATTTAATAGGATCTGATCAGGTTTTAGGAATGATCAAAAACGGACCATTTACCAATGTATCCACATTAATTTCGCTAATAATATTTACAGCCGTTTTCTATTTTGTATTCGCATGGTTTCGCGAACAGGTTTGCATCATCGCATGTCCGTACGGAAGGTTACAAGGAGTTTTGTTAGATGAAAAATCACTTGTTGTAGCATACGATTACAAACGTGGCGAAGCAGAAAAAGGCAGAGCCAAATTCCGAAAAAACGAAGATCGTAAAGAAAAAGGTGTTGGCGATTGTATCGATTGTTCGCAATGCGTGCAGGTTTGTCCAACGGGAATCGATATCCGTAATGGCACGCAATTAGAATGTGTAAACTGTACCGCTTGTATCGATGCTTGTGATTTTATGATGGAATCTGTAAATCTGCCGAAAGGTTTAATCAGATATGCATCAGAAGATGAAATCGCTAAAAAAGAAAAATTCGTATTCACAGCCCGTATAAAAGGTTATTCTGCCGTATTGTTAATATTGGTAGGTATTTTAACCGGATTGTTATTCTTAAGAAGCGAAGTTGAAGCAAAAGTATTGCGTTTACCGGGGCAGTTGTTTGAACACAAAGGCGAAAACATTAGTAACGTTTACACCTATAAAATTGTAAACAAAACAGCTCGCGATTATGATAATGTAACCATTAAACTGGTACATCCGTCAGGGAAATTGGATTTGGTAGGTAAAAAATCGATCAAAATTCCAAAAGAAGAAGTAGTGCAGGGAACATTGTTTATCGAGATTCCACAAGCATTATTAAAGAGTGATAAAACCGAGGTTCAGTTAGAAATTTACAATAACGATGAATTGATAGATCACACAAAAACCAACTTTTTAGGACCGCGAAGTTTTAATTAGATGGAAAAAAGAAAAGAAAAGAAAAGAAAACTAAAACGAGAACAAATGAAATTTAATTGGGGAACAGGAATAGTGATAGGTATCATAGCATTTATGGTATTTATACTGCAGTATGTAATTCGTGTGCAATTAGATGCACGCTATGATAATGAACTGGTAACAGAACAATATTATCAGAAAGAAACAGAAATTAACGGAAACAGATTAAAGCAGGAAAACGCAAATGAATTAGATAAAAAATTGCATTTTGAAATTTCGGATAAAGGAATAGATATTTATTTTCCTGAAGATTTTAATGCTGACGATATAAAAGGAACAGTATCCCTATACAGACCATCTAATCAGGCTTTTGATCAAACAATTCCTTTGGAATTGTCTTCAAATCACATGCTTATACCTAAATCTCGCTTGGTAGATGGTCGTTGGGATATTACACTTGATTTTACGCACAATAACACTGCTTATTTAAAACAGCAAACCTTGGTTTTATAATGATTATACCATTGTTGTTGGGGTTATTTGGAAGCATGCACTGTGTAGCAATGTGCGGACCAATTGCTTTGGCGTTACCCGTGCATCAATTTAACACAACAAAGAAAACAGCAGCTATTTTACTGTATCATTTAGGCAGAATAAGCGTTTACGTTTTATTTGGAATCATTTTCGGAACATTAGGCAAAGGCTTGTTTATTGCAGGTTTACAGCAAAATGTTTCCATTATATTGGGAGTTCTTTTAATAATCGGAGTTTTGTTTTTTAACGAAAAAAGACTTCAAAATGTTGTTTTAAGTTCCAATTCAAAATGGTATTTAAAGTTTAAAAATAGCTTTGGCACATACATCCGCAAAAAAACACTTGCATCGTTCGTTGTTATGGGAATGTTGAATGGTTTGCTGCCATGCGCCATGATTTATATGGCATTGTTTGGTGCAACCGCAACACAAGGCAGTTTATACGGTGGTTTGTTCATGCTTTGGTACGGTTTAGGAACCATTCCTTTACTCACGCTTTTAGTTTGGATGGGAAATTGGGTTAACAGAAACTTTAAAAACAAATTGCAAAAGGCTGTCCCGATATTTTTATTTTTTACAGGATGTTTATTGATTGTACGAGGCTTGGATTTAGATATTCCTTATTTATCGCCATCAAGCTTGCAACTATTTATTTCGGGAAATCCACAGTGTTTTTAATAAGAACAGTAAATTATTTAAAATTGTAACATTTATTTTTTTTTGTTTTATTTAACAGTATGTTAAAATTTTTGCTATATTTACTATCTAACTTTATTAAAAATATTTATTTATGACAAAATTTACCAAAATTTTGTGGGGGGGGGGTAATTGCCTTAAGCCTTACAGCATGTACAACCGACAGTGTTTATGAAGACATTGACCAACAAAATGCAGAAACAGGTCCGCAGAACCAAACAAACAGTTTTAATGACACTATGCCAGGAGGATTTTTGCCGGGTGGTTTTATAAATATTTCAGATAACTATTTTTCACCCTGGGATATAGGGTTTAATAGAGGGGCAGCAAATGTTAATAAACAGCCATCGTACGTTTTCGGTAATGGTGATGGCGGTGTTGACGGAAACTATTCTCCGTATACTTTAGAAGTTTATGCATGGATAGGTTTGGCGTATTTTGACGGTAATAGTGATGGAATTTTAACTGATCCCTTAACATCACTGCCAATTGTAAATATGGCTGCAAGTCCAGGGCAATATCAAAATTTATATAGTTTTAATGCAGGTATTCACCAAGAAGTTGGAAACCTTATAAGAACAGCAAGTCCGTTAAGATTTCTTCCTGCTGAAGCAACCAGAATTGAAGATATTAATGACCATTTACCTACAATGAATCCATCAAATCCTAAATATCCAGCTCCACAAGCTTGGACACATACTCAATTAGCTTTAGGATTTGATATTGCAGGTGCAGTTCTTCCACAAGAGGAAGCTTTATTAAAAGAATATGGCAAAGTGTTTTTCTATGAAGTTGATGTTTTTGAAGCTGGTGCATTTGTTGGTAAATATTACTTGCATCCCGAAATTAAAACATTGAACGATGGTAGTACACCTTGGCAAAGAGTAGAAGACACACCTGGTGGAACACAACAGCAAGCAAATGTACCTTTTGGAAATTTTGATTTATATTATTATACTGATGGTTCAAGTAATATAACGTCTTATTTTTCTGCAAGTGGTGGGTCTGGAACATGTAATTCGTTTGAAGTTATAGTAGATTACCAAAACATAAACCATAGAGAACCTATTATAGGTGGCAGTGTAAGTAAAACATTGGTAATGGATTTTCTATTACAGAATAAAACCTTTTGGCAAAATTCAGCATTGTCGTTAAAAGTAGAATAATATTTAATAAAAAAGGCTGCCTAAAAACAGCCTTTAATAATTTTTTATAGATTATGAAAAATAGCATATATATTATAACAATAGTACTTTTTGTTAATAGTTTATACAGTCAGGTATTATACAACGAAACTTTTAACAGTTACACAACAGGCAATGTAGGTACCGATTTTACAGGCACAACACCCGGCAAAGGCGGCTGGCTAACAGAATGTTCACTTCCTGGTGCACAGAGTAACAATCTGTTTACTATTACCAGCGAAGCAAATAAAGGTAACGTACTTACTTTGTCAAACAACACAACAATCCCACTGAATACTGGACTTGTTGCAAAAAAAATGGGTTTAGAATCGTTGATTAATCAACGCACACCCGGTAATAACGTACTAAAGTTTGAGCTTGATTATTATACAGGCGGTGTTCAGCAGCAATTTAATGGTTATGGGCAGCATATAATAATAGGTGATGATTCTACGGGTGATGTTTGGGCTAATAATAAAAGACTGATAAATTATTTATTTCATACAAGTTTTGATCAGATGGCTGTTGTTGGTAAAGATCTTAGTAAGAATATTAAATTAGATAAAAATAGTATTAATGTTGCTAAAATACCCTTTAATACCTGGATTACGTTAATTGTATATTTAGATTATAACAATAAAAAAGCGTATTTTGAAACACCTTATTTTAATACCATAGCCGTTGGTGATTTTTTAAAAACAAGCACCTCTTCTAATTTAATAGAAGATTTTAAACCAACAACATTGGCTTTCATATTTACAACGAACAGCACTACTACTGTTGACAATAATAAGTACGATAATATTAAAATAACGGCTTTAAAAAGTGTGCCACCTTATGTTTTAAGCGCAGAGAATTTTTTAGCAGATAAATTTAATTTATACCCTAACCCGGCAACAAGTCTTGTAAATATTACCAACGCTGAAAATATGCAGATACAGCAAATAACAGTTTACGATATTGCAGGCAAAGAAATAAAAAAACAAACATATACTAATGAAAACCAAATACAGCTTAACGTAGAAAATTTGTCAAACGGTACGTATATGTTGCATTTACAGACCACTGCAGGTTTAGCTGTTAAAAAACTGGTTAAGAAATAGTATTTTGTATATTGTATTGCTGTATTATGTAAGAGTAAATGCGTGTAAATTACAGCAATCTGTGGTAAGGAGATATACAAAGTTTTTATTTCAGGAAACCCACAGTGTTTTTAATGAAAAAAAGAGATTCTAATTTAAGAATCTCTTTTTTGTTTTATTTGATTAACGACAATCTGTATTCAACTTTACTCCAGTCTACTAACTGCCAGAAGTTTTCAATATATTTAGGTCGTTCGTTTTTATACTTTAAGTAATAAGCATGTTCCCAAACATCAATATTCATTAATGGATATCCTTTAACTTCGGCATTTGGCATTAACGGATTATCTTGATTAATTGATGTGGTAATTTTCAATGTACCATCGTTCTGATAAACCAACCAAACCCAACCCGAACCAAATACTCCTTTAGCGGCATCGCTGAATTGTGTTTTAAACTGATCGAAACTTCCAAAATCTTTATTGATCAATTCGGCTACTTTTCCTGTTGGGCGTCCGCCTGCTTTTGATCCTAAAATTTCCCAGAAAATGTTGTGGTTGTAGTATCCGCCAGCATTATTTCTTAATGCACTGTTTTTAAGATCCATCCCTTTTAAAATCTCTTCAATAGACATGGTTTCTAAAGGTGTTCCTTTTACAGCATCGTTCAATTTATTGCAATATCCTAAATGGTGTTTACCGTAATGCGTTTCAACGGTTTGTCCGTCCATATATGGTTCTAAATCGTTGTAACCGTAGTTTAAACCTTTCATTTGAAAAGCTCCTTGGTTTGCAACAACCGATTTTGGATCTCCTTTTGCCGGTATCGAATCTTTTGCAGTTGCGCTTGGCACTTGCACTTCGGTCATTTCTTCTTTATTTTTACAACTGAAAAGTAAAAAAGAAGTAACTGCAGTTAGTAATAAAATGTTTTTTTTCATACAATTTATAGCTTTAATGAGTTTACAAGTTCAATATACAAAATTTTGGCTTCTTCTTGTGTTAAATGTGCTACTTGTTTCCATGCATTGAATTTAAATCCACGAATTAAATCAACTTCATGATAAACAAAATTATGCGTGTAATCTAAAGTTGCCTGTTTGTAATAGGCATATAAACGCAAACGCACATCGGGCGGTAAAACAATAGGGGTAGAAGATGCTTTTTCGAAAGCTTCTTTAAATAACAGATCGGTTTGTGTCATTTATTTATTGGCGATTACCGTTTTGTTTCCGCGAGCCTTTTGGTTAAGCACCACATTTACATTGGTTCCAAGCGGAAGATATAAATCAACACGTGAACCAAATTTAATAAATCCGGCGTCTTCGCCCTGATTAACTCTGTGACCCACTTTGGCGTAATTTACAATTCGTTTAGCCAATGCACCGGCAATTTGTCTGTACATTACTTCGCCATAAACAGGATTATCAATAACTACCGTGGTACGTTCGTTTTCTTCACTTGCCTTTGGATGCCACGCTACCAAATATTTTCCCGGATGATATTTGCTGTATTTTACCATTCCGTTTAAAGCGTATCGAGTTACGTGAACATTTATTGGCGACATGAAAATGGATACCATTAAACGTTTGTCTTTAAAATATTCTGGTTCGTAAACTTCTTCTATTACAACAACTTTTCCATCAACAGGTGCCAAAATCAAATGATCGGCAATATCGTCTAATGTTCTTTTTGGATTTCTGAAAAACTGCAATACAATTACCAAAAATAATAAAGTAACTATTTGTACCAATTTTACCACCCAAGGAATTGAAATTAAATATTCAACCCCCAATATAATTGAAACTGCAATTAAAAGTGAGAATAAAATAATTTTAGCGCCTTCTTTATGAAACATTATATAACAATTTTATAAATTAAAAATAAAAACGGTGCAGCAAATAAAATACTGTCTAACCGGTCTAAAATACCGCCGTGTCCGGGCATGATTGATCCGCTGTCTTTAATACCTGCGTGGCGTTTGTACTTGGATTCAACCAAATCGCCAATCGTTCCAATAACACTTATCCCCAAACCAATTAACATCCAAAACGGCAGCGATGCCTGTATATCTGTATATTTAAAGATGATAAATGCGGCAATCTGTGTGAAAATTAATCCGCCTATAAAACCTTCGATAGTCTTTTTAGGCGATATTTTTTCGTAAAGCTTGTGTTTTCCCAAAAGCTTGCCACAAATATAAGCAAAAGTGTCGTTACACCATATCATTATAAAAATACTTAATAACAACAAGGGAGTGTAGCTTTGGTTTGAATAAGGTAATTGAGTAATAATTAAAAACGGAAGCACCACATAACCTGTTAAGTGCAGATATTTTAAAATATTCGTTGGTTTTGAGGATATTTTGTTCTTTAAAAGATCAAAAATTAAAAAGATACTGAAGGGCAGGACAATAAGATAAACGCTGTTAATTGGCAGATTATCAACAAAAATAAAGGAAGATGCCAAAATGATCGACCATATATAACCCGATATTTTATTGATTTGATACAGCTGACAAAATTCATAAACTGCCACAATAAAAAAGAACGCAAAAAGTGCAAGGAATGTATCTTTTGAAAATAAAATTGCACCAACTAATAGTGCAATGTATAAAATTCCCGACAGGGTGCGTTTTACGACTTCACTCATAGTTTAAAAATCTTCTAATAACAGCAGGTAAAAGTTTTTAGCCTGAATGCCGTATTGTAAAAAATCGTCGTTTTTACTTTCTTTAAAATGCTGCATTGTTGTAATATTCGTAGGTATTTCGTTGGCATACCTGATTTTTATATTGCGCAAACCATCGCTTTTAGAACGTGTAATCTGGCTAGCTTTTGCTACAACGATGATATTTTTTGGCAATTCATTTGGTTTGTAATGAATTAGTTGCTTTGACGAAAACAGTATAGATCCGTCTTGTGCAATTAAACTTTCGCAGCTAGTTAATAAAAATATAGGATTACTCGGATTTTTATAATTTAGTTTATTATCAGATAAAAAGTGTTGAAGTCCTTTTTCAAACGTTAAAGCTTCAATTTCAAACCAATCGTTTTCCTGTAAAATGCTTATAAAATTTTCTTCTAATTCTTCTTCATTTTCACAATATAAAAACTTGCCGCCGTTTACCTTAAAGTTATGCGTAAACTGTTCGTCGACAGGTGTTTCTTTTTCAGGCAGATACTTGCTTTCCTCATCATTATTATCTTGACGAGGTGAAGAAAAACTGCTTAAAAATTTTTTAAATATGTTCATTGGCAATTTTAAATATAAATTGGCATAATATATATTCAAAGATAAAAAAAAACTTGGTTTAACAGTAGGTTAAACCAAGTTTTTGTGCTGTATGCTAAAGTGTTCGTTTTAAATAACTTCAGACTCGTTTTCGGTAGTAACATCAATAACATTTTTGTTATCAAAGGCACGTTTTCCAAAAATATCTTCTAAATCTTCTCTAAATATAACTTCTTTTTCACAAAGTAAGTCAGCCAGTTGAATTAATTTATCTTTATTTTCTGTCAATAACGTAATTGCTCTTTGGTACTGACCTTCAATTAAACCTGAAATTTCTTTATCGATTAACTTCGCAGTTTCTTCTGAATAAGGTTTTGAGAAATTGTATTCGCTTTGACCCGATGAATCGTAAAAGGTAATGTTTCCTAACGAATCATTCAAACCGTAAATAGTAACCATTGCACGTGCCTGTTTGTTTACTTTTTCAAGATCGCTTAAAGCACCAGTTGAAATTTTATCGAAAATAACTTTCTCTGCAGCTCTACCACCCATTGTTGCACACATTTCGTCTAACATTTGCTCTGTACGTACAATCTGGCGCTCTTCTGGCAGATACCATGCAGCACCCAAACTCATACCACGAGGAACAATAGTTACTTTAACCAATGGCGCAGCGTGTTCTGTTAGCCAAGAAACGGTTGCATGACCAGCTTCATGTATCGCAATAGCGTACTTTTCTTCTGGTGTAATAATTTTGTTTTTCTTTTCTAATCCGCCAACAATACGGTCAACAGCATCTAAAAAGTCTTGTTTGTCAACAGCAGTTTTGCCTTTACGAGCTGCTGTTAAAGCTGCTTCGTTACAAACATTGGCAATATCTGCACCCGAAAATCCAGGAGTTTGTTTTGCTAGAAAATCAACATCAAGATTATCAACCTTTTTAATTTTCTTTAAATGAACTTCAAAAATTTGTTTGCGTTCGTTAACGTCTGGCAGATCTACATAAATTTGTCTGTCAAAACGTCCGGCACGCATTAAGGCTTTATCTAAAATTTCGGCGCGGTTTGTTGCTGCCAAAACAATAACATTTGTATTTGTACCAAAACCATCCATTTCGGTAAGTAGTTGGTTCAGTGTATTTTCACGTTCATCGTTCGATCCTGAAAAATTAGATTTTCCACGAGCTCTACCAATTGCATCAATCTCATCGATAAAAATAATGGCAGGCGATTTTTCTTTTGCTTGTTTGAATAAATCACGAACACGTGATGCCCCTACACCTACAAACATTTCTACGAAATCTGATCCTGATAACGAGAAAAACGGTACTTGCGCTTCACCAGCAACGGCTTTTGCTAATAAGGTTTTACCTGTTCCGGGAGGACCAACCAATAAAGCACCTTTTGGAATTTTACCCCCAATTGAGGTGTATTTTTCAGGATTCTTTAAAAATTCAACAATTTCCTGAATTTCTTCTTTTGCACCTTCTAAACCAGCAACATCGTTAAATGTTGTCCGAGTATCGTTCTTTTCATCAAATAAACGGGCTTTAGATTTTCCTATTGAAAAAATCTGACCACCGCCACCGCCACCAGATCCGCCACTCATTCTTCTCATCATAAAAATCCAAACTACAGGAATTAAGATGATTGGCAATAACGAGAAAAGGATACCGCTCCAATTGCTTTCTTTTTCGTTTGAAAACTCTTTAATTTTTCCTTCGTTAGATGCTTGAATTAATTTTTCTTCGAACAAATCTTTATTGGCAATTTCTACAACATAATCAGGACCGGAAGACATAGAGCTTAACAAAGTAGGCTTGCTTTCTTTTTGATGTTCTGCAGTCTTTTTTGCCGATTCATTCAAGAAAACTTGTGCTGAAGAGTTGTTAAAAACAACCTTTTCTACCTGATTACTGTCTAAATACTTATAAAATGTAGAAAGACCTATGGTTTTATCGCCTCCAAAACTGCCACCTCCTGTTGTAAGAGAAATAGCAAAGAGTATAAATATAATGCCACCATAAAGCATCCAAGGGTTGTACTTGGGCTTATTATTTACGGGATTTTTCATAAAATGGTTACTGTGTTGGTTGGTTTGAAGTTACCTGGGTAATTTTAGCATCGCCCCAAAGGTCTTCAATATTATAATATTCACGGGTTTCTTTTTGGAAGATATGCACCACAATGTTAATGTAGTCCATTAAAACCCAATTTGCCTGTTCGGTTCCTTCAACATGCCAAGGCTTGTCTTTAAGCTCTTTTGATACGGTGCGTTGAACTGCTCCTGAAATGGCATTAACCTGTGTGTTAGAATTTCCGTCGCATATCACAAAATAATCACAGGCAGTATTTTCTATGGCTCTTAAGTCTAAAATGGTAATGTTTTCTCCTTTTACGTTTTCTATTCCTTCAATAATTAAGGCCAATAAAGCCTCATTGTTTTTTTTGTTTTCGCTCATGTAAATATTTTGTACTTTAATTATTGCAAATTTATTAAATTGTATTGTCTTATAAATTAATTTTGTCCTAAAGATAGTATTTATAATGTATTTAATCAAACTCAATGCCACATCTTCTACAAACGATTTTTTAAAGAAGCTTGCTGCCTATACCGATTTAACTGATTTTACAGCTGTTTGGGCCGATGTACAATTGCAGGGAAAAGGACAAATGGGAAGTGTTTGGGTTACCGAAGATGCTAAAAACCTTACATTTAGTGTATATTTGAAGGAAAAAACTACCACTGCTGATAATCTGTTTACACTGAACGTTGTGGTTGTAAATGCTGTATTAAAGGCTTTGAATTCTTTAAATTTAACGAATATTTATGTAAAATGGCCTAACGACATTTTGTCATACAACAAGAAGATTGCAGGCATTTTAATTGAAAATAACATCCATGCCAATGGCAGTGTAAGTTCTGTAATAGGAATTGGAATTAATTGTGAACAGACAAATTTTGACGGATTTCCGCAAGCATCGTCTATTTTAAAGCAATATGGGATCACGCCAGATCGTTTACAATTACTTACTATGATAGTTGATAACATCAAAATGAGTTTAACTGGTTTGGAAACTCAGGCAGATGATGAATGGAATTTTTATCACAACCATTTATTTAGAAAAGATACCGTAAGCACTTTTGAAAGTAAAGACGGAACGTTATTCAACGGAATTATAAAAGAAGTAAATCGTCATGGTCAGCTGGTTTTACAGCTAGAAAATGACGATTTAAAGTGTTATAATTTAAAAGATATTAAGTTGAAATATTAATCTGCAGGAACAAACTTTATAGAAATAGAATTCATGCAATAACGTTCTCCGGTAGTATCTTTCGGTCCGTCATCAAAAACATGACCTAGATGACCATCGCATTTTGCACAAGTGACTTCGGTTCGTACCATTCCGTGAGTTGTATCTTTTGTGTAAATTACCGATCCTTCAATAGCTTGATCAAAAGACGGCCAACCGCACGAAGAATCAAATTTTGCATCAGAATTAAAAAGTTTGTTTCCGCAAGCGGCACAAACGTAAGATCCTTTTTCAAAAAAATCATTGTATTTTCCACTAAAAGGTCTTTCTGTACCTTTTTCGCGTAAAATGTAATATTCTTCGGGCGTAAGTTTTTCTTTCCAATCTTTCTCTGTCATAGTTTTTGTTGTTTGGGTTTGTGCATTGGCATTGTGTTCTTTACAGCTTATAAATTGTACACATAAAAATATCCAAAATATTTTAACTGGTAACAAACTGTACGATTTTTTCAATAACTTTCTCATCTCCTAAAATTTTTCTGTGTCCTAATCCTGTTGTTATTAATAATTCGTTGTTTTTTAGATTTTTAGAAATTGCTTCGGCTGCCGTAAAAGGCACGTCTTTATCATTTTTATCGTGAATGATTAAAACCGGAACGTTTACTTTTAAAGCTTGATCTGCAACATCATAATTAGTCATTTTGTCGTTGTATTTTCTTTCGAACAAATTAATTAATATCGGCGTTAATTTTTGTTTCATTCCAATAGTTGCTAAAAAATCCTCGGTAATGGCTTTGGTTGTATTTCCGCTACCAATAATGACTGCTTTGCTTGCTTGCAAACCTCTGCCTAAAGAATTCATTACACTCATACCACCTAACGAATGACCAATCATAATATCGAAACCATTGTATTTCTTATCCAATTCAAAAACAGCTTCAATAAAATGTTTCATATTCGCGGTCGTTTTAAGACTTTTTCCATGACCGGGAGCATCAAAACTTACAATGGTATAATTTAATTCTTTAAAAGCTTTTGCAATAGATACCAATTGGGTTCCGCGACCATTCCAACCGTGAACAAGCAATACTTTTTTAGGTCCGAATTTATTCTCGTAAACCACGATCTCTTTTCCGCTTTCTGGTAAGATTAATTTCGATTTATGCGAAACTTCGTACATTTTCTGTTCGCGCTTCGGCATTTTGTATTTAATAGGTGTTTCAAACAATTTTAAAGCAAATGCAGCTGCCATATTTTTGTTCAATGTTTGTAAAACCTTCGATGTATTTTTAATATAACGTGGAACTTCTAAAACTTTTTCTTGTTTTTGTGCCATATTTTTTACTTTTGTAAACAAAGTTAAAAGGTATTCTTGGGAATATTTTATAATTTTAGAAAAATTTAAAGATTATTTAGCTATGAAAAAGGTATTAGTATTATGCAGCGTGGCAGCTTTAATGCTGGCGTGTGCTACAAACCCGTTAACGGGAAAGAAAGGATTGGCGTTAACAAATGAAAACGAACAGTTAATTCCGGCGGCTTATCAGCAATATACAACCTTTTTAAAGGAGAATAAAGTTGTTACAGGAACTGCAGACGCAACAAAAGTGCAGAATGTTGGAGCCAAAATTAAAGATGCAGCCGTAAAGTGGATGACATCTAGAGGATTTCAAGATCAAATTGCCAGTTATAAATGGGAATATAAATTGATTCAAAGTAAAGACATTAATGCATGGTGTATGCCAGGCGGAAAAATCGCCGTATTTACCGGAATTATGCCAGTTACGAAAGACGAAGCAGGTTTGGCAACAGTTATGGGGCACGAAGTTGCGCATGCTTTGTTAAGCCACAGTCGTAAACGTATGGATAAAGCAATGATTCAGGCTGGTATTGCTCAAGGATTAGGTTCGGCAACATCTGGCAGTTCGGCTGCAGTTCAGCAAGGGTTAGGATTATTATACGGAACAGGATCAAACTTGGCAATGTTAGCATACGGCAGATCCGATGAATCAGAAGCAGATCGTTTAGGATTGATTTTAATGGCAATTGCAGGATATAATCCTGATAATGCTACTTCTTTCTGGCAAAGAATGTCAGCTCAAGGCGGCAGTAAAACGCCAGAGTTGTTAAGTACGCACCCAAGTGATAAAACGCGTATTGCAGATATTCAGAAATTAATTCCCGAAGCAAAGGCAGAAGCAGCTAAATTTGGCAAAAAATATTAACTTCATATAAAAGGCGGTTGAAAAACTGCCTTTTATTTATTCTCTATGAAAACACATATAAAAGGCGAAAAAAAAGTTCTTAACGCATGGGCTTTTTACGATTGGGCAAATTCTGTATATGCCCTTGTAATATCATCTTCTATTTTTCCGCTTTTTTACGGAGCCTTGTTTAGGTTAGAAGATAAAGAATCTGCTTCGTTTTTTGGGATTGATACCCCAAGCGAATCTATTATAAGCTATGTTACCGCCATTGGATTTTTAATAATAGCTTTTATTTCGCCACTTTTATCAGGTGTTGCAGATTATTTAGGTAATAAAAAGTTTTTTTTGAAGTTGTTTTGTTTCATAGGATCCATTTCTTGTATGATGCTTTACTTTTTCGATTTAAACAACCTATATATAAGTCTGTTCTTTTATATGATGGCGTTGATTGGTTTCTGGGGAAGTTTGGTTTTCTACAATTCATATCTGCCCGATATTGCTTATCCTGAACAACAAGATGCCGTTTCTGCAAAAGGATATTCGTTAGGATACATTGGTTCGGTAATATTACTGATTATTAACCTTGCAATGGTTATGAAAAGTGAAATTTTCGGCTTTGACGGACCTATGCAAGCAATGAAGTTTTCTTTCGTTTTGGTCGGAATTTGGTGGTTAGGTTTCAGTCAGATATCATACAGATTGTTACCTAATTTCAGAAATTCAAAAAAGATCAGTACACAAGCATTCTTTTCAGGTTTCAGAGAATTAAAACGAATTTTTAAAGAATTAAAGCAATATCCTGTTTTAAAAGGATATTTAGGTGCTTTCTTTGTTTACAGCATGGCAGTTCAAACGGTTATGATTATCGCTGCATATTTTGGAGAGAAAGAAGTTCAGTGGGAAGACGATGATCAGCGACAAATGGGATTGATAGTTAGTATTCTTCTTATTCAATTGATTGCAGTAGTTGGCGCAATTCTAACATCGAAATTATCAAAACGAATAGGAAATATTAATGCGTTAATAGTTATTAATACCGCTTGGATTTTTATCTGTATATGTGCCTATTTTGTTGTAAAACCTACAAGTTTCTACATAGTTGCAGCAATGGTTGGTCTGGTAATGGGAGGAATTCAGTCATTATCGAGATCAACGTATTCAAAATTACTTCCCGAAACTACAGATACAACCTCGTTTTTTAGTTTTTATGATGTTACCGAAAAAATAGGAATAGTAATAGGAATGCTTATTTACGGAGTGATAGCTCAAATTACAGGGAAAATGCAAAATGCTATTTTATTTTTAGTCGTGTTTTTTGCAATCGGAATTTTTTTGTTGATTAGAACAGCAAAAAAAGAAGTTATTAGTTAAAATGAATAATATTTTTACAAATACTTTCATATGTAAAAAAAATAATTTTATATTTGGATAAATTTAACATTCTTACTAAATCTTATGAGAAAATTAAAATATATTTTGGCATCAGTAGTTTTATCGGCTGGATTTGCATCATGTGAAACAGAACCTATTGATGAAAAAGTAAAGGATGATAGTTTAACGGGTAAACCAATACTTAGTTTCGATCTAAACGCTAAAGAAACGGTTGTAACAGACAGGGTAACAGTAGGTTTTAATGGAAATGCTATTACAATAAATGCACGTTTATCATTAGTAAATCACGAAAACGTTTCAAACCCTGAATTGCGTTATAAAGCGGCTAACCTTACAATTATGTACAGTTCTTTCGTTGTAGGAAATTTTCCTACAGTTTTAAGTATCGATAATCCTAGTAATTATACTAGTGCTGCTATTTTGGATGTTCAGGAAATGGTACCAGATGAAGAAGAAGAAGGCAAATTTAACAGAGTTTGGGTTCAATATAGTACAGCAAATGCTGAAGAAAATCAAAACGCAGGTTATGGAAACATTACTCGTATAAATGATGTAGCAAGATACATGAATGGAAATTTTGATTATCTTCTTATTCCAAGTGAAATTGAAGATGAAGAAATTGATTTAACTTTAGAACCACAAAGAATTACAAAAGGTAATTATAATTACTTACCTTATTAATATCAAAACGCCTTACAATTGTAAGGCGTTTTTTATTGGCATAAATATTGAAACATTAAGTACTTAGTTAGAAATACATACGAACTTAATGTTTTAAAATGTTATTTATCTTTTATAATGACATTTTGACTTATAAAATATTTATGTCACACGAAAAAATCATATCATTAGACAATTTGTCACTTCAAGATTTAGATTCAAATGCAGAATTTATTCCGTTGTTTTCTCAAGAAGACGAAGAGGCAATGAACAAAGAAGAAATCCCTACAGAACTTAGCATATTACCTTTACGTAACATGGTTTTGTTTCCGGGGGTTGTAATTCCTATTACGGCAGGTCGCGACAAATCTATCAAATTAATTAACGAAGCTTTAGAAGGAAATAAAACAATTGGGGTTGTTGCGCAGCTTAACGAGGATGTTGAAGTTCCCGGCGGGAATGACGTGTACCGATTTGGTACCGTAGCAAAGATTTTAAAGACTCTTAAATTGCCCGACGGTAACATTACCGTAATCTTACAAGGTAAAAAGCGTTTTGCAATTGATGAAATTATTCAAGAAGATCCGTATTTAAAGGCAAAAGTTGTTGAAGCAGAAGACGCAAAGCCCGATGCTAACGATTTAGAGTTCAAAACAATCATCGAAACCATTAAAGAAACGGCGCAGGAAATTGTTCGCGAAAATCCGAATATTCCTTCTGAAGCTGCTTTTGCGCTTAAAAATATAGAAAGCGATTCGTTTTTGGTAAACTTTGTTTCGTCAAATCTTAATCTTGATGTTGCAGATAAACAAGCACTTTTAGAGAAGAACGATTTAAAGGAACGTGCGTTGGAAACCCTTCGCAGAATGAATACCGAACTTCAGAAACTGAATTTAAAGAACGATATTCAAACCAAAGTCCGTATAGATTTAGATCAGCAGCAAAAAGAATATTTCCTACATCAGCAGATAAAAACCATTCAGGAAGAATTGGGCGGCGTTTCGCATGAGCAGGAATTCGAAGAAATGCGCACAAAAGCGAAATCTAAAAAGTGGGATACTAAAATTAAGGAGCATTTTGATAAGGAATTAAGCAAAATGCAGCGAATGAATCCGCAGGTTGCAGAATTTTCGATTCAAAGAAATTACCTGGAACTTTTATTGGAATTACCTTGGAACGAATATACAAAAGATAAATTCGATCTTAAAAACGCGAAAAAAATTTTAGATAAAGATCATTACGGATTGGAAGATGTTAAGCGTCGTGTAATTGAACACATGGCAGTTTTAAAACTTCGAAACGATATGAAATCGCCAATTTTGTGTTTGTATGGTCCGCCGGGTGTTGGTAAAACATCTATCGGAAAATCGGTTGCAAAAGCATTAGGTCGTGAGTATGTTCGTATTTCGTTAGGTGGTTTACGTGACGAAGCTGAAATTCGCGGACACCGTAAAACCTATATCGGAGCTATGCCGGGTAGAATCATTCAATCGATCAAAAAGGCAAAAACATCAAATCCTGTGTTTGTTTTAGATGAAATCGATAAACTTTCAAGCAGTAATCAGGGCGATCCGTCAAGTGCAATGTTAGAAGTTTTAGATCCTGAACAAAACAAAGAATTCTATGATAATTTCGTAGAATTGGGCTTCGATCTTTCAAAAGTAATGTTCATTGCAACATCAAACAGCTTAAACACCATTCAGCCTGCGTTGTTGGATCGTATGGAAGTTATTGAAATGAACGGTTATACTATTGAAGAAAAAACCGAGATTTTAAGACAACATTTGCTTCCAAAACAATTGAAGGAACACGGTTTAGATGCAAAAATAATCAGCATTTCTAAAAAGGTTATGGAATTTATCGTTACCAAATATACGCGTGAATCGGGTGTACGTAGGTTAGATAAAGAAGTTGCGACTATTGTACGAAATATTGCAAAATCGATTGTTTTAGAAGAAGAATTCAACGAAAAACTGACCGAAGAAGATATCATTAAAATTTTGGGCGCGCCTAAATACGATTATGATAAATATGAAAGTAACGATGTTGCCGGTGTAGTTACAGGTTTGGCTTGGACACGCGTTGGTGGTGATATTTTGTTTATAGAATCGATACTTTCTGAAGGAAAAGGAACGCTTACAATGACCGGAAATCTGGGTAATGTAATGAAAGAATCGGCAACGATTGCTTTGGAATACATTAAATCGAACAGTAATTTGTTTGGAATTGATGTAAAGGTGTTCGATAAATACAAAATTCACGTACACGTTCCGGAAGGTGCAACGCCTAAAGACGGTCCGTCTGCAGGTATTGCCATGCTAACATCAATGGTTTCCAGTTTTACTCAACGTAAAATCAAGAAAAATGTAGCTATGACGGGTGAAATAACCTTACGTGGAAAAGTGCTTCCGGTGGGTGGTATCAAAGAAAAAATACTGGCTGCAAAACGCGCAAACATTAAAGAAATTATTCTTTGTAAAGAAAATAAACGCGATATCGATCAAATAAAACATGAATATTTAACAGGATTAACGTTTCATTACGTTGATAAAATGACCGAGGTTATTGACTTGGCATTGACAAATCAAAAGGTTAAAAACGCAAAAGAGCTTACGGTTAAAGAGGCTTAATTGAAATATAAATTGATTACGAATAGCTAATGCAGAAATGTATTAGCTATTTTTGTTATTTTTAGAAAATAAATTTGACACTATGAAAAATATTCTATTGAGAATGCTTATAATTTTTAGTCTAACAACATATAGTCAAACAAAACATTCCTATATAACAAGAAAAAGTGATTCAATTGATTTTTGTAAACCAGCAGATAATTTAATTGGAAAGAAGTTTAAGATTTATCATAATGGTGGTGTGTATTCAAATGCTAATGGTGAAAAATCTACAGCATTTGATTGGGAAGATGATAAAGTAAAAATTACAGCAGGGAAATCTCACTGGGGCAATTATGAGCCACAAACAGGAGAAATAGGAGAATTAGTTCAAATTAGAAAAACAAAATATAATGATATTGTTTATATATTGAAAATCAATGAACATTATGTTCCAATAGGTTGTTGGTATATAATACAAGCTAGTAATTTAAGTGAGGATGAACTTTATAAAGAACGATGGGATAAAGTTTTTGCTTATGGTGATGGCGCTTGTAATTTTAAGAAGTATGGCTTTAATGATGTTGGTAATCGGGCAGGGATTTTTGATATCGATCGACTATCAGAAAAATTAGCATGTGATCTAAAAACTAGAGGAATTGATACAGTTATGTTAGTTAAAAAAATTTACGATGATGGCTCTACTCCTAATGAAATGGCATTTGTTTTCTGGATTGAAAATGAAAAAAATTATAGGAAAATTTTTAAAAACAATGAAGATCACAATCCTACTGAATCAGAAATTGAAGAATATGAATGGACAGATATTTTGCGTTATTATAATGAAAAAGTTAAAGGTACTGAAATAATTTTTCCAGATTACGCTTTAAATCACTTCACAAATCTAATAGTTCAACTTTACCAAAAAGATGAATTTTATAGTTTTGGAATGCAACTATTAATTCATAAAAAGTTTGAAGAACTACCAAATGTTAAGTTTATAAGATATTTAGAGAATAGACTTGATATTAAAGACAGAGAACGTTTAAAGTTTTTAACAGAATAAATTTCTACACGAAAACATACCAATTTTTTTATTCTGTCGTTATAAAGTTATATATTCGTTTTCATGTAATTCAACTAAACATGCGTAAACTATTAACCTTAGTTTCTTTAATAACATTAACAACCGCAACTGCACAGGTAGGCGGTAAAAACGCTTATCAGTTTTTACAAATGCCCACATCGCCCAAACAAGCGGCGTTAGGTGGCAGCAACGTAACCATAACGGGCAACGAAGTAAATCAGGTACTATACAATCCGGCATCGTTAAACGACGAAATGAACAACATGCTGGCAGTGAATTTTGGTAGGTATTACGGCGATACAAGTTTGGGATCGGCAGCTTATGCACACAAATTTAAAAACGGACGCAACTTTCATGTGGGCGTTACCTTTTTAAATTACGGATCTATCGATGGTTACGATGAAAACGGTATCACAACCGGATCTTTCTCGGGTAACGATATCGCAGTTTCAGTTGGTTACGCGCATCCTTTTCAAGATACCAATTTTTCGGTCGGAGCAAACATCAAAGCAATTTCATCAACTTTAGAAAGCTATAATTCGTTTGCTGTTGCAGCAGATATCGGTGGTTTGTATAATGATCCCGAAACAGGTTGGGCTGTAGGTTTAACTGCTAAAAATTTAGGCGGACAATTATCAAGCTACGAAGATACGCGCGAAAGTTTACCGTTCGAAGTTGTTTTGGGTTTCAGTAAATTATTAGAAAATGTGCCAATTCGCTGGCATTTAACGTTAGATAATTTACAGAAATGGGATATATCTTTCTCAAATCCAAACCGTTCGCAAGTCGATCTTGAAAATAACGTTACCGAAGAAAAAGTTGGTTTCGGTAATAATCTTATGCGACACGTAGTGGTTGGTATCGAACTGTTTCCCGAAAAAAACTTCAACATTCGTTTAGGTTACAACTTTAAAAACGGCGAAGAAATGAAGCTGGTAGAACAACGCAGTTTTGCAGGATTTACCGCAGGTTTCGGCTTGCAGGTAAAACGCTTTAGAATTGAATACGCATACAACCGCTTTACATTGGCAGGAAACACCAATTTGTTTGGCTTATCGGTTAAACTGTAATATTTTTGCAGATAAAATAAATTGTCTTGAAAAAAATAACCATAGCTATTGATGGTCATTCATCAACTGGGAAAAGCACGCTGGCAAAACAGCTGGCAAAAGCCTTAAATTATATTTATATAGATACTGGTGCCATGTACCGCGCTGTAACCTTGTTTGCCATGCAGCAAGGTTTTATTACTTCTGATTCTTTTGATGCCGACCAATTGGTCGCTAATTTAAATCATGTTTTTTTATCGTTTAAGTTTAATGAAGGTTTGGGTTTTGCCGAAATTTATTTGAACGATGAAAATGTGGAAGACAAAATCAGATCGATCGAAGTATCGAATTTTGTAAGTAAAATTGCCGAAGTCTCTGCCATTAGAACAAAATTGGTTCAACAGCAAAAAAAATATGGCATTGACAAAGGTGTTGTAATGGATGGTCGGGATATTGGAACCGTTGTTTTTCCCGATGCTGAATTAAAAATCTTTATGACGGCTTCGGCTGAAATCAGAGCAGAACGCAGATTTTTAGAAATGCAGGAAAAATCTGCTAACATTACTTTTGATGAGGTGCTAAAAAATGTTGTTGAACGCGATAAAATTGATTCAAGTCGAGAAGATTCTCCTTTAATTGTTGCTGAAAATGCAGTAATGATCGATAATTCAAACCTGAATAAAGAACAACAGTTCAACATGATTTTAGATTTGGCACACAAAGCCATAAATGCTGTTTAGGCTTTTTTCTTACCGTTAAAAATTAATACTTTTACACACTTTTTATTCAAAACGATACAAATGGGCATAAAATCGAAACTAATAGCCATGAATTTCCTGCAATTTTTTGTTTGGGGAGCCTGGTTAATAACAATTGGTAATTATTGGTTTGGTGATAAACAGTGGGATGGAACCCAATTCGGAGCCGTTTTTGGAACCATGGGTATAGCATCTATTTTTGTGCCTACACTTACCGGAATTATCGCCGATCGTTGGATAAATGCCGAACGTTTGTATGGTTTGCTACATATTTTTTATGGTTTCGTGTTATTTTATCTTCCGCAGGTAGATAATCCATCTTCTTTTTTCTATGTGATGCTTTTGGCAATGTGTTTTTACATGCCAACTATTGCGTTGAATAATTCTATATCGTACACCATTTTAAAAAATAAAGGATTCGATGTTATTAAAGATTTTCCGCCGGTACGTGTTTGGGGAACTGTTGGATTTATTGCTGCCATGTGGTTGGTGAATTTAACAGGGAATAAAGCAACCGCAGGTCAATTTTATATAGCTGGAGTTTCAGCAGTATTGTTGGGTTTGTATGCGTTCACACTACCTAAATGTCCGCCACAGCGATTAATCGATAAAAATGCCCCTTTAACAGAACAGTTGGGTTTGAATGCCTTTAAATTGTTTGGAAACTACAAAATGGCGTTATTCTTTATTTTCTCTATGTTTTTGGGTGGCGCTTTACAGCTAACGAATGCTTATGGCGATGTTTTTATTGATGAATTCAAGCATTTTCCGCAATATGCAGATTCGTTTGTAGTGAAATATTCCACTATTATTATGTCGGTTTCTCAAATATCTGAAACGTTGTTTATTTTGGCAATTCCGTTTTTCCTGAAACGATACGGAATCAAAAAAGTAATGCTTATTTCAATGCTGGCTTGGGTTTTACGATTTGCGTTATTTGCCTACGGAGATCCTGCAACAGGTTTGTGGATGATCCTTTTCTCGTGTATTGTGTACGGAATGGCGTTTGATTTCTTTAATATTTCGGGATCATTGTTTGTTGAAACCAACACAAATGCTAAAATTCGTTCATCGGCTCAAGGATTGTTTATGATGATGACCAATGGTTTTGGAGCAGTTATAGGAAGCAATGTTGCCGGGTGGGTAATTGATAAATACTTCACAAAATCGTTTACATCGGTTACAGATTTGGCTACAGAGCTAAACACCACAGCAGATAATCCGACATTCTTAACCATTTTAAAAGATTCTTTTAGAGTAAATATTGTTGAAAACGGAGTGTTAAGCAACGAAGTTTTCGTGAAAGATTGGCAAGGTATCTGGCTTACATTTGCGGCTTATTCTTTTGTAGTTGCTATTTTGTTTGCGTTGTTTTTTAAACACAAGCACAACCCGAACGAAATTAAAAATATATAAAAAAAACGGAAACTTTAAGTTTCCGTTTTTTTTATGATAATTGATAGAATTTGTAATTCCGACGAAGGAGAAATCTAATCTTTAAATTATTGAATGACTTATAAAAATAAATGCGTCAAAGTATAAATAAGCAAACCAACAAGCCCACCAACCAACGTTCCGTTTATGCGAATGTATTGTAAATCTTTACCAACTTCCAATTCCATTTTTTCGCTTAATTCGGTTCCATCCCATTTTTGAACGGTGTTTGTAATGATCTTTCCGACTTCATTACTGTTTTTTAATACCATTTTATAAACGTACTGTCGGGCATATTTGTCGATATTCTCCTGCATTGTTTGATCTTCCCTAAAACTCACGATCATTTGCTGGATATTCTGTTTTATGTACTGATTAAACGTAGCATTACGGTCGCTCAATTTCTCAAGCATATCTTCTTTCAGTCGCAGCCAGATATCTTTCGTATACTCGTATAATTTTTCTTTTGTAATGAATTCTTCTTTAATTTGATCGAACTTCTCATGCCAATCATCTTTTTCGTTCAAATCTTCCACCACTTGATACAATTTTAAAGTAACCGATTTTCTAATATCATGATTTGGATTCTTTTCAATTTCTTCAATAAAAGTAGTAATACCCGAAATTAGTTGGTTTGTAACCGATTTTCCACCGATCAAACCTAATATTGGTTGTTTTTCTACGACTTTCTTATAAATCAGCTCACGGTTATTTTCAACGTAATGTTGAGCCTGTGGCAAAATAATATTCAACAAACGATCGTGTTCGTTTTGTTCCAAAAGGTAGAGGAGGGAAGTAGCTGCTAACTTTTCCAGTCTGATTTCGCTTGTAAGTTCAAAACCTTTAGTTGCTAGAAATTCAGCGATAGATTCGTCATCCAAATTACTAATGATACGCTGAATAATTTTACTGCATTCGTTATGAATAAGCTGTTGATTTTTGTCTTTAGAAAGCCAGTCGTTTAAATATTCACTGATTGATAGTTTATCAATGTACGGACGAATAGTATCAGCAGTCAGGAAATTTGTGCTGACAAAGTTTCCTAAATTCTCACCTAACGAATCTTTATTGTTTGTGATAAGGTTTGTGTGCGGAATTTTTATACCTAACGGATATTTAAACAATGCGGTAACTGCAAACCAGTCTGCCAATGCACCAACCATTCCGGCTTCTGAAAACGCCCGAACATATTCCATCCACTTTTGCGGATTGTTTTTTAAAAGATACATCATTAAAACATAAACAACTGCCATAAGTATAAACAAGCCTGTTGCTAACATTTTATGTTTTTTTAGTTGACTTTTTTTTAGCTGATCGTTCATGATTTATATTTTAATGAAGCTACGATTTTTGAGTGAATATTCAAATTAAATTTTTTGCAAATCATTTAGTTCAAGATTTAATTAACTTGTTTTTTTTGGAAATACTTGTCGTATTTATATATTATGATTTTTTGTTTTAATTGTTTCAATATCTAAAATAAAATATTAATCATTATAATTATTTGTAAACAATTTTTAATGTATATATTGAATTTTATGTTTAAATAAAGTTGTTTTATTATATGATAATCAATTTATTATATTTTAAAATAGATTTTATTTATATGTTAATTTTAGATATTTTATAAAAGCTGTCTAATATAGTTATTTCAAAAAAAAATAGATTATTATTTTTATAAAATAAAAAAATCGCACTAAATATTTAGTGCGATTTTAAATATAGTTTTAAATTATTTTAGATACTTGGAACATTAACTTGTTCGTCAGCTTCAGCTTCATAATCTATAGAATCAAAGTTAAATCCAAATAAATTAAAGAAGTCATTTCTGTATCCTTCAATATCCGAAATCTGATTTAAATTTTCAGTAGTTGCTTCTTTCCATAATTTGTCAACTTCCTGCTGAACATCTTCACGCATTTCCCAATCATCAATTCTAATTCTACCTTCAGCATCTAACGGAATCGTTCCATCAGCAGTATATAATCGGTCATTGAATAAACGGTACATTTGCTCTATCGTTCCTTCATGAATACCTTTTTCTTTCATTACTTTATACAAAAGCGAAATGTAAAGTGGCACCACAGGAATTGCAGAGCTTGACTGCGTTACCAACGCCTTGTTGACAGAAACATAAGCTTCTCCGTTAACACCGCTTAAAATGTTGTTTATTGTCGATGCCGTAGCTTCTAAATCATTTTTCGCCTGACCAATTGTTCCGTTTCGGTAAATTGGGAATGTTAATTCAGGTCCGATATACGAATAAGCAACCGTTTTAACTCCATCAGCTAAAACTCCAGCTTTTTGTAAATCTTCCATCCAGAATTTCCAATCTTCACCGCCCATTACAGCAATGGTATTATCGATGTCTTCCTGACTTTCAATTGGATTAATAGTGATATCTGAAACAACACCTGTATGAAAATCAACAGTTTTATTAGAAAATGTCTGTCCGATTGGTTTTAAAACCGATGCATACGCGACACCTGTTTTTGGATGCGTTCGGCGTGGTGATGCCAAACTGTAAACAATTAAATCAACCGTTCCTAAATCTTTCTTAATTAATTCAATAGTTTGCTGTTTAATTTCATCAGAAAACGCATCTCCGTTGATCGATTTTGCATACAAACCTGCATTTTGCGCTTCTTTTTCAAAAGCAGCAGAATTATACCAACCTGCGGTTCCTGGTTTGCCTTCGGCAGCGGGTTTTTCAAAGAAAACACCAATTGTTGCAGCACCCGAACCAAAAGCCGCTGCTATACGCGAAGAAATTCCAAAACCGGTTGAAGCACCAATTACTAAAACTTTCTTTGGTCCGTTTTTAATTTCGCCTTGTGATTTAACATAATCAATTTGATTTTTAATGTTAACCGCCGTTCCGTCTGGGTGCGATGTTAAACAAATAAAACCTCTTGTTCTTGGTTTAATAATCATTTTGCTATATTTTAATTTATTTTGAATCTTGTTTTAAACATCAAATTTAACTATTTATATCTTATTTTAAAATTATATTTTCTACGTAAAACAGATGTGATATCAATTGATTTCTGGAAAGATTTTATTGCATTTTTGGCATGATAAATCATTTTTAACATCATAATTTCTTTATAAATAAATATTTTGTTGCATTTTTTGTAACTTTAGGTTTGAATAATTATAAATATTTGCGCTATGAAAAAGAATTTTAGTTTTATTCCCGTTTTTATGTTGCTTGGAATTTTCTCTTGCAACGATGACAATTCTACCAAACCCGAAGAAACTGTTCCGTTGGGTGATCCGGTTGAAACACAGCAGCCAAACACCAATTACAAACCTGCTTTTGAAGGGCAAACCCGTATTGGAAGTGTAAAAACAACAACCAATCTTAAAATTGATGTTATTGCTACAGATTTAGTTAGTCCGTGGGCAATTGTTGCAATGCCAAATAACAATTTGTTAGTAACTCAAAAAGGTGGCTCCATGAAGATTTTTTCTGAAACCGGAACAATGATGACCGAAGTTTTAGGATTTCCTGCGGTTGATGCCAGTGGACAAGGAGGAATGTTGGATGTTGCGTTGGATCCTGATTTTGCATCGAACAGAATGATTTATTGGTCGTTTTCTGAATCATTTGGTAATGGAAATCTGACATCAATTGCAAAAGGAAAATTATCTTCAGATGAAAAATCAATTGAAAACCCAACAGTAATTTACAGAGCAGAACCTTCGTACAACGGAAGTTTACATTACGGAAGCCGTTTAGCTTTTGACGATGCCGGAAATTTATACGCAACCACAGGTGAAAGATCTGATTTGGCTACACGTCCGCAAGCTCAACAATTAGACAAAGCTTTGGGTAAAATTGTACGAATTACGAAAAATGGTCAGCCGGTTTCGGGAAATCCGTTTATGTCAACTGCAAATGCAAAACCTGAAATATATTCGTACGGACATAGAAATCCACAAGGTTTGGCGTTTCATCCCGTTACAAAACAATTGTGGGAATCGGAGTTCGGAGCCAGAGGCGGTGATGAAATTAATTTTATCGAACCCGGTAAAAATTACGGTTGGCCGGTTATTTCGTATGGTTTAGAATACAATGGAAACAAAATAGGCGAAGGAATTACCCAAAAAGAAGGTATGGAACAGCCCGTTTATTATTGGGATCCGTCGGTATCGCCAAGCGGAATGGATTTTTATACCGGAAATGCAGTTCCAGAATGGCAACATAATCTGTTTGTGGGTGCTTTAAGCGGTCAGCATATTATTCGTTTGGTAATTAAAAACAATAAAGTAGCGGGCGAGGAACGCTTGCTAGCAGACAAAGGTGAACGGTTCCGTGATGTATTGGCATCGCACCAAAATCAATCACTTTACGCGGTTACCGATAGCGGTAAGATTTACAGAATCAGTAAAAATTAACTATAAAAAAGCAATCTGTGAAGATTGCTTTTTTATTCAATATCCTTATCCATAATATCCGAAAGATATCTGTTTTCTAAAACTTGTAACAACGCGTCGCGCGCATCCTGAAAAATACCTCGTAACCCACAGGTTTCTTCACAACAATCATCGCACGTTGCATAAAAATTCAAACTTACACACGGCAACATAGCTAAAGGTCCGTTTACAACTCGTATAATTGATGAAACTTTTGTTTTGCTTGGATCGTCAGACAATGTGTAACCACCAAATCTACCTCGGTGACTCGTTAAAAAACCTGCTTTTTTCAGTTCATGAAAAATATTTTCTAAAAAAGCCTGCGGAATTTTTTTCTCTTTAGAAATGGTACTCATAAGCACGGGACCACCAGCCTGATTCTTTGCCAGGTAACCCAAAGCCTTTAAAGCGTATTTCGATTTTTGTGATAGCATATACAAAATTGTCTGTTTACAAAATTAACAATAATTTATTAGTAATAAACTTTGCAATTTAGTATATAAAAAAATCGAACATTACGTTCGATTTTTTTTGCTGAATACTACCTGTAAAATAAAGCCAATAATTATTACTGCGAATACACCAATTGGGTTTAACCACAGATAACTTATTACATCTAAATAATAGATATAAATAACCAAAAGTTGTGCTAATAGCGCACCCCAAAAAGTAGCTTTTGCTTTAATATATTTAAAAAAGAAGGCTATCAGGAAAATACCTAAAACGGTTCCGTAGAAAATAGATCCTATGATGTTTACCAGCTGAATTAAATTTTCAAACAAGGTAATTACACATGCTGCCAAAATACAGATGATTCCCCAGAAAATAACCAGATATTTAGTTACTTTTAAATAATGGGTTTCAGATAAATTAGGTTTGTAGGTTTTGTAAATATCAATTGCTGAACTTGATGCTACTGCATATAATCCCGAAGCGGAACTTGACATAGCTGCCGAGAAGATCATCGCCAATAAAAATCCGATAATTCCATGTGGCAGGTAGTTCAATATAAAATAGATAAATACATAATCTTTATCGTTTGTTTCGGCTTTACTATCAACTTTTGTAATAATATCACGTGCATTTTGTCGCAACTGAACTTCGTTTTCATTTAAAGTAACCAGTTTTTCTTCTAACATTTCATTCTCGAAGCCTTGGTTTAACTGCCCAGTATAAATCTGTGTAACTTCTTTCTTTTCGTTCAATAAATCTTTAAGCTCAATTTCTAAATTTCGATATTCCGCTTGATATTCAGAATTTAAAACCTTTGATGTATTCACCGGATTAAAATGTAGCGGCGCCTGATAAAAATGGAAAAAGATAAAAACCATTACACCAACCAACAGAATAAAAAACTGCATCGGCACTTTTAAAATTCCGTTCATTAATAAGCCCATCTGCGTTTCTTTGATGCTTTTTCCAGAAAGATATCGACCAACCTGCGACTGATCGGTTCCAAAATAAGCCAGCATTAAAAAGAAACCTGCTGTTAAACCATTCCAAAGCGTATATGTTTCAGTAAAATCGGTAGAGAAATTAAGCAGTTCTAACTTTCCTTCGATCTTTGCTACATTAAAAACGTTTACAAAATTTACTTCTTCGGGTAATCGGAACAAAATAATAAAAAACGTTAAAAACATTCCTGCCATTATCACGAAAGCCTGCTGTTTTTGTGTGATGTTCAATGCTTTTGTCCCACCAAAATACGTGTAAAATATAATTACGATACCAATTGATACAATGATAAACGTTAAATCCCAATTTAAGATCGACGATAAAATAATTGCCGGAGCATAAATGGTGATTCCTGTTCCGATGCTTCGCTGAATTAGGAAAATAACCGAAGCCAAAGTCCGAGTTTTTAAATCGAAACGTTCTTCTAAAAATTCGTAAGCCGTGTAAACTTTCAGTCGGTGAAAAACCGGAATAAAAACCATACAGATTACGACCATTGCCAACGGCAATCCAAAATAAAATTGCACAAAGCCCATTCCGTCGTGATACGCCTGACCGGGTGTCGATAAAAATGTAATTGCACTTGCCTGCGTTGCCATGACCGATAAACCTACCGTAAACCAATTGGTACTTTGGTTTGCCAAAATATATTCCTGTATGTTTTTGCTGCCGCGTGTTTTAAAAGTTCCGTATAAAACAATGAACAACAGTGTGCTTAAAAGTATAATCCAGTCTAATAATTCCATATTAATTGCTAAAATGCATTATAAAATAAAAAAGAATAATGTAAAAAACATTAATTAAAAGCACAATACTGTAGCTTCTTCGCCATTTAATCCATTTAAAATCACTCATTTTTTAATTCAATTAGGTTAATAAATAATTCTAAAGCACCGGTGTTTCCTGCAGGCAGTTGTCTAAAAAAGCTTAAACCTGTATAAATATAATGTCCTTTGCCGTGTTTTGCAATAAGTAATGCACCGTTTGTATCTTTTTCGTCGAAATCGTGCGATGCAAAAATTGGCTGAAATTCGCCTGCAAAATCATCAGCGTAATACAAACCTTGTTCCTGAATCCAGTTTTTAAAGTTCTCTTGTGTAATTTTAAAAGGCTTGTTTAAAACCGGTTCGTTTGGATTGATAAATTTTACCACCGCGTTTTCATCGGTAATTCGTGTTCTGCCAATCGTTAATTTGTACGGAGCAATTTCTTCGGTTTGTAAATTTCCGTTGGTTTGATATTGCACAATAACCGTTCCGCCATTCTTGGTATAATCAAACAATAATTTGTTTTTAGTTTTTAACGAACTTTCGGTGTTAAATGCACGAATTCCAACAATAATAGTTTCGAATTTAGATAAATCTTCAGCTTTTACAGTTTCTAAATTAATGAAATTTACGTTGTAACCAACATCTTTTAAGACTTGAGGAATTTCATCGCCCGCCCCAACAATATATCCGATTTTTGATTTCTTTAAAACACTTTTGTTGAAAGATACAATTTTTGTTTCAGACGGTTTAGTGTAATAATTCACCGGAATATGATTGTAATCAACCCATTTCAATCCGTTATCATAATTGTTATCATTTTGTTTGAAATGTACTTTGTATATACCGTTTGAAAAATTTTTGTTGATAGTGAAAGTATTGTTTTTTTCGCTTTTATTCAAATTGATTTCTATCTGATAAACTTCTTCATTTTTAGAATTTGTAACAGATAAGATACCTTTTTGATTTAAATTTGAATAATTATCTGTAACGATTTCTATTTTTTGCTCTTGTTTGTTATTAGTAATATAAGCCGATTGATTGAAACGAACAGAAACTGCAGGAACAACATGAAACGGTTTGTAAATTTCGCCTTTTACTACATCTTTATAATGATATTGAATAGGTAAGGTGTACGATAAATAAACACCATTAACTTCTAAACCGATTTCATTTTTATTGGTTGAATTAAATTGATTTTTAAAGTCATTGAAATTGTCGATAAATTTAAAATTCGTGTAATTTTGATTGGTAAATTTTGTTTGGAAATAATCATAGTAAACCTCTTGATCTGCTAAAGATTTACTTACAGTTATTTTCTTATTATTGATTATAACATCCTTAATAGCAATGTTTTGGTTTGATCTGTTGGCAACTTCAACCTTAACATCAACGTTTTGGTTTGGAGTAGTGTAAGGCTCATTTGTAGTAATATCTAAAAATAAGCCCGCGCAGTTTTTAATCAGTTCCTTAACTTCATTTTGCTTGCGGGTTTTCCAAATCGTTTCAGGTAATTTATCAATTTCAGTATAAATTTTTGTCAGAAGATTGATTGATTTCGATGGATCTTTAAAATCATATTCGTTGATTAATTGTGTAACCAAAGGTTGAATGCTGTTGCCACCTTTTATACGATTCCAGCTTGTATCAACACCTTCAAACAAATTGCTCGATTTCAACTCATCGCCATCAACCAATTCTACATAATCAATTTCTTCGCCACGAGATGACATATCACCAAAACCCTGCGACTGATGCTGGCTGCGACTTAATGAAGCAATTTCCTGATTATTTTTTCCCAACTGATTGTAAAAAACTCCAATATTCAATGGAATGTATTTTGATTTATCAGCTTTATCAAATGCCTGTTTGCTCCCAAAAAAGAACCATGAAACATTAAAGAATAATCTTTTTGGCTGCCAAGTTTCGATGCTTTCCTGCGATAAATCTTTATAATTTTTATCATTAGCTAAATTAAAAGCCAGTTTGGATAATTGAGCTGATGCCGTATGATGTCCGTGAGTTGTTCCTTCGGTTCTATGATCGAATCGATTTACGATAACATCGGGCTGTTCTTTACGAATCATATAAACCATTTGTTTCAATAACAACTCTTTATCCCACTTTTCAAAAGCTTCTTTCGGATGTTTCGAAAATCCAAAATCATCAGCGGTAGAAAAAAACTGTTTTCCGCCATCGATATTTCTCGCATTCCATAATTCGTTCGTTCGAATGATACCTAAATCGGTTCCCAACTCGTTACTGATTAAATTTTGTCCGCCATTACCGCGCGTTAACGACAAATAATTAGTGTAAGCTTTATCGTGATGCGTTAAATAGGTAATTAATCGAGTGTTTTCATCATCGGGATGTGCGGCAATGTACATGGCGCTTGCCAAAACGTTTAGCTTTTCGATCTTAAAATAAATTTCAGACGGAGTAGGAGTTTGTGGTTTTTGTGCAATGATGTTTTGCATAAATAACGCACAAAAAATATATATAATGTTTTTTTTCATTTTTTAGATTTCAGTTTAGCCTTTATGACTTTAAATTTTATAGAACCACTACAGCTTTTTGTAAAAATAGATTATTTGGATACGAAATTCGCTCGGCTTCGGCGGTAATTAAAATGGTATGGAATGCTTTAATATCATCAATTTCGGCTTCAATCGGGAAATCTTTATCCTGGATTCTTATACGGTCGCCAATTTTAAACGGAAAAGCAAAAAACATAATGACACCTGCGGTAAAATTGCTTAAAACCGACCATTGTGCAAAAAATGCCACACCAATAAAAGTAATTGCTGCACCCACAAAACCAAAAAGCTGCGTTGTATCAACTCCCCATAGTAAGATGATAAAAATAACGAACAAAATATTAAGAAGTGAATTAAAATACTTAATTATCAGTTTACTGCGATTGTCTGATTTTGAAGAATATTCAGAGAATTTTAAAACTACTTTTCGAATAATCAGCCTTAAAACATAAATAACGACGATTAAAATTAGTGTTGCTATTATTTTTCCGTAATAATCGTGTAAATGAAAATCTTTAAACATTACCATTTCATTAATTCGTTATATAGTTTTTCCATTGGCATTCCCACCACATTGGTGTACGATCCGTTGATTTTTTCAATACCGATTAAACCGATCCATTCCTGAATTCCATACGATCCTGCTTTATCAAAAGGTTTAAAAGTATCCACATAATAATCAATATCTAAAGAATTCAATGTATTGAATGTTACTTCGGTAATATCGTAAAACAAATGTTCTTTTTGGTTCGATTTTATGCAAACCGCACTAATAACTTTATGTGTTTTACCAGATAATTGCTGCAGCATTTGTTTTGCATCGTCGCTGTTTTCGGGTTTTCCTAAAGCAACATCGTCAATCCAAACAATGGTATCGCAGGTAATGATGATTTCGTTTACATTCAAATTATTAAATACCGACGCTTTTTGCTTTGCTATATATAAAGCAATATCCTTGCCCTTTAAATGGGAAGGATATTCTTCGTTTACGTTAGCAGGTTTAATAGTAAAAGTTAAACCTAAATCTGTTAAAAATTGTTTTCTTCTAGGTGAGTTTGATGCTAATATTATTTGATAATCGTTATATTTTTCTTGTAAGATCATTTTATTTTAAATTGAAGTATAAAACTACAATGGAAAATATAGTTAACCAAATGATTATGTTTAAAATATTATTTATGCGGTCAAAATCTTCGGTAGTTTTGGCATTCCACAATTTTGACAGATAAAACAAGTAGGGAAGAACCACCAATGCACCAATGTATCCAATTAAAATTGTAAGGTTTAAATGAATTACACAAAACAGAATGACTAACACTAATGGAATCAGCGATAAAACGGTTGTTCGTTTTGCACCAATTTCTCTGCCGTGAATAGTTGCCAGCGATTTGCGTTTGTGCTTAATATCCAGTTCCATAAATTTTAAATCGATCAAAATGGTTTTTATGAAATAAAGCAGCCACAGCAACATACAGATTTGCAATGAGATGTTTAAAAGCTGATTTTTCATAGGATCTAAAGCTTCGTTGGTTTGTTGTAACGACGGCATTAAATCCATAATAATCAATATAAAAAATGGAAACGAAATTATTAGCGAATAAACAATATTATCGAACACTAAAATCTTGCGCCACTGGGTAATGTATAAATATAGTATAGCAGCCAAACCTAGAAAAAATCCAAAATAATAAGTACGGTCTATGTCGCTTGCGGCAAAAAACGAAATACCAATACCAACGGCATTAAACCCCAAGTATTTGTAATAAGCTTTTTCAACACTTTTTTCGATACTTTTATCGGGAAACTCTTCTTGCAAAACAATTTTGTACAGTAAAACGCCTCCATATAAAATAAAGCCAATTGCAATTAAAAAGGCAAAATAATGAACCAAAGAAAGTCCTAAATCATCAATCAAAGATTCAAATAAAACAAACCTAAAAAGTAAAACGGCTACAATAACTTGTAACATCATTTGTGCTTGATCTTTCTTTAGAACATTCATAAGATTATGTATTTAACTGTTAATCGAATTTTGCTTCGAAGTGCTCAAGCCAATTCCCTTGAACCTTCATAACTTGCTCAATTACATCGCGCACGGCACCTTCACCGCCTTTAATGTGCGAAATGTATTTGCTCAACTTTTTAATTTCGGGCGCAGCATCTTGCGGACAAGCAGGCAAACCTACCTTTTGCATTACCCAATAATCGGGCAAATCGTCGCCCATGTATAAAACATTTTCGGGTTTAATATTGTTAACATCAATGTATTCCTGATAAATTTCTACCTTATCAATAACTCCTAAATGTATGTCGTAAATGCCTAAATTTCTTAATCGTACTCTAACACCTTCGCTTGATCCGCCTGAAATAACACAAACATTATATCCTTTTTCTATTGCTGCTTTCATTGCGTAACCGTCGCGAATGTTCATGGTTCTTAATAATTCTCCTGCTTGTGTAACTTGTATTGTTCCGTTTGTTAATACGCCGTCAACATCAAAAATAAATGTGTTAATGTTGTTCAGGTATTCTTTGTAACTTTTAGACATTTTCTTGTATGCTTTGTGTAATTAAATTATAGATTGATTTATAGTTTTGATTTTTTAAAAAATCCTGATGTGCTTTAATTGTTTTTTGATCGAACCTTATTGCCGGACCCGTTTGTGCCTCTTTCGGATTTAAATAATTGATTTTATCAGCGGTTTCCTTAATCAGTGGTTTTAAAATATCGAACGGAATATTGTTCTCCTGACAAATTTCATTTCCTATTGAATACATATGATTGGTAAAATTACTGACAAAAACGGCTGCTACATGCAGACTTTTTCTTTGTTCAGATGATATTTCGAATACATTGTCTGATACTTCTTTTGCTAAAAGTTTTAATTCGATTAAATCATCAGTATTTTCTGCTTCAAAACACAAAGGAACTTCCTTAAAATTGATTTCCTTGTTTTTAGAAAATGTCTGTAACGGATAAAAAACACCTTTTCGGTTTTTATCATTTAAAACTTCTAAAGCGGTAGTTCCAGATGTATGAACCACTAACGAATCTGTGTACGAAATTCTCTCTGAAACTTCTGCAATGGCGCCATCGGCAACCGAAATCAATGTAATATCAGCCGGTTTTAAATCTTCAACAGCAGTTACAATTAAATCCTTCGGAAAAAAATCTGCAACCTTATCTAAAGAACGAACCGCAACATTTTGAATCTTGTAATTTGATAATTCGGCTAAAGCCCGCACCAAATGATGAACCACATTACCAGAACCTATTATGTTTATTGTTTTCATAACATCAAAATTAAGGCAACACCATTTTGTAATTTCAAATTAAGTTAAATTTAATATAATTTTAAGAAAAAACGAATTTATTGTTAAAAATTATGAAAAGTTGAGTAAAATACTCACACAGCTTGATCTAACTAATTTTAATTCGATCCTTTAATTGGATATATTTTCGTAAATTTGCAACTTATAAAAAAATATAAGTATGTTAACAGTTTCAAATTTATCTGTTCAATTTGGAAAACGTATATTGTTTGATGAGGTAAATGCAACATTTACCCAAGGTAACTGCTACGGAATCATTGGTGCAAACGGTGCCGGAAAATCTACGTTTTTAAAGATTATTGCAGGCGATATCGATCCAACTTCTGGTCACGTAATTTTAGAACCGGGCAAACGTATGTCGGTTTTAAACCAGAACCACAATATGTTTGACGAGCACACCGTTTTAGAAACTGTTTTAATGGGAAATAAAGTGCTATTTGCTATTAAAAAGGAAATGGACGAGTTATATGCCGATTATTCTGACGAAAACGCAGACAGAATTGGTGAGTTACAGTTAAAGTTTGATGAAATGAATGGTTGGAATGCCGATTCTGATGCCGCTTCAATGTTATCGAATTTAGGAATTTCAGAAGATTTGCATTACACCTTGATGGGTGAGGTGGAGCCAAAATTAAAAGTTCGTGTGTTATTAGCGCAGGCTTTATTTGGTAATCCTGATGTTTTGGTAATGGATGAGCCTACCAACGACCTTGATTTTGAAACGATTGGTTGGTTAGAGAATTTCTTGGCAAACTACGAAAATACTGTTTTGGTTGTATCGCATGACCGTCACTTTTTAGATGCCGTTTGTACACATATTTCAGATATCGATTTCGGAAAGATCAATCATTTCTCTGGTAACTATACGTTTTGGTATGAATCTTCGCAGTTAGCTGCAAAGCAACGTGCACAACAAAACAAGAAAGCCGAAGAGAAAAAAGCCGAATTAGAAGAGTTTATCCGTAGATTTTCTGCCAACGTAGCAAAATCAAAACAGGCAACTTCACGTAAAAAAATGATCGAGAAGTTAAACGTGAACGATATTAAACCATCATCTCGTCGTTACCCTGCCATTATTTTTGATCAGGAACGCGAAGCAGGAGATCAAATTTTAAATATTAAAGGATTAACCGCAACTGCTGAAGGAGACGTTTTATTTAAAGATGTTGATTTTAACATGGCAAAAGGTGATAAAATTGTTGTTTTTTCGAAAGATTCGCGTGCAACAACCGCTTTCTACGAAATTTTGAACAATAATTTAAAAGCAGATGCAGGTACGTTTGATTGGGGAATTACAACCATACAATCTTATTTACCGGCAGATAATCACAGTTTCTTTACCGAAGATTTAACTTTGGTTGACTGGTTACGTCAATGGGCAAAAACCGAAGAAGAACGTGATGAAGTTTTTATCCGTGGATTCTTGGGTAAAATGATTTTTTCTGGTGAAGAAGCATTAAAGAAAGGTTCGGTATTATCGGGTGGAGAAAAAGTGCGCTGCATGCTTTCTCGTATGATGATGATTAGAGCGAACGTGTTGATGTTAGATGAACCTACAAACCACTTAGATTTGGAATCGATTACGGCATTTAACAACTCATTAAAAAACTTTAAAGGTTCGGTATTGTTTACAACACACGATCACGAGTTTGCACAAACAGTTGGTAACCGTATTTTGGAATTAACACCAAACGGAGTTATCGATCGTTACATGACATTCGACGAATATTTAGATGATCCAAAAATTAAAGAATTACGAACAAAAATGTATTCTTAATTACATTTTATAATATTATTTAAAAACAGTTCCTTAAAACGGAGCTGTTTTTTTATTATATTTAAGGGTGTTAAATTTAGAAAATACAAAACCATGAAACAGTATAAAAAAGAAGCACTAACAATTAATTGGGAACCTGAAAAATGCATACACTCTACAAAGTGTTGGCGAGGTGCTACAGGGTTGCCAACCGTATTTAATCCTAAAGAAAAACCGTGGATTAAACCTGAAAATGAATCTGTCGAAACCATTATTGCGCATATTAAACAATGCCCAAGTGGCGCTTTATCATATAGTTTAGTTGATGAAAAAGAGCAGTTTGGTGTTGAAAACCAAGTGATTAATGTTACGGTGCTGGCAAATGGTCCGTTGCTTTGTAGTGGTAAAATTACAATTGTTTACCCAGACGGACGGATTGAAGAAAAACAAAACAATACGGCTTTGTGTCGATGTGGGGCATCAGCAAATAAGCCGTACTGTGATGGAAACCACAACAAGATTGGTTTTAAAGGCTGATTAAAAACCTTTAAATAGTTACTTCATTTTCAACGTAGTTTTCTCTATTTTTTCTGATAAGTTGCTCATCCATATTAATTGATCGATGATCAATTGAGATTCTTCCAACTTCTGAATTTTAGAAGCATCGTCAATATCTAATTTTTCTACTTCCTGTCTGCGAATTGCTTTTAATTCGGTAATGCTGATTTTAAAATCTTCTTCGATATCAGACGTAATTTCGGCATCAAAATCTAAATTATGTAACGATTGACTCAAGTTATTGTTAATGTAATCCATCACCAGTTTAAACGCTTTTGAAGCTTCGGTAGTTTTATGAAACTGAATATACGTACCAATACTTGCCGCAGATGAAACCAACGTTTGATTTAAAACGGTTAATTCGTACAATTCGGCTCTATTAACTTGTTTACCTTTTGGTTCTTGAATCATTCGTTGAAAACTTGCCATTAAATTTCCTACTTCAATAAACGCATTTTTTCGAGCTATTTTGTAAGATGTGGTGGGTTCACCTTTCTTTATATAGTAATATTTTACTTCAATAATATACAATTTTATGGCTTTCAACGAATTTTCCAAATGAATGTTCATTGAATTCAGTTCCCATGTTGGCCACACGAATCTGGTAGCTAAAAAGGCTAAAAGTGCTCCGACAACTGTATCTAAAATTCGATAAACCAATTGTGTTTCTGCATTGTCTGTAAGCAATCCGTAAATTAAAATTACATAAAAAGTTACAAAAGTTACACCCACTTTATAATCGATTCCTGAAAACCAATATCCCAAAAGCATCGAAATAATTGCCAGAATACTCAATGCAATATTACTGTCGATTAAAATCAGCGCCGAAATTCCTAAAATTCCACCTATAATTGTTCCAATAACTCTATGTGTAGATCGTTGTTTTGTTAAACCGTAACCGGGGCGCATAATTACCACAATGGTGAGTAAAATCCAATAAGCATTTTCGAAATTAAAAATATTGCCCACAATCAATCCAACAAACATGGTTAGGGTAATACGCAAAGCATACCTGAAAGTGGACGATTTAAAGTTTAAATGATCTAAAAATGTTTTTAAACGGTAATGTTCAGGCGTGAAAAACTTTTCTAAATCACGGTACTTTCCTCGTAATTCATCGGCGTTTACACGTTCTTTATACACACGTTCCAAACCTTTTATCTTTTCGATCTGCTTATCGGCATAAAAAAGAAGGTTGTTTACGTTTACGGCATTTTCATCGTAAATAGAAATATTCTGATTTTTAACGTAATCGTTTATTCGCAGTTTCAGTTTTTTAAAATCGTTAGCCAAACTTCCGGTAGAATGGTGTTTTTTATTTGTTTTGATATGAAAAGCAAGACTCTTTAAAGTAATCGAAAAACTATTTGCCAACGTTTTATATTCAGCTAAAATAGAATCATCTTCTTTAAAAAACTCGATAAATTCTTTATGGTTGAACGTATTTGCCATGGCAAGTTCTAAAATATCAACCAATGACGACAACGCAACCAATAGTTTTCGGTTGTTGTTAGAGTTTAAAGTACGTGCCTTGTTGTAAACCAAATATTCGCGAATATGTTCGTGCAGTTCATTAATCCTGACTTGCTTTTCCAACATTTGTCGGTTTATTTTTTCTCTATCGGCATTCAAAACCCAAAGTTTAGAACGTAATTCTAAATATTCACCGGTAATTTCAATACATTCGGCAACTTCAAGATTTATATATCGGTTTGGTTTGATAAAATAGAAAACGATCGATATCAATGTGTAAAACAATCCGCCCAATAATAAATACAAACAGTTTTGAAGTATAATTTCGGGTTCATCGTGATGAATAAATGATAAACTGATCGTTAACAACAAAGTAAACGACAATAAATTGGCTCTGTGACCAAAAAGCGAGATAAACGCCGATAAAAAAACAAGCACACAAAAAAGTGGTGCAAAAATATAAAAGTAAGGGTAAGTGTAGGTTAACGAAAACGAAATAATGGGAATTAAGAACGAAACCAGCAGCAAACCAATAATTTTATGCTTAAAATTGCTCGATATATCAATAGGTGCGCATAGCAAAGCGCCTAAAGTAACAGTAAAAGCAGCGGTAAAATCGGCAGAACTGTAAAAAATAAAAAAGGCAACAATGGCAGTAAACGTAATCTTAATTGCGTTATAAAACTGATTATCACCAAATTTCAAGAATAATTTATCGAACATTATAAAAAGATCATTAAATAAAAAGTGGGCTTATACAAACATTAAAGTTAATTAATTAGCTGCAAACTTTAGTATATTTTGTAAATTTGCATCAATATTTAAAATACGAAACAATGATTTTACCTATTGTAGGTTACGGCGATCCAGTTTTACGTAAAGAATGCGAAGAAATTTCTAAAGATTATCCGCAGTTAAAAGAGCTTATTAACAATATGTACGATACTATGGATAATGCTTATGGCGTAGGTTTGGCAGCCCCGCAGATAGGTTTACCCGTTCGTTTATTTGTTGTAGATACCAAACCTTTTGGCGAAGATGAAGATCTTTCTGAAAGCGAACGCGATTTTCTGTCGAATTTTAGTTGCACCTTTATCAATGCAAAAATTTTGAAGGAAGAAGGTGAAGAATGGTCTTTTAACGAAGGATGTTTAAGTATTCCAGGTGTGCGTGAAGATGTGTACCGCAAACCGAATATCACCGTTGAATATTACGACGAGAATTTTGAAAAACAGGTTAAAGATTTTTCAGGATATGCAGCGCGCGTAATTCAGCATGAGTACGACCATATAGAAGGTGTGTTGTTTACCGATAAAATTTCTACATTAAAAAAGAAATTAAACAGCAAACGATTACAGAATATTATGGAAGGGAAAGTTTATCCCGATTATAAAATGAAATTTATAAACAAAAAAGGTAGATAATTTTGGATATTAAATTCAAATTAGGATATTTGTGACCTTGAAAAAAATAAAATAATGAGCGTAGAGAAAGTTTTAGCTATATCTGGAAAACCAGGATTATACGAATTGAAAATCCAAACAAGATCAGGATTTATTGCAGAATCATTAATTGACGGAAAAAGATTAACAGTTGGTTTACGCAGCAATGTAAGCTTGTTATCAGAAATTTCGATCTACACAGAAACAGGAGAATTAAAATTATTCGAAGTTTTTGCAAAAATTGCAACCAAAGAAAACAACGGACCAGCTTTAGATCATAAAGCAACAAATAATGATTTAATGGCTTATTTCGGTGAAGTAGTGCCTGATTTTGATCGCGACCGCGTTTATGTATCAGACATTAAAAAAGTATTAAACTGGTACAACATTTTGCAGCAAGCTAATTACATTGCAGCTTTAACAGCACCAGCGGTTACAACAACAGGTACGGTTACAATCAACAATAATACAGAAGAACAGGAAACTGTAGAAGCAGAGGTTGTTGAGGAAAAGCCAAAAGCAAAGCGCGCAACAAAAAAGAAAACAGAAGATAAAGAATAATATTTAAACCGGCTATTTCGCCGGTTTTTTTACACCGTTTTAGTATGAACAACAGAGCAGCACAATTAAAAGCATTCGAAGAATTGTTAGATATTATGGACGACTTGCGAGAAAAATGTCCGTGGGATCAAAAACAGACCTTTCAATCGTTAAAGCATTTGACTATTGAAGAAGTTTATGAATTGAACGATGCCATTTCTGATAACGATACCACCGAAATTAAAAAGGAATTGGGTGATCTTTTGCTCCATATTGTTTTTTATTCTAAAATTGGCAGTGAAACCAATTCGTTTGATATTGAAGCGGTGTGCAAAGGAATCAGCGAGAAATTAATCAGCAGACACCCGCATATTTATGGCGATGCCGTTGCTGAAGATGAAAAAGCTGTTCTGGAAAATTGGGAAAAATTAAAGTTGAAAGAAGGTAACAAATCTGTTTTAAGCGGTGTACCAAAATCGCTTCCGGCAATAATCAAAGCATTCCGTATTCAGGATAAAGTAAAAGGTGTAGGCTTCGATTGGGATAATAAAGAAGATGTTTGGGCAAAGGTTGAAGAAGAACTGAATGAGTTTAAAGTTGAAGTTGCTAATAACGATTTCGAAAAGCAAGAACAAGAATTTGGCGATGTATTATTTGCGTTAATTAATTACGCTCGTTTTTGCAATATCAATCCCGAAGAAGCCCTAAATAAAACCAATCAGAAATTTATCCGCCGATTTACAAGAATGGAAGAATTAATAAAGCAGGATTCTAAAACAATTGGAGATCTACCTTTAAAAGAATTGGATGTTTATTGGAACGAAGTAAAAAAGTTTGAATCGCAATAAAAATTTCATATATTTAAATAAAAAATTTTAAGCTATGAAAGATTTATTAAGAGCGCTGTTAGCAGGCTGGGGCGCAAAGAAAGCCGGTTTTGGCTGTTTTGGAACTATTATCGTATTTATTATTTTGTACTGGATATTGGGTAAATTTATGTAATACAAAAAAGCTGTTCAAATTGAACAGCTTTTTTGTCTTTAATCCTTAATAACCTTTGTTGGATTTTTATCTTTATCTAAAGCAACAAAAGTAAATTCGCCGTTTATTGCCAAATATCGTACATCGGTGTACATTTCTTCGATATAAATTTCAACCGAAACCTTTAAACTTTTGTTACCAACGTGAGTTACTTTTCCTATTAGCTCAACAATTGTTCCTGCCGGAATTGGTTTTGTAAAATCAATCTTATCAGATGAAACCGTTACCATCATTTGTCTTGAAAAACGTGTTGACGTAATAAAAGCAACTTCGTCCATCATGTGCATGGCAGTTCCTCCAAAAAGCGTATCGTAATGATTGGTTGTATTTGGGAAAACAGCTTTAAAAATTCGTGTTTCGCTGTTTTTAATTCTTTCTTCTAATGTCATTTTAAAAAATATTTGTTAAGCTTCGCAGCTTGTACAAGTAACTAAATTATTTACAAATTCTTTTGATACACTTTGGCTGCGTTGGTAGTAAAGTGTTTTTACACCCAATTTCCATGCTTCGATCAACAAACGGTTTACTTCTTTTACCGATAAGTTAGATGGAATGTTGATGTTTAAACTTTGAGCCTGATCGATGTATTTCTGACGGATTGATGCCTGCAAAATAATTTCGTACTGACTGATTTCTTTAAACGTTTTAAAAACATCTTTTTCCTCTTGATTCAACTCCGGTAAATGCTGTACACTTCCGTGGTTTAACATGATGCTTCTCCATGTTTCTTCGGTATCAATACCTTTATTTTCTAAAAGCGTTTTAAGGTATTTGTTTTTACGCATAAAGTTACCTTTTGCCAAACCTGCTTTGTAATAATTACTGCTGAAAGGCTCAATTCCCGGAGAAGTTTGTCCTAAAATTGCCGATGAAGATGTTGTAGGCGCAATTGCCAACAAAGTGGTGTTTCTTCTTCCGTATCCTTTTAAGATAGATGGTTCGCCGTAAATACGAGCCAAATCTTGCGATGCTTTTAATGCTTTATCTTCAATTTCTTTGAAAATTTGGTTTGTAAGCATTTTAGCTTCTAAACTTTCAAACGAAATCATATTTTTCTGAAGGTACGAATGCCATCCCATAATACCTAAACCTAATGCGCGGTGGTTTTTAGCGAAATTATGAGCCGATGTTAGATAGTAATTACCTTCGGTTTTCGAAATAAATTCACTCATAACCGCATCTAAAAAGTACGTTGCCAGTTTAACCGCTTCGGTATCTTTCCATTCGTCATACAACTCTAAATTCATCGATGACAAACAACATACAAAAGATTCATCTTTTGATGATGGTAAAGCAATTTCCGAACAAAGGTTACTTGCATAAATCTGCATTTCTTTGTCTTTGTAAACTTCTGGTTTGTTTCGGTTTACGTTGTCTGTAAAGAAAATATACGGTAAACCTTTTTGCTGACGACTTTCTAAAACTTTAGCCCAAACTTCGCGCTTGTCTTTATCGCCATCAATCATATCCTGCATCCAATAATCAGGCACACAAACGCCTGTAAATAAATTTTGGATCGGATTTCCGATGTTTTTAATATCTAAAAATTCTTTAATATCGTCGTGATCTATATCCAAATAAGCAGCAAAAGCACCACGACGAACGCCACCTTGCGAAATGGTATCCATAGCCGTATCAAACAACTTCATAAAACTTACCGCACCGCTACTTTTTCCGTTATCGGTTACGGCACTTCCGCGTTCGCGCAATTCACCAAAGTAGCCACTTGTTCCGCCACCAATTTTGGTCTGCATAATCACTTCACCCAACTTGTGTGTAATTCCTTCGATATGATCCGGAACATAAACGTTGAAACACGAGATCGGCAATCCGCGTTCTGTTCCCATGTTAGCCCAGATTGGCGATGATAAACTCATCCAGCCTTTTTCGATCATTTCAATAAAAGCTTCGGCTAATTCTGGTTTATATAATTGTTTTGCTGCAGCATTTGCAACACGTTCAATTGCTTTTTGTGTGGTTTCGCCTTTTAAAAGGTATCCGCGGTTTAATATTTGTTCGCTTTCTTCGTTAAGCCACCATAATCTTTCCATAGTTGATTTTATTTTTGTTTGTCAGATCGAATAAAGTAGAGAGATCTAAATTAATCCGATATAGCAATAGATGTTTTAAACTTAATTTCTGATGTTGCTTTAGAATAAATCTTCGGCAGTAATACTTTTGTCGTGTTTGGTGTAATCAACCGGACGTTTTGCAAAGAAATCGTCTAAGCTGTTAGCAAAAATTTCTTCTTCAAACCAAATCATTGGCTGATAGTCTGCTTCTGAAACGTGGAATATTTTTTGTAATCCGATCTGACGCATACTGTCGTCTAATCTGAATTTCATAAAGTTTAAAAGATTCTTTTTAGAAATGGTTTCCAATTCGCCGTATTCAAAAATCCAATCTAAAATTTCACTTTCAATATCGATAGATTCTTTTACAATTTGATTGATTTCTTCCACCGTTGCCGTATCAAAATAAGCAGGAAATTCTTCTTTGATTTTGTTGATGATGTAAATACCGGCATTTGCATGAATTTGCTCGTCTACCGATGTCCATGCAATAATATTGCTCACATTTTTCATAGCACCTTTAAAGCGCGTGAAAGATAAAATAATAGCAAACTGACTGAATAACGAAACGTTTTCTATAAGTATGGTAAATAAAATCAGCGATTTTAAGTAGTCTTTCTTGTCTTCGGCTTTTGAGTGTTTTAAGGCGTCAGATAAATAATCGATACGTTTTTTAATTACGGGAATTTGTATAACGTTTTCAAAAGCATTGTTGTATCCTAAAACTTCCAACAAACGTGAATAAGCCTCTGAATGACGGAACTCGCATTCTGCAAACGTACTTCCCAAACCGTTAAATTCCGGTTTTGGCAAATGCGTATATAAATTGCCCCAGAACGTTTTTACGTTCACTTCGATCTGTGCAATTGCCAATAAACTGCGCTTAACAATTTCTTGTTCAATTGGCGATAAATGCGAATGAAAATCTTGAATGTCTGCAGTAAAATCTACTTCAGAATGTACCCAGAACGATTTATTAATAGCGTTTGTGAAGTCTAAAATCTCCGGATATTCAAATGGTTTGTAATTAACACGTTTGGTAAAAATACTCATAACTAAATTTTTTTATATGTAACAATAGAAGTAAATTTTGAAAGAATACGTCCATATAAAAAAGAAAGTTTCCTAGCAATTTACTTTAAAGGGCGAAAGCAACGCTGTTTTTTACAAGAGGTCTGACTCATAAGTTTCTCACTTATTTACAGTTGCGCAACAGTTCAAGGCTTACACTTGATTCTCTTAATCGTTGTAAAAATCTATGTCAAAATTATCGTATTTAATTTGATTTCCAACTTCATTTTTGTGTTTTTTTAATGATAAGTTATGAACAATTTTTGTTGATAATTAATTTTTTAAATTTTACCTAAATTTAAATCATTTCGTTTGTGTAGTTTAAAAATATTTTTATTTTTTGTAAACTTTTTTAATTTTAAAAATTGTTATAGTGTTGATATTTAGTTTTTTAATATAATTTATTTGTAAACTTTTTAATTTTCACTAATTTTAGTTGTTGTTGATAACTTTTAATTTATTTTCATGTTAGTTGCGTTTTGTTAATTAAAAATATGTAATTTTAGCAAAGAAATTCATCCGCAGAAAAAGTAAATTACTTAACTGTTTTTGAATTGATTACAACAGAGAAAAATTAAAAAAATATAGTATGGAAATAGAACCACAGGTTTTAGAAATGAAAAAAACGTATACCAATGAAGAGGCTGTAAAAGCATCAACAGAATATTTTAAAGGCGATGTTTTGGCGGCAACAGTTTTTGTTAATAAATATGCTTTGAAAGATTCGCAAGGTAATATTTATGAAAAAACGCCAGACGATATGCACCGCCGTATTGCATCAGAAATTGCTCGTGTAGAAGCAAAGTACGCAAACCCGATGACGGAAAGCGAACTTTTTGATCTGATTAAAAACTTTACTTATATTATTCCGCAAGGAAGCCCAATGACGGGAATTGGAAATCCTTTTCAAATCGCGTCGCTATCAAACTGTTTTGTGATTGGTAACAATGGTGACAGCGATTCTTATGGCGGAATTATGAAGATCGATCAGGAACAGGTTCAGTTAATGAAGCGTCGCGGTGGAGTAGGGCATGACCTATCGCACATTCGCCCGAAAGGTTCACCGGTTAAAAATTCGGCTTTAACATCAACAGGATTGGTTCCTTTTATGGAGCGTTTTTCTAATTCAACCCGCGAAGTAGCTCAAGACGGTCGTCGTGGTGCATTAATGTTGTCGGTTTCTATCAATCATCCCGATGCGGAGAGTTTTATCGATGCAAAATTAGAACAAGGAAAAGTTACCGGAGCAAACGTTTCGGTTCGTATCGATGATTCTTTCATGAACGCTGTTCGCAATAATGAATTGTATACACAGAAATATCCGATTTTTTCTCAAAATCCAAAGTTTTCAAAAGAAATGAATGCAGCAGATTTATGGAAAAAAATTGTACATAACGCATGGAAATCTGCCGAACCGGGCATTTTATTCTGGGATACCATTATTAAAGAATCTTTGCCAGACTGTTATGCCGATTTAGGTTACAAAACATTATCTACCAACCCTTGTGGCGAAATTCCTTTATGTGCTTATGATTCTTGTCGTTTATTGGCGATCAATCTGTTTTCGTATGTGGTAAATCCGTTTACTGCCGATGCTTATTTCGATTTTGATCTATTCAAAAAACACGTAGCGGTTGCACAACGTATGATGGATGATATTATTGATTTGGAGTTGGAAAAAATTGATACGATCATCCAAAAAATAGACGAAGATCCTGAAGAAGCAGAAGTAAAACGTATCGAGCGTAATTTATGGATCGAAATCCGTAAAAAAGCCGATGAAGGTCGTAGAACCGGAGTAGGAATTACGGCAGAAGGCGATATGTTAGCAGCATTGAATATTCGTTACGGATCAGAAGAAGGAAATAAATTCTCTGAAAATATACATAAAACATTGGCGTTGGCTGCTTATCGTTCATCGGTAGAAATGGCGAAAGAGCGCGGAGCCTTTGCAATTTACGATTCTAAACGCGAGTTGAACAATCCGTTTGCGTTGCGTATTAAAGAAGCTGATCCGGAATTGTATAATGATATGCAGGAATACGGTCGTAGAAATATTGCCTTGTTAACCATTGCGCCAACAGGTTCAACATCAATTTTATCACAAACAACATCGGGAATCGAACCTGTGTTTATGCCGGTTTACAAACGCCGTAGAAAAGTAAATCCAAACGATAAAGATGTTCGTGTAGATTTTATTGATGAAGTAGGGGATTCTTGGGAAGAATATGTTGTTTTCCACCATAAATTTAAAATGTGGATGGAAGTAAACGGAATGGATTCTTCTAAAAATTATTCGCAAGACGAAATTAATGTGTTGATTGAAAAATCGCCATATTACAAAGCAACATCAAACGATGTAGATTATTTAAGCAAGGTAGAAATGCAGGGTGCTATTCAAAAATGGGTAGATCATTCTATTTCTGTAACCATTAACGTTCCTAACGATGTTACCGAAGAATTGGTTGGTCAATTATACATGAAAGCGTGGGAAGTTGGTTGTAAAGGTGTAACGGTTTATCGCGATGGATCTCGTTCTGGAGTTTTAATTTCGAACGATAAAAAAGAAGAAAAGAAAACAGAAACGGCAACAGAAACAGAAGTTTCGTTTCCAACAAAACGTCCGCAAATTTTAGAAGCTGATGTAGTTCGTTTTCAAAACAATAAAGAAAAATGGATTGCTTTTATTGGGAAAATCGATAACCAACCTTACGAAATTTTTACCGGTTTGGCAGATGATGAAGATGGAATTTTGATTCCACGCTGGGTAAACGAAGGTTTCATCATTAAAAACCGCGATGAAAAAGGAAACACACGTTACGATTTTCAATATGTAAACCAACGCGGATATAAAACGACTATTGAAGGATTATCGTATCGTTTTGATCCGGTTTTCTGGAATTACGCAAAATTAATTTCTGGAACATTACGTCACGGAATGAAAATTGAAAATGTGGTAGATTTAATTAACTCGTTACAGTTAGATAATGAATCAATCAACACATGGAAAAACGGTGTGGCGCGTGCCTTAAAACGCTTTGTGCCAGACGGAACCGAAGCCAACGGACAAAAATGTATGAACTGTAGTTCTACAAATTTAATGTATCAAGAAGGCTGTTTAACCTGTAAAGATTGTGGATCGTCTAAATGCGGATAATTCTTTGCTTTTTAACAAAAATCTATAAATGAAATTAAAGAGGAATTGTACCAACATTCCTCTTTTTTTCGTAAATTTGCAGACTGAAAATGTTTAATTTATGATGTTAGATCGTTTACAATATGTAAAACAACGTTATGATGAGGTATCTGATTTGATTATTCAGCCAGATGTTATTGCCGATCAAAAACGTTATGTGCAGTTAAATAAAGAATACAAAGACTTAAAAGCTCTTGTTGAAAAGCGTGAAGAGTATATAAATATTGTCGGAAATATCGATGAAGCCAAAGAAATCATTTCAGACGGAAGTGATGCAGAAATGGTTGAAATGGCTAAAATGCAGTTAGACGAAGCACAAACACGCTTACCTGAATTAGAAGAAGAAATTAAATTTATGCTGATCCCGAAAGATCCGGAAGATGCAAAAAACGTAATGGTCGAAATCCGTGCAGGAACAGGTGGTGACGAAGCTTCAATCTTTGCAGGAGATTTATTCCGTATGTACACAAAATTCTGTGAAACCAAAGGATGGAGAACTTCTGTTGTAGATTTAAACGAAGGAACATCTGGCGGTTTTAAAGAGGTTATTTTCGAAGTTAGCGGTGAAGATGTTTACGGAACATTAAAATACGAAGCAGGCGTACACCGTGTACAGCGCGTTCCACAAACCGAAACACAAGGTCGTGTACACACATCGGCAGCTACGGTAATGGTTTTACCAGAAGCAGAAGAGTTTGATGTACAGATTGATATGAACGAAGTTCGTGTAGATTTTTTCTGTTCGTCTGGTCCGGGTGGTCAGTCGGTAAATACAACAAAATCGGCGGTACGTTTAACGCATATTCCAACAGGTTTGGTGGCACAATGTCAAGATCAAAAATCACAGCACAAAAATAAAGACAAGGCGCTAACCGTTTTACGTTCACGTTTATACGAAATGGAATTGGCTAAAAAACAGGAAGAAGATGCTACAAAACGATCTTCTCAGGTTTCTTCGGGCGACCGTTCTGCTAAAATTCGTACATACAACTATCCGCAAGGTCGTGTAACCGATCACAGAATAGGAATGGACGTTTTTGATATGGACGGAGTTATGAGTGGAAAAATTCAGAAATTTATTGATGAATTACAGCTTGTAGCAAATACCGAAAAGTTAAAAGAATCAGAAGTTTTTTAATTTAATAATTTAGCCTCTTTTTTAGAGGCTTTTTTTCTATTTTAAAGCACAAACATTTGGCATTTTTTTTACATAGTCCCGCTTTCGTTAATAGTTTTGTTTCACAAAAGCTAATCCACTCAATCGGGGCTAAACATAAACATAGTGCCTGTTTTTAAAGTTTCAAAAAAATGACTACAAAACAACTTTACAACCAAATTCAGCAAAAAAAATCATTCCTATGTGTAGGTTTAGATGTTGATTTAAATAAAATTCCACAGCATTTGTTAGCAACCGAAGATCCAATTTTCGAGTTTAACAAAGCAATTATCGATGCTACACACGATTTGTGTGTATCCTACAAACCAAACACTGCTTTTTACGAAGCTTACGGCTTAAAAGGTTGGCAGTCTTTAGAAAAAACAATCAATTACATCAACGAAAAGTATCCAGATATTTTCACCATTGCCGATGCAAAACGAGGCGATATCGGTAATACTTCAACCATGTATGCAAAAGCTTTTTTAGAAGATCTAAATTTCGATTCGGTTACCGTTGCACCTTACATGGGTAAAGATTCGGTTGAACCTTTTCTGGCTTTTGAAAACAAACATACCATTTTACTTGCATTAACATCAAACGAAGGTGCTTTTGATTTTCAAACCCAAGAAGTGAACGATAAACCAATGTATCAAACCGTATTGGAAACATCGAAAACTTGGAAAAACAGCGAGAATTTAATGTATGTCGTGGGTGCCACCAAAGCCGAATATTTTAAGGAAATCCGTAACATTGTTCCCGATTCATTTTTATTAGTTCCCGGAGTAGGAGCACAAGGTGGAAGTTTAGAAGATGTGTGTAAATTCGGAATGAACAAACAAGTTGGGTTGTTGATCAATTCATCTCGTGGAATCATTTATGCATCAAACCAAAAAGATTTCGCAGAAGCTGCCAGAAACGAAGCATTGAAACTTCAAAGAGCAATGGCAATAATTTTAGAACAAAACTAAAATGCTTACAATTACAGACGATTTAGGATCGCAACATATTTTTGATCAAACGCCCAAACGCATCGTAAGTTTGGTTCCATCGTTAACTGAAACTTTATATGAATTAGGCTTGGAAAGTGATATCATAGGAATTACAAAATTCTGTGTGCATCCGTATCATTTAAAATCGGTCAAAATTATTGTTGGCGGGACTAAAAATGTTCATATCGAAAAAATTAAGGCACTAAATCCCGACATCATCATTGCCAACAAAGAAGAAAATACGTTAGAAATCGTTGACAGTTTAAGAGAGATTTGTCCTGTTTTTGTGACGGATATTGTTACGGTGGATGATACGTTGAAAACCATTAACGATTTCGGATTACTTTTTAAACGAACTACCGATGCCAAAAAATGGATCGAGAAAATTAAGTTTGCAAATGATGATTTTGCTGGTTTTATGCAAGACAAAAAATGGCAGAAAGCGGCGTATTTAATTTGGCGCGAACCTTATATGGCTGCGGGAAGTGAAACTTTTATCAATGAAATGTTGAAGCTTAATAAGTTTGAAAACATATACGAATTGTTTGAAGGTCGATATCCGGAAGTCGAAATCAGAAAAATGCGTATTCAGGGCGATCCTGATTTGGTTTTACTATCGTCAGAACCTTATCCTTTTAAAGAAGAACACGCTTTTGAAATTGGTAGGGTTACACATCATGCCAAAACAGTTTTTGTAGACGGCGAAATGTTTTCATGGTACGGCACCCGCTTATTTAAGACTTTTCAGTATTTTAAAGCATTGCAAAACAGAATAGAAGAATAAAAAACTGAATCCATTGGATTCAGTTTTTTTAATCGTGTTCCGGCCAAACCAATTTATCGGTATTGTATCCAAAACTTTGTGCTTTTAAAACAAAATATTGTCTAACAATTTCGGGCATGGTTTTCTCTCTTGATAAAATCCACATATAATCGGTGTTTTTTCCAAAAACAAGTGCGTACTGATAGTCATTTGTAATTTCAACCACATTGTATTCATCATAAAAAGGTCCCCAGAACGACACTTTTAAAGCGCCTGTATTCTTTTTACGCGGTTTTGCTTTTCCTTCAGCAACTTCCCATTCCTCTTTAACGTAATTCCAACCTTGGTTTACAACTTTAATAGAATTGTCTTTGTTTAAACTGTAATGAGCTGTGGTGTTGTCCAAATTTTTTTCGTGACGAAAATCTAAACGGGCAATTTCGTACCATCTGCCTAAATATCTCATGGTATCAAACGGAGTTACAACGGTAACATCATCACCTTTTTTTCTGCTTTTTAATGCAAGATATGCGAGTGAACCAATACCTACGGCACTTGCTGTTAATAAAATTTTCTTTTTTTGCATGATTTTTTCTTTTAAAGTTACAAAAAACATATTGAAGTCCAAAATCAACAACATAAAGATTTAGTATATTTGATATTTAAACAATTTAAATTACCAAATGGGAGTAGCAGAATTATTATTGAAACGCAAGCAGGAATTGGCTGCCAAAAATATAAACGAAGGAGAAATTTTTCGCTCGAACTTTGCTTCTGAAGCAAATGTTGTGAAGCTAGAAAGTGGTGTATTATACAAAATTATAGAAGAAGGTTCGGGAGTTTTACCTAAAGTTGAAAGTAAAGTTCGCTGCCATTATCACGGCACAAATATTTACGGAGAAGTGTTTGACAGTTCTGTTGATAGAGGAAAACCAGCCGATTTTCAAATCAACAAGTTAATAAAAGGTTGGCAAGAAGTAATGCCGCTTCTTAAAGTAGGATCTAAAGCTACAATTGTAATTCCGCCCGATGCTGCTTATGGCGATCAACAAATTTCAAAAGAAATAGGATCACACAGTACGCTAATTTTTGAAGTGGAATTGTTGGAAGTTTTATAACAAAAGGTCAGTTACTTAAAACTGACCTTTTTTTAAATTTTTTATTTCTGACTCCACATAGCGAAATGGAAATTGAACATAATATTTATTTGCCACATTTTAAAAATTAACTAAATTGTACTTTTTAAAACATTAATAAAATATGCTTCAGATTATTAACCAAATTTTTGAGATAGAAAAAAAATCCAACGATCAAAACATTTCTATCTTTGAACGAAATTTTGAAAGAATACACCACGAACTCCAAGAAATGGGATATACTGTGAGCAATCCTTTAGGAAAATCCTATGATACAAGAGATACTTCGGTAGAAGCTAATATTGTTGGTAATTCTTCAAATCCCATAATTACTAAAGTTTTAAAACCAGCCATTTTTCAGAACGATGTTACAGGAATGGTATTATTGCAAAAAGGAATTGTAATTGCTGAATGATATGGGGAGAATTAATTTTGGAATAGATCTAGGAACAACCAATTCAGGAATTGCAAAATTTACAAACGGTAAAGTAACTATTTACAAAAATCCTGTGGGGTTTAGCGATACGCTACCTTCTATTGTTGCTTATAAAAAAGGCAGAATATTTATTGGCGACAAAGCCAGAGAGCTTTTAAAAAGTGCTCATTTAGACGTGTTTTCATCCTTTAAAAGGAAAATGGGAACCGAACATTTATACCATATAGCCGATACTCAAGAACAAAAAAGTCCCGGAGAATTATCGGCAATGATTCTTAAAGAACTACAAAGCTTTGTGCAAGACGAAAAACCACAAGCTATAGTTATAACCATCCCTGCTTCTTTTGATACTGTACAGTCTAATGCTACAAAAAAAGCGGGTTTATTAGCTGGTTTTCAGCAAGTGGTGCTTTTACAAGAGCCAATTGCAGCTTGCTTGGCATATGCCAATTTTCAAGAGGAAGAACAAACACAAGAAAAAAATTGGTTGGTTTACGATTTTGGTGGTGGCACCTTTGATGTGGCTTTGGTAAAAATAAACGAACGCGAACTTAAAATCACCGATCACGAAGGAAATAATTTCCTTGGCGGCGTTGATTTGGATCATTTGGTTATTGAACAATTATTTGTTCCTAAAATTGAAGAAGTTCTGCAAGAACAGAATTTGTTTAAAAAACTAATAACGAAGGAAAATAATTTCTATGCTAAATTATATTATGAATTGCTATACAAAGCAGAAGAAATTAAAAAAGAATTGTCTCTTAAAGAAGTTATTCACAGTGAACTTGAATTAAACGACGGCGACCATTATATTGATTTTGAAATCTCTAGAACGCAATTTAACACAGTCATTGCTCCTAAAGTAAGTGAAACCATTCTACTTATACAAAAGCTTTTAGAAGACAATCAAAAATCATCGAATGATATAGAACGAATTATTTTGGTGGGCGGAACCACATATATTCCGTACATCAGAGAACATTTACGCCAGGTTTTTGGTATTATGGTAGATCACTCTATAGACCCAACAACAGCTGTAATGGTGGGAGCTGCTTATTTTGCTGGAACTAAAGAAGAGGATGCTAATTTAATTGAAATCAATTCGGATAATCAAAACGTTGAAAATCAACAAAAAAATAGTATTGATTTAAAATTAATTTACGAAGTAAACACACAAGACAACGAAGAACTTTTGGTTGGAAATGTTTTGGATGATTTTGATGGATTTTACCGCATTATTAGAAAAGATGGTGGTTTTGATACGGGCTTAATGAGTTTTAAGAACAAGTTTTCTGAATTTGTTAAAATACTTCCCAAGCAAAAAAATCAGTTTACTGTATCTGTTTTCAGCCAAAATCAAGAATTGGTTTTTGAAGAAAACAATGTAGCCATTAATCATGGAATCTATAATATTTCGGGACAACCTTTGCCAAATGATATTTGTTTGGAAATAGATGATAATTTTGGAGGAACTTTTTTAGAACGAATTTTCAAAAAAAATGATATTCTTCCGCTTACGAAGACCATCTATAAAACCACTTCAAAAAACTTTAATGTTGATGCAAATGATAAGTTAATCATTAATATTTTAGAAGGGAAAAGCGGTACACTTCCGGCTAGTAATATGAGTATTGGTTATATTGAAATCAATTCTAAAGATTTTTCAATGAACCTTTTAAAAGGAATGGATATTGAACTTAAATTCAACATGAGTGAGTCGCGAGATCTTTCGGTGGCAGTTTACATTAGTTCGATAGATTTTGAAAAGAAAGAAGTTTTTAACCCGCATACAAAAAATATAAGCAGAAAGAAATTTGATGAGGATATTGATACTGTAATTGATGCTATTGATGAAGAATTAAGCTATGTAAATACTATTGATGAAGCTGATCCGGAAGATATTTCGATCTTGATAAAATTTAAAAAGATAAGAGACGAACTTTTTAATATAAAATTTGATCTTATTGAGGTAGATGAAGACGATCAATCTGAACGCATTTTTCAAATCGATGAACGTAAAAGACGTGCTTTGCAAGCATACGACCAAATTGTACGTTTTAGAGATGTAATCTACGAAATTGAATTGTATAAAAGCACAAAAGCCGATGCAGAAAGTTCTTTGGAAAATGCAAATTCCAGACAAAAAGAACAGTTTCAGAAAATCATTAAAAGCGAAAAAGTATTTCTTGAATCGAACGAAAAAGCGCTTATTAAACGAAAGACAAAAGAACTAGAACAGCTGTGTTCGGATATCTTTTTTCAAAAGGAGGAATCCTATGGTTCATTGTATTACTATTACAAGTACCGAGATTTAGACGAATATAATAATCCTAAAAAAGTAAGCAAATTAATCGCTTCAGGTGACAAAGCAATGGAAAATAATAATTTTAAAGAAGTAAAATTTATTATTCATGAATTGTACGACTTGCTTAAAGTAAAACCTAAAGATCCTTATGAAGACACCAATGGCAATTTAGGGTTAAAATAATTAAACTAAAACCCTCTTTTGAGGGTTTTGTTGCTTTATTGCGGTTAATTCTTTTTTATGGTAAATCTAATAATCCAAACAATAATAATAATACCGCCAATACCAATACCACCTGTTAGAAAAGCAATACCAACTACTAATGCGCCTAAACCAAGTATTGCTGCAATTGCTAAGGCATAAACCTGAAGAATAACCAATTTAAAACTGAATTTTTTTAGCTTTCTGCGAAATGATTGGTCATTTGCTGATTTTGATGTCTCTTGATAATGATTATTTAATTTTTTATTTGAAGCTATAAAAAGAATCGTTTCAAATACCAAAAGTATCCAAAGAATGTAGGTGAATTTCGCGTATAAAAAATACCCAATTAAACCTAGTATTGCATAGAATATTGCTAACATAATCCATTCAGCGGTTATGCCGTAATCTTTTTCAACAATAAATTTTTTCTTTTTTGGAGTTGTAACTTTTCTACTTGCCCAACTTATACCAATCTTTGCATTATCTGCTAAGATTTTTTTAAGTTCATCGGTATAGGCATCAAAGGCACCCAAAGCAACTAAAATCCTTCCAAAATAAGGCTTACTTGAAGAATGTGTGAATTGATAATCTGCAATATCGTTATTAATATCTAAAATTTCGCTGTTAAAATATGCCGCATCTATATCAGATTGTATTGCAAAAAAATTCTTGTCAACACAATATTTGTATTCATTCAGTAATAAATGATAATGGTCAGGATTAGGAAAAATGCTTCTAATTAAATCGTTTTTGGAAGTTAAATTTTCAATTAAAAAATCTTTATTTTCAAAGCTTATAATATGTGAGTAATTGTTATAAAAATTCTTAAGATTAGCCCATCGGTTATTTTTTACATTCCATTGGATATAATTAGAAATGGGTTCTGCAAAATCAATAGCAAATTCTTCATATAAATCTTTGTATTTAGACACTAATATGCAATCGGCTAAAATAATTTGATAATCTGAGTTTTTAATAAGGTTGCTTATATTTTTTTCTTGCAATATAACATTGTATTTGTTTCCATTGCTTTTGTAAAAATCAATAAACTCTTCTATAGCATTGTGGCTTAATGTAGGATCTGTTTTTTGATACGCTTTTAAAATTTTTTCAGCTTTTATTAAATCACCTTTATTTGTTGAATCAAAATTGGGTAAGGTTTGTTTAATAATTTCTATGATATGAAGCTGTGTCATGTTTTATAAATTCCAATAAGTGTGTTTTTGTTTAAACCTTGGATATTGAATATACCGGTGCTAAAATTAATTAAAAAAGGTCAGTTTTAAACTGACCTTTTAATTATTTCTTATCCTGCATTGCAAAGACCGTTTTTAAAACATTGGTTGAACGTGCAGAAACATTTGTTCTAATGTTAGCTTCTTCTTTTTCAATCATCGTGTAAACGCCGGTTAAGGCTTGTTGTGTTACATAATCTGTTAAATCTGGATTTATCTTTTTAACCGTTGGTATCGCATTATATTTTGTAATAATGTTACTCCAAACTTTATCGGCACCAACTTTTGTGAACGACGATTTTATTACCGGATTAAATTTGCTGTATAAAGATGTTTTAGTCGATTTTTGCAAATACTGTGTTGCAGCATTTTTATTACCCATTAAAATATTTGTAGCATCTGATATAGTCATTTTTGTAATGGCATCAACAAAAATAGGAGTAGCCTCTTTAACAGCGTTACTTGCGGCTTTGTTAAGTGATTTAATACCTTCGTCAGCCAAACTTCCTAAACCAACATCGCGTAAGGTTTTTTCAACTTTTTGTAATTCGCTTGGTAAGCCAATTCTAACTAAAGAATTATTGTAAAAACCGTCGGTTTTTGTAAGGTTTACAACTTGTTTGTCAATACCTTGCTGTAAAGCTTCTTTTAAACCTGCAGCAATCTGAGTTTGCCCTAACCCAGATGTTTCTAAAATTTGTGGTAATTGGCTGGCAGCTTGTTGTAACTGTGCACTTGTACAGCTACTTAACATTAATGAAACAACTGTAATTGGAATGATCATTTTTTTCATACTAAATTTTTATTTATGATATACTTGAGAAATAATTTCGCAACAAATCTCGGTTGATTTTACTTGGAGTAAAAACTTCTAAAATCTGCGGTTGATCGTTTTGGGAGAATAACAATTTTAATGCCAAGTTTAATTCTTCTTCGTTGTGAGCGGTTAAATAATTAAACTGATACATTTTTGCCAAATGTTCGGCGGTTAAATTATGTTCTGTCTCAAAATACGTGTTAAAGGTTTTGTTTTCAACATGACCAGGTAAAATTCTAAAAATTCCACCGCCACTATTGTTTATAATTACAATTTTAAAATTTGTAGGTATATAATTGTTCCACAACGCATTACTGTCGTAAAAGAAACTAATATCGCCCGAAATTAAAACGGTAGGTTTGCTGGAAATTACCGATGCACCAATAGCGGTTGATGTTGATCCATCGATACCGCTTGTACCGCGATTGCAGTAAACATCGATACTTTTATCGGTTTCAAATAATTGTGCGTATCTAATAACGGCACTATTGCTAATTTGCAGTTGAATGTTTTGCGGAAGATTGTTCCAAATGATATGAAACGATTTTAAATCAGAAAAAGGAATGGAATCCATATAGGTTTGATGCCCTTTTTTTCGATTGCTCATTATTGCTTGAATCTTCTCTGAAAAATTCGAATTTACAACTGAAATACGTTCTTTTATCTGATCGATAAAATGATTTGGCGAAACAGCAATGTGTTTGGTTAACGATGAAAATGTATCATAAGCTCGTAATTCATCGACATGCCAATGATTTTTAGCTGGATAATTTCTAAATAATGCTTTTACACGTTTTGATACGATCATTCCGCCGAAAGTCAGTAACAAATCGGGTTGAAAATCTTTAAAATCGTCTTCAGAAAAAGTGGTAATCAATGTATCAATATTCGCAACAATATTTTTATGATGAATGTTTGAATTGATTTCTGTTAAAATCACCACATTTGGTAACGATGCTAAATAATCGATGTTTTCTTTTGAAATGACATCCGGATTTTGTGATCCAATCAACACCACAATTTTTTCTGCATTTTGAATAATCGTTGTATCTAATTCTTCTTCAGCTTTAACTTCTAATTCATCATTCAAGAAAACGGGATTGTAGCTATATTCGCTTACAATATTGTACAAAGGTTCTTCGAACGGAACATTTATATGAACCGGACCTTTTTTATTTTTTGCAGTAGTAATGGCTTTTTGTATCAATTCATCGTTTTGGGCTGAAGCTTCATCCAATAAATTTGCATTGAATAACGAGTGGTTTTCAAAAACATTTCGCTGACGAATGGTTTGTCCGTCGCCAATATCAATTTTAGAAGTAGGACGATCCGCAGAAACAACAATTAACGGAATCTGGCTATAAAAAGCCTCGGCAACCGCCGGATAATAATTTAACAACGCCGAACCTGATGTACATAACAAAGCCGTTGGCTGGTTTAATTGCTGGGCAATTCCCATGGCAAAAAACGCCGCGCAACGTTCGTCAACAATGCTGTAGCATGTGAAAAAAGAATCGTTTGTAAAACCAATGGTTAAAGGTGCGTTGCGAGAACCGGGCGAAATAATGATATGTTGTATTCCCTTTGCCTTGAAAAGTTGTAAAATACTTTGCGCCAAAGGTATTTCAGGATAATTCATTTCTAAAAATTAATTATTCAAAGATACGAACTATCCTGAAAAGGAAGAATTTTATCGTTGAAAACTCTTGTATTTACACAAAGACTTCACAGGTTTTAAAAACCTGTGAAGTCTGAAAATCTATAACTTTTACAATATCTTATTTTCCTTCAATCCAATTGGTAATTTCGCTATCGGTTGGCGAAACTTTCGGGCCGATTACTTTTGCTAGTTTTCCTTCTTCGTTTATCAGGAATTTCTGAAAGTTCCATTCTACTACAAAATCGCCCAAACCATTTTTGTCTTTTTGAGTTAAGTATTGATACAAAGGTTCCATAGCATCGCCTTTTACCTCAATTTTACTCATCATAGGAAAAGTAACGCCGTAATTTAATTTACAGAATTCTGCGATTTCTTCGTTTGTTCCGGGATCCTGACTCATAAAATCGTTCGTTGGAAAACCAACAATTACAAAATTTTGATCTTTATATTTTTGATATAATTCTTCTAATTGTTCAAACTGTGGGGTCAATCCGCATTTGGATGCAGTATTTACAATTAACACTTTTTTTCCTTTTAAATCGGCAAGATTAAATTCGCCTCCGGTAATATCTTTTACTTTGAACTGATAAATCGGGTCGACACTTTTTTGTTGTTCCATAATAACTTCGGGTTTTTCTGTTACAGGTTTATTTTTTGTACAACTTAAAGCCAAAACGGCACTTGCAATAAAAATATACTTCATAGATCGGTTTCTTAAAATTTATTGTTGTTTAATTTAATAAAGTTATCGTTTATTTGGTTGCAATGCAATAAAAAAGCTTTCCCTTCGGAAAGCTTTTTTTTTTATTTTTTATAATGCTTTTTATACTTGTAAAATGCCAGCGAACCTAATACAGTTATAATTCCTATTGAAATCCAAATGAATGAAGGAGTTACAACCTGATCGCCTTTTGCGTATGAATGCAAGCCTGATAAGTAAAAATTCACTCCAAAATAGGTCATCATAATACTGTAAAAAGCTAAAACAGACATTAAGTTGTAAATCCATAATCCGCGTAATGCTGGTACAAAACGCATGTGGATTACAAAGGCATAAACCATAATTGAAATTAACGCCCATGTTTCTTTTGGATCCCATCCCCAATAACGACCCCAACTTTCGTTAGCCCATTGTCCGCCCATAAAGTTACCAATTGTAAGCATAACTAAACCAACGGTTATAGCCATTTCGTTAATATAGGTAATTTCTTTAAGGTTTAACTCCATTTTTGCTTTGTTGCTTTTTGTTGTAAAAATCATTAAAAACAATGCTACAACACCTAAAATCATTCCTAAAGTAAATGGTCCGTAACTACCAACAATAATTGATACGTGAATCATTAACCAATATGAATCTAAAACTGCTTGCAGGTTTCCAATTGAAGGATCCATCCAGTTCCAATGTGCAATCATTAAAATCATTCCGGCAACAAATGCTGTAGATGCTGTTGTTAAACTCGATTTTCTTCCAAAAATCAATCCGAACAACATAGTAGCCCATCCAACATAAATCATCGATTCATAAGCGTCTGACCATGGCGCATGACCTGAAACATACCAACGAGCAATTAACCCCAAAGTATGCAGTGCAAAAAGAAAAATAGTAACACCAATAAAAATTTTAGTGGCTAATTTTAAAGCCTTATTGTCTTTAAAAATGCGGACGATTACTATGATGAACAACACCACCGACACGTACATATAGTACGAAAAAAGCTTTTTAAAGATGTCGTATTTGTTGTATAAAATTTCAGCTTTTACTTTCTGTTCGCTTGGAACTACTTTGCTACCGTATTTCTTTTGAAAATTTATAATTGATGTTAAAAGTTCGTCTGACGGTTTAAAATCTTTTGTTTCGATTGATTTTAAAAGCGAGGTGGTGTACATTGGCAGAATATTTTTAGCATAGATAGAATCCATACCTTTCATTCCTGCTTCGTTCAATTCTAAATAAGAAACCCATTTATCGTTTTCATGCCCTGGAACAGGAAAAATTTTCATTATTTGACCACTAACAGCAGAATATAATAAATTTACTTTTTCATCGGCAGCAATAAAATCGGTTTGAAACTTATTCTTAACTGATGCCTGATGTGCTTCATCTAAAAATTGATCTAATTTGTAATTTCCTTTATCATCAAAAAAATCGGCTAACGAAGCATATTTAGCATCTGCAGGAATTCCGATTAACGAACGGATACTATCGTTTCCTTTTGCAAGATTAATGATTGGCACATGGTACCACAACTGCGGAAACTGTGTAATTGAAAGCATTACCTGATCAGAATCCATACCGCGGAAATGATCGTCTTTACTAACTTTACGAAGCAATTCAGACGAAAACGTATTGATAGGTTTCATACGTCCGCCTATATCCTGAATAATAATTGATCCAAACAAATCGGCATGTTCTTGAGAAACGGTTGTTTTTACAAGCAGAGAATCAATTTGTGCGGTAGATGGTTTGTTGTGTGCGTGCTGTGCCGTTGCCGAAAATAAACCGAACAATAAACCAATGATCGTTAAAGCTGCTTTTTTGCTATGAATTTTGTTCAGTTTTTTACGTAAATCGCTAAAACGTGTGTTTTTGTTAAATAAAATACACAACATGGCAATATATAGTAAGGTGTAGCCAATGTAAGTAATCCAAGTTCCCCAGAAATCATGGTTTACAGATAAATGTGTTCCTTTTTCGTCTGGATCATAAGATGCCTGGAAGAAACGATAACCTTTGTGGTCTAAAACGTGGTTCATGTAAATTCTGTAATCGAATGATTTATCAGGATCGATAATGGTTACCTGACTTTCAAATGATGAATAACTTTTTTCGGTTCCCGGATATTTCTTTGCGATAAAATCGTTCAATTTTACCTGAAAAGGAGTGGTATAAACTTTTGATCCATAGATTAAAGTAAATTCTAATTCACCAATTTTAAACGACTGTGGTATACCCATTTGTCCTTTAGAACCCATTAAGGTAACGTCTTGTTCTTTTCCTTGTGAACGAACGGTCAAGACTAAAGCGTCGGTAGAATTTTTAGCCTTGAAATCACCATTAGATTTTAAAGTCTTTTTTCCTTTTATTGGTCGATCCATTACAAACTGAACCACACCACCTAAACTATACATGGAACGATAATTTAAAGGTGCAACTGTATTTGCTACAACTTCACCTTTTGCCTGCGTTGCCATAACTTGATAGTTACCACCAAACGGAGCTTTAATCTGCATTTCTCCATTTTCGTTCGTAAAAAAGTTAACAGCGCCTTCAACTTGTTTGTTATAGGTATAAAGCATGCCGTGAATATCTTCTTGGGTTCCTTCTTCAATAAAATGTTCGTGACGTTCGCCGTGGCTTGATTCTACCAGTTTTAAAAAGCTTTTTCCGTTAGGTGTTTCTTCAACAACTTCTTGGGCACCCATTACGAAATATTTAAATTCTACTTCGAACGGAATGTTGTTGAAATCGTCTTTTATTTTAAAATGATTTGATGCGAAATTACTTATGAAATTGTCTTTATCTAATGCTTCTGAAAAAAAACGTTGCTTTTCAAATGGTTTGCGTTTAGCTTCACCATTCAAATCGCCATCAACCCAAACAGTTAAAAATGTTTTATCAGAAAAAAACTGGTTTGACATTTCGGTTTCGCGAATAGGCATCATTCCTTCAAAACTAATATAACGTGTTACAAATGCGCCAATAAGTATTAAAATAAAAGACAAATGCAGTATTAAAGTATCCCATTTAGCTTTGCTTAACAAATTGTATCGTTTTATATTGCCGATAAAGTTAAAAACAAAAATTAACATTATTGCTTCGAACCATTTGGTGTTGTAAACTAAAATTCGTGCTGTATCGGTGTTGTATTCATTTTCAATAAAGGTTGCAATGCCCATAACGGCTGCAAAAACAATGAATAAAACAGCCATTAACCTTGTAGATGACAAAAAAGAGATAATTTTGCTCATAGTGAATAGTTGTTGTGTACTTAGAAATTTCCCAAAAGTACTTAAATTAAATGGCTTGCTGACCATTTTAACTTAATTTAAACAAATAAAAAATCATTGTGATTTAATAGAAAAAACTACATTTGTATTTTAAATAAAATTGATAGAATAATGCCTAAAATTTCACATAAAGGCGTGCAAATGCCAGAATCGCCAATACGTAAATTGGTTCCTTTTGCCGAAACAGCAAAGAAAAAAGGAAATAAAGTGTACCATTTAAATATTGGTCAGCCCGATATTAAAACACCTGAAGTAGCTTTAAACGCGGTTAAAAATGCCGATATTACTGTTTTAGAATACAGTCATTCTGCAGGTTTTGATTCATACCGTGAAAAATTAGCAGCTTATTATCAAAAACAAGGTTTGCCTATTAATAAAGAAGATATCATTATTACCACAGGTGGGTCTGAAGCGTTGATTTTTGCAATGGGATCTACAATGGATGAAGGTGATGAAATTATCATTCCTGAGCCTTTTTATGCAAACTACAACGGATTTTCTACTCAAAATGGGGTAAAAGTTATTCCGGTAATGTCTGGAATTGAAACAGGTTTTGCATTGCCACCTATTGCCGATTTTGAAAAATTGATCACTTCAAGAACTAAAGCAATTTTAATCTGTAATCCGGGAAATCCGACGGGGTATATGTACAGTAAAGAAGAAATTCAGCAGTTGGCTGCATTGGTTAAAAAACACGATTTGTTTTTAATTGCCGATGAAGTTTATCGCGAATTTGCTTACGATGGTTTTGAGCATTTTTCTGTAATGAATGAAGAAAGCATCGCTGAAAACGCAATCATGATCGATTCTGTTTCAAAAAGATTCAGTATGTGTGGTGCGCGCATTGGTTGTATCGTTTCTAAAAACAAAGAATTAATGTCGACTGCAATGAAATTTGCACAAGCACGTTTATCTCCGCCAACTTACGCACAGATAGCTTCTGAAGCTGCTTTAGATACTCCACAATCATATTTTGATGATGTAATCGTTGAATATAAAGACCGACGAGATACCCTGGTAAATGCTTTAAACGCTATAGATGGTGTGCAGGTAGCTATGCCAAAAGGTGCGTTTTACTGTATTGCAAAATTACCAGTTGCAAACGCAGAAGACTTTGCTAAATGGTTGTTAGAGGATTATGATTTAAACGGAGAAACGGTTATGGTTGCACCAGCTGCAGGATTTTATTCAACTCCGGGCGTTGGTTTAAACGAAGTTCGTTTGGCTTATGTTCTTAATAAGCAAGATTTAATTAAATCTGCCGAAATAATTAAAGAAGCATTAAAAGTTTATAATAAATAGAAAAGCTGCCAATTGGCAGCTTTTTTATTTGTTGTTCTTAATAACGTAGGTATAAATCCAGGTTAAGGTAAAGGTTGGTATAAAATCCAATCCGGGTAAGGCTTCTTCTACAAAAGATACAATACCACCAATTGTTCCTATTTTACCTTTATACATAGTTTTGAGTAATATTGCCGATATTGGTGCCCAGATGACATCTGTAAATTCACCTAGAAACGGAATCGCAAACGAAAGCGTTCCAATAAAATCAAACAATAAACCTAAAAACAGTAACCGATATTTACTTTTATCGGTAACATGTGATTCTGGCTGAACTACAATTTCATTCATTTTAAATAATTTAACTATTTAGTAGTTAGCAAAGTATGTGCCAATTATTTGGTGACATATTCCTGAAAAAACTTTTCGAATTTCTTTACTTTAGGCGAAATAACCATGGCACAATATGATTTTTCTGGATTATTGTTAAAATAATTCTGATGGTAATTTTCTGCGAAATAAAATGTTGTAGCTTCGGTTACTTTTGTTACAACACGTTTTTCAAAGATATTTTCCTCATTTAATGTTTTTACAAAAAGTTCCGCTTGTTCTTTCTGATCTTTTGTAGTGTAAAAAATCTCGCTTCTGTACTGTGTTCCAACATCATTTCCTTGTCGGTTTAATGTTGTTGGATCGTGTGTTGCAAAAAATACTTCTAACAATTCCTGATAGCTTACTAATTTATTATCAAAAATAATTTCTATAGCTTCAGCATGATCTGTTAAACCTGTACAAACATCTTCGTAGGTAGGATTTTCGATTTTTCCACCGATATATCCCGGTTTAACTTCTTTTACTCCGTTAATTTTCTGAAAAATGGCTTCAGAACACCAAAAACAACCATTGGCAAAAATGGCTGTTTCGTATTTATTTAAATCCATACGGTTTTAATTTGAAGAGTGATTAAATTTAAAATTACAATTAAAAAAAGTGCCATTTATATTATTTAACTAAAAGTTTAAGTAAATTCGTTTTGTAAATTTACAAGTATGATTAAAGCTGAAAATATAAGTAAACAATTTAATGGTTTAGAAGTTTTAAAGAATGTTTCTTTAGAAATTAAAAAAGGTGAAGTTGTTGCCATTGTTGGATCATCTGGTGCCGGTAAAACAACTTTACTGCAAATTTTAGGAGTTTTAGATGGTCCCGAAAAAAACACAAAAGCCAGATTGACCATAAATGATACCGATGTTTTAAGTTTAAAAGATCAGCAATTGGCTGCATTTAGAAATAAAAATTTAGGTTTTATCTTTCAGTTTCATCAGTTATTGCCAGAGTTTACCGCTTTAGAAAATGTTTGTATTCCCGCATTTATTTTAGGTAAATCAAAAGCAGAAGCTGAAAAAGATGCAAAAGAACTTTTAGATTATTTGGGATTAAGCCACAGAATAAATCATTTTCCGTCAGAATTATCTGGAGGAGAACAACAGCGCGTTGCAGTTGCCAGAGCGTTAATAAACAAGCCTTCGGTAATTTTTGCCGATGAACCTTCGGGGAATTTAGATACCAATTCTGCAGAAAATTTGCATGAATTATTCTTTAAACTGCGCGATAATTTCGGACAAACGTTCGTAATTGTTACTCATAACGAAGAATTGGCGAATTTAGCAGATCGAAAATTGGTAATGAGCGATGGTAAATTTATCGTTTAACTTTAATAAAACTTAATAGTGGTAGAAAATTTCATAGACAATATAATTAAAAACAATAAGGTTTTTGTAATTGAATTTAAAGAGGAAATTGCGATATCGCAGTCTTTGTTGTTTAAAGACGATGCAGCAAATCCGGTAAATGTTGTTTGTTTTTGGTCAAACAGGCAAACAGCTGCAAAATGTTGTATTGATACTTGGCAAAATTACAAGCCGCAAGAAATTTGTATTGCTACATTTATTGAAGATTATTTGGTAAATGTTTACAACGAAAGCTTTATTGCAGGTTTAGATTTTAATGAAAAAATGGAAGGATTAGAAGCCGATCCTTTAGATTTGATATTAGAACTTGTAAAATCGCTTAAGAAAAATAAGATCAATTTGGAATTTGAATATTTCAAGAATTTGACCGATTTAGAAAATCAGATTCAAAAATTACTTTAAAACAATCACACAAAATAATACATTCAACTAAATTAGCAGAAATATTTTTTTATGAAAAAACTTACTTTATTTGCTTTTATGCTGGGCGGTTTTTTATCGCAGGCTCAAAATAATTTAACCATAGAAGAAGCTACATTAGGAGCTCAAAGAGGTTTTGGTACAAAAGCAATTTACGGTGCACAATGGCGTACCAATAACGAACTTACGTATATTGATGCTTCATACAAAGCGTTGGTTTCTAAAAAAACAGATAAATCAACTGTTGAAAATTTTGTTACAACTGCCGATTTAGAAAGTGCCATTGCAACAGCAACAAACGAAAAAGTATCTTTAAGAAGCATTCCTTTTGATTATCATTGGGAAAACGATAAAGAATTTGCTTTTACTTACAACGGTGAAAACGATAAATACTTTGTAATTTATAATGTTGAAACTAAAAAGGTTTCTAAAACTATTAAGTTTAATGCTTTATCAGCAGAAGAAATCATCGCTCCGAACAAAAATTATATTGTTTACCTAAATAAAAATAATGTAGAAATTGTTCTGAATAACGGGGAAGTAGTAAAGGTTACAAACGATCCGGATCATGTAATCAACGGAAGCAGTAATACCCACAGAAATGAGTTTGGTATTGATCGCGGAATGTGGATCAGCCCGGACAGCAAGAAAATTTTGTTCTATAAAAAAGACGAACGTATGGTAAAAGACTATCCGTTGGTTGATTTTGGAGCAAGAATTGCCGAAGAAAAACCAATTAAATATCCAATGGCAGGTTTAAAATCAGAAGAGGTTTCATTGCATGTTTACAATATCGATACAAAAACAACTATACCATTAAATATCGAAGGCGATAAAGAACAGTTTTTAACAATGCCAACTTGGTCGCCAAACAGCGAGTCTGTTTATGTTGGTGTTTTAAATCGTGGTCAAAATCATTTAAAACTGCAAAGATACACCGCTGCAACCGGTAAGTTAGATAAGCAGTTGTTCGAAGAAAAAAGTAAAACCTACGTAGAGCCTAATACGCCTTTAAAGTTTTTGAACGATAAAGAATTCATCTATGTATCAGAAAAAGACGGTTACCGCCAAATGTATCGTTACAACACAAGTGGTAAACAGTTAAACAGTTATGTGTATAAAGATGTGCTTTTTAAAGGTTTTGTAGATGTTTCGCCTAAAGAAATTTACTACATGGGTACGGCAAATAAGGGCATGGATAAATTGCTGTATAAGGTTGATTTAAAATCGGGAAAAACCATTCCGGTTACAAAAACATCAGCAACTTATTCGGTAGAAATGAATAAAGATAAAACATGGTACTATTCGCAATACACCAATTTTACTACGCCTAACAGTGTTTCTTTAAATACGGTTAACGGAAAATCGAGCGTTGAATTACTTAATGCACCAAATCCGTACGAAGGTAAAACGGTATTGCCTAAAGTTGAAATGGTTTCCATTAAAGCTGCCGACGGAAAAACGAATTTGAACGGAAGAATTCTATATCCAGCAAACTTTAACGAAAACGAGAAATATCCGGTAATGGTTTACGTTTACGGCGGACCTCATGCGCAAATGGTTTCTAACCGATTTGGTGGTGGTGCCGGCGGATTTGATTATTATATGGCTCAGCAAGGTTTTGTAGTGTTTACGCTGGATAACAGAGGAAGTGAAAACCGCGGACGCGATTTCGAACACGTAATTCATAGAGAATTAGGTCAGAATGAAATGGCAGATCAAATGAAGGGTGTCGAATTTTTAAAATCGAAGAAGTTTGTAGATGCTGATAAAATCGGAGTTTACGGATGGTCTTTCGGTGGATTTATGACCACAAGTTTAATGCTGAATTATCCTGATACTTTTAAAGTTGGTGTTGCCGGCGGACCGGTTATAGATTGGAAATGGTACGAAGTAATGTACGGCGAAAGATATATGGATACTCCGGAAGAAAATCCTGAAGGCTACGAAAAAACATCTACCTTAAATAAAGTAAAGAATTTAAAAGGAAGATTGTTGATGATTCACGGCGCACAAGATCCGGTTGTTGTACAACAGCACAGTATGGAATTTATTGAAAAATGTATTAAAGAAGGCAAACAGGTAGATTACTTTTTATATCCAACCCACGAACATAATGTTTTAGGAAGAGACAGAGTGCATTTAAATGCTAAAATTGCCGATTATTTTATTACACACTTAAAAAAATAACCTTAAAATGCATCAGCAATTGATGCATTTTTTATTTCTGAAACAAATGGAATCGATCTATAATTTTAAAGTAAAAACATTACAGGGAAAAGAAATCGATTTTTCCGATTTTAAAAACAAAACGCTATTGATTGTAAACACAGCCAGCAAATGTGGTTTCACTCCGCAATACGAAGGTTTGGAAAAGTTGTATCAACAATATAAAGATCAAGATTTTGTGATTTTGGCATTTCCTTGCAATCAGTTTAATAATCAGGAACCCGGAGATTCAGCATCAATAAAAAACAATTGTCTTATAAATTACGGTGTTTCATTTCCTGTGTTTGAAAAAGTAGATGTGAACGGAAAAAACGCACATCCGCTGTTTAAATTCTTAAAAGAAAAGTTGCCCGGTTTTATTACAAATTCAATTAAATGGAACTTTACCAAATTCTTAATAGATGCAGACGGAAAGCCCATAAAACGTTTTTCGCCCTTTACTACACCTGAAAAAATTAACACCTATATCGTTAAAAATAACATTTTATAAAGAGAGAGTAACCAATAAAAAGGTCTATATTTGCTAACCTTAAAACACGGAAAATACAACATAAATAACCAAAAAAATTATCTAAAAGCACATTAAATTTAATTTAAGATAATTGTTATGTTAGTTTTATATCCAGGTGAAAATTTTGTTGAATTAAACCTCGGAGTTAAAAAAAGATTGCGTTATGCAGTTTCAAACTTCGGACGTTTAATAAGTTATAAAGACCATTTTACCGATGGTACTTTGCTTAAACCAAATGTTACCAATAATTTAAGAATTTTTAGGCACAAAGTTGCTAAAGAATGCGGTACAGGTTATGCTCACAAACATGTAATGCTTTCACGTGCGGTTGCAGAAGCTTTTGTTAATAAGCCTTGCGACGAGCATAACTTTGTAATTCATTTAGATTTTGATAATTTAAACGATCATTATACCAATTTAAAATGGGTTACCGAACCGGAAAAGTACGCACATCAGCGTATTAACCCGAATGTAAAAGAAGGACACATTAAACGTATTGAGAAGAAACGTTTGGCGCAAAAGGGAATGAAGTTAGATTCTACGCAGGTTATGCGTATTAAACGAATGATTTTTGATCCGCAGCGTAAAACCAGAATGCGCATTATAGCCAAACAGTTTGGTATTAGTGAAATGCAGCTGTACAGAATAAAAACAGGTGAAAATTGGGCAAGCGTACCAACGCCGAACTTTAAAGTAAAAGAAGAAAAATAAGCAGTAATTTACTGCTTATTTTATTTTACCTTTTAAATCAACTTGTAATTTGTAGATAATTGCTTCGTTATTTTTAGCGTCATCGGCATCTTCACACAAAGCAAAAGTTACATTCTTTTTATTTTGTTCAAGAACAGTAATACCTTCAAACTTATTGGTATCACTAATTTTTTCGGTAAAAAGCAGTTTCATTTTTTTTAAATCAATCGCACCAAAAAGACTTCCTTTTATGGCACCATCGTTATAAGTCGACGTTTCGTCTTCGGCAGTTGCAATAAAATACAGCGTGTTGTTTATTACGGTTGCATCAGAAAATCCGCTTTGAACGTTATTGATTTTTGGAAGATCAAATTCAAAATAATAAATATTGAAATCATCGGTCAGGTTTTTACCCTGAACAACATAAATATAATTCGCATTTTTTGGTCCGTTTCCTCGGTTAATAAACAGCCAGTCTTCATTATAAGTTGTAACCGCTTCAATATTAAAATCATCAGTAGTTAATTCCGAAAAGCTTTTCATTTCATCATAAAGTCCCGTCAAATCAATCATTGTACAAACTTTCGAGAATTTATTAAACATAAAACCAACGTTTCTGTTTTCTTTCGATCCCGATCCAAACGCATACCAAGTATTGTCAACTGTCGTAAAAGATTCAAGATCATGTTTAGTCGATTTTGGCATATTATCAGTAACCGGGTCTCCGTCTAACGAATATTTCGCCAGTGAATCATTCGCTACAAAATATTGATACAGTGCATTTCCGTTATCAGAAACCAGCTGAATTTCGTTATTTTGATATCCGATGCCCGATGCAGCTACAATTCCCGCGATCTTTAACCACGAAGTAAGCAAATATTTTTTCATTGCTAAAATTTTATTGACTAATTTAGAGAAAAAGAATAATATGAAGCGCAATTATTTTAAAGTTCCCGAAAATTTAAACTTAAGGGAAATTCCAACAAAATATAATACAGGTTTAGATCCAATCGCACTTAAAAAAGAAATTAAAAAGTACAGTAAAAAGATAGCCGAACTGCAGGATATGATGTATGCCGATGATCGATATTCGGTTTTAATCTGTTTTCAAGGAATGGATACGGCAGGAAAAGATAGTATGGTTCGTGAGGTTTTTAAAGGATTTAATCCGCGCGGAGTGGTTGTTGAAAGTTTTAAAACTCCATCGTACAAAGAATTACAGCACGATTTTATGTGGAGGCATTACACCAAATTACCCGAAAAAGGAAAGTTTACCATTTTTAACAGAACGCAATACGAAAATGTTTTGATCACGCGCGTGCATCCTGAATATTTGGAAAATGAACGAAATCCTGATATCAATATAAATAATTTAACCGATGATTTTTGGAATAACCGAATGCAGCGAATGGTTCAGTTTGAAAAATTCTGGGCAGAAAACGGTGTGATTATTTTAAAATTCTATCTGCATTTAAGTAAAGACGAACAGAAAAATCGTTTGTTAAAACGTATCGACAAACCTAAACATCAATGGAAATTTTCTCCGGGCGATTTAACTGAACGTGGTTTTTGGGAGAAATATCAGTTTTGTTACGAAGAAGTTTTAAAAAACAGCAGTCATAAAAAAGGCGAGTGGTTTATAATTCCAAGCGATGATAAAGATGTAAGCAGATTAATTGTAGCTAAAATTATTTATGATACCTTGAAAAAGTATAAAGATATTTCGTATCCAAAACCAGAACCCGAAGTTTTAGAACATATTTCAAAGTACAAATCACAGTTGTTAAACGACTAAAAAAGGGATTGTTTAAACAATCCCTTTTTTTATTTTTTCTTACGTTTCTCGTCTCTTTTACGTTCAATTCCTCGGTTTCTTGGTGCCGATTTTCTTGGTGTTCGTTTACCAGGTCCGCCTAAATTTACCTTTTTGTTTTTATCTTTTTTCTCATGAAAAGCTTCACCACGTTCGGTATCAATTTTACGTTTGTTGGTTTTCATTTTTACATGATCTTTTTCAAACTCTAAACGTTGTTCGGCAATAACCACATGATTAGGAATATCCAACAAAGGAATTTCGTAATTCATCAAGCTTTCAATATCAAAATGCGTTTCTTCTTCTTTCGGACTAATAAAACTAACCGCAGAACCGTCTTTATCTGCACGACCTGTTCTACCAATACGGTGAATATATTGTTCAGGAATTTCGGGCATTTGCAGATTAAAAACGTGTGTAATATCGGTAATATCCAAACCACGCGCCATAACATCGGTTGTAACCAAACCACGTAATTCGCCGTTTTGAAACATTTCCATGGTGTTTAAACGATAATTTTGTGTTTTGTTGGAATGAATTACTCCGAATTGACCGGGAAATTCTTCATCGATATGTTCCAAAACATAATCTGCCAAACGTTTGTTGTTCACGAACAATAAAACACGTGTGCTGGTTTCATCGTTTGTTAAAATATCCTTTAAAACATTTAATTTGGTAAGAAAATTTGGAACGATGTAAGCACTTTGCTTGATTTTTTCTAACGGAGTTCCCGATGGTGCCAACGAAACTTCTTCAGGAAAATTAAAATAATCATCTAAAATTTCATCAACTTCTTCGGTCATTGTTGCAGAAAACAAAATGTTTTGTTTTTTATCCTTCATCATTGAAAGAATCGCGGTTAACTGCGTACGGAAACCCAAATTCAGTATTTCATCAAACTCATCAATAACCAGTTTCTGTAAACTGTCAAAACGTAAAATATTGTCTAATGCCAAATCCATTACTCTACCTGGAGTTCCCACCAAAATATCGATACCTTCGTAAATCGATGTTTTTTGAGTGTTGATATTCACCCCCCCGTAAATTCCTAAAGTTCGGATAGACATGTATTTTGTCAGTTTTTCAACTTCTTCTACCACCTGCACAACCAATTCGCGTGTAGGAACCAAAATAGCCACACGAGGCGCATCAGTTTCTTGAAATTTCCATTGTTTTAAAATAGGTAATAGGTAGGCAAATGTTTTTCCGGTTCCGGTTTGAGCGATTCCCATAACATCTTTACCCGACAATATCATGTTGAAAGATTTCTCCTGAATTGGAGTAGGAGTGGTGAAACCTAAATCATCGATTGCTTTTTGTAAAGATTTTGGTAGATTGAATTGCTCAAATGTTGCCATAAAAAAATATTTTGGGCAAAGATAAGCATTCTAAAAAAGAAATGTTGAATTAAAAATTAAATGATTTTTTTAATTACGCGCAACTTGTGTGTATGTCGACCACTATCTATATTCAGAATTCCTAAATGATCTAAACGGTCAATACGAACTTTTCCGTGTGCATGGATAATGTAGTTGTTTTCCATGATGATGCCCACGTGAATGATGTTTCCTTCTTCGTTATCGAAAAACGCCAGATCACCAACTTCGCTTTCTTCGATAAAACTTAAAGGCTCGCCAATTTTAGCTTGTTGCGATGCATCGCGCGGAATGCTATAACCATTTAAACGATAAACCATTTGGGTAAAACCAGAACAATCGATACCAAAAGGCGTTTTGCCACCCCATAAATAAGGCGCGTTTAGGTATAGAAAAGCAGTTTGTAAAAGATTTGTTTTTGGCTGAATGCCGGTAATCATTGTGCCATCGAACGTTAATTCTTGCGAATTGATGTCGGAAAAAGTAAGGTAAGATAAATCACTCCCTAATGAAACAGGCATTAAAGTATTTTTTCCTGTTAAATAATCAATTAAATCGGCACAGTAAAATTTTGCACTTTCCTGTATCCTTTTATATTGATCTTCGGTAATTTCTGTAAATTGTTTGTTGTCTATCCAGCCTTCGTACAAATCGGCAGCCAAGGAAATTCTAGACCATTTTTCTTTTTTTTCTAAAACTGTAAACGTTTCTCCGAAAAGAACCTGTGTAACTAATTCGCTTCGGTCTGAAGGTTCAAACCGTAAGGGAACAATAGCTAAATTACAAAGTGCATACATATTTGAAATCTAAAAAAGAGATGAGAAGGTTTTAAATTCCTTCTCATCTTTATAAAAAATTTTACAGAATTAAATTTTTTCGATAACGATTGCCGATGCACCACCACCGCCATTACAGATAGCAGCTGCACCAATTTTACCGTTATTTTGTTCTAAAACGTTTAATAACGTTACAACAATACGTGCACCTGAACAACCAAGTGGGTGACCCAAAGATACCGCACCACCATTAACGTTAATTTTAGAAGAGTCTAATTTTAAAAGGTTTGTGTTGGCAATACCTACAACAGAAAAAGCTTCGTTGAATTCAAAGAAATCAACATCGTTAATAGAAACGCCTGCTTTGTCTAAAGCTTTTGGTAACGCTTTTGCCGGTGCAGTTGTAAACCATTTTGGTTCTTGTGCAGCATCTGCAAATCCTTTAATATATGCTAAAGGTTTTAAGCCTAATTCGTTTGCTTTTTCTTCGCTCATTAAAATTACGGCAGCAGCACCATCATTAATTGTGGATGCATTTGCAGCAGTAACAGTTCCGTCTTTAGTAAAAGCAGGATTTAATGCCGGGATTTTATCTAATTTTACGTTAGTGTACTCTTCGTCTTTAGTAACCATGATTGGATCACCTTTACGTTGAGGAACAGCTACAGGAACAACTTCTGCATCAAATTTACCTGCATCCCAAGCAGCAGCAGATTTTTTGTATGAATTAATAGCAAATTCATCTTGTTGTTCTCTTGAAATATTATGTTCAGTTGCAGTAGCATCGGCATAAACACCCATTGCTGCGTTTTCATAAGCATCGCTTAATCCATCTTTCTGCATACCGTCTGTAAAGGCAGTTCCACCAAACTTTACACCAGTTCTTAAATTAGCGTAATGTGGAATCATGCTCATGTTTTCCATACCACCCGCTACAACAATTTCAGCATCGCCGTTAGCAATTGCTTGCGCACCTTGCATAATTGCTTTCATACCAGAAGCACACACTTTATTTACCGTGGTACAAGCAACATCGTTAGATAAACCCGCAAATAATGCAGCTTGACGAGCAGGAGCCTGACCTACACCAGCCTGAACTACATTCCCCATTAAAACTTCGTCAACTTTATTTGGATCTAAATTGATTTTTTCTAAAGCACCTTTAATTGCTGCTGCACCTAATTTTGGAGCAGAAACTGTAGATAATGCGCCCATAAAACTTCCTATTGGAGTTCTTGCAGCAGATACAATTACTACTTTCTTATTCATAAAATAATATATGTTTAGTTTAGTGCGAATTTACTAAAAATATTATTATTTTTTGCAACAATATTTGTAAATGAATGATATAAGGATTACAATGTTAGATAAACGTAAAAAAAATGTTTCTTTATGTTGTTGATTACTAATAATATGATGAATTAATAGTAAAGTGATTACAAAAAAAACTGATAAATGCTTGCAAAGTACTAAATCTCGTTATACATTTGCAACCGCTTAACTGATTAACAAGTTGGTTTAGTAGGAGAGGTGCCGGAGTGGTAACGGAGCAGATTGCTAATCTGTCGACGGGTAACTGTCGCCAGGGTTCGAGTCCCTGTCTCTCCGCTAATATTGATAACCAATCGGGGTGTAGCGTAGCCCGGTTATCGCGCCTGCTTTGGGAGCAGGAGGCCGCAGGTTCGAATCCTGCCACCCCGACAAATTAAACTTAATTGTTTAAGGTTGGGCCCAATAGCTCAGCTGGATAGAGCAACTGCCTTCTAAGCAGTAGGTCTCAGGTTCGAATCCTGATTGGGTCACATATACGGTGACAACTATTATAATTTAGACTCGATAGCTCAGTTGGTAGAGCACAACACTTTTAATGTTGGGGTCCTGGGTTCGAGCCCCAGTCGGGTCACTTTTAAAGGATAAATCTAATTTTAGGTTTATCCTTTTTTTATTTTAATATTTGATTATTATCAATTTATGTGAATTATAAAAAATAAAAAAAGATTAGAGCTTCAATTTAAAAAGAGTGTGGATAATAGGTAGTTATTAAAAATAAAACGCATTAATCTAAAAAAATCAATGCGTTATTTTTTAATTCGGTGGAGCCGCAGGGAATCGAACCCTGGTCCAAACAAGCAATCAAAGAGCTTTCTACACGTTTAGTTTTTGTTTAGATTTTCGTCATAAAGCTTTGCCAAAAACAGCCACTTTATGCTTAACCTCTTAAGGTTTCGAGTAACTTCCGAGGTGCTATTTACTCTAGATTTACTTTTACGATTCCTTTTGTTAAAACGCCATAAATCAAGGCTTCTTTAAGGAATTTAGCTCTCCTATCTAATAGGACAAGGCTCAAATCTTACTATAATTCGGATTAAGCAGCTAAAGCGTAGTTATCTTCGCCGTGTAAAAAAAAGTTCATTCATGATATTTACGAGCTGTGTATGAGCGCTCGACGTGCTTACTTTCCAATTCCACCTGCTGTCAAAACCGATCGGCCCCAAAAAAGTTTTACAAAAATAATAAAAAAAATCCTGCCAACCAAGCAGGATTTATCATTTGAATCTTTTAAGTAATCAACAAAACAACATATACGTTCTAAACCTAATCTAACCTTATTAAAACGTGACAACTTAATATTCCCTAATTATTTTTGCCCAATAATTTATTAAATATTTTGTGATTCAAATGTTGTACAAATGTATAGGCAAACTATTAATAAAAGTAATTAGACGCGAAAACTTAACAAAATGTGAGCAAAATACTCACTTTATATAGTTATGATAAATATCCGTTTTTTATAGCTGCCTTTACAAGTCCTTTATCATCTTCTACTTTCATTACCTGTTTCATTTTTGCAATGCGTTTTTGTATGGCACTGTAAGATATAGGTATTATTTTGTCTAATTCAATGATCTTGTATCCTTTTGATAATAAATATAAAATCTGTCTGTTATAATCGTCAATCAACGACTTATCATCTAACGATTCATTAAAGGTTTCCTGCACAAAATCACTGTAAAATTTATCATGATTCAATACATTTTCTATCACATTTTTCAAGTTTTCAGGTGTTAATTCGCCTTTGGTAAAAAAACCATCGGGTTTTACATTCTTAATTATATCCAAAATAAAAATCTTCTCGGTATGCGCTGTCAACATAATAATTTTACAATACGGAATAACTTTCCGCACCAGATTGGCAGCATCTATTCCGTTTTTAATGTTTTTATCATCGTAAGCTGGAATATTGAAATCAATCAAAGCAATATCAGTCAGTTTTGCTTGAGGAATATTTTCAAAATATTCAAAAACCTCTTTACAGCTTGCTAATTTTGCAATTTTACTTTGCGGATAATTTTGTGTTATAACATTGCCATAGCCTTCTAAAATAAAGGGATGATCGTCTATAAGTACAAAATTCATAGTGTTTTGGTGTTAAATTAAACGTTTGTTTATTCCAGATTAAATCCGATCTGTCCGTCTTCTTCTACAGTCAGTGTTTTTTCATCGACAGTATCAATAAAATCCTGGGGCATTTCATTTTCTGTAATTTCTTCTTCGTAAGGTAAAGATTCCAGCAAATTGATCAGTTTAATTTTATCGCTTGAAAGCTGATTTCCCTGAGCTTTGATTCCCTTTACAGAAATAAATTCTTCAAAATTAACGGTTAAAGGTTCTTTTTCTACACCTTTGATCTTTGCAAAAACAATTTCGGCTACCGGACGGTAATCTGTTGAAACAATTTCTAGGCGCGAATACGGATGTTCGGAAATAAAAACTTCTTCTTTATTGACCGATTCTACCAAAAAGCGTTTAACGAAATATTTGTCTTTTTCCGGATCGAAATAAATACAAGAAATCGGTTTATTGGGAATCCATTTTTCCAACACAATTACATCATCATCAAAATGCGTGGTTAATTCAGGAATAATCGTTTTAATTTTTCCGCTTTGGGTAATAATCAGCAATCGATCTTCAGGTTTGAATTCGCCTAATAATTCGCCTCTACCATCAACATTTAAGCGGTGAACGGTATCATCGAACCAAACTTTTCGCGGACGAAGAGTTGAAATTCCTTTTTCTTTTAATTCTATTTTTTTTATTGGATATTTTGTAACCGTATTTCCTTTTGATACCCTACCTTTTATCATTAAATCGGCAAAATCTAAATCGAATTTCAGCTTTTTAACATTGGTTAACATTCGCAATAAAATGGTAACAACTTCCGCTTCACCATTAGGATTGCTTGAAAAATAAAGTACTTGCGACCCAGGTTTTTCCTGCGTTAAATCGTACACTTTATCACGTGTAATTCCCGAAACATTAAATCGTTTTACGAACGATGCACCTGCTTTTCCATCGCGATAAATCATGTTATAAATGGTACGTTTATCGTTTTTATTGAAAACCGCAGCGTGAATAATGTCTTTACCAACGAATTTTTTCTCTTCGATTTTTGATACGATCATACTACCGTCGCGCAAAAACACAATTACATCGTCAATATCAGAACAATCGGCAATGTACTCGTCTTTACGCAAAGCCGTACCAATAAAGCCTTCTTCTTTATTCACATACAGTTTTTGGTTGCGTAAAACTACTTTTGTGGCTTCGATATTATCAAAACTGCGCAATTCGGTTTTACGTTCGCGACCTTTGCCGTATTTTTCTTTTAAAGTGGTGAAGAATGAAATGGTAAAATCGATAATATGTTCAATGTTATATTTTACTTTTTCAATATCACCTTCTAGTGAATCTAATTTTTCCTGAGCTTTATCTAAATCGAATCGAGAAATTCTTTTAATTCTAATTTCGGTTAAGCGCAAAATATCATCAGTGTTTACTGCACGTTTCAAGTGTTTTGTAAAAGGTTTCAATCCTTCATCGATAGCAGAAATCACACCTTCCCAGGTTTCTTCTTCTTCAATTCTGCGGTAAATTCTGTTTTCAATAAAAATTCGTTCCAACGATGAAAAATGCCATTGCTCTTCCAATTCGCCTAATTCAATAATCAATTCCTGGCGTAACAAATCAACTGTTCTTTCGGTTGACTGCTTTAGCATATCGGAAACTCCTGTGAATAAAGGTCGATTGTTTTGAATTACACAACCAAGCGGAGCAATAGAAACCTCGCAACTTGTAAAAGCATACAGAGCATCTATGGTTTTATCCGGCGATACACCCGGCGGTAAATGAATCAAAATCTCAACATCAGACGATGTATTATCTTCTACTTTTTTAACTTTAATCTTACCTTTTTCGTTAGCTTTTAAAATACTATCAATTAAAGTAGTAGTTGTAGTAGAAAATGGTATTTCTTTGATTACCAGCGTAGTTTTATCTAGTTGAGAAATACGTGCACGAACACGAACACGTCCGCCACGAGCACCATCGTTATAATTAGAAATATCTGCAATACCTGCCGTTACAAAATCGGGATAAATTATAAATGATTTACCCTTTAATATTTTTATTGATGCATCAATTAGCTCTATAAAGTTATGCGGAAGAATTTTAGTAGACAAACCAACGGCAATTCCTTCGCCACCCTGTGCCAATAATATTGGAAATTTTGCAGGAAGATTTATAGGTTCGTTTCTACGACCATCGTACGAAAGTTGCCATGGTGTAATTTTTGGCGAATACAAAACATCTAAAGCAAATTTGCTTAAACGTGCTTCGATATAACGAGAAGCCGCAGCATCGTCACCCGTTAAAATATTTCCCCAGTTTCCTTGTGTGTCAATTAACAGATCTTTTTGACCAACCTGCACCATAGCATCGCCAATGCTGGCGTCACCATGCGGATGATACTGCATAGTGTGACCAACGATGTTTGCTACTTTGTTGTAACGACCATCGTCTAACTCTTTCATTGAGTGCATAATTCTGCGCTGAACCGGCTTAAAACCGTCTTCGATTGCAGGTACAGCACGTTCTAAAATTACGTACGAAGCATATTCTAAAAACCAGTCTTCGTACATACCGGAAACCTTTTTTATGGTTTCTGCTTCTGTGCTTTCTAAACTATTATGATCTAATTCAGGTTCGTAATTGTTTAATTCAGAATCTTCATTTAAATTGTTTAACTCTTCTTCTGTCATTATTTAAAAAGCTAGGCTTCTACTTTATCTAATTCAACTTTTAAATTTGCAATAATAAACTCTTGTCTATCAGGTGTGTTTTTGCCCATGTAAAACTCCAATAGTTTTTCTATAGACGATGATTTATCTAACATTACAGGCTCCAATCGGATATCCTGACCTATAAAATTCTTGAATTCATCGGGCGATATCTCTCCCAAACCTTTAAATCGGGTAATTTCGGGTTTTGGTTTTAACTCTTCAATGGCATCGATACGTTCCTGATCAGAATAACAATAGATTGTCTTTTTCTTGTTACGCACACGAAACAAAGGCGTTTGCAGAATATACAAATGTCCTTCTTTTATCAATTCGGGAAAAAATTGTAAGAAAAACGTGATCATTAACAAGCGAATGTGCATACCATCAACATCGGCATCGGTTGCTAAAACAATGTTGTTGTAACGCAAATCTTCGTAATCTTCTTCGATATTTAACGCAGCCTGCAATAAATTAAATTCTTCGTTTTCGTACACAATTTTTTTAGACATTCCGTAAGTATTCAAAGGCTTCCCTCGTAAACTAAAAACTGCTTGCGTATTCACATCGCGTGATTTGGTGATCGATCCCGAAGCTGAATTTCCCTCGGTAATAAACAAGGTACTTTCTAAACTGCGTGGATTCTTGGCATCGGTTAAATGCACACGACAATCGCGTAGTTTTTTGTTATGAAGCGATGCTTTTTTAGCGCGATCTTTTGCTAGTTTACGAATTCCCGAAAGTTCTTTACGTTCCCGTTCTGCCTGAAGAATTTTACGCAACAAAGCATCGGCTACTTCTGGATTTTTATGCAGAAAATTATCAAGATTCGTTTTAATGAAATCGTTTACAAATGTACGAACGGTTGATAAATCGGGTCCCATATCGGTTGATCCCAGTTTTGTTTTAGTCTGCGATTCAAAAACAGGTTCTTCAACCTTTAGTGAAATGGCAGAAACAATCGATTTACGAACATCAGACGCTTCGAAGTTCTTATTATAAAATTCCTTTATAGTTCTAACAATAGCTTCTTTAAAAGCAGTTAAATGTGTTCCACCCTGCGTAGTATTTTGACCGTTTACGAATGAATAATATTCTTCGGAATACTGCGTTTTACTGTGTGTTAAGGCAATTTCGATATCATTTCCCGTCAAATGAATAATAGGATAAATCATATCTTCATCGGCAATGGTTTCCTGCAACAAATCTTTCAATCCGTTTTCGGAAACAAACTTTTCGCCATTGTAAATTATCGTCAACCCTTTGTTCAGGTAGCAGTAATTTTTAAGCATGCGAACGATATAATCGTTACGAAACTTATAGTTTTTAAAGATGGTTTCATCAGCCGTAAAAGTAACCTTTGTTCCTTTACGTTTGGTGGTTTCTACCTGCTCTTCTTCTAAAGTTAAATTTCCCGCACTAAATTCGGCAGCTTTTTGCTGATTGTCACGAACCGATTCTACACGAAAATAAGACGACAACGCATTTACTGCTTTTGTACCAACACCATTTAATCCTACCGATTTTTTGAAGGCTTTAGAATCATACTTTCCACCCGTGTTCATTCGGGAAACCACTTCAACAACTTTTCCTAACGGAATTCCACGACCATAATCGCGAACTGAAACGGTACGGTCTTTAATGGTAACTTCAATGGTTTTTCCGGCGCCCATTACAAATTCATCGATACAGTTGTCCATCACCTCTTTTATCAGTATATATATACCGTCATCGGGCGATGAACCGTCGCCTAATTTACCAATATACATTCCCGGGCGTGTACGAATATGTTCTTTCCAATCGAGCGATCGGATGTTATCTTCAGTATACTGAGATTCTTGTAGCATAAAATGTAGTGAATTTCTGTAAAAATACAGAAATTATTACAGATTTAAAAGCATTTATTTTTCATTTGAAGCTAATTTATCATTAATTTCTGCATCGGTTTTTGCAAACTTAACTTCTTCTTCCTTATAAATAACTCTAACCGTGTAATTGTTTGGTTGAATGGGTTTTCCGTACATTTCTGAATAATTTTTTGTAAACACCGCACCAAAATATAATATAATTGCCGAGTAGTAAACCCATACTAAAATTACCAATACAGAACCTGCTGCGCCATACAAATCTAACTGCGATGAATTTCCCAAATACAGACCAATTCCCCATTTACCAATCATAAATAAAACGGCTGTAAAGCCAGATCCAACGGCGGTTTCTTTCCATCCTAACTTTCCGTCGGGTAATGTTTTAAAGATAAATCCAAAGATTATGGTAATAATGATAGCTACAACTCCCGTGTTAACCCATGAAGCGATAAGGACAGTATCATCGTGAAAGAGTCGACTTAATTGATCGTACATATAATCGATCACCGAGTTGATCATTAAACTGACCAATAAGATAAATCCTAAAGCACCAATCATTGAAAAAGATAACAAACGATTAACAACAAAACGCATGATGCCTTTTTTGGGTTTTGGTTTTAATTCCCAAATAAAGTTGATGGAACTTTGAATTTCGGCAAAAATACCCGATGCTGAAAACAAAAGCGTTACAGCACCTACAATGGCTGCAATACTTAAATTGTTAGAAAGTTTTATGTTTTTAATAGCCTCTTGTATTTGAAACGCTGCTTTTTGACCTACAAGATTTTCAATCTGTAAGAAAAATTCGCCACGAACGGCTTCTTCACCAAAAAAATATCCGGCAGACGTTATAATTAAAATTGCTAACGGCGGTATAGAAAATATGGTATAGTATGATAGCGAAGCACTGAATTTCATGCAGTTATCATCTAAAAATTCGTTTACAGAAACTTTGAATAAATTGAATATCCCTTTAAATTTTTCTTTAATCATAGCGGTGATTGTTGATGTATTTTATTTTAAAAGTATCAATTTTTAAATTGAATTACTAAATTACAGACATAAGATTTTATTGAATAATCTGTAAATATTCAAAATAATGAAATTATAATTTGCAAAGATGCAATTACAGTAATTACGATTAAATAAACGGAACTACTTTGTAAGGATTAAAAGCGTTTATTCCGTCGATTATTTTACCACGATCGTAACAATCGTACCATTTTTTTGTATTGGAATCAAAAAACGACAAAACGTTTGAATATATATTATTCAGTTTCCAGTTAACTACGTATAATCCCGATTCTTCCGGTTGGCACTGCGGATATTGTTTCCATTGAACTAGTCTCATAATATATCTTTTTATAATTAAAAATAATAGCTAAATATTACCTTATTGTTAGGTATTTAATAATTATAAGTAATTTTTATTATGCATTAAAGGAATATACAAGATAGCAACTTTTTAAGTAACATCAAAAAATTATGTTACAAAAAAACACTCGTTTGAGTGCTTTTAAAATTGTAATGAAAAATATTTTCGCTATTATTCTCTGTAATGATAAAAAATTCCTTTGTCCCAAAGAGTGAATAAACTAGCTTTTAGATTGCCAGATTTCAACACATTATTTGCCCACGTATTGCAGGTGTAAAACAAATTATACTTGCCTTTTGCTTCGTAAAAAACATCGTTCAAGCCGTAATTCTGATCAGTTTCTACAAGTACCAATTTATTATTTTCCATATCAAACCTGTTCAATATATATTTACAAAGTCGCTCGTATTGTTCCTTGTTCAGTTTAATTTCGATACAATCATCGCCCGTAACCAATTTATCGTGATACGTAACATGCATGGCAGATTCGCTTAACCCGAAGGCTGCGTTGAATGCTACCGATGCTTTTAGATCTTTCCATTCGGGTGTTTGCAGGTAAAAACCTTTATCGCCCCAACCAAAAGAAACCCATTGTGCAGATGTTTGTTTTCCGGGAGTTACAGAAGGATCCAAATAGGTGCGCCAATCATAAGCCTCGTTAAAATAAGGTACTACGATATCGGTATGCACACCATTAGTTAAAATGTAGATTGATAAATTCTGATCTTTATATTCAGACTGGTCTTTATTAACAGGAATATACGCTGCGCCAGTGGCTAAAATTAAATAGATAACCAAAAAGCCTACAACTAATAACAAATATCCCACAATTTTCTTCAGTGTTTTCAAATACAAATCTATTTTATGTCACAATTTACAAATAATTTGTTTACAACTATATAATTATTTTAGTGCGATATATTCCTGCTTAATTTTTATAAAGGTTTTATTGGTAGCTATTAATTGATTGATGAAATACTCTTGAACTTCAGTATAATCGTTATATTTCAGATGCTTTGCCCAAGAATCATTCTCTTGTATTTCATTAATTTTTTTCAGGATTTTAGCGGTATCAGCAGCAGATCGATACACAACATTTTGTTGCTCACCATTCTTTTTATGATTGTACGAATAATTGTTTTCGCCCACTTTTTCTATAAAATACAATGGTAATCCTTCTTCGTTATTATAAAAATGCTGCCAACTGCAAAATCCCCAATAATTGGTTTGCTGTTTATGGTCGATATTCTCTAACCGCCAGCGACAATTTCCAACTCTGCCCCAATGGTTTGAATATCTGTAAACTCCCTCTTGCGTAAAAAAATAACTGCTGCCGTGTTTGCTTACATAATTTGCTTTTACATAATCATGTGGCTGATTTGTTTTGGTAAATACCGCAAACGTATTTTTAAAGAAATTGGAACGATTGTACATACTAGAATTTAATTCGATAATCAATACCTATAATATGTTCATAATCAAAACCATTACCTGTGGTTCTAAAACTATAAACAGACGGATTATAACGCAAACCTACAAACATTACAGAAGTTAACTGATAATTGAACAAGGTTGAAAAACCTAATGTTCTATAATTTACATCGTAATTTCTCCTGTTATCCTCACTATTATATGTTTTTATGGGAGAATTATAATCATAAGGTTTTTTATAATCGTAATCAGTGTAAACGAAAGAGATACCGTAACTTGCTTCAAACCTTTTCCAACGATGTCCTTTTCTTAAAGACATATCATATTTAAATGCTTTAATATCATACGAAGACCACCACATAATATCAAATAAATTACCTCGAACTGATGTTTCTAAACCTACAAAACGATCGTTTTTATAATAATAATCAAAGCCTAAACCAAAACCTGCCCCTCCAACAGTATTGCTGAAAGACTCAATATTTCCATTTTTATTAGATAAACCTATTAAGAATAAAGTAGGTGGCTGTATATTAAATCTAAAAGTTCCCTCTGTTGGATTGTAACGTTTAAACTCACGTTGCTCGCGCACTTTTCTTTTAGCATCTGCTGCTACAAAATGTTTGTTAATATTTTCTCTAATTTCCAATTGCCTTACCGTATCGGTAATATTACGTTTGGCAATGTATCTGTCGGCTTTATATTCTTGAATTTCCAAACCGTCTTTATCGTTTAAAAAGATATTTTTAGGATATTTAAATCGTTTCTGTGTTGTAAGATCAATCCAATAACCAACACCAAAAAACGGAAGTGATGGCAGATTTCCCAAATAAAAAACAGGTCCTTTTACGGCACTAACAATGGTATCAAACTGTTTATTTTCTGATTGATAAGATAATGTTACCGGCTTTTTACTGCGCAAAAGTTCAATCTTTGCAGGTAGCGAATATACAGAATCGTTTACTGTTACTTTAGCTTCTGCAGCGTTTGTAAACACATTTATGGTATGTGTTTTGGTTCTAAAAACGGTACTGCACGATGTTAAACCAACCGTTAAAAGTATTGCTGAAATTTTAAATAATGTTCTCAATTTATTGTGTTTAATTTGAATGTTTTACAAATATGATTTATTCTAGTCATTAAAATTTCAATCGGTAATCAATGCTTATAACATGCTCATAATCAAAACCACTACCGTTTCTTCTAAAACTATAGAATGAAGGATTGTAACGAAGACCAATAAACATTATAGATGATATTTGATAATTAGCCAGCGAAGAAAAACCAAGTGTTGCGTAATTATTCTTAAATCCTTCCCGATCATCATCTTCAAAAGTCATTAAAGGTTTTATTATATTTTTTTCGCGTGGAAGCTTACATTCAAAATCGGTATAAGTAAACGATAAGCCATAACTGTATTCAAAACGATTTCTTTTATGGGCTTTTCTAACAGAAAGATCAAATTTATGAGCATAAACATCGTAATCAGACCAATAAAAAGGATCAAATTGATTGGCTCTGTTTGATATTTCAACAGAAATAAATTTATTTCCTTTATAAAAATAATCGGCACCAAAGCCAAAACCTATCCCACCAACAAAGTTGTTAAATTGTTCAATATTTGGATTTTTTGACGAAAAACCGATTAAAGATAAAGTTGGTGGTGCAATAAACATTCTAAACTTACCAACTTTGGGATTGAAACGTTGAAACTCTTTTTCTTCCTTTTTTGCTAGTTTTCTTTGATCACTAAAATAATTCCTTTTAAAAACAGAACGAATTTCCTCTATCTTATCATTATCTGTTATATTTTTTCTTATGATATATGCTTCGGCTCTGTTTTCATATACTTTAGCATTGATATTATCGTTAAAAAATATATTACTTGGATAACTAAAACGCTTTTTATTAGTGAGATCTACCAAATATCCAACTCCGAAAAAATAAGTAGTGGTAAGGTTCATTGATTTAAAAACAGGAGATAATTTGCCGTTTACAATAGTGTCTAATTGCTTGTTTGCCGACTGATAACTTATGGTAACAGGCGTTTTGTCTCGTAAAAGTTTTATTTTGGCAGGCAACTGGTAAACCGAATCGTTTACCGTTATTGTAGCATTTTCTGCATTTGAAAAAACATTTACTTTTTGTTGTTTTCTATGTAAAATAGTACTGCAAGAAGTAAGCGTTAAAACTGATAAAAGTAATAACAGTTTATAAAAGTGTTTCATGGTGTTTTTGATTTGCACCAAATGTAGAAAAAAAGTTAATAAAAAAGCCGAATTTAACATTCGGCTCTTAAAAACTGTTTTAAACATTAAAGCGGAAATGCATTACATCGCCATCTTTAACAATATATTCTTTACCTTCAACACGCAGTTTTCCGGCTTCTTTTACTTTTGCTTCAGATCCGTAGGTAGCATAATCGTCATAAGCGATAACTTCGGCACGAATAAAACCTTTTTCAAAATCGGTGTGGATAACTCCAGCTGCTTTCGGAGCCGTGTCGCCTACTTTTATAGTCCAAGCGCGAACTTCTTTTACACCTGCTGTAAAATAGGTTTGTAGATTTAATAATTTATAAGCAGCACGAATCAACACAGCAGATCCTGGTTCAGTTAAGCCCATATCTTCTAAGAAAACCTGACGCTCTTCGTATGTTTCTAATTCTGTAATATCAGCTTCGGCACCAACAGATAAAATGATTACTTCGGCATTTTCATCTTTTACTAATTCTTTTACTTTATCAACGTAAACGTTTCCATTAACTGCAGAATTTTCATCAACATTACAAACGTAAAGTACCGGTTTTGCAGTAATTAATTGAAAATCTTCTAACAAATCTTCTTCATCTTGATTTTGAGGAACTACTGTACGAGCCGATTTTGCTTGTAACAACGCTTCGCGAATACGTTCTAACAAAGCTGCTTCTACTTGCGCTTCCTTATTTCCTGTTTTTGCAGCTTTTTTTACTTTTTCTAAACGTTTTTCAACCGTTTCCAAATCTTTTAACTGCAATTCGATATCAATGGTTTCTTTATCACGAATAGGATCAACACTACCGTCAACATGCACAATATTATCATTGTCAAAACAACGCAAAACGTGAATAATAGCGTTACACTCACGAATGTTTCCTAAAAACTGGTTACCTAAACCTTCGCCTTTACTTGCACCTTTAACCAAACCTGCGATATCAACAATATCAACAGTAGCCATTTGCACGCGCTCTGGTTTAACCAATTCTTCTAATTTATTAATTCTAGGATCTGGTACGTTTACAACTCCAATATTTGGTTCAATTGTACAAAAAGGAAAGTTTGCACTTTGTGCTTTTGCGTTAGACAAACAGTTGAACAAAGTTGATTTTCCTACGTTTGGTAATCCTACAATACCTGCTTTCATATAGTTGTGCTATTTTATATCGATTTTTAAAACGATGCAAATATATCGTTTTTAATTGGATTTTTTAGATATATTAGCTTTCTGTATCTATTAGAAAATTTATGCGTTATTTAGATAATTTTATCATATGTTTGATTGTGCTTTTTTTACCTATCCAATTTTGGGCACAGTCGAATAAATTACAGTTTAAAACAACGCATGGAAGTTTTAAAGTTATGCTTTATGATTTTACGCCGAAACATAGACAATTGATTTTGGATGCCATTAAAACTGATGTTTATAAAGATGCATTATTCAACCGAATTATTGAGAATTTTGTAGTTCAAGGTGGTGAGCACGATGATGATATTGCATTAAGAGAAAAAGATTTACCAGTAAACGAGCATTACAGATTGCCTGCGGAATTTGATTCAAGAGCTTTTCATAAAATAGGCGCTTTGGGAGCGGGTAGAGATGATAATCCGCAGAAAGCATCGTTTTTGAATCAGATTTATTTTGTGGTAGGGAAACCTGTTTCTGTAACCGATTTGGATAATATCGAACAGAAAAAAGGCATTAAATTTACCAAAGAACAGCGTGAAACATATCTTTCCAAAGGCGGACTTCCGCGTTTAGATGGAGATTATACTGTTTTTGGTGAGGTTTATGAAGGTTTAGATGTATTACTGAAAATAAGCAAATTAAGAACAAACCAAAAAGATGCACCTTTACAGCCTGTATCTTTTGAAGTTATAGAGATTAAAGAATAAAGATCAGCTGTTTGATAGCTGATCTTTATTTTAATCGTTCTTTTAAAAGGCACAAAACACCAATTTCACTTTCGGACAAATTTTCATTCTTTTTAAGTAGTTTGTTAACTTCTTTCTGAAAATATTTCAATGTTTTTCCATTAATGTATTTGTCAATAACTCGGGGATCAATATAAGAACTTCGGGCTACAGCTGGCGTATTTCCTAACTTTTCGCTTACTTGTATAACTGCATTCCGAATGTTTTTATCCATTGTTTTCTGATCTTTTTCCTCTTCCACATCTAATTCATCTAGAGCAATGGCAGCAATCATGGTTCCCGACCAGGTTCTAAAATCTTTTGCAGAAAATTCTTCGCCCATAACTTCCCTGATATACTGATTCAAATGTTCGCTTTTTACGTCTTGAATGATACCGTTTTCATCAATGAATTTAAAAATTTCGTAACCCGGCATTTCATCGATTTCTTTTACAATTTTTGCCAGCTTTGCATCGGTTATATGTTTTTCCTGATCTTTCCCAGACTTTCCTCTGTACGTAAAAATAAGTTCGTCGCCGTTAATTTCTAAATGTTTGCTGCGCATGGTTGTTAAACCGTAGCTCTTGTTTTGCTTGGTGTAGAAGTCGCTTCCCGGACGAAAAAAAGCAGATTCCAATAAACGAACCATTGTAGCTAAAACCTTTTCACGCGTTGGTTTGCGTTTGCGCATGTGCTGACCTGTAACGCGACGCATACGTTCTAATTGTTCGGCAAATTCAATAATTCTATCAAATTTTTTCTGCTCTTGTTTTTGTCTGAATTTTGGATTGTAGATGTATTGTTTTCTACCCAGTTCATCTCTACCGGTCACCAAAATTTTACTGTTTTTCTTTTCAGAAATTTCCACATTTTTCCATGCAGGTGGAATTATCAGCGATTTTATATAGGTTTTTACAGCTGTATCTGTAACGGTTTTTCCGTTTTCATCTGTATAACTAAATCCTTTTCCTCTTTTCTTACGGTAATACATATCTGCAAAATTTTAATGGCAAAATCAGTTCAAATGCTATTAAAGATAATGTTATTTTAAAGACCTTGCAATTAAAATGATTCCATTTAAACCAATTCTTTTGTGAAAACCGATTTTAGATGATTCATATAATCTCTGTAATAATTGGTGATGCGTTTAGGAGTTGCATTTTTTTCCAGATCATGAAAATGAAATCCCTGAATTTTGCTCATTCCCGTAAAAGCATTCATTTTATGAAAACCAAATAAAACGCCATCATCAACTGAAGTTTCGTTGAAAAATTCACCAGGCAGTGTAAAAGCCGTATCTGGCGCATTCCAAGTTGTATTTACCATATAATTTTTGCCGTGCATTAATCCGCCGGTTCCATAATTTATCGCAGGATTTTTACTTGAACGCCCGTCGCTACTGTAAATTCCGTTTTGATGCCCGGCTGTAAAAACCTCATCAATATATTTCTTCAGTCTGTTTGGCACTTGAAACCACCAAATAGGTGTATTGTAAATAATCAAATCAGCCCATTTAAAATTCTCAACCTCATCTTCTGCAACAAATTCGTCGTTAATATCGGTAACTCTAACCTTAAAATCATTATTACTTAAAAAATCAACTGTCCAATTGGTCAATGTTTTATTGAAAGCTCCGCCAGAATGCGCAAAATGTTGCCCGCCATTTATTATAAATATATTTTTCATTGTATATCGTTTAATTATAAAGCAAAATTATAACGCTATTTTGTATTATTAAAATAATATAAATTATACATTTGTATCATAATTATAATGATATGATTAATTTAGAATGGTATCGTACTTTTAAGGCGATTTACAAAACTGGTACGCTAACCGGTGCTGCCGAAGCTCTGTATATCTCGCAACCCGGAGTGAGCCTGCATTTAAGTTCTTTGGAAGCTTATGTGGGATATAAATTATTTGATAGAACCAGCAGAAAAATGATTCCTACCGAGCGTGCAAAAGTTTTGTTTAATGCGATTAACGAGCCTTTAGCGAAGCTGGAAATTGTTGAGAAAACATTTCAGAAATCGACAGAAAAACATGCGCCGACAATAAGTATTGGGATGTGTTTTGAAACTTTTCAGACGACTTTAGAGCCTTTTGTTTCAAGTCTCGAATTTAATTTGATCATCAGTTTTGGAAATTATCCTGAAATGTTGGATCAGCTGGAAAAAGGAATTCTAGATTTGATCATTACTCCCAAAAAAGGTACTTCGTTATTAATTGATCATGAACCGTTTTCGAGCGAAAAAATTATTTTGGTAGGAGGGAAGGATGTGGAGGTTTCCGAATTTAAAAAGCATTTGAAGACTAATGATAAAACGGCTTTAGAAGCTTGGATGAAAGATCAAAAATGGTACGGAACAACGGGTGATATGGAACATTTATTTCAGTTTTGGAGCTTGAATTTTGATAAGAAGCCCGATTTCCGTCCGAATTATATCGTTCCAAATTTGAATTCTATTGTTCGATGTTTGTTTGGAGGATCGGGATTGGCGGTTATTCCTGATTTGCTTTGCCATAAAGAAATCGATGAAGGAAAAATTCAACTAATTTGGGAAGGAGAAAAAGAACTGGTAAATACACTGTATTTCGGAACTCGGAAAAAATCGATCCATCAACAGGAAATCAATCAGATAAAGGAATTATTCAAACAAGTTATGCCTAAAGACGATTGATTCTCAAGATATAAAACGAATCAAAAAAAATAAATCAGGTACTTTTTACGGTACCTGAATTTATTTTATTACCTAATAAACGGTAATTCTTTTTTCATAGCGTAAAGTATAAAACAATTTACGTACCAAAATTTAAGGTAACTATAAAAAACCTTAATAATCGCGCAAAAATTGATTTTTAAATTAAGTTCGATTATAAAATGATGTTTTTTTAAGTGAAAATTATCTCCTAATAGTGGTAAAATTCCACAAAATAATTGTTGAAAATTTTAAGATGAAATAGTTATATATTCAAATCGCCTTCTCTGCCAATATCCATTTTACTTCCGGTTACTGCGCTTGCTGCAACTTTAAAGAACGTGATCAGTTTGTTGGTTTTGTTGTCCCAGTAATGAGCTTCGCCCGGAGTGATTTTTAAAATACGAATATTCGGATCTTCCTTACCTTTTTCAAACCAAGCTGCAATCATGTCGTTCCAATATTTATCAATGCGTGCAGCATCTCGCGATACTTCGCCTGTTCCGTTTATACTTAAAAATTCGTAAGAACTTACATCGGCAAATGTTAGCGAAACTTCTTTGTTTTGTTGTAAATGCTGGTGCGTATCGCTTTCGGCAGAAAATAGAAACCAAATATTTCCTTGATCGTCTACTTCTTGTCGGCTCATTGGTATGCTGTGCGGATAATTCGTTCCTTTTGGAAAGGTAGAAAGCATTCCGATATCAATAGAATCTACCATTTTCTTCAACTTTTCAATTGCTTCGGTGTTGTTTAAATTTTCTGTACTCATAGCTTTTAATTTTAATTGTTAAAACGTTAGTAATTAATGTTGTTGTAGCTTAATATGCAATAATTGTACAAGTTTTTGTCAGTGTAAACAGCATTCCTGATAAAAAAGGATTTATAAACGTATTTAATTTTACCATGTGTTATTTATATCCGAAATTTGCAAAAAATTTCTGCTATGGAAATTTAAATGTTACTCGTTTTATTCTGTTAACCCGTAGTGCATTATAAAAAAAGTTGCTCAAAGAACTAAAAAATAGTATATTGTATTGACTGACAATCGAATACACCATGAGCAACTTAGAAGCAAGTTACAAATTAATTTTAGAAGAATTA
>Ga0213826_1000050_pt1 | contig 234861 bp, 221 predicted proteins | sample MC6MC0899MG_FD_180668 | JGI IMG/M metagenome (GOLD analysis project Ga0213826, IMG submission 180668) | Enriched soil aggregate microbial communities from Iowa State University, Ames, United States - MC6-MC0899-MG | ecosystem: Environmental > Terrestrial > Soil > Unclassified | place: USA... | reverse complement strand
TAATGCCTGTGTCGTGTTTGTACCACACTGTACCGTTAATCCCTGAGCTTGTTTTGTAAGTACGGGTACGATCGTATCTACTACGCTTACACTTGCCTGTGTCGTACTAAAGTTTCCACATGAATCCCTTGCCGTAAAGGTCACCAGAATCGGTGCACCGCAGATGGCAAGTGAACTTTGATAATTATGTTTCCAAGTTATCAGTCCGCAGGAATCTGTAGCCGTTGCCCCACCGTTGTTAGACAACCAGGCATTTAACTCGTCTTCCCCATTAATACTGCATTGGATAACTAAATCTGATGCAGGGGTAACTACCGGAGGTGTTCTGTCTAAAATCATATACACCGCCTGTTTAACAGTAAAGTTACCGCACTGGTCTTTTGCTATAAAATCAACAATGATCGTACCTGCACCTCCACAAATGGTATTGGTATCTTCGATTAGGTAGCTTATAGTTACGGCACCGCAATTATCAGTGGCTGATGCCCCTGCATTTGATGCAAGCCATGCATTAAATCCTTCAGGTCCGTCAAGGTTTCCTAAACCGTCACACTCAACAATTTTGTTTTGTGGTTCTACGGTAAATACAGGTTTGGTTTTATCGTCTATCGTTATGGTCTGCGTGTGTACAGTTGTGTTGCCGCAGCTGTCTGCAGCTGTCCATGTTCTGGTCAGTACATATGCATTGGCACATGATCCCGATACCCTTGTCTCGTTAAAGGTAACTGTTGCAGTTCCGCAGTTATCCGTTGCTGTTAATGTTACCGCTGATGGTACTTCTGCTGAACACGAATAAGTCGCGTTCACAGGTAATGTACCTACAAATAAAGGTTTGGTCGTATCGGCTACTGTAATGGTTTGAGAATGGGTTGTTGAATTTCCACATTCATCTGTTGCTGTCCAAGTTCTGGTTAAAACATAACTGTTTGCACAAGAACCATCTACTCTGGTTTCACTGAAAGTTATCGTTGCAATGCCACAATTATCTGTCGCTGTTAATATTGCTGCTGCTGGTACTTCTGAAGAACAAGAATAAGTTACGTTTGTCGGTAAAGCTTCTACAAATACAGGTTTAGCTGTATCTAATACTTTAACCGTTTGTGTATGTGTTGATATATTTCCACAAGAATCTGTTGCAGTCCAAACGCGAACTAAATCATAACTGTTTGCACATAAGCCGTTCACTCTTGTTTCATTATATATAACTGTTGCCGTTCCACAATTATCTGTCGCTGTTAATATTGCTGCTGATGGAATATTGTCACAAGCAACAGAAATTTTGGCAACAGGCAATGTTCCGCTAAATACCGGTTTAACAGTATCAGCCACTGTGATGGTCTGCATATGTGTTGATGTATTTCCACACTCATCAGTTGCCGCCCAGATTCTGGTAAGTACATAATTGTCTGCACAACTTCCCGCTACACTTGTCTCTGTAAATGTTACAGTAGCCGCTCCACAATTATCAATTGCTGTTACAGTTGGTACTACAGGTACGTCAGCTGAACACGATACGGTTGTATCTGTTGGCAAAGTACTTGTAAATACAGGTTTTACAGTATCGGTAACAGTTATTATCTGTGTATGAGATACGCTGTTTCCACAAGCATCCGTAGCCGTCCAAACTCTGTTTAATACATAACTGTTTGGACAAGAACCATTCGTTCTTGTTTCGGTCATTGCTACTGTTGGAGTTCCGCAATTATCAGTCGCTGTTAAAGTTACGGCTTCTGGTACGTTATCGCACGAAACAGTTTCATTTGCTGGTAATGTTCCTACGAATGCAGGAGCAATATCATCGTTAACTGTAATTACCTGTGTATAAGTTGTTGTGTTCCCACAAGCGTCTGCTGCTGTCCATACTCTGGTTAATGTAAAATTGTTTGCACAAGTTCCCGCTGTGGTTGTTTCAACTAAAGTTACAGTTGCTGTACCACAATTATCGCTTGCTGTTAATGTTGGTGCTGCTGGTACATCTTTAGAACAAGATACCATTACTGCAGCTGCAGGTAATGAACCTACAAATGTTGGTGCCACATTATCAATAACTGTGATGGTTTGCGTATGTTCGGTTGTGTTGCCGCAGCCGTCAGTTGCTGTCCATGTTCTGGTTACTGTAAAATTGTTCGCACAAGTTCCCGCCGTGATACTTTGTACAAAAGTTACTACCGCATTTCCACAATTATCTGTTGCTGTTAATGTTGCTGCTGCATGTACTAAAGAAGTACATGAAACAGTAATATTTTGTGGCAGTGCCTCATTAAATATTGGATCTGCTAAATCAGTAACATTAATGATTTGTGTACATGTTTGTGTGTTACCTTGTTCATCTGTTACTGTAAATGTTCTTGTAAAGGTTTTAATTCCGTTAACACAAGAAGACATTGCGGAATCACTGTAAACAAACGATGTGTTACCACATGATTTATTTACCACTGGCATTCCTGTAACTGATGGGTCGATACTTGTTCCGCAAACAATTGTTACTGCCGCAGGACATGTAATTTCCAAGGTACAGCACATTGGCGCTATTCCTGTTAGGTTTAACGGTGTACAGTTATTATCATCTGTAAAGGTTACATTGTAAGGTGCTCCTGCACCATAAGGTGTGGTTGCCGCTAACGGATTAGACATCCATACGTTTCCTGCAAAAGTACCCGGAGTTCCGGTACCTGTCACGGCAAAAGGAGCTTCGCCTGTTAATGTTACCTGAACCTGATATGTTTGGTTGTCTACAGAGCAAAGAGTAGTTACAACACCTGAAAGATTGTTGTCTTTAAATGTTACTGTTATCTTACCAATATTGCTTTTACATACACCGTCTACTATAAATCTGTTAATTACGTAGTATGTTCTTCCATTTACCAATGGAGTTGTTAGTGGTAAACGATCTGAAGGATCATCACCCTGAGCCTCTTGCTCATTCTCATACCAGTCCAAATGATAAACGGTTGTTGAAGATTCAAAAGGAACATCTGCCAATGTAGGTAATCCGCCACTTATTGTAGGATTACAAATTTCAGGATTTTGATATTCCGGAGTAATTGTTAATACAGAATCAACAGGTAATTCCATTGATATACTATTTTCATACAATACCTGATCAATACCGTTAGCAGAACAATTTGGGTTCGGAGCACAAGGTAATACATCTATGTTTTGGAATACTGTTACCTTAATTTCTCCGAAATTAAAATCACAAGTCAAACTGGTTTCGTTACTTAACGTATATTTTAAAGGTACGTTACTGAATTCTAAAGTTTGTCCCACTGTTATTGTTTGTCCGGATTTTACCTGATATAAATAACCGCGCGTCGGGTCTATGCCTATATAATCAAACTTGTTTACTGGTAATAAGTAAGCTGCAGGATCACCTACAATGCTCCAACCTGTTGGTAATTTTAGGGCAACCTGATAATCATCGGTTACAGCATCATTTACACCAAGTTCACCCGAGTTTTTAATCTCAGCATTATATACCGCTCTTAATACACCTCCCGTTGTCAAAACAGGATCTAAAACTACATTAGTTGTTCCTTCTTGTCTTAATTCAGGGAAAGAATCAGAACCTCCATCTATGATCAATCGTTTTGTTGTTGCCGAAGTAATATTTGTTACAGTAGTACCGCAGGTATTTGTTCCACTTGGGGTAACGGTATGCTTAACACCACTTCTGAAATCACAACTGTTAACTTTAAAATAGACCTTTATTTTAACTCTTTCTACAGAATTTAAAACAACATTGTTAGGTAATGTAATTTCTAAATTAGTTCCATTAATAACTGCATTTGCCGTGTTTCCTGTTGTCCAGGTTGTTGCTGTACCTCCTGCTGCTGCAAAAGTATTACTGTACTCAAACTTATTGTTATAACCTAAACCTGCAGCAGTATTTAAAGGAATAGTAATCTTTAAATTATCTAATTGCGAATCGCCGGCGTTGTGCAACTGTACACTGTACCATATTTCATTACACAAATCTGGCTTAGTAAGTATACCGTTAAACTGATCTGCAATAGTTGTCTGTAAAATATTTTCAATTACTTTATGTGTTAAAACTTTATCTGTTAGCAAACAACCATCTGTAATTGATGCAGGATAGTTGGAAGTTGAACAGCTGTAACCTGAAGTAATGGTTAAATTTTCAACCTGACAATTAATAACATCCGATTTTATTAAATAATATTTTACCGCACCTGGTGCAAAATCACCTAACTCATAAATAGCATTAGCATTGGCTGTTAATGGAGTTCCTGATACCGCAGTATAATTAGCAACTTCTTCCACAGAGTTGATTACTAAATTGCCTGCTTTTTTAGCAAACCATACGCTGTTAAAATTTCTGGATCCTGAACTTGAAACTTTTAATACCCAGGAAACTTTTGTTCCATCTGCACTTAAAGCTCCTAACAAACTGTTGTTTGATGTCTCTAACTTTAGTGTTCCAATGCCTGTATTGTAGGTAAGGTTCTGAGTATTGGTATATGGTGTTGTTAATCCTTCACCATCAATAACATTTCCGTTTATCGTTACACCTACTACTTGATTTACTGCGTTGGTTATAGGTTCGCATTCAGAAAGAGTTACAATAGGAATAATTTCTAATTGAAAACCTTCATCCAGATAATCAATACCGTTTCCAGCTCCCAAAATGTTTGCTGTTATCGTTTTTAATACAGTCGATACGTCTAAAGTATAGCTTGCATTGTTTACATTAAGTCCTGAAATGGTTGTTGAAGTACTGGCTCCTAACCATGGTTGGTTTTTAACCGTTACTGTAACACCTGTCAATGTAATATAACTAGGTACACTTAAAACAGCATTTGTTGGCTGAAACAGATTACGGTATTCATCATTAAAAATCGCATCTTGAATGCTGAATCCTAAAACATCCGCAGTAAATGTAGCTGTATTGGTATTCTCGCTACAATTTACAAAACTTTTAGATTCTCCTGTAAAATTGAACCCGTTCGTAACATAAAAACCGGTTGCAGTATAGGTTCTGCCGCATAACAATTCTTCTGCAGATACATCGTCTATTAAATATGATTTTGCAGGAAATTGTTTTAATCCTGTATATGAGCTACCAGCCTTTATTTCGATAGAGAGACGAACTTTATCATTATCCAATAATGCTGTTGGCAACGTGTAATTTAGAACATATGTAGAAGATGTTTCTGTAACCGTAGCGTTTGAAACAATTGTAGCTCCATTGATAACAACCTTACCAGAGGTAGTTCTTAATACTGTATTTGCATTTGCATCTTTTTCAATTACTAAACGTAACTTAGTAAAGTTACCTGTTGTAACATGGGCTGTTGAATTCTGGTAAATTTCTAAAATATCACCTTTCATAAATGATCTTTCATCTGCTCCAGTTGCATTTGTTCCAACAGTAGGAACACCTGTACCGTTAACTTCATGACCTAAAGAAACTCTGTTAATAAATGCAGAACCGTTTATCAAGCCGTTAACACAGGTTCCTGGATCACAAAAACCTTTTAGTTTTGTTTCGTTACATTTAAAAACAATAGGAGAACAAGAAGCCCCTCCGTTCACTTTTCTAAGTTCTCCGCCTACTCTATACCACAAATTATCCAAATTAGTTGATGGGCAGGTAAGGGTTAAAGGAAACTGTAACCTGTCAAATGAAAAATTTAGATTACCTGAAATCCAAGGTGATGTACCATAAGTAAAAGTAAGTTCGTATTTATTACCCCCGACGTTTACTGCAGAAATTCCTTCAAAATTGATACCTGAAGTAGAAAGGTCATTTGAAAGTTCTACCGTAATGACAAACTGATCACCTGCATTTAGTCCTTTTGATGGAAGACTAAAATTAGTAAACAAATAGTCTGCCAATAGTGGAGTCCCCGAAATAATATCTACTTCTCCGATATGCATCCCTTCATAAGAATATGATGTTTCTGAACTTACACTACCCCCGCTGTTAACAGGTGCACATGCATTTAAATATCCGTAAGTTGCGCTAAATGAATTCTGTCCGTTACTAAATTGTGTTGGGGCAGAGGTACAATTTGAAGATAAACCGTCCGGTGCAACATAATATTGATTAAAAACAATAGTAGCAGAAGCGCCTGCTGCTAAAGCAGGTATCTGGATTATTGCTGTTGTTGCTGTTGAACTAACTACCGTAACAGGTAAACCATTTAATGTAATAGAAGTGGCATTAATACCTCCCTGAGTTATAATTTCGAATGTAATAACTTCTGTAGCAATACTACCATTGTTTTTAACAGTCCATGTATTTGTTCCGTAATCATTAAAACAATTTAATACGGGTGAACTTGATAAAGGTGTAACCGAAAGGCTTGGTGCGCCAGATACAGCTAAATTAATAATGTGTGTTGCTGCTCCGTTAACGGCAGAAACAGTACATTTTGTTGAACAACCGTAATATACTTCATAGCTTGTTGCAGTAAGTGCACAATTATCTATCTGTACTTTTTCTTTTAAGGTAATACTTTCTCCACTTAGCAATTTTTTTCCAGAAAAAACAAGCTTATTTGGATTAGAAGTATTTACTAACCAGCCTGCTGCTGTTAGGTTAGCAAAGTTATATGAAATATGAGTTAAACCATTACCTAGGTTGCGGTCTAAAGTAAATTGAGAAATTTCACCATTTCCTTGATTTCTAATAGTAACTTCTCTTTCTGGTTGATCGCCTATATTTCCCACGATAGGATCAGGACTAACAGAAACCCTTAAAACCGCATAACGGATATTAATAGTCTCACTTGTATTGGTCAGCGTACTGCCTGTACAACCACTCAAAGTATAATTCACAACTGCATCGGTTGTAGAACTTATAATGCCGCACAAAGCCTTTACATTAAAAGTTACTTGAATTTCTTGAGTAGAAGATCCCGCAGGAATATTTACGTCAACGGTAACCTCTTGAGTTGTTTGTAAGTTAACCGTTGCCGGACTGCCGTCGACTTTTAAGGAACCTGTTTGAAGTTCAAAGCCATTTGGAACAACTATTTTAAGCTTTCCATTAGGGCAAGGCTGACTTCCTTTTGCAATTCTAACTGTGAACTGCTGGTAGTCTTCGCATACATCTAACACAGGGACACTGCTGTCTGTTTTCAGTGTTTGTGCTTGTGTACCACTTGCCGATAACAATAAAAAAGAAAAGAGTACCAACAGCGAAACTGGGTTCCATTTTCTCAAAATTGAACTAAAGTGCATTAGCGTAGTTTTATAATTCATAAATAATGTTTTTTACTTGTTAAGTAAATAAATGCTTTTTAAAATCGTAAATTTCAATCTTGGTTTGGTTACATAGTGTCATATTTTAAGGGTTAAACAATAATTTTAATTATTATTAATTTGTAGCGTTAGATAAGATGATCTATAATAATTATAAGGTAATTAAGACATTGTATTTTAATAAGTTATATCTTAAAAATGTATCCGTTAATTATGCTTCAAAACTAAATACATAAAAAAACAAAGCTTGTAGTGCTCTGTTATCTTTTTAGTAGTCCTTTGGCAGGTTTGCTTGTAGAACAAATTCTACAATTCATAATTAATGAAGAGTTAGCATGTCTTTGTGTTTTATCTTGTAGTGAAAAGTGATATGTAACAATGGAAAATTATAAGGAAATTGCTCTATGAAATGATCACGCTTGATATGATCGATATTCATAAAAATTCATTACTCCAATTATTTTAAGAATATAAAAAATGGAAATATCATAACCGGCAGCATTAATCACCTTAGTGTATAGCAAAATTGAACGGGAAAATGATTTGTAGATTTTAAACGGTCAAAAACTATTGTAGAATAATGTTAAAAAAGCTATTAAAACAAAAAAAGCATCAAAAAATTTTGATGCTGTAACATTTAACGATTTTTGGTCTAAAAATTCCATATCGTTTTAAGAAAAAATACAGTATTTGTAATGAGAGTTATTTTAAAAAGCTCTACTTCATATTTTCGTATAAGTTTATTTTCTTTATTAGGTCAGGTATATTATCAATACCTAATTTTTCAAAAATCCTGTTTTTGTATGTACTCACAGTTGATTTTTGCAGATTAAGTGTATTAGCTATTTCGCTACTCTTATATCCCTCAATAATTAATTGGGCAATTTCTAACTCTCGGTTTGTTAATTGATTTATTGGATTTTCTGGTTTTTTAAAAATATAATTATCCATAATTTTTTCTTGTATATTTTTACTAATATACTTTTTTGAAACTAAAACTTCAGTTATTGCATTTTTAATTTCCTCTTCTGAACTCAACTTACTTAAAAAACCATTTACTCCAGCATTTATACATCTTACGGCGTAAATATCCTCATCCAAACCGGAAAAAATAAGAATCTTTAAATTTGGCTGAATTGCCTTTAATACTGGAATAATATTTAGCGAATTGCCGTCGGGAAAAGTGATATCTAATAGTAACAAATCTATTTCCGAATTATACAGACTTTTGGTTACGTCGCTGATATTATGTACTTGAATTATATTTGCATCAGGATGCAGCTCTCTTAAAATAAAACTAAGAGATTTAGTTACTACATTATGATCATCAGCAGTTATAAAATTTAATTTATGATCCATGTTCTATAAAGTGTTAATGTACTTTGCTAAATTTAGCAACTTATCAATTAAAGATTTGTAGTATTCCATTCACATAACTGTAGAATAAATTCTACAATCTACTAAGAATATTCTTTAATACAATCAGTAATTTTTTTGTTCCTAACTTTGTTAGTTTCTAGGAAATGTTTTATTTTCCCGGAGTGTCTAAAATTAAATCGAACGTTACAACTGTCTCAACATTCTGTTTGCTTATAACCTTAATCTTTCCTTTAAATAATTCTATAATTTCCTTACATAGGTTTAACCCTAAACCGGCTCCCAGATTTTTAACTTCGTCAGAAATTGCTCCTTGATGGTAACTGTCAAAAATATGTTTTAAATCTTCTTCATTAATTCCTGCGCCGTTATCTTTAACTTCAACCAAAAGTCTTTGTGTATTTTTAACAGCTTTTTCTAACGATACATTTACAGAAATTTGTCCTTTTTTGGTGAATTTATTGGCGTTACCCACAATGTTGTAAAATAACTGATGTATCTTAACAACATCGGAATGTACAATTACATCTTTTGTTATACTGTTGGTTACCAACAATTTATTTTCATTATTTTCAACAAAACTAGATAATGATTTTAAAACTTCGTCCAGCTCATATTTTAAGTTGAAGGTTGTTTTGTTTAATTCCAGTTTTTTGTTTTCGTTTTTAGAAAGATCTAAAATCTGATTTGCCAATAACGAAAGCGAATGCGTGGTAAATTCAATAGATTTTAAAGATTCCTGTACTTCCTGATCTTCAATTTGCCTTCTGATTCCGCGACTGTAAATAGAAATAATGTTTAATGGCGATCTAATTTCGTGACTGATCATCCCTACAATTCTATTCTTGAAATTTAAGTTTTGCTCGATTTTTTTCTGTGCCGCAACCAAACGTGTTTCGTACGCAAAGGTTAAACGGGTGATAAATGCCAGTATTACAGAGATTAACACCATAAAAAAGATTACCCCGATTATGGCATAATTTCTAATTTGTTTGTTGGTTTGGTATTGGGCTTGAAATTTCTGGCGGGCATCATTTGTAAAAGAAACCAACGCATCGTTATACTTTCTTAAAAGCAAGTTGCTGTAATTCAACAATTCTTTGTTTGTATCGAAAAATCCGGCATCGTTCTTTTTAACGGCAGCCAACTGCTTTTTATAATTTTGTTTGAAATCTTGGAATTGTTTCTGATAATATTCGTTTGTGTTTTTAAACAGATATTCCAGTTGTTTTTCGATGCTTCCAGAACTAACATTAGAGCCTTTTCGAAGGGTTAAAACCACATTCGATTTTTCTTTTTGAACATCAACTTTCCCAGCAATAGCATTACTTACACGTGAAAATAATCCTTTACGTTCCACACTGTCAACAGAAACCGTAGTTTCAACATTTATACTGTCTAAAATATCATCGTATTTAACCGTTTTCAGCTTAAAAACATTATCGTTAAACGGTGCATTTGGAATAAATTCTATACCACGAAGCGAATCTATTTTGGTATTGATGTTATTAACCGACATTTTTGAACTACTGCCCTTTTTTAAATGCAAAGAAAACAAATCACTTTTACCGGCTGTATTTGCCAGATTTTGAATGTTTTTGTTTAAACTGGTCAGCGCATCGTTATATGCCAACAGATACTGATCGTCTTTGGTATGTATATAATTTTGCAAATTATTTTGTGCGGTGATATAATCGTCTTTTGTAAGATCGCTAAAATGCTGTGCCTGTTCAGAAATATGCAGTTCTGCTTCTAATTCCTGTAATTTAGGTTCGTTAAAAATTTCATTGTACAGAATTAATAACAGAATTAGCTGCAAAAATATAACACTTGTAAGAAGCGTATAGTGTACTGCTTTTCTGTATTTAAATTTATCTGACTTAAAATTAAAATTCTGCCCCTTTTTTTCTTTCAAAATAATACCCCTATTAAATTAATTTTATACCAAAACCAACTTGGTCAATTTATAAAAAAACACTTAATACTTATAAACTACAAAAACTTAAAAATTCTTTAGCAAAATTTCTCCTTTACATAAAAATATCGCTTTATGTACCATAAATGTATTGAATTTTAACCGTTTTGTTTTTTAATTTTAAATTTTTCCCTGTAAATCAGTAGTTTCCCCGAACAAATATAGATATTTTTATTAACATTCTTAACTAATTTTGAAGCATTAAAACCATTGTTTATTAATTTGAAACTGATTTGATTGATGATTTGTAAATGCGAAGATCGTCCCAAGTGATATTTTCAGGAGCTTCGGCTTTTATTTCGGTTAAGTTTTTATCGGTGTTATTCTGAAATAATTCTTTTAAAATGGTAAGTTTTTTGACTGATATAACTGCTGTAATATCTATTTTATCTTCGCCTATTAATTTGGCAATGTGCTGATAAATTGTTTGGACTGATAATTTGCGTTCTTCGGCAATTTCGGCAATGGTTAATTTGCGCTGCCAAAGGGCAAACGTTTTATCTGTTGTTGCAACTTTTACGGTTTTAGGAATTTGTTTGATATCGTCTTCGATCTCGTCAATATCCATAATCTGTGTACGCAGAATTTCCTTGATTCCGGTTAAATGATTCAATCGGTACGATGTGATGTCCTGATTATTCAGATTTTCGCTTGAAAAATCGATGCCACTGCCAAATAATTGCACCATTTTATTGGTTTTAATCAACTTTAAAACCATTTTTATATGTTCGTCTTCAAAAACACGTAATTGTTCTGTAAATAGCACAAAACCTTTCTTCTTTTTAGACTGTTCCAAAACAAAAAGCGTATCGTACGCCAATTCATCTAACTTCGGATAAAAATACGAATATGCTTTTGTTAAACGCTGCAGTAAATGATCAATCCTAAAATCATCTGCCGTGAAAAGGGTGTGAAGTTCCTGCAAAAATTTTAATCCGACATTTTTAATATTTTCCAGCAAACGTTCTTGCTTTTGTGCCCACGCCTGATAAATTTTTCGTGTCGATTTTTTTTCGGCAACCCAGGTTTCAATCCATTTTAAAAATTCTTTATGTGCATCGATCCAATCAAATGTATCTTTTACCTGCAACCACAAATATTCCAATTTTGCCTGAACCAACGGATTTTCGTTATCGGTCAATTCATTTTGTCTGGCAAACGACAATACATTTTCATCAGCAGAAATCGTACGGATTGCAACCGGTTTTGACAACACCAAACCGCTTAAACTGCGAAGTCGCGACAAAGCAACATACGCCTGACCGCTCATAAACACGTCATTAATATCCAGAACGGCTTTATCAAAAGTTAATCCTTGCGATTTATGAACAGTTATTGCCCACGCCAATTTCAACGGATACTGCACAAAAGTTCCCAAAACCTGCTCTTCAATTTCCTTTGTTTGCTCGTTTAAAGCGTATCTAACATTTTGCCATTCGTATTTTTCAACGGTAATTTTTACATTATCATCTGGAAGATAAACTTCAATTTCATTTTCGGATACATAAAAAACGGTTCCAATTTTTCCATTGTAATAACGTTTTTCAAAACTTAAATCGTTTTTAACAAACATTACCTGTGCTCCTTTTTTCAAAACCAATTCAGGTTCTAAAGGATACATTTTTTCAGGAAAATCACCAATAATTTCGGGCAGAAAAACATATTCCTGCGCCTTTAAATTATCTAATTCTTTATCATTAATTTCATCAGCTTTTCGGTTGTGCGTTGTTAGCGTAATGTAGCCCTTGTTCTTTTTTGTATCGAAATTTTCATTTACTTGTTTTTCAAGCAATTCATAATCTTGCGGTGTATTGTTGCTGGTTCTAAAATTATTCAGCAAACGAATAAAAGCTTCATCATCTTGACGATAAATTTTCTTTAATTCGATATAAACCGGCTGTGTTTGCCGCATTACCCACGCGTTAAAAAAGTAAATTCCACTGTAAAACTGTTTCATTACCTGCCAGTCTGCATGCCTTACAACTGGCGGCAACTGCCACAAATCGCCAATAAACAGCAACTGAACGCCACCAAAAGGTAAATTAGATCTGCGTACAAACTGAAGCATTTCGTTCATGGCATCCAACAAATCGGCACGCAGCATAGAAACTTCATCAATTACCAACAATTCTAAATTTCTGATAACCGTTTGCTTGGATTGCGGCATTTTAAAGTGCCTAGTAATGGTTTGTTTTGTTTCGAAATACATACCGTTGTCGGCATTCTTAAAATCGGCAGTTGGAATGTAGCCCGAAAAAGGTAATTGAAAAAACGAATGAATGGTTACACCGCCCGCATTTAATGCAGCGATGCCTGTTGGTGCAACAACAACCGTATTTTTATGTGTTGTTGACAGAATTTTTTTAAGCAGCGTTGTTTTACCCGTACCTGCTTTACCGGTTAAAAATACGTTTTTGTTGGTGTGCTGTATGTATTGTAAAACTAATTGTGCTTCGGCTGTCATGCAGTAAAGATAAAAAAACCACCAGAATTGGTGGTTTTAATTTTTATTTTTTAGTTTCGGTTTTCTTAACCTCTTCTTTTTTTGTTTCTTCTTTTACTTCAACTTTTTTGCCCGTTTTTTCTTCGTACTGTTTATGTAAAAGCGATAAAATTTCTTTGGTTAAATTATACTCTTCTTTTCCGTATAAAACCGATGCTGCATCGCCCGTTCCGTAGATATAATCGTAACCTTGTTCTTTACCATAATCTTTTATGAAAGTTTTCATTTTAGAAACCATTGAATCGCGTTCAACAGCACTTTCTTCCTGAAACTTTTTCATATAGTTTTGTTCTTTTTCTGCTAAAGTCTGCTGGCGGCGTTCTAATTCTGCCTGACGTTTTTGCGCCCATTCCATTCCTTTAGATTGTGCATTTTTTTGAAGATCCACTACATCGTTCTGAAATCTCTTTGCATCATTATCCAATTCATTTTTCATTTTATCAGACATTGTTTTAAATTTTGCTTCGAAATCTTTGAACTCCTGATATTCTTTCATTAATTCTTCTGTATCGATATAAGCTGTTTTAAAACCTTCTTTAGCAGAAGCAGTTTTACCAACATTTGCAGTTGCCGCTGTTTCTTTATTGCAAGCAATTACACTTAATGCTACAACAGCCAACATCATTATTTTTTTCATATTATTTTTATTTAATATTAATGTTATATGGAATCGCTTTTATTAATTGGTATTTGCTAAAGCAAAATTTATTTTTTGCGATTTCATAGAGATGAATTTTTAATTTAAAATTTAAATTTCAACAAAAGTATTTAAAATTATCCAATTTGATCAATTATAAGAAATTTATATACTTTTTGATATTTTTATAGAATATGTTTATGAAATTGATACTTAAAATTTTCGATTTAAGACACTTTTACAAAATTTGAATATAAAGACACATTTTAATATTAATCTTTTAAAAGAACCTATCTAAAATTATTTTTTAAGAATATAAACGTGCGAAGAATACTCTTTAGAGAAAATTCCTTTGATATTTGAAAGCAAACCAATGTAAAACGCCTTTAGTATGTTTTTTGATCCTGTTTTATATTCTTCAGATAACAGTGAAACATAAAAACTGTCAAAATACATAGGTTTAATATGTATCAGTCTGAAATTATTCTGTTCAGCTAATTTTTTTATAGATTGCTTACTGAAATGCCAAAGATGTCTAGGTACATCCCAAGCCGCCCAATAATCTTTATAATGATGAGCATCGAACGATTTAAAATTTGGAACTGCAACGATCAGTATTCCATTTTCACTTAAATGATTTTTGAAGAAATTAAAATATTCATTTAAATCAGTAACATGTTCTAGAACGTGCCATAATGTAATTACGTCGTATTTATCATTATTCAATTCACCAATATTATTATAAACGTTAATGTGTTTTGATGAACTAATTGAAGCAGCTTCACTGTTTGGTTCTACACCTACCCCGTGTACATTTAATTTGTTTATTCCCTGTTTTAAAAAATCACCTGTTCCGCAACCAATATCCAAAACAGAAATTGATTTACCATTAGTGTGTTTTTTAACTAATTTCCATTTTTGATTGATCGTATAATTTTTTACCAACTGATAAACTTTCTCAAACCAATTACGCTTTGCATCGGTATGCGAAATATAATTTTCACTTTTATAATAATCATCTAATCTGTCAAACGAAGTAAATTTTGTTTGATACATTTCATATTTATCATCATAGATCAGCTCAAAATCTTCTTTGGTTATACTGAAATCTTTAATGGTTTTACTTTTCATAGTGCGAATATATAAAACAAAAAACTCCTTTGCAAAGGAGTTTTGTTTCACGTGGAACATAAAATTATCTTCCCATGTGTATTAATAAAATTGAAATATCAGACGGAGCTACACCACTTATTCTTGATGCTTGTGATATTGTTACGGGACGAATCTTTTTTAATTTTTCTTTAGCTTCATATGACATTGACTTAATCTTATCATAATCGAAGTTTTCAGGAATAACTAAATCTTCTAATCTGTTTAATTTATCGGCATTATTTTTTTCTTTTTCAATATAGCCTGAATACTTAACTTGAATAATTGCTTGAGAAATAATTTCGTTATCTAAACTATTTTCTTTGATATAAGCATCTACTTTACTGAATTGTAAAATATCATTATCTTCTAATTGAGGACGAGAAAAAACCTTAAACATTTTATCAGGTTGCTTCATTGGTTCGCTCCCCTTTTCTTCTAAAATAGGATTTGCTTCTTTAGGTTGAACCGAAGTTTCTTTAAAAAACTGAACAAAATTATCAGAAGATTCTTTCTTATACTCCATTCTTTTTAATCGATCTTCTTTAGCTAAACCAATTTCAAATGCTTTTGGAGTTAATCTGAAATCTGCATTATCCTGACGTAAAAGTGTTCTATATTCAGCACGAGAAGTAAACATTCTATAAGGTTCTTCAGTACCTTTTGTAATTAAATCATCAATTAAAACACCAATATAAGCTTCGTTTCTTTTTAAAATTAAAGGTTCTTTTTCTTGAACTTTCAAAGCAGCATTTATACCAGCCATTAAACCTTGCGCAGCTGCTTCTTCATAACCTGTTGTTCCGTTAATTTGACCTGCAAAATATAAACCTTCAACCACCTTGGTTTCTAATGTATGCTTTAACTGTGTTGGTGGAAAATAATCGTACTCAATTGCATATCCCGGACGGAAGAATTTCACATTTTCGAACCCTACAACAGAACGCAATGCTTTAAATTGAACATCTTCTGGTAACGATGTAGAGAAACCGTTTACATAAACTTCTACCGTATTCCAACCTTCTGGTTCAACAAATAATTGGTGGCGATCTTTATCTGCAAAACGATTAATCTTATCTTCGATTGACGGACAATAACGAGGACCTAAACTTTTAATTCTACCATTAAACATTGGCGAACGATCAAATCCTTCTCGCAACAGATTATGTACTTCAGGCGATGTATACGTCATGTAACAAGAACGCTGTTTCGTTAACGGTTTTGTAACATCTGAATAAGAAAACTTTTGTGGATTTACATCACCTGGTTGTTCATCCATTTTAGAATAATCTAACGACCTACCATCTACACGAGGTGGTGTTCCTGTTTTCATTCTACCTGATTCAAAACCTACTTTTATTAAATCTTCCGTAATTCCAAACGATGCACTTTCACCTGCTCTACCTCCACCGAATTGTTTATCTCCAATATGGATCAATCCATTTAAAAAAGTTCCATTTGTAAGGATAACCGTATTCGATTTTATCTCGATTCCTAAACTTGTTTTTACACCAACAACCTTATTATTTTCAATTAAAATACCGGAAATCATTTCCTGATAAAAATCTAAATTTGGAGTTCCTTCCAACATTAACCTCCAAGTTTCTGCAAAAAGCATACGGTCACTTTGACAACGTGGCGACCACATTGCCGGACCTTTTGACACATTCAACATCTTAAATTGAATAGCAGAATTATCGGAAACGATTCCCGAATAACCACCAAGCGCATCAATCTCTCGAACAATCTGTCCTTTTGCAATTCCGCCCATAGCAGGATTACAACTCATTTGCGCAATATTCTGAAGACTCATTGTAACCAACAAAGTCTTCATTCCCATGTTTGCTGCCGCAGCTGCTGCTTCGGATCCGGCATGACCGGCACCTACTACAACAACATCATATTTATCTTGAAATAAACTCATTGTTCCACGTGAAACATTAAATTAAACATTCAGAAAAAAACTATTGTTCCACGTGGAACATATTAATTTTTTCTTGTTCTTTAGATCGCATTAATAAAGCTTCCTCTTCTGTTTTATCTTTGTAACCACAATAGTGTAAAACACCGTGTGCTAAAACTCGTAACAACTCTTCTTTAAGCGATACCTCGTAATCTTTTGCATTATCTTGCACTCTTTCAATCGAAACAAAAATATCTCCCGAAATTAAATCGCCAATACAATAATCAAAACTTATAATATCGGTTAATGTATCGTGATTTAAATACTGCATGTTTATGTTGTGCAAATATTCATCATCACAAAAAATATAATTAATTTCACCGGCTTCTTTACCTTCCGATTCTATAACAGCGTCAATCCATTGTTCATAGTCAGACTCGTTTTCTAACTGAAAATCGGTCTCGTAATTAAAAATGACCATAATTAAGCATTAAAATACTTGCAAAGGTACAACGAAACTAAAAAAAGAAGTATAAGATTGTATTAAAATATATATTTAATTGATTATCAAATATTTAATACAATATATCATTATATCAATTAGTAAAACTGAAACAAAAAAGTTTTCGTTGTTAACAACATATTATTATTAAATAATTAAATTTTAAAATTTTAAAAAAAGATTTCTTCTTTATAATGCTTGTTAATATGTAGCATAAGTTTTTGGTAAAGTATTTTAATATGTTACTTATTAAAAGTTGTTAACATTAACTTAATATATCAAAGTTCTAAATATCAGTCAATTTAAAAATGTGTGTTGATATATTTTTACTTTCACTAACAAAAATTGCTTAAAAGTTTAGTTGTGAATAAGTGTTTATAAGTTGATAAAATGTGTCAATGTAATCGTTGATTAGTTTCAATAAAAACTACACTTATCAACCAGAATAATCTGCCATAACAAAATTTTAAGATTTAAAAAGTATTACTTATGTAAAGTTATTCACACTTATTAACACAGGTTATTGATAGTAAAATTAAGGTTATAAACATCTATAATTTTGTTAGCTAACAGATGAACTAATATTTCTTTAAAACTTGTTTAAAGACTTTAAAATTGCTTTGATACTTTGATAAATAAAATGGATTCCAATTAGTTATACAAATGACATAAACTGTTTAATAACCATTTACAAAAACCATTGATTTTATTGAGTTTTGTAAATGGTTATATACATTTGTATAAAATGTTTTATATATTTGGTCGTTCTAATGTTGTTCCAAATCATGACTTCTATAAGATATATTTTAAAAAATCAGGATCGTCCGATTACTAAAATTTACATGCGAATTTCAATTACAAAAGAAATTCAAGCAATTTTTCCGTTGGAAATTCCAATAAACCCTAAACATTGGGATGTTGAAAGCATGCGCCTAAAACCTAAAGTTAAATCAGCTGCACAAGTAAATAAAACTTTAGATACTCTTTATCAACATATCAACGATGTAATAACCGTAAATTACCCAAAAAAAGAGCTTTTTACATCGGAATATTTTAAAAGTATCTATTATGACCTTATCGGTAACGATAATAAACAGAAAAAGATTGATATTTTAGAGTTTATGCAGGAATATACTAAAGCATTAACTTCAGGAGAAAAAACAAAAAATGGTTATCAAACAACATATAAAAAAATATGTGGTTTTTTGGAAGATGTAAAATTTAAAAAGAATCTGTTTTATACCGAAATTAATGATAAATGGATAATTGATTTTACTAACTATCTTCAAAATCATGAGAATCAAAAATTATCTGCACCTACAATAAATAAATATCTTACCAATTTAAAAGTTGTTTTGAGAAAATACTCAGAAGAAAATTCTATTTTCAATATGCCAAAAATTACAAATTTAAAGGCTAATTCAAGAAAAATTGTTCCTTATTTTTCGGTTGAAGACCTTTCAATTTTAGAGAAATTGGAAATAATTGATGAAGAATTAGATGTTGTTAGGGATTGGATTTTAATTGGCTGTGAAACAGGCTTAAGAATTAGTGATTACAGCACTTTAAATAAATTTGATATTACTAAGCAATCTATGATAACGTTGTACCAAACCAAAACCAATAATCCTGCGATGGTGTTAGTAAATGATCGTTTAAAAAGAATTTATGGAAAAAGAAATGGTTTTCCACCGCATATACATGATGATGAGTTTAATAAATTGATGAAGACCGTATGTAAAATGGCTGATTTTAATGAGCTTTCAACGGGAAGTAAAATGGTAGAAAGTGGTGTAAAGTTAAGCGGAGAAGTAAAATATAGAAAAATTCAAGGATACTATAAAAGATACGAATTGGTTACATCACACACTTGTCGTCGTTCATTTGCGACAAATAAATATCTTGAAAATTCAAATGATATTGGAAGAATTATGGCGTTAACAGGACATACAACAACCAAAGAATTTTACAAATATATTCAATTGGATTTTATTAAGTTATAATATATAATTTTTCAGTTAATTTAGTATATAAATTTTTAAAAATTTATATATTTGCAACCTTATTAACAAAATAATAACACTAAAATGAAAGTATTTATAAGTTGGTCTGGGGAGACAAGTAAAAATATTGCAGAAATTATTAGACAGTGGATACCAAGTGTAATACAGTCGGTAAAACCCTATTATTCACCCGATGACATAACCAAAGGAACTCGTTGGAGTTCTGAAATAGCGAAGGAGTTGGATGATTCCAAAGTAGGCATAATTTGTTTAACTGCTGACAATTTAGATAGCTCATGGATTATGTTCGAAGCAGGTGCGCTTTCGAAGAATATTGACAAGTCTAAAGTTTGTCCAATATTATTTGGTGTTGATCCATCTGATATAAAAGGCCCATTAGTTCAATTTCAAGCTGCCAAATTTAATAAAGAGGAAATTAAGAAGGTTGTAAGAATGGTAAATTCTGAGTTAGAATCTAATTCTTTGACAAGTGAAGTATTTGAAAGTGTATTTGAAATGTGGTGGCCAAAATTAAGTGAGAGAATTGAGAATGAGTTAAATAAGGCAAAGAAAACTAATGGAAAAGAATTAAGATCTGAAAGAGATATTTTAGAGGAGATTTTATCTCTTTCACGTAACATTTCTATAAGAAGAGATAGAGAAATGAATAATCATGTTTCTATTAGCCCAAATGCAGTTCAAGATTCTGTAAATTCATTTTTTAGTTTGGTTGATACAGTTTTTGATAATGATTTAGTAAGTATTGAAATTGTTGAAAATCTTCAGAACATGCTCGAACCGTTAAGATATATGAGTGAAAAATCTGAAAGTAGTGGGATTTCAAGAAGAAATAACTCTAATAGATTTGAGGAAATTACGATAAGATTAAATGAAATACGATTAATTTCTGCAAGGCCAAAAAGGATTGTAAGACGTGTTGTTGAAGATAAATCAACCGAAAATTAAAATAAAAGCCCTTTACAAAAGGGCTTTTATTTTTTTGAAAGTATTTCGTGAAATTGTTTTACCCTTAAATCGTTTCTTTTGATCATCGTTTAATGCTAAAAAATCTTTATCATAAATTATAAAATTGGTTTTCAATATCTGTCCTGTTGCATTTCCTTTTTTTATATCCTTTACAACGTTTTTATATTTTTCTAATAGTTTCTCATCAGATACAGCACCACGAGTTGGACGTGCTTGATAAACACCTTTTTTCTTGGCAATTTCTATGCCTTGCTTGGTGTTCTCCTTAATCTCATTACGTTGCATTTCGGAAACCGTCGCCATGATTGAAGAAAGTAAAAAAAACGCTTGACTTTGTTTTCTTTCTCCATCTAACGAATTAATATTTAAATCCTTTACAAACAAGTTAACTTTTTTCTCATTGAAAAAGTCAATGGTAGAAATAATATCTTTCATGTTTCTACCTAAACGGTTTAGATTAGAAACTTCAACCTCATCAACCAAACCGTTTGAAATATCTTTAATTAATTTTTTTGCTTGAAGTCTTTCATTAAATGGAATAATCCCCGAAATTTTATCTTCGTATATTTTGCAATCTTCTGTATTAATTTTTTGACGGTCTGTATTTTGTTCAGATGTTGAAACACGTATATATATTGCTTTCATAAATTTATTCTTTAATTTAAAGAACAAATATACATAATAAATTTATGTATCAAAAGAAATGTATAGGTTATTTTTGAAACATTTTCATAATGATTGACTTCAATAAAACTGTATAAAATTTGTTATTTATGACCTACATTATTTTTGATCATATTTATTAAGATAACTATACAAAAAAATGCGAAGATATTATTCCTCGCATTTTGTTTAGTATATTGTCTTAATTAAGCTTTACAACAACCATCTAATTTTTCATAAGCTGTTGGATCTGCTTTTACATTGTCAGCATCAAAACCTAATTTAGATATTGCTGCTCTTATAGTAGCCAAATTAGTTTTTTTTGTGTTGTAATAGACTGTTAAGGTTTTCTTTTCTTCATTTAGCTCATACATTTTAACACCTTTTACTTTCAACATATTATCTCGAAAATTTAAGCCACATGTTTCACAAACTTTGCAATGGTCGCATTCAATTGAAACTTTAATTTCTGCTTTTCCTGATTCTTTTGTTTGCGCATTAATGGTAAAAGACATAAAGAAAATACCTATAAATGCTAATAAATTTTTAATATTCATTATTCTAATATTTAATTGATCATGTAAATATATACAAAATATCAAATTTTGAAATTTTTTATCTTGCAAGTTTTAGAATACGATATGCACCTCTTAAAACAATAATGAAGACAATTGCACCAATAATAAGATCAGGAAGACTTGATTCAAGCCAATTAACCAACAAACCTGCAATAATGACCCCCGAATTTATAATTACATCGTTTGATGTAAAAATCATTGAAGCTTGCATGTGTGTTTCGGTACTTTTATTTCGTTGCAACAAATAAAGACAAAATACATTTGCTACCAATGCCAAAGAAGAAATGATAATCATATTCTTGAAGTTAGGTATTTCTTCTACTTCTGTAAAACGTCTAACTGCCTCAACAAACCCAATAACTGCCAAAAGAATTTGAAAATAGCCTGCAAAATTTGAAATATTGCGTTTTCTTACTATTGTACCGCCAACGGCAAATAATGCTAAAGCATAAACTATACTATCAGCAAGCATATCTAAACTATCTGCTACCAAACCCATTGATTTGGATAAAATACCAAATAACATTTCAAAACCAAAGAAAACAAAATTGATAATTAGTACTGTCCATAGTAGTTTTTGTTGGCTATTACTACTTTCTGTTTGAATAGCTGAATTATTTTCTTCGGTAGAAATCAACGTTGTATTTAGATTAAGTGTATCCAAAGCCGAAAAAATCGGCTCTGAATTTCCACTGTGATAAACACTTAATTTTCTATTTGGTATATCAAATTCTAAAGCTTTAACCTCATCAAAATATTGCAGTTTCATACGGATTAATTGCTCTTCACTTGGGCAATCCATTTTACTTATACTGAATATAGTTTTATTCATTTAATTAAAGTTTAAATTTTATTCCGCCATTAATTACAAATCCGTCTAAAGGTGCATAAATATCCTTAAAAGTAGGGTTGGTTGAAGTTCCTGTATAAATACTTTCAAAACGTGTTTGTCGGGTATCAAGAAAGTTTTCAAAATTTATGTAGAGAGAAAATTTTTCCCAAATTTTTTCAGCCATAAATCCACATGTCCAATAGTCTTTTCCTGTTGTTCCGTTGTTCATTTTTTGAGGACTGAAATAGTATGCTTCCAAACCAACTTTCCACTGATCTTCTATTTCATACATCAGAACAGAATTAATACGATGTTTTGGTGTTAATGGACTTTCGGTAGTTGTTCCGCTTTCATGTAATTGGGCATCAGTATAAGTATAGCCCAAAAACAATTTCAAATCATCGTACGCAATTTTTATATTGGTTTCTGTTCCTTTTGTATGGATATAGCCTGTAGAATTTACAAATTGATACAGATTAGCCGATGAATTTTCAAGTAGTAAAGGATTATCCAAATAGGTATAGAAAAATAATTGGTTGATGCTGATTGTCCACTCGTCGCCTATATTAGTGCGATAATTGATGTCGGCATTTCCACCATAACTTTTTTCCAATTTATTGGTTTTTTCATTTATCGGCATCACGTTTTGATATTGTAAACGTTCGCTTTCCTCAGTAAAAATAGTAGGTGTTTTATATCCAAATCCCCCCCCGACACGTGAGGTTAATCCGTTTGCAATGTTAAACAATGCCGATATTCTTGGTAAAAAAACAGCTCCGTAATCTATCACATAATCGGTTCTCAATCCTGTTTCCAATTGAAGCCAATCTGTAGCCTTTATTGAGTTTTGAATGAAAGCGCCAAATGTTGTTTGGTTATAATCTCTCAATTGAAATGCGGTAATCTGTTTTTCTTTAAAATTGTCTGTCCAAAGATTAACACCTGCTATCCATTCTGAATTTTCTGTACTATTGGTGTAATTGGCTTCGGTAAAAGTAGCTGTTTGTGTTCCATCAAATTCGTAATTTGGAATAGTAGTATTTCGGTTGAAATAACTTACACTATTTTTGATTTGAAAAGAACTATTTTCATTAATTATATGGTCTAAAACAAATTGTGTTGAATAACGTTGTGTTTTATTTTCTTCAAAATATTTATTTGTATTATCGCCTTTACCTTGTATGTAAAGCATGTTGCCACCTAAACGATTTTCAATGGTGGTGTTGATACCGAAATTCATTTTTGTTTTATCATTAAAGTAAACAAACAACTTTGGATTTAATACGAAACGTTCAAATTTTGGAATAGCAGAAAATCCAATTTTAGCAGGATCGTACGCTCCGTTCCTGTTGTGTGAAGCAAAAATTGTAGTTCCAATTTTATTGAATTTTTGCCCGTAAAAGCCGTTAATATCTAAACCTTTTGCCGATGTTGTGTTAATATGAAAGCGCAAATCTCTCTCATCTGTTGGTGTCTTTGAAATCAGGTTTACCAAACCTGCTATTGCACCACCGCCATACAATGTAGAAGTAGAACCTTTAATTACCTCAACTTGTTTTAAGTCAAGTGGTGGGATTTGTAATAAACCTAATCCGCTCGATGCCCCCGAATAGATAGGAAAACCGTCTTTTAGAATTTGTGTATATCTACCGTCAAGACCTTGAATACGGATACTTGCGTTAGCACTTGTTGGAGAAGTGGTTTGTACGTGTATACCTGTGCTTTCTGCCAATAGCATGCGAATATCTCCAGGTTTCATATTTCCTTTTTCTTCTAATTCTTCACTTCCTATAAACTCAATGCGTGTTGGGATATTTTGAATTGTTCTTGAACTTCTCGTAGAGGAAATTACAATACTCTCTAATTCAGTAGAACTTTCATAAATCAAAATTTCAATGGGTGTGGTGCTTTGCAACGGAAAATTAAAACTGTATTTACGTTGCGAAAAACCAACAAAATCAAATTGAATTTCTTGTAAACCGTTTGGAATATCTGTTAATGTAATCTGTCCGTTCTCATCTGAAGTAGTTATAATTGAAGTGCCTATAACTTGAACAGTTACTCCAATCAAAGGTTCTTTGTCTTCGCTACCTTTAACAACAGCCGTGAATGTGTTTTGTGCATATACACAAAGATTTAGTACCATGAAAAATGACACTATAATTATTTTTTTCATAATAAAATGAAGCTTAATGTGAATAAATGATAATGTTGGCGACAAGCACCATACAGAGTTTTTTTTTGTACTATAATGTACTACACATTAAGATATTTTTGGTGGATGCCAAGCTGAGTAAGGAAAATCCGAAATTGGTAATTGAGTTATTATAACTGATTCTTTTTCAGTTTTATGCGTATATCTTGTGGTTACAAAATAAAAATCATTTAGAACAAAACCTGCACAGGTACTACATTTAGAAAAAGGAGAACAACATTCAAAACCACAATCGTCCTTTTCTTGTTTTTCTTTAGACACCTTTTCTTGTTTAAAGTCAGAACATCTTTCTTCAACAAAGCAAGTCGTTGAAGATAAAATCAATACCATTAATGATAATAAGAATGATAAATATTTCATTTGACAAATATATCAAATTTTATAATCAGTTTTTTCAAATACTGATTTGTAAATACTATCAAAAATTCTATTGATTTAGCTGATGTTTTTAATATTTGAATAATATAATATCTTTTTTATATTTGCCTTATCTCGAAAAGAGATATTTTTTAACGAATTATAATATAGCGTTTCGCTTTAATATTTCCTGATTTCTGAAAGCTCGAAAATTTCAATACCACAGGGAAAGTAAAAGTTGGAAACGTCTACGGTTTGGCGTGGGCGTTCCATTTTGCTTTGTGGTATCGGGTTTCGAGCCCCGCAGAAACAAGCAAGTGGAATTGCTTCACGCTTTTTTTATATGGGTAAAACTCCACCCATAATTGGAGGAATTTCAAACCGTAAATTATGATTAAAAAAATTACAATTTTGGCGTTGGTTGTGCTTTCAACCACCTCAACATTTGTTGCTTGCTCATCGTCTGATGATGCAACCGAACAAACTCAAAACTCACATTATAATATTAATCCACCAAATTGGTTGTACGGAACATGGAAAAATTCTAATGGCAACCAATTTACATTTAGTGCTGATGATATTCAATTTTCGGATATGGAAGGTGGCTCTTGGAAATTTTTATATAATAGTTGGAAACAAACCATAAATGATAACAAATCTAAATTCTACGAGAAATCGAAAACTGAAAGCTTTTATGAGGCGGAGTATCTTTATTATGAAGGCTTCTTAGACAGCAACATCAAGGTGAATAAAACAGGTACAAACAGTATAACTGTAAAATATACCTATTATGAAGATGATGGAAGTATAATCAATACTGAAAATTATTCACTAACAAAAGCTAACTAATATGCCGTTATTTAAGATAAGATTTTCAACAAAAGAAATCGTTGACGAAATGGTAGTAAATTTGGATACTAATGATGAAGCCGAAGCAAAAGATGTATTGGTGCGATTTTATAAAGTTGATAATCCTATAATTATATCAATTGTTCAAGTTGATTCAATTTCTACCAAATCGTATTCTTCTAATTTTTATGAAGGCAGTAAAGAAACTGTTAAAACCGATCCCTATGCGATCCTAACATTTTGTACAGGTCTGATGGGTTTTATGGTTCTACCGCTTTTATTTGTACCTGTATGCTTCATTATTTCCATTCTATCGTATTATCGCTTGAAAGATACCAAAAGCCTTAAAGGGAACGGTTTAAGGCTCACAGGGGCTCTAATTAACTCCGTTAACATATTGTATCTTTACTATTCGTTTAAAACGGGTGAATTTAATTTTTAAAATATGAAAAAAATAGGCATTGGCTTAGCGATGAGTGGTCTTATTCTAAGCGTATTTTTGGTTTTTGGAGGCAAGCTTACTACATTAGAAAGGAATGTACAGATTAGTAAAAAAGGAATCGATAAACTCAAAGAAATTGAATTATCAAACAATGGAAATGCAGGATCTCATAATAACAGTGAAAATTATGAAGTGTTAGAAAATGAAACCAAAACAAGAATAATTTATCTTCGGGAAGGGTGGAATCCTTCGCAAAAAATTGAAATTGAACTAACACCTCCAATTGGATATAAAAAAGGGATGACTTGCCTGAGTTGTGATGGATCGGGAACTAAAATGTACCCTTATAGTGATAGGGAAAGTATTTGTGCAGCCTGTAACGGTCGCGGTTTTGATTTTAGTAAAAAATAAAAGTCGGGAGAATTTCCCGACTTTCTTCATTTACTTGGTAGATATTTTCTTAATTATTTGATTTTCAAATGATTGATTATTAGAATGTTATATTTATAGATGATTTAAAACACTGTAAATGAGTTATTTAAAATGATTTAATTAGCTTTTAACGTTGTTTTAATACCAAAATTTGATCCTAAAAAAAATATAAAAATATTTTTCAACAACTTGGTGGTGCTAAAACTATCTTTTTTTTAAAGCAATATACAAGCGGATACGTACAATCCAATTCTAATTTTAAAATATTCTTTCTAACCACCCCAGGGGCTACTCAACCCACTAAGGGGATGCACCGAAGTTTGAGTACAATTCTTTTTTTTCATTGTGTTAGCATTCTGCATATTGTAATCAAAATGTAAGAGCATAATTTTTTAACATTTTAGAATATCCATTCACAATTGGTTTTGTATTATCAACAGACTTAAGCGGTTTAATTGGCTTAAGCGGTTTAATTGGCTTAAGCGGTTCAATTGGTTTAATCGGTTCAATTGGTTGAGCAATTCTTAAATCACAATCTTTTGTTATATAAGCTTTCCACCCTGTTAAGTCGTAGCAGGGTTGTATTTTATGTGACAACCCACCAAAATAATCTTTTAATGCGTTTTCTAATTTTTTTGGATGAATGGTACAATAAGCGTGAACATGAGGTTTGTTATTCGCTGTTTTGCGTTCAATGGTATAATTTATTTCAACTTCTAAAAGTTCGGATAGTAAATCCATTAATTTTACTGAATCAACATCAGGTGTCCTGTAAGGTAAGTCTATTGTAAATGTTTGTATTATGTTCATTTTATATTTAATATTTTATATCTATTGGTTGGTATTGATATACCACCAATAGACCATTTAGGCTGATGTATAAATCAACCCAATAATTTGCTAATAAATAAAGTTTTATTAGTATTGCATATATATAAATATGCTGTCTAACCAAAAAAGAAAAAAAATCTGTTGGTTAGATTACCACCACCAATCTAATCAATGATGATATATAACTCAATTCTTCTTTCTTCGTTTAGGTTTTTCTGTTGAAAGTTCTTTAATTTGAGTTTTACTGTACAGATACTTACCCCCTACAAATCTGTACATAAGTGTACCATTATGAGTATAATTGTGAGCAGTTTGAGGAGATATTTTTAATTTTTTTTCTACTTGTTTTCTCGTAAGTGACATATCATCTTCTTCATCGTCGATTTTTAATTGATATGTTTGTATGTTATTTTCAAACTCTTTTTTAACCATGTCGGTTATTAGAGGTTGTAATGCCTTTAGAAGGACTTTAAGGATTGTATCATCTGCAAGCATTTTAGTTAGTATTTTAGCTCAAAATGATTGTCGAACACCAACGGAGGTGCAAGTAGTATAAAATTACTACTATAAAGTAAGAAAAGCAAATAGTTTATCAAAAAAAATAGAAATATTCTAATTTGTATAAAACTACTTACAACTGTTTACAAAATAGTGAATGTTGTTCTAATATCGTTTTATTTATTATATATAATAATTTAGTTTATTGATTATTAGATATATATGAAAACAAAATGGATTCCAATTAGGAATCCATTTTGTTTTCGCGAATCATGTACGCCATGTTCTTTATAATGTTATGATGTTTTGCTACAAACGTGTTTTCTTTATTCCACACATAACCTGCTAATACAGCACAAATTTTTCTTTTAACATCGGGATTTTCCGGTTGATGGTAAAACAATTCCTGTAAATTACCGGTATACCATTCTTTAACGTATGTTGTAAAAACATCGATACCGTATTTCATGTATTCGGTATAATCTTTTTCCCAGTTAACTTCTTCCCCGTTAATTTGTTTTAAAGCCAGTTTTGCAGCTAAAATACCCGATTCGGTAGCAAAACAAACACCCGAAGAAAATACAGGATCTAAAAATTCGGTACTGTTTCCTGTTAATGCATACCCTTCGCCGTAAAATTGCGATACAGCCACAGAATAATTTTTTAAATGGATCGGATCAAATTTAAAAGGAAGCTTATCGAATCGTTTTACATAAAAATCAGAAAGTTTTATGGCATTTTTAATAGCTTCTTCTGGATTTGCTGTTGCTGATAATTTATCTATATAATCAGTTGGACCAACAATTCCAACGCTGGTATTTCCGTTTGAAAAAGGAATAACCCACAACCAAACTTCGGTTTCAATAATATCAAAAGAAATCTGGGTACCTTCTACCCCATCTGGTCGGTTTACATCTTTAACATGCGTAAAAATTGCCGAATGCGGATCTAATTTAGAAGGCGATTCTAAATTTAAAATTCGAGGTAAAACTCGACCGTAACCACTGCAGTCAATTACAAATTTTGCATGAATCTGTGAAACAGTTCCGTTTTTATCTTTAATGGTAGTTACAGAATCGGTTCCGTGAAATTCTACATTAGTAACTTCAGTTTCAAAAGCAATATCAACACCTTTACGCTGCAGTTCATCGGTCATGGCTTTATCAAAATCAGCACGCGGAATCTGCCACGTCCAATCCCATCCTTCACCAAATTTATTGCTAAAATCAAAAATACAAATTTCTTTACCTCTAATAAAACGGGCTCCTGGCTTCTTTTCAAATCCGTAAGAATCAAGTGCTTCAAACAACCCGGCTTCATCAAAATGATCCATAACACGCGGTATCAAACTCTCACCCACCACAATTCTAGGGAACTTTTGTTTTTCTACAACCTTTATCTTTGCGCCCTGTTTTTGCAGATATCCGGCTGCAACACTTCCGCTGGGACCTGCTCCAATAATTAGGATATCAACATTTTCTGTATTCATAGTAAAAAAGATAGTTTAAAATTATATTTTTGCCATTGTAAAATGATGTTTCAAAATTACAAGAAATCAGTCATTTAATACATTTTAATCAAACAATTTTTAATGAAAGTTATACGTGATTATTTAACAATAAATGATTTTGCTTCGGTTATTTTTAATAATGAAGCCATTACATTAGACGATTTACTTGTAAACCGTGTGGAAAAAAGTTTTAATTTTTTAAAATCGTTTTCGGCAAATAAAGTTATTTACGGTGTTAATACAGGTTTTGGTCCAATGGCGCAATACCGCATTCAGCCAGAAGATCAGTTGCAGTTGCAGTACAATTTAATTCGCAGCCATTCATCGGGTACAGGTAATCCGTTGTCGCCTATTCATGTTAAAGCAGCAATTTTAGCGCGATTAAATACGCTGGCATTAGGAAAATCGGGTGTAAATATGACCGTAATTTCTTTAATGAAAGAATTGATAAACCGTGATATTACGCCGCTTATTTTTGCACATGGCGGTGTGGGTGCAAGTGGCGATCTGGTTCAGCTGGCGCATTTGGCTCTTATACTTATTGGTGAAGGCGAAGTTTTTTACAAAGGCGAACGCAGATTAACCCAAGAAGTTTTTAAGATTGAAGGTTTACAGCCTATCGATGTTAAAATTCGCGAAGGTTTGGCATTGATGAACGGAACATCGGTAATGACGGGAATTGGTATTGTAAATGCATTATTGACTGATAGATTGGTCGATTTTTCGTTACAGGCATCTTGTATGATTAATGAAATTGTTCAGGCTTATGACGATCATTTGTCGCAAGAATTGAACAACACCAAATTACATAACGGACAGCAGGTTGTTGCCGAAAAAATGCGCAATCATTTAAGAAACAGCCAGCTAACACGTAACCGTCAGGAACATTTGTACAGCGGAGAAAATACCGAAGAAATTTTTAAGGAAAAAGTTCAGGAATACTACTCAATTCGTTGTGTACCGCAGATTTTAGGACCAATTTACGATACTGTTTTATCGGTTAAAGATATTTTAGAGAAAGAAATAAATTCGGTAAACGACAATCCGGTGATCGATGTAGAAACAGAACAAGTTTACCACGGCGGAAATTTCCATGGTGATTATGTATCGTTAGAAATGGATAAATTAAAGCTGGTTGTTACAAAAATTTCTATGTTGGCAGAACGCCAGTTGAATTATCTGTTAAATTCAAAAATTAACGAAATACTGCCGCCATTTGTCAATCTGGGTAAATTAGGATTCAATTTTGGTATGCAGGGTGTACAGTTTACGGCAACATCAACAACGGCAGAAAATCAGGCATTATCAACTTCTATGTATATTCACAGTATCCCGAACAATAACGACAATCAGGATATCGTAAGTATGGGAACCAATGCAGCCGTTATGTGCAGCAATGTAATCGAAAATACGTTTGAAGTGTTGGCGATTGAACTAATTACGATTATTCAGGCAATCGATGCTTTGAATTATCAAGACAAATTAAGTACTTCATCAAAGAAACTGTATGATGAAATTAGAGACATTGTTCCTGTTTTTGCAGATGATATGGTAATGTATCCTTATGTTAACAAGGTTAAGGAATTTTTAAAAAAATAGGCAGCAAATGAAGAAATGTGCTTTAGTTACAGGCGGATCTCGTGGAATTGGAAAAGCCATCTGCTTAAAATTGGCAAAGGATTTGCAGTACCATGTTTTGATTAATTACCAATCGAATAAAGAAGCTGCGTTAGAAACCAAACAATTAATTGAAAACGAAGGCGGATCGGCAGAAATACTAGGTTTTAATGTTTCTAGTTTAGAAGAAACACAAGCTGCTTTAAATGCTTGGAAAGAAGCGAATACCGAAGCTGTTGTAGAAGTAATTGTGAACAATGCAGGAATCACTCGCGACGGTTTGTTTATGTGGATGCAGCCAAACGACTGGAAAAGTGTTATTGATACCAGCTTAAACGGTTTTTATAATGTAACCAATTTCTTTATTCAGGAAATGTTGCGCAGTAAATATGGCAGAATCATCAATATGGTTTCGGTTTCGGGTGTAAAAGGAACGCCGGGTCAAACCAATTATTCGGCAGCAAAGGGTGCATTGGTAGCAGCTACAAAAGCATTAGCGCAAGAAGTTGCCAAACGTAAAGTTACTGTAAATGCAGTTGCTCCAGGTTTTATTAAAACCGATATGACGGCAGCATTAGACGAAAAAGAATTAGTAAAAATGATACCTGCCAACCGTTTTGGCGAAGCAGAAGAAGTAGCCGATTTGGTTGCTTTCTTGGCTTCTAAAAAATCTGGTTACATAACAGGGGAAATTATAAATATAAACGGAGGAATTTATTCTTAAAGGATTGTAAAATGTAGAAATGTATAATGTATATATGATTAAGAATTTAGTGTTTGGAATATATGCAAAAATACAATCTACAATATACGGAATACAAAAATTATGAATAACAGAGTGGTGATAACCGGTATGGGAATTTATTCGTGTATCGGTACCAATTTACAAGAAGTTAAACAATCGTTATACGAAGGAAAATCAGGCATTGTGTTCGATGAAGAACGCAAAGAATATGGTTTTCGTTCGGCATTAACAGGTAAAGTTCCATCGCCTGATTTAAAACCATTTTTAAGTCGCAGGCAGCGTATTACCATTGGCGAAGAAACCGAATATGCGTATGTGGCAACCATGGAAGCTTTACAAAATGCGAGTATTTCTTTAGACGATTTCAACAAGCGCGAAATTGGTTTGATTTATGGAAACGACAGTGTTTCTAAAGCCATTATTGAAGCTACTGATATTGTTCGTGAAAAGAAAGATACCGCTTTAATAGGATCCGGAGCCATTTTTAAGTCGATGAATTCTACGGTAACCATGAATTTATCTACCATTTTTAACATCACCGGAATCAACATGACCATCAGTGCGGCTTGCGCCAGTGGATCACATGCCATTGGTTTAGGTTACATGATGATTAAAAACGGATTACAAGATTTGGTAATCTGTGGTGGTGCACAGGAAATCAACAAATACGGAATGGCAAGTTTCGATGGTTTGGGCGTTTTTTCTCCTCGTGAAAACGAACCAGCAAAAGCATGCCGCCCGTTCGATGCTGCTCGCGATGGATTGGTTCCAAGTGGTGGCGGTGCAACAATTATTATTGAAAGTTTAGATAGTGCTTTGGCTCGTGGTGCAAACATTATTGCAGAAATTGTCGGCTACGGATTTTCATCAAACGGCGGACATATTTCAACGCCGAATGTTGATGGACCTGCAACAGCTATGCGAAAAGCCTTACAACAGGCGGGTTTAAATGCAGCCGATGTTCAATACATCAACGCGCATGCAACATCAACTCCGGTTGGCGATGCAAACGAAGCACAGGCAATCGATGAAGTTTTTGGAGCAACAAAACCGTATGTTTCAAGTACCAAATCAATGACAGGTCATGAATGCTGGATGGCTGGTGCAAGCGAGATTATTTATTCTACAATTATGATGAATGAAGGATTTATCGCACCGAACATAAACTATGAAACACCCGATGAACACTCGGAAAAGCTGAATATTGCCACCAAAACAATTAATAAAGATTTTGACGTATATTTGTCGAATTCTTTCGGGTTCGGAGGAACAAATTCTGCGGTAATCGTTAAAAAATATAAATAAACACACAAATGAAGATTGAGGAAATCATCGATAAAGTAAACGAGATTTTAGTTGAAGAATTCGAAGTTGATGCAGAGGTAATCGAAGCCGATAAAAATTTAAAGCAAACTTTAGATTTAGACAGCTTGGATTATGTGGATTTGGTTGTAATAATCGAATCAAATTTTGGCGTGAAATTAGTCGAGGCTGATTTTATGGGAATGGTAACTTTTCAAGATTTCTACAACATCATCAACAATAAAATAGCTGCTAAAAACGCTTAAAAATGACCCAATGGAGTGGAAAATCTAAAGGTACAATTTTAGGTTATAAAATATTTGTTTATTGCATAAAAAAGCTGGGAATACGTGCTGCTTACAGCGTTTTGGTATTCGTGGCTTTTTATTATTTTGTGGCGTACCCTACTTCTTTTAAAGCCATGTTTTCGTATTTCCGCCACCGTCAGCAGTTTTCGTTTTTTAAAGCCGTTTTAGCGGTTTATAAAAGCTATTTTACCTTTGGTCAGGTTTTGATCGATAAAATAGCTATTTCGGCTGGTTTACGCAGTAAATTCACTTTTGATTTCGATGGAATTGATATTTTAAAACAGCTGTTAAGCGAAGGAAAAGGCGGAATTTTAATCAGCGCACATATTGGTAATTTTGAAATTGCCGAAAAGTTTTTTGCCGATATCGATTTTAATTGTCAGATCCATATTGTAACCGTAGATCAAGAACATTCGGTGATCAAGCAGTATTTAGAAAGTATTACAGACGAAAAACCAAACGTGCAGTTTATCTACGTAAAAGAAGATATGTCGCACATTTTTGAAATCAACGATGCGCTTTCTAAAAATCATTTGATCTGTTTTACGGGTGATCGATATTTTGAACATTCTAAAACAATGCAGGCAGAATTATTGGGAAAAGAAGCCCATTTTCCTGCAGGAACTTTTATGCTGGCATCGCGCCTAAAAACGGCAGTTGCCTACGTTTATGTTATGAAAGAAGCGAATTTGCATTACCATTTATACACCCGCAGAGCACCCGAATTTAGGCATCGCGATGCACAGGCAGTATTGAATAGTTATACCAATAGTGTTTCGCACATGTTGAAAAAATATCCGTATCAGTGGTTTAATTATTTCGATTTTTGGAAGGATTAAAATTTTTTTTTTAAATCCCGCAAAACGCTTTTAAAAGTTTTTGAAGGTTATTTATTTGCCGCCATTTGGGTATTATCGCCAATTGTTCATTTAATTGAATTAATTTTGTTTCCAATTCTGTATTTTAGCATTCAGAAACAGAAAAAGTATTTCCAAGGAATATCGTAATGTCAGCAAAAGTTTATATCAATAAAATAGAGAAATTTCTACCCAATAATCCTGTTTCAAATGATGAAATGGAACATATTCTGGGTGAAATCAACAATAAACCATCAAAATCAAGAAGGCTAATTTTACGTAATAACGGAATTCAAACCCGTTACTATGCGTTAGACAATCAACAAAACGTCACGCATAACAACGCCGAATTAACTGCTTTAGCCATAAAAAAACTGGTTGCTGACGATTTTTCTTTAAACGACATTGATATTCTATCTTGCGGAACTTCTACTCCTGATGTATTGTTACCGTCGCATGCTGCAATGGTTCACGGTTTACTTAAAAACAAATCGGTAGAGCTTAATTCATCATCAGGTATTTGTTGTTCGGGAATGAGCGCTTTAAAATACGGTTTTTTGGCTATTAAGGCAGAAACCGCAAATAACGCTGTTTGCACAGGATCAGAACGTGTTTCTACGTGGATGATGGCAAATAAATTCGAAGCTGAAATTGCCAATTTAGAAGCTTTGGAAGAACAACCAATTTTGGCGTTTAAGAAAGATTTTTTACGTTGGATGCTTTCAGACGGTGCTGGAGCGATTTTGTTAGAAAATGAACCGAAAGGATCATCACCGTTAGAAATTCTTTGGATGGAAAACTATTCGTATGCACATGAATTGGAAACCTGTATGTATGCCGGTGGCGAGAAAATGGAAGACGGATCTGTTAAAGCATGGAGCGAATTTAGCACAGATGTATGGAAAAAAGAATCAGTTTTTTCATTGAAACAAGATGTGAAGATTCTGGATGAATTCATCCTTAAAAAAGGTGTGGAAAGTATGGGTGATGCCATGCAGAAACACAACATAAAACCAAGCGATATTACTTATTTCCTACCGCATATTTCATCGGTTTTCTTTAAAGATAAACTGTATGAATGTTTTAAAAATGCCGGTTTGGAAATTCCAAAAGATAAATGGTTCATAAACCTGCCAAAAGTTGGAAATGTGGGTTCGGCATCGATCTATTTAATGTTAGAAGAGCTGTATCATTCCAACAAATTAAAAAGTGGCGACACCATTATGTTGTCGGTTCCCGAAAGTGGTCGATTTTCTTATGCATACGCATTTTTAAAAGTTGTTTAGCATGAATATATCGTTCCCTATAACATCGGCAGAAATCCTTTTAAAATGCATTCCACAGCGCAATCCTATTGTTATGGTTGATACGCTTTATGCTTTTAATGACAACGAAGTTTCGGCAGGATTATCTATTGATAACATCGGATTATTTATGAAAAACAATGCACTGCAAGAACCCGGTTTAATAGAACACATGGCGCAAACAGTGGCATTGCATACTGGTTTTGGGTTTTACGTAAAAAACCAGCAGGCTCCAATGGGGTACATTGGCAGTATTGCAAATCTTAAAATTAACCGCTTGCCCATTGCAGGCGAAAATATTCATACCACAGCAACAATTCTACAAGAATTTGCAGGTATTACGCTGGTTGATATTATTTGCCAGATCAACAACGAAACAATTGCAACCGCACAAATGAAAACAGTAATTGCCAAATGATGAATTCTGAAAAAACATATATCGATATTAAAAATTATCTGCCACATTTACAGCCAATGTTAATGGTTGATGCTATTGAACATATATGTTTGGAACGAGTTTTAACGCATTTTGAAATAAAAGCCGACTGTATTTTTATTGAAGACAATTGTTTGTCTGCTTCGGGATTGATCGAAAACGCAGCGCAAACCTGTTCATCAATTTCAGGGCAGCATTATTTTGATAAAGAACCTTCGGCAGAATCTCAAGGAAATCCAGGGATTTTAGGTTTTATAAGTTCGATCAAAAAAATTACTATTCATAAATTACCCGAAATAGGAACAAAAATTCAAACCGAAGCCAATTTGGTTGCACAGGTTCAAATGCCCGAATATTCTATTTGCACGTTAAAAGTTACTGCATATCATTTAGATACGTTATTTTTGGAAGGCGAAATGAATTTATTCTTACAAAAAAATTAAGATGAAGAAGAACGAAGTACCACAAGACGATAGTCCTTTAAAAAGGAAAAACATTAACGAAATGGTTTATGCGGTTGATGATGACGGAAAATTTGTAAGCGTGCAAAGTACCGGCTGGGAAGCAAAAACAGTTGTTCAGCATGAGAATTTAGAAGTATTGGATCAACGTATTCAGCAGGCTTTAAACGATGTAAAAGCAGGCAACGTAAGCCCTATTGTTTATTTTATGGAACTAAACCGTATGGACTGGCAAACGCTGGCGGCTTATGTGGGTAAATGGACATTCTTTGTAAAACGTCATGGAAAACCAAACGTTTTTAAAAGCCTAAACACAAAAACACTTCAAAAATATGCCGATGTTTTCGGTATTTCTTTAACCGATTTACAAAATTTTAAAGGATAAATGCAGGCTGATTTTCAACACAAACAAGCAGCACATTGCGAAAATGGTGCTATTGTAAATTTATTGGGCGACAAAGGCTTTAAAATATCAGAACCTATGGCGTTTGGTTTGGGCTCTGGTTTGTTTTTTGTTTACTTGCCGTTTCTTAAAATAAATCACGCGCCGGGAATTTCGTACAGACCCATGCCAGGTAAAATATTTAACCGTATGGCAAAGCGTTTGGGGATAAAAGTACAACGTTTCAAATTTTCCGATCCTAAAAAAGCACAGCAAAAGTTAGATGAAAATCTTTCTAAAAATATTCCGACAGGTTTGGTTGTAGGTGTTTACAATTTACCTTATTTTCCAGACGAATACCGCTTTCATTTCAATGCACACAACATTGTGGTTTTTGGTAAAGAAAATGGTAACTATTTAATTAGCGATTCGGTTATGGATTATACCGTTTCACTAAACGAAGACGAATTGGAAAAAGTGCGTTATGCCAAAGGAGCATTGGCTCCGAAAGGACATTTGTACTACCCTGTTTCTGTTCCCGAAACTATAGATCTTACAAATCCTATTAAAAAAGCCATAAAACAAACGTGTAATGATATGTTAGCACCCGTACCACTTGTGGGTGTAAAAGCTATACGTTGGGTAGCAAAAGACATTTTAAAATGGCATAAGAAGTTGGGTGTTGCAAAAACAAATTACAATTTGGCTAATATGATTCGTATGCAAGAAGAAATTGGTACAGGTGGTGGTGGTTTTCGCTTTATTTACGCTGCTTTTTTGCAGGAAGCCGGTGAATATTTAAAGAATCAGGAATTGTTAAACCTTTCTCAAGAAATGGCTTTAATTGGCGATAATTGGCGTGATTTTGCTTTAGAAGCATCGCGTGTGGTAAAAAAGCGCAGCAATACCGAAAATGTGTATCAAGTACTTTCTAACGATTTAATGAAACTGGCAGATATGGAAGAAGCCTTTTTTAAGAAATTAAAAAAAGCCGTGTAAAATGCAGTCAATCATCAAGATACAAAATATATCGAAACAATATAAAGGCGCCGATTTTCAGTCGCTCAACAATGTGGTTTTAAACATTCCGCAACAATCTGTTTTTGGATTGTTAGGTCCCAATGGAGCCGGAAAAACAACCTTAATTTCTATTTTGTGCGGCATCATTCAGCCAACATTAGGCAGTTATGAAATCAACGGAATATCAAACAAAAACAGTACATCAATAAAAAATATAATTGGTGTGGTTCCGCAAGAATATGCCTTGTACCCTACCCTTACAGCCTATGAAAATCTGATGTATTTTGGCAGTTTGTACAATGTATCAAAAGCAGATTTAAAAGCAAAAATCCCCGAATTTCTAATTCATTTAGGATTGGAAAACTTCATGCACAAGAAAATACAAACGTTTTCGGGTGGAATGAAACGCAGGGTAAATTTAATAGCCGGCATTTTACACAATCCAAAAGTATTGTTTTTAGACGAACCTACGGTTGGTGTTGATGTTCAGTCGCGCGCTACGATAATCGATTATTTAAAACTGTTGAACCAACAAGGAACAACCATTGTTTACACCTCGCATTTAATGGCAGAAGCACAAGATTTCTGTACCGATATTGCCATTATAGACCAAGGCAGCGTTTTTGTTCAGGGAACACCAAAGGAACTGATTGAAAGCGTTCCAAATGCGCACAGTTTAGAAGAAGTTTTTATTGAATTAACCGGTAAAAAATTGCGTGATGTGGTTTAAATAGTTAAACTCGCGTCGTATTTTACATTATTGTTTTCCGAATAAAGATTAACAGAATTGAAGAGCCAAAAGCGACTGTTTTTTCCAAAAAAAATCTATTTTTGTATAAAGTGATCTCGATTTATGCCGAAGAAAATACTAGTGCTATATTACAGTCAAACAGGACAGTTAAAGGACATCGTAAACAACATCGCAAAACCTTTTGAACAATTAAAGGATTCGTATACCGTTACGTATTACGAAATTAAAATGGAAAAAGATTTCGCTTTTCCATGGAAAAGTGAAGTTTTTTACGATACTTTTCCAGAAACGTATAGGCAAATTCCAAGAACCATTTTACCACCTCCTGAAGAAGTGCTTAATCAAAAATTTGATCTAATATTATTTGGCTACCAAGTTTGGTTTTTAACTCCGTCTATACCCATTATTTCTTTTCTTAAAAGTACGTACGCTGCGCAAATAATGTGTGATACACCCGTTATAACAATTTCTGCTACCAGAAATATGTGGATGCTTTCTCAAGAAAAACTTAAAGTTCATTTACAGCGTTTACAAGCAAAACTTGTGGGTAATATAGCTTTGGTTGATCGTCATGACAATTACACAAGCGTAATAACCATATTAAATTGGATGCAAACCGGCAATAAAGAACAGAAAAAACCATTTCCTAACGCAGGTGTTTCTGATGCAGAAATTGCAACCGCCGATAAATATGGAACGATTATTGAAAAGTACGTTTCGCAAGATAATTATAATGGATTGCAAAATGAACTTGTAAAGAACGGAGCAGTAGAAATACGGCCGTTTCTTATAAAAGTTGAAACCGTAGGTAATAAGCTTTTCACAGTATTTTCAGGAATTATTCTTAAAAAACCTGAAAAAAGAAAATTTTGGGTAGGCGTTTACAAATTTTACCTAATGGCTGCAATATGGGTAATTTCGCCCATTGTTTTGATTATCTACAATATCACAACTCCCATTTTTTGGTGGAAGAGAAAAAAACAAATTAAATATTATCAAGGACTATAAAAAGAAAATTATAATGAGTAACGTATACATCACAAAAGCATCAACCTATCTACCCAACGAGCCTGTTTCAAATGATGAAATGGAACAATATTTAGGCTTGGTGAATAATAAAACCTCTAAAGCAAGACCACTGATTTTAAGAAATAATGGCATAAAAACAAGATATTATGCATTAGATAAAAATCAAAAACCTACGCATACCAATGCAGAAATCACCGCTTTAGCAGTTGAAGGTCTTTTTGACGAAAATTTCAAAAAAGAAGACATGGAACTTTTGTCTTGCGGAACCACTTCGGCAGATCAAATTCAGCCTTCGCACGCGTCTATGGTTCATGGCGTTTTAAAACCCGGAAAATCTATTGGTATCAACACTTCTATGGGGCTTTGTAATGCAGGCATGAACGCCTTAAACTATGGTTTTTTGTCGGTAAAAGCAGGTGCTACAGAAAATGCAATCTGTGTGGGTTCCGAGCGTTTTTCTTCTTGGATGACCGCCGATAAATTCAACCATGAAGTTGAAAATTTAAAATTATTAGAAGAAAAACCAATTGTAGCTTTCAAAAGAGAATTTTTAAGATGGATGCTATCAGATGGCGCAGGCGCATTTCTATTGGAAAATAAGCCGAGAGAAGAAAGCCTGAATTTAAAAATTGAATGGATTGATTTTCACTCATTCGCCCATGAAATTGAAGCGTGCATGTATTCCGGTTGCGAAAAACAAGAAGACGGAAGCCTAAAATCTTGGGCAGATTATCCTTCAGATGAATGGTTGAAACAATCTTTATTCGCATTAAAACAAGATACCCGATTGTTGGATGAATTTATTTTGAAAAAAGGTGCAGAGGCTTTAAGAGCTTCGTTTGATAAACACCATATTCAACCAGAAGATATGGATTATGTTTTAGCGCACATTTCTTCTAACTATTTTAAAGATGGGTTAAGAGAAGAATTTGCAAATGTTGGTTTAGATTTTCCTGTGGAAAAATGGTATTATAACTTATCAGAAGTTGGAAATATCGGCGCAGGATCAATCTTTATCGTAACCGAAGAATTAATGAATTCTGGTAAGCTTAAAAAAGGCGAAAAAGTATTACTTTGCGTTCCAGAAAGTGGCAGATTTGCCTATTCTTGCGCATTGCTAACCGTATGCTAATCTTATAATCATAGCAACATTTTTAAGTGTTTCGTGATAATTTAATCTAAAATTTTTAAAACCAAAATCCTTTGGTCATTTACCAACGGATTTTGGTATTTTTACGCATTATTTCAAGTTTTAATGAAGAAGATGAACCATAATTTAATTGATACATTAACCGGTAAAAAATTGCGCGATGTGGTTTAAATTGTGGCAGTGTATTGTAAAAGAATTTAAGTTGTTGTTTCGCGATATTGGCGGATTAATTACCTTATTCATCATGCCGGTAATTTTGGTGGTGGTAGTAACATCGATACAAGACAGTACGTACCAAAGCTTTAGCGCATCAAAAATCCCTGTTCTTTTGATCGATCACGATCAGGACAGTATTTCAATGCATGTTAAAAAAGAACTGGAAGCTTCTCAAAGTTTTTCATTGATAACAACCGAAAATAATAAAGCGATATCGGAAGCAACCGCAAAAGAACTGGTTTTTAAAGGGAAATATCAAATGGCAATTGTAATTCCTAAAAATCTTACCAGCGATTTAAACATAAAGGTTCGACAAAATGTTGACGGAATTTTAGACGAAATGGGTATGAGTACTTCTACGTACGATCCTGTTGAAGTCGAAAAAAAAGAAATTCGACTGTATTTTGATCCGGCTACACAAGCAGCTTTTAAAAACGGAATCAAAAGCAATATCGATAAAATGGTAGCTCAATTGGAATCTGATGCCATCTATAAAACGTTTGAAACACAATTGGGCGGTAGCAGCAGCACATCGTTCAACGATACTTTTATCAGCTTTAAAGAAATCGTTCCGCAAGAAAAAAATACAGATGTTGTACCAAATTCGGTCCAACACAACGTACCGGCTTGGACACTTTTTGCTATTTTCTTTATCATGGTTCCGTTGTCAATCAACATTGTAAAAGAAAAAAATCAGGGAACGTATCTGCGTTTAATCAGCAGCCCCACATCAAACAGTATATTGTATTTAGGTAAAATAATTACGTATCTGTTTATTTGTCTGTTGCAGTTTTACACCATTTTACTTATTGCAAAAGTTGTATTTCCATACATGAATTTGCCCGAGCTAAATCTTTCATTTAACAAAATAGCTTTAATGTCTGTTTTAACTTTAACCGCAGGTTTAGCGGCAATAGGTATGGCAATTTTGTTAGGAATTGTCAGTAAAACCCAAGAACAATCAGCACCTTTTGGCGCAACATTCGTAATTATTCTGGCAGCTGTCGGCGGCGTATGGATTCCCGTTTTCGCCATGTCACAAGTCATGCAGATTACATCAAAAGCATCTCCTATGAACTGGGCATTAAACGGCTATTATGATATTATATTGCGAAATGGTTCGCTAATTGATATTATTCCTGAAATGATATTACTAACTTTGTTTTTTGTTGTTTTTACAACTTGTGCATTGCTATATGATAAAAAGAAAAGAACCGTTTAACCAAGGCAAAACCTTACAGCATACCGAACATTTTAAGGTAAAGTTTAACCAAACCGATGCATTGGGCATTGTTTGGCACGGCAACTATATCGATTATTTTGAAGACGGTCGCGAGGCTTTTGGTCGCCATTACGGAATTTCTTACAAGCATGTGCAGGATAACGGTTTTGCAACTCCGATTGTAAAAACACAAACAGATCATAAAAAACCGTTGCGATATGCCGATGACGCCTATATTGTAACCACTTTTATAGATTCGCCTGCTGCAAAAATGATTTTTAACTTCGAAATTTACAATGCACAGCACGAATTGGTTTGTGTAGGAGAAACCACACAGGTTTTTACAGATTTCGAAGGAAATTTAATCATCACCGTTCCCGAGTTTTTTGAACAATGGAAGCAAAAAGTAGGTTTGTTGTAATGGCAGTTTTTATTCACGATACCAATATCATTAGTCCGTTGGGTTTTTCAACCGACGATAATTTCCAAAAGATACTTTCGGGAAAATCGGCTATTGAAAAGGTTTTTATCAACGATAAGATTGGATCTGTTTATGCAGGAAAAATTAATGACGAGTTATTCAACAACCATTTTCAATCGATAAATGCTGATTTTAAAGGATCGCGAATTGAAAAATTATTGATTGCTGCCCTTTCCCCTGTTGTTGAAAAAAATCCAATTAAAGATGATTCGGTTTTAATTCTTTCAACAACCAAAGGAAACATCGCCGCATTAGCAAATAATAATTTAAGCGGAGCTTTTATCGATCAATTAGCGAAAAATATAAATAGTTATTTTGGTTTTAATACCGAACCAATTGTGGTTTCAAACGCCTGTACATCGGGAGTTGTAGCAATATCTTTAGCCAAGCGATTTATTGAAATAGAACAATTTACCAATGCGTATGTTGTGGCAGTCGATGAATTAACGCCGTTTGTTGTTTCGGGTTTTCAGTCGTTTCAGGCAATGAGCAATGAGCCTTGTAAACCGTATGATGCCAGCAGAACTGGAGTAAATCTGGGCGAAGCAGCTGTTGCGGTTTTTGTATCGAATGATGATCGAACGGAATCAATACAAATTTTGGGCGATGCCAATATCAACGATGCCAATCATATTTCAGGACCATCGCGTACAGGCGAAGGTTTGTTTTTAAGTATTGAAAAAGCTCTGAACGAAGCCAACATCGAATCAAACCAAATAGATTATATTTCCGCACACGGTACCGCTACCCTATTTAACGACGAAATGGAAGCTGTTGCTTTTAACCGATTAAATTTGCAAAATGTTCCAACCAACAGTTTAAAAGGTTATTTTGGGCATACATTAGGCGCATCGGGTTTATTGGAAACCGTTATCACGATTGAAAGTTTAAAAAATAATGTGTTAATTCCTTCTTTCGGCTATCAAAAGCAAGGAACAACACAACAAATAAACATCATTACCAAAAAAGAGCAAAAGGCGCTTAAAACGGCTTTAAAAACGGCATCGGGTTTTGGCGGAAGTAATTCGGCAATGATTCTGGTTAAAAATTCATAGTATGTACGCAATAAGTAAATTCATAAATATCAGTCAAGATGTTGTCTGTGAAAATGGCAAACAGATCTTTCATAATCAGGAAGATACTTTTGCTGCGTTTATGAAAAACGTGTATAAAAGGTTGAACATATCGTATCCGAAATTTTATAAAATGGACGATTTGTGCAAACTAGCTTTTATTGCAAGTGAACTAGTTTTGCAGAACGAAACAGAGAAAGAGATAGCCTTGCTTTTCAGTAACAACGAAGCGAGTTTAAATACCGATCTAAAGCATCAGCAAAGCATTCAAAATCCGGAAGATTATTACCCAAGTCCGGCGGTTTTTGTGTACACGCTGCCCAATATTACCATTGGCGAAGTAAGTATTCGTCATGAATTAAAAAGCGAAAGTGCGTTTTTTGTGGCAGAAAATTATCAAACCGATTACCTGCACAAATACGCTGAATATCTGCTAAAAACCAATAAAGCGCAAAAGGTTTTGTGTGGTTGGATCCACTTTTTAAAGGGAGATTACAAAGCCGATTTTTATCTGGTGGAAAAAATGGGTATTTTAGAGCATTCAAAAGAACAAATTAACGATATAACAAAATAAAATGGACGCATTAAAGCAAGAATTAAAAGAACGCATTATTAACGCATTGAATTTAGAAGACATTTCTATTGATGATATTCAGGACAACGATCCGCTTTTTGGCGACGGTTTAGGCTTGGATTCTATTGATGCATTGGAACTAATCGTGCTTTTAGACAAAGAATACGGTATTAAATTAGCCGATCCAAAACAAGGAAAAGAAATTTTCCAATCAGTTGAAACAATGGCTCAATTTGTAGCTGCAAACCGTACAAAATAATGCAGAAAAAAGTTGCAATTACAGGAATGGGCATTATATCTTCCATCGGTTTATCGGTCGAAGAGAATTTCCAGTCGTTAATTTCTAAAAAAAGCGGTATTTCAAATTTGGAGAATATCCAAACGCGTCATGCATCAGAAATTAAGGTCGGCGAAATTAAAATTACCAATCAAGAATTGCAACAACTGTTGAATTTACCTGAAGAAAATACTTTTACTAGAACCGGTTTATTGGGTGCTTATGCAGCTAAAAAAGCGGTTGAAAGTGCCGGTATTATTGATATTAATGAAGTTCGAACGGGTTTGATTTCATCGACCAGTGTTGCCGGAATGGATTTTACCGAAAAGCACTACAAAAAGTATGAAGAACATCCGGAATATCAAAAGTATATTCAAAGTCACGATGCCGGCGATTCATCAAACAAAATCGCCAATTATTTAGGTTTAAAAGGTTTTGTAACTACCATTTCAACTGCGTGTTCATCGGCTGCAAATGCCATTATGTTAGGTGCAAGTATGATTGAAAACGGCTATTTAGACCGAGTAATTGTGGGCGGAACCGATGCATTGAGCAAGTTTACCATAAACGGTTTTAAAACGTTGATGATTTTGTCTGATACCTACAACACGCCTTTTGATAATGACCGTAAAGGTTTAAATTTAGGCGAAGCAGCTGCTTATTTGGTGTTGGAATCTGATGAGGTTATCAAAAAAGGGAATAAAAAGGTTTTGGGTTACGTAGCAGGTTACGGCAATGCAAATGATGCATTCCATCAAACAGCATCGTCAGAAAACGGAGAAGGTGCGTATTTGGCAATGAAACAGGCTTTTGAAAAGGCTTCTATCCTACCCGATCAAATCGATTACATAAATGTACACGGAACGGCGACACCAAACAACGATTTATCTGAAGGTCGAGCGATGAGCAGAATCTTTAACAAAGTACCAAAATTTAGTTCAACCAAAGCATTTACAGGTCATACGTTAGCAGCAGCAGCAGCAATTGAAGCGGTTTACAGCGTGCTGGCGTTGCAAAACAACACTATCTTCCCTAACCTGAATTTTAAGACACCTATGGAAGAATTGAATATTGTTCCCGAAACCGATGTTGTTCAAACAGAAATTAAGCATGTGCTTTCAAATTCTTTCGGATTTGGCGGAAATTGTTCCACTTTGATTTTTGGGAAATAATCTCATAACCAATGACTTAAATAGAATACTATTGTTATAAACAAAAAAAATGTAAATTTGTATTTATTATGTAAAAAGGGTTTTAAAATGAGAAGTTTAAATTTAGAAGCGCGAAAAATAGCATTTATACAGGAGTTTTTAAATATAAAAAGCGAAAAAGTGCTTACACAATTAGAAAAGCTTTTACAAAAAGAGAGAGAAGAAACCTTTGAACCTATGGCTATTGAAGAATATGAAAATCAAATAGATAAGGCAATGGACGATTCTAAAAATGGGAGAATGATAAAAGCAACGGATTTAAAAGAAAAAGTCCGAACATGGAGTTAGAAATTTATTGGTTGCAGTTTGCAGAAAATAAACTTTTTGATATCTATAATTATTACTGTAAAAGAGCAAATGTAAAAGTAGCACGAAATTTAATAAACGGAATAATAGATGCTACCATCGATTTAGAAAAACATCCAGAAAAAGGACAAATTGAAACTTCTTTTAAATCCAGAATACAAACGTTCCGATATTTAATATACAAAAACTATAAAATTGTATATTGGATAAACTATGATTTTGGTAGAATTGAAATAGCCAATGTATTTGATACCCGACAAAACCCCGATAGGTTAGAAGACACAAAATCATTTTAATATATTACTTCTAATTTTAACTTTTTTCACCAAAAAATCATGAAAAACTGCTATATAAACGGTATCAGCAACGTAAGTATTCAATCGGTAGATTTCGATGTGTTTGAATCGGAAATTACTGAAATTCAGATATTAAACAAAGCGCAACAACCATCATACAAAGATTTGATTGCTCCTGCAATGAGCCGACGCATGGCTAAAGGTGTAAAAATGGGAATTTATGCAGCCAGTAAAGCGTTGTTTAACGCCAAAATGGTTGATCCGCAAGCTGTGATTGTTGGAACTGGTTTGGGTTGTATCGAAGATTCTGAAAAGTTTTTGGACGCGATTATAGAAAACGATGAACAGTTTTTAACTCCGACTGCTTTTATACAGTCAACTCATAACACTGTTGCGGCACAAATTGCCTTGCATTTGCAGTGTAAAGCGTACAATTTTACCTACGTGAACGGAGCAAATTCGTTTGAAAGTGCATTGTTTGATGCTTTTATGCAACTAAAACATTTTAACAAAGAAAATATATTGATTGGCGGAGTTGATGAAATTGCGCCGTACACTTTTTCTATGTACGAAATGATCGGAAAAGTGAAGCAGAGTGGGGAAGAAGTGAATTTTAATGATCCGAAGACAAAGGGAATTGCATTGGCAGAAGGAGCTACTTTTTTTGCACTATCAAATAATAAAACCAATAACAGTTATGCGGAAGTTTTAGATGTGATGCTTTTTAACGTCTTTAAAGACGATGAAGCTAACGAAATAAATACTTTTTTGGCAAAAAATAATCTTTCTGTTGCTGATTTGGATGTAGTGTTTTTTGGTGTGAATGCAGATGCTCATCAGCAAGAATTTTACAACAGAATGAATGTTGTTTTTAATGAAATTCCGCAGGGTTATTACCAACATATTTCAGGAAGTTATGATACTGCATCAGCTTTCGGATTAAAAGTTGCAGCAGAAATCATTCAAAAACAAGAGCTTCCAAAAGCTGTTCAATATAATAACATCGAACCAAATAAAATGGAGAAAGTATTGATGATCAATCAATTCAACAATACCGATTTTAGTTTTGTTCTGCTATCAAAATGTTAAGGCATAAGTACATAAATTGGTTTTTTATTGCCCTTTTAATAGTCTTGTGGTATGCGTATTTTTCGAATAAACTGCCCTTGTTTTTAATTTTTATTGCGATAATTGTTTGGCTGGGAATCACTGCTTGGGGATCGTTTGATATTCGATTAAATTACTTTATAAAAACACATTCATCAAATCAAAAAATCAATCGAAACGTAGTTGCTTTAACTTTTGATGACGGACCAACGGAAATTACTCCTGAAATTCTGAATCTGCTGGAAAAATACAATCAAAAGGCAACATTCTTCTGCATTGGGAAACAAATCGAGAAGCATCCTGAAACAGCGAAACTCATAGTAGAGCAGGGGCATGTAATCGCAAATCATACTTATTCACATACTAACAAAATGGGATTTCTATCTAAAAAAGAAGTCTTTAACGAAATTGCATCCACACAAAACATCATTCAGCAGATTACAGGGAAAATTCCTAATTTATTCAGACCACCTTTCGGAGTTACAAATCCAAATATAGCAAGGGCTTGCAAAGAAAATAGGGTAGAGGTTATCGGTTGGAATGTTAGATCATTAGATACCGTAATAGCATCTAAAAATAAAATTTTAAACCGAATTTTAGATCGATTTGAAAAAGGTTCTATAATTTTGCTGCACGATACATCAACCAAAACCCTGGACGTATTGGAACGGTTGTTGATAAATATGGAAAAGAAACAGATACAATCGGTTACGGTTGACGAATTACTTAATATTAAAGCATACAAATAATGAAAAATATTTTTTTAGGAATTCTTTTTTTTACGTGTTCATTGGGATTTTCGCAAACGCAGATGACGGCGGGCGAAGTAACTACGTTTAAAAAGGAAATTGCCAATCAGGCTGATAAAACCACATCGATCGCTGCCGATTTTGAAGAAACAAAACATGTAAGTGTTCTCAAAAACGCATCGAAATCATCAGGAATTTTACGTTTTAAAGGCGAAAAATTGCTTTGGCAATACAATGCACCAAAAAAGAACGCGATGCTTTTTAACAAAGACAATTTAAAGATCAAAAACGAAAAAGGAAAGATAACATCGATCGATCTGAACAAGAACAAACGTTTTAAGCAATTACAGCAATTAATGGTTGGTAGCTATACGGGAAATCTGTTTGATGAAAAATCATTTAATATTACTTATTTTAAAAACGGAACTACGCGTTTTGCAGTGTTAAAACCAAAAAGTAAAGACATGAGCAAGCACATTAAAGAAGTTACTTTAACGTTTTTAAACAATGAAGATACGGTTTCTGAAATTAAAATTGTTGAGAGTTCTAAAGATTATTCGGTAATCAAACTAAAAAATAAAAAATTAAACACCGCATTGGGCGACAGTGTTTTTCAGTTGTAGAAATTTCAAAAATATAAAGTAAATGAATCCTCTTAAGAACTTTTTTTGAGAGGATTAATTTTATAATGCAGTTGTAAAAACTTCATTCCCCAATACCAAAAAGTATGATCTGTACGTAAAACACCTTCTTCATCGGTAAACACGTGAATTAATTCTTTTAAAGGAATAAATTTATACCTAATCGTTGAATCATTCATCACTTTTATGCGATAATATCCTGCACCACCTGGTTTTTTTCCATCAGAGATTAATTTTACTGAACCATCGTCTTGTACTTCAACTCTTAATAAAACAGTTGCGCTGCCTTTTGGTAACGGAAAAATAACTCGTACATAAGGTTTTTCGTCAATATTAACGGCAGAATAAAACCCAGCATAAGTAACTTTTTTAGTCAAGATAGCTTTTCTCAGCCAACAAGTCATCACTTGTTTGTCGTTTTCATCTTTCAAAGCAATTACTTCATTGCTCATACCTCTGCTGGTTTCTAAAGGTTTTAGCGGTATGTTTAGTTGGTCTATACCAGAACTTACAGTATTAATTAAAAGATGTGCAAAATATTTCACGGGATGATACCATTCAGACCAAACGTCTAAAGTATATTGTGATGTATGTTCGTAGAAATGCTTAACAGATTCTTGAAGGCGGTTTTTATTTACATCATTTTTATCGATAGCTAAAAGAAAATCGCTTAGCAAACCGTGGCTTTTATCAATAGAAATTTTTAAGTTGGATTCTTTTGCAAATTCTTTATAAAAACCATCACCTATAAATGCACTTTTTCCGTATGGACCTTTTAGCCAAGGAATTTCATCTATGTTTTTTTTGTAACCCGTCCATTTGACCCAGCAGTTTATAGAAAGAGATAAAATTTTATTTATCATGATCTGATTTTTATCAAAAATATTAATTAAGAAATGATTTGATTTGTAAAAACTTAAATTTATTAAATCATTTTTAAAATATGAAATAAATGTGTTTTTCAATTATAAAAAATCCGTTCATTTGAACGGATTTTTTATGGATTTGTCGAAAAAATAGAACCATTAGCTATTAAAGCTCTGCTTTTCATTTTCAAGATATCGCGTACCCATTCTGCAAAATCTTCGGGTTGTAACACGCTGTCCGGATTTCCGTCGGTTAAACCACCGTCAATGCTCATATCAGTCGCAATCGTACTTGGCGTTAATGTAAATACACGAATGTTGCTTTTGCGCCATTCTGCCATCATAGACTGTGATAAAGAAATAACCGCTGCTTTAGATGCTGCGTAGGCAGACATGTTTGCACCGCCTTTTAATCCGGCTGTAGAAGCTACGTTAATTACATCTCCGCTACCATTTTCCTTCATAAATGGGTAAACCGCCATAGCTGTGTAATAAACCCCGAAAAGATTGGTCAGCATTACTTGTTCCCAATCAGCAACAGGCATATCTTCTAATTTGCCAAACCAACCGATTCCGGCATTATTTACCAAAATATCTACACCACCAAGATTTGATACTAATTCTTTAATACCATTATCAACCTCCGCTTTATCGGCAACATTAAAAACCGAATACGCAGCTTTTACGCCACTTTTTTGCAATTCTGCAACGGTGTTTTTTAAATGATCTTCGTTACGTCCGGTAATTCCTATGTTAACACCTTCCTGTGCAAGCAGCAGGGCAACAGCTTTACCCAAACCACGACCACCACCGGTAATTATTGCGTTTTTTCCTTTTAATGGACTCATATTTTAAATCGAATTAAATTAATTAAGTACTACAAATTTCAGAAAATAATGTTTGAAATCATTTCTTTTAAAAGTTAAGAAAAACATATTGTTTTAATGAATGTCTTTACCTTTTTTAAACAGATAAATAAAACAGCGGTTGGTGGTACTTTAAAATAAATCCTTAATTTCGCTTTTTAAACAATTTGTATGTTAATACCTCATTTTTACAGCGTAAAAGAATTTAATTTTACAGACAACCAGTTAAAAGCGATTATTGAATTGAACCCTGAACACGATGTTTTTAAAGGGCATTTTCCCAATAATCCGGTAACGCCTGGTGTTTGTATGCTGCAAATTTTAAAGGAGTTAACAGAGCAGGCAACCAATACAAATCTGTTTATAAAAGAATGCAGCAACGTAAAGTTCATGGCATTGATAAACCCAGAAGTGAATGAGGTTTTAGCAATTACAATCGATATCAATCAAGTAGAAGAAAACTTTAAAATTAAGGCTTCGGCTAGTTTTCAAGAAACCGTTGCGTTAAAAGTAAATGCCTTGCTAACCCAGCAATTATAATGAATACCTTGCAAAATAATAAAACGTTGTGCGTAATTATACCTACCTATAACAATGCGAAAACCTTAAAGCGCGTTGTAGACGGAGTTCTAAATTATACCAACCATATTTTTATTGTTAACGATGGAAGTACCGATGAAACTGCTGATATTCTTGAAAACTACAAACAGCTTAATATTTTAAATGTTCCGCAAAATAAAGGTAAGGGAAACGCTTTGCAAGTGGGTTTTAAAAAAGCGTTATCGTTAAATTATGATTATGCCCTAACGATTGATTCAGACGGACAACATTATTCTTCTGATATTCCTGTTTTTTTAGAGGAATTAAATGCAGCAACCGAACCGATTTTGTTGATTGGTAGCCGAAACATGACACACGAAAGCGTTCCTAAAAAAAGCAGTTTCGGTAACCGATTTTCTAATTTTTGGTTTCAGTTTGAAACAGGTATTAAGCTAACCGATACACAATCAGGCTATCGTTTGTATCCTTTGAAACATCTTCCAAAAAGATTCTTCACCAAAAAATTCGAGTTTGAAATTGAAGTCATCGTTCGTACAGCATGGAAACACATTCAACTAAAAAATGTGCCTATTCAGGTTTTGTACGATCCTAACGAGCGCGTTTCACATTTTCGTCCATTTCGCGATTTTACCCGCATAAGCATCTTAAATACGGTTTTGGTTCTTATCACGCTTTTGTACATTAAACCGAGAAACATACTTTTAAAATTCAAAAAAAAAAGTTTTAAGTCTTTTTTAAAAGAAGATATTTTGCAGACCAATGACACCAACGAAGTAAAAGCACTATCGCTTGCATTGGGCGTTTTTATTGGAATTGTTCCTGTGTGGGGTTTTCAAACATTCTTGTCGATCTTTTTGGCAGCAATTTTCAAGTTAAACAAAACCATTTCTTTTGTAGGATCTAACATCAGCCTTCCACCGTTTATTCCGTTTATTGTATTGGCATCGCTAAAAGTTGGGAGTTTTTTTGTAGGCGAGAGTGGTGAAATTCTGATAGATTTTGATAATATTTCGTTCGATTCCATAAAAAACCATTTACTGCAATATATTGTCGGAAGCACAATTTTAGCTACATTTATGGCAGTTTTATTAGGATTGATTTGTTACGTAATTTTTAATTTTTACAACCGAAAAGCAACTGCATAATGTTTAACGGATTTTATTATTTGTTTCAAAAAATTCAGAAATATCCCAAAATAGCACTTTTAAGTTCGTTGTTATTTTTGGTGTGCGCGGTTTTTATCCTTCAAAAAATCACATTTAACGAAGATATTACGCGGATTATTCCAAGCAATAAAACCAATAACAACACGGCATCGATTATTAGCGAAATGAATTTTACCGATAAAATTGCGGTAATTTTTAAAAAGAAAAAAGGAGCTGAAAACCAAGATTTGATCAGCGCTTCCGAAGCTTTTACAGATACGTTGCCTGCTGTAAAAGATTATTATTTGTCGGTTCAGGGCACGTTGAACGAAGATCTATTTCGGGAATCATTCAAATTTGTGTATGATAATTTGCCGATTTATCTGAACGAAGCCGATTATAAAACCATCGAACAAAAACTGAATAACGACAGTCTTTCCAAACAAATTCAGCAGAATTACGAAACATTAATAAGCGGCAATGCTTCGTTTATGAAAGATGTTGTGGTTGATGATCCTTTGCAATTATCGTTTTTAGCTTTGAAGAAACTACAACAGTTCCAAGGAAACGGAGATTATAAGTTTCAGGACGGATTTTTGTTTACACAGGACGAAGAAAAAATTGTGCTGTTCATTAATCCGAAATACGGCGGAAGCGAAACGCAACACAATGAAATTTTCGTAGAAAAACTAAATGCTTTAAAGCAACATATTTCAGATAAAAATCCAAAGGTTGAGGTGCAATATTTTGGTTCGCCATTTATTGCCGTTGCCAATGCACAACAGATTAAAAGCGACATTTTAACCACGGTAGCGATATCGGTTTCGGCTTTAATGTTGTTGTTGATTTTTTATTATAGAAACTGGTTGGTTCCAATAATTGTGATGATTCCAACGGTTTTTGGTGGATTGTTCGGATTATTGTGTCTGTATTTTTTAAGGACCGAAATTTCGGCGATATCGCTATCAATCGCTGCTATTTTAATAGGAATTACCATTGATTATGCACTGCATTTTTTAACGCATTCCAAGAACACTCAAAATATGCAGGCGTTATTTAAAGATGTTGCAAAGCCTTTGTTAATGAGCAGTTCTACCACAGCAGTTGCTTTTCTTTGTTTGCTTTTTGTACATTCAGATGCATTGATTGATCTGGGAATTTTCGCAAGTATTTCGGTACTTGCAACAGCCATTTTTACGTTGATTATTTTACCGCATATTTACAAAGGCAAGACCTTAAAACACAGTCATGCTATTGATAAAATTGCGAAATATCCTTTCGAAAAAAACAAGGTTTTAATTGCTTTTACGCTGCTTTTGGTTGGAATGAGCGCTTTTACATATCATAAAGTACAGTTCGATGGCGATTTGTCTAAAATTAATTTCATGCCTGCGGAACAGCAACTGGCTGAAAAAGAATTGTATGCAGATAATAAAATTGCCAAGAGTTTGTTTGTTATTACTTACGGAGAAAATGAGGATCGAGTTTTAGAAGATAACCAACAGATTTTCAATAAATTAAATTCGAATGATTACGTAAACAATGTGCAATCGGTAAGTAGTTTGGTTCCTTCAAAAACCGAACAATTAAAAGCTATCAAGCGTTGGAAACAGTTTTGGAATTCTTCTAAAATCAATCAAACGGTACAAGCAATCGAAACAAAAAGCGTAGCACAAGGTTTTAACGAAAAAACACACGATGCATTTTATCAATTATTGAAAAAAGATTTTTCAACTGTAAATCTATCATCATTAAAACAATTCAATCAACAATTATATAATGAATTTGTTCATGGTAAAAACCGATATTTATTATCAACCGTTGTAACAATCGATCCTAAAAAGCGTGATGCATTTGTAAAGAATTTTGAGAAAGAAAATCAAGGAAAACAGTTGCTTTTAATTGATAGACAAGCATTGAATGAGCAATATTTAGGTTTCTTGGTTAACGATTTTAATTCGTTGGTTTCATATTCGTTTATCGCCGTTTTTGTAATTCTGTTTGTTTTTTACAGAAGGATTGAATTGGTTATAACAGCATCAATTCCCATTGCGTTAACAGGTTTTATAACAGCCGGTTTAATGGGATTGTTGAATATTCCGTTTAATATTTTCAGTACCATAGTTTGTACGTTGGTTTTTGGTCACGGAATCGATTTTACCATTTTCATGACCAGCGCGCTACAAAAGCAATATACCGATGGTAAAGACGAAATGCCTTTGTATCGAACGTCAATCATTCTGGCTGTTTTAACAACAATTCTGGCAATCGGGGCGTTGATATTTGCACAACATCCTGCATTAAAATCAATTGCGTTAATCGCGTTAATCGGAGTAAGCGTGGCAGTTTTGGTAACTTTCGTATTGTATCCGCTTTTATTTAAGTTTTTGTTTTTTAATCGAGTTAAAAAAGGATTGTCGCCAACAACTTTTTTCCTTACCGTTCGATCTATTTTAATGTTTACCTATTATGTAATTGCCAGCTTAACCATATCGGTTTTCATGCGGGTGTTTTTCTGGGTTTTACCAATATCTAAAAACAAAAAATGGCACTTTTTCAGCAGTGTAATGTCAGGTTACATGAAATCGGTTTTGTACTTAAATCCTGCCGTTAGCAAAAAAATATTCCATAAAGAACGCTTGCAAAAACAATCGGTCATTATATCAAATCATACTTCATTTTTAGATTCATTAACCATTGGAATGACGTATTCTAAAGTGGTTTACATTGTGAACGAATGGGTTTATAAATCACCGGTTTTTGGTAGAGCGGTGAAATTTTTAGGATTTTATCCGGCAACAAAAGGAGTAGAACAAGGATTGGTTCCGTTGGAAGAACGCATTGGAACCGACTTTTCTGTCATGGTTTTTCCTGAAGGAACGCGCTCACGAACATCAGAAATTGGTCGTTTTCATAAAGGTGCTTTTTTTATGGCAGAAGAATTAAATTTGCCAATTCAGCCTGTCTATATCCACGGAAATGCCGATTTACTGCCGAAAGGTGATTTTGTTATTTACAACACAAATTGTCATGTGTATGTGGGCGATCCTATTGCGGTTAACGATGATTCTTTTGGAACTCCGTATGCAGATCGAACCAAGAAAATAAGCAGTTTCTTTAAGCAGGAATTCAATAAAATTCGTTTAAAAGCTGAAGACGCCGATTATTTTAAACAGAAACTGTTTTTGAATTTTTTGTACAAGGAACACGGAATTTTAAATATCGTGAAAGCAGATTTTAAACAACATAAAGCAATCTATCATCAGTTGTTTCATTTAATTAGCGATAAAGCTTCAATTGCACACGTAACAACCGATTTTGGTCAGCTTGATTTTCTTTTGGTGAACCAGTTTCCATCACGAAAAGTGCATACTTATAATTTAAACGAAGAAAACAGATTAATTGCCAAGGCAAGTTACATCAACCAAAAATTTAAAATAAAATATGCCGATGAGCTATCGGAAATTTGGCAGAACAGCAACGTGTTGATTCTTTCTCATTTGCAGCAGTTTAATAACGAGATTCCGCAAAATATCAACCAAATTTTATTGGTTTGTTGTAAATTTAAACCAAATTTCAATTGTTTTACACAAACGCGCGATGAATTAAAAATACAAGTATTTCAACGTAATGAAGCAAACTAAAACATACGATGTTGTTATAATTGGCAGCGGTTTGGGCGGTCTGGTTTCGGCATTATTGCTGGCACAAGAAGGCAAAAAAGTGTGTGTTTTAGAAAAAAACAATCAGTACGGCGGTAACTTGCAAACGTTTGTGCGCGATAAAACCATTTTCGATACCGGCGTTCACTACATTGGTGCGTTAAATAAAGACGAAAATTTAGGTCGATACTTTTCTTACTTGGACATTTTAAACGATTTAGATTTATCGCAATTAAATGAAAATCAGTTTGATGCGATTAGTTTTGGAAACGAAACCATTCAATATCCGCAGGCACAAGGTTATGAAAATTTCGTACAGCAGTTGCTAATTTATTTTCCTAATGAAGAACAGTCGTTAAAAAAGTATATTGAAACCATTCAGTTTTATTGCGATCAATTTCCGTTGTACAACCTAAAAAACGGAACGGGTTACAACGAAGAAATAATGCAGAATTCGGTTGAAAGCGTACTAAATTCAATCACTTCAAACAAAAAATTACAAGCGGTTTTATTGGGAAACAGTTTTCTGTATGCGATAAAATCAGCCGAAACTCCTTTTTATGTTCATGCCTTAACGGTAAATTCATATATACAAAGTTCGTGGCGTTGTGTTAAAGGTGGAAGTCAGATCACCAAAGCATTTGTAAAGCAATTACGCAGTTTTAGTGCCGATTTGTTTAAACATCAAAAAGTAGAAAAACTTAATTTTAAAGAGAATGTTTTAGAAAGTTGCGAAACGGTTGATTGTATTTACAAAGCCGATCAGTTTGTTTCGGATATCGATTTAAAGCAACTTTTTTCGATGTTTAACGAAGAAAATCAGCGAAAACCTTACATAAAAAGAATCAATCAGTTAAAGAACGGGCCATCGGTTTTTTCGGTTCATATTGTTCTAAAACCAAATGCTGTTCCTTATTTCAATCATAATATTTATCATTTTGAAAGTGAAGATAATGTGTTTTCGTACGAAAATAATTGGATTGAAAATCAACCGCAATCTGTTGTAATTACTACCAATCCACACAACAAAAACGAAGAATTTGCACAAAGTATTTCGTTAATGACGTATATGGATTTTAAGCAGGTTGAAAAGTGGCAGCAAACCTTTAATACGGTTAGAAACGAAAACGACCGCGGACCCGATTACGAACAATTTAAAAATGAAATTGTAACTCAACTATTACAGATTTTAGAAAAATATTTTCCAAATATTCAGGAAAATATTGTTTCAACACATACGTCTTCGCCTCTTTCGTACCGTGATTATATCGGAACTTTAGACGGAACCATGTACGGTTTTGAAAAAGAAGCTTCACAGCCTTTAAAAACAATGATTTCACCAAAAACGAAAATCGAAAATTTGTTTTTAACCGGACAAAATGTGCGTTTACACGGCATTTTAGGTGTAACGATTACCGGTTTTTTAACAGTTGCCGAAATGGTTGGAAAAGATTATTTTTTCAATAAAGTTTTTAAAAAAGTAGGGTATGAGTAAAAAAATATTCTCGCTTGTACTGCTGCTTTCTTTAATAAGTTGCGGCAGCATTAAAAATCTGAAAAAGGAATCTGATTTGTTTGAAAGTGAATTTCAACAACAAAAGGTTTCAATTGAAAAAAGAGATGTTTTAAACAAATCGATCAATGGAAACTGGCAATTGAGAATCTCGGGAAATCCTTATGAATTAGGTTATAAAAAAGGATTTTTAACGCAAAAGCTATATCAAAATCAAGAAAAAATATTTTTTGGAAAGGTTTCTGAAATGATTCCGAACCCATCCAAACAAAACAAATTGCTGTACTTTTTAAAATGGTACAATCGCAATATTCTTTCGGCAATTCCAATGGATTTAAAGCAGGAACTTTACGCTGTTTCAACTTTTGGATCTGATGAATTTAACGACATCGGCACAAAATTCGAACGTAATTTACTTTTGCACAGTTCGCACGATATTGGTCACGCCATGCAAGATTTAATGCTGGTTGGCTGTTCTTCAATAGCTTTGTGGGATGATTTTACAGAAGATGGAAATTTGCTTATTGGAAGAAATTTCGATTTTTATGTAAACGATGAATTCGCACAAAACAAAATTGTAGAATTTATCAATCCCGAAAGTGGTTATAAATACGCGTCGGTAACTTGGGCGGGCATGGTTGGGGTGGTTTCGGGCATGAACGAAAAAGGGTTAACGGTTACGTTGAATGCTGGAAAATCGAGTATTCCAATGCGTGGAAAAACGCCGGTTTCCATTGTGGCACGAAGTATTTTACAGAATGCCCAAACAATTAATGAAGCGGTTGAAATAGCCGATAAATTTGATGTTTTTGTATCAGAATCTTTTTTAATCGGAAGTGCAAAAGACAATAAAGCGGTTGTAATTGAAATGAGTCCGAAAAGAATGGATGTTTATGAAACCAACAACGGCAAGCTGATCTGTACCAATCATTTTCAGTCTAACGGTTATAAAACGGACAAGCGAAATCAAAATCAGATTGAAGAATCACATTCTTATTATCGATTGGAAAAACTAGAAGAATCGTTCCAAGCCGAAAAAAAATATAAGGTTAAAGATGTTTTAAAGGTTTTACGAGATGTTTCCGGTTTGCAAAACGAGAATTTAGGTTTGGGAAATGAAAAAGCGTTGAACCAATTAATGGCACATCACGGTGTGATTTTTAAACCAGCCGAATTAAAAATGTGGGTGTCGAACAATCCGTATCAACTTGGTGCTTTTGATGCGTATGATTTAAATACCGTTTTTAAATTGAAAGAGTTGAAACCTATAAAATCACTTGAGTTACCTAAAGATGATTTCATCAATTCTAAAGATTTCAAACGATATAAAAAGTTTAAAGAACTTCATAAAACCATAGAACTCGCAACAAATTCAGAAAAAATAGTTTCAAATGAAATTTTAACGGCTTATCAAAAATCAAATCCCGAACTTTGGGTGGTTTATAAACAGTTAGGCGATTATTTTTACAGCCAGAAACAATGGCAAAATGCGGCAGATAAATATCAAACCGCATTACAAAAAGTAATAAGTTCTAAAGATCAGCAAAAAAGTATCGAACAAAAATTAAAGAAAATCCAGAAAAAGCTATGATTCCCGATATAGAAACCAAAAGTATAAGCGATATTGAAAATTTTCAGAATGAACTTTTGCAAAAGCAAATGTCTTATTTAACGGCACATTCGCCTTTTTATCAGCATAAATTTAAAGCCGAAAATATTCAGATCGATACCATTAAAACCATTGAAGATTTGCAAAAAATATCGGTAACAACTAAAGCCGATCTGCAAATGCACAATCAGGATTTTTTCTGTGTAGATAAAACCGAAATCCGCGATTATGCTACAACATCCGGTACTTTGGGCGATCCCGTAACCTTTGGATTAACCGATAACGATTTGGAACGTTTGGCTTACAACGAAATGCTTTCTTTTCAGTGTGCCGGCGTTCAAAAAGGCGATTTGGTGCAGCTTATGACCACGATGGATCGACGCTTTATGGCGGGTTTGGCGTATTTCTTAGGTTTGCGAAAGTTGGGTGCAGGAATTGTTAGGGTAGGTGCGGGTGTACCGCCGTTGCAGTGGGATTCTATTTTGCGCTATCAACCAAAATATTTAATCGCCGTACCATCGTTTATTTTAAAAATGATCGAATACGCCGAAGAAAATAACATTGATTATAAAAACAGTTCGGTAAAAGGTGTGATCTGCATTGGCGAAGCGTTGAGAACAAACGATTTGCAACCCACACTTCTGGCACAGCGCATTCAGGAAAAATGGAGCATAAATCTGTTTTCTACTTATGCATCAACCGAAATGAGTGCTGCTTTTACAGAATGCGATCAGTTTGAAGGTGGTCATCATCATCCGGAATTAATCATCAGTGAAATTGTAAACGAAAATAACGAACCTGTTGCCGATGGCGAATTGGGCGAACTGGTTGTAACCACACTCGGAGTTGAAGCCATGCCTTTGCTGCGTTTTAAAACCGGCGATATGGTGCGTAAACATTCCGAAAAATGTAAATGCGGCAGATCAACTTATCGTTTAGGTCCGGTAGAAGGGCGCAAACAACAAATGATAAAATACAAGGGTACAACATTGTATCCGCCGGCAATGCACGATGCTGTGGCTCATTTTAAAGAAATAAAACTGCATTTAATCGAAATATCTTCCAACGAAATAGGCACCGACGAAATTTTGGTTCGAATTTTTTCAACCGATACATCCGATGAATTTGCGGGCAAGCTAAAAGATTACTTCAGGGCGAGATTGCGGGTAACTCCGCAGATTATTTTTGAAGACGAATTAGCATTGCAAAAGATTATTTACGATCCGTTAAGCAGAAAACCAATAACATTCATAGATAAACGCTAACAACTTTTTATCTTTGAAAAAAAAATACGAAAAAGATGACAAAACCAGTACGTGTACGTTTCGCACCAAGCCCAACCGGTCCTTTACATATTGGGGGCGTAAGAACAGCCTTATTTAATTACCTGTTTGCAAAGAAAAACAACGGCGTTTTTTATTTAAGGATTGAAGATACCGACCAAAACAGATTTGTTCCGGGTGCCGAAGAATATATTTTTGAAGCTTTAAAATGGTTGGGAATAGAACCTGACGAAACCATTGGAGTGAATGAACAATTTGGACCTTACCGTCAAAGCGATCGTAAACATCTTTACAAACAATACGCTTTAGATTTAATTCACAACGGTTTTGCCTATTATGCTTTTGATTCTGCCGAAGAATTAGATGCCTTGAGAAAAGATACCGAAGCAAACGGAAATACCTTTATATATAACCACACGGTACGCGAAAGTTTAAAAACGTCATTAAATATGACTAATGACGAAATCGAAGCGCGTTTATATAACAACGATCCGTATGTGATTCGTTTTAAAATGCCTATCGATGAAAAACTGACGTTGAAAGATATGATTCGTGGCGAAGTTACGTTTGATACTGCTTTGTTAGACGATAAAGTTTTGTATAAGTCAGACGGAATGCCAACCTACCATTTGGCAAATATTGTAGACGATCATTTACAAGGAACTTCGCATGTTATCCGTGGCGAAGAATGGTTGCCGTCGTTACCGTTACATTATTTATTATATCGATCTTTTGGATGGGATGCACCAGAATTTGCACATTTACCATTAATATTAAAACCGGTTGGTAACGGTAAATTATCAAAACGTGACGGCGATAAATTAGGTTTCCCGGTTTTCCCGTTAGATTGGAAATCAGAAACAGGCGAAACATCAATGGGTTACCGCGAACAAGGATTTTTCCCGGAAGCTGTAGTGAACTTCTTGGCGCTTTTAGGTTGGAACGATGGTACAGAGAAAGAATTATTCACGTTAAATGAATTAATCGAATCTTTTGATCTGGCTCGTGTAAATAAATCTGGGGCAAAGTTTGATCCTGAAAAGAACAAATGGTTCAATCACCAATATTTGGTAAAGAAAGAAAACAGCGAATTAGCGGTTTATTTACAGTCGGTTTTAAATGAAAAAGGAATTGCTGCAGATAACGCAGTTGTTGAAAAAGTAGCCGGATTGGTAAAAGACCGTGCGAATTTAACGACTGATTTGTACGCTTTGGCAGATTTTTTCTTTGTTGCGCCTGAAAAGTATGACGAAAAAGCATCGAAAAACTGGAAAGAAGATACATCTGTTTTAATGCAACAAGTTATTTCTGTTATTGAAAATCTTAAAAAATTCGAAGCAAAAGAAATTGAGGCTGACATTAAAAACTGGATTCAAGAAAACGAATTAGGAATGGGTAAAATTATGCAACCGCTTCGTATTGCGTTGGTTGGTGAGATGAAAGGTCCTGATTTGTTTGAAATTATAAGTGTTTTAGGTAAAACTGAAACCACTAAAAGATTAAACGCTGCAATAAATAATTTTAAAAATATTTAATTTTAACAAATAATTATTTTGTAGTTAAAAAATAAGTTTCTATATTTGAAATGTGATTAACAAATGCCCAAGCGTTAATCACAATGATATTTTTTTCATATCAACAACAACAATTTTTTTCTAAATTTTTCTAAATCCCATTCCCTAAAAATGGGATTTTTTTATTATCTTCGGTAAGTATTTAAAAATCAATAAATTATGAAAAAGTATCTTTTCCTTACTATATTATCTGCAGGGTTATTCTTTACTTCGTGCGGATCAGACGATTCTAAAAAAAATGACAGTGAAGTGGTTACCAAACCAGGTAAGTGGGAACCAACTACCATTCAATTGGTAAAAGTGGTACCGTTGCAGACTATCGATTATCCGCATACAGCCAATTGCAATAAAGATTATTTAGAACTTTCTGCAGGCAACAAAGCAATATTCTTTAGACACGAAGGTACCGATTGTAAAGTAACAGAATACGCCGATGCTTTTCAACGTACCGGAAACAACGTTTCTTTAAATGTACTGGGTTATAAAATTAGTGGGACGGTTGCTGTAGAAACAGCTACAAACATGGAAATTCACAGCGATATTTCAGAATACATTCCTTTAATAACAGCGCAGTTTCCAGAATACGAACAATATTTAAGTTTATTGGAAGGCGGAACAGTAAAATTGTCTTTCATTAAAAAATAGCATTTAAGCCTCTTTGAAAAAAGAGGTTTTTTTTATATCTTACCAAAAAACAATTTAAAATGGATTTTACAATTTACATTATCATTGGTGTTATTTTATTAATAGTACTGCTATCATTATTTACCGTTAAGCAGCAATCGGCTGTAATTGTTGAACGTTTCGGAAAATACCATTCTATTCGTAATTCGGGTTTACATATTAAAATTCCGTTGGTAGATCGTATTGCCGGCAGATTAAATCTTCGTATTCAGCAGTTAGATGTTATTATCGAAACAAAAACAAAAGACAACGTATTCGTTAAAATGAAGGTTTCTGTTCAGTTTAAAGTAATACAAGAGCATGTTTACGAAGCCTTTTATAAATTGGAATATCCGCATGATCAGATTACTTCTTACGTTTTCGATGTGGTGCGTGCCGAAGTTCCGAAATTAAAATTAGATGATGTTTTTGAACGTAAAGACGATATTGCAATTGCCGTTAAACGCGAATTGAACGATGCAATGGTTACTTACGGTTATGATATTATTAATACGCTGATTACCGATATTGATCCGGATATTCAGGTAAAACATGCAATGAACCGTATTAATGCCGCAGATCGTGAAAAAACAGCTGCAGAGTATGAAGGAGAGGCAGAGCGTATTAGAATTGTTGCAAAAGCTAAGGCAGAAGCAGAATCTAAACGTTTACAAGGACAGGGTATTGCAGATCAGCGTAGAGAAATTGCACGTGGTTTGGTAGAATCGGTTGATGTTTTAAACAGCGTTGGAATCAATTCGCAAGAAGCATCGGCGTTAATCGTAGTTACGCAACATTATGATACTTTACAATCGATAGGTGCAGAAAATAACTCAAACTTAATTTTGTTGCCGAATTCACCACAAGCAGGTAGCGATATGTTAAACAACATGGTAGCATCGTTCACGGCAAGTAATCAGGTAGGCGAATCTATGAAGAAAGTGAATGTAAGAGATAAAGGCTACAGCCAGCCGAAGAAAAATCTTCCACCACAAACCGATTTCCCTTCACAACATAATATAGAAGAGTAATAGATAAAAACCCTCGAAAGTCAAACTTTCGAGGGTTTTGTTTATAGTTTAATATAAGTATAGATAATTGGGCTAGGTTCTGCTGACGTACCACTAACAGACAATGTAGATGCAGAGACAAAATCTTGGTCGTCGTAGGTATTGTTGTAGGTACAAATCATTACAGATCCAGCAACAATTTTAATTGGTTTTTTGGCAAGTGTACCCGTATAAATCTCTAAACCATAATGTGGAAAAATCATTTCTATGGCTGTTGCAATTTCGTTGGAATTGGTCATTGTTCCTTTTTTAGACTCCTCGTAGATGTAGTTAATGCTGTATGGATCATTATCTCCAGCTTCCACGTATTTGATTTTTTCAATGTCGTTATTGGGTTTTAGGGTTATAGTTACTTCATGAAAATTTTCATTTTCATAAAAATAGCTTCGGTCTGCTTCATTCCAAACTACGGGTGTAACTTCATCATTGAACGCAAAGGCGGAAATCCTATCATTGTTATCGTAAGTAAAAGTATACATGCCATTTCCAATTGCACCTGTAACTTCTATGGTGCTGATTTGGTTTTCTGAATAATTAAAAAAGAAAATCGCCTGACCTGCAAAATTGATGGTTTCGACTGTTTTATCGGGATTATAAGACAAGGCTATATCTGTATCATCAAAAAAATTAATGTTTTGGATTAATCGTTCTTCTGCAGGGATTTTGGTAATATCTGAACTTTCATCATCACTTTTACATGAAAAAATGAAGACGGAAATTAAACTTAGAATTAAAATTTTTGATTTCATTTTGAGTAAATTTTAAAGTTTTATGTATTGGTAGTTTAAATAATTTGTCTGAGGACCATCACTAAAATTATAATTAACTACCGATTTTTTTAGAAATCCGTCTTGGTCATATTCGTTTTGAAAAGTTATGGGTCCTAGAGCGCCAATAATTTCTTCAATCGGTTCATGATTCAGATTATTCAAAGCACTAAAAAAGAAATAAGAAAAAGGGTTGCTAATACAATCATATATACTAATGTTATTTGTGTTGGAAAGCGGTCCTAATTTTTCATCAACAAGAAAAAAATCAAGCTGTGTATCTCCTGTTTTGTATTTTAAGATTTCATTATTGTTATTAACATCAACCTCGTAGGCATCACCATTATTTATAAATAAATATTTATTGCCAATTTTTTCTACTTTATATTCTATATTATTTTGGGTATAACCTATAATATTTCCATTAGCATCATGTATAAAATCTGTGACAATTGTAGGCGTTTCTGGTAATGAAAGATAGCATTTTGTAACCCTTCCGTTTTGGTCATACTCATATCGGACTTGGGAATCTCCTGACACCTTCTTTTTAATAGTTTTGTTAGTATTATATTCCAAACTTATCAATACTACTCCTTTGTCATTTGTTACTTTACTCAAATATTTTTCGTCAGCAGAAATCGGCGTCGTTCCTGAACTTTCATCATCAATTTTACAAGAAAAAAGAACTAGTAAAAGTATCACGGCTAATAATATTTTTGTTTTCATAATTTTAAAATTTATTGTTCTGTATAATGAAATGATACCTCTCTTCCAGCGCAAACCGTTTTGGTTATGTAATCGTCTTTGTTGTATTGATTGGCACAGTTGAAATTTCCTAAACTATTGAACACGGAAGTGACAGGGTATTTACTAAACGGAAGCATAAGATCTAACGAATTATGATCAATCATGTAGATATAAACAGAAACAGAGTTTGAATTCCATAACGAACCTTTTTTGATTTCATCAAACGTGTAACCCCAAGAATAAGTTTTTTGATTTTTCACATCAACTACTTTAAAATCTTGAAGATCTCCTTTGTTGTTTATCTTTAAACTATATTTCTGCTGAAGAAGGGAGTTGCTGTAACTATATAAATTTTTATCATCGTTAAAGCTCACTTGTTCAGATTGTCTAATATGGTTACTAAAACTTGTAATTTTGCCATTTTCATTATGCGTGAAAATAGTTGTAAATGAATTAGTTTCAGATGTGCTTATAACTTTGCTTACCAGATTATTTTCGTAGAAAAATTCATATCTCCTATCAACAAGGTTCAAGATTTTTACACGATTCTCACCATCAAAACTCACCTCATAATCATCTCCGTTGTAAGTGACTTTATCTAATAAGGTAGTTTTAGGATTTTGTTTAGGTTCAGTTAAAGTTTGATCGTCACTAGAACAAGAAAGTATGAACAATGACAGAAGGCCGATTAAAAAGAATTTTGTTTTCATAATCTAAATTTTATGTAAAATTCAGATTACAACTTCAATTATAAAAGAGAGATTTTACCAACTGTGAAGTTGAGTTGGTTAACGGTAGAATGGTTGTAAAAAACAAACACCAACTATTAAAGTTGGTGTTTGTTTTTTTTAATGAATTTGTTGAATAAAAATTTAAATACGGTTGATAATACTAAAGTTTTAACGCCTTGAGAATTTTTTACCGAACTACCAAAAGAAGCTAATCCTTGTTGAAGTAACTGCCTAGGTGAAAACAGCTGGGTAATTTCTTCGGCATTATTACCAATCTTCCTGATGCTAATTTCGCGTTCAAGTCTAAGTATTTCCAGTTCTTTATCAACCTCTTCGTATGTTTTGTAACGTATCTTCATAAATATCAGTCAAAAAAGATTCTAGAAAATTTTTTAAGAATAGGTATATCTATCATAGCCTTGCGCATTGAATAAACAATTAGTGCAACAACAATATAAAAACCACCTATAATCAAAAAACCGAAAGTATTACTGTCTAAGGCTTTTCCTATTGCAAATGCTGCAGCAAACGATAAAAAAAACAACGATAAAACAGCAAATAAGCTTAAAGCGAAAATTTTAAAAATGAAGCCTGCAGCTTTTGATGCTACTTTAAACCCCCACAGTGAATAATAATCAATGTTGGTTTCTAAATAAGCCTTAGCTTCAGACTTCATTTCATGAAGATTGTTTTTTAGATCTTCATTAAATGCCATAGACTACTTTAACTCAGATTTAATATTATCTGCAGCTTTGTTAGTCATATCTTTTGCTCTGTCAACCGCATTAGAAGCTTGTCCTTTTAATTCAGCCAATTTGCGCTCTAAACTTGCAATTACATCTTCTTTTTTATCATCGGCTTTATTTACAAAAGTATTTAAAGACGATTCGAAATCAGCTTTTTTAGAAGAAATCAAACTTTTAACCTGGTTTTTCAATTCATCCATTTTGCAGTTTAAATCATCAGTTCCAGATTTAAACCCATCAGAAATTTTCTTTCTTGTTTTTTCGCCTTGCTCAGGTGCTAATAATACTCCTGCTACAGCACCAACTGCTGCTCCTGCTAAAATAGCTACTAATGTGTTTCCTGTTTTTCCCATAACAAATTTTATTTAATTTTTAATAATGATTTAATTAGTACTAAAGTTAACTAATTTTTTTTAGAACGATGTTAATAACCGGTTAAAATTTAATAGACCGTAACTAAATAAGCCCAAAAAATCTATTTATATTTGCTTTTCAACATTTTACATAACTAACATGTTTAAAAACAAATTAGGAATTTTTACCTCGATATTTATTACTCTTGCAATTATAATTACCCTTTTATACGAATTTGATATTTTACCTGTTTCGGCAGATTTCATGATCGGCGTTCGTTGGGCAACTGCATTGGTATTGATCATAAACGCTTTGGCAAGAAAAAATCTTACCACATGGATTATCACATGTATGATACTTGGGGTTTTTGTTGGTGTCGATTTTCCTAATGCGGCAATGGCACTGCAACCGTTAAGCAAAGGATTTATCAAGCTGGTAAAAACCATTGTGGCGCCAATTATTTTTGCAACATTGGTTTATGGTATCGCCGGACATTCCGATTTAAAACAAGTTGGACGTATGGCTTGGAAGTCAATGCTGTATTTCTTTTGTGCAACGTCATGTGCCATTTTTATTGGATTAGCCGTAATTAACATTACACAGGCAGGTGTTGGAATTGATATGCAAAGCATGCCGCACGAAGAACTTCCTGCACCAAAACCGCCCGATGCAGCCTTACAATCATTACCTGATCATGTTCACGGAATTTATAAGTTTGCCCATTTTATTTACGATTTATTTCCTGAGAACATTGTAAAATCAATGTATGAAAACCAAGTATTGCAAGTTGTAGTATTTTCGGTTTTATTCGGAATAGGTTTGGCAATGGTCGAAGAAAAAAAGCGCAAGCCGTTGGTCGATTTTACCGAGAGTTTGTCTGAAACTATGTTTAAATTCACCAATATCATTATGTATTTTGCACCAATTGGTGTTGGGGCAGCAATGGCTTATACGGTGGGGCATTTAGGTGTTGATATCCTTAAAAACCTGTTCATGCTTTTAGGATCTTTATACATGGCGCTGGTATTTTTTATACTGCTGGTTTTTGTACCGATTATGTTGTTCTTAAAAATACCGATTAAAAAGTTTATTGCAGCCGTAAAAGAACCCGTTTCTATTGCGTTTGCAACCACAAGTTCCGATGCCGCTTTACCAAAAGCAATGAGTGCGATGGAAAAATTCGGAGTGCCACGTAAAATTGTATCGTTTGTAATTCCTACAGGCTATAGTTTTAATTTAGATGGAACTTCGCTTTATCTGTCATTGGCATCGATATTTGTTGCGCAGGCAGCGGGAATGAATTTATCTATTGGCGAACAATTAGCAATTGCCTTTACGTTAATGATCACATCAAAAGGAGTAGCAGCCGTTCCACGTGCATCGTTAATTGTGTTGATTGCAACAGCAGAACAATTTGGATTGCCGGTATTTATTATCGCTGCTATTTTAGGTATCGATGAATTAATGGATATGGCACGAACATCGGTAAACGTTATTGGTAACTGTTTGGCAACGGTTGTAATTGCCAAATGGGAAGGTGAGTTTGATGATGAAGCTCCGTACCGCTTAACTGATGAAACATTGGATGAGGTTTAATCTGCTAAAACATAAAAATAAAAGCTTTCCATAGGAAAGCTTTTATTTTTATCTGAATAATTTTTGATTAGAAAATAAAACCTTCACCGCTAAAGCAAATTTTTTAGTTTCTTCATCACTCATTGTTTTATGATTACTGAAATTAAATACTTTAGAATATTTTTTTTGTGTATCTGGTAATTCACCTATTTTAAAAGATTTAATTTCTCTGAAACTTTCTTGAGACAAGAATATGTCTGTTATCAAAGTTATAGCATTCTCCTCTAGAAAAAGAGGTTCAAATTCAATATCTTTAATAACTGATAAGTCAATTGTTTGTCTTACTATTATTTCAAAATGAGTTGTATTTGTTATAGGATTAATTCCTTTTGTGTTGCTATAGTATTCAATTGTTTTATCAAAACTATGATATTTTAAATACCCTTCATTTATGGTTAAATTATCTCTATGATTTAGAAACTTTGTTATATAGTCGGCTGCTTCTATTCTCTGTTGATCAGTTTGACTAAATGTGTTAAAGCAAGATAATGAGATTACTATAAACAGTAGTAGTTTTTTCATTTTATAATGTGTTTTTATTAGGTAATTTATATCCAGCTTTCTTTGGGGTTTAAATAAGTAGAAAGTACTGCGTAGATATGTACTTCTTTTTTGATTTCATCTACCTTAAAATGAATCATGTATTTAAAGTCTTTTAAAGGCAAGCATTGAATATCATTATATCGAATTTGAAAGTGTGGGTTTTGCTGTAACGTTTTTAAAGTTTCTCTATACTGTTTCAAAAAAACGTTACCAAAATCTTTTCTTTTACTGTTAAGGTAATCTTTGGCTTCTTTCAAATCATGTTTAACTTTTGGGTCGGCAATAATGGTGTATTTCTGCATTATTCGTTCTCTAACTCGTCTAACATGTCAAATGCATCAACTGGCTTTTTTGCTTCTTTAATGCGTTTTAAAACAAGATCTTTCTGCCATTGCGGTATATCTTCTGTTTCTTGTTTGTGTTTAAATGTTAAAAAATCAATATAACGCTCTACCTCCTCCAAAAATTTTTCTGGAAGTTGTTTTAGTTTATAGTTAACTTGTTTAAGTGAATTGCTATCCATCATTTAATATATTCATATCAAAGTTACAATAATAAAAGATATTTGAAAAGTAAGTGTGTTGTTTCTTTTAGAACGGAATTTTGTAATAGGTTGAACATCATGCTTGTGTTGTAAGATACAAACAAAAAATCCCAACATATAGCTGGGATTTTAATTTATAAATCAAAAAAAACTTACTCTTTACTTTCAACTTTAGCCCACGTATCGCGTAAACCAACTGTTTTATTAAATACCAGTTTTTCTGATGTAGAGTCTTTATCTGTGGCGAAATAACCCAAACGTTGAAACTGGAACTTATCTCCGCTTACAGCAGTTTTTAAGCTTGGTTCTACATAACCCGTGATTACTTTTAACGAATCAGGGTTAATGTATTCTTTAAAATCAACTTCTTTGTTACCATCAGGATTTTCGTGTGTAAACAAACGGTCGTAAATACGTACTTCGGCTTCAACAGCATGCGGAATCGAAACCCAGTGAATAGTTCCTTTTACCTTGCGTTTTGATGCTTCTGTTCCGCTTCCCGATCTTGAATCGGCATCGTACGTCACATGAATTTCGGTAATATTTCCGTTTTCATCCTTTACAACGCTTTCGCCTTTAATAATGTACGCGTTCTTTAAACGGACTTCTTTCCCTAATGTTAAACGGAAAAACTTATTATTTGCTTCTTCCAAGAAATCTTCACGTTCAATATATAATTCTCTAGAAAAAGGAACTTTTCTAAACGTTAATTCTTCTGCTTCAGGATTGTTTTCAGCATCTAACCATTCTTCCTGACCTTCCGGATAATTTGTAATAATCATTTTAACCGGATCTAAAACAGCCATTACACGATCGGTAATTTTGTTTAAATCTTCGCGAACACAGAATTCCAACAACGAAACATCAATTAAATTGGTACGTTTTGCAATTCCAATGGTATCGGCAAAATTACGAATCGCAGTTGGCGTGTAACCTCTGCGACGCATACCCGAAATGGTACTCATACGCGGATCATCCCAACCAGTAACATGTTTTTCGTTTACCAATTGCAGCAATTTACGTTTTGATACAACGGTGTGCGATAAATTTCTACGAGCAAATTCGCGCTGTTTTGGTCGAACTTTCTCGTTATCGTAAATCTGATCTAAAAACCAATCGTACAATTCGCGGTGTGGTAAAAATTCCAACGTACAGAACGAATGTGATATTTGTTCGATATAATCACTTTCACCATGAGCCCAGTCGTACATAGGATAAATTTTCCAATCTGCTCCCGTTCTGTGGTGCGATGCATTGATGATTCGATACATAATAGGATCGCGCATTAACATATTGGTCGATGCCATATCAATTTTTGCACGTAAAATATAAGCACCCTCGGCAAATTCACCGTTTTTCATTCGTTCGAACAAATCCAGGTTTTCTTCAACAGAACGATCGCGATTTGGCGAATTAACTCCGGCCTGTGTTGGTGTACCTTTTTGATTTGCAATTTCTTCTGCCGATAAATTATCAACATAGGCTTTGCCTTTCTTAATTAAAAGAACAGCCCAATCATATAATTCCTGAAAATAATCAGACGCATAAACTTCCTGATCCCATTTGTACCCCAACCATTCTACATCGTGCTTAATAGCATCAACAAACTCCTGCTCTTCTTTTGCAGGGTTGGTATCATCAAAACGCAAATTTACAGGTGCGTTGTAATCTAATCCCAAACCAAAGTTTAAACAGATCGATGATGCGTGCCCAATGTGCAGGTATCCGTTAGGTTCGGGCGGAAAACGAAAGCGTAATTTATCTTGTGACAAACCATTTTTTAAATCGTCTTCAATGATTTGTTCTATAAAATTCAATGATTTTTCTTTTGTTGACATTGTATTTCTAACTTTTATACAAAGATAGAAAATGTTTAAAGTTTAAAGTTTAAAGTTCATAAAAAAACAGATAAAAAGTTAGTAAATTTGAACTTGAAACCTGAAACAAATTATATGGGAATTATTCGCTTAACAAACATACGCGTTTTTACAAATCACGGCTGCCTGATTGAAGAAGCTAAAATAGGATCGGAATACCGAGTTGATTTGGAAATTAAAGCCGATTTAAGAAAATCATCTGAAACCGATGAATTAGCTGATACCGTTGATTATGTGCATTTAAACCGTATTGTTGTGGAAGAAATGGCGATACGATCTAAATTGTTAGAACATGTTGCCAAACGAATAGTAGTGCGTGTTTTTGACGAATTGCCTATGGTGTCGCGTATTTTGCTGGAAGTATCAAAAATAAATCCGCCTATTGGTGGTGATGTACAGCAAGTTACTGTTGTTATGGAAGAATACCGGGCATAATTTTACGCTTTGGGTTTTGATATTTAATTTTTTGTAGTAGATTTGCAAACACATTACAGAATGGCATCTTGGCCGAGTGGCTAGGCACCGGTCTGCAAAACCGGCCACAGCGGTTCGAATCCGCTAGATGCCTCTTTTAAAAACCTTCAACTATTGAAGGTTTTTTTGTTTTACTACATTTTGCGTTTTCCAAATTGCTATATTTATCTTTAAAATTTACATTATGAAAAAAATTGCATTATTGTTTCTATTGATGGTAATTGCAGCGTGCTCATCGGAATCTTTATCGGTTAAACAAGCTACAAACTTAATTGAAGAACATACACAGAAATATCCTTATTTCGAAAAAACGACTTTGCAGTTAGGTGAGCAAAAATACAGTGTTCGGAAAGATTCTGCTGAAATATCGACTTTAAGAAATCTGGCATCGCAAGATTTAATCAGTTTAAAAATGATTAGTTCACATAAAAAACTGCTTTCCAAAGATTCTGTTTTAGTAGTAAATATTGGCTTAACAACTAAAGCTGCCGATTTTGTAATCGATCAGAAAAAGAATAAAGCCCAGGTTAAAACCTATCTTTTTACCATTCAGGAAGATTCTGATGTTCAGTTAGAATTAAACAGTAAAACAAAAGCCACGGCATCTGCAAAGCTTATTAAAACCACCACGCCTTTTGCGGGTTTAAGTAAAGATAAAAACCCGAATGCTGCCTTTATCACTCAAAAATTCATCTTAAAATACAACAAAGAAACCGGTTGGTTTGTAGCCAGATAATAAATTCAATTTTGCTAAAAACGTAATATTTGGTGTCTATCTAAAAACTTCAAATACAATAAAAATTAATAAGTGTAGTTATATTAAGATAAATTTAAAACATACTATTATGAAAAACTATCTTAAAATTACTACAGTTGTAGCAATGCTGTGATTAATCTCTTGCGACAAAGAAGATGATAACACCAAAATGGAACAAGAGAATTTTTTTAACTTAAAAGTTGGTAGAAATTGGGTTTATAAAAACTATAATGGTGATTCGATCCAAGGCATGAAATTTTCTAATACGCTTGATTCAGTTGTCTTAACAGATAAATTTAATTTCGAAAATAAAAACTATTTTAAAAGAGAAATATTTTATAAAAATTTGAATATAGGAAGTTGGGAGTGGAGAAGTGTGAATTACATCTATATTAACTCTAAAGGTCATTTAATAACATTTGCAAAAGACCCTAGAGAAAATAATGATCAAAAAGAACATACAATTCACCCTGGACTAGATAAAGATTTTATACATAATGATGAAGTTATTTTTGGTGGAGAATCTTATGGAACTGTTGTCTATAAATTAGAGGCTAATAGAACTATAAGCGTAGAAGGAACAGACTACTTGTCTTATCCATTTGTTGGAAGATTACAGCCAAATGAAAAAGTACCAAAAGAACGTGTTACTGAATATCATTATGCTAAAGGAGTTGGTATGGTTAAAGAAGTTTTAGCTGCTATTTATGGCGATGCTACATGGGAAAGACACCTTGTTTCCTATAATTAAAAAATAAACCCGTGATAAATTTTATCACGGGTTTATTTTAATACCCTAACTTCTCTCTAACTCGGTTTAAAGTTCCATTTGCAATAACAGAGGCTTTTGCTGCACCTTCTGTTAAAAACTGGTCAACCTCTTCAAAGTTGTTCATATAGTAGGTGTATTTTTCACGAATACCTTTAAACTTATCGCAAATCAATTCAAACAAAGCTTGTTTAGCGTGTCCGTAACCATAATTTCCACCTAAATAATTCGCACGCATTTGTTCAGTTTGTTTTGGTGTTGCCAGTAACTTATAAATAGCAAATACGTTACAAGTATCCGGGTTTTTAGGTTCTTCTAACGGAGTTGCATCGGTAACAATTGCCATAATTTGTTTGCGCAGCTTTTTATCGTCTTCAAAAATATTAATGAAGTTGTTACGAGATTTACTCATTTTTTCACCATCGGTTCCGGGAACGGTCATGATATCGTCCGAGATTTTAGCATTCGGCAATACAAACGTTTCTCCCATCTGGCTATTAAAACGAGATGCGACATCACGCGTAATTTCCAAATGCTGCAACTGATCTTTACCAACCGGCACAAATTCGGCATCGTACAATAAAATATCGGCAGCCATAAGCATTGGGTAGGTAAACAAACCGGCATTTACGTTTTCTAAATAACTTGATTTATCTTTAAACGAATGTGCCAACGTTAAACGTTGAAACGGAAAAAAACAGCTTAAGTACCAGGTAAGCTCACAAGTTTGTGGCACGCTAGATTGTTTGTAAAAGGTAACACGGTTGGTGTTTAACCCACAAGCAAGCCAGGTTGCAGCCACACTGTATGTATTTTCTTTTAATGTTTTAGCGTCTTTAATCTGTGTTGCCGAATGTAAATCAGCGATAAATAAAAACGTTTCATTTTCAGGATTATTTGCCATTTCAATAGCAGGCAAAATAGCTCCTAAAAGATTTCCAAGGTGTGGGGTTCCGGTACTTTGAACTCCTGTTAATACTTTTGCCATTCTTTTAAAAATTAATTTTTACAAATTTAAAAGTTTATAACGTTAGTTGTTAAAATTATTTATTTATTAATTTGCAGTGTCTAACAAAAAACACATGAACTTTTTACAAAACACCATCTGGTTTTTATGGAAAATATGGTTTTACCTGATTATACTGGTGGTAATTGTGGTGCTTTCTCCTTTTTTAATCATTTCATTATCAACCGATAAATTTTACCGTTTCTTTTTTCTTTTAGCGAGAATCTGGGCGTACGCGGTATTTTACGGAACAGGTTTTAGGAAATCTATCGTTACCAAACAAAAGTTCGATCCAAACAAAAGTTACATGCTTACGGCAAATCATACATCGATGATGGATATTATGCTGATGCTGATTTTGGTTAAAAATCCGTTTGTTTTTGTTGGAAAGAAAGAATTGGCAAAACTGCCCATCTTTGGATATTTCTATAAAAGAGCCTGCATTTTGGTAGATAGATCAAGTTCGGTAAGTCGACAAAAAACTATGATTGCTGCGGCACAAAAGCTGGCAAGCGGTTTAAGCGTTTGTATTTTTCCCGAAGGCGGTGTGCCACATGACGAATCGGTTGTTTTAGATAATTTTAAAGACGGAGCTTTTCGTTTGGCGATCGATTTTCAAATTCCGGTGGTCCCCATAACCTTTATCGGATTAAAAAAGATGTTTCCTTTCCGATTTTTTGCAGGTCATCCCGGAAATGTATTCATTTACCAGCATCCGTTTGTTGAAACCAAAGGATTAAGCCAGCGCGATAAACCCGAACTAAAAGATCAAGTACGCGAATTGATCTTACAACCTTTGTTAAAACATGAAAAAAATAATCATTCGTAGTTTAATAGCAATTGTTTTATTGGCTGCCGCAGTTTTGCTGGTACTTAAATTTGTACGTCCGCAACACGATGTTTCGCTTGAAGCTAAAGATCGGTTTATATTAAACTCCGATAAAGCAAAAGAATTTTTAAAAGATCATCCCGATTTTAATCAGAACATTGTTTTCTTGGCAGATATGGCTATTAAAAGCCGTTACAACCGTTTTTATGTGTACAATGTTAAGAGCGACAGTATTTTGCACAAAGGTTTGGTGGCGCATGGAAAAGGATCGAACACCGGAACGTATGGCGAACTGCAGTTTAGCAATGTGGAAGGCAGTAATATGACCTCGTTAGGAAATTATAAAGTAGGAGTAGATTACGTAGGCAGATTTGGAAAATCGTACAAACTACACGGTTTAGATAAAACCAACGACCAAGCTTTTGCGCGTTACGTGGTTTTGCATACCTACGCGTTTATGCCGCACGAAGAACAGTTGGTACCCATTATTAATAGCGAAGGCTGCCCCATGGTTAGCAAAGAAACTTTTAAAATTTTAGAAGACATTATTGACAACAGCAAAAAACCTATTTTGTTAAGGATTTATTATAAATAGAATTATTGAATACTAGGCTTATTTAACTGATTAGATATTTGTGAAGCGACAGAGGTCAAACTCAAATTTTAGTATTTAATTTGCCATTTCGAAAACCAATATTATAGGAAGTTTTTATCTTTTTTCTTATTACACTCAATCCCTGTGGAAATACATCTTCTACTTCTCCATTACCTCTGTCAATTGTTTTAATAGGTTTTTCTTTTCTCAAATTTTCGTGAAAAATGTGCCGTCTATCTTCATTGATTTTTTTAATATTCTTTTCAAAATTTACATCATCTACAGTTTCTCTTAAAAGTTTTACGTTCTTTTCATAGGTTCTTAATTCACTATAACCTCGAGAATATAAAGAATGAAATTTTTCAATTAATTCTTTTTCAATTGTTGATTTGGTTTTTTCACGATAAAGCTGATTGATATTTTTTATAAGTTTAGAATCAATGTCGTCTATTACGTCAATCTCAAAATTATGTGCAAAGATGTTTCTCACTTTTCTCACTAAATCACACATTACAATAGTCTCATTGGGTATAATTCTCATTGATTTTAGTAAACTTATTTTGAAAGAAAATGTGAAGTCACTTCTATCTGACAAGTTTTTATAGTCAATAAAGAAACATTTTAGTATTCTGTCAAAATATGACTCAACAATAATTCCTGCTAATATAATTCTTGAACGATGATCCCCAGTATTGATTATTCTAGAATAATTTTCTATGGACTTTTGGTTATTATCTTCAACATTTTCAAAGTCGAAAAGTGGTGTTGAAAAAATAGGTTTTTTTCTTGATTCATTTGTTGATTTAAAATTACTATTAACGGTTAGGGACTTTTGCTAATTTATGAAAGTAGCTCATAAATTAGTTTCTACTGATTAAAACGTACAAAATTTATATAGCCATTTCTCACCACCATTTTCCAAAAAAATCATGTTATTTGAATTGTTTTTTACACTACATTTTTGTTTTCGCTTCTTCTAGTAAATTTAATAAATTTTGTAAATCAGCTTCACTTAATGTTGCCATACTTTTACTAGTGTATTTTTCAATTTTAAGAAAGCTAGTCCATTTCGATTTTTTAACTTCAAAATAACTTCCTAAACTAAATCCTCCTCTAGATGAATAAGTTACTTCTGTATATGTCGTTGGAGTTGTTTTCAGTACATTTTCAGTGAGATTTTTTATTGAAATAATTAATCCATCAACTTCGTCTTTATCAATTGCATTAATATAAGTGTCCGAGTAAGTTCCGTATCCTTGTTTTTCAAATCGTACAGAACTATTTGATTCGTTATTATTAAGATCCTTTATTTTTAGTATTTTCACTTCAGTACCACCAACACTTCCAAGATCAATAAAATCTTTCTGAAGTAAGGTGCCGGATCTTTGAGAAAATTTATCAGATTTTGTTGTTTCCAAATCTTTCTTTAAATCTTGCGAAAAAGCTGTCAATGAAGAAACTGTAAAAATTGTAAGTAGAATTTTTTTCATTTTAAATTATTTAGAATGTAAAAGTATTTTGTAAAAGATAATGTTTATTACGGGAATCCGTATTTTAATAAGAATAATTCAAATAAAGCCTCGGGTAACGTAATTTTGTGCCTTCGTATTTTTAAAACTGTTTATCAAATGTTTTCCCGTTGAATTTATAAACACCACCATTTGCCATTCCAAAAAGCAAATTGTTTTGGTTGTCTTTATAAATAGCCCAAATCATTGGGTTAGATAGTTGGTCACTAATTGAATAGTTTGTCAACGTTTTACCGTCATATTTCCAGGCTCCTGTATCTCTGTCTCCAAACCAAATATTTCCTTCTGCATCTTCTTCAATTGCAAAAACGTGTTCCAGTGTACCTGGTTGTGACTTATCTCCTCTTCTTGCGCTTGTTGGATGGATTAAATTATTCTTTTCAGAAAAATTAATGATTGAATTACCTTCCATTAGCAAAACGCCAATTCCATTATTTCCTATCCAAACACGACCTTTTGAATCGGCTAATACACTTCTTATGTGCAAAAGCTCATTATCTTTTAGCTTCAATTTTTCCTCATCAAATATATCTACCACTTTACCATCATAGCTGAATAGTGCCGCATAAGTCGCAATCCAAACTTTTCCGTTTTTATCTTTTGAAATACCGGTTACCCCATAAGAATTATTAGGATTTTCATTTTTAGGTTTTGGAAAAATCAGATAGTTCATATTCTTTCCATCAAAACGATTTATGCCATCTTCTTCACCCGCATAAAACCATAAATCTCCATGCGTTTCATTCCATTGATATTTTGTTTCATTGGTATTAGTGAAATAATTTGTCAACTTTCCTTTGTCATATACACTTGCTCCCTTGGAGGTTTCGATCCAGATTTTACCATTCATGTCTTCTTGAATGGAACGGATTTGATTTTCTGCCAAACCTTCATTGGTTGTAAAGTATTCAAAATATTTCCCATTAAAAATACTTACACCTTCATTATGACTTCCCAACCAATAATTGCCTTTACTGTCCTGAAAGATTGCTCGTATTCCCGAAGTAAATTTCAAGGTATCGGTTTTTGAAGTCGCGACCAATTCCGGCTTGCTTATTTCTTTTTCTGTTGATTTCTTTTCAACGCAAGAAAAATTCAGTGACAATAGGAGGATTAGATAAATCAATTTTAATTTTTTCATTAGGATTTAAACTTTTCAAATGTCTTTCCATTAAATTTATACACACCATTTTCCTGTGTTCCAAGCCAAAGCTCGCCCTTGTTATCCTTGTAAATGCTGAATAATTTGATGTTTTTTGAGTTCTCTTGAACAGGATAATGTGTAATTTTTGTTCCATCATATTTCCAAACGCCATCAACATAAGTTACAAACCACAAATTATCCTCGTTGTCTCTTACCGTTGAAAGATATTCATTTAGAACACTATTAGTTTTGCCATCTAAACTGCCTATGCTTTCATGTCTGGTATAAAATTGATTGCTATTTAAAGTTGCGTTGTCGTAAACACTATAACGTTTTTCGGTGCTAAACCAAAAGTCGCCATTTTTGTCTTCCGTAATGGAACGCACACCATTCGCCCCTCCTTCGCGAAATTCCGTCACATCTTCTTCTGTAATCCATTCAAATGATTTTCCGTCAAAACGACCCACACCAACCGGATTGGTACCAAACCAAATGTTTCCTTTTCTGTCTTTATAAATGCTATAAACATCAAATGGATTATTAAGTTGAGGTGGATTTGGAAGTGTCAATTCAAATAAGCTATTTCCATCGAAGCGGTAAACTTTTTGACTAATTTGATAAGGATTTAATAACCACAAATCATTTGCTTCCAGTTTCCATTCATTACTTGGCGTTGCCCTAATATGGGTAAATGAATTTCCGTCAAACTTTGTAATAGTAGCATCTGGATTCATGCCTGAGAAATAGATGTTGCCCGATTCATCTTCTTTTATATCATCCACTCTATCGGTGTACAAACCGTGTTTTGTGGTATAATTGATCAACGTTTTACCATCATATTTGTACACACCGGTTTTCCAACTACCAAACCAATAGTTATTTTTCTTGTCTTGGTAAATCACCATAATATTGCTTCCAAGTTCTTTTACAGTGTCGCCCTTTACATTGACTTCTTTTAAAGGGACAGCATGCTCCTTCGAATTTGAAGCCTGCCCATTGCACGAAGTCAAAATGGATATAATACCGAAAAATAAGAGTGTTGTTGGTTTCATTTTTTTGTTTTAGTTTGTTGTAGATGGCTGAAACGCTGGATAAGCCCCGCTTTTGGCAAACTGTTGTTACCGGCGGTTTTTGTTTCAGTTTAATTATTGTATCATTTTTATAGTTTCATTAGATAAATATTGCACCTGTTAAACTTTCAAGTTCATTAAGTTTTTCAACTATTAGGTTTGGACATTTGTCGCAATAGTAAAATGTTCCAAATTCTTTTATTTCTGACTTGTAAATGAATAATTCACCATTGCAAGCTTTACAATTTTCAGGATCTGCTTCTATGTTAATAACACTCAAATTTTCGATTTCTTTTCTTATAGTCTCAAGTATTACTTTAACTTCCCATTGATTGTCAGAATAATTTATGTTATAAAATTGTTCAAACTCATCACAAATCAATAACATTTTGATGAAAGTATTTTATCTTTTTTCAAAATTCTCAATAGTGTATTTCCCACAATAATTCTTGAGTTTGTCAGTATAACTTGAGGCTTTAAAAATTATTTTTGTTCTAGGATGATTTAAGTCTAACATTTTTTATAAAATTGCTGGTAACACCCAAATATACACAATTACTCATTTTTTTAATAAAAAAATAGTATAACCCAAAAGACAGCATATTTAATGTGAGGAGTTTAGTGATTTTAGGCAGTAGTAACACAAATCTAGCCAGTAGCAACGTAAATCGGGTTCTACAAAATACAAATCGAATGCTACAAAATGTAATTCGGATGTTGCAAAACACAAATCGAGTACTACAAAATGCAAATCGGATGCTACAAAAGACAAATCGGGCGCTGCAAAATGTAAATCGAGTATGTAGAAATGTAATTAAGGATACGATCTTCTAAAATTCGCATGTTGGGAAGCGGTAAAAAAATCGCGGAATATTTGATGAATAGGCTCATTGGTGTGCGATGCTTTAATACCTAACTGAAAATAAAGATCTAAAATTTTGTGCGATAAATTGGCAACCAGTGTTTCAGCAAACTGATGAATTTCGGTTTGAACTTCGGCTGTTATTTCTTGCTTATTTTCTAAAAGGGTTTCAATTTTATCGGCAAATAAATAGGTTTGATTTTCTTCTGTGGAAAGATTGTTTCTAAAAGTTGATAAATCTAAAAGCGGTCTTATTTTTTCTGCTTCGTCCAAAAAATGTGCTGCCATTCCCAGATAATTTACCAATAAGGTTAAATCGGCAAAAATGCGAAACGGAATTCGATCTAAAAAGGCATCTGTATAAAATTCGTTGTAAATAAAACTGTGATTGGCATCAACCAGAACATTATCAACTGTGAACGAAAAAGTTCCGGTAGCCTGCATTCCCATAGCGTTCCAGTCGGCAATAATTGCTGCCTGATCTTTCGGAATAATAAAAGAACGAATCAATTCTTTACCATTTTCGTCTAAAACAGGCTGGTCGTTCTCGGTAACTACGGCATTCAAAGTAAAATGACTCAAATGTGGTGCGCCGGTTGCAAATGTCCATCTGCCATTAATCAAATAGAAATCATTCATTTTCTCGGCAGTTCCGCCAATAGCTCCGCTTCCGCCAAAACACGTAAAGTTGTCTTTAAAAAGTTCGCGGGCAATTTCGGGTTTTAGGTTACGGGAAAAATAGTTGGCACCGGCACATAAAGTAACCATCCAACCCAGGCTTCCATCAATAAACGAAAGCGATTTTAAAAGTTTCAATCCGTTTGTAAAGTTCAAACCCAAACCGCCATACATTTTAGGAACCCAGATTTGCAGCCATCGTTCCTTATAAATATGCTCAATAACATCGGCAGGAATTTTTTTCGCTCCGAATAACCTTTGCTGAATTGTGGAACTATGCATGTTTTTGCTGCTTTAAAATTTTGTACCAGTTAATGTATCCAAAAATGGCAACCACAAACAAAAAGGCGGTTAAGGCAGCGTACAAATACAGTTCTTTATGAATTAAAAGCGGCACGGCAAGAAAATTACTAATATTTAGCAACACCCAGTTTTCAATTTTGCGCTTTGCCATAAGCCACATACCCGCCCAGGCAAAAGCGGTAACCAAAGAATCCCACAGAGGGACATCGCTGTTGGTGTAATTGGTTAAAAAGATATAGAAAATTAAAAATGCCGAAACCACAATACCTGTTGCCTTGTATTTTTCGGTAGTTGTGGTAAATGATATAGGAGTTTCGGTTTGTTGTTTGCCAAATTTCCAGAACAGCCAACCGTAAATACTCATTACCAGATAGTAAAAATCAAGGGTAAACTCGGCATACAGCTTGGCGTTGAACTTAACAAACATAGCCAGAACAATACCGGCAATTCCAAAAAGATAATTGTGAATGTTGTTGCGTTGTGCCAGTAAAACCTGCACAACTGCGAAAAATACACCAAACCATTCTAAAAGGCTGGTTTTACTTAAAATTTCCTGCATCATATAAATAAATTAAATGATGAGATGATAAAGTTACAATCCCTACGCCGGCATTATCCGGATCAGGTGCAGAACTAGGTTCTTGGGTATCATCTCAGCCAATAATGATTGGCACCCCATTGCTGGCTCAAAATTGATGATTTTTTCTGGATTGCGAAAGGTTTTTACATATATATTAAATACTTTTGCAAAAAAAACATGAGTAATATTTGTACAAATTGTGATACAGAGAATAGTTTAGACGCTAAATTTTGTAAAAGTTGTGGGTATTCTTTGCCAAAACAAAATCCGATAAAAGAAGTTATACATTCCAAAACAGAGAAGGAAGTTGTTAAAAAGAAATCGAATTTGCTTGTTGTAATAGGCACTGTATTAGGTTTTTTTGCAACATTTTTTCTGGTTCAATTTTTCTTTAATAAAGATAATTCTATTGATAAAGAAATGAAACTTGTTGCAGATGAACTTAATAAAACCTGCCCCGTGCAAGTGGATGAATATACTGTTTTAGAAAATACTGTGGCGTTGCCAGGAAAGATTTTCCAATACAATTACAAGTTGATTGGTTTAGATAAATCTGAAGTTAATTTAGATACTGTACGTAAATATGTGTATCCAGGTATTTTAGAAAATATCAAAACAAATCCTTCTATGGAACCTCAACGAAAAAGAGATGTTACTTTTAAATATTATTATAAAGACAAAAATGGTGCTTTTGTTGACGAATATGTTGTAAAACCAACCGATTACAAATAAAAGCGCCCTTTCAATTGAAAGGGCGCTTTTGGTTTAAGAACTTTGTTGTTCTTTAATATGTGCTTTAATACGCTCTTCTAATTCTTCCTGAAGTTCCGGATTATCTTTAATTAATGCTTTAACACCATCACGACCCTGACCTAATTTGGTGTCGCCATAACTAAACCATGATCCCGATTTTTTTACGATTTCAAAATCAACAGCCAAATCTAAAATTTCGCCCGTTTTCGAAATTCCTTCGCCATACATAATGTCGAATTCTGCGGTACGGAAAGGCGGTGCCACTTTGTTTTTAATAACTTTTACTTTAGTACGGTTACCCATTACGCTGTCGCCGTCTTTAATCTGTGTAGATTTACGAATATCTAAACGAACCGATGCGTAGAACTTTAACGCATTACCACCCGTTGTAGTTTCTGGGTTTCCAAACATAACACCTATTTTTTCACGCAACTGGTTAATAAAAAACACGGTACAATTTGTTTTAGAAATGGTTCCGGTTAATTTACGCAACGCTTGCGACATCAATCGGGCATGTAATCCCATTTTAGAATCGCCCATTTCACCTTCAATTTCACTTTTCGGCGTTAATGCAGCAACCGAATCAATAACTACGATATCAATTGCGCCCGAACGAATCAAGTTTTCTGCAATTTCCAATGCTTGTTCCCCGTTATCAGGTTGCGATATAATAAGGTTATCAATATCAATACCTAATTTTTGCGCATAAAAACGATCAAATGCATGCTCGGCATCAATAAAAGCGGCAATTCCACCGGCTTTTTGAGCTTCTGCAATGGCGTGTAAAGTTAAGGTTGTTTTACCAGACGATTCCGGTCCGTAGATTTCAATGATTCTTCCGCGCGGATATCCCATTACACCTAAAGCAAGGTCTAATCCTAATGAACCCGACGGAATCGCTTCAACTTCCTCCACCGCGCTATCGCCCAATTTCATTACGGTTCCTTTGCCGTACGTTTTATCTAATTTATCTAATGTAAGCTGTAAAGCTTTCAATTTTGCTTCTTTATCTGCACTCATATTCTTTTCTAGATTGTAAAAGTAAAAATACCTTTTTTTATTGAATTATAAATTGATTTGTAAATTTTAAATAATCAAATTTTTGGTCGAAACAGCTCTTTTTTGTAACTTAACAATTATAATTTAAAATTTAGCTATGAAAAAGACAATTTTAATTACAGCATTTGCAACTTTAATATCTGTTATCGGTTGCAAAGATACACCAGAAGAACGACAAGAAAAGTCGTCAGAAAAAAAATTAGAGCGTAAATATGATAAAGCGCAAGATTACACCTACACCAACTGGGTTTTAAAGAGTAATGATTCGGTTCGAAAAATCTTTAAGGAAAAATTTACATCGCAACAGCTTACAACAATTGTGGCATTAAACAGGGTGGATAAAACCACTTTTGCTTCGGTAGATACTTTGCTGATTCCTGATCAGTTCGATGATGATTTCTTGGCATATTCTCCTTTTCCATACACATTAAGCAGTGCGAAAGATGTTAAGAAGCTGGCGATTTTTTCATATCCTATTCAAGCCTACGGATTGTATGAAAACGGCGAATTGGTAAAATGGGGACCATCGAGCATGGGATCGAAACAGCATAAAACACCAGAAGGACTTTATTTTTGTAATTGGAAAGGCGAAGAAACCGTAAGTACATTTGATGATGAGTGGATTTTACGTTGGAATTTTAATTTAGATAACAAAGAAGGCATCGCATGGCATCAATATTCATTGCCAGGTACACCGGCGTCGCATTCTTGTTTACGATTGTTAGAAGCCGATGCGAAGTGGATGTACGATTGGGCTGATGAATGGATTTTGGCTGATAAAGAAACAGTGAAAGCTAAAGGAACACCCGTAATTGTTTATGGAAGTTATAATTTCGATGGAAGAAAACCTTGGTTAGATCTTGCAAAAGACAGTCATGCAAACGATATTTCGGCTGAAACCTTAAACGGAATTGTTGGTAAATATCAGGCAGAAATACTAAAAGAACAGAAAAATCGTGAAACAGTTTCGGCAGTGAAATAATAGTTTATGATTGACAGTAAGCGGTCATGCTGAACTTGTTTCAGCATCTCAAAAGAAAAGTCAGTCAAAGCTATTTCATGCCATGCACTGAATAACAAAAAGTAGTTGTTATAATTTATTTTTGACCTATAGAAAATCTTATTTTAACAATCGGTTTTTTTATTAATTTCGTATAAAAATTTGAAATGAAAAAAATTATTGTTTTATTGGTAACTGTGCTGTTTTTAGCGGGTTGTAAAAAGGAAATGGAGACGCAAGATTTAGAAATTGATTCTACTACCATTCAGCAGAATATCGAAACAAAAGTAGATTCTATCGCTATAAAAAGAAACGATTCTATTCAATTAGCAAAGAAAGATTCTGTGGCAGCGGTTAAAAAAGCCGAGTTAGAAAAAAGTAAAAAATCAAAAAAATATGCCGTTTACAAAGGCGAAGCTTTTAGCTATTGGCCAATAAAAGCCAGCGATTCGTTGCGTAAACTTTTTTACAACACGTTTACAAAAGAACAGCAATATACCATAGCGGCGCTAAACCGTATTGATACCGATCATATTAAAACGCGCGATACGTTGATTGTTCCAAATGAGTTCAAAGCAACTTTTATGGATTACACTCCGTTTCCACGCAAGTTAGATAATTTAGCGGAAGTTCCTAAAACGGTTATTTTCTCGTACCCTATACAAGCTTATGGCGTGTACGAAAAAGGAAATCTGGTTAAATGGGGACCAACGAATATGGGTAAAAAATCAGCTCAAACTCCGCGTGGATTGTTTTTCACCAATTGGAAAGGCAGAAAAGTTACAAGTACGGTTGATGATGAATGGATTTTAAACTGGAATTTCAATATTCATAATACCGGCGGTGTGGGGTGGCATCAGTATGCTTTACCAGGTTATCCGGCTTCGCATTCTTGCTTACGTTTGCTTGATGCCGATGCACAATGGTTGTATAATTGGGCAGATCAATGGGTTTTATCCAATGATAAAAAAACGGTGAAAGTTAAAGGTAACCCGGTAATTGTTTTTGGCGATTATAAGTTCGGTGCTAAAGGCGTCTGGCATCAGTTGGTAGAAGATCCAACAGTAACAACCATTTCAAAAAGTGCTTTAGAAGCTATTGTTGAACCTTATTTGGCTGAAATTTTCAATCAGCAAACCATCCGTGAAGAGTATAATAAATCTAAATCAGGTACTAAACCTAATGAGGATGCTTTAAAAACTATTAAGGATACTATTAATTAGATTAAATTCAAATTACATTACTGAATATATAGGTTAAACATGTTTTTGTAACTTTAGTAAAACAATTATTAGTTATGAAAAAGAATCTAATCTATATGTTCAGTTTTTTGTTGGTGGGCTTTGTGTTAATGTCTTTCAACAATAATTTCCGTACAGAAAAGTATGAGGAACTATCGAAAGACGGTTTTAAAAATCTTAAAATCCTACCAAAAGATATCTCAAAAGACAGTTTAATGTCTTTGATGAAAGGCTACAATCAGGCGTTGGGTGTAAAATGCAATCATTGTCATACTATGGATAAATCGTCAGATGAGAAACATGAAAAAGAAATTGCCCGCCACATGATTAAGCTCACTAACGAGCTAAATGCAAAAGAATTTGCGCCAATTGGTGATCAATATAAAAATGCCATTGAATGCGCAACCTGTCATCGCGGATCTACAAAACCAATGAATGATACAAAAGCTTTTATGGGAAGTAAAAAATAATATTCTTTTTATTTAGAAAATATTTAAGAACTATTTAGTAAAATGTGAAATCCGCTGAATAATTTTTTGTTCAGTGGATTTATTTATTACATTTACATCTATAAACTTGTAAATAAACAGATTATGAAAAAAAGTACAAATTTATTCGAATTCTTTTTAATGCTTTTTTTGGGCGTATTTTTTGTTTCTTGCGATTTTCTAGATGATCATATAAAAAATCCGATAAGATCAAAATGCAATGAGAAAGCGGTGCTAGATCATGTGGCATTTCCTTTAGTAAATACAACAAATTACTGGATCACAAATGTAGTTTTAAACGGAGATTGTTTAGAAATTACCCTGTCTTCAAGTGGTTGCAACCCTAATAATTGGGATATGAATTTAATTGGCGTGGCAAGTACTACTAATATTTATCCGCCTTTGTTTCATGCAAAAGTAGAATTAATTAATAATGAAGAATGTTTGGCGGTGTTTCAAAAAACAGTTTCGTTTGATTTAGCTCCTCTTAAAATGGTTGGTCAAAATACCGTTCAAATAGATATCGATGGTTGGAATAACAATATCGTATACCAATATTAATTTACTAACAAAGTTATTTAATCTAAAAGACAAAACATGAGTGTATTATGAATAAAAATATACTTTTCAACTTACTGATTGTTATAATGCTAGTTTTTGTTAGTTGTAAAGGCGATGATAGTAATTGTTGCCCAAATCCAAACCCAACAAATTGTAACAAGTTTTCAGTGATTGATGAAACAAAATATCAGCAAACAAACACAAACAATTACACTATAACCAATGTTGTTTTAAATGGCAATTGTTTAGAAATCACCCTTTCTTCAAGTGGATGTAATCCTAACAATTGGGATATGAATTTCGTTGCATCTGAAGTTGTTGTTGAAACCTTACCAAATCAATGGAACGCAAAAGTAGAGCTAATAAACAACGAAGCTTGTCAAGCAGTATTTCAAAAAACGGTTTCGTTTGATCTAACTTCTTTTCAAATTTCAGGTCAAAATCAAGTGCAGATTAACATTGAAGATTGGAACAACAACATCATGTATCAATACTAAAAACTTTGAAATTCTATGATTTTCGTCATTTGAACTTTAAAAATTTAAATCATAACTTTGCAACCGGATTCTTCCATTTAGAGTCCGGTTTTTTTATTCAATTTTATCACTTAAATGTTTATAGCATGCAACTGTACAACACCTTAAGCGCCGAACAGCGCGCGCAGTTAATCGAAGAAGCGGGACAAAACCGCATCACACTTTCTTTTTATCAATACGCAAAAATCCAGGATCCACAACAATTTAGAAACGACTTGTTTCTTGCTTGGTCTAAATTAGATGCTTTGGGCAGAACATACGTTGCACACGAAGGCATTAATGCACAGATGAGCATTCCGGCAGAAAATTTAGAAGCATTCAGAGAAACTTTGGAAGCGTATGATTTTATGAAGGGAATTCGATTGAATGTTGCGGTTGAACAAGACGATTTATCGTTTTTAAAGCTAACGGTTAAAGTACGAAATAAAATTGTTGCCGATGGTTTAGACGATGCCACTTTTGATGTTACCAATAAAGGAATCCATTTAAATGCGAAGGAATTCAATGAAATGTTGAACGATCCCGATGTGGTTTTGGTAGATTTTCGTAACCATTACGAAAGCGAAGTCGGTCATTTTACAGGAGCCATTACGCCCGATGTTGATACTTTTCGCGAATCGTTGCCTATTATAAACGAGCAATTGCAAGATCATAAACAAAATAAAAAATTGTTGATGTATTGTACCGGTGGAATACGTTGCGAAAAAGCCAGCGCGTACTTTAAACATCAGGGCTTTGAAAATGTTTTTCAGTTAGAAGGCGGAATTATAGAATACACGCGCCAGGTTAAAGCCGAAGGTTTAGAAAGCAAATTTATTGGTAAAAATTTTGTGTTCGACCATCGTTTGGGCGAGCGTATTACCGATGATATTATTGCCAACTGCCACCAATGCGGAAAACCGTGCGATACTCACGTAAACTGTGCCAACGAAGGTTGTCATTTGCTGTTTATTCAGTGCGATGAATGCCACGAAGCAATGCACGGCTGTTGTTCTAACGAGTGTTTGGATATCATTCAGTTAACAATTGAAGAGCAAAAAGTAATAAGAAAAGGACTTCAAAAAGGAAATTTGATCTTTAAAAAAGGAAAATCCGACGCGTTGAAGTTCAAAAAAGAGCGTAATGTTTTCGAAGAGGTTATTCCGGTAAAAGTTGCAACCGTAACCGAAATCCGTAAGAAAAAACACGAACGTAAAATTTTGGTAGGTCATGGTGCGCATTATTTCACGAAAGCATCGGTAGCACAATTCACCATAACAAACAACGAAGTTAAAGTTGGAGATGAGGTATTAATTGCAGGACCATCAACCGGAGAAGAGCGTTTTATTTTAGAAGCTTTCAAAGTAAACGGAAAAGATGCCCAAACTGCAAAGACCGATGATAAAATTACATTTGCCGTTCCGTTCCGCATTCGTTTGTCTGATAAATTATATCTTATCAAAAAAGAGAATTAATCAAATTAATCAAAACAAAAAAGCAAGTTGGTAAATTACTAACTTGCTTTTTTGTTTTGATACTATATGTTTACCGAAGAGAATAATAAATACTGGACAGATTTTTCAGCAACGATTAATGCCGATTTTGAGGAAAGAAAATATTGGCATTCTGCAAAAGCAATTTATAATTATAAAGGATACAATCTTGTTTTCGATGATTACATACATTATACAGGAGGTAGAGCGACTGTGGGGTCTTATGTAACAAGGATTTATTGCAAATTTGTTTGTAGTAAAAAAATCTATTTAAAACTTGAAAAGAACAGTATGTTAAGTAAGTTTCTTAATCTTTTTTCTAAAAATAAAGTTGCCAGCTTAAATAAAATTTTACAATCAAATTATATTGTTTTTTCTAATGAAGATAATATTGATAAGATCTTATCGAAAACAATCTCTGACAAATTGGTAAGTACGAAGATTGAAAATCTTTTTATTGATACAAAAGATGGAATTTGGGGCGACAATTTACAACAGAATATGTACGAATTAGCAACTTTTAAAGATGTTAGTAAAACAGATCAAAACGATTTACAAAAGATAAAAATAGTGTTTGAAGAAATTATAGACCAATTAGAAAATTATTATCATATAAAAACGATCTCTTAAAAATGAAAAAAATCTACTACCTAAAAACCTGCGATACCTGCAAACGTATTTTAAAGCAAATTAAAAATATTGATGATTTTCAGTTACAAGATATTAAAGAAGAATCGGTAACTGTAAAACAAGTCGAAGAAATGCATGCGTTGACAGGCAGTTATGAGAATTTATTTAGCAAACGAGCAAAGCTTTACAAAGAAATGGGCTTAAAAGACGAAAATCTTACCGAAGCCGATTTTAAACGATACATTTTAGAGCATTATACCTTTTTGGCTCGCCCGGTAATTATTTACAACGACCAGATTTTTTTAGGAAACAGTCCTAAAACTATCGAAGCAATGTTGCAAAAAGTCAATAATTAACACCAAGAATAATCGATAGCATTTTTATGCCATTTTAAGGATACAAACTTGATTTTCTATTTTAAAACAGTAGTTTTAACATGAATTTTAGAAAAATCAAGTTGTATGAAAAAATTATTTGCAGAGTTCTTTGGGACTTTTTGGTTGGTATTTGGTGGCTGTGGCGCAGCAGTTTTTGCAGCCGGTGTACCAGAAATTGGTATTGGTTTAGCGGGTGTTTCACTGGCTTTTGGTTTAACCGTTTTAACAATGGCGTATGCGGTGGGTCACATCTCGGGCGGACATTTTAATCCGGCGGTTTCTTTCGGTTTGTTTGCCGGTGGCAGATTTCCTGCTAAAGATCTGTTTCCGTATATTGTTTCGCAAGTATTGGGTGCATCAGCCGCCGCAGGTTGTTTGTATTTAATTTTAAACGGAGCCGGAGCTTTTAGTACAGAAGGAGCCGGAGCATTTGCAACCAACTTCTACCAAATGGAAGGTTACGCAGGCAGAAGTTACAGTATGGCAGCTGCATTTTTAGCAGAGTTCTTGTTAACAGCATTTTTCCTAATCATTATTTTAGGAGCTACCGATAAATGGGCAAACGGCAAATTTGCAGGTATTGCTATTGGTTTGGCGTTAACGCTGATACATTTAATATCTATTCCAATCACTAACACATCGGTAAACCCGGCGCGTTCTACCTCACAAGCACTTTTTGTACAGGGCGAAGCGTTATCTCAATTGTGGTTGTTTTGGGCTGCTCCAATTGCAGGAGCTATTGTTGGTGGATTAATCTATAAATTTTTGCTTCAAAAAAACGAAGAATAGTTTCAAATAACCACAAAACAAAAGCTGTCTTTTTTAAGGCAGCTTTTTGTTTTACAAATAATTAACAAGGTATGTTACAATTTACTAAATTTGCACCTTTATTATAATTCGGTATGATTTATTCAATGACAGGTTTCGGTAAAGCGTTGGTGCAGTTACCATTAAAAAAAATAACGGTAGAAATTAAATCGTTAAATTCAAAAAATTTAGATTTAAGCGTACGTTTACCACAACCTTATAAAGAAAAAGAGTTGGAAATTCGCAATGTAATTGCCCAGCAGTTAGAACGCGGTAAAGTAGAATGCTCTGTATTTATCGAAGTTACCGGCGAAGAAACATCGGCAACCTTAAATGCACCGATCGTTAGGGCGTATATCGCGCAGATGAAAAACATTATTCCCGATGCCGATGCAACCGAATTAATGAAAATGGCGGTTCGTATGCCCGATGCTTTAAAGGTAGAGCGTTGCGAATTAGATGAGCAGGAATGGAACGAAATTGTAAAGGTTTTAAACCAGGCGCTTGTAAATATCAATGAATTCCGCAGACAGGAAGGCGAGAAATTAGGGAACGATTTTGTTAACCGAGTTTCAAGCATTCGCAGTTCTATGAAGGAAATTGAGGGTTACGAAGAAGATCGAATTAAAACGGTAAAAGATCGTTTGCTGCAAAATTTAAAGGAATTAGAAGTTAATATCGATGAAAGCCGATACGCACAAGAAGTTGTTTATTATATTGAAAAATTAGATATCAACGAAGAAAAAGTGCGTTTAACCAATCATTTAGATTATTTCATTGAAACAATGAATGCAGCTGAAAACGGCGGGCGTAAATTAGGTTTCATAGCACAAGAAATGGGTCGCGAAATTAATACCATGGGATCAAAATCTAATCATGCTGAAATGCAGAAATGGGTCGTGAAAATGAAAGACGAACTAGAAAAGATCAAAGAACAGGTTTTAAACATATTGTAATTTGAATTGATTTCTAGTTGTCATGCTGAACTTGTTTCAGCATCTCACAAGTTAAAGAAAGGGATGAGAAACCGCATCGAGTGCAGTTTGACAAAAAGATAATAATTATATTGTAAACAAAACAACATAAATGACAGCACAACAAGGAAAATTGATTGTTTTTTCGGCACCATCGGGTTCTGGTAAAACAACAATTGTAAAGCATTTACTAACACAGTCGCAATTGTGTTTAGATTTTTCTATATCTGCAACCTCACGTTACATGCGTGGTGACGAAGTAAATGGTAAAGATTACTATTTTATTTCTCCGGCAGATTTTCAGAAAAAAATCGCAGAAAATGCTTTTGTTGAGTTTGAAGAAGTTTATAAAGACAATTATTACGGCACGCTGAAAACCGAAATCGAACGTATTTGGGCAGAAGGCAAGCACGTCATTTTTGATATCGATGTTGTGGGCGGTTTAAACATCAAACAGCAATATCCCGATCAAACACTGGCAATATTTGTTAGTCCGCCGTCTGTTGAAGAATTAGAACGCCGTTTGCGTTTTCGCCAGACCGAAAGTGATGAAAAAATTGCCATGCGATTAGAAAAGGCAGAACGTGAAATATCGCGTGCGCCTGAATTCGATGTTATTTTAGAAAATCACGATTTAGAAACAGCTAAAAAAGAAGCCTGCAACTTGGTTTCAAACTTTTTAATTAAGTAAGTTATGAAGGTAGGTTTGTATTTCGGCACATTCAATCCTATACACGTTGGGCATTTAATTATTGCCAACCATATTGTTGAAAACAGCGATTTAGATCAGCTTTGGATGGTTGTTACACCGCACAATCCGCTGAAAAAGAAATCGGGTTTGCTGGCAGATTATCATCGATTGCAAATGGTTCATTTGGCAACAGAAGATTACGATAAAATTATTCCGAGCGATATAGAATTTAAACTTCCGCAACCAAATTATACCGTGAATACGCTGGCGCATCTGCAGGAAAAATTTCCGCAACATGAATTTTCTTTGATAATGGGCGAGGATAATTTAAAATCGCTCAAAAAATGGAAAAATTACGAATTGATTCTGAACGATTATCAGCTGTATGTGTATCCGCGAATTTCAACCGATGAGGTTCCTGAAGAATTCCTTAATCATCCGAATATTCATAAAGTAAATGCTCCGATTATAGAATTGTCATCCACCTTTATTCGTAACGGCATAAAAGAACAAAAAAATATCAAACCAATGTTAGATGCCAAAGTTTGGGAATACATCAATCATAATTTGTTCTATAAGAAATAATTAAAAAGATTATCTTTAATAAAAATAAGAAATGGTCTTTTTTTTAAACAAAAAGCGACAACAATAACGAAGTCGCTTTTTAAATTTATTAAAAAATCAAATTAAAAATCATAAGTACAACGTAAAGCAAAATGTGTTTATTGTTCAAAAACATAAATAATTTAAGCTTAACAAAATAATAAATTGAAAAAAGTTTAAAAAGTCTATTTTTGCAAATCAAAAAAATAAGAATGATTAACAATCCAAAGTTTGCAGTAATTGGCGGTGGTAGTTGGGCAACGGCTATTGCTAAAATGCTGTGCCACAATTTGTCTGAAATTGCCTGGTATATGCGTAATGATACTGCAATTAAAGAATTAAAAGTTAATAAGCACAATCCCAATTATTTAAGTTCGGTAGAATTTGATACCGATCAGCTTTTGCTGACAACCGATATTAACGAAGCAATCAGTTATGCAGATTATGTTGTTTTTGCCATACCTTCGGCTTTTTTGGGTAGTGAACTGGAAAAATTGACCGTTTCTTTAGAAGGTAAAATCATTGTATCTGCCATTAAAGGAATCATTCCCGAAACAGGTTTGATTGTTGGGCAGCATTTTATGGAAACCTACAATATACCTATCGAAAATATTGCGGTTCTTGCAGGGCCATGTCATGCTGAAGAAGTTGCATTGGAAAGACTTTCTTACCTGACAATTGCCGGTGGCGATATAGAAAAAGCAGAAGTTATTGTAAAAAGTTTGCGAAGCCATTACATTAAAGCAAAAACGTCAGATGATGTTATGGGAACCGAATATGCTGCCATGCTTAAAAATATCTACGCAATTGCAGCAGGTATGGCGCACGGTTTGGGTTATGGCGATAACTTTCAGGCGTTGTTAATGAGTAATGCTATTCGTGAAATGAAGAAGTTCATTAAAAAAGTACACAAACTAAAACGCAACATAAACGATTCTGCCTATTTGGGCGATTTGCTGGTTACCGGATATTCACTTTTTTCGCGTAACCGTATGTTTGGTAACATGATTGGTAAAGGATATACCGTAATTTCTACAAAAATGGAAATGAACATGGTTGCCGAGGGATATTATGCAGCAAAAAGTGCTTACCTGATGAATTTGGAACTAAAAGCAAAAACGCCGATCATTGATGCCGTTTACGACATACTGTACAACAATAAAGAACCTAAAAAAGTATTTAAAAAACTAACAGATAAATTAGATTAATACGCTATGAAAAATGATCATTTAATAAATCACCCGTGGCTAATTGGCGGTTTTGCAATTGCAGTTGTAATAATGCTTTTGCTTGATTTAGGTGTTTTCAATAAGAAAAGTCATACCATATCAAACAAAGAGGCACTTTCTTGGTCAATAGTGTGGATTGCCCTTTCTATGGTTTTCAGTGGCGTTGTTTATTGGGTTTTAGACAAACCTTACGGAATTACCGATAATTTTGCAAAGTACCAAGCAGCTTATTGGATAGAAAAAGCACTATCGGTTGATAACCTTTTTGTCTTTATTCTAGTCTTTAAATTTTTTAAGATACCGAAAGAATATCAGCACAAAGTACTTTTTTGGGGAATTTTAGGAGCCTTGTTTTTTAGAGCGATTTTTATTTTTGCGGGTGTAGAATTAATAAAACTAACCTATGTAACATTATCATTTTTGGGAATTGATGCCGAAACAGGCGAACCACGCCAATTAAACGTTGTATTATTTATTTTTGGTATATTCCTTATTATTGCAGGAATTAAATCATGGGCTTCTGATACTGATGAGGAAGAAGGAGCAGATATGTCTAAAAACATTGGTGTTCGTTTAGTACACAAGTTTTTTAAAGTAACCAAAGATTTTCATGGCGATAAATTCTTTACGGTAGAAAACGGCGTAAAAATGGTTACACCATTATTTGTTGCATTAGCTGTTATAGAAATTACCGATTTGGTTTTCGCAGTTGATAGTATTCCTGCAATTTTTGCTATTGCACCAGACGATCCGTTTATTCTTTACACATCAAACATATTTGCTATTTTAGGATTGCGTTCGCTTTACTTTTTATTGGCAAATTCAATGGATATGTTCTCTAAACTACACTACGGTTTAGCAATTATTTTGGCGTTCATCGGTGTAAAAATGATCATTATGCCATATTACCATTTCGATTCTTCTATATCGTTAGCCATCATAGGTTCGGTATTGGCAATATCGGTTATTTGGTCGTTAATATCAAACAGAAAACAAAAAGAAGCATAAAATAAACAAAAAGCCAGATTTTAAATCTGGCTTTTTGTTTCAATTAAAAAACTACATCATTGTATTCATACGGATACTCGCTTTAACCATTGCTAATGCAGTTATTTGTGATAAATGGATGTCTTTAGGTTGATGATGCTCGTTTTGACTTACCAATTTAATAAAATCCTTTCCTTCTTCTGATTTTTGCAAATATTTCACAGTTATATACTCTTCCCAATCATTTAACTGAATACTTAACAAATACATTTCGCCAAAGAAAATATTTTCAGCGGTTGTTTCTTTATATAAAATAATATCGCCGCTTTTAAGCAACGGGTACATGCTGTCTCCAATTACTTTTACTGCTCCGTCACATTTAGGTAAATTAGGTATTTTTATGGTATCTGTAATATTCTGCGGATTCTCTTTGCTGAAAAGTTCTTTTAAACCGGCAACAGCCTCTAAATTGTAAAGAGGTATTTCCTGATTCCCCCAAACGGAATCTGTCGTTTTTCTCGCATTATTTATAAGACTGATGTTATAATTATCTTGCTTCAACATTTTTCCGTTACCCGTTACTAGCCATTCAATGTTATATTTGGGATAATTTTCAACCAAACTTAAAAACCACTTTGCCTGTACATCGCTATTGTTTGCAATTGCTCTAGACAAAACTCCTTTACTTGCACCAATTGCTTTTTCAAGGTGAGTTATCTTAATGTTTTCATTTTCAGACACTTTTAAAAAAGCGTTTAAAATATTATTCATGAATATCGAAAATTATCTATATTAAAATTTATATGTTGAAAATTATCTTCTATATTTGTTCTTTGATTAAACAAATGTATAACAAAAAACATTTTTAATGATGACAATTTCACAAATAAAGAAAAATATGAAGCATGGAGATTATAATATTCTCCAAAAGCTGTTAAAACTTTCAACCGAAAGTGCTGCAAGACAAAAATTTTTACGTGGCGATAAAGATGCCGTAGAAGGAATGATAAAAATTCAGGAAAACAGATCTATTTTTTGCGATCTGCATGCTGATGAAGACTGTTCCTGTCACGACGATCTTAAAGGAGCTATAAACCAAAAGGCAGATATCAACCATACACATGATTGGAATGAAATTACAGGTAAACCAACAGAATTTCCGCCAACACATCATTCGCATAACATTAGAGATATTGAAGAATTAGACGATTTATTACATAATGTTGATGATCTTCGAAATCTTTCAAATCAAAAGCTTGATAGAGATGGATCTAATGCAACAGGTTCTTTAGCATCAACTATTGCAAATAATCACATGCATAGTAATAAAGCTATTCTAGATACTGTTACTGCGTCAAAAGTCAACGATTGGGACAATGCTGCTAGTAAAACACATAATGCGGTTACGTTAGGATCAAATGCTACGGGATTAACAATTACCAATCAGGTATTGCAATTTAGTAATGGTTACCAACTACCTACAACAATTAAAGTTAATGAGTGGGACGATGCCTATTTAAAAAGACATACACATAGTAATAAAGCGGTGTTGGATAATCTTACACAATCGGTAATAGATCAAACACACGTGCACTCAAATAAATCTGTGATTGATGGTATTACCGCACAAATGGTAAATAATTGGAATGGATCATTTGCGAATAATCATACCCATAATAACAAATCTACATTAGATGGAATTTCGGCTGCCGATGTTACAAATTGGGATACAGCACATGCAAATAACCACACGCATACAAACAAAGTTATTTTAGATGCAATTACGGCTGCTTATACTGTTGCAGAAAAAGACAAACTGGCTACTGTTCAGCCAAATGCGCAAGTAAATGTAAAAGCCGATTGGAATGCAACATCCGGAGATGCTGAGATTCTAAACAAACCGACCAGCTTTAATCCTAAATCTCACAATCATACAATCAGTGACGTTGCAGGTTTACAAATTGAATTAGATTCTAAATTAGAAACACCTCATTTAAATGGTTTTGTACACGATGTTGCTTATAACAGTAGTTTGCATACAATTACTTTTTACCAGCGTAACGAACCAAACATCGTAATTGATCTGCCTATTGAGCATTTAATTAAAGGCGTACAGTTACATGGGAACGATTTGGTATTTACGTTTGAAGATGGTTCAAATGTAACAATCCCAATGAATACCTTGCTTGTTGGTGTGGTGAAATCAGTTAATGGATTAGTAGCCAATTCTCAAGGCGAGGTTGTTTTAGATATTACTGATATCCCAGGACTGCAAAGCGCGTTGAATGCTAAAGCTAATACTAGTGGATATTATTCAGGGTTAAGTGTTGGAGATTCTACTCTATGGGCTGGTCAAAGATATGTAGAATTAGGAACAAATGGTAACATTAGTCATTTTATGACATTTGATCCTGATAATAATATCTGGAGAAAAGCGTCGATATCCCATACTCAAAATACTTTAGGTATAAACACAGCTTTAAATCTAAATTTACAACAGGTTACAAACAATGGAAATATAACTACAAATCAAATTGTAGTGAAAAATACAGGTTATGATGATTATACTATCATTGCAGGTCAAGATTTTAGATTTTTAACAAGTGGAGGTTCAGCTTTAAAGATTTTAACAGGAGGTGTATTAACTTCTGATAGTTATTCTGATGCTTCTTTAGTTCCTATTAATGGTGGATATTTTAAAGGAACAGTAGCTACATTAAATCATTTATCATCATTAGAATGGGCAACTGCTTATAATATAGCTATTGCATTACAAAATACTCAAGGAAATTATGTAAGTAAATTAAATGTAAATGAAAATGTAGATGGTCAAAAAAGATTTATAGGAGGTTACACAGATTGGGTTTTAAATAATGATGATGTTACAAATGGTAGAGGATTTGTACAATCTTTTCCAAATGCATTCCTTACAGGTACACTAAATGATGCAGATTATATTTTATATAGAAACGGACTTCAACATGTTTATTTACAATCTAATAGAACTTTGTTTTCTTTACCTGTGGAAAGTTCTCAATTTGTTGCCAACAGCGGTGGTTTAATTGTTCGTGGAAATGGAGGCGTAAATTCAAATACAACTAAAATGTTTTTTGAAAACAATACAGCTTCAATAGGTTGGGCTATATCACAAGGGGTAAACGGAGTAACGCAGGAGGGATTAAGTTTTGGAACTTGGGATGGTTCTACTTTTACAAATAAAATGTTTTTAGAGCCGGTAGGTAATTTAAACTTATACGCAAATATAGTAACAAGTAATTATGGAAGTGCTGATTTATGGAATCAAGGATATTTAAACAGTCAAACAGCATTAAGTTTAAGCTGGAATGATACTCTATTAAACAACCCTGTTACTACGAGTTTACCTATATTTAATAGAGGTCAAGGACAAAAATTTATATTAAAAAGTCAGTCAGCAGTTGGAGATAATTATTTTTCATTTTTCAATAATGCTGGTTCAGAAACCCATTATTTAGGGTTGGGTAGTACAGGTAATGATAATTTTGCATTTGTTAGTACTGCTAACACTTCTTTTAATTTTTACGCCAACAATAATCATATCTTACAAATACAAGATGGATATATAGAAGCTTACAGAGATTTGTATGTTTCAAATGGTGGTACTATACACACATCAAATGCAGGTAATTCCGACCAATGGTATAGAGCTTATACTTGGGGAATTTTAAGAGATAGTAGTGTAGGTTTAAATAACGCATCTGGAATTGGTTCTAATAACGGAATGGTTCAGAAATATTGGTTTGATTATAATTGGGCTAATATGGGCTATGCAGGTTCTACAATATCTTTTGGAGGGTTTTCAGGAAGTTATCAAACTGAAATTTTTGGAGAGTATGGTAACGGTGGGAATCGTTTAGGATTCAGAACTAGAAATGATGATGTTAACCAATGGAATCCTTCAAGATGGTTATGGCATGATGGTAATTTTGACCCAGATGGAAAAGCTAATGTATTTGGAAGTAATTTACAAAATATTCCTAATTGGCAATCGGTATTAGGTATAACAGGTTTAGGTACTAACAAAGCTAATATAGACGGAACTAACCTTACTAATATTGCTAATTGGCGTTCTGTTTTAAACATACCGACAGATAATAACCAATTAGGGAACGGAGCCGGATATATTACAGCAGCAAATTTACCAAATGTATCCAATGCAACTATTACCTATCAGGGAACCGGTGCAATTACGGGTGGTGGTTCACATACAATCAATCAATCAGGTAATAGCACTTACAATTTCGATTTAACAAATCAGACTAAAAATGAAATTTCTTTAGGTGTTATTGCGTATAATTCCTTGTCGTCTAAACAAGATACTTTAATTGCTGGTAGCGGAATATCTATTGTAGGAAATACAATTAGTGCTACAGGAAGTAGTGGTGGCGCAGGCGGTATTGAAAGAATATTTACTGATAATTCACAACAATCTGGACCAACAGCTTCTAATATGCCTTTGTTGTTTACATCACATGAAGCTTATGGGAAGCCTGAAACGCAAATAGATGACCAAGAGTATGGTAATTTAACTATGAAAGTTGAAACTGGAGATGTAGTTAGATTTTATGGATCTTTAGATAATGTGTTTACTGACATACAGCCTACAGGAAGTACCTATTATTTAGATATTGACGGATTAAGAAAACACATCTATAATATCATCTTTCAAAGCTCAGGTGGAGTAGGTGGTACTGTTAGATTTGATAAAGGTATCTATACAGGGGATCAAATTAATATTACAGTTCCAAAAGGGCAGCAGATTGTAATGCAATCTACGGCTAATATAGTATCTTCTTACGGTTCAGGTGGAGGTGTAGAAGTTTTAACTCATGCTAATTTAATTTGGGATGCTAAATTAGATTCTTGGATATTAGTTAGTTATGATTAATGTTTGAAAGTTATGAAAAAAGCAAGCAAAAAAATAATTGAATTTATAGCAAATTTTGAAGCCTTTAGAAGCAAACCTTATTTAGATGTTGCCGGAATACCAACTATTGGCTATGGAGCCACCTATTATGAAAATGGCGTAAAAGTGACTATGAACGATGCGCCTGTTACACATGAACGGGCATTACAGCTAAAAGCATTTCATATACAGGTTGCCGAAAAAGCAGTGCGACAATTTGTGAAGTCTACGGTTAATCAAAACCAGTTTGATGCTTTGGTAAGTTTTACTTATAATTTGGGAGCAACGGCATTAAAAAACTCCACGCTTCTAAAAAAGGTGAATGCAAATCCAAATGATAAAAGCATTGAAGCCGAGTTTAAAAAGTGGATAAATATCCGGAATCCAAAAACAGGTAGGTTAGAAAAAAGCAACGGTTTAATTCGCCGAAGGAATGAAGAAGCAGCTATTTATTTTAGTTAGATAAAAGAAAACGGAACTTATATAGTTCCGTTTTTTATAATTACAATTATAGAAATAAATCTATATTTATAAATTATTAAAATAGAAAAATAACTATATTTGTAAAATAAATTCTAAACATTTTTAAAATGAATACAATCATACAAGACATTGCATTAGTAGTAATTCCAACAGCAATAACCTGGTTTTTGGCTCGAAGAAAAAACAATGCAGATGTAAAAACTACCGAAATAGAAAACGAAGTAAAAGCAGCCGAATTCTACAAATTATTGTTAGATGACGCTATGAAAAGACTCGAAGTTGCTATAAACACTATTAATTCCCAAGATAAAAGAATTCAATTGCTTTTGGTTGAGGTTGAGAATTTAACCGAAGAATTAAAAAAATACAAACAGTTAAATGGTAAAACTTCCGAACGAATTCAAACACTAACAAACGGAAATAAAGTAATAGAAAAATAACTCAATTAAAAATTAAATACAAAATGAAACAAATACTAATCATATTACTATGTGCATGTACTGTTGGGTGTAAATGCAAAAAAAATAGCCAGCAGATTTTCGAAACCAGAACCGAAACTATAATGCAAAAAGATACCGTTTTTCGTATTCGGGCAGATACCTCTCAATACATAGGCAATTTAGCGGTAAAAGATAACAAAATCTATTTAGAAGAAATAAAGCATACCGCAGGAAAAGAAACACCCTTACAAAAACCACGCGTAAAGTTGCAAAACAACCAATTATTGGTAGATTGTTATTTAGATGAGCAAAAGCTGTATGCAAAATGGAAAGAAAAACACAGCACCAACCAAAAAACAATTATTAAAGAAGTAGCGGTTGCAAAACCTTTAGCCTTTTGGCAAAAGTTATTAATGTACACAGGCGGTATTTCTTTAGTAATTATCGCAGGTTGGTTGGTTAATAGATTATACTTAAGGAAAATTTAATTAAGAAGTATATAATCTTAAAATAAAAATATCGTCTAATTAGACGATATTTTTATTTATCGGTTAATTAACCGATAAGTGTTTCTTTTAAAATAGTTGCTCTCTTTTGTAATTTTATATCATCTGTAATTACATCTATATTCAAATATCTCACCAGAAAAGACTTGTAAATTCAATTATGAAAAGTAAAAAACCGCTCAAATTATGAGCGGTTTTATTTTAAAAAGAAATGTTGTTTTTTTACTCTGTGTATACTCTCATTTACAAGTTCTGTAAAGGTATAATTCTCTTTAAAACCACCTGTTGGTACTTTAAGTAAAGGTTCTGAACCTCCTTTAGCAAGAAAGGGCATTAGTAAATATACTTTTGGATCTTCTTCTGTTTCATCTAATAGAATAACGCTATACATACTATCTAAAACACTAAAAGCAAAAAACGGTCTGTCAAGTTTTTGTCCAGCAAAATCCATATCTTCTTTGGCTATGTTTTGCAATTCATCTAAACCTTCACCCAAATCATCAAATGCAAAATTGTTATTTTCTCCTGCAAGAAATAAAAACTCTCTGAATGCCTGAGGAAATTCTTTGCCTTGATTATATTTTGACTCTAATTCTTCTATCTCAGAAATTAACAAGCCTTCATTAATAGACCAAGGTTTTCTTGCTATTTTTATATTTTTTTAATTTCAGTCATATATTTAATTTCCATACTACTATCTTTTTTGCTTAATTTCTAACTTTTTTAATAGGTCTTTTGTTCCTTCAATACTTTCATCAGAGAACACAATGATTTTTACTTTTTTACCTTTTGATTTTAAATATTCTTCTAACATTACAAACTCTCGGCGGTAACTGCGGGGTTCAAATGTAAAACCGCCCCTAATTAAGGCGGTTTGATAAACTATTTGCAAATTGAAAGAGGTTATTAAAAAGAAATTGATAAATCTTTATAGCCTCCTTTTTTATCTAACTGATCTTCAAAATCACAAGAAGCTATAGCAGGAATTTGATTATCCCATAAATAATTTAAAATATTATTAATAATTAATACTTCGTCTGATTTTTCATTAATACTTATTTCCAAAAGATATTCAAAATATAGGAATCCATCAGGATATTTTTTAGCCTCTTTAATATTAAAGTCACTATTCTTTTCTAAAAAAAATTCTCGTTTTTATTTACTATATGTTGAATTTTTTTTAAAAAAGCAGTGTTTTTACGAGGCATAATGTAAATTAAGCAATCTTTCATAATTTTTTATTTTATTATAACGATATAGTTGTTAAATTTTATTTTATATATGCCTCGTTGTTAGGGATATTAAAATTATTCTTTTTCAAAAAAATCTTCGGATAATAAATTCCCTTTCTTGTCATAGTGCCTTTCCCATTTTGTTTCTCCATTTGGATAATTTTCATACTCTATATGAAAAAGTAATTCTTCTTTACTAGAAAATTCTTTATTAGTTATAACAAATCCATTACTGTCTAATTCAATCATTCCTTTTTCACTTAAAATCATATTTTTATTATAAATAAAATATTCTATATTCTTATCCTTTACTAATCTTATAACTTTTTTATTGTGTGATTTTAATTTTAAAACTTCAAAAGCAGAGCCAAACTCACTTTGGCTTTGTATAATAACTAATACTAAATCATTTGTTTCTTCTATTTTCATTTTTTTAATTTTAAATATGGTGATACATCAAAACTCGAATTCTCTATTATTACTGAAATTTGAACCTTTTTATCCTTAAACATATTGTTTTTTAATAAATCAAAATAGTCATTTTTAATTTTTGGAAAATCAAAAGAGTTTATTTTACCCAATGATAGTCTTCTTTCATAATTTTTTAAAAACTTTGGGTTTCCACTAATAATAGATTTTTCTTTTCTTAATTCTCTAGTTTTATTAATAAAAATATCTAAGTCTTTATCTTTTAAAAATATAGCTATATCAATATCGTTAGGATTTTTACTTCTTACTGAAGATCCTTGTATTCTTATATCGTTAGTTGATAAAGCTATTGAACTTAGTTCACTTTTTAATATATCACAAAACTGTTCAAATTCTTTTAAATTCCTAAAACCAAAAGGATAACCTCTTTGTAGCACAATATTAATATAATTGTCCATCTGTTTTAGTAACTCTACTGATTTAATTTCTTTTATATTGCCTGTTTTTACAAAACCTATTAAATCATCAAGTCTCATATCAAGCTGTAAAGCTTTTTTATAAATAGCATCAAGATCTGATGAATTATAGAATTTATTAATATTGTTTTGTAATAGTAGGGTTGAAATTTCAGTTTTAGAATAGTTTTTTAAACTTATTTGCTCAATCTCATCTAAAGCCTCGTCTAAATGTTTTTTTTCTTTACTTAATAAAGAACGAATCCATTTAACGAACCCATCAAAACCGCTTTCGCAGGCTTTTTCAAATAATTGGAGTAATTTGCAGAAAAACAAAACCGCTTCGTACGAAGCGGTTTAAAATATATTATTATTTACCAACCATGTTTTAAATAATAATATGCTTGGTCTATAGTTTGATCTATAAATGTGCTAAATGGTCTTTCTAAAGATTTTATTTCTTTTTGATCTGCATCTAATCCTTTATAATCTGCTATATAAACGGTAGGGTCATCTCCATCATCTAAATAAAAGAACGCAAATTGTTCACAACCATTGCTTTCGGCAAATTGCCAAAACGGACGGTGAAAATCTTTCGTAGCATTAGTTCTTTCTAGCTCTTCCCACATAATTTCTTGATGCCAATCGGCAGAGAGATCATCTAAATTTGCGGTATCATATAAAGGAAGATTTCCAATATACTTACCTGCTAAAAATAAAAACTCTCTGTAAGCTTTTGGAAAAGCTATATTAAACTTTTTTTCTACTTTTTGTATTTCATTTTCTGTTACCCCTATTATCTTTTGGCTACCAATTTTCGAGTTTTTTTGGAGTTTTTTTAAATATTGAATTTCCATAATTATTTTATTCCTAATTTAGTTAATTGTTCATTACCTGTTGCGTATTCACCTTTATTTACTGATACTGCCTCTACATAAATATTAGGTATGCTGTAAAAGTCTTTACGTATTAAAATTTGTTTTTTACAAGAATTACAGGGTTCATATAATGTTTTTAGACGCATTTGCTTAACAACTATATTTTTAGAATTGTTAGTTACTTTAAATAAATGAAATTCTTCATCAAAAGCATCCAACATTTTATTCTCCGAATCATAGAATCTAGGTTTAGGAATACCATTTTGGTCTTTTGCAAAATAATTTATTAACAATTCATTTTCTGTCATATTTAAATTTTTAGACAAAGCACTTTTATCAATATTGGTAACTAAAATACCTTCTTTATTACTACCGTTTCCTGCAATAGATTTGTATTCAAAAGTTCTAACTTAGCCATCAATTAAAACATCAATCTCTAATATAGCCGCATTTTTGTTATAAAATACTTTTTTTAGTTTTCTTAATTCTAAAAGTTCGTTTAAATCACTTTTATTTAAGGCTTTCATTGCTTTTAAAGCATTCCACTTTCTAGTAACTTTTATCGCATCTGCATAATTTATTAATGCCTTTTTAAAATGTTTATAAAATACGTTAGATAATTCTTCAAACAGTTTTAGTTGCGCAGGGGTTAAATTGGCTCCTAAATATTTTCTAGATTCAATAGCATATTCTTCAAAAATTTTAGAAACATCTTTTGTAACGTCTGCTTCTTTTATGCTTTTTAACGAAGAACGAATCCATTCTATGAATCCTTTAAAACCTTTTTCGCAAGCTTTTATAAATTGGTGTACTTAAATGTAAAAAAAGAAAACCGTTTTGGCTGAAACGGTTTAAAAGAGAGTTATTTTTCTATTTGTTCATAAGATTGAGGGCCAATAATCTCAATTAGGTGATGTTTTTTTTCATCGAAAGAGGCGTAAAAAATTCCATCACCATCATAAGGTTGGTCTGAAATAGAAACCATATACGAAACTATATGGAAGTTTCTAATTTTACCATCATTCGTTCCGCGTTTTCTTAAGCCCAAATACTCAATGGAGCCATCATAATATTGTCTATTATTATTATTTAAAAACTGCTCTAATTTCTGCTCTAATTCTTTATCTATCATGATTTTAATTTTTAGGGATTGGTATATTTCTTTTTTCTAATTTTAAAACTACACTATCAAAATATTGAAACGCGTGTCCAAAAGGTGGAGTTGATAATTCTTCCGCATTCAAATTATATTTTTTTGCATTTTCAACTAGCTTATCATAAACATATTTTTCCCTTTTATATAATATAATCTAATCCAATTTTCAACAGTATAGTCTACTTCTCTAACTGTGCTAATATACCCTGCTTGCTAAATCCATCTACTTTTTCTAATTTTGTACCAAACTTTTTCATTAATAATTTTGCCCAATCTTCAATATCCGTTTTAGATAAAATTTTACCACCATATAAACCAATTCCCTCAACACTATCTAGCAAATCATCTAAATGCTTTTTTTCTTTACTTAATAAAGAACGAATCCATTTAACTAATCCATCAAAGCCATTTTCGTAGGCTTTTTCAAATAATTGGAGTAATTTACACAAAAACAAAACCGCTTCGTAAGAAGCGGTTAAAAAAATTATGTTTACACTACGAATTTATTTCATATTCTTCTCCTATTTCATTTCCTTCTTTATCAATTTCGTTCCATTGAAATTGATAATATGAGATACCATTCTTTTTTAGATTATCAACAATTGTATTGATAAATTTTTGAGCTTCATCAAATGTCCCTAAAAATTCTGCACTGAATAAAAAGCCACCATTAAAATCATCATAAATATAAAGTTCTTTTCTGCTCTCTTTTAAAATAAATTCTACTTTTGATTTTTCAATGATATTTTTAAAGCTTCTATTTAGCCATTTAGATATAATAGGATATGAAGATCTAATATATCCATTGTATTCAAATTTTTTCATAGTTATTTAATTTTTAAATCTGGTTTTAACTCTAACTTTCCTCCTTTAGTTTGAATTGAAATATCGTCAATTCTTAAATTATAAAATCTTTCATTTAGTTGTTCTATTATTTTTCGATGCCCAGCTTTAATTCTAGGTTTAGTCAATCCGCTTATTTTCCTATTTTGCATGGCAAATGCAAAAGTTCTAGATACCGCATTTGTTTTATCATTATTGAAAATATTCTCTGAAAGATTCATTAGTTCATTGTCACTCATTTTAGAAATATCTACTATTTTACCATTTAATTTAATTTTACCTTCAAAAGCATTACGAAGTAAATTGTTAAAATTACTATCATCAATGAAAACAGCTAGATCTAAATCTTTTGGTTTTAATTTTCTTAAAGACGATCCTTGTATTCTAATATCGTTAGTTGATAAACCTATTGAACTTAGTTCACTTTTTAATATATCACAAAACTGTTCAAATTCTTTTAAATTCCTAAAACCAAAAGGATAACCTCTTTGTAGCACAATATTAATATAATTGTCCATCTGTTTTAGTAACTCTACTGATTTAATTTCTTTTATATTGCCTGTTTTTACAAAACCTATTAAATCATCAAGTCTCATATCAAGCTGTAAAGCTTTTTTATAAATAGCATCAAGATCTGACGAATTATAGAATTTATTAATATTGTTTTGTAATAGTAGGGTTGAAATTTCAGTTTTAGAATAGTTTTTTAAACTTATTTGCTCAACCTCATCCAAAACATCATCTAAATGCTTTTTTTCTTTACTTAACAAAGAACGAATCCATTCTATGAATCCTTTAAAACCTTTTTCGCAAGCTTTTATAAATGATCTAATTAAACCACGAAAAAGGGTTACTAAATCAGCTATTCCAAATGTTAAAGATGATAAAGCTTCTTTTCCTAATATTTTTAAAAATTGTACACTTTTTTTTGTAAGTGTTTGGGCTGCTTTTATTGCATTACCTGCACCACCTGTAAATATAGCTAATAATGCCCCAATAATAACTTCAAAAACAACATTGCCAGCATAATAGGCTATTTGATATTTAGAAATAGTATCTTTTATATTTTCAATACTTTTAGTAAAGCTAAATAAGCCTTGAATTGCTTTATCATTAAAGTTTTTAAAACTAGCAACTAATTTAATAAAACCATTAAAAATATTTGGCACTTCTGCAAATAACATGTTTAAAATTTGCTCTAATGATTCTATATGTTTTTGATATTTAGCATATTCTTCGTAATCAGGTACTTTAACAAGACCAACTAAAAAGGCTATTATTTGTAAAAGAAACTCTAATGTACTTATAAGTCCATTAACAAGCCCGCAAATAAATGCATTGGCTAATTTCCAAACTTCGTCAATAATTTCTTTTAATTCTTGTTTTATGGTAGTTATGGCTTGGTTTAAATAAATATTAAAATTTTGAAGTTTATTAATAATAGTTTTAAAACCCGTTGGTAAAAAATCTGCAGTTTCAATTTCTTTTAATAAGTTAAGACCGCCTTGTATTAAAGTTTGCAATACAGAAAAGCCCCCTTCTACTGTAAGTTGTAATGTTTGGGAAGTACCTATTAATGGATTGTAATCTTTTTCACTGTACTTATCTGCAAGATATCTTTCTTCTCCAATTTGGGCTTTACCTACAGCACTAGCAACATATTCTATAGCTTCAGTTAACACTCGGTTCACGCCACCTAAAGCATTGCTTAATTCACCTATCGGTTTTTTATTCCACACTGCTAATTTTAACGCTTGATATATTTCTATTTCAGTTAAAGAGTTTTTAAGGGTCTTGCTATCTACTATTGTTTTAATATACTTTGCTTGAGTTTCTAGGCTATTAACAACCATTGAGTCTCTTTTCCCATTTTTATGATAAAAGCTTGTTGTTGGTTTAGGAAATTCTTCTATGATATTATTATAAAAAGCAGAGCCAATATTAAGCAAACAAAGTTTACCACTAAAGTTAAAGAAACCATCATTTTTTGGTTCTTCATAATACATTCTTAATAAGTCTGTAGGAATGGATTCATGATCTTTCTTAAAAGCATCATATACCTCTGTTCCGGTATTGAACTGTTTAATATCATTACTATACGCCATTCCCTCATTTCCATTCTCATCAATGCCAGTAAAATTAAAATCAGAAATAGGTGTATCGGTTACTATATTTTGTCCAGGTTTAATACCATGTGTTGCATAAAAAGGGCTTACATACTTTTCTTTTGTTTTTATGCTTTCAAATGCAGTAAATGTATTTGCTGTTTGTTTAAACAAATCTACTTCATCAAAAAAACTACGTGTTTTTTGATTTAATATATTATCCATAATTTTTTATGATTTTAGGTTAAAAAGGTGCGGATAAACCGCACCTTAAAAAGATTATGCTTCAGTAGGGGTAGTTGGTACGCCTAATGTGTGTTCTTTTAATTTAAAGTTACTGTCGCAATCTTCACCGTCGCAGTCACAAGGTAGAGCAGAGGTTACCTCTAAACCAATACTTTGCGCCTGTAAAATGGTTAGTGTGGTAGGTACGCGGGTAACCCATGGTTCACCTTCTTCGGTAGCAACAGCTCCTAAAACTTCATCAATAACACTTACAAAAAGTTCATCGTTAATTACAGGTGCATCACTTCCGTTCCAGATTTGTCCGGTTTGTAAAAACCACGCAACGGCTGTTTCAAACCCAGGGCGTACGGTAGCTACTACACGTGCCATACCCGATTGCATAAAGCTGCGGAACAAAGCATCGTCTGATTCGTTGTATTGGTATAAATTATTCCATTCCGTACGGTTTGCCCAATAGTATGGGTAAAAGGTATACGACATAATGTCCCATTCAAACGCTTGTTCTAAGAACTTAACCAAACTTGCATACTTATCCAGGTTTTCTTGCATAAGCACCTTGTATTTGTCTGCTGTATTGCCTTCGTAAAGGGTAATGCCACCCATAACTTTTTCATTCAATAAATACGAAATACAGTTTTTACGCAACGCAATGTTTTCAATTTGTCGGTAAAACAACGGATTGGTTTTGTCTTTTTCGTTGGCTGTTGTTATTGCTACTTTTTCGTTGTATTTTGTTAAAGTATCTTCGTAAGCAGTAATAATAGCATTAAATGTTTCTTGCTGCCATTGTTTATATGCTTCATCAGTACGTTTGCATTTAATTTCTAAAGAAGTGGCAAAACCAGCAACATCTGCTCCAACAAAAGCAATTTCTAAACTGTTTCTTACATTGCTTAATGATCCATTAATGTATATTGTTGACAATGATTGTTTTAAAATTCTATGTACTCCACTGTTTCCGATCATTAAATCTCCGCAAGTATAATTTTCAATTGCATTAGGTACAAATACAAACCCGTATGAACCTTTGTATGATGTAGCTTCATAACCTTCAGGAAGTTCAACAGATTTAGTAATAGATCCTGTATAATTACGGTCATCATGAAAGGTACCGCTACTGTCTTTATTCATGCTTGCCATCACAGTTATATATTGTTGAGGTGCAGCATTAATCTGAACATTGTATTTTGCAGCCCAAAAATTTGCTAAAGCCTCGTCTAACTTTCCTGCGTTGCTTAATAATTTAATTTTTGCTGTACGAGGATCTTCGGGCATTACAATACTGGTAGTGTTTTTAGTGCCCAATTTGTGTATGCGTGCAGGCTCGGGTACCATAAACTCAAACATCATACGTTTCCCATAATTTACCATTTGGTTGCTGTACAATTTATCTACCCAACGGTACACACCTACCACATGGTTTTCGCCTTCACGGTTATCAAAGCCATGACGGTTGGTTTCCTCGTATTCTTCAATAACGGTTTGTATGCGTTCTTCTAATACGTTGGTTACAATACGGTTCACCGCACGTTCGGTAAGCTCCTGCGCTTTTTGAATGGACTGACGGCTACTGTCTTCTTGTGAATTGTTGGTAGCATAAGAAGCTCCAGCTGTTACATCAATTTTAGGACCATCATAAGTTGCATTTACATTAGCTGCAAAGTTTTTGTCTTCTCGCGCAATTTTAGATATTTCATTCTGCATTTCGTAACGAGATGTAGAGGCGGTATCTTTAATTTTTTCGTGTTCTGATGAAGTAGAACTGGTTGTGGTATTTTCTTTATGACGGAAACTACGTGACGATTTTTCACGATATTCACGTGCCATAATGTTTTCGATATGTGATACTTCGCCCTCTTCATAACACTTCACCGTTTGTACTACCTTCTTATAGTCGGCAACACCTAATTGCTTTACACCAAACCCCGATGGAACATAAGGTTCTAAAAGCTTGTCTTCGTTTACTTTGGTAGAACCTTCGGTAGAAATAGGACCGCCAATACCTCTGTTAGGTAATAAAACAGCATCTGAAATCTTGAAAAGGCTTCCGTCAGTCAAAACAAAATCAATTTTATAAGCAGTTGCATTTGTAGAAGGCAAACGATCTATTTTATCAAAATGATCTACCGATAAAAAATTACCTGTTCGTTTAAACTTGTCCGCCATAATTTGCGATTCAAATACTTCGCCATTAACAGTTCGTGTAAAACGGATACTTTCTATTTCATCATCTAAATTTGGGATGTTGAAATTTAACGATACATTTTCCTGAAAATCATTTGTTTTTGATATCAGTTTAAAGCTTAAAGGTTGGCTGTTAATTTCTTCGGTTACTGGCATAAAAAATGCCCCAATTTTTACAAAAGGTTGTCCTACCGATGTGTTTTCAATAACTTGTTGGTTTAATTCATGAATTTTATCAGAAACCGCTTTTGCCCACTCTGTATAATCAGGGAAACTACTTAACAAATTATCTGCGCCACTGTATGATACTTCACTGCCGTTTTTGTTTACTTGTGAGAAATCATAATCTAATGAATAAAGCAAAAGATGAATTTCATGATCGGTAAAAGTGTTTTTTAAATAGGGAATATTCATGCTTGGCTGCATATTAAACGCGAATTTTGGTAAATCAGCATTTTGTATTGAATCGGGTTGTAAATAAGGATTATCTGATGTATATTTCATTATCTTATCGCCCAATCTTTCCGAAGAATTTAACAAAGCATTTTTAACTTGTATCTGATGCTCTGTTATTAAATGTTTGGTGTCTGCTACATAACTATTAAAGGCATCATCGTATGCGATTTTATATTGTTTTTCAAACGTTGTTTGTAAATTCTCGACTTTTGGCAGCATTTTCTTTAAATCGGCTGCCATTGTTTCTGCCTGAACTGCTTTTAATTTTTTAGTATCGGCGGCTGTTATGGCACTTTTTTGGATAGAAGGAGCTGTGTTTATTGGCGACTGCCATGCTGCATACTGAAAATCTTCGTTAAACAGTTCTTGTGGTAATACCGGTTTAGATTTTAATATCTTTTTAAAATCTTCAATTGTATCTACAGTACTTTTAAGCGCATGATTTGCACGTAAAATTTTAATCAGCGCATCGCTGATTGATGTCTGGTTTGTATGAAAAATAGCATAAATAACATTTAACCAGATATTTAATTCTTCTGCATTGTTTAAAGGCATTAAAGGTGTTCCTTCAAACATAGTAAATTGCATATCTACAGATAGTTTACTTTTGTTTTCAAGAATTTTTACAAGCGGTTGTAACGGATGATTTTTAATGTCATCATTATTTAATGGATCGAATGTAGTTGCCTGGCTAAAAAAATCTAAAATTGCACTTTTTTTAGAAGTATGAACTGGTCTTTCATATACATGGCTAAAAAGATCTGAAGCTAACTCTTCTGTTAACTCAAATGTTTTTAATGCTTTCTCTTGTTCATCAATAAGTTGCGTGCCTCGGTAGGCAATCATTTCTAGTACAGTTGTTTTACTTTGTGTGCTCATTGTTTTTAAAGTTTAAAGATTAATATTAGAAACATATCTATGTATTTAAATAAAAACAATCCCTATTTAGAGGCCTCATTGTAAAAGGTTTGAGTTTATTTTATATATTTGTGAGATATTTCCATTTCTATGATACAAATATATAGATATAAATCTATACAAAATAATTTATAATGAAAAAAATCTCAATTCAAAAAGAAAGAATTATTCAGTTTCTTGAATATAAAGGAATTACAAAGAATAAATTTTATGTTGAAACAGGAATATCTAATGGTACATTGGATAAAGTAAGTGGGTTGTCTTTAGAAACAGTAGAGAAATTTTACAATGTTTATCCAGAAATAAATCCAGATTGGCTAATCACTGGTAAAGGAGAGATGATTAAGAGTGAAAAAAATCTAAATATTATATCTAATAACAGAAAGACCAAAGATGGAAAGGTGGATGAGCAGGAAATTCCTTTGTATGATTTTGAAGCTACGGCGGGTTTAAAAGATCTTTTTAATAGTGATTCGCCTCGAAAGGTACTTGATACTATTAAAATACCAAATATTCCTAAATGTGACGGGGCAATATCTGTTACTGGTGACAGTATGTATCCTTTGCTAAAAAGCGGTGATATTGTATTGTATAAACAGGTTGCTATTGAAGATGTTTTTTTCGGAGAAATGTATCTGTTAAGTATCCAGTTAAATGAATGGGAAGAATATATTACGGTTAAATATGTACAAAAATCTGATAAAGGAGATGAGTATGTAAAGCTGGTAAGTCAAAACGGGCATCATCAACCAAAAGATGTTCTTACTAAAAGTATTACTGCTATAGCGTTAATTAAAGCAAGTATCCGTATTAACACAATGATGTAAAATAAAAAAAGCCAGATTTTAAAATCTGGCTTTTTATTTCAATAAAACTCCCCTTAAATCAGTTGCGGGAATATCGCTTAAAGCTTTGTCGTTTATGGTGTTGGTTTTAAAAACAAAGGTTTTGTCGAACATTTTGTTGTTTAAAAAGTACGAAACAGCAAATTCGTTATTCAGTTGCAAAACATTGTTTTCTAACATTTCAAGTTTAGTGATGCTTTTTGGAGCCACTTCATTAAAAGCATGACGAAACGTTCCGGTTGCACGCTGTTCGTTGTTTATTGTTCCGTAAGCGCGCGATACTGCCATGACCATTTCTAAAGTTTCATCGGTATTATTTACAAGATAAACAAACCAGCTGTTCTCCTGAAAATCATCGTTCCATTGCTGTATAGCTGCCAAAAAAACATTTTCCGATTTAGGAAAATCGATATCCTTTTTCATTCTAAAAATTTAAAGAACAAAGGTACTCTAAAACTTTTTAATTGCTTTTTAAGATAAATTATTAAAAAATTATATTAAAGTTTGTGAAATGTTATTTTAATTCGTACATTCGGTGATATATTTTTAGTATTTAAAGAAATAAATTGGTTTTTGGTTAGATTAAAATGATTAGCAAAAATTTGCTATGAAGAAGAAATCGCTCCATTTTTTGGAGCGATTTTTTTTAAATTCTTTTTATAATGAAAATAAGTTCTGTTTTATTATTTTTACACATTAAAGTACAGAACGTTAAGTTTTTTAAATTATTTATACGAAATTCTGTGTTTTTTAGTTATTGTAAAAAATCAATCTATTGAAAACTGTTTCCTTTAAATATATTCCTGTCTTATTTATTCTTTTGGTAGCAATTGCTTGTTCTACCGAAAAAGCAGGTTTTGCCAATAAAAGATATCACGCTACTACCACCAAATACAACGTGCTTTACAACGGTACGGTTGCGTATGACCGTGGAGTAATGGAACTTAAAAAGAAATATGTCGATGATTTTTCGAATCTGATTACAGTTGAACCTGCCCAAAAAGATGAAAAAGCACTGATTATTACAGGTTCTGCAGAAAAAAATCCGCATTTTCAACGAGCAGAAGACAAAGCTGTGAAAGCTGCCCAAAAACACTCTATAAATGTTGCCGGTAAAGAACACAATCCGCAAATGGACGAAGCTTATATGCTTTTGGGTAAAGCGCGTTATCAGGATTTACGATTTGTACCTGCGGTGGAAGCGTTTAATTACATCATTTTAAAATATCCCGACAGTGATTTGTTTTATGATGCTTTGGTTTGGAAAGAAAAAACCAATTTAAAATTAGAATATTACGGCTTGGCGATACAAAATATCAAAAAGATTTTTAGAGACAGTGAAGCTGCTTTAAAAAATCAGACAAAAGCCGATGCTTATGCAACTTTAGCACAGGGTTATATTCATTTGGAACATTTAGATTCTGCAAAAATTCCTTTACAACAGGCAATTGATCTAACAAGCGATACCGACGAAAAAGCCCGATATACCTATATTTTAGGACAATTGAACAGTAAAACCGGTCAGAAAAGTGATGCCGTTAAAAATTTCCAGGATGTAATAGATTATAACCGTAGAATTTCTCGTGCATTGGTTATTAACGCACATGCCGAAAAATTTGCCAATCAGGATATTGCTACAGTTGATACCACTGCGTTCGTTCGTCAGTATTTATCGTTGTTGAACGATCGTGAAAACCGTGCGTATTCCGATATCATCTTTCATCAGTTGGGTGTTATGCACGAGGCTTACGATTTAAAGGATAAAGCAATTAAAGATTACAACATGTCTTTAAAAGTGGGTAAAACCAACGAGTATGTAAAAGTATCCAACTACAACAAGTTGGCGAATATCTACTATCAGAAAAAACAATTCGAAACTGCCGGAAAATATTACGATTCTACAATGGTTTACATGAACCCGATGTCGCGCGAGTATGTTCAGGTTAAACGTAAAAGAAATAATTTGGTTGATATTGTTCGATACGAGCAAATCGCCCGAAAAAACGACAGTATTCTTAATTTAGTTGGTAAAGACGATACACAACGCAAGCAGGAAATTGAAAAACTGATCGAAAAACTGAAAGCCGACGATGCAAAAGCACAACAAGTAGCATCGCAACAGGCAAATCCGCAAATGCCGGGAATGGCGCCAAGCACAGGTGCGTCGTCAAACTTTTATTTTTACAATACCAATACCGTTCAACAAGGTAAAAACGAATTTAACAAAAAATGGGGTAACAGACAGTTAACCGACAATTGGCGTTGGTCATCGGTAGCATCGAGCAGCGGACCAACAATTGCGGCAAATACCCAACAAAATGAAGGTCAAACAGCAGCGGGAACTCCAACTGAAGAAGATCCGAACGATCCTGCTGTAGCAAGATACAATGTAGATTTTTATCTGAAACAAATCCCAACAGATCAAACCGAATTAACCAATCTTAAAACAGAACGTGACAATGCGTATTATCAGTTAGGTTTGCTATACAGCGATCGATTGGAAGAATATGAAGTTGCAGCCGGTAAGTTAGAACACTTGCTTTCTATAAATCCGGAAGTTGGTTTAATTGAACCTGCGAAATATCATTTATATAAAATTTATTTAAAAATCGATCCTGCAAAAGCACAGGCAATGTTGGAAGATTTAAAAACAAACCATCCAAATTCAAGATACACGCAAGTGGCAATGAATCCGAATGCAGTAATTTCTACAGATGGATCTCCTGTTGATGATTACAATAAAATTTACCGCTTGTACGCAAATGGTGCTTTTTATGAAACATTGCAGGAACTGGATACAAAAATACCAACAGTTATTGGCGATGGGATCATCAGTAAATACGAATTGTTAAAAGCAATGACAATTGGTAAACTACGCGGATTGACCAATTACCGTGAAGCTTTGGAATATGTTGCCTTAACGTATCCTACAACTAAAGAAGGAAAAGAAGCAGAACGAATCATTGCGAAAGATCTGCCTAAATTACAAGGATTACAGTTTAAACGCGATTTATCTAAAAATATAAAAATGGTTTATGCAGTTCCGTATCCATTGACAGAAGAGGGTAGTGCCTTAAAGTTGAAGTTGGAACAATACGCAAACGACCGCCGCCATACCGGACTTATTTTTAGTGCCGATATGTATAACGATAACACTATTTTCTTTGTGCTGCACGGTGTTAAATCAGGTAACATTGCAAAATCGGCACAAATGTATCTGGAATTAGAATCGGATTACAACATTAAGCAGAGTCCTGTTTTAATAAGTACCGATGATTACGGTGTGGTGCTTATCAAGAAAAACTGGGAAGAATATATTAAAGATGCCGGAAAATAACAAGCTGCCCAAAAAACCAAGTGTTGCCAGTAAGTGGTTGATTTTTACATCAATTCCCTTTCAAATGGGAGCAACAATCTATGTGTTTTTCAGGATTGGCGGTTGGTTAGATAAAAAGTATTTAATATATGACGATTGGGGAACAAAAAGTGTAACTTTGCTCGGAATTTTTCTGGCAATGTATCAAGTCATCAGTCAGGTTAATAAATTAAATAAAAATGGGTAAAGCATTAGCTTTTATAGGTCAGTTGGCAATTTTGGCACTGGTTTCTTTCGGTTTGCACTTTTTGTTACAGTCAATCACCAAACACCTGCCTTTGTGGGATAGTGCTTATATGCAGCTTTGGCAAATTTATGCGTTGCAGTTTCTGCTGTCGGCATTATTAATTTTTGCTGTGGTAGGTATTGGGAAAAGCATGCCTCAAAATTTAGGATTTTTGTTTTTAGGATTCTTAACGCTAAAACTGGTAATTAATTATTTTGCTATTAGCAGTGCGTTGAAAACCAGTACAGCAGATAATTTTTTTAAATATAATTTTTTAGCCGTTTTCTTTTTGTTTATGATTTTCGATGTGTACGTAACGTATCGTGTTTTAAATCAATCACATTCATCAGAAAATAAATAAATAAAAAAAGTTTAAAATACTTCTGTTCGGAAACGATAAATTATGTATTTTTGCACAAAATTTTTGAAACATAAAAAATTTAATCCCGGTATGGTGACTATTAAAAAATCACTTCATTTACTAACAGCTGCTTTATTTGCTTTGATGCCTTTGGTTTCAAATGCAGAAACACCAGTTGTTTCAGCGCATGATTCTTTGCACGCTGCTACTACAGAAACGTCACATGAAACTCATGGTTCACATGATACACATGCTGAGGTTGATCCAAGTTCAAGAGAATTTGTACAAGCTTATACAGAGCATCACTTAATGGACGATCATTACTATTCGTTTTTTGGAAATGCAGAAGAGCACAGACATTATGGTTTTGGATTACCAGTTATTTTAGTTGATAACGGTCTGAAAGTTTTTATGTCTACAGAAGATTTTGTTTACAAAGGAACAGTTGTAGAAAACGGCGGACAACATTATAAATACCACCACGGTAAAATTTATAAAACAGATGCTTCAGGTGATTTAAAATTAGATTCACACGACCATCCAACAGTTGAAAAACCTTTCGATATTTCTATCACTAAAAACGTTGTAGGTTTATTATTAGCTACCGTATTATTGTTTTTAGGATTTACTGCATTAGCAAAAACATACAAAGCATCACCAAACAATTTACCTAAAGGTGTAGGTCGTGTTTTAGAACCGTTGGTAATTTATGTTCGCGATGAAATGGCTCGCCCAAATATCGGTGAGAAAAAATATAAAAAGTACATGCCGTATTTATTATCGGTTTTCTTTTTAATCTTCTTATTAAACTTATTAGGTTTAACGCCACTTGGTTTAAACGTTACAGGAAACATTTCGGTTACAGTTTGTTTGGCATTGTTTACCTTCTTATATGTAAACCTTAGCGGAAACGCAGATTATTGGAAACACATTTTCTGGATGCCAGGTGTGCCGTGGCCAATGAAAATTGTTTTAGCACCGATTGAGGTTTTAGGTATGTTTACAAAACCATTCTCGTTATTAATTCGTTTGTTCGCAAATATTACAGCAGGTCACTCTGTAGTAATGGGGTTAATTGCAGTAGCGTTTGTAATGAAACAAACATTATCAACGCCGGGTGCAGTAGGTGTATCGTTCTTGTTGACTTTATTCTTAACAGTGTTAGAAATATTAGTAGCATTTTTACAGGCATTTATCTTTACAATGTTATCATCATTGTTTATTGGTTCGGCTGTTGAAGAACACGATCATCATTAATAGAAAAGAAATAAAAGAGTATTAAAATTTTGTTTAATTATATATAAATCATTTATCATGACAATTCCAAATTTAGTAGGTGCTGGTTTAATCGTTATCGGAGCAGGTTACGGTTTAGGTAAAATTGGTGGTTCTGCAATGGACGCTATCGCTCGTCAGCCAGAAGCTGCTGGGAAAATCCAAACTGCAATGATCATCATCGGTGCATTATTAGAAGGTTTAGCATTCGGTGCTTTAATCTTAGGTAAAAACTAATTCACAGAAATTAGAAACAATATCTGTAACGGTTGGTTACAGATATTGTTTAATTAAACAAAAAGTAAAGTAAAAAATATAAGTTACATTTAAGATATAATGGAAAAGTTAATCAACGATTTTAGTTTAGGTTTATTCTTCTGGATGGCGATCATCTTAGTGGTAATTATTTTCTTATTAGGAAAATTTGCTTGGAAACCTATCGTTAACGCTTTAGAAGCTCGCGAAGAAGGAATTGCAGATGCTTTAGCAGCTGCAGAAAACGCAAAAAGAGAGTTAACAAACTTAAAAGCAGATAACGAAAAATTATTGGCTGAAGCACGTTTAGAGCGCGATGCAATGTTAAAAGAAGCACGCGAAATGAAAGACAAAATGATTGCAGAAGCTAAAGAAGAAGCTCAAACGGCAGGTGCGCAAATGATAGCACAAGCACAGGCATCTATCCAAAGCGAGAAAAACGCTGCAATGGCTGATATTAAAAATCAGGTTTCTACATTATCAATTGATATCGCAGAAAAATTATTAAAAGGTCAGTTAGCAGACAAGCAAGCGCAAGAGCACTTGGTTGGATCATTATTAAACGATATTAAATTAAATTAATAGTACGTTATGACGGGAACAAGAGCAGCCTTAAGATACGCTAAAGCAATTCTTGACGTGTCTAACGCAAAAGGAAATGCAGAAGTGGTTGGTACAGATATGAAAACAATATCTGATGCTATTTCACAAAGCAGTGAGTTAAAGTTATTTTTAGAAAATCCGGTAATTAAAGGAGAATCTAAATTAGCTGCCTTAAACGAAATTTTTGCTTCGGCTAACGCAGATACTAAAAACTTATTTTCGGTTTTATTACAAAACAAGCGTTTAGATATTTTAGAAGCAATTACAGCACAATACGCTACATTGTATGACGAGTTAAAAGGGGTTGAAGTTGCTTATGTAACTACAGCTACACCTTTAACACCGGCATTAGAAGCGCAGGTATTGGCAAAAGTAAAAGAGCTTTCTACAAAAGAAGTTACCATTGTAAACGAAGTAAATAAAGACATTATTGGCGGCTTTATCATTCGTTTGGGCGATATGCAGTACAATGCATCAATTGCAAACAAATTAAGTCAATTAAAAAGAGAATTTAATAATTAAAATCACACACGGTTAACGTGATAAAATAGTCAAACGCATGGCAGCAATTAATCCTGCTGAGATTTCAGCAATATTAAAGAAACAATTATCTGGTTTTACAGCAGAAGGATCTGTAGAAGAAGTTGGTACCGTTTTAACAATAGGTGATGGTATTGCACGTGTTCACGGATTAGCTAACGCACAGTATGGTGAGTTGGTTCAGTTTGAGAGCGGTTTAGAAGCAATGGTTCAAAACTTAGAAGAAGATAACGTTGGTGTTGTTTTATTTGGTCCATCTACTGGTGTAAGCGAAGGATCTACTGTAAAAAGAACAGGTCGTATCGCATCTATCAAAGTAGGTGAAGGTATGTTAGGACGTGTGGTTGATACTTTAGGTAACCCAATTGATGGTAAAGGACCTATCACTGGCGATTTATACGAAATGCCAATCGAGCGTAAAGCTCCTGGTGTTGTATTCCGTCAGCCGGTAACCGAGCCAATGCAGACAGGTATCAAAGCGATCGATGCAATGATACCGGTTGGTCGTGGTCAACGTGAGTTGGTTATTGGTGACCGTCAAACAGGTAAAACTACTGTTTGTATCGATACCATTTTAAATCAAAAAGAATTTTACGATGCTGGTAAACCAGTATTCTGTATATATGTTGCTGTGGGGCAAAAAGCTTCTACAGTAGCAAACATAGCAAAAACATTAGAAGAAAAAGGCGCAATGGCTTATTCTGTAATTGTTGCTGCAAACGCATCAGATCCTGCTCCAATGCAGGTGTATGCTCCAATGGCAGGTGCTGCAATTGGTGAGTATTTCCGTGATACAGGTCGTCCTGCATTAATCGTTTATGATGATTTATCTAAACAAGCGGTAGCTTACCGTGAAATGTCTTTGATCTTACGTCGTCCACCAGGTCGTGAGGCGTATCCTGGAGACGTTTTCTATCTTCACTCTCGTTTATTAGAGCGTGCTGCAAAAGTAATCGGTGACGATGAAATCGCAAAAAACATGAACGATTTACCAGAATCGTTAAAGCCAATCGTTAAAGGTGGTGGTTCGTTAACTGCTTTACCAATTATCGAAACTCAGGCTGGTGACGTTTCTGCATATATCCCAACAAACGTAATTTCGATTACAGACGGACAGATTTTCTTGGAGTCTGATTTATTTAACGCAGGTGTACGTCCGGCAATTAACGTAGGTATTTCGGTATCTCGTGTTGGTGGTAACGCGCAAATTAAATCAATGAAAAAAGTTGCAGGTACATTAAAATTAGACCAAGCACAATTCCGTGAATTAGAAGCTTTCGCGAAATTTGGTTCTGATTTAGATGCAGTAACTTTAAATGTAATCGAAAAAGGTCGTCGTAACGTTGAAATCTTAAAACAAGCGGTAAACGATCCGTATTCTGTTGAAGATCAGGTTGCAATTATCTATGCAGGTTCTAAAAACTTATTACGTAACGTTCCTGTTGAAAAAGTAAAAGAATTTGAAAAAGAATTCTTACAAGTATTAAACTTATCGTACCGCGATACTTTAAATGCTTTAAAAGCAGGTAACTTGTCTGACGAAGCTACGGCTACATTAGAAAAAGTTGCAAAAGAAGTATCGTCTAAATACTAATTTTAAAAGTATATTGTATATTGTAAAATGTATCATGCTAATTTAGATGCCTTTACAATATACAATTTTACAATATACATTTTAAAAAATGGCAAACTTAAAAGAAATACGTAACAGAATCAACTCGGTATCATCAACTATGCAGATTACTTCTGCAATGAAGATGGTTTCTGCAGCAAAATTAAAAAAGGCGCAAGATGCTATTACAGCTATGCGTCCGTATGCAGAGAAGTTAACCGAATTAATTCAAAACATAAGCTCAACATTAGAAGGTGATGCAGCGGGTGTTTACGCAGAACAACGCGAAGTTAATAAAGTGTTGGTTGTTGTAATTACATCAAACCGCGGATTGTGTGGTGCTTTTAATGCAAACGTAATTAAAGCAACTCGTACTTTAATAGATGTTACTTATGCAGGTAAAACGGTTGATGTATTAACAATCGGTAAAAAAGGTTATGATTTGGTTGGAAAAACCGAAACCCTTTTTGCAAACCGCAGTGATTTGTTCGATGCATTGACGTTTGTAAATGTAGAAGCAGTTGCACAACAAATTATGGATGCTTTTATTGAAGGATCTTATGATAAGGTGGAATTGGTTTACAATCAGTTTAAAAATGCAGCTACACAAATTGTACAAACAGAACAGTTTTTGCCTTTAAAACCAATCGAAACGGAATCAAACGCAACGGTAGATTATATTTATGAGCCTTCTAAAGAAGAAATTATTTTAAATTTAATTCCAGCGTCGTTAAAAACGCAGTTGTACAAAGCAGTTTTAGATTCTAACGCGGCTGAGCACGGTGCACGTATGACGGCTATGCACAAAGCAACCGATAATGCGAAAGATTTACGCGATCAGTTGAAATTAACGTATAACAAAGCACGTCAGGCTGCTATTACAAACGAAATTTTAGAGATCGTTGGTGGTGCCGAAGCATTGAACAATTAATACGTTTTTTTAAATCATATTTTAAAAACCTTTATCTTAGTTGATAAAGGTTTTTTTCTTAATTTTTTTTTTAAATATTATTCTGCTTGTTCAAGCTGTACATTCTGTATAACATATTCATCGGCATCGCCGTCTAATCCGTATTTAACGGTACCTTTCATTCGTACGTTACTTCTTTTTATTTCCTTTCCGTTTTTGTCGTAAAGTTTCAAATCTTTGTCCTCGTACTTATCTTGATCTGCCGGTACATCAACATAAACAGCATTGCCTTTACCTTTGCCGTAATCTAATTCAATGTTGTAGATTTTCTCGCCACCTGCAGAAACAGACATCATTACCAGTTGTTTCTCGTTTTCATCCATAGCAAACACACCAGCTGGAACTTCAATTGTTCCTACAGCCTCAATTTCATTGTTATGTGTTTGTGAGCTTTTTAGTTCTTCAGCAAGTTTAGAATACTTCGCTGTATCCCCGCATCCTGTAAGTAATAATCCCATTAAAAGACTACTTCCAAAAATTAATTTTCTCATATTAGCTTTTTTTAAATTTATATAAAAAAAAAAATGTTTTTAATTTTAGTAAATTACTTGCGGATTATTATTTGTTAAAGATTTAGTATTGGTGTTTTATCAAAAATAGTATTTTTTTTTATTGAAATGATAGCTTAATCAAGCAAGTTTTTCTTTTTAAATTTTATAGCAGATTAAGAAATAGAACTACATTTAATACTTTACGCTATTCATTATGCGTATTTTGGATTTGGAGATTAATTTATTCAGCTTATGAAAAAATCACTAAAAATAACTGTTCCTAAACCTTGTGAAAAACAGGAGTGGAGTTCAGAATTTATTTCGAATAAAGAAAAAATGTGTTTGCTTTGTAGCGAAAAGGTTTTTGATGCAACAAATCTTTCAGATAATGAATTACATAATTTGGTTAACCAAAAAGACCGACCAAAGTGTATGAAGTTTAAACAATCGCAATTAGACCGACCTTTATTGGTTTCTTCCAATCACTTTAATTACAAGCAAATTTCTAGTGCTTTTTATGGATTGTTGATTGCTGGTTTGGTAGTATCATGTTCTGTACAGAAGCTACCACAAAAATGTATTGCTGATTGTGAACAGCTATTTAAAACAGATCCTTTTTTCAGTGATACATTGAAATATGTGATTCGAGGAATCATCATTGATGATGAAACTAAAGAGCCTGTAAGCAAGTGTTTTGTTAAGTTAGATTTTAATGGTTACGGAGTTTGGAATGATGAATTGGGTAGGTTTAAACTTAATATCCCAGAATATTTCGTGAAAGATAGCTTACATATTTCTATTACTGGGAATGATACTAAAAATGATTACTTTCAAGAAATAACTATTTTAAAATCAGAACTTCCTGTTAACAAAGTAATAGCAATTGAGCCGATGGAAATAATAGTTGTTGGTTATTACGAAGTTGAAAAATAATTATAGGACCATCTGAAAAGCATCTCTTGGCGAACCATCAGCTACATAAATAACTCCGCAATACATAAAACCGTACTTTTTAAAGAAGTTCTGCATAGGCAGGTTATTGTTGTTGGTATCAACCCGAATGTTGTTAATCTGCGTAAAGCAATAATCAAAAGAGGCTTTTGCAACTCCTTTAACTTTTCCGTTTGATGCCAGTCTGTGAATTACGCCGTAAGGTTCATTATTCAGCCATTTTCCGTTGTCGATGACGTTGTAGGTCGGTTCCGGATTATTACCTTTTAAAAACGAGAAATAACCCACCATTTCGGTATCGTTCAAACAAATGTATCCTATGTTTTGATAGATATCATTCAGAATAACTTCTGCCGACGGATATCCGTTAATCCATTGTGTAAGGTTGCCATTGGCACGCATAATGTTGCGAGCATCGTCAATAACCTGCATAATTCTGTTTAAATGTTCGGGTTTTGCAATTTCTATCGTCATAATTTATTTTGAGAATAAAGCGGTGATTTTCTTTTTATCGCCAACAAGCCATAAAATATCGCCTTTTTGTAAGGTAAATGTAGGTTGTGGATTTAAAATACGCTCGCCGTTGCGTTCTATTCCAGCAATAATACTGTTGCTGTTTTCACGGATTTTACTTTCACGAATCGATATTCCGTTTAAGGCTTCATTGGTCAGTTCAAAACCTTTCAGCACAATTTCGGTGTGGTAATCAACCGATCCTACTAACGATTTATCAACAAAAAGTTCAAAATCTTTCACCTGTTCGTCGGTACCAATCACATACACAATATCTTTCGGGAAAATTTTTTCGTCTTTATCCGGAATATTAATCACCAAATCGCCACGTTTAATAATGGCAATGTTTACACCCAGTTCTTCACGTACTTTTAGTTCATTTAGTGTTTTTCCGGCAATCAGCGATTCTTGTGGAATTTCAAAAGTAGTCATGTGTCCGTCCCAAGGCGTTAAATCGCTTTTGTTTCTAATAGCTTCGGATCTTTCGCGGTCATTAAAATTCTCGATAAACTGATGTTGGATCTTTCCGTACATAATCTGAATTCTCTTTGGAAACAAAACCGCAAATGCAATTAAAACTGCCAGAACAATTACGCCTGTCAACGGATTAATCAGTTCGTTAATCATTATAAAAACAATTACAATGCACAGCAAAATTCTAAACAAGGCAATTAAAATCAGCGGTGTAATGTTTTTACTGTCGCTTTTTAACTGATTTAACGACTTAACGGCAACTCTTTGTAACGCCAGTGCATACAAGAACGGCAGAAACGCCACAACGGTTATAAATATGTACAGATAATAGGTGAATGCACCGCTTGACAGTGGAATTAAATAGTAAATACTTACAAAGACAATACCCGCAATGATTACCGAATGTATTACGATGTGCGATGCAACGCCGGAAATATATTTTTTCCAGTGATTTGTTTTATCAATGGTTTGTGTTGCCGACGAATAATTATCTAACTTATCTTCCCATTTTTTAGGCAGGATGATTTTTAATTGATTGTATGCTTTTAAAGAATTTTTGATGAAAAACGGAGTTGTAAAAGTGGTAATTGCCGAAACTGCAACTACGATAGGATAGAGGAAACCGCTTGTTACACCCAACGTCATACCCAAGGTTGCAATGATAAACGAAAATTCGCCAATTTGAGCCAAACTCATTCCTGCCTGAACCGACTGTTTTAAAGGCTGACCCGAAAGTAAGGCACCCATTGTGGTGGCAATTGTTTTTCCAAAAATGGTAACTATGGTAATAATCAGTACAGGAAAAGCATATTCTTGAAGTGTATCCAAATTAATAAGCATACCAACCGATACAAAGAAAACCGCGCCAAATAGATCTTTTACAGGCTTCACTAAATGTTCGATTTGTTCTGCTTTGGTGGTTTCGGCTATGATCGATCCCATAATGAAGGCACCCAATGCCGGTGAAAAACCTGCGGCGGTTGCCAAAATTACCATCATTAAACACAATGCCAATGATACAATCAGGGTAGTTTCTTCGGTCAGCAGATTTTTGGTTCTTTTAAGTAAAGTGGGTATGAAAAAGATTCCTGCCAAAAACCAAAGTATTAAAAAGAATGCCAATTTAAAGATCGATTCCATTAGTTCAACGCCCGAAAATTGTTGTGATACGGCAATTGTTGATAGTAAAACCATTAATAAAATCGCTACAATATCTTCTACAATCAGCGTTCCGAAAACCACACCGGCAAATTTCTGAGTTTTAACTCCTAATTCATCAAACGCCCGTAGAATGATGGTGGTGGACGACATGGAAAGAATCGCACCTAAAAAAATACTGTCGATAAAATTCCAACCAAGCAGTTTTCCTGTTGTAAAACCTACAATAATCATGGTGATGATTTGAACAGCGGCGGTCATGCTGGCGGATCCGCCTACTTTGACGAGCTTTTTAAAACTGAATTCGAGTCCTAAACTAAAAAGTAAAAAGATCACACCAATTTCTGCCCAGACTTCCACGTTGCCCATATCCTGAACGGTGGGAAATAACGGAAAATGCGGACCTGCCAAAAATCCGGCAATTAAATATCCTAAAACCAAAGGTTGCTTTATCTTTTTAAAGATTAAAACGGCAACTCCGGCAGTCATTAAGATCAAACCTAAATCGGAAATTAACGGATATAAATGATGTGATGTTTCTACGGCTGCTGGCATAAAAAAGTACGCAAATATTTGTTTTTAAAGATACAAAAAAGAGGTTTTGAATTGTACAAAAAAACGCCTTCTGATGAAGAAGGCGTTTAAAATATTCGAATTAATTTCTATTGAAATTTAACGTTGTCTATTTGTATGGTTGATGTTACTGTTTTTGAACCTGAATATTCAAATACAATGTATCCGTTACCTGTAACCGTGCTTGGGAACTGGTAGTTACCACTTGGCGTAAAGTTAGGTGCATAACCACTTGCAGTACCTGTAGAATAAGTAAATTGCGAGGTAATGTTTGTAAAATTAGCGGTGTTAATATAATCGCCATAGCTGTAATTAGCAGCAGGTACATAATAAACGTTTAATACGTTTCCTGTATAGTATCCATCTTTGGTGTCAAAAGACATGCTGTTGTTTCCGTTAAACTGTACCGGTACAATAAAGTAACTTTTTGTAGTTTCCGCACTGTTTCCAAATGCTGTTAACTGAATGTATTTATTGTTTTGGAAGGTTTTAACTGCCCAATATCTTCCACCAAAAGTATAATCGTTACCATATTGAGGGAAAGCACTTGCTGTTGCAGCTACTTCAAAAGATTCGAAGTTTTCGTTTACCGTTGGTGTAAAAGACATATTTGTACCACCAATGATAGTTACCGGTCTAATACGTGCGTCGGTTAACTGAATGTCGTTAAAGGTACGTGCCATGAATTGGTAATCACTGTTGAATTTTGTAAGAACTCCGCGTACTTTACCGTTACTTTCTGATACTACTTTGCTTGCAAATTTAGCAAATTCACTTGTTCTGAAAATCATTGTTCCTGTAGGATCAATAAGGTTGTGGTTTGTAGCACCACCCAAAACATTGTTTGGATCGTAATAGGTTTTACCAACAGCACTGTCATCAAACTGAACTTTTTCAATTTCAACCAAAGTGTTAATGTAGTTATCGTTTTTAAGATCAGCCAACGTAATGGTTTTTACTAAATCTGCTTCAGGAACTGAAACGCTCGAAGCAAATACTTTTTTGTAGAAATCTTGCGGACGCATTCTACCTACACTTGTTTCCTGATAAATATCGCCCAAAACCAATGAACCGTGTACAATAGAAAAATACATGTCTTTTAAATAGATATACACTTTACGACCGGGAGCGATATCGTTACTGATGTTGTACATATCAACCGAAATAGAAAAACCTTTGGTTCCTTCTAAATTTTGCAATGATACCGATTTGTAGAACGTTCCGCCTTCATCGCTTGATGATACATAGGCTTCTAAAATATCCTCTTCGGTATATTGCTGTAATGTGGTATTTGCTTTAGCGTATAATTCTTCTAAAGTAATTGTAGCTGTAGCTTGGTGGTATTTAATTTCTGGGGCAGAAACATCGTCGTTATTTGCACAACTTGTTGTTACTAATGTTGCAACCAATGCCAAGGCTGCAAACGTATATTTTATTGCTTTCATATCTTAAAAATTAAAATACTTTAATATTATCTATCATGTACGCGCCTGCATTTGCACTTGCTGTTCCTCCTGTTGCTTTAAAAGCAATATAAATATTTCCGCTGTATTCTTGTAAACTTACTGCACCCGAATTAAAGAAATCGTAATTAAAACCGCTGCCAATTTTTGGTCCGGTAAAAGTTACACTTTTCCATGTTGCTGTGTTTACATCGCCTGTAAAATCTGTAGAAATTAATACTTCTAAAAAGTTGTTTTCTACATTTACAACGTGGTGTTGTGCTGTTTGAAAAGTTAAACGTTTTTTAACTGCTGTATCTACATTAATTGCAGATGTTACAAACCATGCTACATTTAAAGTTTCGTTACTGTTAAAAGGCGAAAATTCGTAATACGCATTGCCTTGGTACGAATTTGAAAACCATTTTTTAGTTCCGCTTTCTGCAACGTTTGTAAAAATTGATTCATTAAAAGTACCATCGATTACTTTTTGGAAATCTTCTATATAAATTGTTGGGCTGTATGTTGGTAATTCCTGTTCGTCTTCTGGTGAACAAGCTGTAAATATACTTGCGAAAGTTAAAACAGCTATTGGGAATATATATGTTAATTTTTTCATTATCACTTTAAAATTAAAAGTTGATGTATAAATTTAAGAAATAGGTTCTACCAAAACCATAGAAATATTTAGGACCAAATGTGCGGGTTCCGCTTGCGTGATCCATTAATAATTCGCGATAGTTAGCGTTACGAGCTTGTTCAAAACCGCCCGTTTTGTATTCTAAACCTAAAACGTTGTTAACCGATGCAAAGAAACCAAAGGTTTTACCGTTTATTCTCCACGATTTTCCACCTTGAAGGTTTACCAAAAAGATATCGTCTAACTTTTCTTGTTTCAATAAATTGCGTGCTACGTTTGTGTCAACATCGTTAAAAGCTGCACCACCCTGACCTGGTTCGTTAAAGAAATTGTTTGTACGTAACAAAGGCGAAATATCTAAATAAATATCAGTCAAAAAGTTCGCATTTGCACCAATCCACCAGTAGTTAGGGTCGCGGTATTCAATTCCTAACGAATATGCTTGTTGTGGCGTTCCGGCAACACGGAAGTTTTTAATGTAACTTGTCCCGTAATTAACCATTGGGCTTAATCCGTTTTCACGACGACCGTCGACATTTAAATAAACATTTGCGTTGTCTGAATAAATTGCCTGACCATAGTTTGCCGCAGCAGTCAATTTTATTGTTTTAGTTGCCTGATATTCTGCACCTAATTCAATACCCATACTTTGTTTGCTGATTCCGCGAGTAATTTCTGCAACGAAATCGCTGCTTGTTTCATCGTCCATTTCAATATCGATACCATCTGCATAGAAGAAAGATGTTCTTGTAGCATCTTTAATTTCATTGAAATAAGCACCAACACGTCCTTTTAATTTAGGAGTACGAATGATATAGTTAATGTCAGATCCAAAAACTTTTTCATCGGTTAAGCCGTTTACTGTTGCATCACTGATACGAACGTTAGAATAGCTGTTACGGATTGATGGAGCCTGCGTATAATAACTTGCATTGAAGTTGAAAATATGCTGACCTGTTAATTTATAAGTCGCCCCTCCTTTTAAACCGTAGTTTTCAAATGATATTTTTTGACCTTTTCCGAAAGATGAATCTGCGTATAATGCATTTTTGTATAATCCTTCACGTTGGTATTCTGTGTAAGATGCATTTTGACCTAAATAGAAATCGAACTTACCAAAGTTGAATTGAAACTGTGTAAATAAATCAACCACGTTTGCGTGCATAATATAGTTGTAACCATATTTGTCTCCTTCGTAAATTTTACGGTTTGGGTTGTTTAAATCAGAAGCCGAAAATTCTTCTTTTAAGAACGTATTGTTATCAATTAAATATCCACCGCCTAATAAATCAAGCATTTCCTGGTAGCTTTCTGAACGTAAATTGCGGTATGTTAAACCTGCATTAAATCCAACTACATTAGAAATTTGAGTATTAAACAACGTGTTAGCTGTTAATTGATTGTCTTGCATAACATCGGCATACAACGCGTTTACCGCATAACCTTTGTTTGCATTTTGAAGGTATAAACGATCCCAGTTAATTTGCGAATTAGCCAAGAAATCTTGTCTGTTGCGTTCTGCATTATTAAAATCAGGAGTCCAGATTGGTGTTGATCCATCTGTATTGTGGAAATTCAAATAATAACTTGGTAAGTTTTTGTAATACGTTGGATCAGGATTGTTTGCTCCGTTTGTTTCTAAACGACTGTTTGAAATCTTACCAAACTGATACGATACATTGGTGTTTAAAGTCGATTTTTCGCTGATATCCCAATAGTGGCTCAATATAAAAATTGGCTCTTCTACGTCTTTATCACGTGAATTACGTTTTTTGCCATCTTGCCAACCCCAGTACGAGTTGTATTTGTATCCTTTTAAATCTACAACTTCTTGTGTGTTAGGTCCGTTTTTACCACGACTGTTTTGTGCGTAAATAGCAGACAAGTTTAAACTGTGATTGCTGTTGATTTTCTTTTCAACAGCCAAGAAAAACGATTTTGCATCGTAATCTGTTCCGTCAAAGAAACCTTCTTTAGCCATACGGTATGAAGCCGATGCAGCATAAGCCCATCCGTTTTTGTTCATTCCAGAACCGTAAGTAATCATTCCACGACCACTATAATTGGTATTAGCACCAGAAAGCGAAACGCGAGTTCCGGTACGCATAAAAGACGCACGGGTGTTAATTGCCTGAATACCTAAAATTCCGCCAAAAGTATAATCGTTCGGCATAGAACCATTGATGAACTCTTGGTTACGTGTAGCGTCGTTTAATCCTCCCCAGTTTGAAAACTGCGGACGACCATCGAAAATTTTGTTCATAGAAATACCGTTTATAAAGATATTTCCATACTCATTGTCTAACCCTCTAATTCTGAATCGGGCTTGACCCCAGTTAAAAGCTGCCGCCTGACGAAAAGGGTCGCGCGATGCTTGTAACAATCCAGATGTAGTTTCAGATCCAGAGTTGTCATCGCCCAAATCATTTTCGGTAAGGGTAATTAAACTCAACTGTTGTTCTGCAGTTACGTCTTCTTCCAGATAAATCGTGCCCAAATCAATATCCGCTTCGGTAGTTATGTCCAAAGTAAATCTTTTTTGAACATAACCTGTAAAGTTGATGTAAAGCACCTGACTGCCCGGCGTAGGGTTTGCAATTTCAAATTCACCTTGCTGGTTTGTAGTAGCAGATAAATTTGTGTTGGATAAATTTGCCGTTACATTGAATAGAGGTTGCTGTGTTTTTGCATCAACAACAACTCCGCGTAACGCTGTGCTTTGTGCCCAAGCTGTAACGGTAAATAGCACTAGCAAAGTACTAAGTAGTAATTTTTTCATAAAAACCTAAAAATAAGCTGTTTAAAGTTTTGTAAGTTTAAACTAAACTTAACATGGTGCAAAGGTAATTATTTTATAAATATTAACTAATTTTGCCCTCAGGATTATCAAAAACTTTATAATAACTTAATAATGGGCATGAAAATTAAACTATTATCAATACTGGCATTCTTTGCAGGTACAGCGTTTGCACAATCTCAGCAGAAATCTTATGTGGTACATACTGTTGCTTTTTACAATGTTGAAAACTTGTTTGATACCATTCGCGATGAGAAAATTTATGATGAAGAATGGACGCCGAAAGGTGAAAGAAACTGGGATGGAAAAAAATATCAGCAAAAATTAGAAAATTTAAGTCGAGTAATTGCCGAAATTGGTACAGATGACAACCCAAATATGCCGACAATTTTAGGGGTCAGCGAAATTGAAAACCGTAAGGTGTTGGAAGATTTAGTAAATATGCCGAAACTAAAAAGGGCTAATTACGGAATTGTTCATTTTGATTCTCCAGACCGTCGTGGTATTGATGTGGCTCTTTTCTATCAAACCAAACATTTTAAACCAACAAGTTCTAAAAATATTCCTTTATATATTTATGATCCAACCGATACTAAATATAAAGACAGTAACAATGGCAAAGGCAAGCGCGTTTACACTCGTGACCAGTTATTGGTTACCGGTTTGTTAGATGGCGAAGAGATGCACTTTATAGTAAACCACTGGCCATCGCGTTCGGGTGGCGAGAAAAAAAGTAGTCCAAACCGTGAGGCTGCGGCAGCATTGAACAAAAAAATCATCGATTCGTTATACAATATCAATCCAAACGCAAAGGTTTTTACAATGGGCGATTTAAACGACGGACCTTATAATAAATCGGTTAAAGACGTTTTAGAAGCAAAAGGAAAAAAAGACGATGTAAAAAAAGGCGGAATTTTTAACCCAATGTACCAGTTATATAAAGAAGGTCACGGAACAATTGCTTACCGCGATGCGTGGGATATTTTCGATCAGATTATTTTCACAGAACCACTTTTAAGTAAAGATTATTCAAGCTTCCGTTATTGGAAAGTCGGAATTTTCAACAAACCGTTTTTAGTGCAAAAATCAGGTCAGTATAAAGGTTATCCGCTGCGAAACCAATTAAGCGGCGAACCAGGATTTAGCGATCACTTCCCCGTTTATATTTATTTGATTAAAGAGAAACAATAAAAAAAAGCTGCCTTTTGGTAGCTTTTTTTTATGAGTGATTTTTTAGATCTATTTTATTACGATCTTTTCTGTTTTATTGCCTTTGTCTGTTTGTATTACAAATATGTACATTCCTTTACTTAAATTAGAAACATCTATTTGGTTAAAATTATCTTTTACTGATTTGATCCATTTACCTGAACTATCTAAAATTTGAACCGATTGTAAAGTTACACCATTTGTTTCTTTTTGTTCAATTGAAACATAATCTGTTGTAGGGTTAGGATAAATTTTAAAATTATCGTTCACAAATTTTTCTACACTTAATGTACATACATCATTAAAATAATAATTAACGAAATTGTCATTTATAATTTCCCAGTTGTTGTAATGAAACACCTTATTAGTTGCAGCAACAGGATCATCAACTTCTATACATACGGTGTAATTAGATGGATTAGAAAATGGACTGTATGACCAACCTAAAGAAATTTTAAGCTTATTAGCATTATGATTTTTCAAATTGATTTTTCTTAGACTAAATAAATTAATAGCATTTAAATATTCCAGTTTTGTATTATTACTTAAATCTAAGTACCAAATATAATTGTATTGCATAAATTCTAAGTCTCCATTTCCAATAGATAGATATTCCAAATCTGTATTAGTTGATAAGTCAATATTGTTTATCACATTACTTGGTAGAATTATACTTTTTAATTTGGTCAGATTTGTTAAATTAATCGTATTAAATGCGTGAAAATCTCCTTCAATAGTTTCTAAATTTGTAAAAGCTTCAATTCCAGTCATATTTTGAATGCGAAAACTTCCTGCTCCTGTATATAGATTCAATTGAGTAATATTCTGTGCATCGCTAGTTAATATTTGCCCATTTAATATACCATCGCTATCAATATTCAAATTAATGAGTAGTTGTTCAAAAGTTGCATCAGGAATCAAAGTAACTTGTGCATTTGTTACAAAAGGCGCAAGTGTTAATATAGTCAATATTAGTTTTTTCATAATGATTGTGTTATTAGGTTACTTTCAATTAGATATACATCACACATGTTTTATAATTTGTATTGTGCTTTTTGAATCTAATTTGTTTTATATTGCCTTTTATGTTGTAAATATAGTTAAAAAAATGATAATTTATAATTGTTTTAAAATTTGAATACGACTGTAAATTAAAACCTATGCCAATTTTAATTTTTTACTTATATTAGATTTTTGTAAAATGCTATAAAACGTTAACACGTTATTATGCGCAACTAAAATATAGTATCTTTACACAAATTTTTTATTAATTAATATAAACAGCGCAGGCTGTTCAATATATATGGCATGTACAAATTGTTCTACTAAAACAAACGATTCTGGCATTCCAAAAGGTTGTGGTAGCAAAGGTTCTTGTGGAACCGACAGTTGCAATAAATTGAGTGTGTTCGATTGGTTGTCGAATATGCACTATCCTTCGGGGTTTGAACCTTTTGATGTAGTTGAAGTTCGTTTTAAAAACGGTAGAAAAGACTTTTATAAAAATATCGATAAACTGGCATTGCAAATGGGCGATGTGGTAGCAACCGAGGCAAGTCCGGGGCATGATATCGGAGTAGTAACTTTAGCCGGTGAGCTGGTTAAGGTACAAATGAAAAAAAAGAAGGTAGATCCGTATGGCGATACCCTAAAAATATACAGAAAAGCAACGCAGAAAGATATTGATATTTGGAGCGATTCCCGCAAGCGCGAAGAGCCAATGAAAGTTCGTGCACGTGAGATTGCTATTGAATTAAAGCTGGAAATGAAAATTTCCGACATTGAATTTCAAGGCGATGCTTCTAAAGCAACCTTTTATTATACGGCGAACGATCGGGTAGATTTCCGTCAGTTGATTAAAGAATTTGCGCGTACATTCAACACCCGTATCGAAATGAAACAGGTAGGTTTCCGTCAGGAAGCTGCTCGTTTGGGCGGTATCGGATCTTGTGGTCGCGAATTATGCTGTTCTACCTGGTTAACCGATTTTAGAAGCGTAAATACTTCGGCGGCGCGTTATCAGCAGTTATCGTTAAATCCGCAGAAATTGGCGGGTCAGTGCGGTAAATTAAAATGTTGTTTGAATTACGAGTTGGATACCTATTTGGACGCTTTAAAAGGAATGCCAGACAGCGAAACCAAACTGCAAACTAAAAACGGAGAGGCTTATTGTCAGAAAATTGATATTTTCAAGCAGGTTATGTGGTTTGCATATCCATCTAACGGAGCAAATTGGTATAAAATCGAAGTTCCGCAGGTAAAAGAAATTATTGCATTAAATAAGCAGGGACAGGTTATAGAAAATATTGAAGATTACGTTGTAGAAGAAGAAAACAATGCATCTGTTCAAAGTGTAGCAACTACAGAAGACAGTTTGTCGCGTTTCGATGAACCTAAACGTAAAAAGCACGCTCCGCGTAACAAGAAAAAGCCTGTAGGCAATACGGTAGAAAAACCTGCTGCAACTGTTGCAACCGATGTTAAAAGAGCACCACGTTCAAACGAAAATGCTTCAAGACCACCGCAAGCTCAACAACCAAAGCAGCAAAATCGCCCGCCGAGAAACAATCAGCCAAAAGTTCAGAATAATAATCAGAACAATCCAAATAATCAAAACGAAAAGCCAAAACCGGCTGTTCAAAATAACGCACCTGTAAAATCAAACGAAGAAGGTGCCAGTAAAAATCAGGCTCGCAAAAAGAATTTTAAACGACCTAATAAAAACAACGGAAACAACCCAAACAGTAAACCAAATGATAACAAACAATAAAAGAAATCTCTTTAAATTTGTTGCCTTATCAACAGTAATGGCATTTACAGCTTGTACTACGACCGATTTTTTTAACGAATACAAATCACTGCCAGACGGTTGGAAAAAAAGCGAACCTACTGTTTTTGATTTTGAATCGTTAGATACCATAACAAAGCACGATGCGTACATAAATATTCGTACAAAAAGCGATTATCCGTACAGCAACCTGTTTTTAATCGTAAAAATGTTTCCGCCCGAAGGCGTTGCAACGGTTGATACATTGCAGTATCAAATGGCAAATGCCGACGGAACCATGTTGGGAACGGGTTTTACCGATGTGAAGGAACATAAGCTTATCTGGCGAAAAAAAGTAGTGTTTAAAAAGCAGGGTGTTTATAAAATTGAAGTAGAACATGCCATGCGAAAAGTAAATGAAGTAAAAGGCGATGCAGTTTTAAACGGCATTACCGAAATTGGTTTACAAGTACAATAATTATTCATAAGACATTATGGAAAAAATAGAAGATTCTAAAAAGAAGGAACTATCTACCAACAGAAAATTTCTGCGTTTATTCTGGAAATTGTTCGGCGCAGGTGTTGCCTTTGTTATATTGATTTTTGCCTTTGCCAATTGGGGAATTTTTGGTGCGATGCCAAGTTTCGATGAATTGGAAAATCCGGAATCAAGTGTAGCAACAGAAATTATATCGGCAGACGGAAAAACATTGGGTAAATTTTACCTTGAAAACCGCGTGCCTGTTAAATACGAAGAATTACCGGAACATTTGGTTGATGCTTTGATTTCTACCGAAGATGAGCGTTTTCGTTCACATTCTGGTATTGATGCCCGCGGAACCATGCGTGCTATTTTCAGTGCCGGATCAAGCGGTGGTGCAAGTACCATCAGCCAGCAGTTGGCAAAAAACCTGTTTCACGGAAGTTCGGGTTCAACCAACAAACTTTTTCGTGTAATTCAAAAGGTAAAAGAGTGGATTATTGCCGTAAAATTAGAACGTCAATACACCAAAAACGAAATCATTGCTTATTATCTAAATACGGTAGATTTTGTTAGTAATGCGTACGGAATCCGTTCGGCGGCGAACATCTATTTTAATAAAGAACCTAAAAAATTAACGGTTGAAGAAGCTGCTGTTTTGGTAGGAATGCTTCAGGCGCCTTCTCGTTACAATCCGCGTTTTAATCCGGATCGAGCAGAAAATCGTAGAAACATCGTTTTGGCGCAAATGGCTAAAAACGATAAAATTACCGAAGCCGAAAAAGAAAAATATCAGGCAAAGCCTTTAAAAATCAATTATACACCTGAAACGCATACAAAAGGTTACGCAACTTATTTTAGAGAATACTTGCGTGATTATATGCGTAAATGGGTAAAGGAAAATCCTAAAAAAGACGGATCAACGTATGATATTTACCGCGATGGTTTACGTATTTACACCACGATTGATTCTCGTATGCAGGAATATGCCGAAGAAGCTGTAGAAATGCACTTGTCTAATTTGCAGAAAGAGTTCTTTAAGCAACAAAAAGGCAATAAAAACGCTCCTTTCATTCAGATCAATCAGGCAGAAACCAAAAAGATAATCGACCGTGCAATGCGTAATTCTGAACGTTGGCGACAAATGAGTGCGCAAGGTAAAGAAGAGGAAGATATCATAAAATCGTTCGATGTTAAAACAAAAATGGCGATTTTCACTTGGAAAGGTGAAAAAGATACGTTAATGACACCGCGCGATTCTATTGTTTACTACAAACATTTCTTACAATCGGGTATGATGTCTATGGAACCTGTTACAGGTAACGTAAAAGCTTGGGTAGGAGGGATCGATTATAAACATTTTCAATACGATCACGTAGCGCAAGGTGCACGTCAGGTTGGATCTACCTTTAAGCCGTTTGTTTACGCAACAGCTATAGATCAATTGGGAATGAGTCCTTGCGATTATATTTACGACGGACCTTTTACAATGCCTAAAGGACGCTATGGAATTCAACAACCATGGTCGCCTAAAAATTCGGCAGGTAAATATTACGGTTCAGTAACAATGAAATATGCTTTGGCGCAATCGTTAAATACTGTTACAGCTCGTTTAATGGATCGTGTTGGTCCAAAAGCGGTGATCGATTTATGTAGAGATTTAGGCGTAAAATCGGATATTCCGGCTTCTCCTGCAATTGCGTTGGGAGCTGTTGAAATTACAGTGAGCGATATGGTTGCGGCTTACAGCACATTTGCAAATCAGGGAGTTTACGTTAAACCACGTTTTGTAAATAAAATTACCGATAAAAACGGCGTTGTTTTGTTTGAATCAAGAGCCGAAACGCGCGACGTTATGAATAAAGATATTGCATACGGCATTATAAAATTACTGGAAGGTGTAACCGAAGGTGGTTCCGGTGGCCGTTTGCGTTATACAGGTTCTGGCGGTGCGGGTTACCACACAATGACAGGTTATCCTTATGCCTTTAAAAATCCTATTGCAGGTAAAACTGGTACTACACAGAACAATTCAGACGGTTGGTTCATTGGTATGGTTCCAAACTTGGTTACCGGCGTTTGGGTTGGTAACGAAGATCGTGCAGCGCACTTTAAATCAACAGTTTACGGACAAGGAGCAACAATGGCACTTCCAATTTGGGGTATCTTTATGAAGAAGTGTTATGGCGATAAAACGCTGTATGTTTCAGATGAAGATTTTGAACGCCCTGCAAACATAAGTGTTCTGGTTGATTGCTGGAAACGAGCTGCCAATGATTCTGTCGGCGGCGGAAGCGAAAAGAAAGACAGCTTGGCTGCCCCTACTGGAAGTGTTCCAACAGAATTTGACTTTTAAATATTTAAAACGACTTCCTATTTTGAAGTCGTTTTTTTTCATATTTTTATACCATTAACAATCTAAATAATTATGATTAATAAAAAGGTTGCGAATGCGCAAGAAGCATTACACGATGTACAAGATAATCAAACCATTATGGTTGGCGGATTTGGATTAAGCGGTATTCCCGAAAATTCAATTGCCGAACTGGTTCGTAAAAACATTACAGGTTTAACCTGTATTTCTAATAACGCAGGTGTTGATGATTTTGGATTAGGATTACTACTTCAAAAGCGTCAGGTTAAAAAAATGATTGCCTCTTACGTGGGTGAAAATGCCGAATTTGAACGCCAGATGTTAAGTGGTGAGTTAGATGTTGAATTAACGCCACAAGGTACCTTGGCAGAAAAATGTCGTGCTGCACAAGCGGGTATTCCTGCATTTTTTACACCGGCTGGCTACGGAACCGAAGTTGCCGAAGGTAAAGAAACACGTGAATTCAACGGGAAAATGTATGTAATGGAAGAAGCCTACAAAGCCGATTTCGCTATTGTAAAAGCATGGAAAGGTGACGAAGCCGGAAACTTGATTTTTAAAGGAACTACACGCAGCTTTAATGCAGTTATGGCAGGTGCTGGTAAAATTACCATTGCCGAAGTAGAAGAGTTGGTACCGCTTGGCGAATTAGATCCTAACCAGATTCATATTCCGGGAATTTATGTGAAGCGTATTTTTCAAGGAGAAAAGTATGAAAAAAGAATTGAACAACGAACGGTACGTAAAAGAGATTAATTATGGCATTAGATAAAATAGGCATTGCAAAACGCATTGCCAAAGAATTACAAGAAGGGTTTTATGTAAATTTAGGAATCGGAATTCCAACATTGGTTGCAAACTATATTCCCGACGGAATGAACGTAGAATTTCAGTCAGAAAACGGTGTGTTAGGTATGGGACCTTTTCCTTTTGAAGGTGACGAAGATGCCGATCTAATCAACGCTGGTAAACAAACCATAACTACATTGCCAGGAGCATCATTCTTTGATTCGGCTATGAGTTTTGGAATGATTCGTTCGCAACATGTCGATTTAACTATTTTAGGCGCTATGGAAGTTTCTGAAAAAGGCGACATCGCCAACTGGAAAATTCCTGGAAAAATGGTGAAAGGTATGGGTGGTGCTATGGATTTGGTAGCATCGGCAGAAAATATCATTGTTGCCATGATGCACGTAAACAAAGCAGGCGAATCTAAAATATTAAAAAAATGTACGCTGCCTTTAACAGGTGTTGGTTGCGTTAAAAAAGTAGTAACCGAATTGGCTTTGATGGAAATTACTCCAAATGGTTTTAAATTGCTTGAACGCGCTCCGGGTGTATCGGTAGAAGAAATTATAAAAGCAACCGAAGCTGAATTGATCATTGAAGGAACGATTCCTGAAATGAGTATCTAAAAAATAAATTGGCTATGAAAAACGAACATTTAGAAAGATATAAAGATTTAGATTTCAGCGATCCAAACGATCAAAAAACGAAAGTTCCGTTTGTTATTCGTTTAGCGTGCGTTTTAATCAGCCTAATAGCAATAGTTTTTATCAGCATCATTGGTAAATCTGTATTGGTGCCGTTGGTAATTGGCTTTTTGGTATCCATGTTATTATTGCCGCTGTCTAACTTTCAAGAAAAAAAATTAAAGTTTCCAAGAATAGTATCTTCATTGGTATCTCCAATATTGTTCTTTTTGGCAGTGTTGGCTGTTATGTACTTCATTGGTACGCAAATGGCGCAGTTTACAGAAGATCTACCGGAATTTCAACAGCAGATCGAAAAATTATTTCACGAAGCACAAGTTTTTGTTTACGATAAATTTGGTGTATCAGAACAAGAACAGATCAATTACATCGAAAAAAATGCCGAGGAAGTTCTTAAACGCGGATCTGGTGTATTAGGCACAGCAGTTACATCGTTAACATCAATGCTGGCTTCGGCAATGTTCATTTTTTTGGGCATCTTCTTCTTTTTGCTGTACCGTAGCCATTTGGTGAAATTTTTAATATGGTGTTTTCCGCCTAAAGATCAAACCAAAGTAAAAGAAGTAATTGTTGAAATTCAAAGCATCATTAAACGATACATTCTTGGACTAATGATACAGGTTGTGGCGGTTTCCGGCTTAATGTTCATCGCATATTCAATTATTGGCATTAAGTACGCTTTGTTGTTTGCGGTGCTTTGCGGAGTGTTAAATTTAATACCTTATGTGGGTGTTTTTGTAGCTACCATTCTGGCTGCCATAGTAACATTAGCAACCGGCGAACCTATACAGGCATTGTGGGTAATTGTTGCGGTTTTGGTTGTAAATTCAATCGATGGAAACATTATTACACCAAAAATCATTGGATCAAAAGTAGCATTGAACTCGTTCGTAGTCTTGTTTGGTATCGTGATTGCAGAATCGATCTGGGGAATTGCCGGAATGTTTTTAGCCATTCCCGTTTTAGCGATTTTTAAAATTATTTTCGATAATGTTGAAGGCTTACGCCCGTACGGATTTGTTTTAGGAGAAGACAATGCGCCAACGCCGTTGTTTGAAAAATATTACGACAGATACATTTACCGTAAAAAACCGAAAGACGAAGACTTACCAAAAGTTCTACAAACCGAAGAACAAAATCATGAAGAAGGCAAAACACCTGATCCTGATAACGATGAAAAAGATAATTCTTAAATATAAAATCCATCATTACGATGGATTTTTTTGTGTTTAAAAACACGAGATTGTTTTACTTTTGTAAAAAATAATTAAATGGAATTTGCAAAGGTTATATTAAAGAAAGGTAAAGAAAAATCTATTTTACGTAAACACCCTTGGGTTTTCAGCGGTGCGGTTTATGGGGTAAGCGATGAGTTGCAAGACGGACAAATGGTTGATATTACTACATACGATGGCGATCATTTGGCAACTGGTTTTTACAGTAATAAAGGAAGCATCGTTGTGCGTATACTGACTTTTAAAGACGAAGTTTTTACTCTTGATTTCTGGGAAAACAGACTAAATGCTGCTTGGAATTTACGTTTAAAGCTTTTTAATATCGAAGAAACCAATGCGTTTAGATTGATTCATGGTGAAGGTGACGAAATTCCGGGTTTGATTATCGATTATTACAACAAAAACTTTGTGATTCAGGCACATTCTACAGGGATTTATTTGAACATGAAGAAAATCGCCGAAGCCATACAAAAATGTTTTCCTGATTATTGCGAAACCATTTACTGCAAAAGCGCGAACACACTTCCAAATACAGGAACCGATTTTCATTTATACGGAACAGCAGCCGAAACAGTGGCGAAAGAAAACAACATTCAGTTTCATGTAAATTGGGTTGAAGGACAAAAAACCGGTTTCTTTTTAGATCAACGTGAAAACAGAAAGTTACTGGAAAGATATTCTAACGAAAAAAAAGTACTGAATACCTTTTGCTACACTGGTGGTTTTTCTATTTACGCAATGAATGCCGGTGCCAATTTGGTTACGTCTGTTGATATATCTGATAAAGCCGTGAAATTGGCTGCAGAAAATATGGAGTTGAACTTCCCAGGTAGTAATCATCAGGCAGTAGCGTCAGATGTTTTTGAATTTCTAAAGGAGAACAAAAACCAATACGAAGTTATTGTTTTAGATCCGCCTGCATTTGCCAAAAACATCAAAAGCAAGCACACCGCAACGCAAGCATATAAGCGTTTAAACGTAGCCGGTTTAAAAACCATTACAAAAGGTGGGTTCTTGTTCACTTTTTCATGCTCACAGGTGATCGATGAGGTGCTTTTTTACAATACCGTAGCAGCTGCAGCAATAGAATCGGGTAGAAAAGTACGTGTGTTGCACAAGCTTTCGCAAGGTCCGGATCATCCTGTAAATATGTTCCATCCCGAAGGATCTTACCTTAAAGGTCTGGTTTTGTATGTAGAAGAATAATCAGTCATAAAATAAAATTAATAACTCGCACGAATATAGTTTCTGTGCGAGTTTTGTTTTTTAGTATGTAGAACAAGTTCGTCATTCTGCCTATAGAAAGTTCTACAAATGCTATTTTAAAAGCATTGTAATTTTGTACTGTTTACTATTTAGAAAAAATTAAGTTATGAAAAAGATCTTTTCAATGTTGGCATTAAGTGCTGTAGCAATTACAGCTGTATCGTGTTCAGATGACGATAAAACGGCACAAGCAGAACAAAACCAGTTATTGGGTAAATGGAGTTATATGGAAGAATTAGCGTTAGATGAAAACGGTAATGTTGTTTCAACTTATTCTGACGATAACGGTGAATGTCCGTACGATACTTTTGAATTTAAAAACAACGGTATTTTACAAAATATAGATTACGATTTTAGTGACAATGCAAGCGAATGTGAGAATTATATCACAGACGGAATATGGAATGTTACAGGAAATACCTTTAAACTGGCATTAGGCGAAGGCGAAGATTTTGAAGACAGTTTTGAAATAAAAAAACTTACTGCCGATGCTTTTGAAATTCAAAGACCTTTAACAAGGGAAGAAGAAGCAGATTACGAATTGAATGTAGTTGCATTAAAATTCGTATTTAAAAAAGTTAAATAACACTTATTACATTGGGGCTTAGGTTTAAACTTAAGCCCCAATTTATTTTTATGGATTTTTATTGAAATAGAAAAAATAGAAAGTGTTCAGTTAATAAAAGATGAGAAAAGTCTATAAAAATTCATCTGTTAATAATTCACTATATTATTAATTAAAAATTTGTTCGTTTCAAAAAAAATTCTATATTTGATATAAACAATTAAAATTTTGTATATGAAAAAACTAGTTTTATCAGCATTATTCGCATCAGCTATGTTAGTAGTGTCTTGTGACAAAAAGCAAGGTGTTGAAGAAAAAACAACTACAGAAACAGAAACAACTGTAGATCCAACAACAGAAACGCAAACTACAACTACTACAACAGAAACTACATTAGAAGTACCTAAATTTAGTTCTCCAGAAGTTCAAAAATTTGCAGAAGAATATACTGCTTATGTAAAACAATCAATGGAAGCAGCAAAATCTGGAGATGCTGCAAAAATTTCAGAATTACAGGCGAAAGCTGCTGAATGGACTAAAAAACAAACAGAATTGGCTGGTAAGTTAACACCAGAAGACGCTAAATTGTGGCAAGACTACTACATGAAGTTGTCTGAGCAAATGACAGCACCAATTAAATAATTGAATAAATTTTCTAAATTTTAAGACATAGCAATCGCTATGTCTTTTTTTTGTTTGCGTTTCAATTTTTTTATTACATTTATCTTTCAATAAGTAATAAAAAAAATAATATGAAAAAGATAGTTTATCCCATGTTATTGTCAGCAGTTTTGTTGACAGCATGTAGTAAAAAAGAAGAAAACAAAATTCAGGAACCAATGACCGATCCGCCGGTAGAAAGTGTAAACAATGCACCGCAAACTACGGCAGAAGATGTTGCTACAGTTCCATCATTCAAATATGCAGAAGCAGATCAGTTTGCTCAAGAATACAGCAAATTTGTAAGTGAGTTTAAAACGGCAACAGCAAATAATGATAAAGAAGCATTAAAAACGTTAGGGCCTAAATTAAACGAATACCAAAAAAGAGGTGTTGAATTAGCTAAACGTGTTCCACAAGACGAAGCAGTTGCTTTTCAAGATTTCTTAAACAAATTAGAATCATACATTAAATAAAAATAGAGCCTTATGGCTCTATTTTAGTTTTCGTAACTTATATAAATCTAAACGTCGATCTTTCTTAATTCGTACACTTCCCAATTCGTGCAGTTCTTTTAATGCGTTTAATTCCACATCAACAATCAACGTCATTTCGGTATTAGGTGTAGCTTCAGCCTTAACGCCATTGTTTGGAAAAGCAAAATCAGATGGCGTAAAAACCGCTGCTTGTCCGTACTGAATATCCATGTTGTTTACTTTTGGTAAATTTCCTACACAGCCTGTAATTGCCACATAACATTCGTTTTCAATAGCGCGCGCTTGGGCACAACTACGAACTCGGGTATATCCGTTTTGCGTATCGGTTAAATAAGGTACAAACAAAATTTCCATACCATCTTCGCTCATAATGCGCGATAATTCGGGAAATTCCACATCGTAGCAAATAATAATTCCAATTTTTCCACAGTCGGTATCAAAAGTCTGTATTACATCACCGCCCTGCATTCCCCAATACAAACGTTCGTTGGGTGTAATGTGTATTTTTCGATACATTTCAGACGAGCCGTCGCGTTTGCATAAGAAACCAACGTTATACAGCACGTTTTCTTCCAAATAAGGCATGCTGCCCGTGATAATGTTGATATTATACTCAATAGCTAATTCTTGAAAGCGTTTGTGAATGATATCAGTATGTTTTGATAGTTCACGAATTGCTTCAGATTCCGACAAATGATTGTAATCTGCCATTAACGGCGCAACAAACAATTCAGGAAAAGTTGCAAAATCGCTTTCGTAACCCGAAACGGCATCGATAAAAAATTCTGCCTGATCAAAAAATTCTTCTAAATTATTCAACGGACGCATTTGCCATTGGATCAAACCTAAACGAACCACACTTTTCTTGGCATTGATCAATACCGGCGATTTATCGTACGAAATATTGTTCCATTCAAGCAAAACCGCATAATCACGAGAATCGCGATCGCCTTCTAAATAGTTGCGCAGTAATCTTTTAATATGAAAATCGTTGTTTACCTGAAACGAAATTACCGGATCGTGGATTTCTTTTGTTTTAACCCGATCTAAATATTGCTTTGGGGTGAATTCTTTGGCGTAATTATGATAATTTGGAATTCGACCTGCGAAAATGATCGACTTTAAATTTAGCTGTTCGCACAATTCTTTTCGAACGTCATACAAACGGCGACCCAATCGTAAACCACGGTAATTCGGATGGATAAAAACATCGATTCCGTACAAAACATCGCCATCGGGATTGTGCGAATTGAATTTACTGTCAGTTATGATATCGTTGTATTTGTGGTTTGATAGTGCCAAACTTTCATCAACAATCAACGACAAAGCCGCACCAACAACCACATCGTCAACCACAATAACAATTTGTCCTTCCGGAAAAACCTTCAACAACCGTCTTATTTCTTCTTTTTTCCAATACAAATCTTCAACATCTTCATCATCGTACGCCTGAAGCATGGAATTTTTTAATTCTATGTAATCTTCAATTTCTAAATTGCGGAGTTCTACTTTATTAATCTGCATTCTTTCTCGTAAATTTTTCTATTAAATTATGAAAAAAGAATGAGGAAGTTCTTAAAATTATCGAAAATTTGGTCGGGCGGTAAAAGGAGAAAATGACCACGGAACCGAAACAAAGAGAATAAAAAGTATGATTAGATATCTAACAAACAGATAATTAAAAGCGGTATCTGTGCCGATTGTGCTTTTGGTTTTATCTGTAAAAACATTTAAAAGAAGTACACCTAAAATCATCATGAACGGATGTTCTAATCCAAAAAAGCGTATTTCGCGCCATTTTACTGCCTGACTTACTTGCGACCAAAATGCTTTTACCATTGGGCTTTGTGTAAGCAATAAAATTCCGACTAAAAACTGCAGGTTGAAAACGTTTTTTATCACTTTAAAAAGTTGATAATGCTTGGTTGTGTAAATTGCTTTGTTCGATTTTTTTATGATGATGAAAATCAATCCGAAAAGTAGAAATCCTAACGCAATCCAACGCAGATACGAATGAATTATTAACAGATACCCGTACATTTTAATTCTTTTTTACTAAAACAAACCAGTCGTTTTCTATGGGCATGTAACCTTGATCGTACACAAAATAATAGGTTACGTTAGATTTTGTGGTGTATATGGAGGTGAATAACGAAAAATCGAAACCTAAATCGAGCAGTTTTTTACGGTTGATTTTTGCTTTTCCGTCTGGATTGTTTTCTGATAAAATGCGGTAATTTTTGCGCAATGCGTAATTAACCGTTCGCATTAAATTGGTAGTGTCTTTATTTAACTTGTTGTTGTAGGTATTGCGGCAGGCATCGTTACAGAATTTTTTATCTTCACGACCAATGATTTTTTCGCCACATTCTAAACAATTTTTGCCCATTTTTATTTTAAAGTTTTCAAGAAAAAGCTGTATAGGCTGAATACTAAGCTTTTATAAAAATTATCAAAAAAGTCAGGTAACGATTTAGTAACAGTGCTTATTGCTTTGTTTTTCTACATCTTTCCGTAGCTCACATCAAATATACAAAAAATAGAAAAACTTAAAGGTTATTTACTTATGATTTAAAGTGACTGAAATTTTATAAAAAGGAGCAATTGCTACTTTTCGTGTATTCTTACAAATAATTATTCTCCACCAGCCACGTGGTAATCCGTTTAAGCGTAAGTGCGTTCGGGTCAATGGTTGAGGTATGGAAACCTATTTGATCTTTCTGCGGGATGGAAATCACCTTGCGTACATTGTCACGTGCGGTAAACAGTTCAAAGTTTTGCGCATTGTTACCGCCTGCAAAGCTCACTCTGGCAATCATAACACCATCGGGTACAAAAAACTCGTACATATCCACGCCGTTTACCTGTCCTGTATGGTTAAAGAATCCTATTTGCTCACCACCCTGCTCAATCGTCTTACCCTCTCTCAGCTCAATCGGTCCTCTTTTATTCCTTGATACAAGCATATAGTTTACCGTGGTTCTCGGCGTTACACCTTTGGATATCATTGAATACCGTATCGCGGATAGTTTGCGCCTGCAATTGTTGAATAATCAGTAAGCATATAATAATGAATAAAGCATCTTTCATAATTGGTCTTTATAGGTATAGATGATAATTACATCTAAAAGGTTCGAAAACTAATTAGTGGTTTGGTTCTTAGACTTAGGAAAGTCTGTAAGGTTAAATGAGAATTTATTTTTGTGGGTAACTCAAAAACAATACCACAATAGCCTCGTACAAATTAAAAGGAGCATTTTTCAACGCTCCTTTTATCAACAACAATCCTCATTTAAGAAGGTATGGTAAGGATAATTTCATCCGTACTTGACATTCCCGCTGTATTTTCGGTTATCACTTTGAAATGATGATAAACCGTATTTCCTTCGCTATCCATTACAACAAGCTGGTCAGATCCCCAATCGGTATCTATCAATGGTATTTCAATAATGGCATCATTGGATACTGCAAGGGCTATCTGTTCCCAGTTTCCTTTTTCGTTCATCTTGTACAAGTAATATTTGCCTTTATAAGCCTGCTTATCCCATGCTAATACCACATTGCCCAATGTTGCAGGGTTTACGGTAGTCGCAGTGTAAGAAAGCGTTGGGGAATCAGGCAATACATTTTCCGTAATCATGGTTATCATCAGCTTGGAAGGTTCAGATGGTGCAAAATCAGTCACAATTGTAAATACGTTATTCGGATTGTTATCATCATAACTGTAATTAGCTTCTGCATATTCAACTTTAGCTTCCACTGTAACACGATAGTACAGGGCATCACCAAAAGGAATTTCAGTAAGGTCTGCAAAATCGTCTGTAATGCTCCAAATATTCTCATCCAACAAACCTTCTGCTTCCAGATCGATTGTTTTAACCAATGTCATAGCACGGACCGAAGTTGCATCGCCCATGTTCAATGCACGGTACAGATTGATTTTGGTGACATTATGAATGGCTTCATACGAATTGACCTGTACTTGCATGGCAGGTGAAATACCTAAAACTTCGTTTTCCAGAATAGGAACAACACTTTTTATTTCAGGAGTTTTCACAGCATAGGAATTAACCAGCCTAACAGGACCGATAGCCGTACTCAATTCACCTTGTTTCATCTGTGCATCAGTTTCCCGAACGGCATAGAAGTAAACACTTGTTGACGCTCCGTCAAGGGTGAAATCGGTAAACAGAGTTTTATGCGGATTGGTGCTTACGATTTTCATCATCGGTGCAATATCAAAATCGGGATCAGTGGGTTTGAGCAATACTCCGTTTCTGTCACGGATTGTCTGCGCTTTCGAAATCGGCATATATGCGCCATCTTTGACATACTGATAGATCATCGGTACTTCTGTCAATGGTACATAGCTGTTCACTACGGTCTGTTTTACAAAATCATAGAACGTCAGCTGCTCATTACGTCCCGTTACGCCCGGGATCACAATATGGTTCATACTGCTAAATGTATTCGGAGCAATGTACGGAACTGAATCCCCGTAATGGCTGTTATGTTCGGCAATAAACCCATTGATACTTTCAAAAAATGCAGGGCTGTTCGGTATCGGGAATCGGTAGCCGTTATGTACAGGGAATTGATACCCTGCATCTAATGTGACGTTTGCCAGATCTATTAAACGGTCATTTGCAAAATCATCGGCATTTTGAATGCGTATGTCTTCTACGGAGTTTGGTAATGGTTCATTGCCATAAGGTGTCTGTACATACAGCGAGCTGAACAGTATATCGTCATTGCTACGGCACATCGCCACACTAAACGGTTTGTGCGTGTATTGTGTGGTAAAGGTATAGGTTGAACGCCCGAAATAATCCGGTCTAGTGGCATAAAGTGCACCTTTTGGCTGTTCAGGTGTTTCAGGCTTTTCAAACCTTCTGGCAAACATCAGCGTAGGCGTTGAGATCGGCGATATATAATCGTTGCTACCTGCAACCCTGCTTCGGATTCCAAATATGCTGTATTTATCCAATATGCCCTCTTGCTGTGGTAAAATATGGGTTTCCGTTAAACGGCAAGGATCATTATGGTACAGATACACCCTGTAGCCCGGATAGAAATTGACCCATGTGTTGTTTCGCACAAGAACCGTTTGTAAAGGGTCTGTTTGGTAATTTTCATCCTGCGCATATACGATCAGGTTTCCGGAAATTTCATCAAAACGGATAACTTTCAGTGTTTTGCGTTCACCACTGATATTGTTCTGATAAGGAACTCGGATACTGCCTCGGTACCATTGTACACTTAGTTGCTCTGTATTCGGGTTAAATTGAGGGTGGTCACCAATGGTATAACCCGGGAAAGTGATTTCATATAAGCCAGCAAAGGTTGGAGAAAAAGAATCGGTGTACTGTTTGATACTTGCATTGTTGAATACAAAGCCACGGAATTTGCGTAAATAGGTATTTTGTGTAGTATCGTTTCCTGCTCCGGCTTCAATTATTACTTCTTCGTGCTGTATGTTCCAGTTGTTGCCGATCTGTACTTTCAACGGATGCGGATTTACTGCACCCCAGCTAACTTCGTTGAGCATATTTCTTGTAAACATAAAAGATACACCGGCAGTAGGGGTAATAAAATCATCAGGATCAAAAGGTACGTTGGACGATTGTCCAAAGGCATCGCCAATCTGTTTTTTCAATACATGGAATTTCGGCAATAATGGCGTTGCAGACGGAATCTCAATATCGTGGATAATAAAATCATCTGCTCCGATCTGTAAAACCCCGCCTATATAAAACGGTATTTCAGAAATATCCACCGTTGGGTAGAGTGTCTGTCCGGCACTTGCAAGCACCATTGGCTCAGACTGGATAACGGATATTAAAGTATTGCCCGGGAAATCCGTTACACTACTGACCATACCGAATAATTGTTCAGGGACTTCCGGACTGAAAAAAATCTCCATTTCATCGGCAAATACTTCCTCGCTATCAGGCAATGGGTTAAAATCCTGCATGACCTGTCCGTCAATCGCTTTCTGATAGGAAATCATATCCTGTACGGTATCATATTCAAATACCAGGCGAACAAATGTTTTGTCGGTATTAGTGATCTGTCCCAACATCTGCTGTTCGTTCTGCGAAGTCAGGAACAATGGCGATTCTTCCTGTATAAATAATGCGTTGGCATTTGAAGGCGGCAATAAGTGATTGCTCGGTACAATTTTGGTTTCAATATCCCATCTGATAAAAGTAGACTGCGCACGGCTGAACCAGTTCACGCCATAGGAACCATAAGTATGAACGCCCGACCTAGTTTCCCTGTGGATAAAGGCAGGTTGACCAACTTCGGGAATGGCAATCCCAACGGTTTCATTTTTAGATTCCGAACCGGTATTGTCTACATTAAGGTATGCAGGATCGTTAGGCAATTCCGGTATCTGCCACTGTGGTTCTCCGGCTCTTTTGTATTCGATTCCTACATAGACGGGGTAGGTAAATGTAGCCATATAGAACTGCTCGCCAGTATAATAAAACGGGCTGTCCTCCGGCTCATCAGGTTTCAGTTCCTCTGCAAAAAGACTGATATACCTTGTTTTTCCATCGTGAGCGTAACCCTCGGCATCTGTAATTGTCTGTTCTTGACCCAATTCGGTATCCGCTGATGCAATACCCGGTACAGGTTCTTTTAATATAACCGGAAGTGTAATCCTCTGATCTTCCAAAGAGGTCGGCAGCGACATATACAAATGATTGTTTGACAAATCACTGTTACCATCGTCGAATGTGAAATACTGTGCTATATAGATATACTGCTGCCCGTCATAAACCTTATCGTCCAGATCAAGAACACCCAAACCAAGCATACGGGCTACGTGGTAATCCATCGATGCCATCTGCAACATCATCAGATGCGAGATTTCCAGACCGTTATCCATTTCCTCATTGGGCTGGTCATTCAGATAATAAATCTCGTTTGCCAATGGATTCATTGGATCGTTGCTCATTTCCAGATAACGCTCTACTGAATCTTTTATGCGCTGTCTCGGGTCTTCAAAACCACCATTCCATTTGAAATGATAATTTTTGATGTTTACATATTCGCCGTCATTGTACCTCGGCCATACTGCATGTACAGGACGGTCATCAGGTCTAGGCTCCAAATATTTATAAGCTAATTCATCATCCAGCGTAAGGCTGTATTTTCCCATATCCTGCCACGCTTCACCTCTATTGGTAATTTCAATGAAATCAAGATAAAATTCAAAATGTATGACTGTCACAATGCAACCAAAAGGTGCAAAGCGGACGCTTCGACCATTTTCTGCATACACAGTCCGCCCCATATCTACCGCACTCATCTGGTTACGATAGGTAACATTTTTGGGAAGGTTAAGTTGTTCGGTCTCTACGGATTGAATTTCAGCTTTGACCGTTCCCGTACTTACCGACGGAGTCAACCGTACTCCGAAGAAAAGGTGGTTAGGACTTTCAACCTCGATCAGGTTGTTACCGTATGCATTTAAAAATCCGATCGGATCGTTTAGAGGGTTAATGGTGCCACGTACCTGTTGGTAACGGGTGGTATTACGGAAATACACATAAAAGCTTTTTCCGCTGATGTTGTATAGCCATAATGCCTGGGCATCCACTATGGATTGCGGTGCTTGTGCAAAAGAAAGCTGCTCGCTTAACGGCTTGTATGGTGCTCGGAAAATCTGAACATAGTCATCGGGTTTATTGTGCCCTTGTGGCGGTCCCTGATAATAATCGCCTTTAGGCAGATGGGTCTGTAAATTATTTTTTAACAACCATCTCAAATGAATACCTGCGGTACTGTCTTCTCCTATAGAACCTGCTGCCTGAAGATAAAGATCGGAAGACTGCAAGCGGGTATTTTTATCAATAACGATTCCAGTTCCTCCCTCATCAGGTGAGCAGATTAGCTGTTGTTTTTCTGACTTCAAATCATAGAATTCAATTTTTGGTTCATCATATCTTGGAACCTCTATACTTTGATACGAAAATTCCAGTCCTCGCCATTTGGTTTCCAAATGTGTGAATTTAAGATTTTCATCAACCGCAGTGGTTCGGCACGTTTGATAATCCGGTAATGCCTGGGCAATGGCTATACTGCCCAAATTCATACTATAAGATGTTATTTTGCTATCGGTATGTTTTGAAACAGCCAATCGGTTATTATTCATTTCAGGCAGCTGTACAGCTTTTGTCCATTGGGAATAGGTGATGGCGCTATCAAGATTGTACTGATTGCCTCCGATAGAGCAGAAAGTCCCATAATCATTCAAAGCGACGGTCTGAATCACCGCAGCAAATGGTTTATCTGCTTCACCTATTGCAATGATCTGGTCGTGCTCTTCGCTGATCTCTGCAACAAAGACATTCATGTACTGTGAGGGCACAGGCTTTTCAAGTCTTTTTATTAACTCAAGTATATTAAAGCTGAACCGCCTGTCTTTATTTATTACCCATTCCAACCCAACAATATCAGCGGGTGGAGTAATGGGTTCATAATGATAAAACGACCCCATAACCGTATATCTGCCTTCATGTACAGTGCTTGCCGCATAAATATGAAAACTGTTGTATCCTTTCAACGGTCCGGTATAGAAAAATCCTGTTGATCTGACAATATTCAGATCCTGGTCAATCTGTACCACTGCCCCGGTTTCGGCATATCCGCCATAAAAAGTCAGTAATCCGCGTTCAATCCGCTGCTCACGGACCAAAAGCATCGGTGAGCGTGTCGGGATTTGTACAGCGTGCATTTCATACCCATCTTCTGGATTAAATTTATAGAGGATATGGTTTATTTGCTCAGGACCTGCTCCACGATTGTGATTTTCTTTTATGTGGACTACTAAAGTCCTGTCCTCGAAAAGATGCAGGCTGGGATTGAAATTCACACTATCATAAATAGGTTTGACAGTCTGTATATCATAAATTTTCTTTATCCAGCTAATATCTCCGCTTTCTTTCAAACGCATTAATAATCCAACATCCCTGTCATATCCTAAAACAACAATATCTTCTGTATCGGGAATTTCAACAACATCGGTGAAATGGGGAAAATCCCAAACGTATCCACCCGTTACCTGCGTACCGGGATAGATGTATCTGCGCTGCCATATAAAATTCCCGTTTGCGTCCAGTTTACCGACAAACATCTGTTCGGGAACCGCTTCATTTCCGCGACGTATCTTACCTACTACATATGTTGAAGTTCCGCTGTATATAAATTTCTTAATGTCAATCGATGTGAATTGATCATACTGATATATATTTACGTAAGCCATGTTTTCACCTTTTTTAATTAATCAAAATATTCGTTGTTTTCTGGGTATCTGAAATGACATATTCGCTACCGTTCCATGTTTTGTATAGGAATTGGAAATGCAGCTCGGCTGCCTGGATCCATTTCGCATCGTTCATGATAATTGCGTGCGAATAGTCTTTGGAGTAGAGCACATGGCAATTGGTATCAATTGTTACCAGATCATTCATCAGTACCTCGATCATTCCCGCATCCGTACCATTTCTCTGTACGTCTTCCAATGGTATTTTCGGATGGTTGAAAGGTTCGGGATTACGCACCAATATTGCGATGACTTTATCGGTGTTGCTATCGGTGATTTTATTAAATTCCGTGGTTACAGCATCTTCCATCGGTGAGAACCCGAACAAGCCTTCTACAACACGGTCAAACGGATCAAGGAATTGTTGTGTTATCGCATCCGATAAAGTATTTGCCAGTCCTTTAACAGTATCCAACCCAGCCTGAATATTTGCTGTGTCCAATGCTTTTTCAAGTTCATACACTGCCTGTTTTACCTGCGGTGTACCGTCCGGTACTTCGTAAGCTATAAAACAGCTTTGAACCTGCTCTTCAAAATTGCGGTATCTTGAAGTCTGGAACACAAATTTGTGAACCTCGCGCGCATAATCCGCTTTCATTGCATCCGTAAGATTTGATATATCTACCGTGTTGGTTCCCCAATAGAAATTCAAAACCTGTGCGGTATATAATTTCTGTGGTTTCAGACGTTTTGGCGTTACCTTTCTGAAATAAGATTTAGGCTTGATTATCTCAACAATTCCTACACAGTTATCGGCATTCAGCATATTGATCCATTGCTGAAGTACTGGCGGTATAATAGGGTCATCGTCTTCTACCCACTGCTCAATAGTCTGCGGGATATTGACTTGCGATTCCTCTATATTTTGTACTGTTGTGTCCAGACGTGGCGGATTAACAATTTCCACGTCTTCCACAGGATCTTTAATGATAATCTTCATCGTTCCGCCAAGTTCAGGAAACTTAACGGTTGAACCGTCCATTACGGCTTCCCAACCCTCCAAATGTTTAAAGGCATATCTTGATGTGAAATAAAGCGAAATTTCGGTTGTTTCATCGTCATAGAATAGCGGTTTGGCACTGATCAGGTTACCATCGGCATTCGGATAGGAACGCTCATAGTCAATATATGAACGAATCGAGGTATGCGGGTATTGATCCTGTTGCTCAAAAGGAATCGGTCCATACGGTGAATACTGATCCAGATGGAAGAAACCTACAGGACCTGCGGTATGGAAACCGTAGGCATAATCGTATAATCCTTCTCCCTGACCGTTGTCCACTTCATCCCTTAATTTGAAACGAACGTAATAGCTTGTATCCGGTCTCCATATCGGTTGTACAAAACGCTGTATTCCTGCTATGGTTTGCTGCGCATCCTGTGAGATGGCCGCCTGACCCGGGATATTCATATTGTATTGGTAATGTTCTACCGACAGCCAGCTTACCTCATGAAACAGCGTAAAGCATTTTGTTCTGGTATTACAGTTGCCCAAATCGGAAATCATGGCGATCATCTGCTCACAAGCTTCATTAAAAGCCTCTGTATTCTCCAGATAGGCAAAAACTCCGTTATTGACAATTGTCTGAATCACATTGATCTGATGCTGTAAGATATTGTTCAGATATTGATATTGCGGATTTTGCTCAATAAAGAGGTAATACGCATTTAAAAGCGGTGATTCACTAACAGGTGGCTTATCTATAAATCTTCCAAAATCCTGAATTGAAAGATAGATACTTAGGTCACACAGTACACGGTCGTAACAATCGCGTTTTACGCGCACTATATCCGTTAGTTGGTCATACTTTGTTTTTACCGGTTTGAATAAACGAATAACTTCTCTCGAGTTATCATAATCAAACTGCGGTATTTTATCCAAATAGGAAACTAATCCGTCAATTGCCTTATTGTAGTATTCAAGGTTTATTTCATAGCTCTTATCTTCAAAACGGGTTTCTTTGAATATGGCATCTGTTGCGAAATAGACTTCTTTGTTTCGGCTAATGAACCTTGCATGTTCTATTACGAGCTCTTTCTCATCGGGTTGTTTTCCTTCGGGATAATAAACAAACGGCTGGTCAAAGTTGTTGTTCTGATATTGGATTAGCTGCGGATAGATTTCACAGGCACGTTTATCCCTAATGACATCGATTCCCTGACAGCCTCTGGCTCTTGCTCTTGTCAGCTCTTTTTCCAGTTCCGCATAACGGGCAGGATCTTCCGGCGTTATTTCTTTTAATTCACCGCCATTACTTATTGCATTCTGGTAGCCCTGATCCATCAAAGTTGCCATCTGTGCCATAATAGGTGCAATCTGCGCCATATTGGTTTCATCAGGTCTGATGATGATTTTCGTAACGCCGTCAATTGCTGCGAATTCAGTATAAACAGGGCCTTGTAATTCCAACCTGGTTCTGTATGTGCTTTCTACAAGCTCATATTGAACGAAGGATACGCTGTCATTGATTATCGGCTTGTAATATTCAATAGTCACCCCAGAATCATAGGTGCTTAATTTCAATTCAATCTCTGTTGATGGTGCCGGAAGCATTATGATCAACGGGGTATGATTCGGAAACTGTAAAGATTGATTGAAAGCGAAAATATTGGATTCATCGGTGACCATTGCATAATCACCTGTAAGGGTCAATGTATTGTTTGGATTCAATACGAAGTTCGTATCTCCGTCTACCTGATAAGCAGCACCTTTACTGTGAAAAAAGCTATTGCTGTAAGCGTAATATTGCGTATTCAAAGGTTTATCCAGAAAATCTGATACAGACCGTTTGATATGCTCACCTTCACAGAATAAAGTTGTTGGTGTGATACCGTACTGTTCAGGAATGAACCAGCCCGGCTCACCTAACTCGGTATAAGAAAAAGGTGTGGTAGCCAATAATCGGATGGCATTGTATTGATTGTCTTTTTTCTGCCATTGCCCGACACTCATCTGGTCAAGCATCGGATCTGGGTCGTTTGGATATAAGGCACGATACGGATTGTATGGTTGCCATCCCATTGTTTGGCTGTAAGCCATAATTTCAATACTCTGAATGCTGTATTGGTGCTTAACCTGTCTTACTTCCAGACCTTTCATAACTTTCTCAGGTGGAACAAGGTCGGTGTACAAACCGGGAGGATTGCTTACCCCACCGATATTTGCGCCTGTTATATTTCCAGGCAGTAGCCCTTTTGTGGTTTTAAGATCTATATAGGTATCTAACGGAACAACCTTTTGACGGATTTTATTCAGGTCAAGGACAATAGAACCGTTAGGTTGTTTCAGGTTTGCCAGACCGAAGGCTTCCCCGGTTAGCATGCTGATCCCTTTGACCAATCCATCTCCTTCACCTGCCGCGGCTGCGATCTGCATCATGGCAAGAGCACCTATTTGTCCGGATACTTCTGTAAACGGATCAATCGGTGTACGGTCAACATCTTTATTGAATTCCCATTTCAGTTCAATCTCCGCTTTAAAGTTAATTTTGAAGAAGATTACTTTTATTTTGAATTTCACGGTAAACTTACCGTAGATTAAGAAAGGTCTTGGCGATTCTACTGCCAGTAATATGGTTACGGATGCGTAGATCCTAAAAATCTTAACATTGATGTCGATAGCCAGCCCTGCTTCAAAGTATCCACCCACCTGCGGGCGTTCAAAACTGATGCGTCCACCCAACTCAAGATAAGCCAGCACCAAAATATAGACAGGTCCGAAACGGCGCTCAAAACGGAACTCACCACGTGCGCCTGCCTGAATACCTTTACCCGAAATCATTAAAAAGGCTTTCAGTGTAAAGAGGTCTTTCAGCAGTTTTGCTGAAATAGGCGCCTGCTGGGTTCCGAAATTGATATACCAAGCCGACGGATTGTTGAAGAAGAACCCTGCCTGAATCTCCGCATATATTTTAAGGATGTCACCGGAATCTTCCGGGAATTTGTAATCTGCTCCGAAACCAAATTCTAGAGAGTTGTCTCCGAATATAAAGAAAGCAAAGAACGGTGGATCATCGGCAAACGATACCCGTTTTGATAACAGCTTCATACGGGCTTCGACCATAACCATAGAAGGAAGGGACAATAAAAGCATGGCATTTGCGGAAATGATGTTTCCTGCTGCCATTGTATCCCCGATAATAGCACCGACACCTAAAGAGAACGGGAAACCATAATGTTCGGTCTTATCCGGTCTGCTGAACTTATCGACACCAACACCTTTTTGCGGTGCTGTATAATATTCATACCAGGTATTAGCGGAGGTCATACCGATTGCTTCTTTCTCAGCCACATATCGATAACCCAATAAACCTTTGAATCCATAAATTGAAACAGGACCCAACGGTATCGGATTTGGAAGTTCAATCCCTGCTTCAATTAAGAAAGCTGGATATTTCGGTGCAAGACGCATATTTACATAACCCGCAATTCGAGGGTTCTTTATTTTCAGGTTTACACCGCCTTTGAATTCAGGGAAACCTCCCGGTTCAGGAAGCGATAGCCAGCCTTTGATCATCACACTCGGGTCGCTTGAATTTGCCGGTATAATCAGATCTACGTAGATGGTCTGTACATGCAGGTAAGAATCGTGCGGTTTTCCCGGTCCGTCGTCAACGGTATAATAGAATTTAATACCGTCGCCGCGGGCATCAATTCCGGCAATACCGATATTGACACCTGCATCGAAACCAAAGTAATTGTACTTACGGATTTGTCCGTCTTTCTCACGCTCGTGCGCACCAAAGTGGATGGCACTTACAGAAAGCTCTACCGGACCGAGTTTTAGTTTTACTGTTTTAGGGAGTACCAGACTACCGCCATCAACTTTAAAGTCAATACGTCCATTGGTGTATATACGCAGAGCAGCACCGATGGTAATTCCCTGACCTTCCAACAGGTTACTAAGAATACCTTTAAATTCAATATCCGCCGCTGCTCCGATAAAGAAATCATCATCTTCACGTCCCAGCTCGACGGATTTCATATGAAGCTTAAACACCTCTCCAAATTCAATGGTAGGATACGGAGGGGTAGTAGAAGCTGTCAGCTTAAAATCGCCGTTGGCTTCCAAGTGACCGTGAACCTCAATTATGGCTGGGTCACCATTTGGTTTAGTAAATTTTGGTATTTTTAAACCTGCCACAATATTAGAGGATACAATATCTCCTTGTGAAAAAGTAAGGTCAAAAGAATGAAACCCTATTTTCCATGAGTTATTAGGGTCTTTTCCTAAATTTACCCAAAAGAAATCAGTAGCTCCCGGCGGATTACCGGTGTCTATTGTTTCAAGTGCGATAGTTCCTGAAATACCACCTGTACCAATCAATAAATGCTTCCCTGAAATTTTTAATGTTTGGATAACTCCGTCGTCTTTGGTAAACCAATTAGTAGGCAATAAAATATCTGCCTGCTCGGTATATACACCCATAAATTCCAATGGACGACCATCAGCGGTTGCCTCTGGAAAATTAGAAGTCGTGCTTAAATCTATTTTTAGGTTATGGATATTTAATATTAATCCGGTATTTCCAATTTGTACTGGCGTAACCGTGCTTAAAGACAAATCCATATTATAGCCGAAACCTTGTGTGGTGTCTGCATAGAACAATGCTTCTGCAAAGGAAAACATCGCTTTTGCAGGTTCGGGTATTGGTTGATAAGAAACATCTTGCCCACCAATTATGGTTCCTTCAGGATATACAGGTGTTAGCATATTTCGCGGAAACTCAATAGCTGCGGAAAGAGCTAATGTTGCACGAGCTTTAGGTAAAATAAGTCCTTTTATATAGCTCTCAACATCTGTAGGAAGAAAGGTAGAGAAAAAATAATTCAGGTTATTTTTTGCTGTTTGAGGATCATTTGAAAAAAGATACAACGTAAACACTGTTGGAAAAACTTGTTGACCGATTAAATTTATCTCAATGACTAATTGCTGGTAACGTGTTTCAGAGTTTTCATCTATTGAAATACTGCTTCCGTATAATGCGTTAATATCATTAACCAATTGTTGAAATTTGGTAATACCTGGTATACTAATGGCAACAAATGTACTTGTTGCTAGTTCAAGGCTTTGGGCTTCCGAAACATTGAATATCTGTAATGCCAGATCGTAAAATCCTTCAACCGAAAAAGAAAACTGGTTCGCATTGAAATATCTCACAAAACGCATAATCTCCCATTCCCAATACAATTGAACAGGAAAGGAAGAAATAGTACTGTCTTCGTAATCGGGATTTAAGATGATGAAAATTCCTGTTCCAGGAAATTCAAGGTCTAATCTGCCTCTGCTTACAATATCTAAACTATAAAATGCACCAGAGCCACTTACATTTCTGGAACTTTGAAAATCTTTATAATAAACCTTATCAAAGATTTCGTGAAGACCTTCTTTTATAAAGTCTAATATTTCAGGTAGATCCTCCAACGTTATCAATCCCGATAACGCCGGATAGTAATTATATGTAGTTGGAGTTTCTGGCATGGTATGCTAAAATTTAGATTTTAAACAAAAAGTGGTTAGGTACAAATGATTATCATTTTTCAGATTTAGGTCTAAATAACCGTTAACAAATATTTCTTCAGAAAACTTTTTTGTCAATCAATTATTAAAAATGAACGAGTTTTATTTATTCCTATTGGAATCTTCTTTGTATTCAGGAAATTGAATCTCTTTTGTTGAAACAACTTTTCCCGTTAAGGCATCTATTTGAATATTTATAAAACAATGTTTTCTGTAATCTGGATATTGAATAAACCAATAACATTTTTGATCCTGAGTTTTATATTTTGATATTTGAGTTCTTAAGCCACTTTCCTTTTTTTCTAATGGAATATTGTTTGTTTCACAATATTGAAAAATTTCATCTATAGAATAGTCAAAGCCTTTATCGTAATCATCAATAGAAATTAGCTTACCATCTTCCGAATAGTTGTACCAAATCCCGATTTTAAATCCAAACCAACAATAAATCCCTTTAACTTTGATGCTATTATTCGGGTAAAATTCTTTATAAATACCAATTAAAGGATTTTGGGAATAGTCATATCCTGAAAAAAAACTGTTTTTTTCAGGACCCTTTGAATAGGAAACTAATATTTCATTACTATTATCTCTAATTTCATATAAATTTTCGTTTATTGCTACACGAGTATTTTTAGGATCTGCTGTAATCATTTTAGCCATAATTACATTTGAAAGATTTGATAGTTCAAATTTTTCTACTGAATCTGATATTTGTGGTATATTCATTTTTAAATTTTTTTGGGAATAACATCCGTGAGAAATTACTATTAATAAGGACAAGATTATTTTAAATTTCATATATTTTATTTTAAGGTTCAAGATCAGAAGCTTCTTTGGCAATTGTTGCTTGCCAATCCCATACTGACACTCTATTAATTGGGGGCGATGCTTTGTGTGAATAATCCAAAATATTATCCGTTTCCCAGGGTTCATAAGTATATTTGGCATATTTATCAGCTTCATATGCTGTGAAACTATGGGGTAAATTTGCTGAATGCAAAAATTCATGCGTTGCAGTTGAGTCGTTTGCAGAAGCAAAGCCTACAATGTAATCACCTATCGAATAGCCATTTAACCCGTTATAACCACTAGAATCAATATAACCTCCATCTTCTTGAAAGAAGAAAAGAATAAAATAACCACTGTATAACGTACTTATAGGAGTTGTCGTCCCAGGTGCATTTTGAGCCACAAGAAAATCATGAAGTGGAGTTAAAGTTGGATTTCCAGAATCTTCACTTATGACTACGTTCTGCGGAGGTGTATGTGAAACACTATCCAATTGAACGTAATTTGCATTAAATACTGCGTTTATTGGAGCTACACTCATATCTAATTCAATATCATTAATAACTGGTGTTATTAAAAGTTGTCGTAAAAATTTCATTAAATATGTTGCTTTGTCGTTCGCTGATGGCACATTCACAGTACCATTAATATTTGTCCTAACTGTGATTAAAACTACTTTTTTGGATTTTCGTAGCGATTTTTTATTCGGCTTAATTCGTAGTATTCCAATGATCATACCTTTTCCGGAGGTATTATAAAAAGCTCTTATTTTTATAAGCTTTTCAATATCGATTTCCTTTAGACACTTTACTGTAATATCTAATGAATGTGTGCCGACACTTTTAGGGATAGTTAGAGGAGTTGTTTGAGAAGCTATATTAAATGCAGTTGTATCATAATCAAATTCAATTTTTATCGGTTCAACTTCTACTTTTATTTCTAATTTTAAATTAGCAATTCTATTTAGATCGTCGTTATGGCTAGTAAAAATAGGCTGTCTATCTAAATCTGGTGTAGGAGGTGTTGGAGCGATATACGGAGGAAAAACAGTTAAGATAGGAGTATAATATTTGTATATATTATTATTTGTTTCAAATTGAAGTGGAAAAGGATTATACTCCAATTCTAATCTGTTAAATAACTTTGGAACTGTATTAAAAAACTTATTCGGCTTATAATTTCCATTATTTAACTTGCCATCTTCATTTATATCATCCTCTACAATTGTATGGGCTGCATCCTTATAAATCTTACCCACGTGATTTTTATAATCTACATCTCCTGGAGCTAATGTATCTCCAATTCGCATCCAATCGAATCCAAACTCACCTGCAAAAGGTTGGGCTATTCTAAATTCAACCTTACATTTAGGAAAATCTTCATAAAATGCTTGATAATCTGCATATTCCGAGGAACAAAATAAATTTCCATCCATAGTGTATACATGAACTGTATTAACGACAGAAGGATAAAGAATTTGTACTAATCCGGCATTATCTTCGTACTGTAATCCCAATCTAAATTTTCTTACATTGGGAGTGCTGAAGCCACTTACTTCTTCTAAATAGAAGAAAATATTTTCTGCATCTCTTGGAAGGATTTGTGGTGGATCTATATTTGGCGGTACTACCGGTGGTACAGTTGGGCTATCATAAATTAATTTATTAAATTCTTCTTCGGTAATTCCTAAATGTAGAAAACTGTATTTTTTTGTATAATCATTATCATGAAATAATGTTAATGAAGTGATAACTGCCGAAGTCAAATTATCCACAAATTTACCTTTGTAAATAATGAATTGGTTATCATTATATAATTTAAAAAAATAGCTATCACTGTCGGGTATTTGCTTTTCAAAAGCAGCTGTAAAAGAGGTTGTATTATAATTTGAATTTTGGTCTGTATTGTTCTTTATTCCTATTAAATAGGTTCTCCTTTTTTTCGTTGGAGGATTTGGCCCTGTGGGACTTGAATTTAAACCATTGTCAAAAATAACTTTTTGTTGTACACTTACTCCGCATTGTATTACATTGTCTAAATTTACTGTATTATTTCGATCAGAATTTAACCAGTGAACCAAATTGTCAGAATTTGATGGTAAACTTAATGATGTCGTAAGATTAACTGTCCATAATTCATTAAAATAATCTTTCAAAGGAAACTCTTGTTTTAAATTCCCATATAATAAGAGAAATCCAGCACAAGATTTTGTCCCACTCACAGAAAAATTAATTTTAATAAGCTCTGTTCTACCTGTAAGAACTGGGGGTATAGTTCCAGTAGGATTATCAGGACGCTGTATTTTAGGATAAATGGACGTATTATTATTTGGCGATATTACATCAACTATAATTTGTCTGTCTTGTGGGTGAATGGTAGAGTTAATACTAAACTCTAATTCTATATTCTTTAGTTCTTTAAAAGTAGTTGTTGGTGAAGAAAGGGTTAATTCTTGAATTACGATTGGCCAGCCATTGGTTTCATTTAATTGACCCGCAGTTGCAAAACCGTAAATTCTTCGAGATGCATCAAAATAATTATAACTCCGTAGACTTTCTCCTTGGACATGAACGTAAATTTTATACTTTGTTTGATATTTATTTAGGATGTTCGTAAAAATATCTGTTGCAGATGTTATGCCATTTGGAGCGATAGTAGTCTGAATTTTCCCACATTCAATATGAGATCCCCAAAAAGCAGCGGCATCTAGAAATTGAAGAATATACTCTTTATATCGTTTTACTTTTGTAGGTGTTGAAGTAGGTATTGTAGTAATATCGAAAATATGCTCAGCTTTTCGAGAAAAGTCTAAATTTAATTTAAAGAGTTCATCCTGATTGGTTAGTTCATAATCACCGTAATCCAACACTACATCAAGACCGATTCTTCCTGTAAAATTCCCTATATGTTCACCTTTTGTACAAGACGGTATTTGATAAAAAATAAAGTTTCCACCATCATTGTTCCTTTTAAAATAATGTTCAATAAGTGTATCACCAGATTTAGTTTCATCATAACCAATCAAGAACGCGGGAAATGTGTCAGGAGGAGTATTAATTATGCCTTGATTATAAAAAGGCATGTTGAAATCAATAAACTCCTTCCAAAGCTTTTTCAAAAAGGTCGGCTGGTTTGGATCCGTAGTATTGACTGCCTTCAATATATTATTACCGATTAAATCCTCTTTATTAACCCCCCGGTATATGAAATACTTAATTTTAATTGGATCATAAACAGCAGAAGCCGAAGGTTTAAGTATCAAATTCACTTTTGTATCATCACCTGTTTGAGGCTGAATCATAATTTGTCCGTCACAGATTGCTAATACCTTTGTAAGTGCCGATGCTCTAACAAATGAAGTTGTCCGGTATTTATTAGTAAGATCAGTACTAACAGGGCCGAATGCGTCAGTTGCTAAATTGGCAGGCAGTGAATTTGCAAGATTACTATGATCTACAAAAAAATGGGAGTTTGGTTGGTAATCTGCCATATCTTAATACTTTAATTGTTATTATTATGAGATTTCCATCAGGTTTAATGACCGACAAAAGATACTCATTTTATCCTTTCTGTTGTGTTGAGCTGACTTTACAGTATTTTTTATAATTGTAATGCTTTTCCTTGCGTTATTGAAAGTTTAAATTACAATACGATAAAATTAAACATCCTTACTAGGCTGGAATAGGGAAAAAGTGACAAGATTCTGTCGGAATTACAATTTTGTGTCACTTTTTTCAACTTTTTTGTTAAAGTTTCAATCAAAAGATTTAGTGAAATCCATCTATTGTATCTTTTTTCAAACAAACACTTTTGGGGTTTAAGGTTTGTATCTGTTGAAATGGTATCTAAATGTGCTTTCGTCTTTGTAGCCTACCAGCATATAAACTTCTGAAATGGTAAGGTTATTTGTACGTATCATTTGATCGGCGAGTTCCATCCGCCTGTACTTACAATAAGTCAGGATGTTTTCTCCGAATGTCTGCATAAATTGGTAGCGAAGCGCCCGTTTGGTCAAGCTGAAATTGTTGCAGAGCATTTCAATACCCAGATTTTCATCAGTCAGGTTTTCTAAGATAAATCCGCGAATATCAAACGCGAGCCAGTGACTGTCCAGCAATCTGTCGTAATGCTTCAGCATGAGCGCCATGTGCATCCTCAGAAACCCATCAAAAACTCCAATGTCCTGCTTTTGGCTGCTATATACCTTTCTCAGCCAGCGGTGCATATTCCTATCAATTTTCCCCTGGTACATTGCCTGATAGGGGTTTGTACCCTTGTTAAATTCTTCAAGTATACGATAGATATTTTTGTATTCTGTACTCACTTTTTCCAACCATTCAGGATCGATGGTTATAACAAGTGCCAAAGACTTTCCTTTATAAACTTTAGCGGAGTACATGTCCGAATCATAATAAGACATTAAAAAGTTGTTGTTCAGTGTATGCGCTACCAATTGATGCGAACTGTCATAAAATTCCATATCCCCTTCGAGCATGAAAAACATAAACATCTGTTTGCCGTGGATTTCAAAATTGAAATCAAAATCCGTATTTGCATTGATCTCAATAAGGTCTACAAAAAAAGGCTTGTAATTAAAATACTGTCGGAGTATACCGAAATTAGCATTATGGTATAATATGTTTTCCTGCGAATACTTTAGAGGATAAGAGTACCATTCAGGAAGTTCGTCTTGGTTTAGAATTAGGCTATTTACGTTGGATTTGTGGAAGTGTAGCGTGTAGGGTATTCTCATAATGAAACGTGCTTGATACCCTATGGGACTAAACAGCTCGTTAATACCCCGGGTCTATTAATATTTTTTGATCATTTTTTTTTCGTTTGTGTTTTCCAATAAATGGAAAACGAATGTTTCGGAACATTAAAAATAATAATAAAATGCTAAAAATGAAGAAAAAAACATGTAATTAATCTTCTTTTTTTTCATTATATATAGTGTAATCCATTAAATATTCTAATCAAAGATCAGCAAGCCTCTTCACAACCGCCTGCCTTTCTTTTTCTTCTTCATACGATTAGCAAACTGCTCTTCTTCGTAATCCACGCCCTGTGCATCAGGTAGCAAACTGAACAATCCTAAATCAGAATTAGATGAATGCTCATTTGAAACTTTCATTGGAACATCATCCTGTGTATTCGTTTTGGAAACAGGGTTATCCTGTATCTTTAATTCGGGTTTGTTTCCGTTGTTCCACCACTCGTTAAATAGATTAGCTGAAAGGTTTCTGTCCAATTGTGAACCATTCCAAACGTTACGGCTTTCGTGGTCTATAAAGGTCATACCGTAAATCCGTCTGCTGTCGTTTCTGCGGACAACGGTATTGATACCCTGTTCTGTAAGTTGTTTTTTAAAATCCGTTTCATTGTTTGTCGTGTGCATAGCCAATTCAACGGTATTCTTTAATACAGACCTTGCAGGGGTGGTCTTCATTTTCTCTTTGGACTGCTCAAAATGTTTTTGAAGCTGTGTTACTCCTGCATCTTTGCCAAAAAGCGATGCTTTGAAAGGGTTGCTTGCTTTGTTTCCATTTTCATCCAATGCTACATATACCAAACCATTTACAGGCTGTCCGTTCCGCTCGCCTTTGACTTCTTCTGCTGTGATATTGAAAAGGGAAAGTAACGCATTGTAACTGCCCATAGTAGAATAGCTATAGTACTTGGGTAGATGCCTTACTACCGAAGCAACCTGACTTTTGATGTCGCCTTTTTTATGATTTACAGGCTTAAAAATCTTATCGGTTTGTTTCTGCTCCTGCTCGGTGGCTTTGTTCAGGTTATATTTCGTTTCCAAGTCCCTACAGATTGCCATTGATCGTGGGTGGTCGTAATCATCGGGGATTTTCTTTCCGTCAATGCCTACACAGGTCGAAACGATATGAATGTGCGTTCTATCAATATCCGTATGCTTGAAAACAATATAGGGCTGATTGCCGTAGCCCATACGCTCCATATAAACGCGAGCCATTTCGATAAACTGCTCATCGCTGACTTTATCCGCAGGATCTGGGTTCAGCGAAATATGCCTGACTGTCTTTTCTGTTTTGATATTTGCCGATAGATATGGTTCAAAACATTTATTAAAATAAGCTACAGAATACCTGCCCTCTAATGTATCGGGTATCTTGTTCAGTAACAGAACTGCTCCATTTTCCGTTTCCACTTTCTGCTGATTGTACAAGATAGCTCCATACATATTGCTTCCTTTCCCGATTTTTGCAATCATTTTCTACTCTTTGTTTAGGTATTTCTTTTCAAATTCTGTGGTTTAGGTTAACAACTTTTAGCAATAGTTCTTTCATTTCTGCGGTCTGCTTTTCCAATTTGTAGAGGTATGCAGATGCTTTTTTCTCTGAAAAATTAGCGTTCAACAGCTTTACAATCTGATTGTAATTGGTAGCTATTCCCCGAAACTGACCGAAAAATTTGGTCAATCCTGCGTGGTATTCCACGGCATCCATATCAATTTTTACAGTCTTTACCGTCTTCTGAAAGATACAGGCTGTAATAAAATGTGCCGTTACTTTCATTCCCGACTGCTCAAAGAGGGCAAGGAACTTGGCATTGTCCTCATCATTCAGGTTAAAGGAATACCGATTGACCGCAGGGTCAATCTTCGGTTTTCTTCCTGTTTTTATAACCTGTTTTCTGTTATTCTCTTCCATAATAAATCCATTTTAATTTTTAAACAAACGGGCGACTTCGGAGCCGTTTCCAGCCCCCTGCAAGGGCAAGTGCTTTTGAGGTACGGAATTTATTCCGAGGACCTCAAAAGATAACTTGCTCTGAACAGGGGTTCAGAAAAATCCGTTTTGCAAACGGATTGGAGTTAGCTGAAAAAAGCTATCTCTTCCGTTACAAATTTCGGTAAGACTATTTGAATAACAGCGGTTTACAACCGTGACTTTGAACGCCAAATGATGCCACAAAGTGCCACCCTAATACAGATTGGGACTGCTTTTGCTTCCTTTGTATATGGTTAGCTAGCTGGTTGTCTGTAACCTTAACGATGTAACCAATCAGTATAAATTTAGATAGCAAATCAACGTGACTGATAGCAGGCTAATTGCAGATTTTTTGGTTAGCGGAACAGCTAATTAATCGTATGCAGGTGCATAGGTAGATAGGTAATTACATAGGTACAACAGTATATATAGCTGACTGTTCAACTAATCAAACAGGTAATTGGAGATAACATTAATGACAAGCGATATGATACACGAAGAAAACAAAAATCAGCAGCCCGAAAAAGAGGATTTCTCTATTGAAAATTTCCTAACTGATGAAAAGAAACAATCTTTCACGGAACAACAGGCAGTAACACATCGGGAAGATTTTGTCAAACCCAAAGTAGATGAGGAAGCTATTATGCGTGTAATGGCAGGCGAAGAACCTTCGGAAACTGAAACGGAAAACACAAAAACACCTGAGAGTAATACAAGAAGGATGACTTACAAGCCAAAGAAGATGACGCAAGAGGATTACTGCGGGCAGTTCTTTAAAATCCCCAACAGGATTGCAAGCAAAGGAAAATCAGTCTATGTAAGGCAGGAACATCACGAAACATTTAACAGGCTTACAAACATTATGGGTATCGACAAGCTCACGATTTATGCGTATCTGGACAACATTATCGAATACCATTTTCAGGAGTTCGGAGAACTGATTAAGGAAATCTATAACGATAAGCACAAGCCATTGTTTTGATGACCGTCCTTTGGTCAGGATGCCTAACTCCCTTTTAAATTGTTTCCAAAAGAAAAAAACAGAAAAAAAAGAAAGCCGTTCAATCAAGGCGGACAGGGGAAAAACCAAAAGGAAACGGAATAAGTCCCGAAGGGTGGCAGGGCAACACAACAACTCGGCGAAGCCACCTTATTTGCCCTGCCATTATGCCGTAAGCTTTTGGTTGGGCGATGGCTGTCCGCCTTATCTTTGCTACCTTTTTATTCTTTTTTGGGAATGGTTTTAACTCCTTAAAAAAGAGCCTTTCAACAATTTGCTGAAAGGCTCTTTTTATCGCTTATATTTTTATATATCGAATTTATTCCGCCTCAAAAGTAACGGTTACGTTTCCCGAACCCAATGCGGTTGCCAAACCTGCTGTATCATCTATTTTTCCTAACCGTGTATAGCTGTAAGAGGTAGAAAATGTTTTGTAAAACAGAACCAACGTTTTTGAACCGTACAACATTAAATCGCCATTGTTTATGGTTTGAGGATTGGACGAGCTTGTCGGCAGACTGTTTGGCAAATCAAAATACTTTTCATTGTTGTTCAATTCAATCATATTAATAGTTAAAGGCAACATTTCCTTATATGCCTTTGCCGAATTATTATCCAAAAGTGTAGCCGTAAAGGTTTGTAAATTGACCTTTATTTTAATTTTACCGTTTGCCATAGGTGTTGTGTTTTCCGTATTAGTATTATTATCATCTTCTTTACCACAAGATGAAGCACTACTTATAAAGATTGACATAAAAGCCAAAATCATTAACAATGGACGTTTCATAAATATTGCTGTTATTTTAAATTTTCTTTAAAGAATGTTTCCAATTTATCAAATGGAATTATATCAATTTTGTCGTATAAATCTACGTGAACAGCATTAGGGATAATCATTAACTCTTTTGGTTCGGAAGCGTTTTTATAAGCATCTTCACTGAAATAACGTGAGTGTGCTTTTTCTCCTGCAATCAGTAACATTGGTCTTGGCGAAATCTCTTTTATGTAAGTCAAAATAGGCATATTCATAAACGATAACGCATTGGTAGCATTCCACGCACCTGTAGAGTTTAGGGAACGTTCGTGAAATCCTCTCGGTGTACGGTAATAGTCGTAATATTCTTTTACGAATTGTGGTTCATCGCCTTTTAGTTTTTCAGGGTTTAATATTGCTCCTGCGTGGAATGTTCCTGCTTCAGCATCTTTCCAACGCTGTTCGCCTAATTGCTCTAATATTTGGGTACGTTGTTCCGATGTCGTAGCGTCATTATAGCCTTTCGACATTACCCTTGTCATATCGTACATACTTGTCGTGGCTACTGCTTTTACACGTTTGTCAATGGCAGTAGCATTCAAAGCAAAACCTGCCCAACCACAAATCCCTATAATCCCGATTTTATTACGGTCAATGTTTTTCTGAATACCGAGAAAATCTACTGCCGAACTGAAATCTTCGGTATTGATGTCGGGTGAGGCAACGGCACGGGGTTCGCCACCGCTTTCGCCTGTATAGGACGGGTCAAAAGCCAATACTGCAAAACCACGTTCTGCCATTTGATAGGCATACAAGCCCGAGGATTGTTCTTTTACCGCTCCGAAAGGTCCGCTAATGGCAAGTGCCTGTAAAGGCTCATTGCCTTGCTCTTTCGGAAGGTATAAATCGCCTGCCAATGTAATTCCGTAACGGTTTTTGAAAGTTACTTTTTGGCGTGTTACTTTGTCGCTCAATTCAAATGTATAGTGTTCTGCTTTTGCTGTATCATTCATATTCGCTGAATTCTCGTTATTAGTATTTGGATTTTGATTGCAGGACTGTCCTAAAAGCAAAAGGCTTGCAACTGCTAAAATTGATAATCGTTTCATTTTATTTCTGTTTTTTAAATTGTTTTAATGATTTTCGCAGGAATAACGCCTACAACCGTATTATCGGGAACGTCTTTTGAAACTACCGCACCCGATGCTACAATTGCATTTTCGCCGATGGTAACACCTTGCAAGATGGTTGCTCCTGCACCAATCCACGCATTTTGTTTAATGTGGATAGGTTTCGGTACTAATGCGTGTCTGTTTTCGGGTTCTAATGGGTGTCCCTCAGATAATAAGCTAACCTTTGGTGCTATCAATACGTTATCTTCTATGGTAATTCCGCCCAAATCCAAAAAAGTACAATCGAAATTGATGAATACATTTTTACCGATTTTGGTGTGCTTTCCGTAGTTGATGTACAAAGGCGTAAAAACGGCAACGCTTTCGTCAATTTCTGTACCTGTGATTTGGCTCAACAAATCCCTGATTTCTTTAGGGTCTGTGGCGTTGTTCATCTGTACCAATAATTCTTTTGTTTTGTACGATGCTTCACGCATTTTATACGCTTCGGGGTCGTTTGGGAAAATGGTTTCGCCTTTTCTCAACCGTTCAAAAATATCTGTTGTCTGCATTATCTCACTTATCTACAATGCAAAATTAAAAACAAAGCCCTACAACAGTATTGGTGTAAGGCTCAAATAATCTTTCTGTAAAGCTCAATTTACACTTCGGTTGGCGATATGCCGTATTGTTTTTTAAATGCGGTAGAGAAATGTGAGGGATTTTTAAAACCTACTTCAACATATACGTCCTGCACCTTTTTATTTTCTTCTTTCAGCTTTATATAAGCCATTTCCAAACGTTTTTTTATCAGCCATTTTTGTGGAGTGAGGTTGCTTATTTTTTTGAAATCCCTTTTAAATGTTGCTAAACTACGCCCCGTAAATGATGCGATTTGCTCCATTGTAAGGTCGTCCGTATAATTATTATTAAGGAAATCCAAAAGGTCGATTTTCCACGGTTCGGCAAAGTCGAACAGTATCGGGTAAAGCATTTCATTATTGTTCAGCAAGGCGTAAATTCCCTCCAATAATTTCAGGTGTGTAACGCCCTCCGTTGGTTTTACGTTGCTGTCAAAATACGGTGTAAGCGACTGAAACAAACTTTCTATATCAGGCGTTTTATTTAGTTTGAAAACGTTTTTGTTGGAGAATTTTATGTCTTTCGGAATTTCCGATTTATCCATTTTACTGTAAAACTCACGCAATACATTACGGTTGAAAGTAAGGGAAATACCTTTGTACAAATCTTCGCTCTTGCTGTTCTTGTACATTGTCAATCGGTGGTTTCGTCTGATAAATGCACATTCGCCTGCTTTTATGGTTATCCGTTTATTCCTGTCCTCTATTACCTGTTCGCCCGAATACAGATACAACAAAACGTGTTCGGGCGTTGCGTGAATACATTTTTCGCTGTAATCCGAAAAACACGAAAGGAATATGCCCGAATAGCTTATGGTTTTTAAGGTTTCTTCTTGTTGCTCTGCCATAATTTATTTTGTTATATTATTCAATGCAAATTTAGAAATTTTGTTTCTGATTTAGTTTGCTGTAAGGTTCAAGTTATTTTTCTGTAAAGCTCAATGTATGCAATGTACGGTAGAGAAGTATTCGGCAACTGAACGCCAAATGCTACCTCTGACTGCAACATTGGAACGCCTTGTACAAGTACCTTATACATTTGAAGTCTAAATTGATTAGACTATGGAAATAACGGTTTTAGACATTCAGATTTTAACGGCATTGCATAGAGAGGTAAAGGAAGTTTCCGTATTGATTAAGGAAATCACTAGACCCTACAAAGCATTGCAACAGGCAACAAAATGGCTCGACCATCAGGAAGCCTGCCAACTGCTCAATATCAGCAAAAGAACGTTGCAGACGTATAGGGCAAAAGGCATTCTTGGGGCAACTCAAATCAATCGGAAAACGTATTTCAGATTATCCGAAGTGGAATTACTGATGCAGGGAGAGCGACCATTAAAAAAGCAAAAGAAATGAAGCAGATTGGAAATTCAAACGATGATATACTTGCCCTGCTAGAAGCTGTGGTAGGTATCAAAAATGAACTGCTGTATATCAGGGAATATTTCCACCCACTCTTAAAAGGGGAAATCTACCTGACAGGCGAACAGGTCTGTGAAATGTTGCATATCAGCAAACGGACGTTGCAACAGTACAGGGATGATGGACTGCTACCTTTTATCAAGCTCGAACGGAAAATCCTTTTCCGTGAATCGGATATTATGAAAGTATTGGAAGAAAATTACAATAAATAGTATTTTTTTTCAATAGTTGAATAACCCTATATTGTTTAATTCAAAATAACCCAAACCTACAAATCTTAGGAGTTGGTTTTGTGCATCTGGTTAGAAGCCATTTTGATATGAATGAAGTGTGATGAACGTATATTTCTTATCTTAATCCAAATTTATAAAAATCATCGGGTAAAGCCTTTTCCTTAAATTTTAACTTACCTGCCCAATAAAGTTTGTCAAAATCACCTTGTTCGTATGGAGAAAAAGTTAAGAAAAGATCTTCTGTTTCTGCTAATTTTTTAAAATTACTTGGGTTTTGTAAATAACAGGCACAGACATCAAGTTCATCTATCGAATACATTCTACTATGCATTTGTCTTCGATATTCTAAAAAATCTAAGAATTTATTAATGTGATTTTTTGAGTTTTGCTTTAAAGCTTTTAGAAAAATTTCTAAATCATCAATATAAACACACCAAGGATAGTCTACGTCATCTTCTTTTTCTAACAATAATCCTAAATCTGTTTGTAAACATCCAAACCTTTCTAATGTTACTACAATTGAAAATACATTATTTATTTCTGAGGTATTGATAGTATGCAATGTCTTTTTACGATCATTTTTTAAATCAAATATTGAATCTGAATAGAAAAAATCTTCAACTCTTTTACATTGATCAAATCCATATTGAATTGAATTTTTAAAATCTGTCTTTAACCTATCAATTGCCTTTTCAATATTCCTAAAGGGTTCTCGTAATTTTGAAGCTTTCACTTCTATGATTATAGCATTTCCCTTATATAGTAATAATATATCTTGTTCGTGATTATCAATAACAAAATAGTTCGTATAAAAAGCTGTGTCTTTTTCATAAAAGAATGACTTGAAAACTTCTAAAACCTTTTCTTCCAATGAATTCTCTCTATGCTCCCTTAATTTAACATTGTAATTTTCATCATTAAACAAATGAGAATAAAGTATTTTATAGATAGATATAGGAAGTTGCTTTCCATATAAGCTTAAATAATTTCCATTAGAAAACCTTATTAACGGAGTTAATTCAAATGGACTTTCAGCAGTATAATATCTTATTGAACTATCTGGTAATGGCTCTCTTGATATTAGCCTAAGAAATTTATCCACTTTTTCAGCATCTAATCTATGATATAAGTCTTTTGCTGAAAACATTAAATGAGCATAAGTTTTGGAATTAAATGAATGAAATGCATCTTGAATTTTTTCAGGGAGTAAATCAAAAGATTCCGAAAAACTCCTTTTTTGACTCTGAATTCTTTTATTAAATTCTAAAAATTCTTTTGAAAGCATAAACTCCATTGTATGCTTAGTCCGAATCATAGAAATTAACTCTATTTCTTTGCAAATCTCAATTAGGAAATCAATGTCCAGTCCAAAATCAGTAATTATTTTATCTTCAAAAGGAGTAAAAATTCTTCTTAGTTTTTCTAAATCTTGCTCTACATAACTCAATACACCATTATCAAAATGATTTCTAACAGCCATTTCATGAATTGCAGATTCTTTAGAATATTCAGTTAAGTTTTTGGGGTAAATAAGACTCTTAATTTCGTTAAGTTTATCTGCCATTAATTTAAGCTCATCCGCAGGGAACTCTAACTTCTTTGTTCCATTTTTAATGAAAAATGTGTTTAAAGCAATTAAATAGAGAAAATCTTTAAGTTTAGATCCAAATTTATTTAAATCGATGTCAGAAGCTGGATTAATATTCCTTTTAATAAAAAAAGCAAAGAAGCCTGCAAAACTTTCAGTCTCATATTTTGATACTAATTCTTGCAATTCATCTATTTTTTGTTCGATATCCATCATATGGCATTTTTATCTGGCGATATTTCTACAAACAAAAAGTACTTCTTCGTTTGCATTATTGTTTTTATTTAAGGCATAATTGTATTTTCCTAGATTATATTCTAAAATTTCAAAAACATTAAACTCCCTCAACAATGCACTAATTTCTTCTATTGAAGGAATACCATTGTTTCTATATGATATTATAATGTGTGAATTGAGATGATTGTTAATTAGAATTCTCAAATTATTCAAAAAATTATTCTTATCCTCGAACTCTCTAGATGCATTTATTATAATTTCTCGATTATTTTTATTAAAATTTATATTCTCTGGGATATCGTAATAATTTACCAATCCTTCAAGAAAATGATATTTACTATGATAAGAGGTGGAACTTTCCTTTTTAAAATATGGAGGGTCTATATACACCAAATCTGCATCTAAAGGACAATTTAAAGCACTAAAATTATGAGCTGTATTTAATCTTCCATTATCAATGCAAACCTGATCCAACTCTTTTATGAATCTTATAAAAAGTTCTTCGAAACTTCTTTCCCACGTCTGCTTATTTCCAAAATTACCCGTTGTATAATTCAATCTCATATTTAGATTTCTTCTATGAAATAAATTATAAGGTCTTTTCATAAGACAGCTTTGAAAAAGAATATACAAAGCACTACATCTTATATTTTCATTTTCTAATGCTAATACATTTTGTATATAGATATCTATTTGATTGTTCTCTTCATCGGTAAAATAGATATCATTGTAATATTCTGCGATATGATTTAAATAATTGATTTCTGGAACTCTGTCAAATAACCCAACTGCATTCTCATACGTCAATTCATTTGTATTTTGTTCGATTAGTTTTCTCCCAATTATAGTATTAAATTGAAAGATGTCATTGTATAAAACTTGTTTCTGATTTAACTTAGCAAAATAAGAGAATGAAGCAGAACCGCCAAAAACATCTAACACAGAATCAAATTCCAAGTTTGCTTCATTTACTATAATGTTCCAGATTTTGTCTACTATTTTTCTTTTTGAACCATAATATCTAGTTTGGGGTAATACTATATCTGGCATATTTCTTTAATAAATTCTTTTAGTTTTAAAAGTTCAGGTTCAGCAATACACTCCAGTGCTAAACCCTGATGACCAAAAAACGGTACTTTGAATTTGTATGGAGTAACTGCAAACTCTTCTCTTGGAGTATTGTAAGCTTGATCGGTAAAGAAATGCCTATAGTTATCTACATTTTGATCACTCAAAAATCCTAAAAGGATAAAAGTAAAATCTTGTAAATTGGTATTTGTTATCTGCTTTAAATATTCAATATTATTATTATATTTTTTTGAAGTATCATAAACGTTATCTTTAGTGAGTGTAGTCTTAGCTTCTAAAAAGTAGAATTTATTATCTTTAAAGATTACAAAATCAAACTCCGCCTTTGATTCTCCATTTATACACAATTCAACATTACTTACGAAATCAAGATTTAACTCTGTGAGTAAGTCTTCAATAAGGTCTTCGTAATATTTTTCAACTAAATAAAATGACAATTCAGCCTTTAGTATATGTACCTTAAGCTTTTCCTTTTTCTGGGGTTCAGAATTTACAAAACCTTCTGTATACCTATCATCTTTATGTTTTAAATAATGTAGCAAATTGTATTTCTTACCTATTTTTTGTTCGGTATAAATTCCTAAAAGCTCTTTTTCAACATTCTCATCTGGAAGAAAGAAATTGAAATTTGATAAATCATTTAAATTCTTAAGAACAATAAACTCTTCAAAAAAACATTGATAATCTGCTTTTATTGGTACATTTCTATCTATATATAAATTATGCTTAAGATTACACAATAGTTTATTAAAGTCTCCTTCTTTACTTTTTTCTTTAAAGTTTTGAATAAGTTCTGAATCATACAAAAGTGTTTGTGTCCGTTTTCTTAAATAATTTTCTTTAAGTAATTGCCACAAATAAAGATTAGAGTTTTCTTCTTTTATGTATTTTTTTGAATCTACATTATACTTTAACAGAATATGGTCATTAACTTTAATTCCTATAACATTTTTATCTTCTAAATTTTTATCAACAACAACAAAGTATTCATCATTATCCAAATCAAAGTCTAATTCGCTGGTTAGTTCATGTTCATAGTTGATCCAAATATTCTCTATATCTACATCAATCATTTCCAACGATTCTAAATTCACTAAATTAGCTTTAATATATAATAATTGAGGCTTCAAATTCTCCTGACTAATTACTTTTATATACTGACCTGCTTTATTTAAATCATAGATTGTGGAAATACTTTTTATCGAATCTCTTAATTTCTCCTCATTTAGATTGTCTATAATTTCACCTATTACATTTATCGTTTTAAATTTATCATTTAAGCTATTCTCAACTTCTCTCTTTTTAGGCAATGTAGAATAGATGGAAAACTTATCTTTAAAATAATACAGAAAATCTTTTGTTTTAAGTTTAGACAAGAATGCTTCACTTCTTAAATAATGTGAATTTAAATGGATAGCAAGAGTATCGAAAAACTGTTCCTTTGTATACGTATATTGACTATTTCCGTCTTGATGTAAATATTCATCTTTATTTATTCCTAACATCTCATAAAAATCATCAGAGAATAGAGAAACTGCATGTTTTACATCTTCTTGATCGTCCGTAATGTTTTCTAATTTAATGTATACATCATAACATAGATTAAACAATGCCACTAGATAAGGATCAAGTTTCAAGACAATTTTATACGCAAATATTTTGTTATTATTATCAAACATACTACAAACTTGAATTAGTATAGTTTTCAATTATTGGTTTAAGCTTTGGCTGATACTCGAAATGCTGTCTATACAGTTCCAATAGAGTGAATAAATCTTCGAAATCTTGAATATCAATTATATTAAGCTTATAATCCTTCAGAAACTCATATTTATCTAAATATGAATAGTTCAATTCCATTGAGGCAGGAACAAATATTGAAATATTCTTAAAGAAAGTTTTCTTATCAAAATTCAAATATTCAATACTGCTTTTTATTTTCAGCATTTCATTATCGATTACCGATATATCTTTACTGAACACAAAATAACAGAAGGTATCAGTTTCATAGTTGTAATAATATCTCAACTGGCTAGTAAACTCTTCAATTTTGATATTGAAACTGTCAAGGTAATATTCCAGAGGATCAAAAAACTTACGATGTATATTTTTGAAAGCATCTACATTTACATCCAGATCTTTTTTAGTTTCATTAAATATTTCAAAAAGAGAGTTATCTTTTAATGCTTTTTCTAAACTCTTTTTTTCTGTTTTACCAAAAAGTATATCTGAAATCCTTTGTATCAACAGTCTATTACTAGTTGCATCAGTTTCTTTAGACAATTTTTTGAGTACTTCATTAGTATCTTCATCTGAATTGAACAACTCTTTTAAGTAGTCAATTAAATCTTCTTTATCCTTTTTCTCTGTAATTGGATTTATAGCAATTATATGTTGACCTATACGTTGGTACAACGGCTCATTTGTTGATTGGATTAGATTACTATCTACTCCATCCGTTAATGCTAAAATTAGATAATGACCTTTGACTTTATTAGACAAATCAATTAATTCTCTGAGTGATGTAAGAAAATGAGAAAATCGTGCTTTTGACTTTTCTCTAATTTTTTCTACTTCATCAATACAAAAAATAATGTATCTACCTGTCTGTGACAATATATTCAAAAATAACACAAGTATTTCCCTACGTTCATAATCTTTTAACTGACGTAAATCTTGTTTATCAAAATATCTTTTACTATTTAATCTCCCTGTACCTAAATAAAATACATTTCTTATTTCAGTTACTTCATTAGAAGAAAATAATTTTTTTGTATATTCTTCTATAGCACTAAAATTATCATTGTAGTTATTAGCAAGTGATGCATAGTCAAAACTTTCATCAACCAACTTTTTTACACTTTCAATAATATAATTTGTGTAATTATCTTCTACTATTCTCAATAGATTAAGGATAATATCATAATTATCTGCATCTGCTCTGTAGTATAAAACCTTAATATTCTCATGGTTACGATAATATAGAGACAAATATTTTAAAATATTTGTTTTTCCGTTTCCATAGTTCGCTGTTACGATTGAAGTTTGAAAACGTTCATCTTTTATCGTGTCGATTTTAGCTTTAATTTTACTTTTAGCATCGTCCTGATCAACGATAAAATAAGGTAACTCAGGAACTTTTCCTTCTTTCACATCAGCTATAAAGCTATCCGATGGTTTTTGAGAAATTTTATCCCATAATTGAGGTGCTGACATAATCGTTTATTTATTAAGTTCTTTAATTCGAATATTTACAACAGGTCTATTTCTAATGAAATATTGATTTTTACCCGAAATTGCCTGAACAACATTATTAAAGAATATATTATACTTGTTTTTTTCTGATTCGTAAAATTCTGAGATAAAGTTCTGAAAAGATTTTTTTCCCATTTTCATTTGATCTGCAATATCCTGTAATGACAAAAAGCCCAACTCATTCTTTGGAGTAGTTTCATAAATGTCTATAAAAAAATCAATCTTCTCTTGAAACTTGCTTTTCGAAACAATCTTCTCTTTATAATAATCGTCAACTAATTTTTTGACTTTCTTATAAGGTTCTTCAAGACCTTCATTAAATATTATATCTAAGAATCCTTTTTTTACATTAAAATTTTTATCTAAAAAATCTAAATCTTTTATCCAGTGTTCTCTTACTTTACTAAAATTCTTTTCATTACTAGCCTCAGTATATCTAAAATGTCTGATGTCGAATTTTTCAACAAGAAATTCAAAATGGATTTCTTCAATACTTAAGTTTTTTACTTTTTTTTGAACCTTCTGTAATAATGATAATGAGATAAAAAAGTGAAAGTCACTTTTAATGATTGAGCTAAACAGAACTTCTTTTTCTTTTTTGCTAAGTCTATAATCATTACTCCGGTAACTTACTAATGTTTCTCCTATATATTTTAATTTATTATTATGATCTACAAACTCTAACTTATCTTTTGCCAGATTAATAAAGTATGAAGCCGCTTTATAGGTACTAAAAATAGATTTTTCAAATTCATTCTCCCTTTTAGCAAGAGACTCGTTAATAATTCTTCTTTTCTTTTCTTTTGATATTCCTATTATGGTATCGTAAGATTTTTTTATAGAATCGAATGAAGGTATACCGTGAGTTAAGGACTCGTTAGGATTTTTTTTATACAAATTGTATAGCTTTTTAATCAGATAGAGATAAAACTCAACATAAAAATCGGATTTAGATATCTCGTTATTGCTATTCTTATCTTTAATAAATTTACATACCCATTTCACAGAATTTAAATTCTGATTATATGGTCTATGTAAACTTTTTATATAAATAATCGATTCCAATTAAACATTCATTTTGAAACGATAAAAGTAGTGAATTTAGATGAATAAAATTAAAGTGTATAAAATTATTCAAAAACACCAACTTACTGATTTACAAATCAGTAAGTTGGTTAAATAATGAGATATTATTTTCTAACCCGATATCCTATATTTTGAATAAAATAAATGAGCTACATTATCGTAATATAATAGTCAAATACTATAAAATTAGATCTGAGAAATAAAAGACCGTTCCAAACCTTTAAACTTATGCGATACCTTTTGCATATCCTTTCCGACTTTCTCATTAAGTATCTTGGCATAAATCTGTGTGGTGGCAATGTTTTTATGCCCTAACATTTTGCTCAAACTTTCAAGCGGAACGCCCTCGCTTAAAAATAGAGTAGCAAACGTATGACGTGCCAAATGAAAGGTTACTTTCTTTTCTTTCAGGCAGTCGATTTGTTCGGATATTCGTTTCAAACTATCATTGCAAACTGTATTGGATGGTACAGGAAACACCTTTCCGTCCTTTGACAATCCTGTATATTTCTCGATAATCATTTTTGGAATATCCAAGAGCATCACGTTTGATGATGTAGCCGTTTTCTTTCTACGTACAATAATCCACCTGTTGCCGTCAAAGAAATCTTGAATATTATTGTTTTTAAGTGCTTTCATATCTGAATAGGAAAGACCAGTAAAGCAACTGAAAACAAACAAATCTTTAACCAATTCATCTTTCTTTTTTTCGCAGTTGAACGTTACAAGCTGTTCCAATTCGTTCCGTAACAGATAGCCACGGTCTTTGTCCTTCTTGGTATTCTTGTACTCGCTGAACGGATTAAAGGCAAGGTGCTTTCGGCTCATTGCCAATCGGCAAAGCGTGGTAAAACCAATCATATACAGCCAAATGGTGTTGTGGGTTAAACTCTGGTCATCACGCAGGTAGTAATCAAAATCCTGTACAAAATCAGCGGTAAGGTCGTTAAACGAGACATCGGAATAACCGTATTTTGTAAGTGCAAAATTTCGCAGGTGCTTTAAAAGTATTTTGTATTTACTGCGTGTACCATTTACCCGAAGTCCGCTATTAACCTTTTTCTCATAATCAGACAAGAACTGTTCGTAAAATTTGAAAAAGGTCAGTTCTCCGCTTTCCATACCGAGAAAGGTATTTTTGAGTTTAGAACTGTTTACCGTTCCCTCGTTCTTTAAGATTTTGGAATAACATTCTTCAATACCTAAACGGATTTTGTCAAATTTGCTGTTTGTGTCTTGGGCTTCTCGGCTTTTACCTAAAACCCTGCCGTACTTCAAATCCCAATTTGTTGCGGAAATATCCAGCTTGGTGCTAAATGCAGACTGTTTGCCATTTACGGTAATCCTGCACATAACCGTAACTTTTCCGTTCTTCTTCGGGGCATTCTTTTTAAGGTAGAACAATACCTTAAACGTTGATTTTTTTGTCGTTTCCATACTCACAATTCTTAATGATAAAATTAAACCTATGTGAGCTACGGAACAATATGAAAAAATATGCAGAAAGCTGAAATACAGTATTTTAAAACGATTATTTCTAATGTTTAAAAGTAACGTTTTAGTAACCTTACTTTTGCCAATGATTGCTTTTTACTGCTTTTTACCTCATTACCAAAAAATCATAAAACGGTTGTAAAGCCTTTATCTACAACCGTTTTACCTATTTTTAATCTTTGATGTATTTTTACTGAAACTTTATTTTAAAGATACAAAAGCATTTTCTAAAAAGTCGAAAATATTTATAGCTTTTTTTTGTAATTACTGTCTTATTTAGAAATTAAATCTAACTTAAATTGTTCTATACTTTTTAAATCAGGCAATAAAAGGTAGATGATTCCATTTTCAATATCAATCCTTTCAACAGTAGTTAAAATATTGTAATTTTGTCTTTTTAAATCGATTATTGACTCATCGGTATATCTATGGTTTAGTTCTTTTATTCCTGAAATCGTTCTTTTCTTAGAACTAAATTTATACAGTTTCTTTGTCGTTAAATCATAAACAGACACCAAATCTCTAGGTATTAAATATGTGCCAGCATAATGGGTTTCTTTTACTGGAGTAATTAACAAAAACCTTGATTCAAAAACTTCATACAAATAATTTCTTACTTTATTTTCGCCCTCAAAAAAAATTTCATTATTTTCCTTTAATTGAATTTTATTTCCATCATAAATCTTTGCAATTGAATATTTTTCGCTGTAACACTCTGTGTATTCACTATTACATTCAAATTCAATATGTGATAGGTTTATTTCATATGAATCACTTTGTATAGAAGTTTTCGGAGCTGCGCAACCAACTAAAAATATAATAAAAAAAGATAAATATATATTTTTCATATCAAGATCTTTCATTCGATAATTTGAGTGAATCTACTTCAAAAGCGTTAAGCGTTGTTGCAGTTCCGCGCGAACTTCGGTGTAATTTTTATAATATAAGCTTGAAAATACCGCAATTGCTTTTTTATCTTGAATTAAATAACAATATTCGTGGTATTGTGCACGCTGTCTGAAATCGCGAATGGCAAAACCTTCAATTTCATTAATCTTAAAAGTTTTTTTAGTGCCAAAACCCAATAGTTGTTTTACTTCAATGGTGTCATTGGTAATTTTTATCGTTGCCATACGCAGATTCATTTCAATAAAAAATCCCCAGATAATAATAAACAAACTTACCAAGCAGCACAAAACCAAAAATACCGTTAAGCCCCAATGCCAGTTGTCTTGAAACATGCGTAAAAATTTGTTGACAATAAAGGCAGTTAAAACCGGAAAACTTAAAATTAGTAAGCTGTAAAAATAGGCGGTGTTACTTAATTTTGACTGAACCATTTTATAATTTTTTTTCAAATTTAGCGTATAATTTCCAAAAGCTTTGCAGGTTTTCGGTATTAAAATCTTCCGATTTCCATTCGTTCAGCTTCAAATTTATCGTTGTTTTGTTTTGATTGTACGTTCCAATAAAAATTTCGGTATTCGTTAAAAACATTCCGAAATGATTATCCAACATGTGTAAGGTATCAATTTGAACCTGTTCAAAAAACAAAATGGTGTATTCGGGAATATCTACGTTTGCAGGTGCAGCAATTTCGTGTGTAAGCTCCAAAGCAATAAATTTATTGGAACTGTACATTGGAAAAGCAATAAGATCTAATTTCTGAACATCAAAAGTTCCTTCTTTAATATGATGAATGGCTTCGCGGGAAATAAACGGAATGTTTGCAAAGTTTTTTTGTAATTTTTTCTGACCTTCCTCGTTAAAATAGTCGTTAAAGTTCAAAATCTCGTTAACCGACAGTTGTTTTGTCAAAAGATGCTCTAATGGAATGCTAAAATAATTAGCAATTTTCATGATGCTTTCTAATTTAGGTTCGGCACGTAGTTCTTCATAAGACGATATATTTCCTCTTGAAAGACTAAATAGATCAGCAAAAGCCTGTTGACTTATGTTTTTTACATTTCTAAGCTTCTTTATATTGTAACCTATTTTACTCATTTTTAAAAAAAATAAAAAATTTGCTAAATTTATTTGCAAAAAGTATTATCTTTATGCAAAAGATATGTGCAAGATACAAAATTAATTTACAATGCATTTTTTAAACGTCGAAAAATATATTTTAGATACCGGATACAGTATTAAATATAAAAGCAAAGAAGAAGGGATTTTTTTGATAGAAAATCTGGCAGACGGAGTTCAGAATTTAATAGTTGGTGTTGCCGCGCCCGTTTTAATATTTGAACAATACCTGTTTACGTTACAAGCCGATAATATGCAAGTATTTAAAGCTTTGTTAATGAAAAACAGAGATATAATTCACGGTGCTTTTGCACTTACCGAAGATGGTTCGAAAGTTATTTTTAGATATACGCTACAAATTCACAATTTAGATTTTAACGAATTTGATGCCGCACTAAACTCGCTGAGTTTGCTGTTAAGCGAATATTCCGACCAACTGATTAAATTTTCAAAATAAAGCTTTGACAAAGTTTTAAGCAGTAGAGTACAACTTTGTCAAAGTTCAATAAATAATTAAAAAAATAAAAGACATGAATATTTTTAAAAGAATTTTTAGAATAGGCCAGGCAGAAATTCATGCTGTGGTCGATAAAATGGAAGATCCCATTAAAATGACGGAACAAGGAATCCGCGAAATGAAAGAAGATTTAGATCAGGCAATGGAAGCGTACGCCAAAGTAAAAGCATTGGCAATTCGTACACACAACGCTGCCGATAAAAAACGCGAAGACGCTGCAAGTTATGAAAACAAAGCTGTTTTGCTACTTCAAAAACTTCAAAAAGAAGAATTAGAAGTTGATCAGGCAGAACGTTTGGCGAAAGAAGCACTTCATTTAAAAAAGCAGAATTTGTTAGAAGCCGACGAATTAAGCAATCAGGCAGATGTACACGATGAATCAGCAAACGAAGTTCATAAAAACATCGAGGTATTAAAGTATAACATCAACAAATGGGAAACCGAATTGGCAACCATTAAAGCTCGTGTTCGTGTGGCAAACGCAACCAAAGTAGTAAACAAACAGCTGGCAAAAATGGATTCTAACAGTACCATAAGTATGTTGGAACGCATGAAGGAAAAGGTTGAAGAAGACGAAGCATTGGCAAAAGCCTACGGCGAAATGGCACAGCAAAAACCAAATATTTCCGATGAAATAGATCAGGCTTTAAATGAAAATTCATCAGATGCCGATTTAGATGCTTTGAAGAAACAATTAGGAATGTAAAGTAGTCTAAAGTCAAAAGTTGTAAAGTCGAAAGCCTCGTCAGTTCGAGCGAAGTCGAGAAATCTAAAAGAATAATTCAATAATAATAATTAAAACATTTTTTATGAAACGATTTGAATATAAAACAATAGAAGTTAAACCAACAGGAACTTGGACATGGAAATTCGATATTGTTGAAATTGATAAAATTTTAAACGAAATGGGTAGCCAAGGCTGGGAATTAGTAACAACAGAAAGTCGTGATATGAGCGGAACAGCTTATGGTTTTCACTACACTTTTAAACGCGAAATTTAATAAGTTGCTGTTCGCAAAACTAATAACTCAAAACAAAAAACTATACTATGGCAGAACTTTTAAACCTATTATTCTATCCGCTTTCAAACGGAATTATGACGGTTCTTACCGGAATGTCTTTGCTGTACTGGGTTTTTATGTTTTTTTCGGGCGATGGATTTGATACCGATGCCGAATTTCACATGGGCGATGTTTCCGATGGCGATGTAAATACCGATGCCGACGGCGAAGTTTCCTTTGGATCAAAAGTATTGGAATTTATCAACATAGGCAAAATGCCGTTAATGGTAATTGTAACGCTGTTTAAGTTCATCGGCTGGATTCTTACCTTACTGTCATCTATCTTTTTAGGTTTGGCAAACTGGGGCATAAAATCAGTGCTAATCCTACTTCCGGTGTTTGCAATCACCTTTGTAATCATGCATTATGTCACAAAACCATTAGTAAAAATGTATAAAAATTTAGGCTATAACGGCGAAGAATCAATCGATTTTTTAGGCAGAACCGGCACGTTGAAATCAACCATAGAAAACAACAAAATAGGCATTTTAGAAGTTACCATTCAAAAAGATGTATTTCGGTTAAATGTTAAAAGTCAGTCGGGCAACCGCATAGAATACGGCGCAGAAGTAATGATCGTTAAAGCCGTAGAAAACAACATTTACGAAGTACAACCAAATATAACCTTACATAATATAAACTAACTAAATTAAATCAATGAACAAACTATTATTAATTGAAGGGCTTTCGGGCGTATCAGGAATCATACTTTTAGCACTTGGCGTAATTGTATTTTTAATCATTTCGTTTTTTGTAGTATTAAGCATGTTCTACAAAAAAATTCCGCAAGGTAAGGCAATTGTGCGTACCGGTGTGGGCGGATCTAAAGTAGCATTCAACAAAGGAATGTACGTAATTCCGGTTTTTCATAAAATGGAAATCATGGATATTTCGGTAAAGAAAATCGAAATTGCCCGTATGCAGCATGACGGATTAATTTGTCGCGATAATATTCGTGCTGATATCAAAGTGGCGTTTTTCGTTCGCGTAAACAAGTCGGTAGACGATGTAATAAACGTGGCACAAAATTTAGGATGCGACCGTGCGAGCGATCCTGAAACATTGAAAAGTATTTTTGAATCGAAGTTTTCCGAAGCATTAAAAACCGTTGGTAAAAAATTCGATTTTATTGAATTATACGAAGCACGTCGCGAGTTTCGTGATGAAATATTGAACATTATCGGGACCGATTTAAACGGATATATTTTAGATGATTGTGCAATTGATTATTTGGAACAAACCGAATTACGTTTTTTAAGTGCCGATAATATTTTAGATTCTGAAGGAATTAAAAAAATTACCGAATTAACGGCAAAACAAAATATGAGTGCCAACTTAATTCGTCGCGAAGAAGAAAAAGTGATCAAAAAACAAAACGTTGAAGCGCGTGAAGCAATTTTAGAATTAGATCGACAATTAGCAGAAAAAGAAGAACGTCAAAAACGTGAAATCGATAATATCAAAGCCCGAGAAGAAGCCGAAATTACTAAAGTTCGAGAAGAAGAACGCTTAAAATCGCAAACCGTTCGTATTGCTACTGAAGAACAATTGGCGGTTCAAGAAGAAAACAAACTGCGCCAGATCATCATTGCAGAAAAGAATAAAATCCGTACCGATGCTGTTGAAACCGAGCGTGTAGAAAAAGACCGCGCGTTAGAACAAACCGAAAGAGAGCGTATTGTTACCTTGGCACAGATTGATAAAGAACGATCGATCGAAACTGAGAAAAAATCGATTCAGAATGTAATTAAAGAACGCGTTCAGTTAGAAAAAGGCGTTGTAGAAGAACAACAAAACGTTCGCGATGTAGAAGTGTACCGTGAAGTTGAACGTAAAAAACAAGCAGGCGTAATTGCAGCATCGCAAGAAGCAGAAGAGCGCTTAATTGCAACAGTGAAAGCAGCCGAAGCATCAAAAATTGCAGCAGAACAAGAAAAAGAGAAAAAAGTAATCGATGCCGATGCTCAAAAAATGGTTGCAGAACGCAAAGCTCAAGAGGTATTGATTGATGCCGAAGCGAAAAAAGAAGCTGCTTCAAAAGAAGCCGAAGCTCGTAAAATTATTGCTGAAGCACAAGCGAAAGAAGAAGCTGCGATTGGATTATCTGAAGCAGAAGTTATGATTGCAAAAGCAGAAGCAGAAGAAATTCAAGGAACAAAAATGGCTGCGGTTATCGAAATTAAAGCAGAAGCTATGCGTAAAGAAGGCTTGGCAGAAGCCGAAGTTGTTCGTGAAAAAGCAATGGCAGAAGCAAAAGGTATCGAAGAAAAAGCCGAAGCTATGAAAAAACTAGACGGTGTTGGTAAAGAGCACGAAGAGTTCAAGTTGCAGTTACAAAAAGAGAAAGAAGTAGAATTGGCGCATATCAACATTCAAAAAGATATTGCTTCAGCACAGGCTAGCGTTCTTTCTGAAGCATTGAAAACCGCTAAAATTGATATCGTTGGTGGCGAAACCATGTTCTTTGAAAACATTGTTCGCCAGGTTTCCAACTCAAAAGGTTTCGATCACTTAATCAACAATTCGCAACATGCGTTAGATATCAAAGAATCGTTGATGGGACCAGACGGAAAAGGAGATTTAGCTGAAAAAATCCGTGGATTGGCAGACAAATATGGGATTTCATCAAACGATATTAAAAACTTAACCGTTTCAGCAGCTTTAATAAAATTACAGCAGGCAGCAGGCGGTCAGGGTAATGAAGAAGACGCAGGCTTCATTAATTCGTTATTCGGCATGGCTAAAAACTTGGGAATATCAAACAAAAAATTAATTTAATCTTGAAGTAAGTTTTAAAGATAGAAACTTGTCATGCTGAACTTGTTTCAGCATCTCACAAGATTAAATGATGCGATTCCGTGTCAAGCACGGAATAACAAACAATTTATCATAAAAATCAACACACACTTATGCCTAAACTTGCCTTTTAAAACCAAAGAAAGGCAAGTTTAATTTCACTAACGCATTAATTTAAAATCAATGCAAGAAGAAAAAGTTACAACACCACAACCAACCATAGATTCCGGCGCATACGAAATCATCCGCAAGCGTTTGCACACACAGAAAGAAGAGTTGCTGGCAAGGTTAAAATCCTTAAACAGCGCAAGAAAAGAAGTTTTCAATTCTACTAGTTTTGTGTTAAAGGCAAATCAGCGGATTGATACCGAAAATACCTGTACAGCGCGCGGAATTGTTGCCATTGACAATCTTTGCATTTTTGGTTACAACGTGCATTTTGGTTTGCGTACCGAAATTAATTTAGCCGATGTTTTCAGTATTTATCTGTTCGAAAACAATCAGTTTGTGCCGCAAACGTTAGATTTAATCAACGATGCCAACTTTGTAACCGATTATCAGAATCTGTATAAATATTACCGCGATTCTATTTTTGCGAAATTCCGCAGAACAGAGAATTACTTGTACATGATTTTTCAGACAAGTAAAAATGTTGATGATTTAAAGGCGTTTAAATGGTTGATAAAAGACGGAAAGCTGATTTATCAAGATGATCGTAGTATTCATGATGTAAAACAGCCTACGCAGTTTGAATTTCAATGGATTAAAACCAATTTGGATGATCGCCGTTTAGGGAAATTTCCACATATTTCTATTTTAGAGAAGGTTTTTATTGAAGCATTACATGGCGATATTACCTTTAAAATTGAAGACAATACCGATACCGGAAAAGGAATTTACAGCGAAAAAGTCACCAATTTAGATCAGCAGTTAGACGATGCCGAATATTACTATGCCGATTTAGGAAATCTAATTGCCATACGCATAAAGCCGTATCAGGAAGATTTTCGTGCGTACGTGTTCAATGTAAAAACAAAAGAAGTAATCAATCTTCCATCGTTAAACCAATCGGCAATTTTGTTGCCCGATAATCAGGGAATCATTTTTTCAAACGGATATTATCTACAAAACGGCACACACAAAGTGTTCGATTCTCATTTGGAAAACGTACAGTTTTTACGAAAAATAGCGTCGCCCAACGGAGAAGATTTTCTGTACATTTTTAATCAGCGCGAAACCAATACGTTCATTTTAATGTCGTACAACATCATTCAGCAGTCGGTAGAAACGCCTATTGTTTGTAACGGTTTTACCATTTTTAAAGACGGCAGTTTAATTTATTTCAGAACCGAAGCCGAAGCAACACGCCACCATCAGGTACAAATTTGGGAAACGCCTTACATGGCTGTTTTAAAAGAAAACGAAGCCCGTAAAGAAGATCCGTTGTACAAAGTGGGCAACAAGCAGATTGTGCAGGCAATGGCAGAAACCCAAGAGATAATTCAGTTGGCGACTAAAGAAGATTCGTACGAAGGTTTGTACGAAGAAATCTTGAAGAAAACCACCACGTTGCTCGATTCCTATTTTTGGATTAACGATGTTGCTCTAAAAGATTTAGGCGCGCCGTTAAGTCAGATAAAAGATGTTGCCAACACCGCAATCGACGAATTTGTAAAAGTTCAGGAACAACGCAAACATGCCGAAGAATTATATCAGCAGTCCGACAAACATTTAGAGGAACTGATTTTTAAAATCAACAGTACCACCGTTGAAACGTTGGATCAGCTGGTAAATTTGTTGGCATCTGCAAGAAAATTGCAAGGCGAATTCATCAGTTTAAAAGGTGTTCGTTATGTTTCAACAGAAAATGTAGATCAGTTAATTGACCGATTAAATACCATTACCGTTGATTTGTCAAACCAAACCGTTGCATTTCTTTTAAAAGACGAAGCTTTATTGCCTTACGAACAAAAGGTGGAAGCACAAAAAGAAAAAGTTACAGTTATTGATAAGGTTTTTGATGCCAAAGCGGTGGAAGAGAGCAATACCGAAATTTCTACCGAATTAGAAGTTTTAATAGATATTTTAAACGGTTTAAAGATCGATGATGCTACGCAAACCACAAAGATTGTCGAGAAAATATCGCTGATTTTTAGTTCACTGAACGAATTGCGTGCGCAACTGACTCGAAAGATAAATTCGTTACGAAATCAAGAAGCCGGTGCCGAATTTGCTGCACAGTTAACCTTGTTGGAACAAACGGTTACCAATTATCTGGAACTTTCAACGTCGGCAGAAAAAACCGATGAATATTATACCAAAATTGTTGTTCAGTTAGAGGAATTGGAGAGCAAGTTTTCTGATATCGATGATTTTGTTTTAAAAATTGCCGATAAACGTGATGAGGTTATTAAGGCATTCAATACTAAACGCGAGCAGATTGTAGCGCAGGTTAACAAACGCACCGATTCATTGGAGCAGATTGGTTTGCGTGTGTTGAAAAACATCGAAAACAAATCGCTGACGTTGGCAACCAAAGAAGATATTTTAAACTTTTTTGCTTCGGATTTAATGATTGATAAAGTTCGACAATTAGTTGCCGAATTAAAATTGTTAAACGATGTATCAAAAGCAGAAAATCTTGAAAATCTTTTAAAGAAAACACAAGAAGATGCACAACGAATTTTACGCGATAAAACCGAACTTTATGTAGACGGGCAAAATATTATTGCACTTGGTAAACACAAATTTTCGGTCAATAATCAATCGTTAAGTTTAACGCTGGTTAACAGAAACAACGAGCTTTTCTATCATTTAACCGGAACCAGCTTTTATCAAAAGGTTCAAAATACCGATTTAGCCAACTATAAAGATATCTGGGATCAGGAATTAATTTCGGAAGACAGCACGGTTTATAGAGCAGAATATCTGGCATTCAAAACGTTTAAAGCGGCAACTTATAACGATTTTGATGCGTCGGCATTTATCAATCAAACGGTAGAGCAAAATTATTCCGAAGGGTATGTAAAAGGCGTTCACAATACCGATGCGCTTGCAATTTACGAAGCCCTGCAAAGTATCGATAAAAAAATGGGTGTATTGCGTTACAATGTATCCACACGTTCGGTTGCGCAGTTGTTCTGGCATCATTTACCAGAAAACGATCAGCAGAAGTTGTTTACGTTAATTCAATCAACACATTCGGTTTTAAAGGCGTTTCCAAGCACGCAGCGTTATCAGTCGGTTATCGATCAAATCGAAAATCATTTTCAGCAGTGGCATACAACGGTAGATCAAACATTAACCGATAAAACCAGCGTGGCGCATTATATTTTTGGATCGTTCAGCAACTATAAAAAGTTTGCAATAAGTGAATTCAGTGATCATTTAAAGCAGGAATTTTTACGAATTGTGCAGGAAAAAAGATCGTTGATAGATTTTCAGGCCGATGTTCAAAACGAACAATTCTCGTTAACCGATCGCTATTTCTTGATTTTAAACTGGTTGAACGCTTTTATTGATGAGCGTGCCGATTTGGAAATCTATCGAAAATACATCGATGAAACCGCAGTTATTTTATTGTTTTCTAAAGACGAATACCAGCTTGTTTTCGGTAAAGATTCGGTTGAAATCACTGAATTAAAAGGAAATCATTCCATATTAGAAAACGGCAGTTTTACATTAGATTACTACGATTTTATCAACAAACTATCCGATTTTACAAACAACAAAGTTCCGCGTTTTGAAGCGTTTATCAATCTAAAAAACCATTTGAGCAAATCGTACGAAAACGCGTTGAAAATAAACGAATTAGAACCAAAAGTATTAACATCGTTCGTTCGAAACAAATTAATCAACGAAGTGTACTTTCCGTTAATTGGTAACAATCTGGCAAAACAGTTAGGCACCGCAGGCGATAGCAAACGCACGGCACGTATGGGAATGTTGCTGTTAATTTCGCCACCAGGTTACGGTAAAACTACGTTAATGGAATATCTGGCAAAAACCATGGGGCTGCATTTTGTAAAAGTAAACGGACCAACCATTGGACATTCTATCACGTCGATTGATCCTGTGGAAGCCAAAACATCGGGCGAACGCGAAGAGTTGAAGAAGATTAATTTGTCGTTTGAAATGGCAGATAACGTAATGCTGTATTTAGACGATATTCAGCATTTAAGTCCGGAATTTTTACAGAAATTCATTTCACTGGCTGATGGTCAGCGAAAAATAGACGGAATTTTCGATGGTGAAAGTAAAACCTACGATTTGCGCGGAAAACGTTTCTGTATTGTCATGGCGGGAAATCCGTACACTGAAAGCGGGTCGAAATTTCAGATTCCCGATATGTTGGCAAACCGTGCCGATGTGTATAATCTGGGAGATGTTATTGGCGATACGGCACATTTGTTTAATTTAAGTTTGATTGAAAACGCGGCGATTGAAAATGTGTATTTAGAAAAAATTGCCAGCAGATCGTTTCAGGATTTTTATGCGTTGATCGATTTTATTTCGCAAGGAACAGATCAACTGCCCGATTTAGAAGGAAATTACACCAAGCAGGAAATCGACGATTGTATTACAGTTTTACAGCATATCATCAAGATTCGCGATGTGGTGATTAAAGTGAACCAGCAGTACATTCAAAGTGCGGCAATGCAGGATGCGTACCGAACCGAACCATCGTTTAAAATGCAGGGATCGTACCGAAACATGAGCAAACTGGTTGCCCATGTGGTACCAATGATGAACGATAAGGAAATCAACGATTTGTTGCTGACCCATTACGAAAGCGAGTCGCAAACGCTGACTGCCGATACCGAAAGCAATTTACTGAAGTTAAAGGAACTTGCCGGATTAATCACGGTTGACGAGAAAATTCGTTGGGAAGAAATTAAGGAACTGTTCCGTAAAAACAATAAACACGGCGGTTTGGCTAAAGACGATAAAGTGTTTGCCGAAATGCTTAATTTAAACGAAAACCTAGAAGGAATTATCAAGGTTATTAAAGAAAAATAAAAGGAAGTCAAATGACTTCCTTTTGGTTTTTTTGACTTGGTGATAGCAAGGAAAAGTACACTGTATTATTTCTTTTTATAAGTAGTAGTTTTTTTATCTCCCTTTTTTAAGATTATTCCATTTTCTACAGCATTTTTTAAATCACGACTTGCAGTTGCAGAAGAAATGTTTTTAAAATAATTCAAATAATCTTTACGGCTAAAATCTTTTTCGTTGTTCTCTAAAAACAGCTGTATTCTATCTTCATCACTCAATTTTTTAGCAGAATTTTCAAGTAAATCAAATAGCGAACAATCAATAATCATCAACATATATTCAATGAATTTAGTAGATTTTCCTTCTTTATCAGAAACAGACAAAGCCTTGTAATATTCATTTTGATTTTTTGAGATCAAAGTTTCAAATGGCAGAAATTCAAAAATGGGGTATTCTTGCATTAAAATTAAAGTTTGCCATAATCTTCCCATTCTTCCGTTTCCATCTAAAAAAGGATGGATAAATTCCATTTCGTAGTGAAAAACACAACTTTTTATGAGCGTTAATTCCGATTTGTCTTTTAAATACTCAAACAAATCTTTCATTAAGTAAGGAACATTTTCGTAAGAAGGTGCAATATGTTCCACTTTAGAACCTTTTACAATACCAACACCTTGTTTTCGATATTTTCCAGGCTCATTTATTAATTTTTGTAATAATAGTTTATTCGCTTTTAAAAAATCTTTTTCACTTTCTGGTTTTAGTTGCCTTATATTTTTATAAACCTCTAAAGCATTAAGTACTTCAAGAATGTCTTTTTCAGGACCAATAACTCGCTTGTTCTCTAAAATAGCAGTAATTTGCTCTTCGGTTAATGTGTTTCCCTCTATGCTAAGCGAAGATTGAATTGTTTTAATTTGATTCTGCTTTCTTAAAGTGGGATTGGTTTTAATTAAATATTTTGCATTCACTTCTCCGATTTTCTCTGAAATGGAAGATATATATTTTAATATTTCTGGAGATATTTCGTACGGAGGTTTCATTTATTGATACTATCATTTGATACTATAACAAATGTAGAAATTAAAAATGAATAATTCGTTTTGTTTGTGATAGAATTAAAAGTAAGATACATCAATAAAGAGAATTACCAGGGTTATTAAAGAAAAATAAAGGAAGTCAAATGACTTCCTTTTGGTTTTATAGTTTCTATCAAATATTTTTTCTCAAATATGATTTTATATCTATTTCATTCTGTAATTCTCTTTTATTGAAGAGAACTATTTTGTTTGCACTTTCAATTCTTTGAAGATTGATATTCGCATATCTTATGATTGCTAACTTTATTTGTCTTTTTCTTTCATCAGGTATGAATTTGTAACGTCTTAAATTCCCAAATACATGCTCATATTTTAAGTAAAGTACTACATAATAAATAAAAGGCAAAAATAAAATCGTAAATAACGGTGGAAGTAAAAAAGACTTCAAATTACTTAACGTGAAAAAATTATTATAATTAATAGCCAGTTGATAAAATCCATAAAACAAAAATCCAAATCCTAAAATTGATAAAACATTTTTAAAAAAAATCGCAACTACTTTGGAATTACTGTCCTCTTTTTTCATTTCAGGAGCAAAAGTCAAAAGCGAAATAATAGTAAATATTGGAATTAATATTAGTTCCCAAACAATTGAAAAATTATAGAATCCAACTATGAATTCCAATATTATGGTTAATGAAGTAGCATTTAAGATTATTTTTGTAAAATCTTTATAAGAATTTATATCTGAAACACTAAAAAAAAATACCATTCCTGTTGTCAATAACCAATAAATGAAGTCTTTGTAAAGTGCAAATTCCCAAATACCGAACTTATTAAATAAGAAAACTATTAAAGTTAAATAAGTTCCAATTCCTATATAAAAAGGGATAATTTTTTTAGAAAATAATGCCTTTAATACCAATAAGAATTTTCCGAAACTGCCTCTTGAGCTAGCGATCAAAAAAATTAAAAACAGAATTGACCAAACTATAATTGATGTCTCACGATTGGATAATAATTTTAAAAAGTCTATCATTTAAAATTTTAGTAGTAATTTAATAGATATAATACGGTTTTTTTAGCATCACATATAACACAAATATATGCAAAGTTTAAATATGTTAAAATCTAAAAAACTATGTGGTAAAACAATTAATTACTATTTAAATATTCGACAACAAACGTTTACAATCGACTATAAATGATTAACAACCGAATAAAATTTGGAAGCTGTTGCAACTTTGTACCAGATAATTATTTAATCATTTAAAATTTAAACGCCATGAGTACATTAAGAAACAGTGTTCGTCTTGTAGGAAGAGTAGGTAACACACCGGAAACAAAAACTTTTGAAAACGGTACAAAAGTAACTTTATCGTTAGCAACCAGCGATTTTTATTACAACGATAAAAAAGAAAAAATAGAGACCACCCAATGGCACAATATTGTAGCGTGGGGCAAAACCGCAGAGCTGATTCAGAAATACGTAGAAAAAGGTAAGGAAATTTCCGTTGAAGGTAAATTAACCTACCGCACCTACGAAGACAAAGAGGGCGTGAAACGCAGCATTACCGAAATTGTTATTAACGAAGTGTTGTTCTTCTAAAAATAAAATCCCGATGCGTCGGGATTTTTTTTATATTCACGAAAATTCGCAGATCCAGATGGACATATTATTGTGTTTGCAGAGAAATTGAAATGATTTTCTTATATTGTTAAAAATCACATTTATGAAAACTAAAAACTATTTAATTTTACTTTTTTGCCTGATAAATTGTTTTACAGCCAATAGTCAGTTATTTCTTATGTATGATGGGATAAATCCAAACGATAGTTATTTTGATTTGCCAAAATATAGTTTAGAGTATTATCAAAAGATAAAAGAAAAACTATATGAAGGCTTGGAAGAAGATTTTCACGTAAGAATGTTGGTTCGCCCATCTTTTGATGCTGAATATATTTTTCAAATAGATAGGGATATTAAAAATTATGAAGCCGAAAGTTTTGTAGTTCGTTTTCAAAAAACAAAATCTAATTTATGGTATGCAGAAGAAAATTACAAAAAAGTAAACGTAAAAAAATACCAAGCTCAAATTAATAAGGAAGATGCAGAATTGCTAACAAACGCATTTGTGAAATTATTGAAAACTACAAGATATGAGCGAAGTGATTTTGATATTTATGATGGAACAAATTATTTGTTAAGTGCTTTTGAATATGGTCCTGGCATTGTTAGTGGTAATGTAAAATCACCACGCGACAATGAAATTAAAGCACTTGTAGATGTTGTTGAAAATTTAATAAAACAAACAAAATCAAAAAGAAACATCAAACTTTCTGAAGAAGCTAAAAATACACTTATCAACATTATTGAACAAACAGAAAAGAATCCAACTTCTGCAGATTACGAATTAATGAGCAGAATAGTTAAGATCATTGAAAATAACAAAGAAAGTTACTGCTCAAAATTAACTGAAAGTAACAAGCTTCATGTGGAAGATGTTTTGCAAATAATACAAGATCCAAAGAGATTTGCGTATTATAATTTTGACAAATCGACCTTAAAAAACTTTATTAAAGGGATAGGAGATGACTTTGTCGAATTTAATACTTTTGACGAAGATAGTAAGAATGAAATGTTGAAAAATGGGCGCGAAATAGAAAAAGAAGAAAATATTAAAAACAACATCTTTCAACTTATTCTAAAGGAGTTCGATTAATATCAATACAACAAATTACTCATTCAAAATATTCTGAAACAAATCAAAAAATCGACCCATATCAATACCGTCAACCAAACCATGATGTGCAAATAAGGCAACATTAAAAAACTTTCGGTCGTTTTTATCAATCATTTTACCAATAGAAACTTTTGGCGAACTATCGGGATGTTTAAATCCGCGCGCATGCGTTAACGACGTAAAATTCACCCACGGAATTGCCGAAAAATGAATAATATTATCGCCGTAATCGTCTTTTGTAAGCAAGGTGTCGGTTTGTTGTACGCGAGCTATTTCTTGTTTTACCGATTCTTGAAAAACAGCAAAATCATCATGATAGATAATATGCGAAAATCCAAACGTTTCGTTTTCCTTTAAAACTGTCGATGAAGCATCAATACGATCATGCTGAAAAACCTTTCCGTTATCAATTCGCAACTTAAAAGCCGGCAATTCATTTATGGTTTTCAACGTAGCATACAAATAGTAGATAAAAAACGATGTTTTTAATTCCTTGGCTCTTTTGTAGGCTTGCGTTACATCAATCTCAACGGTTAATCCGTAAAAAGGCTCATCCATTGCCGAGAAAAATTCAAAATGACTTTTGCGTTTCCAGGTATCTAAATTAATTTCCGTTTTCATAAATTCAATAAAGTCATAAGTTCACTTGTTTTTTCAACGCTGTAAAAATTATTGTGCACAATTTCATGGTCAATGCGTTCGTGTGCCCACGTTGTGTGAAAAGGTACGTGCACGGCAGTTCCGCCAATATTTAAAACCGGCAACACATCAGACTTTAACGAGTTTCCGATCATTAAAAAGTTCTCGGGTTCAATTTCCAAACGTTTCAAAAGCTTTTCGTAATCTAATTCTTCTTTTTCAACCATCACTTCGATATGATGAAAATATGCACCCAAACCCGATAAATGCAACTTGCGGTGCTGGTCTTTTAAATCGCCTTTTGTAGCAACAACCAGTTTGTATTTTCCGTGTAACTGCTGTAAGGTTTTTTCAATTCCGTCTAACAAAACAACAGGTTTTGTCAACAATTCCTTACCAATTTCAATGATTTTTTCCATTACTTTGGTCGATACCGTGTGGTTCGAAACCTCGTAAGCCGTTTGCACCATCGATAAAATATATCCTTTAATGCCGTAACCGTACAAAGGCAGGTTGTTTATCTGGGTTTGAAACAATGCCTGCGCCAAACTCTGTTTCGATAAATAATCGCTCATTAAAGCACAAAATTTTTCTTCGGCTTCGTCAAAATAAGGTTCGTTTATAAATAGTGTATCGTCTGCATCAAAAGCAATAACTTGGATGTTTTCAATCATTGGGTGAAAGTTTCCTCAAAGATAAAACCTAATAAATTTCTATCCTTCAAAATTGGTGTTTTTGTTAAAAAAAATCGACCAATAATTAAATTTTGTACATTTAATAGAAAAAGAGAAACTATGAAAAATGTAATTAAACAAGAAATGCAGCAGCTAAATTACGAAGATATAGCTGCTTTGGTAACCACAGGTGCAGCGGCAGGTATTGCCGTAACAAAAATCACAGGGCATTCAAAATCATTGGGTGCGGCTGTTGGCGTTGGCTTAAGTATGTTGTTTTACGGAATTTTAAAGAGAATGTAGACTTTCTTTAAGTCTTTTTAATTCTGTTATATACAATTGATTGAGCTATCTAAATTTTAATTATATTTAACCCTAATTTAGTAAAGGTCAGTTGTGTATGATGGGTTTTAAAAATTTGGTACTAATGTTCGGTGGATCATTATGTGCATGGATGTGTGGATGTGGTGAAGATGACGATTATGTTCCATCTGAACCAGAAAATATGGTATCAGTATTAATTGTTGATGATTTAACCAATAATTTCGAGGGCGGAGAAGTTTATCATTATAATGAACATTATCCAACGTATAATTTAACGGTTGAGAATGTTCCGCCTGCCGATGTTGGTTATATTAAGGTTCATTATACCGAAGGAAATCAGTTGATTTATCACGCAACGCAGGTTTTCATGGGCAGTGGCGAAATAATTGTTCCAAACCCGATAACGCCACCCCAAGATTTTGATCGAGTTTTAACCGAAGATTTTATGGCATTACCTAATGATGCTGTGGAATTAACAAACGCACCATCGCCGGCAGGTAAGGTGCAAGAAAAATGGGCACAAATTCAGAATTTAGAAGTTGTGCGTTACGCATTGCAGAATAACAACGGCAAAGTGCATTATTTTAGGCAGGTTTTCGATTCCGGATTAGTAGAAAACGCCAAATGGATATTTATTGTAAAAAATTAAAAGGTTGCCAAGTGCAGCCTTTTTTATTGATTTTCTAAAATAAACTTTTACTTTAGCAGTTAAAACAAACTAAAACTTTCAACTTTGGAACAAACAACTACAGACAATACCTTAAAACGCGGGTTGTCTAACCGCCATATTCAGCTAATTGCGTTAGGTGGAGCTATTGGTACCGGCTTATTTTTAGGAATTGGACCGGCAGCCGTTTTAGCAGGACCATCGGTTATTTTTGGATACGCCTTTGCAGGAATCATTGCCTTTTTTATTATGCGCCAGTTGGGGGAAATGGTTGTAGAAGAGCCTGTTTCGGGATCTTTTTCGCATTTTGCCTATAAATATTGGGGTTCGTTTGCGGGTTATGCTTCGGGTTGGAATTATTGGATTTTGTATATTCTGGTTTCCATGTCTGAATTAACCGCCATAGGAATCTATGTTCAGTATTGGTGGCCCGAAATTCCTTTGTGGGCATCAAGTACCTTTTTCTTCTTTGCAATTACGGCGCTGAATTTAGGTTCTGTAAAAATGTTTGGCGAAGCCGAGTTTTGGTTTTCCATTATTAAAGTAGTTGCTATTGTGGCAATGATTGTTTTTGGAACGTATTTATTGGTTTCGGGAACAGGTGGCGAACAAGCAAGTATATCAAACCTTACAAATAACGGTGGATTTTTCCCTAAAGGCTGGTTCGAAAAAACGGAAAGCGGTTATCAGGGATTATTGTCGGTAATGGCAATTATCATGTTTTCGTTCGGTGGTTTAGAACTGATTGGAATTACTGCTGCCGAAGCTGAAAATCCGGAGAAAAATATTCCAAAAGCAACCAATCAGGTTATTTACAGAATTTTGATTTTCTATGTTGGAGCCTTGATTATCCTTTTTTCGCTTTCACCTTGGGAAACCATCACTACAAAAACAAGTCCGTTTGTTACCGTTTTCGATAATTTAAAAGGAATGCAGTTCAACTTTTTCGGAACCGATGTTTCAGCAACAAACCTAATCGCAAACGCCTTAAACGTGATTGTTTTAACGGCAGCATTGTCGGTTTATAACTCATCGGTTTACAGCAACAGCCGTATGTTGTTTGGTTTGGCAGAACAAGGCAATGCACCTAAATTCCTGTTGAAGTTAAATAAAAGTTCTGTGCCAACGCGCGCGATTATCGTATCGAGCTGTTTTGCAGGAATCTGTATTTTAATCAACAAATTTGTACCCGAACAAGCTTTTGAAATATTAATGTCGTTAGTTGTTTCTTGTTTAATCATCAACTGGGTAATGATTTCGTTTACACATTTAAAATTCAGAAAAGCGAAAGATCAAGCAAATATCAAAACAAAGTTTCCGTCTATCATATATCCTGTTTCAAATTACATCTGTATTGTGTTTTTACTGGCAATTTTAGCAATTATGAGTATTACGGGTATGCATGTTTCGGTAATTTTAATTCCGGTTTGGTTGATTCTTTTGTTTGTAACGTATCAAATTGTTCAAAAAAACAAGCAACAGAAATTAATGTAAGTTAATATGTGTTGCTAAAGTATTTTATAATTTTAATGAACTAATTTAAAACTAAAATGGTTATGGAAATTAATCACAGAAAAGAAGAAAATAAAGGCGCTTTTATTGCAACTGAAAACGGAGCAAAAGTAGGTGAAATGACTTACAGTAAAGCTGGTGAAGATAAATTTATTATAGATCATACCGAAGTAAATTCGGAATTTAACGGAAAAGGCGTTGGTAAACAAATGGTATTAGTAGCGGTTGAATACGCACGCGAAAATGGAATTAAAATTCTGCCTTTGTGTCCGTTTGCAAAAGCTACCTTCGACAAAAACCAAGATATTCAAGACGTTTTGGTTTAATAACTAAGAAGAGCAGCAAAATTAAATTGCTGCTCTTTTGTTATTTCTTAAATATAATTTTTTGAGTTTCGGCTTTTCCTTCAAATAAATCAGAGACATCTTTCGGAGCTTTCTGTTCTAATTGAATCTCATTGTTAGATATTTTCTTTATAGTATAATTTTGTAATGGTAATTTCTCGAATTCAATTTTTAGTGTAGTTTCAGTTTGAGTCCAAGTACCAAAATAAGTTAAACCAGCACAAAGTTGGTCAAAATCTAAACCAATTTTATAATCAACTGTTTCAAATTTTCCATTACTTTTAAAGAAATAATAGTCAAGCGGGCAGTAATAATTGTCTTCTTTGTACACTGCTAATTCATTTCCGTCTTTATCATTAACAATTCGTTCTGTAAAATTCCATTTTCCTACTAAAAAATTCTGCTCTTCATGGCTTTTTTCTTCACAACCTACTAATGCTAACAGACTAATTGCGGTTAATAATTTTAATGCGTTTTTCATGTGTTTGTTTCTTAATCAGACAAATATAATGAATAGTAAACGAAAGAGTTTTATCGTTGCTAAATTTCTCTTTATATTTATAAAAATTTCGATACATGAAACAGCTTTTTACCTCTTTATTCATCTGTGTTTTTATAACGATTTCCTGTAAAAAAGATAGTCCGGAAACCACTATTCAGCCAGAGCAAAATCAAAAAACATTAAAATTAGAATTAGCCGAAGCACAAAAGATTATCGCACTACCGCTGCATTGTTTAGAGGTTGAATATCCGAATAAATTGGGACAGGTTTTAAAATCATCAGACGAATTGAAATCGCCTAAACAGTTGCGACCAATTTTTTATGGTTGTTTCGATTGGCATTCGTCGGCACACGGCTATTGGTCGGTTGTAAAATTAGTGAAGCAGTTTCCGGAATTAGATCAAGACAAAACGATCGATCAGCTACTAACAAAAGTATTTACTGATGAAAATTTATATATAGAAAAAGCCTTTTTCGATCAACCACACAACAAAACGTTTGAAAGAACTTACGGTTGGGCGTGGTTTTTCAAGTTACAAGAGGAATTATATACATGGAAAGACAATCCAAAAGCACAGCAATGGTACAAAACTTTGCAACCGTTAGAGGATGTTTTTGTTGAACGATATTTGGAATATCTGCCAAAATTAAATTATCCGATACGAACAGGAACGCACGACAATACGGCTTTTGGTATGGCGTTGAGTTTAGAATATGCGCAAACGGTTGGCAACTCCAAGTTAAAGGATGCTATTACAACAAAAGCTAAAGAATTATATACGAACGATGCCAATTGCCCGATTGCCTACGAACCAAGCGGTCACGACTTTTTATCGCCTTGTTTGCAGGAAGCGTGGTTAATGAGTAAAGTATTGCCACAAACCGATTATAAAATCTGGTTACAGAAATTCTTGCCACAATTATTCGATAAGAAATTTGACTTAGAAGTTGGTAAAGTTTCCGACAGAACCGACGGTCATTTGGTACATTTAGACGGATTGAATTTTAGTAGAGCAACCTGTCTGTTTCAAATTGCTAAAGTATTGCCAGAACTAAACCATTTAAAACCTATTGCAGAAAAACATTTTAATGCTGCTTTTCCAAACATATCAAACGATGATTATATGGGAAGCCACTGGTTAGGTAGTTTTGCTTTGCAAGCGTTGGATGCGCAGTAGATTAATATTAGTTAGGTTGAACTTATTTCAGTAAAATAATGACAAAATGAAATCCATTTATTATCTCGTTTTACTTTTTTCTATTGTAAGTTGTTGTAGAACTACTGTTGTTAAGGAAGAAGTTGTAACAGAAACTAAGAATATATATACTTATCTTGAACAAAAAACAGATAGTATGCATAATGAATTAAATAATCGAATTATTGATCCTGATTATATTATTTTAGTGGATAATGATACAGTTCTATTTGATAAGTTTATAATTAAGCCTTTCCTTACAAATGAAGGTTTAAGTATTAAATTGAATGATAACTTAATTAAAACTTATGAATTTAATACTTTAAATCAAGCCGAAAATGGATTTATTGAACTTAGTTTTGCAAGTAATTTAAAGAAAGTAAAGTATTATAAAAATGATCAATTGATGATTTTTGAATTGAATTCATTTCCATGTACAGGTTTAGGATGTTTAATTGAATTTCACTTAATTTACGATTTAAAAAGTAAAAAAATACATCCTTTTGGAATGTTCAGAAATTATGAAGGTAATTTATATCGTTTTCCAAATTTAACAGAACCCTATTATCTGTCTAAGTCGTATGAAGGAGATTTGAATGCAGGTGAGTTTAAATACGAATATACCTTTTTTAAAATTTCAGAAGAGAATTCAGAATTTGTAAATAAAAATAATGTAACACAATCTATCTCAATTGAATATCAAGATTATATACCAACTAAAATTAATTTATCTAAATTTAACTTATTAGATTAAAATGTAAAAAGCCACTAAAAAAAGTGGCCTTTTTAAAATATAGTAAAATTATCCTATCATTGCTCCGTTATAAACTCCAGCTTCATCAGGGTTTACAAACACCAATTTACCTTCTTTGGTTTCGGTAAGCAAAAGCATTCCTTCGCTATTAACTCCGCGTAAAGCTCTTGGAGCCAAGTTTACTAAAACGGTAACTTGTTTGCCAATTACTTCTTCGGGTGTAAAATGTTCGGCAATTCCAGAAACAATCGTGCGGACATCGATACCTGTATCAACTTTTAAAACCAGCAATTTATTAGCTTTCGGCATTTTTTCGGCTTCAATAATAGTTCCTACACGTAAATCAATTTTTGCGAAATCTTCGAACTGTACGGTTTCTTTTTGAGGTTCTGCTGTTTTAGCTTCGGCTGCGTTTGCCAGTTTTGTAGCTTCCAATTTATCAATCTGTTTTTGAATTTCCTCGTCTTCGATCTTTGCAAACAATAATTCAGCCTGACCAATCTGTTGTCCTTCCGGAATTAAATCTGATGTTTCGGCTACTTTGTTCCAAGTAATTGGTTCAGAAATATTCAACATGTTTTTAAGTTTCGCTGCAGAAAATGGTAAAAACGGTTCTGCCAAAGTAGATAAAGCTGCGGCAATTTGCAATGCCACATACATTTGCGTTTTCACGCGCTCTTCATCAGTTTTAATCAGTTTCCAAGGCTCTTCGTCAGCTAAATATTTATTTCCTAAACGCGCCACATTCATTAATTCGCCCAATGCTTCGCGGAAACGGTAACGCTCAATTGAACTTTCAATTACTGCAGGATACGCCTTTAATTCAGCCAGCGTTCTCTCATCAACTTCATTAAAAGCATTTGGCGCTGGAATAATTCCGTTGTAATATTTATTGGTTAAAACCACTACGCGGTTTATGAAATTTCCGAAAATAGCAACCAATTCGTTATTATTTCTAGCCTGGAAATCTTTCCAAGTAAAATCGTTGTCTTTGGTTTCGGGCGCATTTGCCGTTAAAGCGTAACGCAAAACATCTTGCTTTTCAGGGAAATCGATCAAATATTCATTCAACCAAACTGCCCAGTTTTTAGAAGTCGATAATTTATTTCCTTCTAAATTTAAAAACTCGTTTGCAGGCACGTTATCAGGTAAAATATAACTGCCTTCTGCCTTTAACATTGCCGGAAAAATAATGCAGTGAAAAACAATATTATCTTTCCCAATAAAGTGAACCAGTTTTGTGTCCTGATCTTTCCAATAAGGTTCCCAGTCTTTTCCTTCACGGGCAGCCCATTCTTTGGTCGATGAAATGTAACCAATAGGCGCATCAAACCAAACATACAGTTTTTTGCCTTCGGCACCATCAACAGGCACATCAATTCCCCAATCTAAATCACGGGTTACTGCTCGTGGTTTCAAACCATCGTCTAACCACGATTTTACCTGTCCGTAAACATTCGGTTTCCAATCGTTTTTATGACCTTCAATAATCCATTCGCGCAAAAATGTATCGTACTGATCTAAAGGTAAAAACCAGTGTTTGGTTTCTCTTAAAACCGGTGTTGAACCTGTTATGGTTGATTTTGGATTGATTAAATCGGTTGCGTTTAACGATGTTCCACACTTTTCGCATTGATCGCCATATGCACCTTCGCTGTTACATTTTGGGCATGTTCCGGTTACGAAACGATCTGCCAAAAACTGATCTGCTTCGGCATCGTACAACTGCTCGGTAACTTCTTCGATAAACTTGCCTTCATCATACAATTTTCTAAAGAAATCAGAAGCGGTATCATGATGAATTTTAGCTGAAGTACGCGAATAATTATCGAACGAAATTCCGAATTCCTGAAAAGAATCGCTAATGATTTTGTTGTATTTATCGATAACTTCTTGCGGAGAAATACCTTCTTTTTTGGCTTTCATTGAAATTGCAACTCCGTGCTCGTCACTTCCGCAAATAAAAGCAACATCTTTGTTTTGCAGGCGTAAAAAACGAGCGTAAATATCGGCAGGAACGTAAACGCCCGCCAAATGCCCAATATGTATAGGTCCGTTGGTATACGGCAAAGCCGCTGTAACGGTATATCGTTTAGGATTTTGAATCATGACTGTATGGTTTTCAGCCTACAAAAATAGTGAAAAACCTACAGATTTTTGTATGAATTATAAGAAACTACCAATTGGTTACCAGTAAATTTTTGGCAGCTTTTTCTGAACATTTTTGAAATTTGGAATATGCTTTTGCGGCTCGGTTTCTTATTTGCTGGTTATCTTCATTATTAACATATCCGGTAATTGCATCGTGTATAACGTAAGCTTCTGGAGCCATTAAATTTGTTGACCACACCAAAGGATTTACGTTTGAATTTGATAAATGTGGAGAAAAGAAACGTTTGCTGTAACAAGCCAGAATAATTACATCTCTTTTTTTGTCATCAGTATTTTTAAAAGATTCTGAAAGTTGAAAATCCATTAATCCATCGTGACCAATGTAAGACACCAAACTGGAATTACCTGATATACCAATAGTTTCGTTGTTGATGTTTAAAGTGTCTTTAGTAATTCCCGAACTGCTTTTTAAAAAGTCTATTGTACATTCTTTGATATATTTTCCATCATACGCATCGGCTACCAAATAATAATCTTTTGATGTATGTTTAAAAATAACTCTTTCTAAAACAATGTCATTTATATTTTTTTGGGATTTTAAAAACTTCCATTCTTTACTTTTTTTAAAGTACGATCTAATTCCGTAAGCGCAACCCCAATACAAATTATTGTCGGGATCTTGTCCGTTTCCAATTTTAGCAGGAACTGGAACAATTCCTTGGTATTTGTTATCACAAAGCGCTACAAAAATATGAATGGTTTTACTTTTACCTTCAAAAGAAACAGCTGTGTTTTCTGGTTTGTTATTTGTTTCAACAACAGAAATTAATTTACTCTCCTTTTTACATGAAAAAAGAAATAGTGGTATAATTAGCAGTAGTGTTTTCATTGTTTTTTTTCTAAATTTCTATACTAAAATAACAAAAAAACCTGCAAGATTTAAAATCTTACAGGTTTTATATTTAATGCTAAACTGTTATTATGGTAATGGTTGACCAACCGATACATCGCAACGGTGACCTGGTTGTCCGTGTGCTGGGTTTGGTTTTCCTTTCATTCCCGGAGCTGTTTCTTGTTTAGGCATTTGCTGTTGTGGAGCTGCTTGTTGTTGTGCCGGAGCTTGAGCCTGTGCGTTTCCGCCTAAAAAGCCACTTTGACTTGCCGGAGCTGAAGTCGGAGCTGATTGTTGTTGTGCTCCTTGACCTGGAGGCGAGTTTAATGGTGCTCCTACAGGAATATCGCAACGGTGACCTGGTTGTCCGTGTGCCGGATTCATTCCTGCTGCCGTTTTTGTGTCAGCTGTATTTGTAGTTGCTGCTCCATGATCGTGGTCGTGACCTTCACCTGGTGCATGATTATGACCTGCATGCGGATCTACCGGAGCTGCGTCTGTTGTAGTTGTTGTTTCTGTTGTAGTAGTAGGTTCTGCTTTTTTATCGTTGCAAGAAACCAATCCTAGTGCAGCAAATAATGCAATAATTGTTATTTTTTTCATGATTTTTGATCTATTAAAGTAACAAATATAAACATTTTGTTTAAAAAAACGCACGCAATTGAATACTTCCTGTGTGAATGGTTTTTGCGGTTTCGCTGGTTCTGCCTTGGTAACTTATGTTAGCATCTAAATACTTGGTTAAATTACGCTGAAACAACAATCGCCACGTGATATTTTTGCCGGGCTGTAAACCTTCTAACATCTGATAAGCCACTGCTGACAAAGGATTGCCTACGAATTTGTTGTTGTAAAGAGAGAATTCTCCATTCAACGTAAATTTCTGTGAGGTACTCCAGTTAAAAGCCGTGCCAACGCGGTGTTGTTGCAACGTTTCCAAATCGCCCTGAACATTTTCCTTGTCTTTCCATTCGTAAAATAATTCTACTCGGGCATTTTGCGAAAACAGATAACTTATTCGCGGATTGATGCTTAAATTATTCAACAGGTAATTTTTAGATCCGTAGTTTTCCGAAACACTTTCAACACGATCAAATTTATTGGTTAACTGCGCCAGCCACCACTTGTTCAGTAAATGCTGAAACTGTATCTGGTGTGTGGTAATTTTATTGTCTAAACTACCAAAATTCATCAGGTTTTTTGCCCGATTGTTTATTAACGAATAAATGGTAGTATACTTTTGTTTTCCGCGATTGAAATAAATTGAATTTCGAATGTTTGAATTTTCTGCTACCAAATCATCAGACGAAGATCCGAAGGGATTCCACGCAATTCCGTTACCATCTCTCAAAATACTTCGATCGATAATAAAAGACGATTGCAAATGAAACTGACTGGCGAATTTCTTAAAACCACTTTCGTTCTGCCAAATGCTAAAATTAAAATTAAAAACCTGCGTTAACTTGGTTTGATGCGTTTTTACAAAACTCTGATTCGGCAAAAACATCCGCACATATTCAGCCAGATCGGGATAAGGCGCAATTTCAAACTCTTCCAGTTCCTGAATTCCGTTGCCGTTATAATCATTCCACATGTGCGTTCCCAAACCGGGATCAACCTTAATGTAAGTGAATTCCTGCTGCGCCACAGCTCCCGATGAGGTTTCGTAAATGGTGTTGGTCTGTATCAGATTTTTTAAATAGCGGTCGTTGTAGGTAATGCGCGAATTCAATGTAGGTTCCACCAAGCCGGTATCGGTATATTTTAATCGACGGTAATTTGCGTAAACTGACAAATCGCTGGTCTGGGTTTTAAAAAGCTGTGATTTTACGTAAAACGAATGCGCGTTTGAAACATTTCGCAGCACATTATTCTGCAACGAATCATTCACACGGAATTTATAACCAATTTCCACGTATGTTTTCAAGGTATCGCCACGACCTACAAATGCATCAATTTGTGCGTATTTTTGTGATAAGGTTTGAAACTGCTGTGTAGCAACATCTTTTACCTGATAATTTTCCAAATCTAAACGCGAACCTGCCCAGTTTTTATCTTTTGTGTAAACCGCCTGTGTTTTGCTTCGAACAAAATTAGTGTTGTAAACGCTGCCTTTTGCCGATAAAAAACTGGTATTGGTATTTAGGTTGAAGTTTTTGTACAGATAATTTCCAATCAAAGACTGTTTGTGCCCAATGTAGCTGTTTTTATATTCTAATCGGCTGTATTGATAGGTAAAAAAACTATTGTCGTTCGGCGAAACTTTAGATCCAAAAGTCAGTAACGATTGATCTCCAAACGTGTTTGAAACATTCCAATCACGATCAAATTCAATAGAATACAAGCGTTCAATGGTCTTGAAATTTTCTGTTACCAACTGCACATTCCCAAAAACATCCACCTTCCATTTGTTATTCAGAACCCTGTGTGTGGCGTTTACATTGGCGGCAATTCCTTGATTGTCTTCATCGTCAATTGGCGAAAACAAATTTTGGTCGTGGTTACTAAATCCAAATTCAAAATCAACCTGCGTAAAATCTTTGGGTTTGTATTGCCCCATAACCGTTGCCAAAGTTAAACGAGTAGGTGCAATTAGCTGAATTAACGGTTCATAATCGCCCTGATTTAATCCATCTACAGGTTCAATAAATTCATAAATTTTACCAACGCCCGACGAATTTGCTAAACGATAATTTCCGTTGCTTGGACCCACATAACTGAACGAAACCATATACAAAGTATCGGTTGGCGTGTTAGAATACTGATAGAATTCGTAACCGTTTTGGTTGACTTTTTTGTAAAGCGTTTTATTTTCTGAATAAGTGTCGGGATACGCAGACGGCGCCATCATTAACGCCAGACTGTCGCCGGCTTGTTTTAGAATATCAACTTGTTCTTTGTTTAGATTTTGCTGTACCGGCTGATTTTTAATATCGGTTTCGGTATAAACATATCCGGCAATATTCCATTTTTCGCGTTCGTGTTTAATTCCGCCATAGCCCAAAAATCGAGCATAATTTCTGTCGGTATATTGATATTCAACCGCAATACGCATTTCGGCAGTAATCGGAAAAAGTGTTGTAAAGCGAATTTCGCCCGAATTATAATCAATCACATAATCGTTCTGCTCACCGCGTGTTAATTTTCGTCCGTTTACATATACTGATTCCGACCCCGAAATAATCAAAATATATAATTGATTGTTGGTTCCTTTTAACTTATACGGACCTTGATTTCCTTCCTGACCAACAAATTCGCTCTTTGCATATTGCCCGCGAACCAAAGCAGCTGCGGTTTCAATCGTGGTTTTGCTTTTTTCGTTTCCAAATTTTACGGTGCCCGAAATTCCCTGTACTTTTTTGTTGAAGTTTAAAAAGCGGGAAGCTCTGTTTTCTAGAAACAAATCTCCGGCTTTAATGCTCCAATTAGTCGAGAATAGTTCCATAAAGATCTGATCGAACTCATCCATTTTTTGTGAATATCCGCCATTTTGCAAAGGAACGTTACTGTCTTGGAGCGATGCCCGAATTTGAACTTTATCTGATAAATTTCCGACAATCTGCAAATCGAGATTGGAATTTGTTACCAGATTTTGATTGTTTCCTACGGTAATTCCTCTAGAAATACTTCCGTTAGTATTCAACCCATCAAAAGGCGTAAAAGTGGTAGCCTGTTTTTCGGGAACCGAGAAAATGTACGCACCTTCTTTATTCGGAACGATACGTTTGGTATCATATAACGCATAAGTTCGGGTTAAAAAATCGGGGTAATTTAAAAAGGAAACGTTTAAGGTATCTTGCAACGGTTGTGTAAACGTAAGGGTTGCCTTATTGTAATCTACCTTATAATTTGCAGTATCCAAATCGATTCCCTGATTGTTGACAATCTTAAAATAGGTGTTGTTTAGTGCAACGCTATCTAAATGAACTGTTGTGGTTAAAGAATCGGTTATGATTTTTTTTGATTTGTACAGCGAATTTGTTTCCTGTGCATGGGCAAAAGAAAAAATTAAAAAACACCATACAAAACAAAAAAACTGTTTCATGTAAGTTATAACTTCAAAACATCAAAAATAGTGTATTTTTCTTGTAGAAAGTTTGATGATATTATCTCATTTTTTCTATTGATGATTAATATTTTTTTTAAATAATTAAATTTTAATAATTTAGTTATCATTAAAATCTCATTTATGAAAAAACTACTTCTTTTATTTACTGTATTTGTAGTATTTGTATCTTGTAACAAAGACGATGATCCTACACCTGAACCACAAATTTCCGAAATAGACAAGCTACCGCCTGCCACCCAGATAGGTAAAAATACAGTAGGTTGTTTGATAAATGGTAAAGCTCTCTTACCTTCTGGACAATTATCAGGTATTAGCAATCCTTACTGCGGTTATTTTCAAGATAAGTTTTCCCTAGTATTTAGTGTCGTTAAAGACAATGATAATATTAAAGGAAACGGTACTGAATCTATTTCTGTGTATAGCTCAAATATTATTCTTCAAGAAGGAAATACATATGTTTTACTTACCGAAAATAGTGATCACTCTGGAAAATATAGAATTTTTAAAAGAAATGATTACCAAATTTACGGAACAACTAATGAAATTACAGGCGAGCTATACATAAACAAATTAGACAAAAACAACAATATTATTTCTGGAACTTTCTGGTTTGATGCTGTTGATGAGCAAGGTAAAAGAGTAGAGATTCGCGAGGGGCGCTTTGATATGAAGTTTGAAGGCTGGGCTGGTAAAAATTAAAATAAAAAAGTCTGTATCATTTAACAATACAGACTTTTGTGAATAGTGTTTTTATTAAAACGTATAACCTAATTTTACACCGGCTTTAAATACAAAGTTGTCAAAGTATTGGTTGTCAATAGCACCTTTGCCTTTAACTTCCCATTTCCAGTTAAAACCAACCGATGGATCTAAACTTAAGTTTTTAGTCAGCTGAATTTTGTAACCAACATTCGGATTGATAATACTCCAATAGCTGTACTTTCCTTCAAAATTTTCACCGTTAATTGTTTCGTCGAATTTAATTTGTCCGTGTGTAATAAAGTTTTCTCCGTAAAATCCTTGGCGAACACCTTTCTTAAAATAATTACGAGTTCCTAATTCAACAACAAAACCTTGTCCGGTTGTTTTAAGGTTTTTCTCGTCTAATTCTAACTGTCCGTATCCAACATTTAAAATCCATGACGATTGATGTGCATCTAACTTGGTGTCTTTCGCAAATTCTAAACTAACACCATATTGTGTAGGTTCAGAAAAATTGTAGTTTGCAGAAACTGTTACAACATCTTTTTGTTGCCCTTGGGCAAAAGCACTTGTAGAGATTAGGGCTAAAAGGTAAATAATTCTTTTCATGATTATTGTGTTTTTAAATTTGTTAACGCAAGCCAAATAGTATGCCAAAAAAATCTTAAAAACAAAAAAGCTACTAAAATTAGCAGCTTGTAATCATTATTCTTTAGTTACAATTTGAATAGTTTCGCGGTTAACTTGCTGTAACAAAACGGTTTTGTCTTCAATAACTTTTTGTGCGTCGTTACTGGTAAAATGACGAATAGTGTACAGTGAAACATTTTCGTTGTAGGTAATATTGAAGTTTTTTGCAAGATCTTCGAAAATATGGTTGAAGTTACCAAACTTATCTTCCACGCAAACCGTAAAACTAATAGCAGAGTTTTGAATAACATTTACTTTTATGTGCTGTTCGGCAAACAATTTAAAAATATCGCTTACCTGATGTTCCATTACAAACGAAAAATCTTTTGATGAAATAGAAATAAGCAGTTGGTTTTTCTTAACGATAAAACACGCGGTTTGCGGTTCTAATCCGGCACCTTTTGATACCGATGTTCCCGGCAATGTTGGATTTACAAACGATTTTACATACAACGGAATTTCTTTGCGTTGTAACGGCTGTAGTGTTTTCGGATGAATGACTGATGCGCCGTAAAAAGCCAGTTCAATAGCTTCGTGATACGATATTTTATTCAACAGCACGGTGTCTTCAAAATAACGCGGATCGGCATTTAAAACGCCCGGAACATCTTTCCAAATGGTTACACTTTCGGCATTTAAACAATACGCAAAAATTGCCGCCGAATAATCAGATCCTTCTCTGCCTAAAGTAACCGAAAAATTATTGGCATCAGATCCTATAAAACCTTGTGTAATATACAATTTTTGGTCTTGAAGCTGGTTGGTAATGTTTTCTTCGGTAGCTTTCCAATCAACAATAGCATCGCGATAAGTAGTATCGGTTTTAATTAAGTTTCGGGCATCAATCCAAGAATTTTCTATCTGTTGATCGTTCAAAAAATGACTTAAAACAGTAGTTGCAATAATTTCTCCGTATGATACAATCTGATCATAAACAAAATTATAATTCGGCGATTTGTTGTTCGATAAAAAAAGTTCCATTTCTGTAAACAAAGCAGAAATTCGATCAAAAACCACATGATTTTTATCCGAAAACAGATCGACAACAATATCTAAATGATAGTTTTTTACAACTTCAATAAAATTTTTAAGCTCGTCGGGTTTCTTAAAATAAGCATTTACAACATCTTCTAAAGCATTTGTTGTTTTGCCCATAGCCGACGCAATAATTAAACTATGGGTAAAACCAACGGTTTTTAAAACGTGTAAAACGTTACGAATTGCCTGCGGATCTTTAATTGATGCCCCTCCGAATTTAAATACCTTCATACGATTAACTTAAAAATATTTTGTTTGCCTAAAGCAAAAGTAGCGAACCATTTTCTTAACACCATACCTATTTTTAAAAATGTGAAAAGAAATAGATTTGTATGTACATTTTACCGATATTTGTACCACTTTTTTATACACAATTATGGAACAAAGATTTATTACGTTAGGCGAATTTATAATTAAAAAACAAGAGCATTTTGCGTATTCTTCGGGGGAATTGTCTCGTTTGATGAACTCCATTCGTTTGGCTTCAAAAATTGTGGCTCAAAAGGTAAATCAGGCAGGTTTGGTTGATATTACCGGAGCGTTTGGTAGTGAAAATATTCAAGGCGAAGAGCAACAAAAGTTAGATGTTTTTGCGAATGATGTTTTTATTCAGACATTAATTAACCGTGAAATTGTTTGCGGAATTGCATCAGAAGAAAACGACGAGTTTATTACAATTTCTGGTCCTAATAACTGCAATAGTAATAAATATGTTTTATTGATGGATCCTTTAGACGGATCATCGAATATCGACGTGAATGTTTCGGTTGGAACGATTTTCTCTGTTTACCGCAGAATTTCAGAAGTTGGAACACCTGTAACTCAAGCCGATTTCCTTCAAAAAGGAATTAATCAAGTGGCGGCAGGTTACGTAATTTACGGATCTTCTACAATGTTGGTTTATACAACAGGTAACGGTTTAAACGGTTTTACGTTAGATCCTGCTTTGGGAACGTTCTTTTTATCGCATCCTGATATGAAAATCAGCGAAGACGGAGGAATATTCTCTGTAAACGAAGGAAATTTCAATCAGTTTGACCAAGGCGTGAAAGATTATTTGGATTTTTGTAAAGACGATACTTCTAAAAAACCTTACAGTGCGCGTTACATTGGTAGTTTGGTTGCCGATGTACATAGAAATATTTTAAAGGGCGGAATTTATATGTATCCGGGAACGGTTTCAAAGCCAAACGGAAAACTGCGTTTATTGTACGAATGCAACCCTTTTGCCATGATTATTGAACAAGCAGGAGGTAAAGCAACCGACGGTCACCAACGTATTTTAGAAATTGAACCTACAGAATTGCACCAGCGTGTGCCTATTTTCTGCGGAAGTAAAAATATGGTAGAAAAACTGGAGAGTTTTCTATAAGCAAAAAGCGAGTTTTTTTAACTCGCTTTTTTATTTACATTCTTAATATATACATCCATTTCCTGTTTAAAATCGTCTAGGTTATATTCCATAACCAATAAGCTTAATGATTTATCTGTAATAGATGCGATGTCACCTACAAAGCCCAAAGCCGAAGTAAATTTACGTAAAGTAGCCTTTTGCTCTGGTCCTAAAATATGATTTATAAAAACCATCCGTGCCAAATCGTACAAACGTTCTATACGTTGTTCTTGCAAATAAGGCGGATTTACGGGGTAGCCGTTCGGGTTTTTTAAAATAGCTCTGTAATCTTCGTCGCTTATATCTAATTTATTTGCTAAAGCATCAATAAACTCACGTTCTGTTTTAGTGTATTCTCCGTCATTATAAGCCACCCTTACAATAGATGCAAAGTGCCCTTTATTTCTTTCCTTGAAACCACTGTCATAAATATCCTGATATAACATAACCGTCTGTTTTATTATTAATCTTTAAAATTAACAAAAAAATAATCATATCAAAACATTTTGGTTTCATTTGTGATTTTTTTATCAAATTTTAAAATCAAAATTTTTTTTTGTTTTTTTTACAGAATTATATCAATTTTAAACTATTTAATATTGTTTTTATGTAATTTTGCACTACCGAATTTTTGTTAAAAAAATTATAATATTTTCCTTGTTTTCAATTCTATGAATGAACATGCAAAGTTGAATAAATACGACAAAGCCTACTTAAAAATTGCAAAAGAGTGGGGACAGTTGTCTTATTGTCAGCGTAAAAAAGTTGGTGCCATTATCGTTAAAGATAAAATGATTATTTCTGACGGATATAACGGCACGCCATCTGGTTTTGAAAATTGTTGCGAAGACGAAGAAGGTAAAACAAAATGGTACGTGCTTCATGCTGAAGCAAATGCCATATTAAAAGTAGCAAAATCTACACAATCTTGTGATAATGCTACTTTATACATAACAATGAGTCCGTGCAGAGATTGCAGTAAATTAATACATCAGTCGGGCATTGTACGCGTTGTTTATCAAAATAGTTATAAAGATTTAGCTGGTATTGAATTTTTAAAGAGAGCTGGAGTAGAAGTGGTTCAGATAGAGGATATAAGCTCTTTGTTGTATGAATAAGAAGAATTATTTGTGGCCTTTAATAACAATGGGGTCTTTAGCGGCAGGTATTGTTTTAGGCGGTTTTTTTACTAAAAACGGCGCACCCTTTTCTGTTAAAGATGATAAAGGTCGTGTGAAGTTAAACAAACTGATCGATTTAATTGAGCAGGAATATGTTGATAATGTAAATACCGATTCTATAATCGATATGACGGTTAACAATATTTTGGCGCAGTTAGATCCGCATTCTATTTATATTTCAAAGTCAGAATTTGATGAGGTTCAAAACGTAATGAAAGGTTCTTTTGTGGGAATCGGTATCAACTATCATGTTTTGAACGACACCTTGGCGGTTGTGAAACCTTTGCCGGGCGGTCCGTCTGATAAAGCAGGTTTAAAAGCCGGCGACCGTATTCTGTATGCAGAGAAAGTTCAGCTATATAACCAGGGTTTGTCAAACGATTCGATCATCAATCTTTTAAAGGGAAACGCCGGATCTAAAGCCTTACTTAAGGTTTATAGAAAATCGACCAATAAATTTTTCGATGTTGAGATAACCCGTGGTGAAGTTCCGTTGAAAAGCGTTGATGTTGCCATTAAAGTAAACGATCATACCGGATACATAAAAATTAACCGTTTTGCGGAAACTACTTATACAGAATTTAAAGCCGGATTAGAATCGTTGCTTAAACAAGGCATTGACGAACTTGTTTTAGATTTACGTGAAAACGGCGGTGGTTATATGGAACCCGCAATACAAATTGCCGATGATTTCTTAAAAGGAAACGAGGTAATTGTAAAAACGGTGAACAAAAAAGGAAATGTAAAAATTACCAAAGCATCGAACAAAGGATTATTTACCGATAAAAAGCTGTATGTTTTAATTAACGAAAATTCAGCTTCGGCAAGTGAAATTATTGCAGGTGCTATTCAGGATAACGACCGTGGAACTATTGTAGGAAGAAGATCTTACGGAAAAGGTTTGGTACAGCGCGAAATGTATTTGGGCGACGGATCTGCGGTTCGATTAACTACAGCGCGTTATTACACGCCTTCAGGTAGATCGATCCAAAAACCATATGCAGAAGGTTTAGACGAATACAACAGTGATTTAAGCAACCGATTTAAGTCGGGCGAGCTGTATTCTAAAGACAGTATTCATTTGGCTGATAGTTTAAAGTTTAAAACTACCGGCGGAAGAACGGTTTATGGCGGTGGCGGTATTGTGCCCGATGTTTTTATTCCGTTAAAAAACAAACACGGCGAAGATGCCATACAGCTTTTAATGAAAACGTCGTTGGTAAGTTACTACGTTTTTGAAGAGATCGAAAGCGAGCGAGCATATTTACAGCGTTTAACACCTAAACAGCTGGCTGATCGTATCTATAAAGATCCTAAATATTTTAACGAGTTAAAAGCGCATTTAAAAACCAGTGGATTGACTTTTAATTTAGATCGACACAAACCTAATATTATGTTTTATCTGGTTGCGGAATATGTACATCAACTGTATGATGACAATGCGTATTACAACTGGATTCTTCAACAAGATAGTATGATACAAAAAATAAACACCTTATAATTAAGGTGTTTTTTTGTAAGCATAAGTTTCGCATGAAGATTATTTTTGTTTGATTTTGTTAATCTTTATATTAATAGCTTCAGGATATTTTCCGTTTAAATAGTAAACAATATTGTGTTTAATAACAGCTTTAGACCCTGCTGTAGGAATCGAATCTTTATATTTAAAATAGATAGTATCCTGAATTAACTTAAAACTTCCAGCAAAAACCTCCTCATTACGAATGCTTTTTGAAATGAATTCAAAGGAATTGTCTTCGTATAATTTAAGATGTATCCAGCCTAGCGGAGCTTCTCTGTCTGCTTCCAAGATAATGTGTTTCTCTTTTGTACAGCTTATTAGTAAAAGTACTAAACTTATATGTAATAGGTATTTCATTTTAAATTGTAGCTTATTTTGAATATAATTCTTACATGCTTTGAAAAAAGTTCTTAAGGAAAAAAAAACCAACTCAATTGAGTTGGTTTTCTATTTAATTTGCTAAGATATTTATCTTGTTATCTTTTAATTCAAGTGTTCCCGATTTAATTGGCAAGTAATAAGTGTTATTGTCAATTTTTTCAAATCGGTTTTCAAATTGTGGCTCAAACTGTAAGTTGGTACCCGCGATTTTAATTCTTCCTTCAACTAATAAAGAAACAATTGGCGCGTGGTTGCTTAACATTTGAAACTCACCATTGATTCCAGGAACAGACACTGCGGTAACTTGACCTTTGAATAGTGTAGCCTCTGGCGAAACAATTTCTAAAATCATAATAAATTGTTTTATGTGATTATGCTTCAGCTAACATTTTTTGACCAGCTTCAATTGCATCTTCAATTGAACCTTTTAAGTTGAATGCTGCTTCTGGTAAATGATCTAATTCACCATCGATAATCATGTTAAATCCTTTAATAGTTTCTTTAATATCAACCAATACACCAGGAATACCTGTAAACTGCTCTGCTACGTGGAAAGGTTGTGATAAGAAACGTTGTACACGACGTGCGCGGTGAACGGCTAATTTATCAGCTTCTGATAATTCTTCCATACCTAAAATCGCAATAATGTCTTGTAACTCTTTATATTTTTGTAAGATTTCTTTTACGCGTTGTGCACAAGCATAGTGCTCTTTCCCTAAGATTTCCGGAGTTAAGATACGTGAAGTAGAATCTAAAGGATCTACCGCTGGGTAAATACCTAATTCAGAAATTTTACGAGACAATACAGTTGTTGCATCTAAATGGGCAAATGTTGTAGCAGGTGCCGGATCCGTTAAGTCATCCGCAGGAACGTAAACCGCCTGAACCGATGTAATAGATCCTGTTTTTGTAGATGTAATACGCTCTTGCATTGCACCCATTTCTGTTGCTAAAGTTGGTTGGTAACCTACTGCAGAAGGCATACGACCTAATAATGCAGATACTTCAGAACCAGCTTGTGTAAAACGGAAGATGTTGTCAACGAAGAACAATACGTCTTTACCTTGACCATCACCAGCTCCGTCACGGAAATATTCAGCAATTGTTAAACCAGATAAAGCTACACGCGCACGTGCACCAGGTGGTTCATTCATTTGTCCGAATACGAAAGTTGCTTTAGAATCCATCATTCCAGCTTTATCAACTTTAGATAAATCCCATCCTCCATTTTCCATAGAGTGCATGAAATCGTCACCATATTTAATAATACCAGACTCTAACATCTCACGTAATAAATCGTTTCCTTCACGAGTACGCTCACCAACACCAGCAAATACAGATAAACCTCCGTGACCTTTTGCGATATTGTTGATTAACTCTTGAATTAATACAGTTTTACCTACACCGGCACCACCAAATAAACCAATTTTACCACCTTTTGCATAAGGTTCGATCAAATCGATTACTTTGATACCTGTAAATAAAACTTCTGATGATGTAGATAAATCTTCGAATTTTGGAGCAGGACGGTGAATTGGTAAACCATTTTCACCTGTTTTTGGTAAAGCTTCCAATCCGTCGATAGGATCACCTACCACGTTGAATAAACGACCGAAAACTTCTTTACCAATTGGCATTTGTATAGGCGAACCTAAAGAAATAACGGTTGTTCCACGGCTTAAACCGTCGGTAGAATCCATAGAGATTGTACGTACGGTATCTTCACCAACGTGCGATTGAACTTCTAAAACTAATTTTGATCCATCGGCTTTAGTAACTTCTAATGAATCGTAAATTCTCGGCAAGGCAGCAGATGTAGTATCAAAAACTACGTCAACTACTGGTCCGATAATTTGTGCAACTTTTCCTGTAACTTTAGACATTGCTTATGTATTTATTTAACAGCTAATTATCAATTGTGAAAAAACGACTTTTTTCGATGTGCAAAGATAGTTTTTTTTTGGAATAATAAATAGCCCTAATTAATATTTTCTATAAAAAATGACGAACCCTGTTTGTGCTCGTCATTTTTAAATTATTCTACGGTAACCGATTTGGCTAAATTCCTTGGTTGGTCTACGTTTGTACCTCTTAAAACAGCTACATGGTATGATAGTAACTGTAATGGAATGGTAGCAATGATAGATGTTAACGCTTCGGTTGAATTTGGCATTTCGATGATATGATCGGCAAGATTTTTAACTTGTTCGTCTCCTTTTGATACCAATGCAATGATTTTTCCGCTGCGTGCTTTAATCTCCTGAATATTACTTACAACTTTATCATAATGATTTTGCTGTGGAGCAATAACAATAACCGGCATGTTTTCATCGATCAAAGCAATTGGTCCGTGTTTCATTTCGGCAGCCGGATATCCTTCTGCGTGTATGTACGAAATTTCTTTCAGTTTTAAAGCGCCTTCTAATGCCACAGGGAAATTAAATCCACGACCTAAAAACAAACAGTTTGGTGCATCTTTATAAATTTTAGCAATCTCTAAAATATGGTCGTTTTCTAATAAAGCTTCAGCAACTTTTTCAGGAATCAATTCTAATTCGATTAAATTTCTTAAATAATCAGATTGAGACATGGTTCCTTTTGCTTTAGCCAAACGCAACGCGATTAATGCCAAAACAGTAATTTGTGTTGTAAATGCTTTTGTTGATGCCACACCAATTTCCGGACCAGCGTGTGTATAAGCACCTGCATGTGTTTCACGAGAAATAGATGACCCAACAACGTTACAAACACCAAATACGAACGCGCCTTTTTCTTTAGCCAGTTTAATAGCAGCCAAAGTATCAGCGGTTTCACCAGATTGCGAAATAGCTATAACAATATCGTCTGCATTGATGATCGGATTTCTGTAACGGAATTCTGATGCGTATTCTACTTCAACAGGAATACGAGCAAACTCTTCAATCATATATTCTGCAACTTGTGCAGCGTGCCATGATGTTCCACAAGCCACAATAACAATGCGTTTTGCGTTGATGAATTTTGCCAGATTGTCTTCAATTCCTGCCATTTTTATCAATCCTTGGTCGCTTAACAAACGTCCGCGGAAGGTATCACGAATAACTTGTGGTTGTTCGTAAATTTCTTTCAACATAAAATGATCGTAACCCCCTTTTTCAATTTGCTCCAGATTTAACTGCAATTCTTGAATGTACGGACTTACTTCATTATCAGATTTTATCTTACGGATTTTAATGGGCTTGTGTAAACGGATAATCGCCATTTCTTCGTCTTCCAAGTAAATCGCATTATTTGTATATTCGATAAACGGAGAAGCATCTGAAGCTACAAAATATTCGCCTTCGCCAATACCAATTGCCAACGGGCTGCCTAAACGCGCTGCAACAATTTCGTTTGGTTTTTTAATATCCATAACGCAGATTGCGTACGCACCTACCACCTGGTTCAACGCAACCTGAACTGCTTTACCAAGTTTTAAGCCTTTATTTTTTTGGATATCTTCAATTAAGTTTACCAATACTTCTGTATCAGTATCAGACTTAAATGTGTAACCACGTTTGATTAATTCTTGTTTTAAAGGCTCGTAGTTTTCAATGATTCCGTTGTGAATAATTACTAATTCACCAGAATTCGAAAAATGCGGGTGCGAGTTTACATCGTTTGGAACTCCGTGTGTAGCCCAACGTGTATGCCCAATTCCCATTGATCCTTTAAAGGTGTTTTCTTCTTCGGCTCTTTTCTCCAAATCAGAAACCTTACCTTTGGTTTTGCTTGATATAAATTTTTCGCCGTCGTATAATGCAACTCCGGCACTGTCATATCCTCTATATTCTAAACGCTTTAATCCTTTAATAATGATAGGATAAGCTTCTCTTGGTCCAATGTAACCTACAATTCCACACATAATTATTTTTCTTTAGTGTAATAAATCTCTAATTTCATTCTTACGTCGCTGTTTGAAGCATTTGGAGCGTAAATAACGGTTCCGAACGGATTCATTGTTGCGGTCATGGGAATTCTTTTGTCAGTAGCTTTTACGCGATTCATTATCGAATTGTTAATGTCGCTTGCAACAACCAATCCTAAAGGTACGTTTGTAGAATCTTTTTGAATTAAGTTGTTGATATGATCTGTTACTCTGAACTGGTATTTGTGAACAGATTTGTTCGATTTATTTAATCCGCCACCGTAAATTGGTTTGCCGGTTGTTGATGTATCGCTTATATAATCTGCAATAACCTTGTTGTTTTTAAAATCGTACAAAAATAATTGTCTTGGTGTTGAAATAGTATCTAAGCCTGTTGCAGTATGATCTACATAAAGAGTTAACAATGCCTGATTAACCAACCATTTATTATCTATTAAGGTTTCTAACTCGTCGGCTTTTCCGTTGTTATCACTGTCATTTCCAAAAAGAGAAATAGTTGCGTAACTGCTTTTTCCGCCGCCTTTTAACCAAAGGTTTCCAGTTGAATTATTTTCTAAATCAAAATTACTTTCCAGCAAATTCACTGTTGTTGCAGTTGTAGACGCAGAAGTTGTTGATGTAGATTCCATGTAACCAATGTTAAACTCGTATGTTTTACGTTCGCGTTTTGGTTGGTTGGTTTGGCTGTCTATAGCTCCGTCTGCCTTATAAACAAAAACGACTTTTCCTTTGCTTAAATTCAACTGTGCCAATGCATTTTGATTGTACGAATCTACTGCTTCAAAATACAATCCGCGGAAATATTCTTTTAAAAGTCCGTTGTTAATTAAAGACTTGTGTTTGTCACCGGCAAAGAATTTGTTTTGAAAGTAGTTTTTATCTAAATCTAACCAAACACCTGGTGCTAAACGTTCTTTTACTTTTTGCTTGCCATCTACCATTTGCGGTGTGCCATCGGCATTGTAAGCGTACAATTTTATTTCGTTTTTATTAAAAGTAAAATCAGTGTTTTGTGCGGTGTTGGTAGAATTGTTTAAACGATCGTTACCGTTTAATCCTTTTTTATATTGATCGAAAACCTTCTTTTCATCGGCATAATAAAACTGCGTATCAAAGTTGTTGTTAGGATCGGTTGCGCGTAAAAAGTATCCGTTTTCGTAAACGTTTAAATTAAATTTTCCGCTACCATATATATTAGAAACATTGTAAGATCTGTTTCCTTCTGAATCTGTTGATGACACACTGCTTGTAAACGGAATGTAAACGTAAACCGAATCTAACACAGGATTAGCCCCAAATGAAGTTAAATCGGTATTGTTTTTCATTTCAAGCTGCGTAACAAAATGTGCTGCTGTTTTTCCAAAAGCACTGTGTGTGTAAACTCCAAAGTTATTTATTGGTAAATTACGCGTGTTTGCAACTGCAGATTCACTGTTTGTTGTTGAAATATTCTGAACCAAATACTTGTCGAAACCAAACTGGTCACTGTCTATAATTTCAGAACCCATTTCGGTAAATTCCTGCTCACAAGAAATTGCGGTTACAGATAAAATTGAAAGTAATGTAAACTTAACAATCGATTTTTTTTTCATAGATGCTTTAAATTAAACCGTATGAAGATAGAATTCCGGATAAAAATCCTTCATTTTTTCTTTCGCGTCGAAAGGTAAGAAAGGTTTATTTGAACTTTGTATATAATTTGTTAAATCTTCTGCGATGTCTTGTGAAGAAATCACGATTCCGTCTGAATGATTAATAGCATTCTTCATGATATTAACATAAGTAGCGTCTTTTAAAGAATCGATATCACTTGCGTCAAATTCATCAAAAGCAACTTTTTCAAACATATTGTCTGATAATTTTCCGTCAAAACCTGCCGAGAAAATAGAAGTGATGATTTTTGTATCGGCAAAAATACTTTCATCATTATAATATTTCTTCATGTAAAGCGGTAACAAAGACGCCATCCAACCCTGAACGTGAATTACATCGGGCACCCAGTTTAATTTCTTAATGGTTTCAACCACACCTTTTACAAAGAAAATAGCGCGTTCGTCGTTGTCATCGTACAATACGTTTTCATCGTCGCCAAAAGTTCCCTTGCGCTTAAAATAGTCGTCGTTGTCAATAAAATAAACCTGAATTCTTTCTTTTGGTATAGAAGCAACTTTAATAATTAAAGGCATATCCATATCATTGATAACCAAATTCATACCCGATAGTCTTATAACTTCATGCAACTGATGTCTTCTTTCATTGATGCTACCGTATCTTGGCATGAAAATACGGATCTGCCCACCTAAATCATTAATCATTTTTGGAGTGTCAAACGAAGCTTGAGAAACTTCATTTTCAGGTAAATAAGGCACTACTTCAGATGATACATACAATATCCTCTTATCTTTCATTCTTCTTTAATTAAATTAAAAATGCTTTTAAAAGGCAAAATTACGAAAAAATGTGTTACAATGTTAAGTATTGTACTAATTTTGCATTCATTAAAAAAACAAGAACATGAAGGTGTTTCATGCGCAAAGCCAGTTAAAACAGCACTTACAGCTGTTTATACAGGCAAAGCAGACTATTGGCTTTGTACCTACAATGGGTGCTATTCACAAAGGGCATCTTTCGTTGCTAGAACAGTCTATGAAAGAGAACGATGTGGTGGTAATGAGCATTTTTGTAAATCCTACGCAGTTTAACAACAGTGAAGATTTAGCGAAATATCCGCGTACGTTGGATAAAGATTTGGGTTTGATAGAAGATTTATCGGACAAAATTATTGTTTACGCACCTACTGTTGACGATATTTATGATGGAAATACCGTAGCCCAACATTTTGATTACGATGGTTTGGATAATGAAATGGAAGGAAGCAACCGCCCAGGACATTTTAACGGTGTAGGTACCATTGTAAAAAAACTGTTTGAAATTACACAGCCTACAAAAGCTTATTTTGGCGAGAAAGATTTTCAGCAGTTGCAGATTATCCGCAAAATGGTCGAAAAAAACAATATGAATATTGATGTTGTGGGTTGCCCAATTTTTCGCGAAGCAAACGGTTTGGCAATGAGTTCACGTAACGAACGTTTGTCTGCCCAAGCAAAAGATAAAGCTGCCTTGATCTACAAAACGCTTAAAGCTGCAAAAACGGTTTTTAGTGAAAAAGATGTTAAAGATTCAGTAAATTTTGTTGCTGATGCCTTTGAAAACGAAGCCGATTTTAAGTTAGAATATTTTATAATAGCCGATGAAGCCTCATTAAAAACAGCAACTGCAAAAGAAGCCGACAAAAAATATCGTGCATTCATTGTAGTTCATATAGAAGGCGTGCGATTAATTGATAACATTACATTAAATTAAAAATTATAACTTTGCACCATGCAAATAGAAGTTTTAAAATCTAAAATCCACCGTGTTAAAGTAACAGGTGCCGATTTAAATTATATTGGCAGTATTACTATTGATATTGCTTTAATGGAAGCCTCGAATATTATCGAAGGCGAAAAGGTTTCAATCGTAAACATCAATAATGGTGAGCGTTTTGAAACTTACGCAATTCCGGGTCCAAGAAACAGTGGCGAAATTACCTTGAATGGTCCAGCGGCACGCCGTGTTCAGAAAGATGATATTATCATCGTGATCACATACGCTTTAATGGATTTTGAAGAAGCTAAAACGTTTTCACCTTGGATTATTTTTCCAAACGAAGAAAATAACACTTTGACTTAATAGTTGAAGGTTTTAAAAAAAATACTAAATATTTCACTCCCACTTTTGTTGGGAGTTTTTTTGGTTTATTACGCGTACAACCAGTTTACGCCGGCACAAATCACTGAAATGAAAAGCTATTTTGTTTCTGCCAATTATTTTTACATTGGTTTGTCGTTGCTTTTTATGAAGATAAGCCACGCGTCTCGTGCGTACCGTTGGAAATACAGCTTGCAGTATTTGGGTTATCAGTCTAATTTTTGGAATAATTTTATGGCGATTTCTGTCGGATACCTTTTAAATCTCACAATTCCACGATCAGGCGAATTATCTCGTGCGGCTGTTCTTCAGAAATACGATAAAATTCCGTTTGATAAAGGTTTCGGAACCATCATTGCCGAACGTATTATCGATCTGCTTTTTCTGCTTTTATTTGTAGCCACCGCATTATTGTTGCAGTACAAACAATTAATGGGCTTTATTACACAGCAAATTCCGGTTAAACAACTCATGATTATTGGCGGTGTTTTTGTAATATCAGGGATAGTAGGTTTGTATCTGCTTTACACATCAAACTGGAAAATATTTGTTTTTATCCGACAAAAAATAACTGGATTGGTCGAAGGTATTTTAAGCATTTTTAAAATGCCGCACCGCATTCCGTTTCTTATTCACACTTTTATTATCTGGATTGGTTTTGTACTTACCTTTTATTTTGGAACCAAAGCTTTACCCGAAACCAGCGAAATATCATTAGGAATAATCATGGTTGCTTTTGTAGTTGGTAGTTTGGCAATAAGTTTTACAAACGGCGGTTTTGGAGCATTTCCTTTATTAATCGCAAAAATATTGGCGCTTTACGGAATTTCGTTAACCGCAGGTACTGCTTTTGGCTGGCTGTTATGGACCACACAAACTGTTTCTGTTATAGTTTTAGGCGGATTGTCGTTTTTATTATTGCCTATTTTTAACAAAGAAAAGTTATCGTAAAGAACTAATAATCAATTCAAATTAAATTGATCTTTTAAAATTTTTTGTAATTTTGAAAGGAAAGATGTTACAAAATGGATATTCAAGCAACAAAATTAGCCTTACTTAAAATTATTTTGGAAAACGATAATTCGGAGTTTCTTCAAAAGCTTTCAGATTTTATTAAAAGAGAAAAAAGCGATTTTTGGGATGAATTAAATGAGGCAGATCAGCAAGAAATTAAAAAAGGAATAGAAGAATTAAACGAAGGAAAAAAGGTTTCGTTCGATTCTTTTTTGAAGAAAATTTCTTAAAATGAACGTTTTTTTATCGAAATCTGCTGAAGAAAAACTTTTAAAACTTACAGAATACTTGCTTGAAAATTGGGGTTCAAAAGCAAAAAAAGATTTTATCAATAAATTGACAGAAAAAATAAATCAAATTGCTCTTCAACCTCAAAGTTGTCCACAATCTTTGGCTTTTAAAAATCTTTATAAATGTATGGTAACCAAACAAACTACCTTTTATTACAGAATATCAACAAACCCAAAATCAATCGAAATAATTACCATTTTTGATACCCGACAAAGTCCCGATAAATTATCAAACGAGCTTTGATTTATTACAATCTCTAATTGATGACATTTCCTGTCGTTAATAAAAACAAATAATTTGTAAATTCGTTTCTTCATTAAGTTGTTAGTTTAGGTTTCTGCTAAAAACTAATAGCTATAAGCTAAAAGCTAATATGGCAAAAGTAAAAACAGCATTTTTCTGCTCGTCTTGTGGTACGCAATATTCTAAATGGATGGGGCAATGCGGTGCATGTAAACAATGGAATACTATTGTGGAAGAAGTAATTCAGAAAGAAGAAAAAGTAGCATGGCAAACCAAATCTTCAGCAGGAATCAAACGAACAGCAAAACCTTTATTGATTAATGAAATTGACAGTACGCAAGAAGTTCGATTAAACACTTTAGATTTAGAATTAAACCGAGTTTTAGGCGGTGGAATTGTTCCCGGATCTATGATTTTACTTGGTGGCGAACCCGGAATCGGAAAAAGTACGCTGTTGCTGCAACTATCGTTAAAACTACCTTATAAAGTGCTGTATGTTTCGGGCGAAGAAAGTCAGAAACAGATAAAAATGCGTGCCGAACGTATCAATCCAAACAACAATTCGTGTTATATTTTAACCGAAACCAATACCCAAAATATTTTTAAACAGGTAGAAGAAATCGAACCCGATGTATTAATTATCGATTCTATTCAAACCTTACATACCGATTATATCGAAGCTTCGGCAGGAAGTATCTCTCAAATAAAAGAAACCACCGCCGAACTGATTAAGTTTGCAAAAGAAACATCAACGCCCGTTATTTTAATCGGTCATATTACGAAAGACGGAAACATTGCCGGACCTAAAATTCTGGAACATATGGTTGATACCGTTCTTCAGTTTGAAGGCGATCGAAATCATGTGTACAGAATTCTTCGTGCCTTAAAAAACCGCTTTGGATCTACTGCCGAATTAGGAATTTACGAAATGTTAGGATCGGGTTTACGAGAAGTATCGAATCCGTCGGAGATATTATTATCAAATCGCGAGGAAGAGTTATCGGGAACGGCAATTGCATCAACTTTAGAAGGAATGCGACCTTTGATGCTGGAAATTCAGGCATTGGTAAGCACCGCAGTTTACGGAACACCACAGCGGAGTTCAACAGGTTACAACTTAAAACGCTTAAATATGATTTTGGCGGTGTTAGAAAAACGTGCAGGTTTCCGATTGGGAATGAAGGATGTTTTCTTGAATGTAACAGGCGGAATTTCGGTTGATGATCCCGCGATTGATTTGGCGGTTGTTGCAGCAATTCTATCATCAAACGAAGACGATGCTATTTCAAAAGATATTTGTTTTGCAGGCGAAGTAGGTTTATCTGGCGAAATTAGACCGGTAAACCGAGTAGATCAGCGCATTCAGGAAGCCGAAAAATTAGGCTTTGCTAAAATATTTGTATCAAAATACAATAAAATCACTTACTCGTCTAAACAAATACAAGTGGTGTTGGTATCAAAAATAGAAGATCTGGTATCAGCATTGTTTTAATAGAAAAAGAGGTCTCAAAAAAAGACCTCTTTTGTTTTTTAGAATTTGAAATTTACTCCAAATCGAGTATAAAAGTTACTTAATGTATGCTGTTGCGTTTGATTGCTTGGTGTGAAAATTACTTCTTCTTTTTCTTTGCTAAACGCATTTACACCCATCATTACATAAGGTTCAACCTTAAATTTACTTTTTGGATTAAGGGTATATTTTAAACCGGTGTTTAATCCTACATTAAAATCTGTTGCTTTTCCTTGAACACTATATCCTAGTTCGGTATCAGATCCGCCACCGCCTCCATAATTACTATGTCCGCGTTGAAATGAAACATTCGTTCCTACAAAATATTTCAGATTATTAATTAAATGTCTGTTGTACTGAATGTCTAAATCGAAATAGTTGTCTAAAGTTCTTCCGCCAGATTTTCCGTAAATACCATAATGCGTAGAATTTTTTTGATAGTACAAGTTGTAATTTAGCCCTAAAGTTATAGAAGATTTTTCGTTCAAATTTCGTTCTGCCAAAATACCCATTTTATAACTGTGTGTATTGTCTAACTGATAATTTAAAGGATTAGAAGGAGCCTTACCTGTGTAAAACTGATCGCTTCCCAAATGAAAACCAAAGTTCCATTTCTTTTGCTCTGGTTTTTCTTCTTGTGCCGAAGCTGAAATTGCAGTTAATGTAATTGCTGCTGTAAGCATCTTTAATTTTAAGTTTTTCAAATGAAGGTTTTAAATGTTCGATGCGAATCTAATTAATCAAATACTACATTTTTGTTAAAAACGGCATTGTAATTGTTAGCAATGTCATAAATTTAGCGCATAACTAATAATTTAATTTCTACTTGGTAAATCTTTTTTAAATATTTTATTACCTCATCCCAACCTTTTGGGTGTTTTAATACTCTTTATATATTAAGGAGACATTCCAAAAGAAAGAAATATTCATTATTAAAAATTGTTTATGAAAAATATCTTATTTCCTGCTGCTGTTATCTTCAGTATAACGGCAAATGCACAAAAACCTGTTTTTACACAGGCACAAATTCAATCGGCTCGAGTTTATAACAATGCTGCCGAGTTAAAACACAAAGCTTCGGTTCAAATTCCGTCGGGCACATCGGAAATCGTAATTACAAACGTAGCCAATTACTTAAACGAAAGCACGGTGCAAATCAGCGTGCCTAAAAACGTAACGGTCATGTCGGTTCAGTTTACCAATGCGTATGTGGAAGAGTACGACAATAATCAGGATTCGCCTTTGGTAAAACCGGTAAAAGAAGAAATTGCCAAGAAAGAAATCGAATTGAAAGCTTTGCAGAATCAATTATCTGCCGAACGAAAAGGAATTGAGCTGTTGGATAAAAATCAGTCCATGAGCAATGCACAGAATTTCTCGGTTGCAGAATTAACCAAATTGTTAGATTTCTACAAAACCAAACGTACCGAACTTTCTAATTCGATCAATAAGTTAGAAAATCAGGAAAAAACATTGATTGAAGATCTGAATACTTTAAAAGGAAAACTGACTTTTAACGAAACTACTACCGAAAAAACAAGTCAGGGCAAACTGATTGTAAATGTAATGAGCAGCGCCGCAGGAACAATTCCTTTAGAAGTATCGTATTTAACAGATCAGGCAATGTGGCAGCCAAGCTACGAAATGCGTATCGATAAAATTAACGAACCTATACAAATGCTGTACAAAGCACAGGTGCAGCAAAACACGGGTATCGATTGGAAAAACGTAAAACTGTCGTTGACCAGCGGACCAGCAAATCAAAATACTTTTGCACCCGAACTGCAACCTTGGTTTTTAGATTATTATTATCCGAATGCTTATCGAAATGAGGATGCAATGCAAGAAGCTTCGGTAGCTTCAGCAGATAGAGTGAGCAAAAGGAAAATGGAAGGAAGACCAAATGCCAATATACTTAAAACTTTATCAGGTCAAGTTCCGGGTTTAAATATTCAGACAGGAGCGGGACAACCGGGAATGGGAGTTTCTACAATGGATGATTATACTCAAATTAGTGAATCGCAATTAAACATTACGTTTGATATTGATATTCCGTACACCATTTTAAGCAACGGCAAACAACACAGCGTAGCTTTGAAGGATACACAGTTGCCGGCAACTTATAGTTATATTACTACCCCAAAATTAGATACCAATGCGTATTTAATTGCAAAAGTGAAAAATTATGGCGACTATAATATTTTACCCGGCGAAGCCAATGTCGTTTTTGAAGGAATGTACGTTGGTAAAACCTATGTAAACGCCAATGCAAACGATGATGAACTGCGATTAAGTTTAGGTAAAGATCAAAACATATCGGTTACCAGAACCATGATTAATGATAAATCGGGAACCAAAACATTGTCGTCACGCAAAGTACAGGATTTTGTTTATGAAATTTCGGTTCGAAACAACAAAAAAGAAAGCATAAGTATTATTGTTGAAGATCAAATACCAATCAGCAGCAATACCGATATCGAAATAACTTTATCAGATAAAGGCGGTGCTACAACAGACACAGAAAAAGGCAAACTTATCTGGGACATAAATTTAAAACCAAACGAAACCAAAAAAATACGCTTTGGTTATCAGGTAAAATCGGCAAAGGATAAGAGTTTGAATTTTTAATAGCTTTCTAATTATTAAAGACATTCTTTCGTCATTGGAAGAAATGGTCTCTTACCATAACAGTGGTTTACGGCAATAATTTTTTTTATGTTTGACAGTAATTACATAAATCGCTTGGAAGAAACAGTACAAATTTTACGTATATTTGAATAACCAATAATACTGATTATGGAAACTACTGTGAAAAAACATATAGGACGCAACATCAGCCGCATACGCGAAATGAAAGGAATGAAACAGGAAACACTTGCCGAACTGCTAGGCATCAGCCAGCAGAAGATGTCGGTAATAGAAAACACAGAAGAACTAGACGATGTCAAGCTGAATGAAATTGCCAAAGTCTTGGACGTACCTGCTAATGCCATTAAAGAATATTCTGATGAACGAATGATTAATTATGTAAATAATTTCTACGACAATAGTTTATCAAATAGTCAAGGAGCGTTTTCAGCTTCTAATTGTACCTTCAACCCGTTAGACAAACTGGTAGAAGCCTATGATGAAAACAAGAAATTGTACGAACGCCTTTTACAGGCAGAAAAAGAGAAAACTATCTACTTGGAGCAACTATTAAAAAAGTAGTTTTCTGGCATAAAATATACCATTATACAAAAAGTGAAAAATTCGGCTATTTTAAAGAAAGACAGGCGAATTTTCTATTTATACATACTTTTACCGAAAATGTATTTCATGCACTATCCATACACTATTCATACGGTATCTACTTAGTATCCCTACTTTTGATATTTAGAATATTTTTCGGTGACCCGTCCTAAAATAACTATACATATTTTTAATTAAATCCTGTTATAGTTATACACCAATTGATCTTAATCCTAAACTTACTATACAAATTGATTGTTACTAAATTTACGTATGATAAATATAATTTCTAAAGGTTCGATTTCACTTAAAGTGCAAGACTTTGTTTACGAAATTTCGGTTCGAAACAACACAAAAGAAAACATAAGCATTATTGTTAAAGATCAGATACCAATAAGCAGTAATACCGATATTGCTTTATCAGATAAAGGTGGTGCTACAACAGACACAGAAAAAGGCAAACTTACCTGGGACATAAATTTAAAACCAAACGAAACCAAAAAAATACGCTTTGGTTATCAGGTAAAATCCGTGAAGGATAAAAACTTAAATCTTTAAATAAAAAGCAATCGTATAACGATTGCTTTTTTTAATTATGCTGATTATTTTCACTAATTATGCTAAATTAATTCATTGAAACGATATTTTTTTTCTATTTTTACTGTTAACATATACTTAACAACCTAATTTAATTTATTAATATTAAAATGTAAAAACATGAAAAAAATTACTAATTATGTTCTTTATTTTACAATTCTTTTAATTCCACTATTGTCCTTTAGTCAAGGGTTGTCTTTACCTTTCGCTATAAGTGGTTTTAATGCAGATGTTATTGCAAATGGTACAGGAACAGCTTTGTCATCAACAAACAGTGATGTTGACGGCGTATCTTTTGCTTTTAAAAGTTTAGATTGGAAATTAACCGCTACATCTGCAGCTCAGGTAAAAGGATTTCCTGTAGATGGTGTTATTCACTCGCTTTCTACACCAGGATTGTATTTCAAACTGGAACCTTATAATCAAAACAATTCTATAAGACTTGCTACGGTTGCTGCGTCTGTTACATCCAACATAACTACAACTTACAGTGCAAGTAAAATTCATATTCTTACTACTGGAGGCAGTGGCTCAGCAACATTAGGAGGAACCATAACCTTTACTGATAATACAACACAGGCTTTTACAGGAATTTCTGTGCCAGATTGGTATGCTACAACAGGATTGCCACAAACCTATATAAATTTTGGAAGAATTAATATAACAAACAATGTTATAGAAGACGGAACTGAAACAAATCAACCACGTTTATTTCAAGGAACAGTAAGTATTCTTGCTGCAAATCAGTCAAAAGTTATACAGTCAATTACATTCACTAAGTCGGCAGGTTCAGGAATTATCAATATTTTTGCAGTATCTGCAGAAGTTATAGAAACGTGTAATTCACCATTTCCGGTTACTGTAAGTGTACAGTCGGCTGCCACTGCAAACTTATCATGGACAGCACCGTCAACTGCTCCCCAAAATGGCTATCAGTATGAAATTCGAAGTTCAGGAATGCCAGGTAGTGGATCTGCTGGATTAGGCTCAACAAGCACAGTCACAGGTTTAACAACAACGGCTACAGGTTTGCAGCCAGTAACTAAGTACTATCTATATATTAGATCAGTTTGTACTTCAGGTAACGGAATTTGGAAATGGGCAGCTACATTTACAACTCCTTGTGCAGCTATGCCAGGTAATTTTTCTGAAAATTTTGATACTACCGCAGTTGGTACTTCTACGACCCCTTCTGTACCAAGTTGTTGGACTTATCTAGACGATATGACAGGAACAGGTTATGGCTACACACAGAATTCGGCAACTTATTCAAACTCTGGAAATAACTCTTTCAGATTTTATATTTATAATGCAGCCACTAACAATAACCAATATTTGTACTTGGTTTCACCATTAACAAACAATTTAGGAAATGGTACTAAACAAATTCGTTTTTTTGCCAGATACTTAACAGGAGCAGCTAAATTAGAAGTTGTAAGATTAAATGATATTTCATCACCAGCGGCGGCAACAACGTCTGCAACAGTATTAGTTTCTTTTAACGTTGATCAGCTTACTTTTAAAGAATATATTGTCCCTATTCCGGTTACAACAGATGATTATTTTGCTTTTAGAGTAACATATAATGGTACACCTTCAAATACTTATCCGATAGCCTATATAGATGATGTTCATTTAGAAGATTTATCTGCGTGTATTTTTCCGATGAATATTAATGCAAGTAGTATTACAACAACTTCATCTGTTATATCTTGGAGTTCTTCTTTGGCAACTGGCGTAACAGGGTACGAATATGAGGTGCGTTCCTCTGGTCTTCCCGGATCGGGCGCAACAGGTTTGGCAACCAGCGGAAATACAAATACTACAACTACTACGGCAAATATTACAGGCCTAATTCCTGGAACTAATTATAAAGTTTATGTTCGCAGTATATGTGGTACAACACCAGGTATGTGGACAACATTTCCTCATAGTTTTAATACATTATGTGGTGCTATTAATTCTATTTATGAGAATTTTGACAGTACTGCTGTAGGATCAACTACAACTCCTTCTCTGCCTTTATGTTGGAGTTTTATTGACGATGTAGTCACTTCGGGTTACCTTTATACCTATGATTTAGCATCTAGTGCGCCACAATCAGGGACTAATTATATTAGAATGTATAGAACCAATTCTACAACAAATGCATCTCAAGAATTAGTTATGATTTCTCCAGAAACCAATAATTTAGGAAATGGTGCGAAGCAAATACGTTTTTCAGTTAAAACCTATGGAACAAGTGCTACAACTTATGACAATAAGTTAGAAGTACTTTCTATGCCAAGTACAACTTCCACTACAGGCGCAACTGTTTTAGCAACATTTACGCCTAATCAAGTTGCTTATCAAGAATATGTAGTGCAATTACCGGCAGGGACTAATGATTATTTTGGTTTTAGGTTGGCATATAATGGTGTAACCACTGCTTCATCTGTTTCTATAGACGATGTTTATTACGAAGATATACCGGCACCTACACTAACAACTACCCAAACCAATAATTTATGTTTTGGAGAAGCCAATGCAATGGCATCGGTTGTAGTAAAAGACGGAGCTATGCCTTTAACCT